>PVML01017234.1_pt1 | contig 478564 bp, 483 predicted proteins | sample 1853371 | NCBI WGS metagenome assembly PVML01 (sample SAMN08533508, study PRJNA380276) | Human gut metagenome, whole genome shotgun sequencing project. | isolation source: participant 1, chromium library | host: Homo sapiens | collected 2017 | reverse complement strand
GATCAGCTTTCTCTCAAAGTCTGTGAGAAGTTGGTTCCGCTTGTAGAAAAATTGTTGCTACGCGCTCGGCAAAAGGGTGAAATCCAGTTTGATGATATTCAGGCCGCTGCGATGTTCTGTGTATATGGGCAGCTTGGTATCCTGCTGGCAGACGATTTGACACAAGATGATAAGTCAAAAAGGATCCGTGAATTTCTTATATTTGCATTACACCTTTGAAACTGATCCCCCGCTCTGGGGCGGGGGATTTTTAAGGACCTGTTAATGAATGTTATTCATTCAATTATTAAGAAAGGTGATTATCATGCCAACTAAAATCGACTTTATAGGCGGGAACACAAAGCGTTGCCTTATGGCGATGGCGCTCCCGATGATTGCCGCCATGTTCCTCAATATGATGTATAACCTTGTAGACAGCCTGTGGATCGGAAATTTGCTCGGAGAAACGGCTTATGCCGCTTTGACAAACTCCACTCCTATCATTCTGATCTTAACCTCTGTTGCGATGGGGGCGACTAATGGTGTGTCGATCCTGATCTCCCAGGCGATTGGCGCAAAGGATAAGAAAAAGACAGAAAGTTTGATTGCCACATCATTCAGCGTTGCGGTAGCTTTCTCCTTTCTCGTGACGATTTTGCTTGAGGCTTTGCTTCCGGGAATTTTGAAGGTTTTGAACACCCCAGCTGAAACTTATGATATGGCATACAGCTACTTGGCGATCTATATCCTCGGATATTTGGCGGTTTACCTTTACCTTTATTTTACCGCTGTATTGAGGAGCTTCGGCAATTCTATGTTTCAAGCAGTAGCCATGCTGGTGTCAACAATTTTGAACGCGATCCTCGATCCTATTTTTATCCACTTCATCGGATTTCACGGCGCGGCGATTGCTACACTACTTTCTCAGGTAATTTGCTTACTGTTCATGCTGGCCTATCTGAAAAAGAAGAATCTGTTTGCGTTCAAAATCTCTGCATTTGATAAGAGTGATATATTGCCACTTATTCAGAAGGCAATTCCTTCTGTCATTCAGCAAAGCATCCCGGCCATCAGCACAACTTCTCTCACCGCACTTGTCAGCACATATAGCGTCACTGCAATAGCGGCTTATGGGGTAACAGGAAAATTGGAAACCATACTTTTCTACCCGGCGATGGCGCTAAACATGGTCTTAACTACCATCATCGGGCAGTGCGTTGGCGGAAGTCGATACGACAGGGCTAAAGACTATCTGAAATGTGCATTGGGTTACGGCTGTGGTTTGCTTGTAATTCTTTCTGTTTTGGTGGTCGGGTTTTCAAAACGGCTTTCCGTTCTATTTGTTCGCAGTGAGGATGTGGCCACTATCGTTGGAACATATTTTTTGATTGTCAGCATTGGATATGTTCTTAATACCGTCACAAATTGCTATTTAGGTGCCCTCAATGGTATGGGAAAGCCATCAAAGAGTATGTTTTTGATGATTTTCTATTACATTGCAGTCCGGATTCCTCTGGCCTATTTACTTTCCTATCTGGGCTTTGGCCTAAATGGAATTTGGGTTGCGGTTCTGGTCAGTCATGTGGTGGCCAGTGTCACCGCATTTGCAATGAATCATCTAAATCAGAGTCATTTTGGAGCCACCCCGACAAGGATGTAATAATTTCATTTTGAATCATAATCTTTATTGTATTGAGATATCCAGATAACGAAACAATAGAGGTGAGCAGCATGGAGGAGGTTATCGTCATTCGGGCGCAGGATCCGGACGGCAGCGTGTTCAAGGCCGTCATGGACGCGCTGAAGGGTAAAAGGGCAGAGGTGGTCGATGTATCCAATCTGTCCGCTTCCGTGCTGCACATCGGGGATCTGGAGATCCATCACGAGCAACGCCGGGTGCTCATGGCGGGCAGGGAAGTGGAGCTCAATCATGGGGAGTATGCCATGCTCTACTGCATGGCCAGTTCACCAGGGCAGGTGTTCTCCAAAGCGCAGCTCTATGAGGCCGCCTGGGGGGAGGAATATCTTCACGGGACGAACTCTGTGGAGAATACCATCTGGCGGCTGAGAAAAAAGTTGGAGGAGGATCCCAAACATCCGGGATACATCAAGACGGTGGTGGGTGCAGGCTATAAAATAGATATTCATAGCAGGCAATCGGGAATGGAAGATTGAAAGGAACTGGATGCCACCCATTAAAGGGCGGCATCCAGTTCTTTTTTCATGCCCTATTACCGGCTTCCCACTTTCCGGAACTCTCCCGGCAGCAGCCCGGTGCTCTTCCGGAACAGCTCCGCAAAGCGGCTGGAGGTGGAGTAGCCAACGGTCTGAGCGATCTGGCCGATGGATAAGTCTGTGTTGGTCAGCAGGTACTCCGCCTGGCTCATGCGGCGCTGTTGGATGTACTCTGTGATGGTGCAGTCGTAAACCTTTTTGAAACTGCTCTTGAGTTTCGTGGTTCCCATGCAGGCAATCTGCGTCAGCCGCTCCATGGGGATCTCCGCGGCATAGTGGTCGCTCAGATAGGCGGCCACGGTCTGGATGCGCTCCAGATCCGCCTGAGACAGTTTGATGGGGGCCGCTGGACGTTTTTTCTGGTACTCCACCACCAGGGACAGGGCTTCCGCCACCTTGCTCTCATAGAACAGCTTGGCGGCGATCCCATCCCCGCGATAGTTCTGGACTTCAGAAAGCAGTCGGGACATCTCCGGGAAATCAGTGGTCTGGTCGATTTTGCGGAACGCCTCCACTGGGTTTCGGTATTCTTCCGGGTATTGCTTCTTGAGGTAGTCCTCATAGTAGGCCGGCATGATCTCGATGCCGATGGAGCGGATGGGGATGTTCTTGTGGATCAAAACCTGATACGGTTCATACCCGCCGATATAGGTCTTGATGCACCCGGCGGACAGCCGGCGGTAGGGCGACAGCTCTTCCCCGGAGATGGAGTCATAGCGAGTAATGCTCAGGCACTCCGGCAGGGAGAACTCCAGCAGGGAGTCCTTATGAAAGGAAAAGTTGTGGATCTTAATGTCGTAGAGGTCCTTCTGTCCATAGGTCCAGTAGGAACCTTCCCCGATTTCCTGGGAGATTTTCCAGCAGAGGCCCAAGGCCCCATACTGGTGATCGTCGGGGTCGGGGGTAAAACCGTGGCCCTTCAGCATGGATACATAGTATGGCTCCGTCATTTCGGGCATAACAAAAGACTCGCCTCCTCTTTACAACGATTGGACGAACTTTTGCAACGAAGAGACGAACCTCGTCTCAAACCCTTGCAAGATGTCCAGACCGCGTGTAGTGTATAGGCGATGGTTAGCGGCATCTAACCGAATGGTAGCACATCGCCTATGAAAAGTCAACACGTTATGAAACAGGAGGAAAACTATGAGCAACCAAGCCAATTCACTGAAGAAGGGCCTTACGGTCAAGGACCTTGTGACCACTGGCATTTTCAGCGCCATCTTTTTTGTCTTTACGTTGATTGGCGGTCTGCCCTTTGCGCCAAACCCGGTTCTGACCTTTTACATGCCCATGGGTGCGGCGCTGCTGTGCGGCCCCATCTATCTGCTGATGGTGGCCAAGGTGCAGAAGCGGTGGAGTGTTACGATCCTTGGCATTATTATGGGAATCATCTGGTTTGCCACGGGGATGCACTGGGCGTTCTCTCTGGGGTACATCGGCATGGGGATCATTGCGGACCTTGTGGCCGGCGCCGGCCACTACCGCAACAAGGCCATCAACCTGCTGTCCTACATGCTGATCTCCCTGGGCGGCATCTACACCTATGTGGTGTTCTTCATCGACCCGGAGGGGTGGGCCAGCACCATGCTGGAGAACGGCACGGAGCAGTCCTACATTGACACCATGAGCGCCTCCGCCCCCTCCTGGCTGCTGGCGGTCATCATCGTCGGCACGCTGGTCATCGCGGCCTTCAGCGGGTGGGTCGGCGGCAAAATGCTGAAGAAGCAGTTCGAGAAGGCTGGGATCACCGCATGACCGGCGGAACATCCCCGCAGCGCGGACTCTGGCTGGACCCAAGAACGAAGATCCTGCTGCTCCTGCTCTGCATCTTTTCCGCTATGATTGCCCCGTCCCTGTACTATGAGTTGGGGCTTGTGGTGCTGATCGGGCTGTTTGGCATCTGCTGCGGGAAGTGGAAGTACGCCTGGAAGGGCGCGGCGTTCTACGCGCTGGTTGTATTGCTCACCTTCTGGATTATGGATACCATGACCGGGACCTGGCGCACCATGTTCATCGCGTTCCTCGGCCTGTTCCACAAGGTGTACCCCTGTGGGATGCTGTCCGGTATCGTGATCTCTACCACCAAGGTCAGCGAGTTTTTGTCTGCTATGAACCGTGTCCATGCGCCGAAAAAGTTGGTGATTCCGCTGGCGGTCATGCTCCGCTATATCCCCACCATTCAAGAGGACTGGCGGTTCATCAAGGACGCCATGCGGCTGCGGGATGTGTCGCCGTCCCTGAAAGGGCTGCTGACCCATCCCGGTATGACCGTGGAGTGCATCTACGTCCCGCTGATGATGGCGGCATCCAAGGCGGCGGATGAACTGTCCATCGCCTCCATCACCCGGGGAATCGAGAACCCAAAACCAAGGACCTGCCTGGTGCAGATCCGCATGGGGCCGGCGGATGTGCTGGCAATCCTCTGTTTTGGCGCCTTCTTTGCGGCGGGCCTCTATGGGAAGGGGGTGTTTGGATGATCGAACTGAAACGGGTCTCCTTCACTTATCAGGGACAGGAGCATGACGGCCTTCGGGACATTGACCTGACCATCGCGGACGGGGAATGCGTCCTGTTCTGCGGGCGCAGCGGGTGCGGCAAGACCACCATCACAAGGCTGGTGAACGGTCTGATCCCCCAGTTCTATGCAGGCGAGATGACCGGCAGCGTGCGGGTGAATGGACAGGAGATCAGCAGCCTCCCCATGTACCAGATCGCCGCAAAGGTCGGTTCTGTGTTCCAGAATCCCAGAACGCAGTTTTTCAACGTGGACACGGACAGCGAGATCGCCTTCGGCATCGAGAATGAGGCCCGGCCGCCCTGGGAACTGGCGGAGCGCGTGGAACAGACGACGGAGGACCTGCACATCCAGAGTCTCCGCGGCCGCAATATCTTCGAACTGTCCGGCGGGGAAAAGCAGAAGATCGCTTTCGCCTCCGTCTATGCCATGAACCCGGAGATCTACCTGCTGGATGAACCATCCTCTAACCTGGACATGACCTCCATCCAAGAACTGCGGGAGCATTTGCAGTTGATCAAAGGGCAGGGCAAAACCATTCTGATTGCGGAGCACCGGCTCTACTACCTGATGGACATAGCGGACCGGATCGTATACCTGGATCGGGGAGCGATCCAAGGCATCTTCACGCCGACGGAGTTCCGGCGGCTGTCCCAGGACCAGCGGGAACAGATGGGGCTGCGGGCAACGGATCTGATGGATGTCCTTCCGCCGCCCGGTCATGCTTCAGTCGGGGAAACGGTGTTGTCGCTGAAAAATGTCTCCCTGCGCTATAAGAAGCGCACCATCCTTCACGGGATCAGCCTTTCCGCCGCAAGGGGAGAGATTATCGGCGTGGTGGGCCACAATGGAGCCGGAAAGACCACATTCTCCCGGGCTCTGTGCGGGCTTCACAAGGACTGTGACGGTCAGTTCCAGTGGGACGGCAGGCCTATGGAGCGCAGGGATCGGCTCAAGCAGTCCTACATGGTGATGCAGGACGTAAACTACGAGCTGTTCGCCGAGAGCGTGGAGGCGGAGTGTTCCTTCGGTATCCGGAACCCGGACAGAGCCTTGGTAGACGCTACCCTGGAGGAACTGGGGCTGGCTAAGTACCGGAAGCGCCATCCCAATACCCTGTCCGGCGGGCAGAAACAGCGGGTGGCCGTGGCCGTCAGCATGATCTGCGGGAAAGAACTGCTGGTATTTGATGAGCCCACCAGCGGTCTGGACTTTGACAGCATGGCCCAGGTGGCAGGGCTGATCCGCCGCCTATCCGACATGGGAAAGGTCATCTTCATCGTCACCCACGACTTTGAATTTGTTTGCCGCACCTGCTCCCGGGCCCTGCACTTTGACGAGGGCGAGATGCCCGATGATGTCCCTGTTGCCATGGAAGCCCTCCCGAAATTGAGAGAGTTGTTCTCTGTTAAGGTGAATGGCTCCGAAGGAGACAGAGAGGAAGGCCTGGGCCATTCAAATAGAAAGGAGAGGTGACCGATGAAACAGAAAAAAGTCAACCGCGTGGCCCTGCTGCTCCACTGGGCGGGGGAGCAGAAAGCCTGGCTGTTTCTGGCAGTCTTTTTGTCAGCGGCCGGAGGGCTGTGCATTGTTGTCCCCTATATGGGGATCTATCAGCTGATGGATGCCGCCTTCAGCGGGACCTGTACCACCGAATTGGTGGTGCGGATCGTGGCAATGATCGCAGTGGCGGTGACGCTGCGCTTTGTGTTGTTCGGCTGTTCCGGGGTGGCCGCCCACAAAGGCGCCTATGGGGCGCTGTTCAAGGTGCGCTGCATGGTAGCGGAGCACATGGCCCGGGCGCCCCTGGGCGCGCTGAATGAGCGCCGCACCGGGGATATCAAGACGGTTCTGAACGAGGATATTGAGAAACTGGAACTGTTTCTGGCTCACAACCTGCCGGATCTGGTGTGCTATCTGGTGGGGCCAGTGGTGGTCTTCATCTACCTGATGACCGTCAATGTGCCTTTGGCGCTGGTCTCTCTGGTGCCGCTGATCCTGGCCGTCGCTGTGATGGGGGTCATGTTCCGCAATACGGATGACCTGATGGACCGGGCCAACCGCTCCATCAGCACCTTGAACTCCGTCATGATCGAGTACATCAACGGCATGAAACTGATCAAGGCCTACAACATGGGGAGCAAGTCCTTCCAAAAGTTTTCTGCTGCCATCCACGAGGAAAACGCCATGTGGAATGAAACTTCCCAGCGGATGGGGCCGCCCTATGCGGCCTTTGTGGTCATCATCGAGTGCGGAATGCTGCTGATGGTGCCTTTGGGCGGGATGTTTTTCCTGAGAGGCTCCCTGACGGCCAGCGCCTTTCTGCTGTTTCTCTATGTGGGTTCCCTGTACCTGACGGAGATTCGGCCTCTGCAGGAACTGGGAACCAACTTCGCCAATGTGCTGGGCGCCGTTACCAAGGCAAAAGAGATTCTGGACATTCCTGTCTATCAGGGTGGGAGCGACTTCCCAGAGAACCACGACATTGAGCTGCGGAATGTGCGGTTTTCTTACGACGGCAAGACCGACGTGCTGCAGGGCGTCAACCTGAAGATCAAGGACGGGGAGCGTATGGCCCTGGTGGGGCAGTCCGGCGCCGGAAAGAGTACCATCATTGAACTGGTCTCCCGGTTCTATGATGTGCAGGAGGGTGAGGTGCTGATTGGCGGTAAAAATGTGAAAGAGTTGGACTACGACACTATTTTGAAAAACGTGGCCATCGTGTTCCAAAAGACCTTCCTGACCCGGGACAGCGTTTTGGAGAACATCCGCATGGGGAGCAGCGCCAGTCTGGAGGAGGTGCGGGCTGCCGCGAAAGAGGCCCAGATCGACGACTTTATCATGTCCCTGCCGGATGGCTACGACACCAAGGTGGGCAACTTCGGTTCCCGGTTCTCCGGCGGCGAAAAGCAGCGCATCGCCATTGCACGGGCCATCCTGAAAAATGCCCCGATCCTGATTTTGGACGAGGCCACCAGTGCCTCCGACCCGGAAAATCAAATGGAGATCGACAAAGCCATCCAAAATCTCTGCAAGGGCAAGACCGTCATTGTGGTGGCCCATCGGCTCAGCGCCCTGAAACTGTGCGACCGGGTGGCCGTGGTGGAGAACCACACGATTACCTGTATCGGAACCCATGAGGAAGTCCGAAAGAAAAATGCCTACTATCGAAAGGCCTGGGAGGACTATGAAAAGGCCCGGAACATCACCTATCAGCTGGAAGGGGGCGAGGGCAATGCGTGAGTACAAGGTGAATGGCTCCGAAGGAGCCAGAGTAAGTGGCCTGGGTCATGAGGTATTGAAGAAGAACCGAAATTTTTATATCGGCGTTGCGGGGACCGTGCTGGAGGGCATGCTCTCCGGCAGCCTCTTCATGCTGCTCTATGCGGTGATGCAGTTCTTGTGGGCTGGTCGGTTCGACATGAACCGGGCCTTGTTGCTGACCGGGTTGATTGCAGGGATCTTCCTGCTCCGTATCCTGATTTACAGTTATGGCTACACCAAGGCCCAGATCGGCGGCGCGGAGGTCAGCAAAAACATCCGCCTCTTCATGGGTGACCACCTCAAGCGTATCCCGCTGTCCCGATTTACCCAGGGGCAGACCGGCGACTACATCAACACCATCACCAGCGACGTCAACAACTATGAAAAGATCCTGACCCACAAGATCGGGGACCTGGCAAAGAGTTTCGCCCTTTCCCTCATGCTGATCGTGTTTGTCATGACTGTCTACGTCCCCGCCGGGCTGATCCTGCTGGCGGCGGATCTGCTGCTGATCCCCGGGCTGTGGCTTTCCTTCCGCATGGTGCGGAAATACGGCCGGGAGAAGAACGACATCTGCGCGGAGAACGTCAGCAGCATCGTGGAGTATGTATCCGGCATCCAGACCTTCCGGGCCTACGGCGTGGGCGGCCTGAAGAACAAAACCGTCATTGACGCCATGCGGGAATTCTGCCGCATCAGTTATGTGTATGAGGCCAAGGTGCTCCCGGTGGGGGCAGGGCTGAGTATCCTGACTTGGTTGGCCTGCCCGCTGGTCATCTGGACAGCGTACGCACCCTGGGCGGCGGGGGCGCTGGATACTGTGTCCTACCTGCTGATCTGTATGCTGCCCCTGTTCTGCGCGAAGCTGGCCAACACCATTTTTGTGGATCTCACCAGTTATAAAAACCTGATGATCTCCAAAAACAAAATCCTGGGCGTCATGGAAGAGCCAGAGGAGAGCGGCAGTATGGAGCCGTTCCGGACGGATACCCACGAGATCGCCTTTGACCATGTGGACTTTGCATATGTTCCCGGAGAGCCTGTGCTGAAGCAGGCCACATTTACAGTACCGGACCAGAAACTCACCGCCATCGTGGGGGACTCCGGCTCCGGCAAGTCCACCATCCTGAACTTGATCGCCAAATACTATGAGCCAACCGGCGGCGCCATCTCCATCGGCGGCAGGCCCACGGGTCATGTGGCTGCGGAGCGGGTGCTGGAGCAGATCTCCATGGTGGATCAGGATGTGTTCCTCTTTGACGACACCATCCGGGACAATATCCGACACGCCCGCCCCAATGCCACGGACGAGGAAATCGAGGCGGCTTGCCGGGAGGCCAACTGCGATGGCTTTATCCGCAGCATGGAGAAGGGCTATGATACCCCCACAGGGGAGAATGGCAATCTGCTCTCCGGCGGTGAGCGCCAGCGCATCTCCATTGCCCGGGCCATTTTGAAGAACAGTCCCATTCTGCTGCTGGACGAGGCCACGGCGTCCCTGGACATCGAGAACGAGCTGGCGGTGAAACAGGCCATTGCCAATCTGCTCAAGGAGAAAAAGACCGTGGTGATGATTGCCCATACCCTGTCCATTGTCAAGAATGCGGACCAGATCCTGGTGGTAGCAGACGGGAAGATCGCAGAGGCCGGTACCCATGAGGAGCTGTTGGCCAAGAACGGGAAGTACGCGGCCATGTGGCAGGCAGAGCAAAAAATATCCGCCTGAGGGGAGGACGCCATGAAACTCCACGCATCTGGAGAGGATTACCTGGAGGCCATTCTGGTGCTCCAAAGGCAGAAAGGCATGGTGCGCTCTGTAGATGTGGCCCGGCACCTGGAGGTCACAAAGCCCAGCGTCTGCAATGCGGTGGCGACCCTGCGGGACGGAGGCTTTCTTACGATGGACGAGGGCTATTTCCTGCATCTCACCGATGTAGGGCGAGAAGTGGCGGAGCAGATCTATGAAAAGCATCGGTTCTTTACCGACCGGCTGATTGCCGCTGGCGTGGATCCGGCAACAGCTGAACGGGACGCCTGCCGCATCGAGCACGTCATCAGTGATGAAAGTTTCGAGAGGCTGAAAGCTGCCGCGAAACCAGAATCGTAAGCACAGCAAAGGGAGGAGGCCGTGCAGACGGCCGCCTCCCTTTGCTATTGGGGGTGAAATCGTGGATGAAATTATCGTTATCCGGGCCGCCGACCCGGACGGCAGCGTGTTCCAGGCCGTCATGGACGCGCTGAATGGCAAAAGGGCGGAGGTGGTCGACATCGCCACCCCGGTCGCTCCCGTGCTGCGTATCAGAGAGCTGGAGATCTATCACAAGCACCGACGCGTGTTCATGGCAGGCAAGGAAGTACACCTCAACCATGGAGAATACACCATGCTCTACTGCATGGCCAGTTCCCCAGGGCAGGTGTTCTCCAAAGCGCAGCTCTATGAGGCCGCTTGGGGCGAGGAATATCTGCACGGGACGAACTCTGTGGAGAATACCATCTGGCGGCTGCGAAGAAAGCTGGAGGAGGAACCCAGGCATCCGGCATACATCAAGACGGTGGTGGGGATGGACTATAAAATAGACATTGATGGCGAAGAGCAGGAAATTAAAAATGGAATATAGCAGATGGCTGATGCAGAGGCTGAAGGATGTTCCGGTCATCCGGCTTATGTGAAAACAGCGGCTCGCATCACAATAACTGGATCAGCGCCAGGCTGCACAAGATTGTTGCAGCCTGGCGCTGATTTTTCATAAAGATTTACAGCGACCACTTGCCGGCCTCGGCCCTTTGAGTTACAAAGTTCCGGTAGATGCCCTCCTGGCCGATCAGCTCCCCGTGGGTGCCTCGCTGGACGATGCGGCCCTGATCCAGCACCAGGATCTGGTCGGCGCTGCGGACGGTTTTCAGCCGGTGGGCGATCATCAGCACGGTCTTCTCCCGGGTCAAAGCCTCCATGGCCTTTTGAAGCTGGTCCTCGTTCTCCGGGTCCACGTTGGCGGTGGCCTCGTCGAAGATGACGATGGGAGCATCCTTCAGCAGACACCGGGCAATGGAGATCCGCTGCTTCTCACCACCAGACAGGGTAGCCCCGCTCTCACCGATGACCGTGTCATACCCTTCCGGCAGGGCGGAGATGAAGTCATGGCAGCAGGCCTTCTTTGCCGCATCCATCACCTGCTCGTGGGTAGCGTTGGGACAGCCGAACTTGATGTTATTCTCAATGGTGTCGTGGAAGAGATACACTCGCTGGAACACCATGCTCACCTGATCCATCAGGGATTCTAACGTGTATTCCCGCACATCCCGGCCGCCGATGGCGACCCGGCCGCCCTCCACGTCCCAGAACCGGGTGATCAGGTTGCAGAGGGTGGTCTTGCCGGAGCCCGAGGGCCCTACGATGGCGGTGGTGGTCCTGTCCGGGATGGTAAGGGACACATCCTTCAAGATGGGCCGGCTGCCGTAGGAGAAGTTTACATGGTCGAACACGATGTCGTGGGATCCCGGATGGAGTTCCGCGCCGTCCTGGTCCATCTCCGGGATTTGGTCCACCTGATTGGCGTGGTCAATGGAGCTGCCCACCAGCCGCAGGGCGGACACGCCGCTGCCGGCGGACTGGATCTGGGAGAAGATCAGGAAGGAGATGATCACCGCCATCAGGGCGTTGGCCAGAGTCAGGCTGCCGTTCAGATACAGCCACACGGCGGCAACCAAAATCACCACACTGAACAGGTGGAGGGCCATCTCCTGGGCCCAGATGTAGGGGGTGAACAGCTTTTCCACCGCCAGATTGTTCTCCCGGCTGTCCTCCAGGGCCTGACGGATCCGTTTGTCCCCCTTGCCGGTGAGGTTGAAGGACTTGATGACGCTCATTCCCTGGAGCTGCTCCAGAACCGCCTCTACCAGCCGGGCCTCGTCCCGCTGCCGCTTGGGCGCGATTTTGGCGGACTGTTTCTCCATGCGGGAGAGGAGCAGCAGGTACAGCGCCATCCCGGCCAGGGCCAGCAGGCCGATGCGCCAGTCCCAGAACAGCACACACAGCAGCATGACGGCGGAGTTGATGAGCCCGCCCAGGATAGTGACCAGCACCATGGCCCCGGCGCTCTCCACCTCGTCCAGGACGGTGGTGGCGATGCCGGTGAGTTCCCCTAAACTCTGGTCGTTGAAATAGCCCATGGGGATGCGCTTGAGCTTGTCGCCCATGTGGAGGCGCTTGTTGGCCGTCATGAAATAACCGGCGTGGGTCTGCTGGAGCTGGCTGAACCGATTCATGATCGCCCGCCCCAGAATACTGACCAGCAGCAGAACCAGAGCCTCCCAGGCCGGGGCGGCAGAAGTGGAGCCGCCCACCAGGGCCAGGACCACTACATAGATAGCGGCGATCTGGAACATGTGGAAGATGGCATAAAAGAACCCCAGTACCATAGACTTGCGGATATTGCCCTGCTCTTCCCCGGCAAACCGCCAGATCTTTCTCAAAACCTCGATCATGCCTGTTCTCCCTCCTTTACGCCCATGTGAGCCTGCCACATCTCACGATAGAGGGGGCAGGTTTCCAACAGTTTCTCATGCTTGCCGGCGGCCTCGATGCGGCCGCCGTTCACCACCACGATCTGGTCCGCGCCGGTGATGGTGCTCAGCCGGTGGGCGATGACCAGCACGGTCCTGCCCGCCACTAATTTTCCTACGGCACGCTGGACCAGGGCCTCGTTCTCCGGGTCAATGTAGGCTGTGGCCTCATCCAGCACCACGATGGGGGCATCCTTCAGCATGGCCCGGGCGATGGCTATGCGCTGCCGCTCCCCGCCGGAGAGGTGGGCGCCGCCTCCGCCCACGATGGTGTCATAGCCCTGTTCCAGGGCCCGAATGAAATCGTCGCACCCGGCGGCCTTAGCCACAGCCTCCACCTCCTGGTCGGCGGCATTGGGGCGGCCCATGCGGATGTTCTCCCGGACGCTCTCGTCAAAGAGGTAGTTGTCCTGGGACACAAAGGCCACCTGGTCATAGAGCTGGGGGAGGGGAATTCGATTCAGATCCTGCCCGCCCAGGGTGATGGTACCGGCGGATACGTCCCAGAACCCAGCAATCAGTTTGGCGATGGTGGACTTGCCGGAACCGGAGGGGCCCACAAAGGCAGTCATGGTGCCGGCGGGAATGGTGAGGTTCACGTCGTGGAGGACCTCCTGGTCCGCGTGGTAGCCGAAGGACACATGGGAGAGGGCGATGTCCCGCCCCTGGAACTGCACCGGGGCGTTCCCGTGGTCTTGCTCCTCACCGTTCAAAATCTCGTCCACCGAGCCCACGATGGTGCCTACCTTAGCCAGACTATCCACAAAGTCCATGGCGGAGAGCAGCGGCCCGGCGATGCCCAGGGACAGCACGATGGTGGTGATGAAAGTCTCCACCGGCAGACTCCCGCCGGCGTACAGGAGCCAGCCCACCGGCAAAATGGTGATCATGGTGGTGGGGGAGATGGCCTTGGACAGGGAGATGGGCAGCTGGCAGCTTTTCATCCAGTGGTAGAAGTAGGAGGCGTTGGCCTTTACGCTGTCGGAAAACCGGGCGTAGGACTGCTTCCCCTGATTGAAGGCCTTGATGACCTCAATGCCGCCGATGTACTCCACGATGGCGCTGTTCATGGCCTGGGTGGTCTTGACGGAGCCCTCGTACTGCTTGCCGTAGTTGGCCATTACCGCCATCATGAAGGCCATGCCCACCGGGATGGACACCAGGCTCAGCAGGGCCATCCTCCAGTCCAATATGAACAGGTAGACGAGGATGCACACCGGCCCAAGCACGTTGGCGGTCATCTCCGGCAATAGATGGGCCAGGGGCCGCTCCATGCTCTCCACCTGGTCAACGATGACCTGCTTCATCTGGCCGCTGGAGGTATCCAGGATGGTGCCGAGAGGCATTCTGGGGAGTTTCTCCAAAATTTTCTCCCGGATGGACTTCAGAATGGAGAAGGTAGCCTTGTGGGAGATGGACAGGGCCAGGGAATACAGGCTGGCCCGCAGTAGGAATCCTGCCAGGGCCACGGCGCACCAGGTCAGGTAGAACGAGAATTCCTGTCTGCCGGACAGCAGGCCGAGAATGATCTGGGCGGCGGCGAAGTAAGGAGCCATGCCGCACAGCACCCCCGCCACGGCGGACAGAATCGCCCGGATCAAACTGCCATGCTGTGCCGCCCCCAGCTCCCACAGCCGGAGCATGGGACTTTGTTGGTTCATCGTGAATTCCTCCTTGTTTTGTTAGTTATTGCTAACTTGTTGTGAAATCAAAAGGCTGCACCCAGAAGGGGGGACAGCCTGCTTGATTCAGGGCTGGGGATCGAACACAGTGCCGAAGCCCGCCATATGGTAGTCGTTGAGCATCTTCACATAGCGATGGGCGGCGGCCCGGTCCATGTTGTGGCGCACCACCTCGAACATGCCGTTGAAATAGGCGGTGACGATGATGTGGATGAACTCCTCCGTCACCTGGCCGGACTTCACGCTCTCACAGCCGATGACCTCCATGTACCGGTAGGTGTACTCCACCTCAATGTCCACCAGTTCGTCCAGGAAACAGGCGAACCGGGTGCCGTGGGCCCCGTCCAGCAGGAGGCGGAACACATCGAAGTGGTCGTAGATGTAGTCCAGCAGGTCCATCTGATGGCGGGCGGTGTACCGGCCCATCTCCGCCTGCTGAGTCTCGTCGTCCAGCTGGTGGAAGCTCTCCTGGATCTCCCGGAACATGGCCCGGAACTCGTCCACCACCGGCTCTACAATGGCCCGGAACAGGCCCTCTTTATCCCCAAAGCGGGTGTAGATGGACCCGGTGCTGGTGCCCGCCTCCTGGGCAATGGTCCGCAGGGATGCGTCCAGAAACCCCTTGGACAGGAACTCCTCCTTGGCGCACTCCAGAACACGATCATAGACGCCGGGCTTCTGCTTCGCCATACGGTCACCTTCTTTCAAACTATATTCATAACAATGTTTTATAACGATGTTTTGAATATAGCACGCGACATTCCCTTTGTCAAGCCCTGTGCAGGAAAAAAGGACGCAGTGTCCTTTCGACACTGCGTCCCGGGAATATGTTCTTTTGCTATGCGCCGGCTTTGCGGTTCCACCCCCGGCTCTGCTGTCGCACCGTGACGAAGTTCCGGTAAATGCCATCCTCCTCCATCAGCGACTGGTGGGTGCCCCGCTGGGCAATCTCTCCATCCGAGATGACCAGGATCTGATCCGCGCCCCGGATGGTGTTCAGCCGGTGGGCGATGACCAGCAGGGTCTTGCCCTGCACCAGTTCCGAGATGGCCTGCTGGATGTAGCTCTCGTTGTCCGCGTCCACGCTGGCGGTTGCCTCGTCCAAGATGACGATGGGTGCGTCCTTCAGGATGCAGCGGGCAATGGAGATCCGCTGCCGCTCGCCGCCGGAGAGGCTCTCGCCCCCTTCACCGATCACCGTGTCGAACCCATCCGGCAGGGCCATCACAAAGTCATAGCACCGGGCCTTGCGGGCCGCCTCCAGCACCTCCTCCCGGGTGGCGTCCGGACGGCCCATGGCGATGTTGTTGTAGATGGTGTCTTGGAAGAGGTAGACCCGCTGGAACACCATGCTGATGTGGTCCATCAGGTCGGCCAGTTTCACCTCCCGCACATCCTTTCCCCGAACCAGTACCCGGCCGCCTTTCACATCCCAGAAACGGGTGAGCAGGCTGGCGATGGTGGATTTGCCCCCGCCGGAAGGCCCTACCAGGGCCAGCATCTGGTTCCGGGGCAGGGAGAAGGAGATGTCGTGGAGTACCTCTTTCTCCCCATAGGCAAAGCGCACACGATGGAACTCCACCTCCGGGGCCTCGCTGACCTCCGGGATGGAGTCCCGGCCATCATCCGGCAGCTCCGTCTCGTGAAAGACCTCCTCGATCCGGTCCATGCAGCTGTTCATGACGGTCAGCCGGGTGGCCTGGGTATACAGGGCCTTGATGGGGCCGAACAGGTCAAAGACAAAGAGCATGATGCCCACCAGATAGGGAACGCTCATGAGCCCGGCGCTCTCCAGCGCCAGGGCAATGGCCGTGATAGCCGCAGCCCCCAGGCCGTAGGCAAGGTTCAGCCGCAGCTGCCAGGGGGAGTGGTCCTCCTCAAACTGAAGACTGGTGTCGCAGCTCCTTTGAAAGTTATCGGTCAGTTCCCGGGACTTTTCTCCCAGCAGATTGTAGGTCTTGATGATCCCGATGCCTTCCACGAAGTCCAGCACCGCCTCGGTGAGATTCTCGTTCTGCTCCTGCCGCGCCACGGAGTCCTGGAGGGCCTCACGCTTCATGCCCCGGGCAATGAGCAGCACGATGCCGATGATCGCAAGGGCTGCCAGGCCGATCCAGAGGTCAAAGCAGAGCAGGAAGACCACCAGGATGGCTTGGGCAAAAATGTAGCTCATCATGTCCGCCAGTACGGTCATGCAGTTTTCCTCAATGAACACCATGTCGGAGGAAAGGACGGAGCTGATTTTGCCAATGTTGCCCTCGGTGAAGTAGCCCATGGGCATCCGCCGCAGGTGGGCACCCAGCTCCATCCGCATGTCCGAAAATACCAGGAAACCCGCCGCGGACTGGAGCCGGTCGGCGATGTGGTGAAAGAGGACCTGAAGCAAGACACAGACCACCAGGGCGATGCCGTACCAGAGGCAGTCGCCGGCGGTGATGGTCCCCTCGTAAAAGCTGGAGAGCACCAGGAACGCCAGCATGATCGGCGCCTTGGCCAGCAGGGATTTCAGGAATGAAAAGACAAAGGCGATTTGAATCCGCCGCTTATACCGGCCGGCGACCGCCAGAATCCGTTTCATCAGTTGGATCATTGTACCGCGCCTCCTCTCTGATTCACGCCCCATTGGGCGCTGTCCTCCGCAGCCTGCCAGAGCTTTTGGTACGCCGGGCAGCGGCCAAGCAGCTCCTCGTGAGTGCCCACATCGGCCACAGTACCCTGCTCCAGCACGCAGATCTGATCCGCGTTCACAATGGAGTGGAGCCGGTGGGCGATGACGAGGACCGTCTTGCCCCGGATCACTTCGGCAATGGCCTCGTTCATCTTCTCCTCGTTCTCCGGATCCATGAAGGCGGTGGCCTCGTCCAGCACCACGATAGGGGCGTTTTTCAAGATCGCCCGGGCCAGAGAGATGCGCTGCCGCTCCCCGCCGGAGAGCATTTTGCCCCCGTCCCCGGCCATGGTGTGGATGCCATTCTCCAGCCGGGCAAGGAACTCCCCGCACTGGGCCTTCTCCGCCGCGGCCAGAACCTCCTGATCCGTGGCCTCCGGACGGCCCAGGCGGATGTTCTCCAGCAGGCTCATGTTGAACAGGAACTGCTCCTGGGCCACATAGGAAATCTGGTCGTTGAGGGCCTCCACGCTCATCTCCCGGATGTCCTGGCCACCCACGCGGATGCTCCCGCCGGTCACATCGTAGTAGTGGACCAGGAGCTTGGCCAGGGTGGACTTGCCGCTGCCCGACTCCCCCACCAGGGCGGTGAGGCTCCCCTCCGGCGCGGTGAGGGAGACGCCGTGGAGCACCTCGTCCTCCTGATAGGCAAAGCGGACATCCTCAAAGGAAACGGAGTGATCCTCACCAGAGAAGCCTACCTCTGTCTGCTCCAGAGCCGGTGCGCCCATCAGCTGCTCCAGCGCAGTGATCTTGTAGTTGATCTGGGGCAGGGTGGACATAAACCCCAGCGCCCGCAGCAGGGGCGCACCCACGCCGAAGGACATGCACAGCACCAGGGCGAAATCCGGCAGGGTGGAATATCCCCGCAGGACCAGGTACGCCCCGACAGGCAGAGTGAACAGGGCCACACAGGGCAGGATGCTGTTGTAGAGGGCCATCCAGGGCCAGCAGACCTTGTACCAGGCCAGGGTGAAGTCCCGGTAGCCCTGCACGTCCTGCTCGAAACGCTGGTAGGACTCACCATCCCGGTTGAAGACCTTCACCACCTCCATGCCGTTGATGTACTCCACGATGGTGTTGTTCATCTTCTGGGCGGAGGCGTAGTAGGCCCCCATCTTGCTGGTGCCGGCGCGGTACATGGCCATCATGGACACCAGCCCCAGGGGCAGCGCGCACAGGGAGAGCAGCGCCAGCTTCCAGTCCACAAAGAACATGGCGAGAAAGACGAAGGCGGGCACCGCCAGATTGGCCAGCCCCTCCGGCAGGGCATGGGCCAGCAGCAGCTCGATGGAGTCGATGTCGTCAATGAACATCTTCTTCAAGGCGCCCACGCCCTTCTCCTGGATCACGCCCAGGGGCTGCCGCTCCAGCTTTCCCTGGAGGGAAGCCCGCAGGTTTTTCAGGGTGTTGTAGGCCGCCCGGTGGGAGAGGGACAGGCCCTTTACATATAGGACAGCGTATAGGACCCCGCAGACGGCGATGGCCGCCACCCGCCACGCCGCGTATCCCAGCTCCAGCGATTCCCCCAGTAGCAGGGGCCGGATCAGTTGGTAGATGAACAGGAAGGGGAGCACATTCATGACGATGCCGATGAGCATCACCGCCATAGAGAGATAAGTGGTCTTCCGATACTCGCCCGCATACTCCAAAACTTTTTGAAACACAGTCGAACCTCCTTTTTTTTGAGATTAGTTATCGCTAACTCTTGGCCGGTGAAAAACCTCTCCGCTGGAGAGGCTTTCCCTATTTCTGAAAATGCAGCGCGCCATGCCAGTTGAACAGACCGCAGACGATCCGGCAATGGGCCTCGATCTGTTCCCAGGTGAAGTGATGGATGAAGGGCTCATAAATCGTGGTCCAGAAAGCGGACAGCAGGATGTGCAGCTCCGCCGGTTCTACATCGTTCCGGCACAGGCCACGCCGCTGGGCCTCCGCCAGATAGGCGCTGGTGGCCTTCGTCAGAAGTTCCACCCAGTCGTGGGGGAAGTTGGCGTACCGGGTCCCCTGGGAGCAGGAGAGCAGCAGATAGAAGTCGTCCCGCCGGTCGTAGAGGAAACGGAACCACCACATCATGTCCGCCCCATCCATGTCCCACGCCTTGATCAGTTCCTGGTTGGACATGGCCGTGGGGTCCTTATCCCCCCGGGCATGGGCCACTTCGTATAGGTCCGACACCGTCTGTTCCACCACCGCACAGAACAGCTCCTCCTTTCCCTTGTAGCGCTTATACAGCGCTCCTGTGGTGACTCCGGCCCCCTCGCAGATGGTCTTAAGGGACGCTTTTTCAAAGCCGCTTGCCAGGAACTCTGTTCGGGCGCTCTCCAGGATCCGGGGATCAATGGAGCGGTCCGCCACTGCCATGCAATCGCCTCCTTGGAAGATAATTAGATTACCGATAATCTGATTATCAATTTAGCACAGCGGAACCTTGATGTCAAGAGGCAGTTGTGCTACCACAGTAATGTGATTTTTGACTGCTGACGCAGGCGGTTGAGGAGAAATGACAGCTCGTGGGTTTCCACGTTTGTTTTTCTGTGATATGATGTCCGCGAGGTGATGTCGATGGAACTGAACTGGGAAGGCGTTGTCGTGGGCGCCGCGTCGCTGCTGGTGATCGGGGCGTTCCACCCCCTGGTGATCTGGTGCGAGTACCGCTTCACCCAGCGGGTCTGGCCGGTGTTCCTGATCGCCGGCCTGCTCTGCCTGCTGGCGGCCCTTTTGATTCAAGGCCTTTTGTCCATCCTTTTGGGGCTGCTGGGCGCCGGCTGCCTGTGGAGCATCCGGGAGCTGAAGGAGCAGGCCAAGCGGGTGGAGCGCGGGTGGTTTCCCAAAAATCCCAAAAGAAAATAACCGATTGCCGCAGGAATGTATTTTTGCCCTGCGGCAGTTTGTTTCTTGACAGCCGGGGGGCAGTTTTATATAATTACCCTATGGTTAGCAATAACTAACTATAAGCAAATGCAATGCTTGATAGTGAAAAGTTCCGAAGGAGTAAATGCTATGATGGATCATTTGAATCAAATGGACACCCAGGAGAGCACCGTCAAGGTGGACCTCCTGCACCTGGACCCCACCGACCCGGACGGGGGCTGCTGCTGCGGCCATCACAGCGGCGGACATTGCTGCGGACGGCACCGTCACGGACAGGAGAACCAGCCTAATGCGGAAGAGTGAGAAATAACAAAGGCATCAAGGATCTGCCAATTTGGAAAACAGATCGTGAAATTCGCCTGGAGGACCGATTTCACCCGCATAGAAACCTGGGCAGGGGCTCACTGCTCTGGGGAGCAGGATCTCCATGTCCTCCGCAGATGAATCCGGAAGGGGAGATGACCATGAAGCCAGATTATCGGAATTGGATGCCCAGGGGCATGATCGTGGGGCTGGGAACCGCCGCCGGCGTACTGGCGGCGGGAAGCGCGGTTGCAGTCAGATCACGGCTGCCTATGGGCCGGACGGCAAAGCATCTTGTCGGAGCGGCCCTGGGCCTGGGCGCTGTGGGATGTCTGGCGGGGGCGGCGTGGAGCCTGTACGCCCGCGAGATGTTTTCCTACGAGGGCGGGCGGCAGTTGTCCCGGCAGATCATCGAGGGCGTCGCCTCATACATTGAACTTCCGGAGGGCGGCGTGGGCCTGGATGTGGGGTGCGGCAGCGGGGCGCTGACCATTGCCTGCGCCAAACGGAACCCCCAGGGTCGCATGGTGGGCATCGACCGCTGGGGCGTGGAATACGCCTCCTACAGCCGGAAACTCTGTGAGCGGAACGCTCAAGCCGAGGGAGTGGACAATGCTGTCTTCCAGAAGGGCGACGCCCGCCATCTGGATTTCCCGGACGAGACCTTCGACGCAGTGACCAGCAACTACGTCTACCACAACATCACCGGCGCGGACAAGCAGGCGCTGCTGCGGGAGACTCTGCGGGTACTGAAGAAGGGCGGTGCCTTTGCCATCCACGACTTGATGGATCCCTCCCGGTACGGGGATATGGACGAGTTTCTCCGCAAGCTACGGGAGGATGGCTTTCAAGAGGCGCAGCTGCTCCCCACGGCGGACGGAAGCTTTATGACGCCCTGGGAGGGAAAGACCCTGTTTCTATCTGGCTCCGCCCTGCTGGTGGGCAGGAAGTGAGGGGATATATGCAGCGGCATCCCATTGAAAAGAATTCCATCCAGGAGACATTGGTGATTCCTCTGTACGGCCGGGCGCTGTGTACCAGAAAGTTCCCCCAGTTGTTTGCCGACCAGACGGCAGCGGAGCTGCTGGAGCAAATCGACTATGATTTTTCCGCCCTGGAGCAAAGATCCGGCGGCCTGCTCCAGACCTTCGGCGCCCTGGAGGTCGCCATGCGGCAGAGTGACCTGGCCTTTGAGGTGCGGGAGTATCTCCGCGCCCATCCCAGGGCCGCCGTGGTGAACCTGGGCTGCGGGTTGGACAGCACCGGCCGGGCCTGTGACAACGGGCAGTGCCGCATCTACAATATCGACCTGCCGGACGTGATGGCGGTGCGGGAGGCACTGCTCCCCGCCGGGGAGCGGGAACGGAATCTGGCTGCCGATCTGAATGACCTCTCCTGGTTCGACGCCATCGACGCCCCGACGGAGGACGGGGCGGTGTTCTTTGCCGCCGGCGTGTTTTACTACTTTCGGACAGAGCAGGTGCGCGCCCTCTGCGCGGCCATGGCAGAGCGATTTCCGGGTGGGCGACTGGTATTTGACGCCGCTGGGCCGACAGCGGTAAAACTGATGCTGAAAACCTGGGTCAAGCAGGCAGGCATCCGGGATGTGGGGGCGTATTTTTCGGTGCGGGACCCGGCCAGGGAGCTGTCCCCGTGGACAGACCGGATCGCCGTCTCCAGCCGGGGCTATATGCAGGGCTACCAGAAACTCCGGGGCCCGGGCATCCGGCCCCTCCACCGCCTGCTGGCACAGCTGGCCGACGGGCCGCTGAAGCTGCGGATCGTGCGGATAGAGTTCCAAACCAGAAACGTGGAGTGTTCCCGATGAACGAACCTTTCATTTTCCGGGTCCGGGACTGCTACTACATCCGGGCAAGCTATCCCTCTCCGGCGGAGCATCGCCACTTCGCCGCCCACCTGGTATTTGCCCTGGAGCGGCCCTTTACCGCCCTGGTGGATGGCAAATCCGTGGAAACGGTGGGCATCGCCATCGGATCCGACGTTCCCCACACGATACTAAGCGTGGATCCGGCCTTGGTGGTGTTCATCGACGAGCTGACCCCCATGAGCCGCTGTGTGAAACACACACTGTTGCAGGGTGCTTCTTGGCGGGCGCTGGATGCGTCTGTTTCTTCCAGGGTGGGGAAGCGGTGGGGAAAGGTACGCACGGAGACAGATGCGGCGGCCGCCGCTGCTGAGACTGAACGGCTGCTCGGATTGCAGGCAGAGCGCGCTCCGGCGGAGGACCCGCGGGTGCTGGAGGCCGCAGCCTACATGAAATCGGCCCCCGCTCTGGAGCAACTGACCATTCGGGATGTGGCCCGGGCCGTTCACCTGTCTCCCAGCCGCCTGACCCACCTGTTCCGGCGGGACACCGGAATATCCCCCAGTCTCTATCTGGCAAACCTGAAGCTGGAGCGGGCCTTCTACCTGCTGGATACGGGACGATCTCTCACCCAGGTCTGCATGGATGCGGGCTTTGCCACCCCGTCCCATATGGCGGATACCAGCCGCAAGCTGTATGGCATGTCCATGACCGAGGTGAAGCAGATTTTCCTGACCGGCCTCGGCCAGAACAGCAGATGAACAGAAGTAAAGCAAACAAGGCCCTGCTATAATACCCCTATCTTACAACAAGAAAGGGGCATTGTGATGTCTGCACTTACATTTCCCACAGGGACCTATCACTTCAACGACCATCCGCTCTTTGATTTCCAGCTCAATCGGGTGGTCATGTGGAACCACGGGGACCCGGCGGAGATCCAGGCCCGGGGCGGGGAGATTACAGACTTTCCCTCCTGGGAGCGGGTCTTAAAAGAGCTTTCCGCCCAGGCGGAGGCCCGGGATGACTGGGCGGCAGCCGCCGGGTATCTTCGGATGGCGGAGTTCTTCATGGTGCCGGATACCCCGGAGTGTCATGCCGTCTATGACCGGGCCAGGGAGATCTTCTATACACACTTTACCTACCTGTTTGCGGAGCAGGGCGGCCCCATCCACCGGGAGGAGGTGCCCTATGCGGACGGCGTTTTGCCCTGCTGGCGGGTCATGCCCGACGGCGCCTCCAAGGGCACGATTCTGTTCCACGGCGGAAATGACTCTCTGCTGGAGGAGTTTACCGACGCGCTTTTGTACCTGGCACAAGGCGGCTATACAGTGCTGGCCTTTGAGGGACCCGGCCAGGGGGCGGCCCTGCGGAAATCCGGCCTGACCTTCACACCGGAGTGGGAAAAGCCGGTGGGTGCGGTGCTGGATCACTATGGGGCGGACAATGTGACCATCATCGGCGTCTCCCTCGGCGGGGAGCTGTGCATGCGGGCTGCGGCCATGGAGCCGCGCATCCGGCGGGTGGTGTCCTGGAGCGTGCTGCCCAGCATCTATGGCGCGCTGATGGCAGATAAGCCGGCGGAGATCCGGGCGAAGCTGGGGCACTGGCTGGACGAGAACAACCGGGACGCCATCCTGGACCTCTACGCCGGCCTGGCGGAGCGGGAGCCGCTGTTCCGCTGGTCCATCCAGCACTCCAACTACGCCTACGGCACCTCCGATGTGTACGAGTATCTGCAAAAAGCCCGGGCCTTCACCATTGAGCCGGTAGCGGAGCGGATCACCCAGGATGTGCTGCTTCTCAGCGCTCGGGAGGATCTGCTGGTGGACTTCGCCCTCTACAAGCAGGAAATCGACCTGCTGAAAAACACCCGCTCTCTGGAGTTCGCGGCGCCCGGCCGGGCGCTGAACGGCCAGGCCCACTGCAACATGGGCAACACTAAATATATGCTGGACTTGATTCTGAACTGGAACGACCGGATGCTGGAACGATAACAGCGGCAGGCCCCTATAAAATCGAAACCGACTTGCAAGAGGAAGGGCACAGCTCATTCGAGCCGTGCCCTTCTGTGATGCTCCAGTGGCGGACAGCCGAACTGCTTGATAAGGACTGCCGCCAATTTGCTCAGGTTTTTATAGCCTACCTTCTCCGCGGTTTCCGCCATCCGTAAGTCCGTGTTCCACTCGGCGCACAGGATATTCCGGGTTTCCTAGGCAGTGGCCACCTGGGAGCGGTTGAAGTGAAGTAAAGAGCAGGAGCTTCCCAACCATAAACGGGAAGCTCCTTCTGTTTCTGTCAGGCGTAGGCAAACTCGATTGCGGAAGGCAGTTTGGTGCAATAGAGCCGGTAGAAATCCACATGAGAAAGATGTTCCAGCCATTCAGCGGACGGGCAGAGGGCGTGCGCCTTCTCCTGCCTGCTGTGCAGTTCCGTGCAGGCGGGGTAGACGATCAGATCCCCGTTTGCCGCATAGAAATCGCAAAGCTCACGGGAGAGAATGCGCTCTGCCACCCGGCGGGCCGCCCACTCCGGCGCAGAAGCGCGGGCACAGAGATAAGAGGGGATCAGGACCGGCCCCTCCTGGGGGACGCGGAGAAAGGTCTCCCGGCCGTCCGCTCGGAGGGCATAGAGGGAGGGAACCAGGGCGGTGCTGGTCTGCCCCTGACGCACCGCCTGAAAGGCCCCGATTGGCATATCGGCCACCAGACTCTCCCCCAGGAGCTTGGCGGCGGCCACCTGGCCCCACCGCTCCCACACGGACTTTACCACCGTTTTTGCCGCGGAATTGTTGATGCCCCCGAAAGCTAGCCCGCGCCAATCCGGCAGAGAGGTCTTGGCACAGGCCTCCGGCTCCCGGGTATAGTACACCAGCGGGATGGAGACAAAGGGCAGAAGACAGGGGCTCCGCTGTACCGCGTTCAGCATGGGACTCTGCCGTAGCGGGATCCAGTCGGCCGCCGGATAGAGATCCGACTTAAATTTGGAGAAAATCCGCAGATCCTCAAACACCTCCAGATCGGCGGAAACGATGAGGTCCGGAAGTATGGCATCCGGCCGGGCCAGGTACTCGGACATATGCTCCGGATAGCCCAGACCGAAATAGCGCACCTCCAGCCGGATGCCGTCCCCCCATAGCCGTTGGGCCAGGTCCTCCAGGAAAGCCTTCTCCTGGCGGTGCAGGACGCAGATGTGGTTCCAATAGAGCAAAATAGACGTCATGCCAGACAGGCTCCTTTCCGCAGTTGAGTCTGATAGCGCCGCTGCTCCCTATAAGCCCTGCCCAGCGCTTCATAGAGGGAAGCCTCTCCGGCGGTGCGCTCCACCACGGCGGTCACCGCGCCGCCGACCAGGACGATGCGCCGCCGGGCCATCAGGGCTGTGTGGGGATCGTGGGTGACAACCAGCACCAGCTTGTCGCTCTTCTGAAGCAGGCCCAGCGCCCGCTCCTTGTCGATGCCCGCGTTTTCAATCTCGTCAATGAGGACGATAGGGCTGTCACAGATCAGGGCGATATCCGCAATCATCAGCGCACGGGACTGGCCGCCGCTGAGCTGGTTCAGCCCCTGCCGGAGAGCCACCGGTTCTGGGGTGATTTCATTGGCAAGGGCCAGAACTTCTGCCGGGGCTGCCCTCCGGTCACGGCAGCGGGCGTGGAGTTGAAGAAACTCCTCCACACTGACATCCAGCACAAAGCGCATATTCTGGCCCAAATGGGCCACCAGATGGGCGGATGTGCTCTGCCGCTCTGCCAGTGGGACCGGCACTCCGTCCAGCAGGACCCGGCGGCCTGTGATGGAGTCTCCGCAGGCCAGTTGCTCGATGTCCTTGATGAACCGGGACTTTCCGGAGCCGGTGTTGCCAACAATGGTGTATAGCCCCCCGCGTTCCAGGGATATGGAGTCAAAGGGCTCCGGTCGGCCGTCTTTCCCGCAGCCGGCCAGGATGGTCACACTCCGCATACCGGCGCCTCCTCAAAGGAAATTTTGCCCACCACGCCCTGCTGGAACGCGCTGCCCACCCGCCGCTCGCCTACGCAGTAGGAGCATACGCCGCTGGGCATGGTGTGTCGGAGGGCATCCCCCTCAAAACCGGTGCATACCGGCCGGGCCAGCAGCCACTGCGCCAGCAGATCTGTGCCGTAACCGGCCAGCCCGTCCACCGGGAACAGGGCCGCGGATGGGTTGAGGGCGCGGATCTGCCAGGAGATGATCTCCAGCTCCGCCTGGGACACCATGTCGATTTTAGTCAGAACCACGAAATCCGCCTGAGTGAGCATGGGGCCAAGCTGCCCCGGCGCTCTGCAGCTGGCGGTGCAGTCCAGCACACAGCCGGCGGCCATGTGCTCCGTAGCCGGGGAGCAGCGGTGGCACAGTCCGGCCGTCTCAATGACCAGGGCGTCCCGCCCCAGGCGGTCCGCCCACCCCCACAGCTCCGGCAGATTGGAGACCAGGAAATGGTCAGGGCAGATATCCCCGCTCAAACCGGTGACACAGGGAAGCCCCAGGCTTTGAAAGACATCCGCGTCCCCGGTTTTCAGACAGTCGATCTTGCACACGCAGGGCGCCATGCCGCCGTGGGCCAGCAGCGGGAGCAGGCTTTTCAGAACAGAAGTCTTTCCCACGGCGGAAGCGCCGGAGAAAAGGAGCACTTGACGCGGCATTGTGAGCCTCCGATCTCAAAGCGAATTTTTGTTAGCGATAGCTTACCACAGAGAACGAGAGCTTGTCAGTATCAGGTGAGACTGGCCGGCAACCTTTTTTTCTTGACTTGCGGTGTGGGTTCAGGGTAGAATATAGCGGTAGGTTAGTTATTGCTAACCAAAGGAGGGGTGTGATTTGGAGCAAGCTGTCTTACAGGAAAAGCGGACGTCGTCCCCCTTTTTGGCGGGCGCATCCCTGCCGCCGGAACAGGTAACCGCAAAGAGGTTCCGCGCGGGCCAGATCATCAGTGACAGGCCGGGCGGCGTCTCATCCGTGGGGATGATCGTGTCCGGACGGGTGGAGGTCTATTCCGTGGCACTGGATGGCAAGGATGTGCAGCTCAATGCCCTGACTGCGGGGGAGTGTTTCGGCGTCTGTAATCTGCTGGCAGATACGGAGCTGGAGACGGTATTGCGGTGCGGGGAGGAGACTGAGGTTCTGTATATCCCCAAGGCGGTCCTTCTCGCCTGCATGGAACGGGACGCCGGGCTTGCCATGCGCTACGCGGCCCTGTGCAACCGGAAGCTCCAATTCCTGCTCCGGCGCATCGAGCTGCTTACGATGCAGTCCTGCCGCGGCCGCCTCATTGCCCATCTCCTGGAGCGGCAGGATGAGAAGGGCGTGGTAGGGCTCGCCGGATCTCGGGAGGATCTGGCCCGCCGTCTAGGGATGAGCCGTGCCGCCCTTTTCCGAGAGTTGTCTGTCCTTCAATCTATGGGAGCGGTTTCAGTGGATGGGAATTCCATCACGGTTGAAGATCGTCCTTTGCTGGAAGAACTGCTCTATCATCCCTCAAACGCAAAATAAGAAACAAATTGAAAGGAAAAACGGTATGAAAAAATTGCTCTCTCTGCTCTGCGTCCTGTCCCTGTCCGCCGCGCTGCTGGCGGGCTGCTCCACCGCCGGGGATGCCGGCACCTCGGAAACGCCTGGTTCGAGCAGTACGCCCTCCGAGGTGACGGAGCCAGGGTCCTCTCAGGAAACGGTGGATTCGCTTGATGTCAATGTTATGGCCCTGAAAGGCCCCACCGCAATGGGCATGGTGGAGTTCATGAATGAAGCGGACAGTGGAACGATCACAGACAACAACTATCACTTTAATATCACCGCCGCCACCGATGAGGTGTCCGCCGCCCTGGCGCAGGGGACCACGGATATCGCCGCCGTCCCTGCCAACCTTGCCTCTGTCCTCTACAACAACACCGAGGGCGGCGTGCAGGTGCTGGCCATCAATACGCTGGGCGTGCTCTACATCGTGGAGAGCGGGGACACGGTACACTCCGTGGAGGATCTCCGGGGCAAGACCATTTACGCCAGCGGCAAGGGAAACACGCCGGAGGCCGCCCTCAATTATGTGCTGACCCAGAACGGCATCGACCCCTCCACTGATGTGACCATTGAGTGGAAGAGCGAACAGGCGGAGTGCCTCTCCGCCCTGATGGCGGAGGAGAACGCCATCGCCATGCTGCCCCAGCCCTTTGTCACCACCGCCCAGGCCCAGAGCGAGAACCTGCGGGTGGCTCTGGATCTGACGGAGGAGTGGGACGCCCTTCAGGCTGACAGCGAGACGCCCTCCACCCTGGTCACCGGCGTGGTGGTGGCCCGGACCGCCTTTGCAGAGGAGCATCCGGAGGTGGTATCCGCCTTCCTGGACCGCTATCAGGAGTCGGTGGACTATGTCAACTCCAACGTGGAGGAGGCCGCCCAGCTGGTGGGCCAGTATAAGATCGTCACCGCCGAGGTGGCTCAGAAGGCCCTGCCGGAGTGCAACATCGTCTTCATTGAGGGGGACGAGATGAAGGAGAAGCTGTCCGGCTACCTGTCGGTCCTGTTTGAGCAGAATCCTCAGTCCGTGGGCGGCGCCCTGCCTGACGACGCCTTCTACTTCAGCCGCTGACTTCCATGAAAGGCCGCCGAACCATACGGGCCTGGGCTGTACTCTTCTGGCTGCTCCTGTGGCAGGCGGGTGCCATGGCCATTGATCAGCGCATCATCCTGGTCTCCCCGCTCACTGTGCTTGCGCGGCTGACGGAACTGGTTCCCACGCTGGATTTTTGGGGCGCCATCGGGTATTCCCTGGTGCGCATCACAGCGGGTTTCCTGCTGGGAGTAGCAGCCGGGACCCTGCTGGCGGCTCTGTCCGCCCGGTTCCGCCGGGTGGAGGAGCTGCTGGCGCCAGCCCTCCTGGCCATCAAGTCCATTCCGGTGGCCTCCTTTATCATTCTGGCGCTGATCCTGTTTTCCTCCAAGAATCTGGCGGTGCTGATCTCCTTCCTGATCGTCCTGCCGGTCCTCTATACCAATCTGTTGAGCGGCATCCGGGCCGCCGATCCGCAGCTGCTGGAGATGGCCCGGGTGTTCCGCGTCCCCGCACTCCGCGGCATCCGCTACGTGTATCTGCCCCAGGTGCTCCCATACTTCCGGTCGGCCTGCGGCTCCGCCCTGGGATTGTGCTGGAAGTCCGGCATCGCCGCCGAGGTCATTGGTATGCCAGACGGCTCCATCGGCGAACAGCTCCAGCAGGCCAAAATCTATCTGAACACGCCGGACCTGTTTGCCTGGACGCTGGTGATCGTGCTGGTGAGCCTGATATTTGAAAAGGTATTCCTGGCTCTGTTGAAGCGGGGAGAACGCGCCCTGGAGAGGATGTGAGCCATGCAGGATATTGTGATCCGGGGCCTGTGCAAGGCCTTTGACGGGAAACAGGTCCTCCGGGACTTTTCCGCCGCTCTGCCGGCGGGACAGGTCACCGGACTCATGGCCCCCTCCGGTGCGGGCAAGACCACCCTGCTGCGGATCCTCATGGGACTGGAGACGCCGGACCGGGGGACCATCACGGGCTTGGAGGGCCTGCGCCTGAGCGCGGTGTTCCAGGAGGACCGGCTGTGCGAGAACCTGAATCCGGTCTCCAATCTCCGCCTGGTGACCCCGGCTTTGAGCCGGACGGCGGCTGCAGAGGCTCTGGCGGCCGTGGGACTGACGGACTGTCAGCGCCAGCCCGCCCGGGAGCTGTCCGGCGGGATGCGCCGCCGGGTGGCCATTCTCCGGGCCCTGTTGGCAGAGTACGACCTGCTGTTCCTGGACGAACCCTTTAAGGGCCTGGATCAGGAGACCAAGGAGATCGTTATGGCGGATACCCGCCGCCGGTGCGCCGGAAGGACGGTGCTGTTCGTCACCCACGACTCGGCGGAGCTGGAGGCCTTGGGCGCTGTGCAGCGGCTGGAGCTGTCCTGAACCCCCGACGTGCCGGCAAGGGTACAACAAAAGCAGAAAAGCAGAAAAAGTGGATGCCGGAAGGGCATCCACTTTTTTCATGACGCGGCTCAAAGAACCGTTACCTCCGCGTTCTTCTCACCGAATTTTTCACGCAGCATCTGGCAGATCCGGGGCCGCTCCGCCCCCTGTTTTTCCTGCTGCTTGATCAGCTTATAGGCTTGGAACAGAGTGGAGGGACCGATCTCCGAACTGAAATAACCGATCCCCTGGTTCCAGGCCAGCAGCTCAAACACATCGTCCAGGGCCGCTGACTCCACCCCGCAGGCATAGGCTTTGATCAGCTCTCTTGTGGCCTGCCGCATCCGTCCGGCGCCCACGGCGTTGGCCAGGGAGAGGAGCAGCCGCATTTCATAAGGCAGTGTCCGCTTTTCGCTCTGCCAGGTCAGCGACCAGAAGTCCGCCGCGATCCGGCCCAGCTCCTCGTCGATCATGGGATAGTTGAGCAGGGCCAGGGGCTTGAAGGGCGTATCCTCCCCGCCGTCCTTTTTCTCCACACGGCAGAACGAAACATGAAATTCAGCCGGCCCGGCCTGCTCGGTATGGTGTTCAAACCCAAGGGCCTCCATGGCGGCATAGAGCGGGTGGGGCTCAAAGGTCTGGATGACGGTGAAGCCCTCGCCTACTTCCAGTCCCATTGCTTTCTGCTTCAGGCCCGGGAAAAAGTTCCCCTGCAGATGGCGTACATCGACGACCTGGAAGTTGGGCGCCTGATCTTTCCAATTTTCGTAACTCATGCGCTGTCTGCCCCCTTGATTCGGTATTCATAGATAATGGTCCGGTTTTCGGAGCCATCCCGGAACGGCGTTTCGGCCACCCTCGCAAAGCCGCGCTTCTCATAAAATTCCCATGACGCCAGCGTATTGGTCAGCAGACGCACGGTGTCCGCACCGTCAGCCCTGGCTCTGGACAGAAACTGTGTGACCAAGGCCGTCCCAAGCCCTTTCCGATAGGCTGCTTTGGACGCAAGCGCCACAAGCTCCAGGTCGCAGGCTCCGAAGGTCTTGCTGTCCCGCTCCTGTAATTGGGAGGAGAAATGATCCCATTGTTTCTGAAAACGCTCCGACATTTTATAACGCTTCAAATAGTATTTGAGAAACATCCTGCACCACAAGCCATAGTGCCTTTTGCACCCATATCGGTTTACCAAAGTTCGGTCGAAGGCTTTGTCGTATTTCCCGCAAACGAACCCCACGACCTGCCCATCCTCCGCCTCCGCAACAAAGGTGAAGTTGCATTTTTCAATCAAGACCTGGGCATAATCCCGCAACAGGAGCTTGTCGCAATGATCTATAGGGGCCGTAAAAAAGCCTTCATACAGGCACTCACCGCAGGCCGCGGCGTCTCTTTCTGCGTATGGACGGATCGTAAACACCATGATCGTGCTCCCCGTATGTGAGTCTTACTTCAGTTATTCCGAAACGGTTGCCACTCGAATGTCCACTTCCCGCCCTCTTTCAAGACGAGTTGGGGAGACTGTTCTGTCAGCAAGGTGCGGTCAAATTCAGATTGAACATCCGCTGGAAGTTTGGAAAACCCCTCCGGGTCAAAGTGACGGAACAGGTCTCCCCAGGTGGAGTCTGCTGCCGGCGTGAATCCTTCCGTTGCCGCAGGTCCCTCCAACGGGGACGGTGACTCGCTTTCTGCATCCCCGTGATTCATCATCCCGCAGCCGGTTAGCAGGCAAAAGATAGCAAGCGCAGCCAGAACCGTTTTCCACCGTTTCAAAACAATCCCCCCTATTCAGCGGTTCCCAGTCCTGTTCCTGGATATCTCCCGTGCAGGCGTCCTTCACTCCTGCTCTGCGCGGTGATCCGTTCCGCCGGTGTCCACCGGCAGGCGGCGCAACAAAGGGGCAGCACACGGCCGCCCAGCAGTGCGTGCTCCACCACCCAGAAATCGTGCATGGACAGATAGGAGACAAACTCTCCAGCGTTCCAGCGGTGGTAAACATGGAAACCGGTTCGCTCCATACACCAGGTGCGAAGCCTTGCCAGCCGCCCTCCGCCGTGGACAAAGGTAGGGGCAAACAACCATCCGCCCGGCTTCAGAACCCGCTGGATCTCCCGGAGCACGCGATCCGGCTCCGGCAGGATGTGCAGGGCATTGGCGATGACCACCGCGTCGAAGGACTCCGGCGCGTAGGGCAGATGGGCGGCATCCTGGACAGAGAAGTGGAGGCGTGAGGAGCCGATCCGCTTTTTCGCCTCCTGGATCATAGCGGGAGCGGCGTCCGTGGCCTCCCAGAGCCGGACATAGGGCGAGAGCGGAAAGGACAGCTGCCCCGTGCCGCAGGCCAGCTCCAGCACGTTCATATCCCGGGAGAGATGGGGCCGGATCCGCTCACACACCGCCGCGTACAGCGGTGCGGAGCGGTCCATGGACCTGGTATAATGCCGGGCAGTCTTCTGCCAAAAAGCCAATTCAGATTCCTTCATGGTGCGATGCCTCTTTTGTGGTTAGTATCTGCTAACCATAAGATACTACAACCCGCAAAAGATTGCAAGTCCCCGCGAGGAGCAAATGTGTTGAGAGAAACGAGTAGATGACCATGAAGGATGCCGGCGCCTCTCTGTTTTCTCAGGCGAGGGCCGCGCCCAGGGCCCGGCAGGCCGACAGGGCCTCCTCATCCGGAGCCTCGTTGCAGATCACGCTGTCACAGACGAGGTTTGCCCCGTCGTCGTTGCACCGGGCCTCCCAGCTGCGCATCCATTCGCCGTCGCCCCATCCGTAGGAACCGAACAGGGCGATGCTCTTCCCGCTCAGCCGGCCCTCACAGGCGGTAAACATGGGCTCAAACTCACTCTCCTCCAGCTGCTCCGACCCCATGGAGGGGCAGCCAAAGGCAATGGCGTCATACTCGCTGACCTGCTCGGGGGAAAACTCGGAGGCGGTGAGCAGGGACACCTCGGCCCCCTTTTCCTTGGCACCTTCCACGACCGCCGCGGCCATGGCCTCGGTGTTGCCGGTGCCGCTCCAATAAACAACTGCGATTTTGCTCATAAGAATCAACAACCTTTCTGATTTACTTGGATTTGGAAAACATCAGCCAGCTACCGTGAGCTGCTCGATGGACTTCCCCTGTTCCCACTGCTGGGAATAGATTTTGCTGCATTTTTTGTACCTTCGAAAGATACACTTGGCCGCTTGTTCATCACTGTAGACCTTCCAGCAGCCAACGCACTTGTGATTGCACGCTTTATTGAGAATGAAACCCAGGACATCCTCCGGCGGATAGCTGAGAAACAGGCCGATCTCATGGGGGAATTCTCCGTCCGACCGCAGACGTTGGATCAGGTGGATCACACACCGGTTGGAATCTTCCGGCGTATAACCATATTGCAGGAGCAGTCCCCTGGAACAGTGATCTGCCAGATCACACTCCAGCGCATTGGGCCGGTAGACATAGATAAGGGCACGGCCTTTCTGAACTCTCAGCGGCAGGGCGCGGATCCCCTTGGGGACCAGCTTCCTGTTCAAGCGGCATAATTCTTTTGTCAGTGCGGCTTTGCAGGGGCAGGCGCAGGAAAACAGGTTTCCGGTTTTGATCCCTGCCAAAGTCGGGGCGCAGTGGCGAATGACCAGGTCTTCTGACATAAGCTTTATCCCCCGAAAAGAAATGGACTTTCTGTTTGACGCTGTGCGATATTCACGTCAAAGCAGTTTTTTATGACTGTTATGAGACTGTGGCTTCTCATGGTGTAAGAACCAATATGCGAGCTTTTTAATCATCTGACAGATCGCGCAGATGACAGCACAGAACAGCAAAGCGGCCAAGCCATACCCCAAAGACTGTACTGCCTCGTTCATCGTACCGCCTCTTTTCTAATCTTCTCCGCGCAATATTGATGATGGGTACCGCTGGCTCCGTTAAGTCAGCAATTCCAACAGTTGCCGGATGCTCTTCTTGCCAAAGGAGACCTGCTCCCCGCTGTTGACCACCAGGCAGGGGACGCTCATGACCTGGTACTTTTCCCGCAGGTCGGGAAAGTGGTTCAGGTCGTAGACCTGGGCGGTGATGTTCGGATTTTCCGCGGCAACACGCTGGGCGGCGGTCACCAGTTCTGGGCACATGGTGCAGGAGAGGGACACCAACACCTGAAGATCCATTGTTTTTTGAATGGCATGGATGGCGTTCCGGCTCTCTTCGTCCAAAGCCTGTCCCGGCCCGGCGGCGTTGTAGAGGCCCAGAACGAAGGAGGTGAACTCATGGCCGCCGGGGACGCCGTGGAAGGCAAGGCCCGTCCAGTCGCCGTCCGCCCGGCAGACCCGGACGCAGGGCAGATGGTCCGCACTGGCGGGGTCACCCACTTCAACAGATAATTTCCCGCTCTGGGCCGCCAGCTCATCCATGTATTGCCGCAGTTCGGCAGACAGGGGCGTTTCATCCAGAAACAGACGCAGGATCAATGGCGATGCCATCCGGGCGAACACCGTGTGGAGCTGAGAGAGCATATCCCCGTTAAACAGAGTGCTGCCTGCCTCAGCGGGTGCCGCCGCTTCCTCTGCCCGGCTCACTGGTTGCTGGGGGCGGAGGCCAGTCCTGGCCTGCATGGCGGCGCACAGCCGCTCCAGCTCGGTGGCGGCCAAAGCGCCGTCACCCACGGCGGTGACCACCTGCCGCAGGGGCTTGACACATACGTCCCCGGCGGCATACAGGCCGTCCGCCGTGGTCTTCTGGCTGCGGTCGGTGAGGACATAGCCCTGCTCGTCCAACTCCGCCAGCCCCTGTACCAGTTCCGTGGCTGGCTCATATCCGGCAAAGACGAAGACGCCGAAAGCCTCTCCGTCCGCCGCGTGGTGCTTGGTCACCTGGCCGGTTCTTGTGTTGCGATAGCGGATGAACCGCAGGGCGGTGTCACCGGACACCTCTTCCACCACTGTGTTGGTGAGGACGGTGATCTTCTCGTGGTTCCGGGCGGCGTCCGCCGTGGCTTGGGCGCAGGTGAATCCGTCGCCCCGGATCAGGATGGTCACGTGGCGGGCGTACTTGGTAAGGAACACGCTCTCCTCGGCGGCCGCGAAGCCGCCGCCCACCACAAAGACGTCCTTGTCGGTGAAGAATTCGCCGTCGCAGGTGGCACAGTAGGCCACGCCCCGGCCCCGGAACTGCTCCTCCCCCTGGAAGCCCACCATGCGGGGATGGGCGCCAGTGGCCAGCAGGACGCCGAAGCATTTCAAATCGCACCGGCTGGTCCGCACGGTTTTCACATCGCCGGTGAGATCCAGCCCGGTGACCTCCGCCAGGAGAAATTCCGCGCCGAAGGACTCGGCCTGTTTCCGCATGCTCTCCGTGAGGGCGGCGCCGCTGGTTCGCTCCACCCCGGGGAAATTGACCACTTCTGCGGTAATGGTGATCTGCCCGCCGAAGTGGTTCTTTTCCACGACCACGACCCGGTAGCGGGCCCGGGCCAGATAGAGGGCGGCGGTGAGTCCCGCCGGCCCTCCTCCGATGACCACGACATCGTAGAGATTTTCCATCCGCTCCATGGCTTACAACTGCCCCACCAGATCCAGGCTGGGCTTCAGGGTCTCGGCGCCAGGCTGCCACTTCGCCGGGCACACCTCGTCTCCATGCTCCGCCACGAACTGGCAGGCCTGCACCTTCCGCAGAAGTTCATCGGCATTCCGGCCCACATTGCCGGCGTTGACCTCATAAGCCACGATTTTCCCTTCGGGGTTCACGATGAAGCTGCCCCGCTCGGCCACGCCGTCCGCCTCGATATAGACCTCAAAATCTTTGGCCAGACAATGGGTGGGGTCGGCCAGCATGGGATACTGGATATTCTGGATGCGCTCGGAAGCGTCATGCCACGCCTTATGGACGAAATGGGTATCGCAGGAAACAGAGTAGATTTCGCAGCCGATGGCCTGGAATTTCTCATAGAGATTGGCCAGATCCTCCAATTCTGTGGGGCACACAAAGGTAAAATCGGCAGGATAGAAGAAGAACACGCTCCACTTGCCCAGGATGTCCGCCTTGGAGACAGCTCGGAAAGCGTTGTTCTGGTAGCACTGTACGGTGAAATCGGCAATTTCTTTCTGAATCAGGGACATGGGTGATTCAACCTCCATTCATATTTCTTGCAGTTAGCCGTCGCTAACCGTAAAAGAATTATATAGGGTTTTCTATCTCCTTGTCAAGAGGGAGTGCGCACGGCTCTGAATATGTATCGCTCGACTCAATAAAACCGCTTCTATAATAAGTCGGCGGGCTTGATTTTTGCGTTAAGCAGGTGTATACTGCTCTTGGGTTAGTTATTACTAACCTATTTTGAGGGATGAGGGTGCCTATGGAACTTTTTCGATCTTTCCTTCGCAACACACGAAAACCGGAAGGTTTTCTGGGCAAGTGCATGGTAGCCAGCATGAATTATGCCCATGCCGCCCTGGCGGACTGGGGACTGGGCTGTTTGCCGAAAACAGGTCCCGTCAGGATTGCGGAACTGGGCTGCGGCGGCGGCCGAAACATCCGGGCCCTTCTGCGAAAATACCCTGCCGCAACTGTCACCGCCCTGGACTATTCGGAAATATCCGTGGAAAAGGCCAGAAATATCAATCAGGAAGAACTGCAGGCCGGCCGCTGCCGTGTCATACAGGGAGATGTTTCTCGCCTCCCTTTCGAGGATAGGGCATTTGATCTGGCGACTGCCTTTGAAACGGTATATTTCTGGCCCGGCCCCACGGAGAGTTTCCGGGAGGTGTACCGCATCTTGCGGCCGGGCGGCATCTTTCTGATCGTCAATGAAGTGGACGGAGAAAATCCCCGAGACAGCAGGTGGCTTTCTGTCATTGATGGGATGAAGATATTCAACCGGAGCCAGTTTGTCACCTTTCTCACCGAGGCTGGTTTTTCTAAGGTCATCGTGAAGCGGGATGCGAAAAGACACTGGCTCTGTGTGCTGGCGATCCGGGAGGATGCGGGGTGTTCAGGCAATAAATAACAAGAGAGGTCCCTTATGAAAAATGCGGGAGGATTTCTATGAACTGGACGCGCAGCATCTTGGACGGGCTCGCTATGGCGGCCTATTTTAACCTGTTCGCCGCAGCGGCTGCACTGTATAAGCCCCGGCTGATGTTTCCCTGCTATCCGTCCGCCATCATCAAGGCGGCCAAGGAGCCGCCTACAAAGCGAGAAGCTGCCGGATATTGGCGGTGGATCATCTTGTGGGAATGGCTCCCGCTGTTGCTTTACGGCGCCCTCAGCGCGGTGGCGGGCGGGACACATGGTTTTTGGCGCCTGGCGTTGACGGGCTACATCCAGTGGATGATGGTCAACCTAGGCGATCTGTTTTTCCTTGATGTGTGGCTGATCCAGAAAAAGACGAAAAACCGTTTTGTGATCTCTGGCACAGAGGGACATCCCGGCTATGAGTTCAAGGCATGGATGAAGGATTATGCGTTACCGGAGCATCTGCTCCAGTGGCCGCTTTTGCTGTGCCCGCTGCTGGCGGCGGCTCAGGCGGGATTGGGACTGTTATTGCAGAAATTATGATACGAGGAGATGGTCGGATGAAACATGAAAAATCCCGACATGAGGAGATCCACCTTGGTACTCACGGCGAGGACTATGGAAGTTGGATGTCCAACCCGGTCTTTTACATGATCGGCGGTCTGCTGGCCCTATCTGTTGTGCTGGCGGTGCTGTCCTTCACAGTGTTCCGGCTGCCATGGCTAGGAGCGGTTTTTTCGGTGGCCGCCGCAGCATTTCTGGCCCTGCTCTGTTGGTGCGGCTGGATACGCAAACAATACGCTTTCGGCGGCGGTGGGATGATGGAGCGGACCCACCAGTGCCTGCTCGCCCACCTGGGCTTCGATGGCAAGGGGACGCTGCTGGATGTGGGCTGCGGCTCCGGCGCCCTGTCCATCCGGGCGGCCCTCACCTGGCCGGAAGCGCAAGTCACCGGTATCGACTATTGGGGCGTGGCATACGGCTACGGCCAGCCCATGTGCGAGAAGAACGCCGCCAGTGAGGGTGTAGCGACCCGGTGCCGGTTTCAGCACGGGGACGCCCATCAGCTGGACTTCCCCGATGATACCTTTGACGCGGTCGTAAGCAACTATGTCTATCACAATATTACCGGCGCGGATAAGCAAGCACTGCTGCGGGAGACCCTGCGGGTATTAAAGCCCGGTGGGGTATTTGCCCTGAATGACGATATGAAGCCCCGGATGTACGGGGACATGGAGGCCTTTGCCCAGGATCTGTGGGAGGCCGGATTTCAGGAGGTGCGGCTGGTGGATACCGCCACGGAGGTGTTCGGTTCCCAGCGGCGGGCGGCCATGATGATGCTGGGAGAGTCTCGGATGCTGGTTGGGCGAAAGTGATGGATATGGCAACGCATTCCCTGACGCATCTTCCAGCAGGATGCCGGCAGTGATGCGAAAGTCGTTGAGGCTGCTGCATATGCTGGAAACAGCAAACTGAATTTTAAAAACAGTGGAGGGATAGACGATGTGGAAGTACACGGTCCATGTGGAAGGCATGATGTGCGGCATGTGCGAGAGCCATGTGAACGACGCGGTACGGAAAGCCTTTCCGGTGAAAAAGGTCACCTCGTCCCGGAGTAGGAACGAGACCACAGTGATCGCAGAGACGGAACTGGACGAGGAGGCCTTGCGCTCGGCCATCTCCGCCACCGGCTATGAGGTGGGGGAGATCCGGAAGGAGCCCTGGGAAAAGAAGGGGCTGTTCAGCTGGTAAAGAGCCGGGATGCAGACAGATGGAAAGGGGGCAGAATATTGCTGGCGGAATTTCTGGCGGACCGTGGTGATTGGACCCATGTGATGCCCGGCGCCCGAGCCTGTCTGTTCTCTCTGGAGGAGGGGCCGCACCCATTACCCCTCCAGCTGGACCCCTTGCACTTTGAGACCCTGTTCTGCCTGGGGGGATCAGTGACCTTGACCCGGCGAGACGGAACCTTCCTGACCGCTGACGCCAGGAAGGTGTTGATTCTCACTGACCTCTCTGGGCTGACCAATGCCCGGGTGGACTCATCTCTGGCTGGCGTCCTGGTGGCGGTAGATGCCCGGGGTGCCCGAGAGAGCCTGGAAACTATCTGCAATCTGCTGGGCGGTCTGACCTTGGACACAAGCCGGGTGCGGCGATGGATGGCCAGCCGGGGTGGCTGCGCCGTGGAGGGTCCCACCAACTGGAGCCGGGCGGCTTTTGCCAACTTGGACCGTCTTCCCCAAAGCGAGCAGGCGCGCTGGTGCGTGTGGAAGTCGGTGGAACTGCTCTATCTGCTCTCCACCCAGGATGAACAGGAGACGTATACTATCCCGGGTTCGATGCCAAATCGGAATATTGTTCGGTCTCTGGCGGAGACCCGTCGGTACATGGAAGCGCATCTGGATGAGTCTCTCACCATCCCTGCCCTAAGCCGCCGGGCCTGTCTCTCCGCCACGACGTTTAAGGAGGCGTTCCGCCAACTGTATGGTCTGCCCGTTCACACTTGGCTGCGGCAGAGGCGGATGGAGCGGGCGGCAGAACTGCTGAACACGTCCGGATTAAATCTGGAAGGAGTGGCAAAAGCGGTGGGTTACAGCAGCGTCAGTCAATTTGCCGCCGCTTTCCGCCAACAATATGGAGTGACTCCGGGCCAATACCGGAAAAATGTCTGAATAGGCAGCTACTCGGCTGATTTGGCAATGCAGTTACACAGGGTGTCTGCTATAATACTTCAATACGCAAAGAGATATGTTTGTTTTCCAACAGGAGGAGATCTTGATGAAACAGCATCGCTTCTGGGCCTGGGGTGCCGTGATCTGTATGGTTATGGTGATGATCACAGGCTACAAACGCAAATAAGTACATAGCAGAAAGGAAGAAACCCCCATGATGAAACACTATGTCAGACTGGCCTGCTTCGTGGGCGGCGCCCTGTTTGGCTCCGCCGGCGTGAAGCTGCTCACCAGCAAGGACGCCAAGAAGGCCTATACCCACATCACCGCTGCCGGCCTGCGGATGAAGGATTGTGTAATGGAGACGGTTACCTCCGCCCAAGAGAACGCCGCCGACATTCTTGCCGCCGCCAAGGACATCAACGAGGCCCGGGCCGCCAAGGAAGCCGAGGCTCAGGTAGAGGGCCAGGAGGCCTAAAAAACTGCGGAAGGGAGCCGGTAAGCGGCTCCCTTTTTCCATGAGGAGAGATTTTTGATGAAAGCGACCATCGTACACGAGAGCCGAGGCCGGATGCGCCTGCGGCTGAGGCAGAAAAATATGTCCCTCCGCCAAGCAGACCTGCTGGAGACCTGGCTGAAGGCCCAGTCCTGGACCAAAGAGGCGGTCGTCCATGAGCGTACCTGCTGCGTCATTGTGGCTTATGCGGGTGAGCGGGAAACCGTCCTCTCCGCTATCGGCGGCTTCACCTGGACCAAGGCAGAGGAGTCAGTTACCCTTCCCAGTCACAGTATCCGGGAACTGAACCGGGAATTTCAGGAGAAACTGGTGGGCAAGGTGCTGATGAAGGGGGCCGCCGCCCTGTTCCTGCCCGCTCCGCTGCGGGTTGCCCGGGTAATCTGGCATATGGCGCCCTTTCTCCATAAGGGTTTCCGTTGCCTGAGCCGAGGGAAAATCAAGGTAGAGCTGCTGGATGCCCTGTCCATCGGGATCTCTGTGGGCCGCCGGGACTTCGGCACTGCCGGTATGGTGATGTTCCTGCTGGAGATCGGCGAGCTGTTGGAGGACTGGACGAGGAAGAAGTCTGTGGCCGACCTGGCGGAGAGCCTGTCCCTCCATGTGGATCGGGTGTGGTTGAAAACAGAGGCCGGCGAGGTACTCACCCCCATCGGCCAGATCCAGCCCGGTGACCGGGTGGTGATCCGGGCCGGGGGTGTCATTCCCCTGGACGGCGTGGTAGCGGAAGGAGAGATCACCGTCAATCAGGCCTCCCTCACTGGCGAGTCCGTCCCTGTGGCCAAACGGCCCGGCGGTGCGGTCTACGCCGGCACCGTGGTGGAGGAGGGCGAGTGCGTCCTGGAGGTGAAACAGGCATCCGGCCAGGGACGCTACGACCAGATCGTGGAGATGATCCAGCGATCCGAGCAGATGAAGTCCGCCGCCGAGGCCAAGGCATCCAGTTTGGCGGATCGGCTGGTGCCCTATACCTTTGCCGGGAGCCTGTTGAGCCTGGTACTCACCCGGAATGTGACACGGGCCCTGTCGGTGCTGATGGTGGACTTTTCCTGCGCCCTGAAACTGGCCATGCCCCTGGCCGTGCTCTCCGCCATGCGGGAGGCAGGGCGGGAACACATCACCGTCAAGGGCGGCAAGTTCCTGGAGGCAGTGGCCAAAGCGGACACCATCGTCTTTGACAAGACCGGCACTCTCACCCACGCTTGCCCCCGGGTGGCGAAGATCGTCCCTTTCAACGGAAAAGATGAGGCGGAGATGCTCCGCCTGGCTGCCTGTTTGGAGGAGCACTTCCCCCACTCCATGGCCAACGCAGTGGTGGAGGAAGCCAGATGCCAGGGACTTCGCCATGAGGAGCGCCACGCCAAGGTGGAGTATCTGGTAGCCCATGGTATCGCCAGTTCGGTGGATGGGGAGCAGGTGCGCATCGGCAGCGCCCACTTCATCTTTGAAGATGAAAAGGTGACCATCCCGGAGGGAGAGCAGGAGAAGTTCGACGCACTGCCCCCGGAGTTCTCTCAGTTGTATCTGGCCATTGACGGGGTGCTCTCCGCCGTGCTCTGCATCTCCGACCCCGTGCGGGAGGAGGCGAAGGACGTGCTCTCCGCCCTGCGGGGCCTGGGCGTGAAAAACGCCGTCATGCTCACCGGGGACAGCCCCCGCACCGCCACCGCTATTGCCAAGGAATTGGGGGTAGACGACTTTCGGGCCGGAGTGCTCCCTGCGGACAAAGCGGACTATGTGTCCGCCCTGCGGCGTGAGGGCCATACCGTCCTCATGGTGGGAGACGGCATCAACGACTCCCCGGCCCTCTCCCAGGCGGACGCGGGCATCGCCATCAGCGACGGGGCGGCCATCGCCCGGGAGATCGCCGACATCACCATCGCCGCCGACAGCCTGTGGGAGCTGGTGCGCCTGCGGCAGCTGGCCGTGGCCCTGATGGGCCGCATCCAGAACAACTACCGCTTCGTCATCGGCTTCAACGGGGCGCTGATTGGCCTGGGCGCGGCGGGCGTGCTGCCTCCGGCCACCTCCGCCATGCTCCACAACCTGTCCACTCTTGGAGTAAGCCTTCACAGCATGAGCGCACTACCGGTAGCCGGTCAGGCGACAAAGGTGCTGAAGGATCTGTAAAGTTCGGAAGATCCCGCATGAGTTTATTTCCATCATCGACTGAACGGAGGGTTGAATATGAAGAAGGAAATATTCTATCTGATTGGCGCCGTGGCCGGTGCGCTGCTGGTGTTGCTGGCAGTACCGCTGGGAAACGCCTATATTGGAAATTATCTTTCGGTTTATGGTGGGATGGACACCCAGAGCTATGTACTGCTTATGCAGAGCGCGGTAACGGGCTTTCAGATCCTGGGCGGTGTTCTTCTGGGACTCTTCGGCGCGGCGTATCTTTTCCGGCGCAAACCGTAAGCAACGATTTTATTCTCGAATGCCCCGGCGTGCAGTTGTACGCCGGGGCATTTCTCATCGTGCTCTTTGGGGAATTTCCTTCCATGTGCTCCGTGGAGAATTTCCTTCCACCTCTTGACAAATGGATCCGACAGCTATACTATAGCATTGTTATATAACGCTGCTATAAGGAGGCTGCTACAATGGAAGAGAACACTCCCACCACATTGGAAAGGATCCAGGAGGCGGCCATGACCGAATTTCTGGACAAGGGCTTTCTGGGGGCCTCCCTGCGGCAGATCGTGAAGAACGCCGGGGTAACTACCGGAGCTTTCTATGGCTACTTCTCCAGCAAGGAGGCTCTATTTGCCTCTATTGTAGAACCCCACGCCAAGGCACTGATGGGCCGGTTCATGGAGGCCCAGACCTCCTTTGCTGAGTTGCCCGAGGAACAGCAGCCGGAGCATATGGGGATAGAATCCTCGGACTGTGTCCACTGGATGGTGGACTACATCTGCCAGCACCGCCAGGCAGTGAAGCTGCTCCTGTGCCGGGCGGAGGGCACCGGCTATGAGCAATTCATCCACAACATGGTGGAGGTGGAGGTGGAATCCACCCTCCGCTATATGGAAGTGCTGCGGCATCTGGGGCGGGATGTGCCGGAACTGAGCCGGTCCCTGTGCCACATCATCGCCAGCGGGATGTTCAGCGGCCTCTTTGAGATCGTGGTCCACGATATGCCCCGGGAGCAGGCACAGCGGGACGTGGAACAGTTCCGCCAGTTTTACACCGGAGGATGGCTGAAATTGATGGGGGGATGACCCCTGTCTTTTTTGGATATTGGTTAGTTATTGCTAACTTTCAAAAGGAGGTTTTTCCATGAAGCAAAAGAAGAAGAACGATATAGCCGCCCTGCTGGACTACGCGGGGAGCCACCGGGGGCTGACCTTTCTGGGCCTCGGCCTGTCGGCGGCGTCCATGGTGTGCAGCATGATCCCTTACCTCTGCATCTGGCTGGCGGCCCGGGATCTGATCGAAGTTGCTCCAAACTGGACGCAGGCCCAGAGCGTCGCCCGGTACGGGTGGCTGGCCTTCGGGGCTGCCTTCGGGGGCATCGTGCTGTACTTCGGGGGGCTGATGTGTACTCACCTGGCGGCTTTCCGCACGGCGGCCAACATCCGCAAGCAGGGCGTGGCCCATGTGATGAACGCCCCTCTGGGCTGGTTCGACGCCAACGCCTCCGGCCTCATCCGGGGACGGCTGGACGCGGCGGCGGCCGACACCGAGACCCTGCTGGCCCACAATCTGGCAGACATCGTGGGTACCATCACCCTGTTTATTGCCATGCTGGTGCTGATGTTCGTCTTTGACTGGCGGATGGGCTGCGCCTGCCTGCTGGCGGCGGTGATCTCCATCCTCACCATGTTCGCCATGATGGGGGGCAAGAACGCCCAGATCATGGCGGAGTACCAGGCGGCCCAGGACCGCATGACCAAGGCGGGCACCGAGTATGTCCGGGGCATCCCGGTGGTGAAGATCTTCCAGCAGACGGTGTATTCCTTCAAGGCGTTCCAGCAGGCCATTGAGGAGTACAGCGCCAAGGCCGAGCACTATCAGGCGGACGTGTGCCGGACGCCCCAGTCCATCAACCTGAGCGTCACCGAGGGGGCCTTCGTGTTCCTGGTTCCGGCGGCCCTGTTCCTGGCCCCGGGAGCCCTGGCCACCGGGAGCTTTGCCGGGTTCGTGACAGACTTCGCCTTTTACGCGGTGTTCTCCGCCATCATCTCCACGGCGCTGGCCCGGATCATGTTCGCCTCCTCCGGCATCATGCTGGCCGGCACCGCCCTGGGCCGCATCCGCATGGTCATGGAGGCCCCGGAGCTGAAAGCACCAGAGCGCCCCAGGGCGCCTCAGGGCAGCCGGGTAGAGTTCCGGGACGTGAGCTTCACCTACGACGGGGCAGAGACGCCCGCTCTCAGCCATGTGTCTTTTACAGTAGAGCCGGGACAGACCGTGGCCCTGGTGGGCCCCTCCGGCGGCGGCAAAACCACCGCCGCCAGCCTGATCCCCCGGTTCTGGGACGTGTCCTCCGGCGCGGTGCTTGTGGGCGGCGTGGATGTGCGGGACATGGACCCCCACGCGCTCATGGATCAGATTGCCTTTGTGTTCCAGAACAGCCGGCTGTTCAAGACCTCCATCCTGGAGAACGTCCGGGCCGCAAGGCCAGAGGCCACCCGGGAGCAGGTGCTCGCCGCCCTCATGGCCGCCCAGTGCGGAGACATTCTGGAAAAGCTGCCAAAGGGCATGGACACTGTGATCGGTACAGAGGGCACCTACCTCTCCGGCGGAGAGCAGCAGCGGGTGGCCCTGGCCAGGGCCATCTTGAAAGACGCCCCCATCGTGGTGCTGGACGAGGCCACCGCCTTTGCCGACCCGGAGAACGAGGCCCTGATTCAGAAGGCCTTTGCCCAACTGACGAAAGGCCGCACGGTCATCATGATCGCCCACCGCCTGTCCACCGTGGTGGGGGCGGACAGGATCCTCGTCCTGGACCAGGGGCGCATAGTGGAACAGGGCACGCACGAGGAGTTGACTGCCGCCGGCGGGCTGTATGCCAGGATGTGGGCGGACTACAACCGGGCGGTCCAGTGGAAGATCACCAGCGAACGGTGAGAAAGGGGGAAGGGAAATGTTCAGCAAAGCGTTTCAGCGCAAATACGCCCTGACCGACCAGGGCCTGAAAAACACCAAAAGCGGCGCGTTCTGGACCGTCGTCACCAACCTGGTGGTCATGGGCGGCATGGGCATCCTTTACCTGCTGATGGGGGGCTTTATGGGCACCCTGACGGACGGCGCGCCCCTGCCGGGGGCGGCGCTACCGGCAGTCCTGACCGTGGGGTTCGTCCTGCTGTCCTTTGTGACCCACCTGCAGCAGTACCGGGCCACCTACGGCCTGGTGTACGGTGAGGTCAAGACCACCCGCCTGCGCCTGGCGGAGCGGCTGCGGAAGTTGCCCCTGGGCTACTTCGGTAAGCGGGACCTGGCGGACTTAACTGAAACCATCATGGGGGACGTAAACCGGATGGAGCACGTGTGGAGCCATGTGCTGGGATACCTGTACGGGGCCTACATCTCCACTGCCATCATCGCCCTGTGCCTGCTCTTCTACGACTGGCGGCTGATGATCGCCTGCCTTTGGGGTGTGCCGGTGGCCTTTGGGCTGCTGTTCGGCAGCCGGAAAATCGCCGCTCAAAACTCCGAAGTGACAAAAAAAGCCGCCCTTCGGGTCTCAGACGGCATCCAGGAGGCGTTGGAGAACGTCCGGGAGATACGGGCTGCCAACCAGGAGGAGCGGTATCTGGCCGGTCTTTATGAGAAGATCGACCAGCACGAAAAAGTCACCATCCGGGGCGAACTCACCACCGGATTGTTTGTCAATGCCGCCAGCGTGATCATGCGCCTGGGCGTAGCGACTACCATCCTGACGGGAGCCAGCCTGATTTTGTCCGGACAGATCGACTTCATGGTGCTGTTCCTGTTCCTGCTGGTCATCACCCGGGTGTACGCCCCCTTCGACCAGAGCCTGGCTCTTATCGCGGAAATGTTCATCTCCCAAGTATCTGCCGACCGCATCAACGAGATCTACGAAACCCCTATCGCCAAAGGGGCGGAGACCTTCCGGCCTCAGGGCCACGACATTATCTTTGACCATGTGGGATTCGCCTACGATAAGAAACAGGTGCTCCGTGACGTGAGTTTCACCGCAAAAGAGGGAGAAGTCACAGCTCTGGTGGGGCCATCCGGCTCCGGCAAAAGCACCTGTGCGCGTCTGGCCGCCCGCCTGTGGGATATTACGGCCGGCCGCATTACCGTGGGCGGCGTGGACATTTCCACGGTGGACCCGGAGGTACTTCTTACCGACTACTCCATGGTGTTCCAGGATGTGGTTCTCTTTGACGACACGGTGATGGAGAACATCCGCCTGGGCAAGCGGGGCGCTACGGACGAGGAGGTACGCGCCGCTGCCAAGGCCGCCAACTGCGATGAATTTGTGGAGCGGCTCCCCCAGGGTTATGACACGCCCATTGGGGAGAATGGCGCCAAACTCTCCGGCGGGGAGCGGCAGCGGATCTCCATCGCCCGGGCACTTCTAAAAGACGCACCCATCGTCCTGCTGGACGAGGCAACCGCTTCCCTGGACGTGGAAAACGAGACAAAGGTACAGGGGGCCCTTTCCCGTCTGCTTCAGGGCAAGACGGTGCTGGTCATCGCCCACAGGATGCGTACCGTGGCGGGAGCCGACCACATCGTGGTGCTGGATGACGGCCATGTGGCCCAGCAGGGCGCCCCGGCGGAGCTGATGGAACAGGGCGGCCTCTACCGCCGCATGGTGGAGCTCCAGAGCGAGAGCGCCCAGTGGCGGCTGAACGGCGCGGAGGCATAACGCTTTTTGAAACCGGGCAGAAAAGGGCGCGGCTCAATCGAGCCGTGCCCTTCTGCGATATTCCAGCGGCGGACAGCCAAACTGCCTGGCAAAGACCGCCGCGAATTTACTCTGATTTTCGTAGCCCACCTGTGCCGCGATCTCCGCCACCCGCAGTTCGGTGTCCTGCAGCAGCTCTGCCGCCCGGCGCATCCGCGCCTCCCGCAGGAATATGGATAGATTTTCCCCGAACACGCCCCGGAAGTAGTTTTTCAGGCTGGTTTCGCTCACCTGAAACCGCTCTGCCAACTCCCGCGCCGTGTGGTTCTGGCTCAAATCGGCGCACAGGATCTCCCGGGTTTCTCTGGCAATGGCCACCTGGGAGCGGGTGAAGTAGCGGATCGACGGACTGGCCTCCACAGGCTGTCGCTTCACTTCCCAGAGCAGCCGGGCGGAGAGCAGCTTGATCAGACCCAGCTCCTGGGAATCCCGCAGCTGCCACAGTTCGTCCAGCGCCGTCTGAACGGTGGGCGGAGTAGAGGCCAGATACAGGCGGCGGTGGGTGTGCAGATGCTCCATGATCTCCTCCGGGCTGACCTCACTCTCCTGAAAGAGCGGATAGGGCTGCCGGGACAGCGCATCCAGATCAAGGAACAGCTCGATCCCCTCATAGAGACTTCCGGGATAGCAATATTCCTCCTGGGCCTGCTGTGTCCCCACAGCCATATACCCCTGGGAGAGAAAGGCGAACTGGCCGTCATCCAGCGCCACCTCGCAGCGGCCCTTCTGACAGAAATTCAAAAGGAGGATATTGTTTGCCTCGGCCTGCGCCAGAGGCCAGACCTGGGTATCAATCCGGTTGAAGGAGAGGATCACACCCTCCCAAAGGGAGAACAGCCGCAGACTGCCGTTTTCCGGTCCGCGGAGCGTCATCACGGCGGCTTTCCCGTCGGGACGGACCTCCACGCCGCCGGGGAAACGCCCAGCGTCAAAGAGCTGTGACAGGTTGGACATAAATGTTTCCTCCCTTGTGTTCTCTTGCTTTGATTGTATCGAACCGGGAGCAGGCCGTCAATGGGACAAGGAAAATCAAATGCTGTTTGGAGCCAAAACGCCGGAATGGAGTTGGTGAAAGGCAGAGAGATGTGCTATTCTGTTCTGCGGTTAGCAATAACTAACGATTAGGAACAGGAGGAACAGAAACATGTCTCAATCATTGGAACAGGGAAAACGGAAGCTGACAGCAAAGGACGCCATCACCGCCGGCGCGCTGGGAGCGGTGTGCATCGCCATCCGCTTTGTCTTTATGCTGGTAGGCGGCGTCAGTCCCTATGTGTGGTTTGCCACCCACTTGATTGATGCCATCCTGATTGGGCCGGTGTTCATGCTGATGGTTGCCAAAGTGCGAAAGAACGGTCCCTTTCTGCTCACCAGCCTTGTTACCGGCGTGGTGCTGGTAGCCGCCACATGGATGTTCCCCATCACCGGGCTGGTGGGCGGACTTTTGTGTGAGCTGTGCCTGCGGGCCGGGCAGTTCAGGCAGAAGAGCTGGCTGGTGCTGGGCTTCTTCTGCTTCAATCTGGGATTCATCGGGGACTTCCTGCCCCTGTGGTTCACCAAAGAGAGCTATCTGGAGTATGCCGCCCAGATGATGGATGCCGGCTATATGGCCACCATGGAGGGCCTGCTGACCTGGCCGGTGTTCGGGATCATCGTGCTGAGTATCCTGGTGGGCTCCATCCTGGGCGCCCTGCTGGGCATGAAGCTCATGCGCAAGCACTTCGTCAAGGCCGGGCTGGCACAATGAGGACGCGGGCTGCCCGCGGTTCCTTTCTGGACCCACGGACCAAAATCCTGATTTGGCTGCTGGCCAATGTGGTGGTGTTCACCTGGACTCCGGCGGTGTTCCGCGTCGCCGTGATGCTGGCCTACTTCGGCCTATTCCTGCTGGAGCGGAAGGGAAAGATGCTGGTGGGCCTGCTGCTGGTCTATCTGGTCATCGTGGCAGTACAGTTCTGGCTGTTGCCGCTGCTGCCTGGCTCTCTTGCCACGGTCTTTGCCACAGTGACCTATTTCATTCTGGTCTTTCCCTGCATTGCCGGCGGGGCTTACATCATTGCCACTACCAGTGTCAGCCAGTTCATGGCCGCTCTGGAGCGGTTGGGAGCACCCCGGAGCTTTTCCATCACTCTGGCGGTGACCCTCCGTTTTCTGCCGGCGCTCCGCCAGGACTTCCGGCATATCCGGGACGCCATGGCCCTGCGCCAGATCCACGGCCTGGAGGAAAAATTGGAGTGTGTCTATGTCCCCATGCTCATGGGGGCGGCCCAGACAGCGGAGGAACTCAGCGAGTCCGCCACCGCCCGAGGCATTGAGCACCCGGGGAAAATGTCCTCCTGGCGGCCCATCGGATTCCACATTCAGGATGTGACCGTTGTCCTGCTGTTCCTGGCCCTGTGCTTGGGTGGGATCTGCTGCAAGGGGGTGCTCCCGTGATCACCTTCGACCATGTGACGTACACCTATGAAGGGCAGACGGAGCCCAGCCTTCGGGACTGCTCTTTTGCCGTGGAACCGGGAGAACTGATCCTTTTCACCGGTGAGAGCGGGTGCGGTAAGACCACGATCATCAAGCTCATCAACGGGCTGCTCCAGCATGGCGGAGGCGGGACTTTGGAAGGCGCCGTCACAGTGGGCGGCCGGGATGTGGCCGGGACGCCCCTGTGGGAGCTGGCACAGACCGTGGGCTCCGTGTTTCAGAATCCCAAGTCTCAGTTCTTCAATCTGGACACCACCGGCGAGGTGCTCTTTGGTCTGGAGAGCCGGGGGGCCTCTCGGGAGGAAATGTCCCGGGTCCTGGATTCCGCCGTTCAGATCTGCGGCGTGGGCCCGCTCCTGGATCGGAATATCTTTGCTCTGTCCGGCGGGGAGAAGCAGCGCATCGCCTGTGCCAGCGCATGGGCCATGGGACCGGAGGTGTTTGTGTTGGATGAGCCCTCCTCCAATTTGGACGGAGAAGGCATCCATCAGCTGCGGGACATTCTAAGGCGGCTGAAAGCAGCGGGAAAAACCGTCCTGGTGGCGGAGCACCGCCTGTGGTACGCCGCCGACCTCGCAGACCGGGTGTTCTATCTGCGGGAAGGGCAGCTGGAGCGGATCTACACCGGGGGGGAGTTCCTGGCTTTGCCGGAAGAGAAACGGCGCTCCATGGGTCTGCGGAGTTTGACGGAGGTGCCGCTGCCGGAGCCGCACCCAACAGCGGAAACGGGCGGTCTGACGGTACGAGGCCTTCGGGCTTCCTACGGCGGCAGAGCAGTCTGGCAGGATGTGTCCTTTACCGCACCCCGGGGGCAGATCACAGCCATTACCGGTCACAACGGGGCGGGCAAGACCACTTTGGCCCGGTGCTTGTGCGGTTTGATGAAGGAGCAGGCCGGGACGATCCTGTGGGACGGAAGCCCCTTGGGCCGAAAAGAAAGACGGCGAAAGGCTTTCCTCATCATGCAGGATGTGAACCTCCAGCTTTTTGGGGACAGCGTGCTGGCGGAAGCGAGGCTGGGCGGCACAGCCACAGAGCAGGAGGCCCTGGCCGCGCTGGAGCGGATGAATCTGGCCCAGTACGCCCAGGCACACCCCCTGGCCCTTTCCGGCGGGCAGAAGCAGCGGCTTGCCATCGTGGATGGCTGCCTCAGCGGGAAAGAACTGCTGATTTTCGACGAACCCACCAGCGGGCTGGACCACGCCCACATGCTGGAGGTGAGCCGCCTGCTCCGGGAGTTGGCGGAGCGGGGCCTGTGCGTGCTGGTCATCACCCACGACGGGGAGTTCCTGCGGGAGAGCGGCGCCCGAGCCGTTTCCTGGCTGTCGGAGGAATGACATCATGAGCAACGCCGTAAATTTTCCCGGAGAAGGCTTGACAAATAGTGTTCAGCAGATTAAAATAACATCGTTATTTAATAACGACGTTATTTTAAGGAGAAGCCGATGCGCGTTCTGAATGAAAAGCTCTGTGCAGACATACTGGAGACCGGCAGAAAAGAGTTCCTCGCGTTAGGCTACCGGGATGCTTCATTGCGGCATATAGCCGCTTCACTGGGAGTAACTACCGGGGCTATCTACCGCTATTATGCGGACAAAGAGGCGCTGTTTGACGCTTTGGTCGCCCAGCCGGCCCAAGAGCTGGCGGATCGCTACCGGGCGGTACAGCAGACCTTTGCTCAGCAGAGCGTGGAGGAGCAGGTACGAAACCTCCCCGAAGTGCCTGACGAAGAGGCCGGGTGGATGCTGGACTTCATCTACGACCACTTCGACGCCTTCAAACTGATCGCCTGCTGCGCCGGGGGCACTAAGTATGAGCACTATCTGGATACTCTGGCGGAAATCGAGGATAACGCCGGCCGGGCCCTCATTGAAAAGATGGCAGAGGCCGGCTACTCGCTGCCTCAAATCGACGACGAACTCATCCACATCATGTCCAGCGCCCTGTTCAACGGCATCTTTGAGACGGTGCGCCACGACATGCCCCGGGAGAAGGCACTTCGCTATATGGCAAGCCTCCGGGACTTCTATTCTGCCGGTTGGTTCAAACTGCTGGGGATCTCAGACACCTGAGTTCCCCCAGTTTTTTGATTAAAAGTTAGCAAAAACTAACTAAAGGAGATGCTGATATGGAATCTAAGAAAGCGCCCTCCCCCTTTGCCGTACTATGGGGCTGGGCGGACGGTGAGCACGGCGGGTTTTACACGTCGGTGGCCTTGGCGCTGCTGGGGGTGGCCTGCGGGATGGTGCCCTATTTCTGTGTGGCGGCTATGATCGCACGGCTTCTCTCCGGCGGGGGCTTGGTGGAGTGCATGCCCTGGTGCGCGGGCGCGCTGGTGGGGTATCTGGGGAAAGCCCTGTTCTCCACTTGGTCCACGGCGCTGTCCCATACCGCAACTTATCATATTCTGCGGAAGGTCCGCAGGGAACTGCTGGCGAAACTAAGCCGGGTGCCCATGGGCACCATTTTGGATACCCCATCCGGCCAGTACAAGACCACCATCGTGGACCGGGTAGAGGGCATGGAGCCCACCCTGGCCCACCTGCTGCCGGAGATGACCTCCAACCTGTTGGTACCGCTTGCTATCGCGGTCTATATTTTTGTGCTGGATTGGCGGATGGGGCTTGCATCGCTGGTGACTACGGTAGTGGGTATGCTGGTATCCATGCAGAGTGCCAAGAACTACGGGCCCCGCTGGCAGGGGGCGGTGGAGGTGGGCCGTCGCATGGCAAACGCCATTGTGGAGTATGTGGGCGGCATCCAGGTGGTGAAGGCCTTCAGCCAGTCCGCCGGTTCCTATAAGCGATACTCCGATGCGGTAACGGAGAACGCCCAATACTATGTGGACTGGATGGCGGAAAACCAGAAGTTCATGGCCGTCATGCAGACGGTGATCCCCTCGGTGCTGCTGCCGGTGTTGCCGGTGGGACTGCTGCTGTGGTCCGGTGGCAGCCTGTCCGCCGCCACCTTCCTCACTATTGTAGTGCTGTCCCTGGGTCTCACAGGGCCGCTGATCTCCGCCATGACCTTTGTGGATGAACTGGCGGTGGTGGGCACCAATGTGGGGGAGATCTCCGCCATCCTGGATGCCCCGGAACTCCAGCGGCCGGAGCGGGAGGCTGCCCTCAGCGGTATGGCTATCCATCTGGACCACGTCTCTTTCACCTACAAGGCGGAGGACGGTGAGGTGCTCCATGACATCTCCCTGGACATCGCGCCGGGCACCGTCACCGCCCTGGTGGGTCCCTCCGGCTCCGGCAAGAGCACCATCGCCAAACTGATCGCCGGGTTCTGGGACGTGTCCGGCGGCAGTATCACCCTGGGCGGGGCCGATTTGAAAGACATTCCCCTGGAGCAGTTGAACCGGCAGATCGCCTACGTGTCCCAGGACAACTACCTCTTTGACCGCACGGTTCGGGAAAACATCCGCATGGGCCGTCTGGATGCCAGCGACGAGGAAATGGAGCGGGTAGCAAAAGCCGCTGGGTGCGACGAGTTCATCCGGGCGCTGGATCATGGGTACGACACGATCTGCGGCGGTGGCGGCGGGCACCTGTCCGGCGGGGAGAAGCAGCGGATCTCCATTGCCAGGGCCATTCTGAAGGACGCCCCCATCGTGATCCTGGATGAAGCCACCGCAAGTATTGACCCCGAGAACGAGGCGGTAATCCAGCGGGCCATCTCCAACCTGACCCGGGGCAAGACCCTGATCGTCATCGCCCACCGGCTGGGAACAGTGGCCGACGCGGACAACATCGTAGTCATTAACGAGGGCCGGATCGCCGGTCAGGGGCGGCAGGAGGAGTTGCTGAAACAGTGCCCACTGTATGCCCAGATGTGGAACACCTATCTGGGTACCCGGGACGGGAAGGAGGAATGAGCCGTGTTCAGTGTTCTGAAGAAGATCTCCGACTTTGCGGGGACCCGGCGGGGGCTCTTGAAAAAGTCCATGGCGGTAGCCTTCCTGGGAGCGGTGTTCGCCGCCCTCCAGTTTGCCGCCCTGATGCTCACCTTGGATATTCTGGTGGGCGGGGCGGACCTGCGCATTTGGCCGGTCATTGGTGTGATGGTGGTATCTGTGGTAGGCCGGGCGGCATGTTCCTACTGGTCCACCAATGCAGAAACGGAGACAGGCTACTTCATGGTGGCGGAGAAACGAATTCACATCGGAGACCGGCTGCGATATATCCCCATGGGCTATTTCAACGACAACTCCCTGGGGAACATCACCGCCGTGGTCACCACGACCCTGTCCGATGTGGAAAACAATGCCGCCCGGTGCCTGGTGAGCGTTATCGGCGGGTTCCTTAACACCTTGGGCCTGTGCCTGGGGCTCACGGTGGCGGACTGGCGGCTGGGCCTGCTGGCCATCGCGGGTATCCTGGCCTATCTGGGAGTGACGGAGCTCGCCCAGCGAGCCATGCTGAAAACCGGCCCTGCCCGGCAGCACGCCCAGATGAACTTGGTGGAGGCGGTGCTGGAGTACATCCAGGGTATGAGCGTGGTAAAGTCCTATGGTCTGGACAAGGACAGCGGCCAGGCGGTGCAGAGGACTGTGGACGAGAGCTGTGACAAGGCCCTGTCGCTGGAAAAGTCGGTAGTCCCCTGGATGGGGCTCCGTCAGGTGGTGGTGCGGGTGTTCTCCGTGGCCATCGCTGTGTGTGCCCTGGCCTTCTACTCCGGCGGCACGTTGTCCTTGGCCCGGTGCCTCTTGATGCTGGTGGCTTCGTTCATGCTCTATGCGGAGCTGGAGAGCGCCGGCAATATGGCGGACAATCTGCAGATGCTGGGGGCCTCCATGGACAAGGCCAACTCCATTGACGACACCCCGGTCATGGACATCGACGGGGCGGAGCTGACGCCGGCGGACACCTCCGTGGAATTTCAGGATGTGTCCTTCGCCTATGGGGACCGGACGATCCTGGACCACGTGAGCTTGACCGTTCCCTCTGGTAGCATCACCGCCGTGGTGGGACCCTCCGGCGGCGGCAAGACCACCCTCTGCAACCTGATCGCCCGGTTCTGGGATGTGCAGAGCGGTAAAATCACTGTGGGAGGCTACGATGTGCGGGAGTACAAGCTGGACAGCCTGATGAAGAATATCTCCATGGTGTTCCAGTCGGTGTACCTCTTCAACGACACAGTGGAGAACAACATCAAGTTTGGCCGCCCGGATGCCACCCACGAGCAGGTGGTGGCCGCCGCTAGGGCCGCCTGCTGCCACGACTTTATCATGGCACTGCCGGATGGATATGATACAGTCTTGGGTGAGGGAGGCGGTTCACTCTCTGGTGGGGAAAAGCAGCGCATCTCCATTGCCCGGGCCATGCTGAAGGACGCTCCCATTGTGATTTTGGACGAAGCCACCGCCAGCGTGGACCCGGAGAATGAGGCGGAGCTGCAGGCAGCCATCTCCGCCCTGACCCGCGGAAAGACGCTCATCATGATCGCCCACCGCCTGAACACGGTGCGGAACGCTGATCAAATTCTGGTCCTCAGCGGCGGGCACATCGTTCAGCGGGGCACCCATCAGGAACTGATGGCCCAAGGCGGCCTGTATGCTGACTTTGTGGGTGTCCGCCAAGAGGCGCTCAGGTGGAAATTGGATACTTGAGGAGAAATCGGCACAATGACCGGATTGGAGCATGTCCGCTTTGCGGACGAGGAACTGATCAAAACCCAAGTCCTCAAGGGCGAGGCGGCTCAGACTATCATTCGGGGGGAGAATTGTTCTGTCTATAAGATGGAAAATGAAACCGGAGAGGGTGTCATCACCCGATACCCGGTGTTCCCCGGAATTGAACTGCTCTATGACGATATTCATATGTCCTGCGGGGTGGCGCACCGAGAGGACCCACGGGCCGATCTGCTGGAGATCAATCACTGCCGGACAGGGCGATTTGAGTGTGAGTTTTCGGATGGAAGGGCTGTCTATCTGGGGGAAGGCGATCTGGCAGTCAATGTCATGACCAACCGGACTCGTGAGACCTGGTTCCCCCTGTCCCACTACCACGGCATCACCATCGCAGTGGATATTCCGGTGGCGGACAGGGTTTTGCGTCAGGTGTCGGAGGCGCTGGGCGAAGGGCTGTACTGCGACCTTTTTGCCATGCGGGACCGGCTGTGTGCCCACAACTCCTGCTTCGTTATGCGGGCGGCTGACTCCATTCAGCATATATTCTCTGAGCTATACCATGCGCCGGAGGATCTGCGGGCCGGTTATTTCAAACTCAAGGTGATGGAATTGTTCCTCTTCCTTGGCTCCCCAGAGATCACAGCGCAGGGAGAAGACCGTCTGTATGTAGACCGATCCCAGGCAGAACAGATCAAATCTGTCCGGCAGTACTTGATAGAGCATTTGGACCGCCGGATCACTCTGCAAACTCTCTCACAGACTTTTTCCTTTCCGCTGACTTCTATGAAAAAGTGCTTCAAGGAAGTTTATGGAACTACCATCAATGCGTATCTGCAGGCCTACCGTATGCATACAGCAGCGGGACTTTTGCGAGAGACCAGATTGGATGTGACTGAAATCGCTGGAAAGGTGGGGTACCAGAATGCCAGCAAGTTTTCCGAAGTGTTCCGCCAGCATACAGGGCATACCCCAACAGAGTACCGCAAAACTTTTTGTCTTATAGGAGCAGACAGCGTCCTGCGGGAGTGGCGAGACAAGTGAAAATCCGCTAAAATGTCTTTGTACGCAAGGGCATCTGCCAAAAAAGCGCATCGAGTCCGGTGCGCTTTCTCTTTGATATGAGGTTAGCATTATCTAACTATTTGGAGGTGGTCTTATGGCACAGCGGACCAGGCGGTATCTCATTCGGCGAGTCACCGTCGTTCTGCTGACTTTGTTTGTCGTCACGCTTCTCTCTTTCCTGCTGATGCGGCTCTCTCCCGTTGATCCGGCCACAGCGTATGTGAAGCGCAATTCTGCGGTCGTCACCCAGGAGCAGATCGACGAGGCCCGGGTCATACTGGGTCTGGACAAGCCATTGCCGGTGCAGTATTTCGATTGGGTGGTGGACGCGCTCCACATGGACTTCGGGATTTCTCTGGGAACGGGAAATCCGGTGACGGAGGAATTGGCCAAAACGGTGCCCGTTACCCTGACGGTGGTGGCCTATTCCGCTGTGATTATGTCCTTGGGCGTTCTGGGAGTAGGGATGCTGGGGTACCTTTGGCGGCAGAAAGCCGGCGGCATGATCCTCTCCTTTCTGACCATGATCGGCATTTCCGTGCCTGGCTTCTATCTGGGTACCGCTTTTATCGACTTGTTCGCGGTGCGGCTGGGCTGGATCAGCGTGTCGGGAAACAGCGGTTTTGCCCGGTATTTCCCGGTGGCGCTCTGCCTGTCGGTCTTGGGGATCTGTTTTTATGGACAGATGCTCGCAGCCTCACTGGAGCGGGAGATGGAGCAGGATTATGCCATGTACTTACGGTGCCGCGGGCTGCAGGATGGGCGCATCCTCCTATTCCATGCGTTTCCTCACGCTGTGGTGGACCTTCTGCCCAGTTTTGCCCAGATGCTGGGGCTGTGCCTCGCCAATGCGGCCATTGTGGAGCGGGTGTTCTCCCTGTCCGGCTTGGGCTACCTGATCATTGACGCAGTGGTGAAACGGGACTCGCCGGTGATCCACGCCGCTGTTCTGGTGCTGGCGCTGACACTGGTGCTTTTAGATACAGTCGCGGAACTTTTACAATATGCCCTGAGAAGTGATATGCGGGCTGCGGGAGGCCGGGCATGAGAAAACATTATTTTGCATCAAAGGCGGGAATGGTCCTGCCGCTACTAGTCCTCTGTGTCTGTGCATTCGGATTTGTGTTCGCCCCTAATGACCCGGAACTGGTGGACCTGACCAAGAAGTTCCTGGCACCTTGCCCGGAGTTCCCCTTAGGCGCGGACAACCTGGGGCGCTGTGTGCTGTCCCGCCTGCTCTACGGCGGGCGGACGACCCTGGGTATCGTCTTAGTGGGCTCTGTTACGGTTTCCGTTTTTGGGACGCTGATCGGACTGCTCATGGGCAGTGGGAAGAACGGCAAAAACCTAATTTTAGAGGGCGTGCTGAACGCGGTTACCGCCATCCCGCCCATCGCCTACCTGATCATCTTCATTGCGGCTTGGGGCAACAGTGTGTTCACCATGGTAGTGGCAGTGTCGGCTTCCCTGATGCTTCGGGTCATCAAACTAGTTCAAACACGGACCGAAATCGAACAGGGGAAGGCCTATGTGATGTGCGCGGTGGCCTCCGGTGCAAAGCCGAGCCGTATCTTGTTTGTCCACATCCTCCCGAACCTCATCTGGGATGTTCTCCACTTCATCTGCCTCTCCTGTGCGGATATGACGCTGTCCATCGTCAGCTTTTCGTTTATCGGCCTGGGCATGGGAGACAATGTGGTGGACTGGGGCAGCATGGTGTCGGAGACACACCACTATCTGCTCTCCTATCCCGGTCTTACGCTGTATCCGGTCTTGATGATCGTGCTGTGTACCATGGCATTCCATATGCTGGGACGCTGGATCGAAAGGAGGGTGTCCGCCCGTGCTTGAGGTAAACAATTTGTCCGTGACCGCCCGGAGCGGCGCTCAACTTCTTAATCAAATCTCCTTTCAGATCGAGATTGGCGAGGCGATAGGGTTGACTGGACAGAGCGGGGCGGGCAAAACCACGCTGCTCAAGGCACTGCTCGGTATTTTGAGCGGCGGCTGTCAGGTCAGCGGCGGCACGATCCAGGTGGACGGCCAATCTCTATGGACCCTGCCTCCGCGGAAACGGCGGGAGTTGTGTGGGACGACTCTGGGGTTTATCCCGCAAAACCCGATGACTGCCTTTGACCCCAGACTCAAGATGGGGCGTCAAATGGAAGAGACTCTGCGGCTGAGAACGGGCGTTTTCGGGAAAGAGGCGGTGGAGCGGGCAGAAACGCTTCTGGCGGAACTGGGCCTGTCCCAGCCCCGGCGGGTGCTGGACAGCTATCCCGCCCAGCTCTCCGGCGGGATGCTCCAGCGGGCAGCGGCCGCATTACTGCTGGCCCTGCATCCCAGATATATTTTGGCCGACGAGCCCACCTCCGCGCTGGACGCGGAAAATCGGACACTTTTGCTGGAGCTGCTGGAGAAGCAGAGGGAAACCGCAGGCATCCTGTTTATCTCCCACGATGTTGCCGCACTCCGCACCCTCTGCGGAACGGTCCATGTGATGGAGCATGGAATGCTGACCGAACAGGGGACGATTCAGGAACTTCTGGAACACCCCAAACAGGCGTGGACCAAGGAATATGCCGCGGCAAATCACCCGGTGAGCAGGGAGGGATGGACATGGACGGACTAATTGCCGAGCACATCAGCAAAACCTACGCCGGCACGCACGGACTCTCCTTTGCTGCGCTTCGGGATGTGTCCATTCGTCTGGAACCCGGCTCCTTCACCTCTCTGGTAGGAGAGTCCGGCTCTGGGAAAAGTACCCTGGCACGCCTGTTGGTTGGCCTGGAGGCCCCGGATCAGGGGGCAATCTTCCTTGATGGAGAGGACACCTCCGGTTGGAGCACCGAGGACTGGCGAAAACGGCGCACAAAGCTCCAGGCGGTTTTTCAGGATGCCAGCGGGACACTGAACCCCATGCGCTCTGTCCGCAGTAATGTGGAGGAGGCGATGGTCAACCTTACCTCCCTCTCAAAGCGGCAGCGCCGCGAGCGCGTTGGCGAACTCATGGAACTGACCCATATGGAAGAACGGCTATTGGAGATCCCCGCCCGGCAGCTATCTGGCGGAGAGCAACGGAGGCTTTCCCTGGTGCGGGCCATGTCGATCCGGCCCAAGTACCTCATTCTGGATGAGGTGCTCAGCGGTCTGGATCTGATCTCCGCCGATGCCGTCATGCGTGTCCTGGAACAATATCATCGGGAATTTGACTGCGCTTTTCTGCTTATCACCCATGATATGGACAGCGCCTACCGCCTGTCCGACACCATTCTCACGATGCAAGCCGGGCAAATCGTCCGTGTTGGCATAAAACAGTAACGAAAGGAAGTAAACCATGAAAAAGAGACTGCTTTCTCTTGCACTCTGCGGCGCTCTGCTCTGCGGCGCGCTGGCAGGCTGCGGTGGAAATGAAACACCTTCCACTTCGCAGGAACCGTCCTCTGGCAAGACGGAGGACGAACCCAAGATCCTGACCACGGCGGTCAGTGCGGAGCTGAACACCCTTTATCCCCTCAACATGGATGTGCAGAACAATATCGGCACAAAGCTCTGTTATGAGGGCCTTGTCAACTATGAAAACGGGGAGGTCGTCCCCTGCCTGGCGGAGAGCTGGGAGTTTTCCGATGACGGAACTGCTCTGACCTTCCATCTGAAAGAGGGCGTCACGTTCCACGATGGGACGCCGTTCAATGCAGAGGCAGTCAAGACAGATTTTGAGTTTGCACACCCCAATCCCAATTTCAGCAACATCTCCGCCGTGGCCAAGGTGGAGAGCATTGAGGTCGTGGATGAGTACACAGTGACATTCCATTATCCCAATGCCTATTTCGCCTATCTAATGGACTTCTGCTATCCAGAAACCATGGTCCTGGTATCTCCCGCCGTATTGGAGGAGGGAAACTACCAGTCCATGAACGGCGTGGTGGGCACCGGCCCCTATGTGTATGAGGAGATTGTGGACGGCGATTATGTCCGCTTTGTCCGCAACGAGAACTACTGGGGAGAGCAGCCCTATTATGATGAAGTCATTGTCAAGTACATCCCCGACGCCTCTGCTCGGCTCCAGGCGCTCCAGAGCGGCGAGATCGACCTGATCTACGGCAGCGCGCTTCTGACCTGGGACGACTATCAGCAGGCCCTCTCTCTTCCCAATATTGCCGGCGCGGTGGCGGAGAGCGATTCCAAGACCCGAAACCTGGTGCTCAACGCCTCCGGCGTTTTGTCTGATTTGAAAGTGCGCGAGGCCGTGGCCTACGCTATCGACAAGGAGACTCTCTCCGAAGGGCTGACCTACGGCGAGGAGACTCCCGCCGACCACCTGTTCCCTGATGGCATCCCCTATACGGATGTGGAACTGAATGTCGTCCGTACCTACGACCCCGAAAAAGCCAACGCGCTTCTGGATGAAGCCGGATGGATGATGAATGAATCCACCGGCATCCGGGAGAAGGACGGACAGGCGCTATCCCTGAAATATACCTATGATTCCGGAGACGCGCTGAACAAGTCTCTGGCCACAGCGATCAAGAGTCAACTTGCGGCGGTTGGTATCAATGTGGAAACGGAAGGCCAGGAGATGATGACCTGGTGGCAGGAGGGCGTTGCTGGTAATTACGATCTCATCATGTGGAACACGGAGCAGCCCTATACCAGCCCCCACAATTACTTCATCCCCATGCTGTCTCGCTCTCCCCATGTGCCCAGCCTCACCGCTGTGGAGGGCAGCGACAAGTTCCTGGCTCTGATTGAGGAGTTTCAGACCACTGATGATCCTACCAGAGTTCAGGAAATCTTTGATCAGCTGCTGAACTTTGATAACGACAATGTGCTGGATCTGCCCCTGCTGTTCGTCAAGGATATGATTGTCTACAACACGGACAAGGTTGCGGGCTACGACTTTTCCAGCACGCCCATGTTCTTTGATGTGCGGTTGATCCAGCCGGCAGAGTAATGAAGCACTGCATTTGCATTCGGCTTTTGAACAATTGAACCCGTGACAAGGAACCGACCTTAGTAGGCCGGCTCCTTGTTACAGGAAACACTTCCAAAGGGAAGGGGGCAAAATGATTTGGCGCTACACCAGTCTGGCGAGGACTACTTGGAGGCTATTTTGGTCCTACAAAAGCAGAGAGGTATGGTACGCTCCGTGGATGTGGCCCGGTACCTGGATGTGTCCAAGCCCAGCGTGTGCCATGCTGTGGCGACCCTGCGGGATGGGGGCTTCCTAACGATGGACAGCGACTATTTCCTGCATCTGACTGATGTGGGCCGGGAAGTGGCGGAACAGATCTACGAAAAGCACCGTTTTTTTACCGACCGGCTGATCGCTGCCGGCGTAGACCCGGAAACGGCGGAAAGGGACGCCTGCCGCATTGAGCACGTCATCAGTGAGGAGAGTTTCCGACGACTAAAGGCAGTTGCGGAACCAGAGTCATAAATACAGCAAAAGGAGGGGGCCGTGCGTACGGCCCTCTCCTTTTGCAATCGGGAGGTAATATAGTGGACGAAATCATCGTCATTCGGGCCGCAGACCCGGACGGCAGTATATTTAAGGCAATCGTTAATGCGCTGAAGGACAAAAGAACGGAAGCGGTTCATGTCGCTGACACAGTTTCCTCCGTGTTGCGTGTCGGAGAACTGGAGATCCATCATGAGTACCGCTGGGTGATGATGGCCGGTAGGGAAGTGCGGCTCAACCATGGAGAGTATGCCATGCTTTACTGCATGGCCAGCTCACCAGGGCAAGTCTTCTCAAAAGCGCAGCTCTATGCGGCGGCTTGGGGGGAGGAATATCTGCATGGGACGAACTCCGTGGAGAATATCATCTGGCGGCTGAGAAAAAAGCTGGAGCCCGATCCAAGGAACCCAATCTACATTAAAACCGTAATCGGAATGGGATACAAAATGGTAGTTCCCGAAAACACTGACCGGCAGTGGAAGTGATCTCCGTTGCTGGTCAGCTCTATGAGAATAGGGCAATGAAAATAGTCGGACGCAGGAACCAGAGACACACGGGGGCAATAATCTCGTCCAATCAGAGCAAAGTCGGCCAAACAGGGCAGACAACCAGATACTCAACTGATAAAATAAGGCGATGTGAGGAGGTGAACCGGTCCAGTAAAAACGGACAGTGACAAAAGCCCCCCTGATGTAGGAAAATAGACTACATCAGGGGGGCTTATTATGGAGAAACGGAACTACACACACATTCAAGCGCTGTTGCCTGAGATCAAAGCCATGCTGGCAGAGGGGAAAACCCAGCGGGAAGTTGCAGAACACTACGGCTTTCGGGATAAGCAGGTGGTAAAAAGGCTGCTTGAGCGTGAGCGGAGAAAAGAACGCAATCTGGAAGCCGGGATCCTTCCACGGCCCAAAGGACGACCGAGGAAAGATGCCGCACCAAGAAACATTGTGGCAGAGCAGGCGTATGAGATCCATCGCTTGCAGATGGAGAACAAATTGCTGCGGGATTTTCTGCGGTCCACAGGAAGGAAGTGAGGGCAAGGGTAAAATACCACATCATATATCGTCACAGAGAGGAATATCCAATATCCGTCATGTGCACGTTTTTTGCAGTATCCAGAAGCGGCTACTATGCGTTTGTCCACCGTCTGGACAGGCCGGAGAAGGATGCCGCTCTTGCAAAAGTTATCGCACAGCAGCGGGAACGCAGCTTCCGTACCTATGGCTACCGGCGGATGTGGCTATGGCTGAAAAGCCAGAACATTTTCTGTAATCCTAAAACTGTGCTGCGAATCATGAAAAAATATGATCTGCTGTCAGAGATCCGCCGCCGCAGGAAATGGCAGCAGATGGGGCAGCAGGTCCACAGGTATGAGAATCTGCTGAACAGAGGATTTCACGCAGATGGGCCAAACAGAAAATGGGTAACGGACATCTCCTACATCCACACCAAGCAGGGCGTACTGTACCTATCCATGATCCGGGATCTCTACGACAACAGTATTGTGGCTTACAAAACCGGAACGGAACAGACGGTGGGTCTGGTTCTGGACACCATTCGTCTGGCAATGAAGCGAGAGAAAAAGAAGGTCGCTGCAGAACTCCACCTCCACAGCGACCAGGGATTTCAGTACACCTCGCGAGCATACTTCAACCTGACTCAAGCATACGGCATTACACCGTCCATGTCAAGAAAGGGAAATCCATATGACAACGCCATGGCGGAAAATTTCTTCTCCATCCTCAAAACGGAGTGCATTTACCGCCACAAACCGGCTACCTTCCCGGAAGCCAACGAAATGATCGACCGCTATATTCATTTTTATAACCATGAGCGCATCCAGTTAAAGACTGGAGAGGCGCCGCTTGCGCGACGCCTCTCCTACTAAAACTCGATATTTCCTACCAGGGCTCTTTTTTGTACTGTCTGCATAATCTGGGGCAGTTCAAGGCCGAGCGGCGTCCTGTTTTTTCAACATATTGGTTAGCAATATCTAACTAAAGGAGAGTGCGTTATGTCTGAACCAATCAAGCGCCGCGGGATGAGCGGCAAGGATGTCATCACTGTAGGGATTTTCTCAGCCATCTACTTTGTCATCAACTTCGCCTTCATGCTCCTGGGCGGGCTGCACCCGCTGCTGTGGATTTTGATGCCCGGTTTCATCGCTCTGTTCACCGGCATCCCGTATCTCATGATGTGCGCCAAGGTGCAGAAGGTGGGCTCTGTCCTCCTGATGGGCCTCATCACCGGCCTCATTTACTATGTCACCGGGCAGTTTACCGTGGTGATCCTGGTCTCCTTCGTCCTGGCCTGCGGCCTGGCGGAACTCACCCGGGGCCTCACCCATTACCGGAGCATGGCTGGCAATCTGGTGTCCTTCGTCCTGTTCTCGGTGGGCATGGTGGGCTCCCCGCTGCCCATCTGGCTGATGCGGGAGGACTTCCTGCGGCAGATCACGGAGCAGGGGATGCCGGCGGACTATGTGAATACCTTGGAAGCCCTTTCCTCCAACGTCATGCTGGTGGTGCTGTTCCTGGCTCCCGTCGTGGGCGCCATCATCGGCGGCTTCATCGCCCGGGCCATGTTCCGCAAGCACTTTGAGAAAGCCGGCCTGGTGTGAGATGGAAACAGAGCAGCGAATCTTTGACCCGAGGGCGGGGCTCTGGCTACTGATCGCCGCGAACCTGATCGCCTTTCGTCCCCACGCCTTCTGGCTGGAATTGGCCCTGATCGGACTGCTGCTGGTACTGATACTGGGCCATGGGAGGCTGACCATGGCGGCCAAATGGGCGGTGGGATACTGCGCGCTGGTGGCCTTCCAGCAATTCATCCTGCCAATGTCCCCCATGATCATCGCCACCAGCTTCACCATCTTCGCCACCTACACCCGCCGGATGTTCCCATGCCTAATGACGGGGGCATTGATGCTGACCTGCACCCCGCTGCGATATCTGATCGTAGCCCTGCGGCAGTTACATATCCCCCAGAAGCTGATTGTGGCCATTTCCGTGACGCTGCGGTATTTCCCCGCCATCCGGGAGGAGATAGGCTATATCCGGGACGCCATGAAGCTGCGGAACATCCGGGGCCTTGACCGGCTGGAGTGTACGGTGATGCCTCTCATGGTATCCGCCACGGAAACGGCGGAGGAGTTATCCGCTGCGGCTGTGACCCGCGGGATCGAAAACCCTGCCCGCAAAACCAGCGCCGTATCCCTGCGCATGCCTGCTGCGGACTGCATTGGCATGCTGGCAGTTTTCATCTTGCTGGTGCTCTCATATGTGGTACAATAAGAGGTGAGCGGACATGATTTCGATTGACCATGTTTCTTTCGGCTATGGGGAGGCGCAGGAGACGCTCTCCCAGGTCAGCGCCGCCATCGCGCCCGGGGAGTGTGTCCTGCTGTGCGGGGCCTCTGGCTGCGGTAAGACCACGGTGACGAAGCTGATCAACGGCCTGATCCCGGCTTTTACCCCCGGATGCCGCCTGGAAGGGCGGGTGGAGGTGGACGGGCTTGACCCGGGAACGACGCCCATGTATGAGCTGGCCCGGAAAGTCGGCTCCGTATTCCAGAACCCCAAATCCCAGTTCTTCAATCTGGACACGGACAGTGAACTGGCCTTCGGCCTGGAAAACGAGGGCCGGCCGCCGGAGGAGATCCGAAAGCGGGTGGCGGATACGGTGGATGCCTTGCACCTTCAGGAATTGCAGGAGCGGAGCATCTTCTCCCTGTCCGGCGGGCAGAAGCAGCTGCTGGCCTTCGGCTCGGTCTATGCCATGGGCCCGGAGGTTTTTGTGCTGGACGAGCCCACGGCCAATTTGGACCAGGACGCCATCACCCGGCTCCACGACCAGATCGCCGGTCTGAAGCGTCAGGGCCGCACGGTGGTGATTGCGGAGCACCGGCTATACTTTCTCACCGACCTGATCGACCGGGCACTCTACCTGCGGGACGGGGTGCTGGAGCGTACCTTCACCCGGGAGCAATTCTTCGCCCTGACCGACGGGGAACGGGAGGCACTGGGCCTGCGTACCTTGATACCTGCGGCCTGTACCCTGCCCCCTGTGGCGCCAGCCGGTGTGAAAGAAGGCTTGTCCGTAGAGGGCTTGACCTGCGCCTACCGAAAGGAACCTGCTGTGTTTCAAGACCTGTCCTTTTCTGCCCGCCCGGGGGAAGTGGTGGCTATCACCGGACCCAATGGCGTGGGCAAGACCACCCTCTCCCGGTGCCTGTGCGGCCTGATCCGGGAACAGACTGGACAGATCAGGCTGGATGGCAGACCGCTGAACCGAAAGGAGCGGCATAAGGCGGCGTTCTGCGTCATGCAGGATGTGAACCACCAGCTCTTCTCCGACAGTGTGTGGGGCGAGTGCCGAATGTCCGCGCCGGATGCGCCTGATTCGACCGTGGAAGAAGTATTGGATAGCCTCCATCTGCTGCCCTTCCGGGAGCGCCACCCCATGTCCCTCTCCGGCGGGCAGAAGCAGCGGCTGGCGGTGGCCACGGCGCTTCTTTCCGAGAAACCGATCTTGATTTTTGACGAGCCCACCAGCGGTTTGGACTATGCCCGCATGGTGGAAGTGTCCGGGGTGATCCGAAACCTGGCCCGGCAGGGGCGGATCGTGCTGGTGGTCACCCACGACCAGGAGTTCTTGCAGCGCGCCTGCGACCGGGTGCTGCGGCTCTGAGAGGAGGAGAACCATGCTGGAGCGCATCATGGCGGACAACGGCTTTCCCAGCCCCGTAGCAGAGAGCGGAGGATGCCGGGTCTTCCAGTTTCACAGTGATACCGGGGAGGGGATCATGACCCAGTATGACCTGTTTCCCGGCGTCTATCTCATGTATAACGACTTCCACATGGAGAGCTATGACTCCGTGTTCCGCACCACGGAAGATATGCTGTGCATCGACTACTGCCGCCAGGGGAGGATGGAGTATCCGGCGGGACCGGACACCTACTCCTATGTGGAGGCCGGGGACCTGAAGCTGGACCGCCGGCTGGAACACCAGGGCCACTTCACCTTTCCGCTCTCCCACTACCACGGCATTACCATCGGGTTCACCCTGCCCCTCGCCGCCCAGTCTCTGAAGGAGTGGGTGCGGGAGTTCCCGGTGGATCTGGGGCGACTCCAGGAGAAATTCTGCGCCGGCCGTCACCCCCGGGTGATCCACGGGGCGCCCTCTGTGGATCACATCTTCCAGGAGCTCTACGCGGTGCCGGAGCAGATCAAACTGCCCTACTTCCGCATCAAGGTGCTGGAACTGCTGTTGTACCTGGACGCCCTGGAACTGGACGGGAGGACAGAGAAGCCCTACTTCTACAAATCTCAGGTGGAGAAGGTAAAGGCCGCCCACCGCCTGCTGACAGAGGATTTGGAGCGGCACTACACCATCGCGGAACTTTCAGCGCGTTTCTCCATCCCTGCCACAGCCCTGAAGGAGTGCTTCAAGTCGGTCTACGGCCAGCCGGTCAATACCTATATGCGGAACCTCCGCATGGACCGGGCCGCCCTGCTTCTGCGGCAGGAGCCCCAGACCAGCGTGGCGGAGATCGCCGGACGGGTGGGCTACGACAGCGCCAGCAAATTCGCTGCCGTGTTCAGGGAGGCCAAGGGGAAGACCCCGCTGGAATACCGGCGGGAAGGGCGGTAAATGTTTTCGTCCAAACGGGACCGAACCGGCGCGCCGGAGCGGACAAGAACAGAATATCTCCCTATAATCGTTGTAGTTAGCGTGAGTGAACTACAACGATTTTTCTTTGAGAGGAGTGCTGTGTATGAAGGAGAGGACCTGGCTTGGCATCCTGCTGTCCTTCGCCGCGCCCTGCCGGGGGAAGATGGCCGCCTCTGTGGTGCTGGCTATTCTCAGCGTTGCGGGCGGCTTTGTGCCATACCTTGGCGTCTATCAGATCATCCGGCTGTTTCTGGAGCGGCAGGCCAGCTGGGAGGGCATCCTGTTCTGGTGCGGCGTATGCCTTGCGGGTTACGCCATCAAGGTGGCGGGCTACGCCTTGTCCACCATGCTGGCCCATGTATCCGCCTACACCATTCTGGAGGGCTTGCGCCTCCAGGCGGCGGACCGGCTTATGGGGGCGTCCCTGGGAGAGGTGGACTCCCGGCCTATCGGCGCCATGAAGAGCACCATCGTGGACCGGATCGAGGACATCGAGCCGCCCCTGGCCCACATGATCCCGGAGCTGAGCTCCAATATCCTGCTGCCTCTGGTGGTGGTCATCGCCATGTTCGCCATCGACTGGCGGATGGGGCTGGCCCTGCTGGTGACCATCCCCGTGGCACTGATTCCCATGGCATTTGGGCTGCGGACTTATAACAAAAACTACGCCGCCTACATGGCGGCCAACGCCCATGTGAACAGCGTCATTGTGGAGTATGTGGAGGGTATCCAGGTGGTCAAAGCCTTCAGCCAGGGGGAGCGGTCCTATCAGAAATTCGCCAATGCGGTGAGATCCTTCCGTGATTTTACGATGGACTGGTTCCGCTGCACCTGGGCCTCCATGAACCTGTGCCTGTCCATCCTGCCCACTACCCTGCTGGGGACGCTCCCCATGGGGATCTATCTCTATCAGACAGGGGTGCTGGACCCGGCCCAGGTGACGCTGTGCCTGATGCTGGCGCTGGGGATCGTGACCCCGCTTATGAGCGCCACCGCCTTCATCAACTCCATGAAGAGCATGCAGTTTGCTGTGAAGGACACTCGGGAACTGCTGGACCTGCCCCAGCTGTCCCAGGTGGGGCGGGACGCGCCCCTCAATGGCTGCGATATTCAACTGCGGGATGTGTCCTTCTCCTACGGCGGCGATGGGGAAGAGGTGCTCCACCATCTGGACCTGACCATCCCCCAGGGGAAGTTTACCGCTCTGGTGGGCCCCTCCGGCGGCGGAAAGTCCACCATCGCCCGGCTGGCGGCCCGGTTCTGGGATGTGGCCGGCGGCTCCATCACCCTGGGCGGGCGGGACATCCGGGAACTGCCTCTGAAACAGCTCTCCCGGGAGATCAGCTTCGTCACCCAGGACAACTTTCTCTTTGACTGCTCCTTGAAGGAGAACATCCGGCTGGGAAGGCCGGGGGCCTCGGACGAGGAGGTGTTCGCCGCCGCCAGGGCAGCCCAGTGCGAGGAGTTCATCGGCCGTCTGGAGCACGGCTGGGACACCGCCGCTGGGGACGCGGGCAAGCAGCTCTCCGGCGGAGAGCGTCAGCGCATCGCCATCGCCCGGGCAATTTTGAAGGACGCGCCCATCGTCATTTTGGACGAGGCCACCGCCTTCACGGACCCGGAGAATGAGGACAAGATCCAGAGGTCCATCATGGCCCTCTCAAAAGGAAAGACCCTGCTGGTGATCGCCCACCGGCTATCCACCATTCAGAACGCGGACCAGATCGTGGTGCTGGAGAAGGGGCAGATCGTGGACAGAGGCACCCAGAGGGAGCTGCTGGATCGCTGTCCGCTGTATCAGACGTTGTGGGCGGCTCATGTTGGGGCACGGAGCTGGGCCGTGACATCGGGTGAAAAGGAGGGAAACTGAGATGTTTCAAAGTGTCGGACGCATATTGAGGTGGGCGAAGGGCTACCGGAGACGCATGATTCTGGGCTTTGTCTGCTCCTTCTTCGCCACCTGGTGTACCGCCGGGCCGGTGATGCTGGCCGCCTGGGCCTTGGGCCGGCTGATCGGGAACGCCTGGGGAGAAAACGAAATCTCCGCTTCGCTCCCTTGGCTGTGCCTGGTCGGGATCACGGCACTGATTTTGCTGCGGTTCCTCTTCACCTACTGGAAGAACCGGCTCCAGGAGAGCATCGGCACGGAGCGGGCGGCAGACCAGCGCATGGAACTGGGGGATATGCTGAAGCGGGTATCCCTGGGGTACTTCGCCAGGAACAACCTGGGGGACATCCTGACCGCCCTTACCACGGAGCTGAGCACGCTGGAACTCCAGAGTATGAAGATGGTGGACGCGGTGATCAACGGCTATATCCAGGTGGCGGTGATCCTGCTGTGCGTGGCCATCTTCTGCCCGCCTGCGGCTCTGGTGGCGCTGGTCGGCGTCCTGGTATCCGCCTTTGCCCTGCGGGGCATTGGGCGGCAGAGCGCCCGCACCGCCCCAGTGGGCCACCGCGCCCAGGAGGCGCTGTCCGGCGCGGCCATCGAGTACATCCACGGCCTGCCGGTGGTGAAGTCCTTCGGCCAGGACGGCGTATCTGTCCAGCGGTTCCGGGATGCCTGCCGGGCCAATAAGGCTATCCGGATCAAGAACGAGTTCGGCTTCGTGCCCTGGAACTGCCTGCACCTGTTCGCCCTGCGGGCGGCGTCCGTGGGGCTGGTCCTCACCGCCGGACAGCAGGCCCTGATGGGGGCTTTGCCCCTCCCGTATTTTCTGATGATCGCTCTGTTCTCCTTCACCATCTTCGGCAGTGTGGAGGCCATCAACGACGCGGCACATGTGTTGTCGGTGACAGACTCTGTCTTGGATCGCCTTGAGGAGCTGGAGCACACAGACTTCATTGACAAGGATGGGCGGGAGATTACTCCGGAGCGGTTCGACGTGGCCCTCTCCCATGTGTCCTTTGGCTACGGCCAGCGAGAGGTGCTCCACGATGTGACCTTCACAGCGCCCCAGGGGACCACCACTGCCATCGTGGGGCCGTCCGGCTCCGGCAAGAGTACCATCTGCAACCTGGTGGCTCGGTTCTATGACACGGACAGCGGAACTGTGTCTGTCGGCGGCCATGATGTGAGGGAATTTACCTGCGAGAGCCTGCTGCGGAACATCTCCATGGTCTTTCAGAATGTGTATCTCTTCCAGGACAGCGTGGAGAACAACATCAAGTTCGGCTGTCCCGAGGCGACCCATGAGCAGGTGGTGGCCGCCGCCAGGGCCGCCTGCTGCCACGACTTTATTATAGCGCTGCCCAATGGGTATGACACGGTGATTGGGGAGGGCGGTTCCACCCTCTCCGGCGGGGAGAAACAGCGCATCTCCATCGCCCGGGCCATCCTGAAAGACGCGCCCATCGTCATCCTGGACGAGGCCACTGCCAGCGTGGACCCGGAGAACGAACACCTGATCCAGCAGGCCCTGTCCGCCCTGACGAAAGGAAAGACCATCCTCACCATCGCCCACCGGCTGGCTACCATCGAGCACGCCGATCAGATCCTGGTGGTGGAGGATGGCCGCATCGTCCAGCGGGGCACCCATGCGGAGCTGATGACCCAGGGCGGGCTGTATCGGCGCTTTATCGAGATCCGGGAACAGGCAGAGGGCTGGAGGCTGGCATGAAGGATAGAGGAAAACAATCTCTCTATGCGTCGGGAGAAGATTATCTGGAGGCCATTCTGGTGCTCAAAAAGCAGAAAGGCATGGTTCGCTCCGTAGATGTCGCCCGGCACCTGGAGGTCACAAAGCCCAGCGTCTGCAATGCGGTGGCGATCCTGCGAGACGGAGGCTTTCTTACGATGGACGAGGGCTATTTCCTGCACCTGACCGATGTGGGCCGGGAAGTGGCGGAGCAGATCTATGAAAAGCACCGCTTTTTCACAGAACGCCTGATAGCTGCTGGTGTTGACCCCAAAACTGCAGAGGCAGACGCCTGTCGGATCGAGCATGTCATCAGTGAAGAGAGTTTCCAACGACTAAAGGCAGCGGTAGAGGCTGAGTCATAAGCACAGCAAAAGGAGGGATCCGTGCGTACGGCTCCCTCCTTTTGCAGTCGGGAGGTAATATAGTGGAAGAAATCATTGTCATTCGGGCCGCAGACCCAGATGGCAGCCTATTCAGGGCAGTTGTAGATACTTTGCGCGACAGGAGTGGGCGGAGGGTCGAGGTCATTCCGCTGGTTTCGCATGTGCTGCGTATTGGGGAACTGGAGATTCATCATGCGCACCGCCGGGTACTCATGGCTGGTAGAGAAGTACAACTCAACCATGGGGAATATGCCATGCTCTACTGCATGGCCAGTGCACCTGGGCAGGTGTTTTCTAAGGAACAGCTCTATGCGGCGGCCTGGAGAGAAGAATACCTGCATGGGACGAACTCCGTGGAAAATATCATCTGGCGGCTGAGGCAGAAACTGGAGGAAGATCCCAAGCATCCGACATACATAAAAACAGTGATAAGGGGAGGCTATAAAATTGGGAAGAGTCCTTAATGGCCTTATAAAAACAAATGAGGGCCGGAATCCTTTTGTTGGGATACCGCCCTTGCTGACAAAAACTTTCTTTGAATTTGATCTTTTGAGAAATCTCCATGATAAATTCATTGTTAAGGCCAAGCTGTTTTGTCCAGAAATAGCCGGTCTGTTTTGTCGCATAGCCGGATTGTTTTGTCACGACAGCCGAGCTAATCTGTCGTTGAAGCCGGTCTGTTTTGGCATCGCTATATCATAAAAGGGAAAAGAGAGGTGCCGTTCTTGGTAGAACGGCACCTCTCTTCAACTTGAGACTATTGGAATTGATACAGCATAACAGCATTGATATTTTGGTTGTCGCTGCTGTACATGATGGGACGATATTCACCTTCTGGAAGGGAACTCAGATCGAGCGTTCCTGTAAGAGCACCACCAACGGCAGATAGGGTATACACCTCTTCAGACACCTCATCGATAAATCCAATATAGATTGTTCTGGAAGCAGAGGCCCAAGTGCAATGAACGGCCATTGCCTTTGTTTTTTCATTGGGCAACAGAATGGTATCGTCTGCTTTTGAATATTGAGATTCATCAATATTGACGCACACAAGTTCTCCTTTTGGCGTACTCTCAGAGAATTCCACAGGCTCATCTACAAAGTATTCACTTAAATCCACCACATCAGCAAATGGAAGAACAGAAGCCGGAGGAACGATGGCATCGCTGTCATCCTTGTCTGGAACCTCCGATACAGAATCCTTAGTAGAACAAGCAGCTAACATGGCAACCACCACGATTGCTAACAATAGCCCTAATCCTCGATGAATTCCCTTTTTCATGGTTATTTTACCTCGTACTGCATAGCTCCGGTGATGCTCTTACTTCCGCCATTCACAATGCAAACCTTATAATCTCCATCTGGAACACCACTGGAGTTGACTCTCTTGCTGTTAATATCTCCACCTTCATAGGTAACAGTGTATGTTACCCGGGTGTCCACATTATACCAGCCGATTTTTACATCCTGAGAAGAGGGACTCCATGTGCAGGAGTTGATAGTAAGTACAGCATCTTCACCAGAAATGTAGTATGTTTCGCTGGAAGTCTTTCTGGAACCGGAACCCAAAGAGGTGAACGAAAGAGACAGGCTCGACTTCGGCACGATATTGGTTTCCTCCGTGGCTACCGGTTCATACGGGACTTCTTCAACAGCAAAAGCCGTGCAGGACAAAGAGAACACCATTGCGAGAGCTAACACAGCCGACAGGACTTTCTTCATGGTACTTTCCTCCTTTTCTTGGAACCGTTGATACTTGTTAGGTAGCTACCATCTTCATTATACTGAATAATTTCGTATATGGCAACCTAAATTTTGTGTTTTGCATATATTTTTTCGGTTTTGCTTCTTGTTTTTAGTTGGATATGCTATTATTATGACAGCTCAAAAAATGAGGCAAGAGGAAGCAATGAGTCCAATCACTGGAAACAAGCACATTTCCAATAATTACAACGACTCAATGCTCCCTCTCACAAACCATGATTAGTATAGCACAGTATGAATTGTCCTGCAACGGGGACACTACCAAAATTTTAAGCAAAGAGAGCAGCCTATGTCCAATCTGTGGAGGAGCACTTAAAGTTCATGGAACCTGTACGCGGAAAGTCCGATATGGAGACTGCATACACAAATACCATCTCAGAGTATTAAAGTGCCAGTGCTGTGGAAAAACACACAGAGAGTTACCGGATAGCCTCATTCCATATAAGCGATATGGAGTGGAAGCATTCTGTGAGATTGCCGAATCTACAGAAGCCCGACATACCTGTGAAACATCTACCTGGCTGCGCATCCGATCCTGGCTTGCGTGGTTCATCTGTTATGCCCAAAATATTGCAACCGGATTGATTGCAGCCAACCTCCTTCCGATGACATTTCACCCCGGCTACACTCTGCGCCAGCAGACGGTGCATTTTGTCCGGCTGGTAGCAAACAGCGGAAATTGGATACAGCACCGTTCCGCCATGACAATGGATTTTCCTCCGGCTATACTGGTGTCATGCCAATAAAACAGGAGGCGATTCCAGCATGGAAATGAAAAACAGGAAGCTCGCCGCAGAGATTGCAGAGGAGCGAATGTCTATGATTGCACCGCTGCTGTCCCAAAACATGGATAGCAGACGGGTGGAACAGCTACGACAGGAGATATGCGAACGAAACCAGATTTCCCAACGAACTCTGGAACGGTATCTCTGCGCATATTTGAATGGAGGTTTTGAAGCACTGAAACCGCAGAGCAGGAGCAGCCAAAGTAACTACAAAATTCCACAAGAGCTACTGGATGAGGCAATCCAGCTACGCAGGGAACTTCCCAGCAGGAGCATCCCTACAATTATTAAAATCCTGGAGTTGGAGAAGAAGGCTCCTCCCGGATTTCTGAAGCGAACCACATTGCAGGATGCTTTGAGCCGTGCAGGGTATTCCACCGCAATGATGAAGCTTTACAATGACAAAGGGTACGCTTCCCAACGATTTCAACGGCTGCACCGGCATGACCTGTGGCAAGGAGATATTAAATATGGACTTGTGCTCAATCTTGGCGGTGTACAGACACAGACCTACTTCTCCTGCCTGATTGACGATGCTACCAGATACATTCTCCACGGTGAGTTTTACGGGACGATGGAGCAAGGTATTGTAGAAGACACCCTGCAAAAAGCCATGCTGAAATTTGGGCTTCCACGGAGACTCTATTTTGACAATGGGACGCAGTACCGAACACGCTGGATGAAGCGCGCCTGCGATTTGCTTGGTATCCGGCTGATCTATGCAAAGCCCAGAAATCCACAGGGCAAAGGCAAACAGGAGCGATTTAACCAAACGATGGATGCTTTTTTAGCAGAGGTAAGTCTACATCCACCAGAGAGCCTGCAAGAATTGAACACAAAATTCCAAGCATGGCTACATGAATGTTACCACTCCAAACCGCATAGTGCTCTTGGCACAACGCCAGAAATTGCATTTAAGTCCGATTCCATGCCTCCACGATTTGTGGACAAGGCTCTGATGGCACGAGCATTTTTGCATTGTGAATCCCGTAAGGCCGACAAGAGTGGTGTAATTAGTTTTGGCGGAAAACGATATGACCTTGGCATTGCTTTTGCCGGCAAGCAGGTTGATGTAGTCTATGACCCAATCTGTACAGAGATCCTTACGATTGAGACACCAGACCATGAGCCGTTTCAAGTGCGGCAGATTGTAGTTGGCGAAAAAGTTGCACCGAAGCCAAAACGAAAAGAGATTGAGCGTATTCCCGTTGACCATTCCCGTCTATTGGATGCCATAACGGAACCATACCAAGACAAGCAGCGCAGGAGGGCGATTTCCTACACCACAGAAATTGAAAAGGGGTGACAAGCATGTACGAGGAATTTTTTGAAATGACACATACCCCTTTTGTACGGGGCATTCCTGTTGACAATCTCTATGAAGACCAGGATACCGAAGAAGTCTATAACCGTCTGCTCTATGCTGCCAGCCGCCAGCTTTTTGCTCTTGTGGTTGGGGATGCGGGCACGGGGAAGACAACGGCTCTGCGCCGCCTGAAAAGCGTCTTAGATGGGCAAGATTACACCGTACTCTACCTTTCTGAATCTAAACTTACCCCGAGACACTTCTACAACGGTCTTCTGGAGCAGCTGGGGTGTGAAACACGGTTCTACCGAGGTGACGCAAGGAATCTACTGCACCACGAAATTGAAATTATGCGTGGAGTTGGACACCGAAAACTGGTTGTGATTGTGGATGAAGGGCATCTACTCTCTAAGGAAATGCTGGAGGAAATCCGCTTCTTACTCAACTACAAAATGGATTCTGAAAATCCCCTCGCACTCATTTTGGCTGGCCAGACGGAGCTATGGGAGAAACTACGGCTGCAAGCGTACAGAGCGATCCTCCACAGGGTTGATATTCAGTGCTTTCTGATGCCTTACGAATACGCTCAGACGAAAGCCTATATTGAGAAGCAACTGACCTATGCTGGACACCCCAACGCAATCTTCTCTGAGGACGCCATGAAAGCAGTCCACTCTTTCTCATCCGGCATCCCGAGACTGATTAACCGGGCCTGTACCCAGTCTCTTGTCTACGCATACCAAAACCGCCGGGCCATTATTGATGACCGGATGGTACAACTCGTCCTGGAGGGCGAGGTTTCTTGAATACCGGAAAGAAGGGGATGGCTGGAGCCATCCCCTTCTCTTATGCGACAAAACGCACCGGCGCCGGACAATGATGTCCGGCGATGACCGACAAAACAGCCCGTCTATTTCACGACAGAACAGGCCGTCTGCGACAATTCATAATTCCATGCTATCCTTGGGACAGGTGATGCTGAATGAAACACATTTTAATTGTAGAAGACGAGCCGGATATTCAGGAACTGCTGCGGACCTATCTGGAAGACGCTGGCTATCAAACCGCCGTGGCCGGAGACGGGGTGGTGGCCCTGGCCCTGTTCGGAAGTCAACACTTTGATTTGGTTCTCCTGGACTTAATGCTCCCCAAGATCGACGGGTTCGGTGTCTGCGAGTTAATCCGCCAGCAATCTCAAGTGCCTATTCTTATGCTCACCGCCTTGGACGGGGAGGAACAGCAGCTCCGGGGCTTTGGTCTGGACATCGACGACTATGTGACCAAGCCATTTTCCATGCCGGTGTTGCTGGAGAAGATTCGGGTCATCCTTCGTCGACGGGGGAGTGCGGGTGAGGACAGTCGCCTTCGGTACCGGGATCTATCTCTGGACCTGGACACACGGGAGGCGCTGCTGGACGGCCGTCCCCTGGAACTGACCACCCGGGAGTTTGAACTGCTCCATACTTTCTTGGATGCACCGGGGCGGGTGTTCACCCGAGAGATGCTGCTGGCGAAACTATGGGGTTATGATTTTTACGGGGACGAGCGGGTGGTGGACAGCCATATCAAGAATCTCCGCCACAAACTGGGTCGGGACTACATTGAAACTGTGAGGGGGGTGGGCTATCGTGCCGCGAAAGAAACTCTCTGAGAGTCTGACCGCTCGCATTTTTCTGATTACTGCCGGCATCCTGCTCTTTGCCGGGACAGTCACCTTCGGCCTGATTGCCTGGGCCACCCCAAGCACCTATACCGCTGTGGTGAATAGCGACCTCGCCGCCCAGGTGGATGCCCTGGCGGGACGGTTGGCGGACACCACGCCGGAGGACTGCGGCGCGCTGCTGGACGAGTTTACGCTCTCCTCCGGGGCCAGTGCCATGCTGGTGGGTCCGGACGGAGAACTGGTGGATACAGGGGCGAGTTTGACCGTCCAGGCCGTGTATGAGGACGAACGTGTGGCCGTCACCACAGCGGAGGGAGACACGGTGGTCAGTTATGGGACGGGGACGGAAACCGAGGAAACCATGACCATCACCGCCTCTGATGGGGCCACCATTGCCACCGAGGTGACCTTTGCGGGCCAGAGTAAGAGCTATACGCTCTATGTCACTCCCAGAGTTCAGGTGGAAAACCTGGCTGTGCGGGCACTGGTGCAGATGGCTCCCTGGATTTTGCTGGTGCTGCTGGCTTTCTCCATGCTGTGCGCTTTTTTCTACTCCCGGTACATTACCCATCCCATTGTGCGCATGAGCGGCATTGCCGGGAAGATGGCGGAACTGGATTTCCACTGGGAATGCGGGGAAAAGCGTCGGGATGAGATTGGCAAACTGGGCCGCAGCTTAGACAAATTGGCCCAGAGACTGGATGCAGCCCTCACGGATCTGGAGAGCGCCAACCAAGCCCTGCGGGGAGAGGTAGAGCAGGAGCGGGAACTGGACCGGCAGCGAATGGCTTTTTTCAACGCCGCCTCCCACGAGTTGAAGACGCCAGTGACCATCCTGAAGGGGCAGCTCTCTGGGATGCTGGATGGAGTGGGCGTTTACCAGGATCGGGACAAATACCTGCTGCGCTCCCTTCAGGTGACAGGCCGGATGGAAAATCTGGTTCGGGAGATGCTGGCCATCTCCCGGATGGAGACAGGGTCTGTGGCTGTCAAGCAGGAGTCTGTGGATCTGTCCGCCCTGGTGGAGCGCCAGCTGGCGCTGGACGCCGGATTGCTGGAGCAGCGGGACCAGCGGCTGGCGTCCAAGCTGACGCCGGGGGTCACCGTCACCGGCGACCCGTCTCTCAACGGTATTCCCTTTGTCCCACAAAAGCTCCGTAACTTCCCCGCCATCCTTGAACACCGGAAAATTCAGACCAATCCGCTTTAGCGGATATTCAGACTCGTCATTCCTGTAAATTTCAATTTCCTTAATCAAGGCTGTGACCACATTTCTCTTTTCTTCGTCATTTATTATATTAAAAACCAATTATCCCGTATTTCCGGTGTGAAAACGGTCAAGGTGTAGGAGTAATCGAGGAATAATCGACTCTCCTACACCTCTTTTTACACCGTTCTGCCGCTTTAGATACAGGAGCAGAGGCCAGATCCACTCGCATCAGTATCCACGCACATCCTCGACAAATGACCCGTTTCTCAAGTGGTTTTCGTACGCTTCTCGAATGATGCGAATAGCGATGTCTACTTCTCCATTTTGAAGATCGTTGTCTTTGATGATCTCCTCATATTCCGCATAGATCCGAAAGACTCGCTTAAACTGCCCCCTGGTCACAGGATTATCAGGGCAAACGCAGTACGAGGCAAAACTTATGATCGAACTGCGCTTGCTTTCAATGTAGAGAGACATGGTGATTTCGGTGTTCTTATCCATTTCTTCTTTCAGAACCTCAATGGACTGATCATACACCACTGCTCTATCATTTACCCATTTCATCCAGGCGTCACGCTTGGCGATATTATCTTCGCTGTAATGGGATTCCACGCTGTTCAACACGGTCTTCACATCGTGAATCGTCGCGGACATTTCTCGCATGGTCTGCCGTTCCTGCTTCTTCCGAGCAAAATATTTCCTGATCTTAATGAACTCGGGAACGACTTTCCCCTTAAACTCCAAAATTTCGCCAACGATCTGCATGATCAAAAAAACGCCGATAATAGCCAGACCTAAGGCGATAGGTATGTTCAGGTACTCGATATAGCTGATCATGTTAACCGATCACCCACCTCGACAAAGGTGGGTTTCTTTTCTTCCGCCATCATCCAACCTCCTTCAAAGCAGGCAAATTTGGAAAGCTTAGGCTTTGGGACTCAGCATCCCGAGCAGTTCCTGATACTCGCTCTCGCTGATTTTGTCGGCGGCATAGAAAATATCGAGCTTCGTCTCGATACCCTCCGTCTGGCCTCTCTCGATCATGCGCTTCAAAGTTCGGTACAACATAGCAGTTTTCCCCTTTCTTAAATATCCAGCTCCGTCAGACCCAGCTCCAGCAGAGTCAGACGGAATTCCTGGTCCACGTTCATGGCATCCGTATCCACTTGTGCGGAATACAGTGCCCGATTGCTGCGGTCGATCTCGTTGTCCATTCCCTTTCTCAGGAACGTCTCGTAGTTCTCCCGCACGTTTGCCGCGATGCCGTCCCAGGTCTCCACCTCCACATGGTACTCGTCGTACTCATATCCGGTGAAGTCCTCGGCCTGGACAGGCGTCACGTTCTGGAAAAGCCGTACAAGGCTTCTTCCGCTTCCGGGAATGCGCTCCACGGTAAAACTGCCGGGGTCAACCATCCCTTGTACTTTCATGGTGCCGCTCCTTTCACGCCGCCTGGTATGGCGGATATAATTTCTGAAGCCGTCTGCACTCTTTTCGGACGACTTTCTTAAGATCGAACATGGTCTTCGGCTGGTAATACCGCTCCAAAATCCGTTGACAATCGCACTTTCGGAGCTGCCCAAGCCGTGAGATCAGGCCGGAGGCCCGCTTAAACGAGATGACCCGGTTTCGATCCCTTCGGTAGTAATATAAATGCAGCGACTGCTTGAGCCGAAACAGGTTGTGCTTTCGGAGGATGGTGTAACCGTGCCCGAACCGGTAGCCCAGCGCCGACGGAATCCTCGGCCGTCTTCGGCGCCGTTTGGCCTCGGGCAGCTGCTCCCTGGCCTTCTCCACCCTTGGGGTAAAGCCGATCCGAAAGACCTGCCAGTTGTCTTTCAGCTTTAGTCCCACGTCGGCCAGCCACGCCTGAATATCCCGGATCAGCTTCCGCAATTTCCGCTTGCTGGAGGCGAAGATGGTGAAGTTGTCCATCTGCCGCAGGTAGTGGCTGACGCCGTACTCCCTTTGGTGGATCATCAGGTCCAGCGGCTGGAGTACCAGGTGCAGGAACCAGGCGGAGAAGAACGCGCCGATCAGCACGCCGTATTCCATCAAGGCGTCGCACAGCCAGAGGGTCTCCCGGTCCTTGAACAGCCGTTTCAGTGCCTGGATGACATACGGCGGGTCCAGCTCCTCAAAGCAGTGGTAGATGTCGCATTCCGCGCCGTACCGTGTGCCGGCGGCGTCTCCCTTCATCCACTTCTTGATGGCCTTGACCCCGTAGGAATTTCCCCGTCCCGGCACGCTTGCGATGCAGTATTTGTCCATGCTCCGCATGATGTGCGGGATCATGGGCTGTAACACCGCATGGTGGACATACTGGTCCGGCCACAAGAGCGGCTCGTTGATGTCCCGCCATTTGCCCTTTCCGCTGTCCGCGTTCCGGTCCCAGCGCCGCCGTTTCAGCGGCGGGTGCATGTGCGCGTCTCCACTCACCAGGTCCTCGATGAACCTGCGCAGCTCCGCCACATATTCATCCATATTCGCCTCGATCTCCAGGACCTTCTTGTTCAGGCTGTGGTCGCCGTTGCGCCGGTGTCCCCGATTGACTTCCCGGATGGCCAGGCGCAGATTGTCTTCCGAAAGGATTTGTTGGTAAACTCTCACTCGTTTCATCAGGGATAATATCCTCCTTGTAGCCTCACAGCCGTTCCATCGCCGCGGGTGGTTCCGGGGCGAAACCCGGCCCGAAGTGTACCAGGCTGTGTCCTGACGGCTCATCGTCAGCAAGTGCTGCGCGGTCAACTCTGCGTAATAGAAAGGGTGAGGAACCCTGACTACCGATAGGAGGTTCAGCCATACCCGACAGGCCCAATGGCCTGCGTCTGCTTCAAGAAGGCGACAGCCGATGTTGGAGTTTGTGTTCGACGCACTGTTGTAGTTCACGTAGAACGGCCCGTGATTCTGGTTCTGGTTATAGTTACCGCCGTGGTGCAGGCACGGGTTACTACCGTTGAAATTCCAGTTATCCGGGACATCGTCTGCTGCAAAGTCGACCCCGCGCTCTCCTCTTACCAAAGAAGAGCGGTTTCAAATGTTGTTCTTATTAAGGTGAAAAGGAGCCCTTCCGCTCCATTTTGAAATGCGTGGAAGGCCGGAGCTTGGGGGAAGGGACTGCGGTCCCCTCACCCCAAACCCCCTCCTCCCCAGGGGAATGGTCACGCCGCCTTCGGCGGGCGTTCCTGGAGGCGACAGCCGACGTTGGAGCTTGCGTTCGACGCACTGATGCAGCTCACGTAGAACGGCCCGCGATCCTGGTACTGGCTATAGTAACCGCCGTGGTACAGGCACGGGTAACTACCGTAGAAATACCAGTAATCCGGGACATAGGTAGTCGTACTGCCGCCAGCCTCAGAGGGATACAGCGCCCACTCCAGCCCGCTTTGGGTCGGGATGTCGAAGTCCTTCGGGTAACCAGCGACCGGCTTACCGACAAGCACGCCGTTGGCACTGTCGCTGAACTGATTGGGATTCTTGATGACGTTCAGGCCGTTGCCATTGTAATAGCAGCCGTCCATCCAGTCGTACACATTGTCCCACCAGCCCTCGATGTTCCGGTACTGTGTGAAACCGTAAGTATCCCGATTGGCCGCCGTAGTACCGGTGTGGTACCGCATGGCGTCCGTACGCCCGTTGTTCTCCTTGGAGTTGCTGGCCGAGCAGCCCCGGCCGATCCGCTCGCCGTTCCAATCCGCGAACTCCACCAGAAACAGCATGTTTACATACCACATCTGGGCAAAGTCCAGCTGCCAGATGTTGGCCCCCAGGTTGTGGATCTGGGTTCGTGCCGTGCTCCGGGTGATGCTCACCTGCTGGGCCTTGTTGGTCTCCGACTTGTAGGTGCCATTTGCGCAGTGATACCGGGCGATGTAGGAGAAGTCCAGCTCTCCAAGGCCGTCCCCACGGTCCATATTCACCGGGTCAACATGGAACCCTTCCACAGGGCCGTCTGCGATCTGGAGCTTCAGCTTCTTACCGCTCTTGGTCCACTTGTACCAATACTTGGGCTCCTTGACCATCACGCCGCCGGTGCGGGTCTCCTTGACCATGCCGCTCCAGGGGTACAGATTGTCAAAGGGCGAGGAGCCGGAGCCATTGTTCACCGCCGGGTTGGGGTCCCCAAAGCCCGCCGCTCCGTCGGTGCGCTTACCCTTGGTGGGGCCGCTGCTGGTCCAGTCCCATTCCACGCCGTAGATGGTCACGAACTGGGCATTGACTGCTACCTGCTTATCGGCCCCAGCCAGATAGTTGGCTCCCGCAGCTACTTTAACAATAATTGTAGTCGTGCCGGTGATGTTATTTACACTGTTCACCGTAACCTCGCCGGTCTGCTGATTGATGTTACCGATCGTAGCCACACCAACATTATTGGAAACGGCAGAGATCACGCCGTCGCCCTTTCGGGTCACGGTAAACTTGGCGCTTCGGGCGCCGGTATTCAGCGTCACACTTGTCGGACTTACAGATACGACCTGATCGCCCTTGCCGATAGCCCAGGTAGCTGTCTTGGCGTCCACCGTGCCATCCCACCACTGATGGTTGGAATCCGGTGTAAAGGCGGCAGTGTACCCTGTGCCGGCGTTGACCTTCGCCTCTACAGATACCGTCATTTTGTTTGGATCATAATTGGCGTCCCACACCGGAGTTTTGGGGTTCCCATCATACTTCAAAGCTCCGCTCTGGGCGGGAACCTTGGCGATGGAAGCTCGGCCGATGCTCCACTGAACGGTTTTATTGGTCGTAGAACCGTCCGACCACATGCCATTCAGAAGAATAAATGTGGCAGAGTGGGTGCCGGCATTGGTCTGTGCGGTCACCTGCACTTTGGAATTCACCTGGTCAAAGTTATCCCATTCCGGTGTCTGGGGCGCTCCCGTATAGGTCGGCGAGCCCTTCTGCGTAGGAATGGGTACAATAACGCTGGTGATGGTCCACTTGACCTCCTTGGCCTCAATGGAACCGTCCCACCACTTGTAGTTGGCGGTAGGAGTAAATGTGGCTTTGTAATCGCCTGCGTCAGTTCCAGATCGGTCTCCGCCAATGGTCAACTGACCGATGTCGTAGTTGGCCCAGGTGGGGGCCTGCGGTTTGCCGTTGGCCGCCAGTACATTGTTCTGCACCGGAAGAGAAGCGATGACCGCCCGGTCAATGATCCACTCAACCGTGGCCTCATCCAAGCCGCCGGGGAACTGATATCCATACGACAGATTAAACCGTGCGGAATAGGACCCAGCGTTCACGCCGTTGGTCGTGCCGGAAATGGTCATCTTCGACGGATCATACCCAGTCCAGGACGGAGTTTTGCCAGTCCCGTCATAGGTAAGGACTCCATTTTGAACAGGGACAGCCACCTCAATGGGGTTGACTGTAACATTCAAGCTGGCGGTCTTGGTCACGCCCTCATAGGTATAACCGATCTCCACCGGACGGCTCCCCAAAGTAGAGAAAGCGGTCTTGGGATAGGTGTATCCCGAAACCTCCTCCGTAGAGTCATCCGAGAATTTGGCAGTGACCACCATTCCCGCAGGGGCAAATTCCTCCAGATAGTGATAGACCATCTTGGAGGGGTTGTTGGTAACGGCAATGGATACCAGCACCTTCTGCACAGTAACCGGCACACTTGCCGTCTTGGTGATGCGGCCTTCGGTATAGGTGATAACCACCTCCGTCACTCCATCCGTAAGGACTTGGGGAGACACGGAATATCCGGTCACATCCGAAGTGAGACCATACCCATAGCCCGCGGTAACGACCATGCCCGTGGGGTCAAAGGACTCTCCGGACTTGTAGGTGGTCTTTTGGGGCGGCTTGGTAATTGTCAGGGTCTCCAGCCTCAGAGTACCGCCTCCGCCGCTGCCGCCGGTCATGTTAAAGACCTTGCCGACGTTTGCATTACTCATTATTCTGCTCGACCTCCAGTCGCAAAATATAAATGGTCAGATTTTCCGTTGGAGTTACCTCGCAGTGAAAGGTGACCTGACCGTTAACGGTGATATTGTCAGCTTTCACGCCAGTCTCGCTGACTGCCATAAAGCAATCCGCGTCAGCGCACACAATATACCAGTATTTTTCGTCAGCCAAAAGGATGTTGTCCTTTACAGTCTGAGCTCTGCCGCTCCAGTTCTCGGCCGGCAGAGTAACGGTAGTACCGCTATGCTGTGCGCCCTCCAGCAGAGGAATGATCGACTCTAAAAGCTGGTCGACGCGGTTCAGGGTATCGAGTTTTCCCCTTTCTGCCAGAGCCCGCAACTGCTCTAAGGTTGTGGCTTTGTTCTCTGCCATGTTAGAGCTCCTTTCCGAAAAAATAAGAGGGGGACAGGAATACCCCATCCCCCTCCGCGGTTATCAGACGCCAACAGCGGCGCCAAAGACCTCATCCAGCATCTGATTGACTTCCTCATCAGTCGCAACCTCAATGCTGTCCAGCTTGATCTTGTCCTCCTTGGACATCAGACCATTTGCCTGGCTGGTAGCAGGCTGATAGGTGGTGTCCTGTGCGGGGATACCGAGAGCAACGATATCCTCCTTGGTCACATCGTCGCCGATGACCGCATGACCCTGATTGTCCTTACCGACCTTCTTGAAGCCGGCTTCGACCGCCTCAGCGGCAGGGTGAGTGTAGACCACGGTCTCCTGGCCATTGATCTTGATGTTGCCGTTGACCTCGGACTTCTCCACCTTGGTCGCGCCGGAGGCAATGTCCTTCAGCGCGGCGGTGATCTTGCCTTCAATGGCGGCCATTACGGTGGCGTACTCGTCCTCGTCGCCGCCAATACCGGCAACGATACCGTTCAGCTTGGTGATGGCGGCGTTCATCGCGGAAGCGTCATTGGGGTGATCCTGAATCCACTGAGCAATCTCAGTCAGAGTATCCAGGGCCTCCTGGGCGCCCTCGGGGATCAGCTGAGCGGCCAGCTCCTCGTTGGCGATGGTGCGGGCGCTCTTACCAGCATCCGTACCGATCAGAGTGGCCAGATCGGCGCCGGAAGCCTTGCCGTCCAGCACAGTCTTCAGAGCGGTATCCAGATCGGCCTCAGAGATCTGAGCCTTGTAGGCCAGGGCCGCCAGACCCGTCACCGCAACATCCTTGCCGTTGACCGCCAGGGTGCCATTGGTGGCGCCAGAGGCGATCAGAATGTCCACCATCTTGTCGGCGATGGCCAGGGCAACGCCGTTGACCTTAACGCCTACCAGGGACTTGGATTCGACCTTGCTGATCTCACCCTTGGTGCGCTGAGCCAGAAGCTTCAGCTGTTCGAGAGTAGTGTGTTTAGACATAAATATGTCCTCCTTAAAAATATTTGTTTACGGCTCTTCGCCGAAAACATCATCGAGAATGTCCTCCACCTCTTCGTTAGTGGCGGTATTGTCCGGAGCCTCAGGATTTTCGGGAGGTATCCAGGAGGACTGGAATGCATTGTCGAGGACTTCCTGAACCTCTGCATCTGTAGCAGTATTTTCCCGGATGACCTCAAGGATCTGGGCCTTCACGTCTCCATCGATGTGGGTGGGCGGCATCAGTTGTGTGGGGTCAAGCGCGTACATGATCTTGCTGGCCAGACACCATACCGTGTCTTTCTGAACCCCATCCTTAATGCCGGAAACTCCGATTTTGAGATTGATTCCGGCCCGTTTCAAACACTCAGCCGGAATAATGCATCGGTCATCCGTCAACGCCACAGGCGGCTGCTGTACGCCGCCGGCTTCAAAGACAGCCGATTTGGCATAACCATCCCAGCTCTGATCAAAGCGGAACTCCACAATATAGAGCTTGTCGGAGTTCTGTACCAGACTCTCATCCTTGACCAGATGGGCATAGGTTGCTTTCACTGCGATCTCCATGGGCTTCGCCTCCTTGCTTACTGAATGGCCCCGTTCCCCGACAGCTCCAGCCGGATCAGGTTGACCGTCAGGTCCGCCGCCGGCTCTGTGTCGCAGGTCAGGGTGAGAAAGCCCGAGGTGGTGATGTTCTTGGGCTGCACATTGCAGTCGAGGAACTCCTCCTTACAGGCTTCGTCCGCGCTGAGGAAATACTTGTGGGTGCCCAGGGCCAAAAGCCGCTCGTCCGCAATGGTGACGCTCCCCTCCGACCACCCCTCGGCGGGGATGACCAGGTCGAAGGAGATACCCAATACGTCGCCGGCGCCCGTACCGTTCAGGCCGTTGTAGACCGAAATGGTGTAGGTAGACCCGTCTGTCATATGCACCGTGTAAATATCCGTGGTGCCCGGCGAGTGGTCACCCTTGGTCAGCCGGATGTCCTGGATGCCCACGCCGATGGGGCCTTGCAGCTCACAGCTGATGTGGCTGTCGTAATAGGCCCCTGTCTCCGCGTCCCAGATCCACCAGGTTCCATTTTGAGGCTTGGGCGGCTTGCCGCTGTACTGCTCCGCTTTGGCTGCGCTTCCGGCGGCCTCTGCGGCGCTGTCAAGGGCGTCGGCCTTGGCCTGTTCCGCGGCTGTCCTGGCCGCTTCTGCGTCCTCCTTGGACTGGGCGGCGGTCAGGGCGTCCTCCTCGGCGCTCTCTTGGGCGGACAGGGCGGCTTCCTTCGCCGCTTCCGCGCCCGCTTTGGCGTCTTCCGCCTTGGTCTCCGAGGCCTTTGCGTTGGTTTCACTAACCTTGGCCGCGTCCCGCGCCGCCTCCGTGGCGGTCCTGGCTTCCTGAGCCGCTGCGGCGTCTGCCGTGGCTTGGGCACCCAGGGTCTCCACCTGATTGCGGACCTCCTTAGCCCGCTCTTCTGCCGCCTTGGCTTCGGCCTCGCTGAGAGCAGCGGCGTTCTTGGACTCCTCCGCCTCTCTGGCCTGTTGCAGAGCCGTCTGCTCCGAGGCCTTGGCGTTCTCCTCCGAGGTTCCGGCCCGTTCCGCTGCGTCAACGGCGAGGTCCGCGTACCCCTCCGCCGCAGTCTCCGAGGCTTTGGCGTTGGTTTCAGACTGGGCGGCTTTCCCGGCGGAGTCCAGGGCTTCGGCCGCCTTCTGCCCGGCGGTGTCCGCCTCGTTCTTGGCTTTTTCCGCGGAGGCCTTGGCGGAGTCCTTGGCCGTGGCGGCAAACTCCATGGCGCTGGAGGACTCCTTATTCATGGCGGCAAGGGCGTCGTGGATGGAACCCCGCACCTCCTCACCGTAGATCGCCTCCAGAATCTTCTTCAAAAAACTGCTGATGTCGGCCAAATCGGACCACCTCCTAATCTTCCAGCATCCAGTCGATGGCCAAAATTTCCTCCCCCGTCAGGTTCCCCTCCGCTTCGCTGTACTTGGCGGTCATCAGCTCCACCTCATGGGTCATCTCGTTGAAGGGAGCCAGCTCGTCACAGAACGTCTTGAAATTGGGGGACTCCATTTTGAGGACAAAGGTGGGCTGTCCCCGTTCATCCTTCCCTTCCTCTCCGTACTTTTCGATCAGGCTGAGGCGGATGGTCTCATATTCCACCAGGGAGTTGGAGAGAAAGCGGTAGTTCCGGGCGGCGATGTAACCGATCCGATCCCGCCGGGACAGCAGTGGCTTGAGCGAGTGGAGCCGCTCAAACACTTCGGAATTTTTTAACATTTTCTTCATGGCTGTGTCATGCTCCTGTTCCTAAATCCAGACCTTGGACGTCTGCGGCGCTGAAATCCACGACCCCCTTGAAGTAGACGATCCCGTTGCGGCTCTGGCCAATGGTGATGTATCCGCCGCAGGGGCTGTAAATGTTGATGTGAGGGGCGTCACCCTCGAAATATTCGATGGCCAGCATGTGGTAACGGCTGCTCCCGAAAGGACCGTAGAGGTTGAAGCTTCCGAAGTCGCCCCCGGCGATGATGTTGAATTCCTCGCCGTAGAACTCTCCGCCCTCGATGACCGGGGAACGGATCGTGGTCTGGTCGATGTAGGTGCTCTTGATGTACCCCGGCATCTCAATGGAATTAGCCAACTTATAAGCCCGTTCGGCCCTGGAATACGCGGTATCGGCATAATCATAGGCTTCATCCGCCAGGTTGTAAGCTTGATTGGCCATAGAATACGCCGGATTGGATTGAATGTTCTGGTTGTTCACCTGGGCCCAGTTGATGGTGCTCCCGGCCCCCATGGTCACCTGGCCGTTGATGGTGATAAGGCCCGTCGGCCCCACGGCGAAGGTGACCGCCCCAGTGCTCTTGTTGGTGACGGTCAGGCCGTACAGGTCCAGATATCCGGCGGTAAACTTCTCTTTGGCCAGGTCCATCATGCTGTTGCCGTACTTGTCCAAAAAGTCCTCCGCCTGCACTGTGCCGCCGAAGGTCCCCTTGGCTCCTGCCAGCGTCCCCGCGAAGGTACCCCGCCTGGCGTAGAGGTTACCCTGCTCGTCCACGGTGAAGTTTCCGTTTCCGATGTTGATGGAGCCCTTCTTCATGGTCAGGGTGCCCTTGTCCAGGTCCAGGATCACGTTGGAGTTGTAGTCCCGGATGACGCCCACCCGGAGCACGTTGCCATTCAGCACCCCCGCTGTGATGTAGTCGGCCACGATGGCCCCGTCCATGGTGATGGCCAGCCCGAAGGTCTTCCCACCGTCGTTGGAGTAGCCCAGGCCGTTCATGTTCCACTTCCAGAGCTTGTCAGCCTTGGTGTAGTCTCGGACGTTGGAAATATAGAGGGTGTCCGAGCCGTGCTCGTCCCTCGTGATGGTGATGTAGCCCGTGGTGGCCATGTTCATGATGTGGGTGGCGTTCTCCTGGGCTTCCTTGAGGATGTTGTGGGCCTTGGGGAGGTTTTCGATCTTGTCCAGCACGGCGGCGTTGGTCTGGTTGCTCACGCTGGTAAGGCTCACCTGTACCGAATCCCCCATTTTGAACTGGGTGTTCTCCGGGGCGTCCAGCGGGATCTCCAGCCTGGTCACCGGGAAGAGCCGGTCCAGCCCGTGGGGGCGGGAGATGACCCGGATCTCGTCCAGCAGCTTCACCGCCTCGGTCTCCACGTCCAGATAGTGCAGGTCCAGGGCGGAAAGCTCCAGCTCCAGGTTGTCAAACTGAAGGTCCGCCAGATACTCCCTGGCCTTCTCCAGCAGCACCTGGGGGTCGCTCACATCGTCCCAGTTCACCGTCTTCGCGATCCAGCCATGGCTCGCCACTGCCTCGTCGGATTGGACGTACAGGCTTCCGCCGTTCACGCTCTCCACCGTCAGATAGGCGTCTAGCGCCTCGATGGGACTGTCGTCCAGCCGGTTCCCCAGAGGGACGATGGCCGTGGCATACTCGGCGGAGTCCCAGTTCCGGACAAAGTCCAGCAGGTTGGACCCGAACTGGATCACCTGGCTGCATGTGTCCGGGTAGTCCTTCAGATAGTCCAGATACCGCACCCCGTCCGCCTTGCGCACCCGGAGATGGCCGCCATAGGCTTCCACCAGGGCGTTGAGTGACTCCAGGGTCTTACCGTAGTTGGTGTAATAGGTGGGGAAGGCCTCATCTACCACCGTCACCGCCCCGATGGCGAACCGGCGGTTCTCACCCACCTGCCCGTTGTGGATGGCGATGAGCTGGTCGAGGTACTCCCGGACCGATTTCCCGGCATACTCCGCTGGCGGCTGGACCGAGTCGTTGAAGAAGGCCAGCTCCCCCTCGCAGTAGAGCACCCGGTTGTTCCAGAAGTCCCGGCTCTCCGACAGGGCCCGTCCCGCCCAGATCTCTTCTCCGTTCTTTTTCACGGAAATATCCGTGACCATGCGGACGATGGTGTCGTAGGCCGCGTTGGTGGGCGGAAGGGTCATCTCCAGAGACCCGGCGGCGCTGTCCTCCAGAGTCAGCTTGGGGTTGACCACCTTCATGTTGTCCAGGGAAAAGACGTCGTTGTAAATGCACACACCGTCTGCATAAATGCTATACATGGGTCACAACCTCCCCTGTCTGAAGTCCACGGAGACGGACCCCGTTCCCGTGTCGCACCACAGCTCCAGCGTGGCGCCCAGGTCGCCGAAGAACACAAACTCCGGGAACTGGATGACCCCGTCGGGGAGGAGCTTGGTCTCGTCCAGCCCCAGCGTGGGGTTGATAAAGCGGATGTGTACCCCCCGCTTATCCGAGCTGCTCACCCGGAACACGGGGCACACCGGAGCCCGCCCGAACAGCAGCGCCGCCAGCTTCACCGCCCGGATCTCCTCCGTCACCGCGATGTCCTTGAACACGGCGGGGCGGATGACGCCATTTTGAAAGTTGAAGGGGTCCCACAGCCAGTCGTCCGTGGAGGACAGGACTGACCACTTGTAGGGCCCCACGTCATAGTCGATGGTGATGCGCGACCAGTCCTTCTCCGACTTCCAGACGTTGATGGTGAACCGCCCCTCGTAGAAATACTCCGGGTCGTCCTCCAGCACTGCCCGCAGCTTCTGCCCGTGCAGATAGTCCATGATGTCGGAATAGGCCATGTGCCAGGGCTTGAAGTCGTTCATCACGATAAACTCGATAGAGCCCGTCCGGTTTTGGTACACCGGATACCCGGTCAGGGATTGGGACAAGTCGATGACCCCATCCCCGCCGGGGATTTCCAGCGTCTTCACCTTCTGGGCCGGCGGATTGAACACGGGCCGGGAGGCGGGGACCAGCCGCCAGTCATCCCAGGTGTTTTTCCCGCCAATGGTGATGGAATGATACACGGCTCAGTTCCCCCTTCCTCTCCGTGTCGCCCTCTGTCCAAGGGCGTTGTCCATGGGTCCCGCCATCTCACCGACCAGAGTGCCGGTGTCCAGCACGACCCGCATCCGCTCCATGCGCTCCGTCATCTCTGCCATTTCACTGCGCAGGGTGCGAAGCTCCTCAATGATGTCGTCGTTGTCTACCTTGACCGTCATCCGGTTCTCCCCGGAGGCGTTTTGGAACGCCAGGCTGGCCTGTCCCGCCAGGCGGATGGACCGCAGGGGGTAGAACAGGCTGTCGATCTGGGTCGAGGCCCCGGTGAGGTCAGACAGGTCCAGCACCGGGCGTATGGTGGGCCGCATCTCCGCCTCGCCGCTCAGCAGGTCGGGGAGTCCAGCAATGGCGCCGGAAAGGCCGTCCACGGCGGAGTCCGCCATGTCTGCGCCGGCGGCAAAGGACCTTTCGGCATAGCCGGCCAGTCCGCTGACAAAGCCAAGGCCGGTGAAGGACCCCAGCTCCCGGAAGACCCGGGAGGGAGAGTTGATCTCCAGCGTGCTCTTCACCGCCTCCACGCCCGCCAGCGCCATGCTGGTCAGCTCGTCGATAAAGGTGGATTTGGACTGGGCCACGCCCTGGGCGAGGCCGGCGGGAATTTGCTGTCCCGTCTCCGTCCACCCGGCTTCCGACAGGATTTTCCGGGCCGCCTCGGTCATTTCCGCCATCTTGGCTTCCGTGTCCCGCTTGATCAGGCCCACATTTTCCGAGAATTCCTGCCGGAGGGAGGCCAGCTGACGGCTGGTATCCTCCTCCAGCTGGGCCATTTCGCTCTGCCAGGTCAGCCGGTACTCCTCCAGCTCCACCGCCGCGTCCGCCCGGAGCTGCGCGATCTGCTCCTGGGTCTCCGCCCGAAGCCCCTCCAGTTCCGAGGTCGCCTGGTCACGGGCCTGGGCGTGCTTGATGGACCAGAGGGAGACATACTTCTCCAGCTCGTCGTCGCTCATGGAGTTCAGCGCCCGGATCTCTTCGATGGCAGAGGGCCCCATCTCCTGAAGCTCCGCGATCAGGTCCGAGTCAACGCCCCTGGCGGAGAGCTGACCCAGAATATCCTGCCACTCGCCAAACTCCTGGACCTGACCCTCCAGATTCTGCATCAGCGTTTCACTGCTGACCGCTTCCTTCTTCGCGACCTCGTCAAAGAGGCCGTAGGACTGGTACAGGCTCTTGGTCCGGGACTCCACCGCGTCCTGATACTGCTGGTTCAGGGATTCGATGTCCCGTTCCAGCTGCTCGTTGATGGACTTGACCTTGTTGGCATAGGCCTCCTCCAGCTGGATGCGCCGCTGGTTGGCGGATTCCTGAACGCTCTGCACGTCGGCGATATACTGCTGCTGGGCCTCGTAGATTTCCTGCTCCAGCCGGTAGACCTCCCGGTCCAGCTTCTTCCGCTCCTCGGTGCCCTTGGCGTACCGGCTCTGGACCCGCTTGTAGGCGGCCAGCTCGTCGGCCAGGCTCAGACGGTTGTAATACTTTTCCTCCTCGATCCAGTCCATGGAGTTCTGATAGGACTCGTCCACAAGCTGGTTGCGGAGGGTGAAGACCTTCCGGTCCAACTCCATCCGTTCCTTGCTGCCCTCCAGATACCGGGCCTGCATCCGCTCATAGGCGGCCAGCTCCTCCTCGGTGCTCAGGCGCTTGTAATACTTCTCCTCCTCGATCCAGTCCAGGGAGGCCTGGTAGGTGGCGGAAACCAGTTCATTTTGAACCCGATAGACCTCCCGGTCGATCTTCATCCGCTCCTCACTGCCGGCCCTGTACTTCTTTTGGAGGTTTTCCCATCCGGCCAGCTCGTCCATCAGGCTCAGCTCGCCGTAATACTGCTTCTCGTTGATCCAATCCTCAAAGGCATCGACGCCCTTCTCGCTGACGGCGATCACCTCGTCGATCATGCCGGAGGCGGCCTGTGCGGCAGGGACGATGCTGTTGTTGACGCCGATGGCCAGACCCTCGCCCACGTTTTCGCCCAGATGGATGAATTCCCGGGAGGGGGAGTGGCTGTCCAGCGCCTTCTTTGCCGCTTCCAGAGCGGCCAGGCCCAGGCTTCGGCCGGCGGACCTTGCGCCGCCCAGCTTGGAGTTGATGCCGTTGATAAAGCCCTGCCCGGCGTTCTTTCCGGCGGTCTCGAACTCCGGCTTCATGCGGTTGATGTTGGATACGGCGGTGGAGAGCACCGTCCTCATCGCGTCCCCCACCGTTCTGGAGTGGGCCGTGATGGATGCTTCCATGGTCCGCATCATATCCGATGTCGATGTCCGGATGGCCGGGACCTTCCCGTCCACAATGTTCGCCAGCGACTGGACCACCGTCTCCATGGCCCCGTTTGTCACAGGGAGGTTGGAGAGGACGGCGCCGCTGACGGTGGACAGCATACTGGACACGGCTTTGTTGACCGTGTCGCCGCAGTTGTAGAAAGCGCTGGTAAAGCCGGAGATGCCGGCGTCTCCCATCTTCTTCATGCTGTCGGCAAAGCCGGTCAGACCGCTGGTGTTGACCCCTGCGGCCCCCTCAGCCAGCTCCAGCAGGCTCCATACCTGTGCGACCACGTCGGCCATCCGCCCGGTGTCGATGCCGGAGATTTGGCCGTAATAGTCCTTCATGGCCGCGCCGAACTTGGAAATATCCCCGCCAAAGGAGGCCAGCGTCTGGTCTCCGCCGAACCACTTGTCAAACAGACTGCTGTCCGGCAGGCCGGAGGCGAGGTTGGAGAGGGCCTCCGCCGCGTTGGCCGAGGCCGTCGCCACGTCCGCCTTCACATTGCTGATGGCCTCCGCATAGGCGGAAAGGTCCGCGCCAAACAGCGTCAGGTCATCGCCAAAGGCGGCCAGGTCGGTCCCTCCGGTAAAGAAGGACAGCAGGCCGCCCGTGTTGGGAAGGGCCTTTGCCAGCTCCACCAGGGCCATTCCGGCGGAGGCGGAGCTTTCCACCGCTTCCGGCCGAATATCCGCCACAGCGTCGCCGTAGGATTTCATGGCCGCGCCGAAGGGGACGATGCCCGCCGCAAAAGCGGCCAGGTCCTGGCTTCCGTTGAAGAATTCCATCACACCGCCTACCAGGGGAAGGGCCTCTTGCAGCCGCGCCAGAGACTGGGCGGCAGTGGCCGAGGCGGTGATGGTTCCGGTGTTGATGTCGGCCACGGCGTCCCCATAGGACTTCATGGCCGCGCCGAAGGGGACGATGCCGGCGGCAAAGGTTCCAAGGTCGTTGCCTCCGTTGAAGAATGCCATGACCCCGCCCACATTGGGCAGGTCGGTTTGCAGCTGTGCCAGCGCCTGGGCCGCCACAGCGGAGGCCGTGACCGCGTCGGCGTTGATGCCGGAAACCGCTTCGGCATAGGACTTCATAGCGGCCCCAAAGGGCACGATGCCCCCCGAGAATACCCCAAGGTCATTGCCGCCGGTAAAGAACTCCATAAGCCCGCCCACCTGGGGAAGAGCCGCCTGGAGCTGTGCCAGGGATTGAGCGGCAGTGGCAGAGGCCTCTACCGCGCTGGAGTCGATGCCGGCCACCGACTCGCCGTAGGTTTTCATCGCTTCGCCGAAGGGGATGATGCCCTCGGAAAATTTCCCAAGGTCATTCCCGCCGGTGAAGAATTCCATGATGCCGCCTACATTGGGGAGGGACGCCTGGAGCCGGGACAGCGCCTGAGCCGCAGTAGCGGAGGCGGATACCGCCCCGGCATCGATGCCGGATACGGCGTTTCCGTAGGAATTCATGGCCTCGCCGAAGGAGAGAATCCCCTCTGCGAACAGGCCAAGATCGTTGCCCCCGGTAAAGAAGCTCATCACCCCTCCCACATGGGGAAGAGATGCCTGGAGCTCTGCCAGGGCCTGGGCGGCGATAATAGAGGCGGAAACCGCCCCCGCGTCCATTCCGCTCACCGCGTCGGCATAGGCCTTCATGCCCTCTCCAAAGGGGAGAAGGCCGTTTGCGAAGGTCTCCAGGTCGTTGCCGCCGGTAAAGAAATCCACCACGCCGCCAATATTGGGCAGCGAGGCTTGCAGCTCCGCAAGGGCCTTCGCCGCAGTGGCGGAGGCGGTTACGGCTGTGCTGTCCATGCCGGTCACGCTGTCGGAGTAGGCCTTCATCGCCTCCCCGAAGGGCACCAGCTGTTCCCCGAAGGTCTCAAGGTCGTTGTCGCCTGTGAAGAAGGCCACCAGGCCCCCGGTGTTGGGCAAGGTGTTTGCCAGCTCCACCAGGGTCTGTCCGGCGACCGTCGAGCTGGCGACTGCGTCGGTATCCAGCCCCGTCACCTCCTGGGCATAGCTTTTGATGGACGCCCCGAAGGACACCAGATGCTCGCCGAAGGTGGCAAGGTCGTTGTCGCCAGCGAAGAAGGCTACGGCTCCGCCGGTGTTGGGCAAAGTAGCCGCCAGCTCCGACATGGCCTGTCCGGCAATGGCGGAATTGGTGACCGCCTCCACATCAAGCCCCTTGACCGCGTCGGAATAGGCTTTGATGGCCGCTCCGAAGGGTACGAGCTGTTCGCCGAAGTCGTCCATGTCGTTGTTGCCGGCAAAGAAGCCCACCGCCCCTCCTGTGTTGGGGAGGGTGGCAGCCAGCTCCACCATGGCCTTACCGGCGATGGCAGCATTTTGAACCGCGTCGGTGTCCAGCCCCTTGATGCTTGCGGCGAACTTCATCATGGAGCCGCCGAAGCCCACAAGCTGGTCGCCGAAGGACCCCATGTCGTTCTCTCCGGCAAAGAATCCCGCGATGCCGCCGCTGTTGGGCAGGGTCGCGGCCATCTCAGCCAGGGTCTTTCCGGCGATTGCCGCCGTGCTGACCAGGTCGCCGTCCAGTCCGGTAATGCTGTGGGAGAATTTCTTCATGGCCTCGCCGAAGGGCACCAGCTCCTCGGCAAAGGTGGAAAGGGACGAGCCGCCGGTGAGCCAGGAGGTCAGACCCTCCAGCAAATCGGCCGCCGTAATCAGCATGATCGCCCCGGTGAGGGCCTTGACGCCCTCCAGCATGGCCGGGTCGATACCTCTTGCCCCGTCGATAAAGGGCTGTATGTTGGTCATAAAGGCGGCCAGGTCCATGCCGATCTGGGGGAAGGAGCCGGATACCCCGCTCATAAATCCGCCCACGATGCCGCCGATAAAGCCGCCAATGGCGTTCCCGATGGTCTGCAAGAGCTGACCACCCTCGCTGATGAGCCACTCCAGGCCGGGGATCTGCGCCAGCGCGCCCACCGCCGCCAGAACAATGGCCAGCTCTGCGATGACAACGCCCAGACCAAGCACACCCACCATGGCGGAGGGGATCAGTCCGGCCAGAGCGCCCAGCGCCACCATAATGCCGCTCAGCAGGCCGATTCCGGCGATGCCCTTCAGCAGCGCGTCGGTGTCGATGCTTCCCAGCGCCGATACGATGCCGGAGAAGAAGGACATCAGCAGGTCCACCACCGACTGGATCAGGGTGGGCATGTTGCGGGCCAGCCCGTCGATCACCGCGATCAGGAACTGCATGATGGAGTCCACGATCTGGGGCGTATAGGCCACCAGGGCGTCCAGCACCCCGGCAACCAGCTCCAGAGCGCCCTCGGCGATGGCCGGGACACACTCCACCAGAACGTCCACCATGGTGAGGACAAGGGTCTTGACGGCCTCGCCAATGGCAGGAGCGCCATTCGTAATGACCTGTGCAAAGGCCACCACCGCCTCACCCAGCTTCTCCGCAATGGCCGGGATCAGCGCCGCGATGCCCGTGATGATAGAGGTCAGGCCGGCCACGATAATGGCTACGCCCGCTCCAAGGGAGGTTGCCAGGGCCGTAATGCCCACCGCAATGGCGGATAGGCCGGTTCCGACAAGGAGCAGACCTGCCCCAACGCCGGCAACACCAACGCCGATCAGAGCGAAGGCGCCGCCCAGGCCAAGAATCGTCGGCAGCAGCGGAGTGAGCAGTGCGCCGGCCGTTCCGATGACGGCAAAGGCGCCGGCCACCGTGACCAGCCCCTTGGCAATGGCTTCCCAGCTCATGCTGCCCAGCGTAACCAGCACCGGCGTCAGCACTGCCAGCGCGGCGGCAGCCACCAGCATGGCGGCGGAACCGCCCAACGTGCCGTTCATGAAGTTCAGACCAACGGCCAGCTCGGCCAGAGCCCCGCCCATGGTGACCAGGCTCTTTGCGACAGCCTCCCAGCTCATGCCGCCCATGGACCGCATGGCGTCGGCAATGATGTTCAGCGCGGCTCCCACCGCGATCAAGCCCGCCCCCATGGTTACCATGTTCCGGGGCATAAAGCGCATGGCCACAGCCACCTCTGCCAGGGCTCCGCCCATAGCCAGCAAGCCCTTGCCGATCTCTGCCAGAGACATCCGTCCGAAGTCCGCCATAGCGGAGGCAAATATCTTCATGGCCGCGCCAATCTCGATCATGGCGGCTCCGGTGGTGATCAGCCCCTTGGCGCTTCCGGCCAGCTTGGTAAAGGCCGTGATCTCCAGCAGGACCGCGCCGATGGCGCTCAGCCCCTTGACCAGCTCGCCAACACCCATCTGGGCAAAGTCTTTGCAGGCCGAGGCCAGCACCTTCATAGCGCCGGCCAGTACCAGAACGCCCGAGGCAGTGACCACCGACCTTCCGCTGAACTTGGCCGCGTTCATGAAGAGCGATACCTCTGCCAGCAGCACACCGACGCCGATCAGACCCTTTGCCAGTCCGGCAAGGTCCAGCTGGGCCAGGTCGGCGCAGGCCGAGGCCAGTATTTTGATTGCCGCGGCAAAGACCACCATCTGGGCAGAACCCTTGATGATGGAGCTTGAACCGGAGCCCAGCACCTTCGCGGCTGCCACCAGGGCAGCCATCAGTCCGGCGATGCCCGCAAGCCCCGCCGCCATCTGTTCCGGTTCCAGCGTGGCAATGCTTTTCAGCGCGGAGGCCAGAATCAGGACCGAGGAGGAGAGGGCGATCATTGCCGTGGAGCGCTTCATTGTTCCGCGGACATTCAGGTCCAGCTTTCCGAACACCGCCATGGCCGCCATCAGCTCGGTAAAGAGCACCGTGATGGCCCCCAGGGACGCCGTCAGCTTTTCACTGTCGATCAGGGAAATGGTGAGAATGGATGCGGACAGCACCGCGACAGCGGCCGCGATCTTCAGCAGGGCCTTGGCGTTGACGTCATTCTGCCAGGCCTGGAAACAGCCCTTTACGCCGTCCAGAATCCCGATCACGCCCTCCTTGATGCTGCCGACGCTGTCTGTGACCTCCCGGAAGGAGTCCAGGAACTTCTTAATGCCCAGGGCGATAGCACCCAGGGAGACGCCGTTCAGCAGGTCGATGACACCGCTGAAATTCGCGTTGCTCAGGCTCTCCACCAGTGCGCCGGCAAGGCCGCCGAATACGCCGATGATGCCAGAGACCAGGGTCTTTGCGCCGTTGAAAATGGTCTGGAGCATTTGCAGGAATTTGCTGTTCTCCAGGGCGGAATCCATAGTGTCCGCCGCGTCGCTGACCCCGCCGCCCAGGCCGCTCACCGCGTCGATGACCTGCCCAATGCGGGTCTGGATGCGTCCCAAAAGCGCCTGGAAGGATTCCAGGCCTGGGGCAGCAAAGGCGTCGGCGAGAAATCCGGTCAGTCGCTCGATCCCGGACACAACAAACTCCAGCGCCGAGGCGACCGTCTGGGCCACCGTTCCAAAGAACTCTCCCTGCTTGGCCGCCTCGTTGATGCCGACCAGGAAATCTCCGATCCCTGCGGTTATGGTGAGAATGCCGTCAGCCAGGGAACCGGCTCCGCTGCCCAGAGGCGCCAAAGCGTTGAAAATCGCCAGAGCGCCCTGCCGCACCAGGTCCAGCACCGAGAAAAGCCCCTTGAAGGTGCGCCCCAGCTTGTCCGCCGTCTCATCGGAGAGGGTCAGCCGCTCAGAAAAGCTGCGGAGAGTCTCCGTAAGAGAGTACAGCTGGTCGGCGGTTGCGGGCGGAAAGATTTCGCGGAATGCGTCCTTGATGGGGGTAATGACGCTGACCAGGCCCTTAGCCGCATTCCAGACCGCCTGGATCAGGTTTTCCCGTCCGGAGGGGCGCAGGATCTTTTCCGTAAACTCCTCCATGGAGACCGAACCATTTTGAAGTCCCTTGTCCAAGGCTTCAATCTGCTCGATCATCTCCGCGGTGTATCCGGCCGCCTTGCGCTCCTCCTGGGACATGCCGGTCATCTTCTCCCGCAGGTTATGAACCGCCTGCGTCAGGGTCTCGGAGGATACGACCCCGTCCGTCAGCCCCTGCTTCAGCGCGTCACTGAAGCTCTCCGAGTCGGCCACCAGCTTGTCAAAGGCGTCGCCGCTCTCTCGGGCCACCTCCTGGATGGATTCAATGAACCCGCCCTCATCGGCGATGCCCTGGTCCAGCAGCTGCTTCCAGCCGGAGCTGAGACCGCCGCTGAGTAATTCGTTTCTCGCCTGGGAGGTCTCGCTGATCACGCCGCCAATGGCGTCGGACACCTCGGTCAGCACTTCCTTGGCTTCCTCAAAGTCGCCAACCAGGATTTCCCATGTGGTGGTCCAGCCGGACTGAGCGCTCTCCTTCAGGGTGTCCCAGAGCTGGGTAAAGGTCTTGACCTTGGTGGCGGCGTCCTCCGCCGTCTTCGCCATTTGGGCGATGTCTCGGGCCTGGGCCTCCGAGAATCCCTGCTGGATCAGGTCGGCCTCGCTGTACGCGCCGGCAAACTGCTTCAGGGTCTCGGTAAGCACCTCTGTGGTGAGCCACTCGCCTTTGGTGAGGGACTCCCGGAAGGAGCCGTACACATTGATGGCGTTCTGCGCGCCGGTGCCCAGCAGCTCGGAGGTGCGCACCAGGGCGTCCTGGAACACCTTGCCGCCCATACCGGCGTTGACCACAGAGTTCCAGTCCATCAGGGAGACCTTGCCTGCGGCCAGGGCCTGGGAGAGCTGGTACATGGCTGTGGATGCCTGCTGGGAGGTGGAGCCCGAAATGGCCGCCAGGTTAGCGATACCCTTGATGGAGTCCACCGAGGTCCGCAGGTTGACGCCGGCCGCGGTGAACGTGCCGATGTTCCGGGTCATCTCGGTAAAGTTGTAGATGGTCTTATCCGCGTAGGTATTCAGCTCATCCAGGGCCCGGTTCACCTGCTGGAGGTTGGTCCCCTCGTGCTGGGTGTTGGCCAGGATGGTCTGCACCGCCCCGATCTGGGTCTCATACTCCTGAAAACCCGTTTTAATGGGGTCGATTGTCAGGGCGGACACGAGCCGCTTTCCCGTGTTCACCGCCGAATTGGTGATGTTGGAAAGAGTCGTCATGGCGACGACCTGGAACGCCGAAAATTTGGCCTGAACCGTCTCCACAGACTTGCCGAGGACGGACATGTCGCACCGCTTCGCCGCGTCCCCAAGCCCGTCAAGGCTCTTGGCGGCGTTGTCCAGGTCCAGTCCCCGCTTGAGTTTGTCCAGCGTAGACAGGCTGGTCTGCACGTTCTGCTCGAACTGCCGGTTATCAAACCGCATTTCAACGATTCTCTCGTCGATCGTCCTGCTCATGACCGAGTCACCTCCTTCCAGGCGTATTCTGCTATCTGGTCAAAAATAGGCTGGATCGCAGGGTTGATGTAATCTCTTCCCTGTACCCAGCCTCCGGTCCCCGTGCCATGCCCGTATTGGAGAAGGATGGCGATGGGGACTCCATTTTGAATGTTTGAATTGTGAAACGAGATGGTGATGGTGTTGTTCTTGTTGGTAATCTCGTAATACCAGGAGGCGGCCGTTTCTCCGGAGTCAACCGGGGTTGCGGACGAGAGGGCCGCCACCCCCGCCCGGCCATACTTGTTCAGATCGCCGAGACGGACGGCCTCCTTTGCCCGTTCCATAAACCGGGTCAGCTTCGAGAAATCCCCCGTATGTCTGAAATGGATCACGTTCGGCCACCTCCTTCAAGATCAGCTTTTCTGTTTCCAGCCCTCGATGGCTTCCTTGAATTTATCGAAGCCGAACATGGCCGCATAGGCGGACATCAGCCCCACCACGATGGCGGCCGCCACCATGTACCAGGCGATGTCGATGCCCTTTACCGAGGCATAGGCCCCTCCCAGGGCCAGCGTCAGCGCCTCTGATACGAACAGCGCAACCAAGTTTGTGGGAATTTTGTCCCAGGTGATGCTCTTGACCACCTGCACGATGATGTTGGTCAGGATGGTGATTCCGCCCACAAGCATCAGCAGCGAGGAAATGATTTCCGCAGTCATCGATACTCCTCCTTAAATTGCCGGGCTCTCCACGGAGCCTACCGGCGTCTGTAAAACATTGGTGTTGAAATTGGCGGCCTTTGCCGTTTCAAAGGTGATGCCGCCCTCCCGGTGGTCGGATTTGCACAGGTTCAGATAAAAGCTGCACACCATGCCATGGGCGCCCCAGGGGAGCCCCACCATAGCGCCGATCCACGGAAGCGCGCCGGTGTATCCCTTGTAGACACAGTAAAAGGCCAGTAAAAAACCGCCGACAGTCACGACCCACAGCAGGGGACGAATGTCGGCGATCATCCATTTTGAAAACTGCGACAGGTCCGGCTTTCTTCCAGCTTTGCCTCTGGTTCGGCTTGTACGATTTCTCATCACGCAAGCCCCACCATCTTCGCAAGCCGGTAGAAGAGCTGGGCGGCCTGTTCACGGGTCAGCCCGGACGGCCACATCATGTTCGGCTTTCCGTCCACTGCGGTTCCGTTTCCGGCAAACAGCCCGACGCTTATACACCAGTCCCGCGCTTCCTGGGACCAGTCGCCGCAGTTGTTGTTCTGAAGACCTTTGAGATAATCCGTCATGGCGGCGGAGAACATCTCATTGAATTTTGTCTGGTCCATATCCTCGTCCTCCTCAGACAGTTTTGCATTTACCTCATCGGCGATCTGCCCGTGGCGGCTGTAAAGCCAGTCCCCTGGGCACGCCTTTGCCGCAAACCAGCGGTGGACGGTCATGTTCTGCTTATCCACCTGCCCGATCAGCGACTTGTCGCCCTTCCAGAGCAGCCGTTTGATCCCGTTTCTCCGGCAGATGTCCACCAGGAGGGCGATCAGGGACCGATAAGCCGCGTCAGATACCGGCCATCCCTGGTTGGCTCCCCCGTTGTTCGCCACCTCGATGGTAATGGCCCGGTTGTCGTTGGAGCTGGAGGAGGTGCACCAGGAGCGATTGCATTCCTCCACATAGAGTCCGATCCGGCCGTCGCTCCCGATCCCGTAATTGCTGCTGGCCTTCCGGCTTGGGCTGGCGAACAGGTTTCCGCAGCTCTCCACCGTCAAATCACCGGCCATACAGTGGATGGAGATGGTATCGATGGCGTGCTTGCGCCTACCGGAATGGTTAGGGGACAGCTTTGTGTAGGAGACCAATGGACTGTTGCTCATGGCGGCCGCCTCCTTTCCTGCAAATTGGTCGTAATACTTCTGCCCGTAGGCAGCCCGGCGGGCTTTGGCCGTCTCACTCTGGTCGGCCGGGCGTTCAAACTGGAGCAGGACCGCGTCGGAGGCGGCCCGGACAGAACTGGCACTCAGCAGCATCTGCGCCAGGGAGGCGTAGCTTTCCGTCAGCTCCTTCCACAGGAACTCCAGCTGCGTCTCCAGATCGCCGATGCTCTTCTCCCTGCTTTTGGCAAAGGCCAGCAGGTTCTGCTTCCGGCTCCAGAAGGTCCACTGGGCAAGGCCGTAACCCGCTCCGTCATGGACAAAGTCGGCGTAAAGTCCGAAATCCACCTGCTGGGTGTATTCCTTGTCCGAGAGCCCCAGCTTCCTCTCATGGGTGTTCTGGAGATTGACGGGGTTCAGCCCGCTTTCGGCGTAGAGGTTTCCCATCAGTCCGGCGGCTCCGCAGTCGGAAAGCAGCTTCCCCTTCAGGAATCTCCAGATCCGTTCTTCATACATGGCGTCACCCCCTTGTGTTTCCTCTCTTCCTTCGCGCCGCGTTCAGGACGCGGTTTTGTGCGAAAATATCCTTCTGGCTCATCTTCTTCTGCGGGCCAGTCTTGGCGCTGCATACGTTGATGAGCGTCATCAGCCGGTTCAAATGCCACTTCTGGCACTCGAAGGGGATTTGGTGGGAGATCATCCAGTAGTAGATGATCTCCGCCGTCACGATTTCCCTCCCCCGGCGGCCTCTCTGTTCCTTCGAGAAGGTGGTGGCCGTCATGGAGTCCTCGATGTAGTCCTTGACCACCGCCAGCAGCTGGGGTGTAATGGCGGTATAGACATTGGGGTCAACATTCTGGGTCAGGGTCATGCAGCGGACGTAGTCGATCTGCTCCTCCACCGTCTTCGACTTGGTGGACAGGTACGGCTTGTGCCACTTCGCCTCCCATTTTGAAAGGGAGACCAGAGAGTGCTCCAGACGAAGGGTCTGTTCCTTGGTCGTAATAAAGCAGCCGCTGTCGTCGTCATACTGCTCTGATTTAGGCACCACAAGTTCCAGCATCTCCGGCCCCCCTGTTCAAACTCAGTTCTGCGGGGCGGGCGCGGGGGCCTTCTTCGGCTGCTGGATGACGCCGTTGACGAATGCGGCCGCGGCTTTGGCGTCGGTGGCCAGCTCCATGAACAGGTCGCTGTACGCGTTGGTCTGGGCGAAGGCGTCCCGGATCTCCTGATTCTTGACGAAACGCTTGCCGTCGGGGGACTTTTCGCCATAGGCCCGCAGGATGATGTCCTTGAACACGTTGATGATCTGCTTTCCGTCCTGGGCCGCGACCACGCGGTTGATCATCTCCACCAGACCGCCATCCACGGAAAGCTCCATCTCCGTCACCTCAGCGGGGGTCAGATTGAAGTAAAAGTCCTCGGTGCGGGGAACACCGTTGTAGTCCTCGTAAGTCATGGTTTTCTTCAGCATTGCAGTTTTCTCCTTTCAAAAATAAAAAGAAAGCGGAGCCCTCGGTGAATGATATGTACCCAGAATTCTGGACACATAAAAAATTGAATTAGGTGCACATGGATGCCTCTCTGAATTTTGTAGGAGGCATCCATTTTGTTTTCTCTTGGATTCTTTCGTTGTTGTAGTAATTTATGTAGCCGTCAACAGCCTTGGCAAATGTTTCAAAAGAGGAATACTCTTTTTCATGCCCGTAGAACATCTCGTTTTTCATCCGTCCAAAGAAGGTCTCCATGATGCAATTGTCGTAACAGTTGCCCTTCCTTGACATGGATTGAATGATTTTGTGATCTTTAAGTGCCTGCCTGAAGTACACGTGCTGGTACTGCCACCCTTGATCAGAGTGAAAGATCAGGCCATCTACAGAGGGAAACTTCGTAAAGGCGCCGGCCAACATTCTCTGGATCTGTTCCATATTGGCACTTTGAGATAAATCATAAGAAATGATTTCGTTTGTGTTCATGTCGAGTATAGGAGAGAGATAACACTTCCCCCACGAAAAACCGAACTGAGATACATCGGTAGTCCATTTTTGCATAGGAGCTGTCGTGCTGAAATCCCGGTCAAGGATATTCTCAGCAACCTTGCCGACCTCGCCCTTGTAGGAATGATACTTTTCCTTTGGGCGCTTTCCTGCCAACCCCATAGTGTGCATAAGCCGTTGTACCCGCTTATGATTGACCTTGTGGCCGCGCTTTATCAGTTCCTGATATACTCTTCGCACACCGTAGCGGCCTTTATGCTGTGAGAAAATGTCTTTGATTTCATCTGCCAAGCAATGGTTTCGAACAGCAACTTGATCGGCCTTGCTCAACTCAAAATAATAGGTAGACCGTGCCATCTGCATAGATTTCAACAGATATTTCAATTGGTATCCTTTTTCACGCAGCTCTTTGATGATCGCTGCTTTCTCGCCTTGAGTTGCGCTGCGTGCCTCTCTTCTCTCAAGGCGATCTCTTTTTTTATAACTTCATTCTCCGCCTTTATATACTCGTTTTCTGCCCGAAGCCGGATCAATTCTTCTCGTTCGGATTCATTCAGTGGCCTTGCTTCTTCCTTTTTCATTTGGGGTACCCCTTTACTTGGACGACCTTTTTTCATTTCTACCAGGCCATTATACCCCTTTGTTTTATAGTTTTGAACCCATTGATACAATAGTCTATCTTGAATACCGGCCTCGATTGCCACTGACACACAGGATTTTCCGGACATTACTTGGGATACTAGTTCCAGCCGTTCTTCTGGTGTCCAGTTCCTGTTGAAATTTTTGTGTTTCAGTGCTTCTGGACCGCGGCTATCCTCTGCTCTTACCCATAGTCTCACTTTATCCCGAAAGGATTTATCGCTAACACCTTCCGGCGTTTCTGGCCATTTTCCTTCTCGATACAGTTCTACACATTTCCTTTTGTACTCATACGTGTACCGCATAATAATACCCCCCCTACTGGGTGTCCAGTAAAGGGGGTACATATCAGAAGAGAGCCCCGCTTTTGGGTTGGGGTGGTTAGGATTCCAGGGTCAGGTTGGTCAGCGCGTAGGTCTTGGTGACGGAGGAACCGTCCTTGGTGGAGGTCACCTTGACGCTCTGGGTGTTGTTCTTGATCAGCAGGACGATATTCTTGTCGGCGTCCAGGGTCACGGGGCCCTTGGTGCCGCCCACCAGCTCCACGGTGGTGACGGCGTCAGTCGGAGTCACGTCGAACTTCAGGGCCAGGTAATGGCCGGACTGCTCGGCGGGCTTGCTGCTGAACTCGGTGTAGCCGGTCACGTTCTTCAGCGTACCGGTGATGCTGTCCGCGCCCACCGCGACATTGGTCTGAAGGTCGGACACCTTCTTGCCGAACAGGGTGGCGTCGGCACTCTCAGGAGAGGCGGTCACAGCCACGGAAGGCTTGAGCAGCTGAATGACCTCCTCAGGCAGAGGCAGGCGGGCGTCCTGATCCTCGGTGCCGTACAGGATGTCCTCCAGGGCCTTCAGCTTGGCGGGATCGACCTTGGTGGAGGTGATGATCAGGCGGGCAGTGGGCTTGTAGCCGGGAACGTCCACGGGAGTGGTGGTGATCTCCCAGCTGGGGTTGATGGGCTCGGGGGAGTCGTTGACGGTCTGATAGCCCCGCTCAGAGGGAGAGGCCAGGCCGCCGTAGACCAGGTGCAGCTTGTAGCCGTGGTCCTGACCGTCCACATCGTTGCCCAGCTTGGTGCGGTAGCTCAGGCCGAAGACCTTGCGGTTCTGCTGGCCGGCGACCACACCGGGGGCGATCTCGGCGGAGCCGTCGCACTCCTCCCACTCGTCGGGGTAGGTGTAGCACTCGACGGTCAGGCCGAAGTCCTCAGCGCCCACCAGCACCAGGTACTTGATGTTGTCGGCATAGAGGTTGTTGGGCTCCGCGCCGGAAGGGCTCTCGGTGATGCCGGTGATGCCGTTCCAGGGCACGCCCTTGTTGTAAAGGCCGGCGGAGCTGATGGGGTAAAGGACAGCGCGATCAACACCGGTTTCGTAAAAACGCTCACCGGTCTTGTCCCATACGATTCTACTCATTTCGGATTTCCTCCTTTAATAGTACAGGTTGAAAATATCGTGGTTCAGGTTGTCCGCTGTAAAATGGCGGTCATGGGTGCACATGGGCAGCATGGCGAGGCGGTGAGGGAGGTCGCTGTCCGGGTTCTTGTAGATGACTGTCACCTGGTAGCGGTCCAGCAGGCGATAAGGGGCGTTGTCCGCGTGGACAGTTTCGATTTCGCTCCGCTCATAGACGATGCAGTCATACCGCACCTTCAGGTTCTCCGGCGGCTGGAAATACACATTCCCGGAGCCGAGAATGCCCTCCAGAACCGCCTGGAGCTCATAACGCCTATTCATGGTACAGCCCTCCGATGGTCAGGATCAGCCGCGGATAGCCCACCTCGACCCTTGAAATTTTCCACTTCGCCCCCATGAACGTCACATACCGCATTTTGTGGAAATTCTCCCTGGCGAACGGATCGGCGACTATGCTGATCTCGTTCGCGACATTGATGTCATCGTTGAACGACTCCCCAGACTGAAGCTGGCGTGCATTCCGGGTCAAATCGCCGTAGTACGGATACTCAACGATCTGCTCCTCATGCACGCCAGGCGCGGTCTGAATGGTCTCAGCATAGCCTACCGATCCATAAAATTTCGCCATTTTGAATCTTCTCCTCAGGGAGTGCCGGCCCCGCCGCCATCGCCGCCAGTACCGCCGGAGGTGAAGGCAGCCACGGGCTCCTCCAGAGCGATGGCGGAGTAGACGCGGGTCAGAGCACCGGACAGCCGAGTCTCGATCAGGTACTTCTGCTGGTTGAAGTCGATGTCGAACTGGTCGAACCGGGTGATCTCGCCGCCCTTGGTGGAGCCCACGGTGTAGTCGGTCAGGTTGACGAAGATGCCCAGCAACTTGTGCTTGTGGCCCTCGTCATCCATGCGCACCAGACCCTCAAACTGCTCGGCAGTGTAGAGCTCGCCCACATTCAGGGCGGCGGCCAGGTCGGCCTTGGAGGTGTAAATGCGGCGGCCGTTCATGTCCCGGGCCAGCAGCATCACGTTGACCATATGGGGCGTGCAGAAGAAATCGGGGGTGCCGGTGCCCTTGTACTTCTCACGGGCATAGAGGGCGGCGGCGATGACTGCCTCAGCATAGATATAGTTCTCGCCGAAGCTCATGCTGGTCTTGCTGCCCTGGAGCTCGGCCTTGGCGGCCTCGATGTCCACGTCGTAGTGGATGGTGTAGAGGTCGTTGTCGTTCCAAATGGAGCGGATGTGATCCTCGGAAATCTTCATCTCATCATCCGGCTCACGGCCATCGCCCACCATGATGGCGGTAGCGACATCTTCATTGATGTTCTCCCGCATAACGGCGTACTGGTACTCCACCACATCGAAATCGGTGATGTCGATGATGTCGTCCCGGTGCAGGGCATCGGTGCGGTACACGGTCTGGGGATCGGTGGTCCGGGTGATGACGTTCATGTTGCCGGAGAGCTGCTTACGCTTGCCCTTCTGATAGCCGTGGGCCCGGATACTGTCCTTGCGGGTGTCCGTCTGGCGGGTGCGGATGCGGCTGATGGGGCTCTTGTGAACCTTGCGCATGACAACGCTCACCCAGCCCTGGTCACGAGCGACCCGCTCAGGAGCGCCGGGGCGCAGATCCTTGTAGTCGGGGAACAGGCTCTCGATGTTGTCGATGCCGTGCTTGAGTTCGTTCTGATCAGCGTAGATCTTCAGAGCAGTCCGAAGGCTGCCCACGCTGCTGCTCTTGGCCAGAGCAAGAATGTCAGCGCAGTCGGAGTGGCTCAGAACGGTGTCCTGAGTGTCTTCGGTGTCGAACACATTGTGCTTCATGGTCTTGTTTCCTCCCTTAGATTTGTCGGATTTGTTGTCGGGGTCATCGGGGTCCTCTTCCTCGTCATCCTCGGCGTTGTCGTTCACCTGCTCCGCGGCAGCAGCAATCAGAGCGTACATGACCTTCTTCTGCTTCTCGTTCATGGTGTTGACAACATCCTCGATGGTCTCCTCGTCCTCGGGCTTCTCTTTACCCTTGGACTTATCGCCATCCTTAGGTTTGTCCCCGTCTTCGCCCGCGTTGGGCTTGTCATCAGGCTTCTCCTTGGTATCGGCCTTGTGGATCAGCGGGGGCTTCTCATCGGGACGGTACAGGGAAATAGGCTCGTAAGCGGACAGGATCATCTCCTGCTCACCGCCTTCCCCATGAGCCATGTCCACGAAGTCAATGAAGGCGCCGGGATTCGCACCGGCCACTACCAGGCTGACCTCGCGGATGTCGCCGTGCATGACGTCCTTGTTCGGCGTCTGCCGGAGCCCATTGGCATAGATGGAGAGGGACACAATGTCCCCGTGCTGCACCAGCTCCTTGGCCGCTTTGCCGCTCTCACTCTCGTTGAACGTGCAGTATGCATAGACGCCGTCCTTGCGGTTCTCCAAGAGGGCGTGGCCCAGGATGTTGGTGGGTTCGTTGTGCTGGTGGTTCCAAACAAGAGGAACCGTCTTCCCGTCGCAGTGCTCGAATGCGTTGTGGCGAATGGTTCGCCCATCAGCGCAGACAAGATCGTTTCGGGTAGCCCAGCCACTAAAGTCAAACTTCAGATCCATTTTGAACATTTCCTCCTTCGGATTCAGATGGTGGCTGTTCGCCCTCCCCTTTCGGGGCGCTTAGGTTACTGTTCCGGAGCTCGTCCGCCTTGGGGTCCTTCGACGGCTTCATACCGATTTTCTGCCGGATCTCGTTGGAGGTCATGATCTCGTTGCGAGTCATCTTGTCGGCAATTTCGGCGATGTCGTTGATGGGCACCAGCCTGAACGGGTCTCTGAAGAACAGGATCGACTGCTTCTGTGACCGAGCAGTTTTGGTGAGGAATTTCCTCTTCATTTCGTCAACAATGGCGGACAGGATGGGTTCGATGGTCCGGTTGTCGTAGTTCAGCTTCGTCCGGTCATCAGCAGTGCCGTCCAATATCCCCTGGGTGATTCCCAACTGGCTGTAAAGCATACTCGTCAGGTATTCGATCTGGGACATCAGATTGTTGTCGATGGGCCGGTTCAGCTGCACCACATGCTCCGTGCCGTCGGTGTAAGCGACGCCATACTTGGAGCCGGACAACTGTTCCTCAATATCTCTACGGCGTTTTTCCGCCTGTTGACGTCTCGCTTCCGTCTTGATGACGTAGGGGAGCTGGATGATCAGATTGAGCTTTCCGGAGCCGCTCTGTTCGTCGATGGCGTCCAGAATGTTCAGCTTCCGGATCAGCCGCTGCATGGTGGAGTTGGGCTCGTTCATGATTGCGAAGAACGGGTTCTCCACCAGTGCCACCGTGCTCTTTGGCAGGATAATGTCCTGCTTTTCACCCCGCTGCTCGTTATAGACCCGCAGCTTTACGTGCTGTGGATACCATTCCAGGACCTTGCCGACCCGCAGCTTCTCGATTTTGTAGGAGCCGTTTTCCGGGTCGATATCGGTATCCGTGGGCACGATGGCCACGCAGCCCTCGTCCAGCATGGACATGACCACGTCCTGGATAAAGGCCCGTCCGGTCTGGTCCAGATTCGCCTCCAGGGACAAGCAGGAATTCAGCGAGGAGTCGATCACCTCGGTAAACCGCCCGTCCTCATCCAGCCTCGCGTGCTGGATGGCGATGGAGGACGCGTCCAGCGCGATCCGGTTGTAGACCGATGTGATGATGGACCGCTCATTGCCCCGGCTGAAAATGGGCCGGTCCGGACGGTAGGAGGAGCTTGGGCCAATCGGGTATCGGAACCCAAAGGTTTCGTTACCCAAAAAAGCGTTCCAGGCATGTTTCAGCCTGGAACCAAATGCAATTTCCATAATCTCTCACCTCCAGTCCGCGCTTGATGAAATTATGTCGTTGCTCTATGTGTTGAATTTTGGGCATAAAAAATCCGCAGACCCGGTTAAGAGTCTGCGGCATGGTCCATGGGATTACAGTTTCTTCATGTCTCCAGGACTGAGGTTGCTTCTCATGGGGTTGGTCCCATAAATCTGTCCATCGTCTGTGACGAGATACTGGGCAGGGGCTGTCAGTCCCGCTGTGATAGACTGGGTGTTAAGAACGATGCCATTCGGCTTGTCCCAATACCCGACAACCGCCTTATCGGGGAACTGCTTTGCGAAAATAACAATGGCTTCCTTTACGGTCATGTTTATCCTCCCTCTTTACGTCTTTTTAGGTCGTTCAACCGCGGCCAAGGCATAGGTGGTTGGCTCGCAATTATCAAGGCGGTTATATGTGATGGTTTTCAGATTGACAAAGTCCATGAACGATCTGGTTTTCGACGGAGATTGAGTAATCTCTTCTCCGCTCTGACCGTCATAGATTCGAGTTCTGCCGCCCTCATTCTTCCAGAAAAGACTATGCTTCCCCCCGAGTTTCCAAGCCACGGTCAGATTGCCATAGGACCCGTCGCCGGTCTGCGAAAGCGTATCGAGAACGGCTTGCCCCGACTTTTTCCTTCCCATTTTGACCTCAGGGGAATTGAAAGTGGCTTTGAAAAAGTCATCAGAAAAGAATCCATCACTGACTTTTGTCGCCTGCACGTCATATCCCTTCTCTCGAAGGGCCATGGCGGTTGTGCAGAAGGTGCAATTCATGGTGGTGCCCAAATCAGGATAATCCGGATTGGTTACTTTGACGCTCTCTTCCGCTTTCATCTTCCGGGGGAGGCGGGGGCACTCGTCAAAGTCTTTAATATCCTTCTCCCGGTTGAGCCTATCCAGCTCTTTCATCCGGCCTTTCCGCAGCATTCGGTTTTGTACCGCTTTCACGGCGAGAACAGCGGCAAATGCGGAAACATATGTAACCGCCTGGATTGCGAGATCTTCATTTACAGAACCGGTCAATTCGGAAACCTTTTTGGAACCCACACTCTTCAGAAAAGAATCAACCCCGTCCTGCTGGTTCTGACTATACCGTTCTTTTCCGGCTTTTGTCAATGTACCATCCTTGTTCTGGTAACGACGTACGCCCCATTTCATACCCTTGACGCCGTAGTGCATCAGGTATTCTTGGGGAGAAAAAGGTTTGTCGTAAGGACCCATACTTTTCCTCCTTCGCTTAGTGGGCGTAGTACGCTCTCAGCCGTTTGTTCTCCCTGCTCGTCTTTGCCGCCAGTAAACCATTGACAATCGTTCCGCCGATCGCGATGGTCGATGCGGCAATATTGGCAACCTCCTGGTTGTTCAGTTGGTTCGCGAGAAGTCTGGACACCACGGTGCTTCCAGCAATGATAACGCCCTCGGCCAAATAGGTCGCTTGGGTGTTTCCCGAAATAGTTTTTCCACTCTGGTAAAGCTTCTTTCCTTCATCGGCCAGTTTGTCGGTTTTCAGCTTTTCATAAGCGTTTTCCATTTTACGCTTCTCGGTCTTAACAGCGCTCTTGGCATCCTTGACCTGCTGACGGGTAGCTTGACCGGATTTGTAGGCGGCCCTGGTTTCGTCTGCTTTCGACTTAGCGGTTTCGTAGTCCGACTCCGCTTTGCGATACCGTTCCAGACCCTTGCGGGTGTAAGAACCGTCGTAGTTCTGGTAGCGTCTTACGCCCCATTTCATACCCTTGACACCGTAGTGCATCAGGTACTCCTGCGGGGAGAGAGGCTTTTCATAGGGCTTCATAGTACCCCCCCCCTTTTTTTTTATTCAAATGCTTCTGGATTGTGCTTATAGGCCACATACGCATCCATCATGGCCGCCACAGCGTCGATTTTCTGGTCGGACCGTTTCTTCAGCAGCTTCCGGTTTCCATTGGTGTCCTCCATGGTGATGCAGTTTCCCATGGAGAAAGTGAGCAGCTCCTCGTCAAAGAGCAGCATACGCTCTCCGGCCAGCTTTTTCAGCTCGCCCAGAGGGACAGATTCCGTCCGGGAACCCTGTCGGACCACTTCTACGCCGAAGGGGCCGTTTTCATCTGTCCACCGCTTGATGAACTCCTGGGCGTTATATGGGTCGTAGCCAAAGCAGCGCACGTCATAGCCCCGGTTGATGATGTGCTCGTCCAGGTCATCGTAGACCTGCATCATGTCCAGGACGGTGCCCTCCATGACGATCAGGCTCCCCTCCGCCATGAAGTCCTCATACTTCACCCGCATGGCCGCCGGCAGCTTGTGCAGGGTCAGCGATGTGATGTAGTTTCGGGTCTTGACGCCAAAGGAGCCATCCCGAAGAGGAAACAGGAAGGTAAAGGAACAGAAGTCATCGCCCTGGGAAAGGTCCGCCCCCAGGGAGCAGGGCATCTGCCAAAATCTCTGCCGGCGATGGGGGAGAGTCTCCTCATAGGTGAAGTAGTAGGTGTAGCCCTCCATGGGCAGCCCGAACCGCTTTGCCAGCATATCGTTGCGGGTGGCGGGGGCCGTTTCTGCCCGGTCAACGTCCTTCTGGTAGGTCTCGTAGGTCACGGTCTTTCCCAGGTTGGGGTTTGCCTTGATCCACATGTCCGGATAGGCGACCTCTTCCACGGAGTCCAGTTTGTACCACCAGATGGATACGTGCTCCTGGGGAGGGCCGATACCCTGAAGAATGTTCATCAGCTCCATTTTGATGGTATCGCCCGCTCCGTTTCGGACCGTGCCCTCGGAGCTGGTGGCGATGATCAGGTAGTCGTCCAGCTTGGATGCGCCCTGCTCAATGGCACCGATGACATCCTCCCGGGCGTCCGCCGAAGAAAGCCACTCATCCACCGTGGCCACTTTGCAGCGGAGTCCCTGGAGCTTGTCCACCGACATGGGACGGACTTCCACCAGGGAACCGGAGATGAAGTTCTCGATCCCCTTCTTTGTAGAGGCCAGCTTGACGCGGTTGGCTCTGGAGCCGGTGGTGTTCTGCAAGGAACCCTCGGTCATGAACTGAAACACAGGGCCTCTCGCTCTGGTGATGGCGGTCTTGATGGGGTTGACGATCTCCTCCGCCTGCTTCATGGTGGGGGCTGTCGTAATCTGATGGGTCGTCGAGCCGTCCACCACACAGAAATAAGCCTGGATGCAGGAGTCGTAGAGGGACTTGGCCGCGCCTCTTCCCACAATGAGGTACTGCTTCTTGGTCAGCCGCTGCTTGACCCGCTTCGTCACATACCGGCCGCCCCGTCCATCTGGGTTCGGCACATAGACAGAGCGGTCGTCGAAATAGTACCATCCAAACACCTGTTCGCCCCAGAGCTTGAAGGTATCCAGAAGATGCAGGTCGGAGCCATCAGTTAGGGTCAGCTCGTTCTCGCAGAACTCGATCCACCCCTCCACCGCCCGGTCATCGTAGTAATATCCCGGTGACTCGATCAGGCGGTCGATCCGCCACATCTCCATCGCCACTTCCTTGCAGACGTGAATATCCCCTCGGAGAACGGCGTCCCGAAATGCTCCATAATAACGGGGGACGGCGGTGTTGGATAACATGTACGCACCCGCCTCCCGTTACAAGCCCAGCAGCTTCCGGCCGACCAGGACCAGAGTGGAAAACTTCTGATCCGTCAGATTTGTGCGGTAGACGTCTTTCGGGACCACCTGCTCCATATCGAACACGATAATGGGCGACTTGGCCTTGAACCCGCCGTATATGGCGTCGTTCGTGTCCAGAACTGCGCCATAACCGGCCTCCTTGCACGCATGGAAGAACTTGGTGCGCTGGTTATACATATCGCGTCCCTTTCGGCTGTCGCCCTGACCGTCATAGGGGATGACGTAGTTGAACATCCGGTACACGGTCTGAAGGTCATCGGAGGTCGGCTTGTAGTCCGGCTCCCGCATCTTCCCAAGGACGGCCGCTGCTTCGCGGTAGCCCTTGAACTTGTACTTGTCGTTTACAAAGTACCCCTGCATCCGCTCCCGGTCAGTGACAAAGTTGTAGAAATCCCGGTCCTTCTTATAGAGGTCCATAAAGACCTTGGCTCCGGAATCCTCGCTGGCCACCTTCAGGTCGGTCTTGAGGGAATTGTCGATCCGGTACTTCATGAACGAACCTGTGCCGATCGCCTTTCCATCCTTATCATAGACCGTCTGGGGAATCGGCCGGTTGAACAGGGCGTTGTACTGGTGTTTATCCAGAGCATGGTGGGTGGCGTAGAACATATCGGCGTTCTTGGTCCGGTCCTTATCATAGGACAGCGTGCTCAGCGTGGTCTTATCAACCTTCAGCACCTCATCGAAGTGCTTCTTGTTGTAGATGCTGTTGCCGCTTTTGCGTTTGTTGGAAATGGCCTTCCGCTGGGACGGAGTATAGTCACCGCCGCTCAATGGATAGGGCGGGCCGTTGCGCACGCCCCATTTCTGGCCTAAAATGCCGTGGTGGCGCAGCTCCATACCGACTCACCTCAGCCCTTCAGTTCCTTGATGGCCAACGCGATGCCCAGTGCGCTGCTGCCAATGGCCAGAACGCTGCCGGCAACTTCCAGCGTGGTCTTGAGCGCTTCGCGGCCCTTGGAGACCTGAGCGGCGGGCACTTCCGCGAACAGCTGGTTATACTGCCGTTCCAGCAGCTCCCGGTTAATCTGATCCCGCATCTCCTTGTCGCTCATCTTGGACAGGTCCATCCGCTTTGGCGTCGGCTTGGAAGTGGTGCTCTCGTCCAGCTTCTTCAGCTCCTTGGCCAGGTTGGCGCTGGCGTCCACGGTGCGCTTGGTGCGCTCCAGGTCCTCCTTTGCCCAGCGCTTCGGATCAGGCTGGGAGAGGTCAATCCGGTTTTCCTTCTTCTTGGCCGCGTTCTCCCGCTTGTCACGGTCGTAGCGCGCCTCTCCTTTGGGGGTCAGCGAACCGTCTTTGTTCTGGTAACGGCGCACGCCCCACTTCATTCCTTTGATTCCGTAGTGCAGTAATGCATCATGCTCCACTTTGAAGTTCCTCCTTCCCGCTGGTGGGTTCGACTGGGTCTGCCGCAACGAAAAGCCGCCACTCAAACTCGCTGATCTGCCGGTTCATAGACTCGACGGCCGCAGAGCTGAGGGGCGGGTCAAACAGCAGGCGCACCTTCAGGCCGACATAGGATTTGACCAGGGGCAGGACGGCCCCGCCAGAAATGAAATCGGACCAGCCTTCGTCTTTCCCCGTAATGGAGAATCCGTTTGCCGGCCCGACCCCCATCTGTGTCAGAATCGAAAACACGCTGTTGATGTGCATTACAATGTCGGCGTCAAAGTGCGTGTAGCCTTCGTCGATCCCCAGCAGTTTCTTGACAGATGTCAGGACGCTTTCTGTGATCTCCATAGCACTCTCCTTACCGGCGGATCGCCACGTACTTCTTCGGACAGAACCCGGCGACGCCGTTTCTGGCGAGCACCCGGTAGAAGTCCTCCGTTGACTTGTCCATATCGACCAGAACTTCGGTCAGGACCGATAGATGCCCCGTGACCTCCGCCTCATTGCCGGGGCTTTTGCGGATGGTCAGGTCGAGGCAGTTCACCACGACTCCCACGAGCCTGGGTGCCCTTCCCGGATTACCTTCCATGGCGCCGCCTCCTTGCTTATAGCGAAAAGTTGTGTTGTCATAAGGTGCGCCCGTTCCATGCCGCTCCTGGGCCACATGATTGATTCATCCCTGCGAAAGGAGGTAGAAACGACATGAAACGGTTAAGCGCAAAAGCTGCTAAGTCCAAAAGTCAGGCCGGAAGCGTGAAGGTTGTCACAGTCCGCATTTCCAGCGGAACAACGGTCACGGGAAAGCCAAGATCAAGACTTAGCAAGCCGGAAAAGAAGGGCGGAGTGTCGTCCCTCTTTTCTACATTTTCCAGGGGCAGGTGTCGTTGGGCCTTCGTACGACCGGCTCCGGAAGCAGCAGGTTCTCATCGCCGTAGTGAATGGCCAGATGAGTTTCGTGGATGGTGGTGATCAGGTACTCCGGGTCGAGGATCATCTCCACCCGATCCCGGATGTCCTTTGGACTGATGGGGTTCATGTGGTGAATGATGGGACGGCGGAATATCTCCCGTCCGGCCACACCCAAATCACACCCCAGGTCCCGGGCGATCACCGCATCACGCACCCGCCGCCACTCCGGCGACTTGTAAAAAGCCTGATTCATATACCGGTCAAAGCCGAAGGTCTCCTCTCCGACAACGCCATCCAGCCGGAGGTACTGGTAGCGGTCCATAAAGGTAGGGAGTTGGATCAGCTCGGAGTAGCACCTAATACTCATCCTCGTCCTCCTCCTGTCCGCTGTATCGCTTGAACGCGGCCATGGCCTTCTCGTAAAGCTCATCCATCCGGACTCCGGATTTATAAGCCTCGGTCTTGGCCTGGACCAGCTCCACCTCCTTGGCCAGCCGCTCATTCTCAAGGCGGGCCCTCGTGGTCCCCAGCTTCAGGATGGTGGTGACCTCCTGAGAGGAGGCGGTCCCTTCCAGCAGCCGCTTTTCCACAAGGGATACCGCCAGGTCGATCAGTTGGTTCTCGCGGCCCTCCGGCGTCAAGGCGGCGCGGCGTTTCCCCGCCTGACTGCCGGAAGACTTGATGGGTTTTGCCACGCTTGACGCCCCCTCTCCATAACTTCTGTTTTGTTTTCCATGTGTTTATGGGTAGTTCAGGGCGGCATTTGAAGAAGCCCGCACAAACGATCCGCCAGCAAGTGGAGAAAAATGACATTGGAGGTAATGCAATGCCTCTGGAGGAAAAAGGAGGTTCCGACCAGATAAAAAGAGTCCTTGCCAGTGAGTGCTCGTCTTGCAGGCTTGTTCAAACGCCGCCCCAAACCGAACCCATTTTTCAAAAATATCCCCCGGAGAATTTTCAAAGACCAATGCGATGCAGAGGGGGTGCCATTTCGGAGGGACCCCCTATACCCTTTGAATGAGTTCGAGGCCGTGATCCGCAGCCGGTGGGTTGAATTTGTCCCATAAATGACAAAAAGAAACGCACTCCTGATGAGAGAACGTTTCTTTCCCAATGGCTACCATCGGTTTACCATCATGCGGTCACGGCAGGCTCGGATTGCACAATCTTCTTGACCTTTTTATAGATGCCCAGGGGGTCGTACTTGATGATATCGTTGATTGCTCGCTCGATTTCTTCCTGGTTCTCCTTGTCAGAGAGCTGATCGGAAGTACGGGCGATGCGCGCTAAGAAAGCGCAGGAATGATAGCCGTTGTCTTCGTCGAACCGATACCACGCTTCATACTGTGTAAAAGGGTCGTAGGGGTTATCGGTAGTAGTAAGCATACACATTTCCATTCGCTCTCACTTCCTTTCTTACTCATTGAGATACTTGGAAACGACAGAAGGCGAAATGCCCAAAGCATCTGCGATTTCGGAGTTGGTGCTTCCAGAATTGGCCATCGCTTTAATGCGATTGACACGAGCTTCAGACAGCTGCGTCGATGCTCTTGGGGTTGCGCGCTCCCGGACAACATCGGGATCAGAGTAACGAAGAATCTCTTTCAAGGTTGTATCAGAGATCGCGCCAGCTTGGATTGCTTCCCATTCTCCATCGGAGATCGTAATGCGCGTTCCTTTTCCGCTTGCACCAGTGGAAACGCGAGCGTCACTGATCGCTGCACGACGAATCTTAGAGATTTCGTCTTTGTCGGTGACATTGTTCGCCTGAACCTTGGCCTTTACCTGAGCATTGGCGATGCGCTGGGCCTCACGTTCCTTAGGGGCGTTAAGCTGCGCAGTCTTCAGTGCACTGGTCAGCCTTGCGACTTCAGGCGCATATGTTTTTGCTGCGCTGGCGTTCCGTACCAATGTCGGCGTATCCAGATACTCAAGTCTCGCCTGGTTGGCGAGTGCTTTCATACGATTGGCATAGTCGGCATAGGCATCTTCCTGAACGGTGCCAGAGGACAAGGTGCGAACATCCTCGGTTTTCTCCAGCAACTTGATCTTCGTCGTGGCCTGAACTGTTTTCCCAGTCTTAGGGTCTACATAGGTTCGACCAGACTCCTTATAGACGACTTCGCCAGTCTCCCGGTCAATGCGTCCACTGCCCTGACGCTCGGGAACATCGACGGTCTGCTTGCGCCTGGAGAGCAGGGTGGAGGCACCACCTTTCTCTTTGCCGGTTTCGGGGTCAGTGTAACCCTGCCACCGCTTACGAAGGGTGGGGATGTCGTTTTCAATCTCCGAACGCTTGTAGTCGAGTTTGTGCTTTGCCGCATCGATGACGACCATGCTGTGTCTGACAGCTTTCGTGATGTCCTCGGTGGGGGCCCCTTTTAAGGTCATATCGGTGATGAGGTTGGAAATCTTCCCCATCTCGATCTGGGTGGCTTCTTTTGAGAGAAGCCGGATACCGGTCTTCCCCTCGGTGGAGTATTCCGTTTTCGGGTCGAAACCTTTCAACCCCTCCAGGGCGGGGGTAGATTTTACAGAAACCTTTCCGCCAACAGGAATGACAACAACCTGGTCGCCATCAAAGTCCGCGCCGGACAGCCGTTCCGCCACCTTCGGGTTGATGCCGACTGCATCCCTGATGTTCTTGCCGAGAACGGAGATGGCCGACTGATTCTTGTTGTTGACCGTCAACTCCGGAATTTCAAAGGTTCCGCCATGAGGGTAGCGGATCAGCACAACTTTCTCACCGTTACGATAGTTGGGGGCATAGATTTCCGTTTCCTTCATTGCTGTGATAGGCAGGATGACCTGTGTGCTCTGCCGGGGGAGGGCGGCCGCTTTCAGATGGACGACGGCAGAATCACATTCATCTGCAAAGTCCATAAGAAGCTTCCGCTTGATAGTCGGGTTGTTCAGAGAGCAAATCTCGGCGAATTCATCGGCCGCATCGGCATAGGTCAAATCCAACTGCTTCTGGATCAGTTTGATGGGCTGCTTGGATAGGAACTGGGAGGACAAGTTCTTACTCATCTTGTCCCAGTCACCCTCCTCCTTCAGCTTATTGATGGCCGACAAAGATTTTTTCTCGCCGGTAATCGGGTCTGTGTACTTGCCATTCGGGTCGGGGTAGTAGCTCTGACCGTTGGCCTTGATGAATGCGCCGAAAGGATTGTCGGGGTCATCCTGAATCTTTTTGAATACATCCATCTTGGGCGTTCCGGAGTGCTTGTTCGTGTTAAACACGATGTCACACCCCTCCGGCATGTCATCAGAATACATGGCCATGCCCTTGAGGTAATGCGTCCCATCCACAAGAATGCGTACCTGCGCATAGTGAGCGTTCCCCAGGTCAAGGTCTGCAACGCCACGACGAATTTCAATGACTCCGTCCTTGTTCGAGCCGCCCTCATCCCCATAGAGCACCTTGACTCGGCTTGAATCGATGCTTGCCGGATACTCGCGTTTATCCCAGGATGCGCCTCCATCCGAAGAGTGATAGTCGCCCACCGACTTGATGATGTCGAGGTTCTGGTAGGCGTCTCTCTGCTCGATGTCGGGAACCGAAATAACCGGAGTGATTGTCCGCTTCTTGGGATCGTTCACCTGAGGGACTCCAACGCCATATCGGTTATAACCTTCTGTTTCCAAAATGAACAGAGCTTCCTGAAGAACTCCTTTCGAGACGCCAAGCTGCTGCTCTACGCCCTCGCCAACATCAAGAGCCCCTTTTACTGCCAGCTCTTTCTTCAATGCCTCGGCGGTAGCAAGGGCCTTGTTCTTGTTGCTGGCGGTGTTTTCATTGAGAAGCGCACGAACCGAGGAGTCGTTGTTGTACCCCATGATTTTGGCAATCTCATCGAGAGTCTTTCCTTCTTCACGAAGGGACTTAGCCCGTTCCGCCTGGAGAGCCCGTCGCTCATGCTTTGCTACCCGAACCTGCATACGAAGGTCAGTAGTGGACATCTTCAGTTCTTCGGCAATTTCTTTTTGGCTCTTTCCCATGGCTTCGAGTTCTTCCACTCTGGCCAGAAAGTCGCCGCCATGCTGATAGGGGTTTTCACCAGAACCCCAGGGGTAGCGCCCAGAGCGCCGCTTGACGCCATAGTGCATCAAAATATCTTCCGCGATGGGGTTCATGGCTTACTCCTCCTCTTTGATACTGTTGATGATTTTATCGAAGGTTATGATCCGGTCCATGATGGGGAAAATATCTTCGATCGTGGGCTGGTGACAAATGATTCCGTCATTCTGATAAATACGAAGCTCCATTTGAATCTCGTTCGGCTTGTAGTTATACTCCAAGCAAAAGAGCGCCGCATAAATCATCAGCTGTTCCATGTGTGTCGGACTTTCTCCAGTTTTCAAATCATGAATCCGGAGTATGTCGCCTCGAAATGAAATCGCGTCAGCGGTGCCGAAGCAGTTCGGGGAATAGTAGAGGATCTGTTCCGGAGTCATCTTGTAACCGATTGCATCGTTGACATACATGTTCAATGTCTTTTGCGACTTGGGTAGCCGCTGACCCAGCTTGATGCACTGGGCGGCAAAAGAGTGAAGGACTGTGCCGCGCTGGGCCGCACGATACTTGGCGTAGGCGTCGGCCACCTTCTCTTCCGTGTAGTTGATCCAGTGATAGGTGCTCGCGCCAAGAAAAGCATGTTGACCCTCAAGGTTGGAATGCTTTACAAAGTTCATCCAACACTTCCTCCTTGTTCTCCGGGGAGATGAATCTGGAGAACGACATCTCGTTCATCTTCCCAACGTAATATTCCTGGTTCGGCTGTCTCTTGGCTTTGTTAGATCTCTTACATTCAAGGGAGGCCCATTTCTCGCCGTAAAGAATCAACAGGTCGGGAATGCCCTGGCGCTGGTCCATCTTAAATATCATGCAGCCAGGGAATCGTGCTTTTAGCGTGCTGATGAGCCGGTCTTGAAAACCGCTTTCCAGTCTTGCGCTTCGGGCCATCGAACGGCCTCCTTTCCGATAAAAGTGATAGAAAGAACAAGATATGCGCGACATATCTCTCTCCTCTCCATAAAAGAGTCTGTTTTTTTCGCGGAAAGAAAAACAGCCTTAAAATATCAATTTGGGCAAAAAGAAAAGAGCCGCGGCTGGCGGCTCTTTTCTTTAATCGATACTAAATCCTATTTTCCGTTTTGGCTTGCTATTCTTCTCGGCAATCTCCTCGACCTTTGGTTTGCCAAACGATTGCCAGATCGTGGCTCCGGCGCATGATTCAATCGCCGCCACCATCGAAGTGGTAAACGTTATCAGTAGTTGGGTCGAGTCTTTCATGTTCGGTTTCATAACATCGCCTCCTCATAAAGGCGACGGTTTTTCCTGCGAAAACAAAAACAGCCGAGACACCCGTAGGCACCTCGGCTAAACGCAGAATATCAATTTGTTTTCCATCAGCTGTTGTTCCGCAGATACCGAATCAGAATCCAGATCAGCCAAAGACCTCCCGTGCAGATGGTCAGGATAAGGTCCAGCAGCAATCCGCCGCCGCTGCGTTTCTTTCCACTACTCATAAGAATCCTCCTTGTCAAGCTCTTTCTTTTTGTTGTCGCGACGAATGATCTTCTCAACGCCGGCCTTTGCTTTGACGGCAGTATCACCAGCATGGGTTTTTATGTGCTCCCATTTCTCGGCCCGCCTATCGGCTCTTTCTTGCTTCAAGGTGGCTTTTTGCCGCTCAGCTTCTTCAAATATCCGTAGACTCTCATCGATTACCTCACGAGTCACATACTGGATAATAACAACCTCTCCAGGCTTAAGTTTTGAGTTGGCCTTTTTATTGCAGGCAACGACCTGAAGGTCAAAACAATCCTTGTATCTAACATGCGCATCTCTGATGCGAACTTCGATAGGCAGCGCTTTCAGACCGTGGCCCTCTATAAGTTCTTTAGCTTCGTCCAGTTTCAAAGGGAACTTTTTGGAACAGAGCTCCGGCATGGATATCAATTCTTCAGAGGGCTCCGTTTCGTCTTTTCTGGGGATTCGGTCTATAAACTCAATCGCAACTGGAGTCACAGCACTAACGATTCCGGCGACAAGTCCGAGCTTCCCGCCAATATTAGGATTCGGTTTGTTAGATCTTCCCATCAGCCTTCCCTCCTTTGGGCAAAATAAAAGAGTGCGCCCCAATGAAGAGACGCACTCTGCAACTAAAGCGCATCTCTCATTGTTGCCACACAATCTCGTTACCCGGCTACGGGCGCATGAGTATAGAGAGAAGACACTTGTTGCCAAGATGTGTTCTCCGTAGCCGAATAATTCTTTATACGATTGTGTGGCGGATTCAGTATATCACAATGCATCGTGAAATGGAAGAGTGAACTTTGCAGTCACGTCATCTTGTGAAAACGGCTCGAAACAGCCTCAAAACTCACTATTTTGCCCTTGCTGGCCAGTTGGCCACTTTTTTCTTCCACTTATATATAATTTTTAATATTTTTTTCGCATTTAATTAAGAAAAAAAGTGGGCAAATGGCCAGTTTTTCACCAATTTTCCGTCCGTACACGGCTATCCAACCTCCAAATTTTCGCAAAATCCGAACCCAAAGTGGGCAAATGGCCAGTTTTACAGACCAAAAGTGGCCAGCAAAATGACCTGCTACTAACAGTAATAGTAGCAGCTTTTGACCATCTGGGCAGAGATTTTCAAGCCGTGTACGGACGAATTCTATTCTAAGTTAGCCTGTTTTCTATCTTAGATTAGAAATATCCAGCCTCATTCTCAATAGGAACGCCGCTGGTAAGGCCTGTTTCGAGGGGCAATGGGGTGGTAATGATAAGCCGGAAACGCCTGGTACGGACGCTTTTTGAGCAGAGACATGCCGTACTTTTTCGGCGGGACAGACTTCCGTCCGGGCCAAATATCAGGGCTGGAGAAGACCTCCTCCCACATCTTTGCAAATGCTTCGGCCGCATCCGATATCGATAGAGCCAAGGCGTCCCAGGCCTTCTGTATCTTGGCGACCGTTTCCAAAGTCTGTTCAAGTGTCATACTCGACCTCCACGTAATGCGTGTTTTGGAATCTGTACGGCTCGACTCAACTGATCAACCAGTTCCGCTGTTGGTGTGGCTGACAAATCTACCTTCACTTCAACATTTGCTTCCGGCAGTGGTAAATATCCAAGCGCCTCCATTCGCTTATGGTCGCAGGTGGATACGTACGGACACGCTTGGCATTTCTTCGCCAATCTTGATAGACCCATTCCACTCACCTCCAAACCTTTCCGGAACGCTTATCCACAAGAACGATCCGCCCCTCGATCTCGAAGTCCGACAAAGCGCAAATATCAAAGATCATATGGAGCAGCTTGTGGAACCGTTCCTCCTCGGTCTCGATGTTCTTCAGGGCCTGATAGGCGGTCGGGTCAGAATATCCCTCTGCGTTTTTTCGGTCGTTCCAGGACAATCACTGTCACCCCGTTCTTTCATAAATTTGATAAGCGATTGAGCGTGCATGTCGCCGATGCCGTATTTTTCTTGCAGCTTGGAGACGAACCAATCGGGAACAGGTTTTCTCCCGCACTCGATGGCAGACAGCTCGGCCGGTGAAATATCAAGGTCCTTTGCCATGTCATAGAGCAGGAGCGCCCTGACTAAGCGGATGTTCCGTACCGTTCTTCCAAAATCATCAAGTCCCATGCTCACTCTCCTTGTGCCACGCCTCCACATCGACGCCGATTCTCTTCAGCATCTGAGTGCAGAGCCAAATATCATCCTGGTCCTCCATCTCATAGCGGCTGACCAATTCCTTGATTCGGTCATGGAAGGCGTCGTAATAAGTTCGGAGCCGCTGAGCCCCGAACCCGAATTGCTCATGCAGCACCCATAAAATCGTCGCGTCGATCTCGGCGATATGTTTTCGGTCGTACTCTGCCAACTCCCGCTGGATCTCCAAATCCATAGCTTTCTTCTCCGCTGCGGTAAGTACGGCCCCGTACACCTTTCCTCCGGCTTTCTTGACCTGCATAGCTGTCTCCCATCATTCCGTTGGTTTCAGCGAAGACCGGCCCGAATATCACTGCGGGCTGAGCAAGCACCAATCGCCATAGAGGCAGCATTGGGGTCGGGCGTTCCCATCCCTTTCTCCTCATCCATCTCCAGAATGGTCATGATGGCGTAGTTGGCCAGATCCATCAGGGTGTCCCGAATGGATTCGTCCGTAACCTGCTGCTGACCGGCGTCATTTGCAGAGAGGCGGGAGAGGGTCTTAAACCGGGAGAACTTGTCCCCCAGCCGGATACGGGTCATAGCCAGCCCCTCCTCTACAAAGGTCTGATGGAAGCTGTCGCCGTAGTCGTGGTTCTTCCGTTCGTACAAGCTGTTCAGCTCATCGCAGATTGTCTTATGGCGCATCACTTTTTCGTTCATAAATTGGCTTCTCCTTTCAAAATATCAAACCGAATCGTCCTTTGCTTCGATCGCCCGGTTTATTGTATCGGCCATGCGATTAAGAAGCACGATCATAGACAACTCAAATCCACCGGAACAGCCGATCTCTTCAAACGTGATTCGGTAATTTTGTTGATATCGTTGTTGACCATATTGTTTTTCCACGTGGATAATGATAGAGTTGGTCATCGCTTCATATCGCCACATAATCTTAAAATGACGATGTGCAAGATCAATCAGTGTTTTCTCAAGCATCGGGTCTTCCTCCCAAATTCAGCTTATCGAACTGCTCCTGTGTTCTGATGAAAGTACCTGCATTTCAGCTCCACCGGCTCGATCCAGGGAATATCATGCAGGCGAATGCTGCTGATAGACTCGTTATCCTTCGAGGGCCGGCGGACGCTCACCTCATCCACAGCAGTTTGTGCCGCCAGATACTCCGACTTGTACTGGCACACGTCCCTATGGCTGCATCTGGTGCAGCAGGTTTCCTTTACTCCAAACATACGAACCATCTCCTCATAATTTCTATCAATCGTTGCCGCTTTGACATTCAGTTGATGTAGAGCCATTTGCAGCTCATCCACCAGGTAGGTTTTGTCATGGTCTTTAGGCTGACGAACCAGGCCTCGAATCCAATCGGCGACAGTAACGGGCGGAGGAATCTGCAAACCAAGGTCGCGAGCCATACTATCGATGTATCTCGCCATCTGGCAGGTCGGCGCCACAATGACCGCGCCTGTATCTGCGGATTGCCGAATCAGAAATGTGGTTTTGCCCGATTGTCTTCCTGAAACATAAATAGTCATGATGCGTTTTCTCCTTCGACAACAGATTCGACGATGGTTACGGTCCCCTCAAACACGCCGAATTCAGACGATTGCTGAAACGTGTGGGTTTCAGGCTCCTCGTCATCCCGCATGGGTCTGGTCAAATACCACAAGGAATCCTCTTTCCAGGTAATCATCTCCAGTTTTTGCCCGGGTTCAAGTTCTAATGTCATATCGCCACCGAGAGAGCGAGCGACGCCTTGGTCACATCCGGTCAAAAGTCCCAACGACAAAATAATGCACAAGAGTGTGCCAACGTAAATGCGTTTCATGTGTCCTCCCTTCAAAATATCAAAGGACCTCCGTAAGAATCCGGAATTCCTTGAACATACCATCTTCCAAAGTTACTTCAACGGGCTTCCCCAACAGCTCGGAAATATAATTCACCTTCGCATCCTTGAGGATTTTTGCCACACGGTCGAGGGATTCCGCAAGATTGGTATGACGAGTTCCAATTTCCCAGTGGCAGTCTGGAGACATGTTTACAGTGTATTTGCCACCATCCATGACGCCACTGCCAGACATCGAGAAACCAAGTTGAAGCCCCAGCTGAAACGGGTAATCTTTCATACTGCCAAACTCGACAAAGTCAATTTTACCCAGTCTTTTCTCAATCATTTTTATCCTCCTCTCCGACCAGTTTCCGGTACAGCTCTTCCGCCTCTTTGCCTTGGAACTGATTGATAATCCGGACATTATCGCCCGGAGCTTTTCTCCCAACGATCAATACTGCCGGATCACCATGACTGTGATCAAATCCCACCAGCATAGTGTCGAAATTTTTCATAGAATCCACCTCAAAAAGTCGAACAGAAGTTTTACAAGGAATAGAACGCCGAGGATGGCCAGAACAGCGACCGAGTTGAAGATGAACCTTAGAATATCATCCCAACCATTTTTCATTTCTTGGTCACCCGCTTCGCCTTCCGCTCCTCATACTCGGCCTTTTCAATCTGGACCATCTTGCCGTCCTCTTCCTTGAAGTAGCGGTTAAGCTCCACCTTCTTGTCATTGGGCGTAAGAATATAATGGTAGCCAACCGTATCGTAGTCGCCGTTCTTAGGATCGACCAGGAAGTCTTCCGAAAACACGCGATACTTCTTGCCGGCAGGCAGATAGGGCATAGTGATGGGGAAGATCTTATCCACGAGCCGGGTCATGAAGCCATTGCTGAAGGCCGCATTCGGAGCATTGATGTTTATGCCGCAGACCCGTTCGGTATCGGAATAGGTGGCTGTGCCATCCGGAGCAACCTCCTTGAACAGGGAGGACATGCGCTTGCACTGGTACTTCTGATATCCTTTTTTCCAGTTGCACTCACTGGTGATGTCGCTCCAAATATCAGGAGTGTCCTCAATGGGCGTCAGGCACTTGCCGTCGATCAGACGGTTCAGAATGCTCTTGGTGATCTGGATGCTGAAACCGCTGTGACCATCCCTGTAAAGGCACTCGTAGGCCCTCAGAGCGCTCTTGTAGCAGGCCACGCCATAGTCCCAGTCATCCGTATCCTCCGAAGCCTCTTTTTCCCGCTGACAGGCCATCTCGACCTCCTGAGAGGCCCAGCGGTTTTCCTCTTCGTCCATCAGCACCGCCCGGTCATCCCAATACTCATTGGCAAAGACCTTCCGGCAGTCCCCGCCAAAGGCCTCGACGATCTCAGGCAGGTTCTCGTTGACTGCGTCCAAGTGAATATCATGCTCCTTGCAGAAGCTCACAGCCTTCTCCAGGGGCTCGCCGACACGGTTGGTCCAGAGGATAACCTTGGTACCATTGGCCTGCTCCTCTTTCAGCCGATTGATGTTCTTCCAGATGGGCTCTCCCACCTCCGGCCACTTGTTGACCGCAAGACAGCCATCGAAGTCCACAGCAATGATCTTCGGAGGGGTAGACGCCGTAGCGTTCTCGGGTTCCTTGGTTTCGACCGCATTTGCATTCATTTCGTTCATGGTGTTTTCTCCTTTTTAAAATATCAATCGATAATGGTGAGTTCACTCATCGGAACGGTTGCCAGTGTGCCGTCCGGTCGCTTGATAACCGCCTTGTCTGCGAAGAGCCCAACGCCGAGCTGTAAAATATCAACCTCTTCGGCGCGCTCTTTTGCCAATCTGAGGCATCCCGAACAGGCTCCTTCGGGAGCCCACCCCAAATTCATACAAGCGATGCAGTCGGGCACACTCTGATAAATCCCTTTCATGTCGCTCCTTTCCAGAAAATATAAATGCCCCGAACTGCTGTTACACAATTCGAGGCATTCTTTTTTTTTCGTATTTTGTTTAATCGGTCGATTGTAAAATGAAGTTGGACACCTAAGAAAAAATCCATAGTGATTTTCCCCACATGGTAGAATGAAGTTTGCACACAACTTCTTCCAAGGGAGGGCAATCACTATGGACTGCCAAGATTATATCACAGAATCGGTAGAACGCAAGAAGGGACAGCACTTACAGCGAGAGGAACGAGGCGCAATCCAGCATCTCAAGAACGCCGGCTACACGAACAGAGCCATTGCCAGAGCAATCGGATGTTCACCAACCACCGTTGGGAACGAGCTAAAGCGCGGCACACCGCCCCGAAAGAGCAGCAAGGGCAGGAAACCCGGATACTCGGCAAGGCGTGGAGAAGCGGTCTACAAGGCGAACAGAAAGCGTTCTCGGAAACCACACCGAATCTGTCACTGCACTCGCTTCATTCGCTGGATAATTGAACAGGTCAAAGAACACAAGTGGTCTTTGGATGCCTGCGTCGGCTATGCTCGTCTGCACAGGCTGTTTTCAGCAGAGGAGATGGTCTGCACCCACACGCTTTACAATGAGGTCTGGGCAGGCAGCCTTGACTTGTCTGTGACAGAACTGCCCGAAGCCATGAAACGCAAGCAGCACAAGGACTCCAAGCCCCGTGAACACAAGAAGAGCTTCGGCACAGACATTTCTCAGAGGCCTGAGATCGCAGCTCTGCGCATCGAGGAAGGTCATTGGGAAGGTGACACCGTGGTCGGCAAGAGGGGCGGTAAAGAGGCTGTTGTCCTCTCCCTGTTGGAGAAGAAAACGGAGAACTATATTGCCATCCGGATTCCCGGCAAGGATGCAGACTCCGTTCTGAACGCCATGCAGTCACTCAGGGGAGAATTCGGAGACAAGTTCTCACAGGCCTTCAAGACCATTACCGTGGACAACGGCTCGGAGTTCTCTGCGTTCAGTCAGGTCGAGAACTGGGGCTGTGCAGTCTACTTTGCGCATCCCTACACCTCATGGGAACGTCCCCAAAACGAACGCCACAACGGGCTGTTTCGAACCTTTGTTCCGAAGGGCGTGTCCATTGAGGCTTTCTCTGCTGAGTATATCTTGGCTGCAGCTGATGAATTGAACGGACGGCCTCGCAAGAAGCTTGGCTACCGCACCCCGGAGGAACTGTTTGACGAGTTCCTCGACTCTGTTTACGCAGCCGAAGGCTGCGGCAGCATCGCCCAGGACGGAAGCCAGCGGCTTCCATCCTGACCGTCGCTCTGATTCACTAAGTTCTACCGTGCAGGTGTCCAACTTGCACTTGCAATTTGCGATTTTGTTTAATCCGAGGCTTTGAAGTTGTAGACCGGGCGAATACGCTCCACAATGTCCGCTGTGGGGCCGATTTGTGCGATAATCTCATCCATGCTCTTATACGCCATGGGAGATTCGTCCAACGTATCCGGCACCACACAGGTCGTATAGATGCCTTCCATTTCCGACCGGAAGGTTTCCATAGACAACGTATTGAGCGCAGCTCGCCGGCTCATCAGTCTTCCCGCGCCATGCGGAGCGGAGCAGTTCCACTCTTCATTTCCCTTGCCAATGCAGATCAGGCTTCCGTCACGCATGTTGATGGGGATGAGCAGCTTTTCGCCAGCTTTGGCAGAAACGGAGCCTTTGCGAAGGATCATGGCGTCCGTATCAATATAATTATGGATGGTGGTGAATTCGTCCGTAATCGTGAATCCCATCCCGGACACGATGATGTCCGCCATAGCTTTTCGGTTCAGAACGGCGAAGCGCTGGGTCAACTTCATGTCGTGGATGTAGTCGTCGAACAACTTACCCTCCACATAGGCCAGGTCTTTCGGAATATCCAACACGTGCTCTTTCTTCAGCGCCGTAATGGTCTTCTGAATTTCCTGGAAACGCCCCTCCGCTTTCAACTGGGCAATGGTCTCCTGAATCTGATGACGGGCTCCGCCCCAGAGTGCCCGGCGGCCTTCGTTTTGATAATAGTCGGCCACTTCCGTTCCGAGATGTCGGCTCCCGGAGTGAATCACGAGAAACAGCCGCCCGTCCCCGGCTTGGTCTACCTCAATAAAGTGGTTACCGCCTCCCAAAGAGCCGATGCTGTGAACTGCTCGGTCAAGATTGACCTGGTCGGCACAACGGAGCTGGGTCAAGTCGATTTCCGAATTGAGAGGATGGGGAATATCGCGGATTTCTCGGCCGTAGGGAATCTTCTCCCGAATCAGCGCATCCAGCTTGGCGAAGTCAATCTCGCGTTCGGCCAGTTCCACAGTTTCCATACCACAGCCAATATCCACGCCTACCATACCGGGGACGATCTTGTCCTGAATGGTCATAGTGGTGCCGATGGTACAGCCTTTACCCGCATGGACATCGGGCATAATGCGGATTTTACAGCCTGCAAACTCAGGCCGGTCACAAACAGCTTGAATCTGCTCCCGAGCCGCTCCTTCCAGCTCATTGGTATAACAGATGGCAGTATTATATTGCCCTTGAATGGTTATCACGATTTTTCTCCTTTCTTGCGAGATTTCGTCTATTCCACGATTTCAATGGATCGGATATCAGTTTCATTGAGTCCAGTCCATTCCCCAGGTTTGGGGCAGTTATAGACATTGATGCCAGAAACCCCTTCCGGCTCATTGTCCTCTGGGAAAATATAATCCTCGACAACGCCGGTCAGAACTTCATTGTCTGTGGTGACGATTCGCACTTGTTTCCCTTCGAGTGAGCGTTCAAGTTTCATCGACATCCACATAAGTACCAATGTCTTCTTTGGCAGTAACTCGTTCACGATGTGACCATTTCCCATCTTTGCAGATCGGAGTCCCAGTTCCGGAGTATTCGTCAACCAGTTGCTGCGCAAAGTCAATGTCTCCGTCGAGATAACTTCTTCCGGGCTCGTGATCACTTTTTGAATGCCGTTTCTGCTCATCTTTATTAACGGTTTGCGAAACCTCTCCGGCAGCAATAGAATCTGTCACTATTGTACCAGACTTCTTGCTTTTATCAAGCGGATAAGGCGGCCCGTTGCGGACGCCCCACTTTTGGCCCTTGACGCCATGGTGAGCCAGGACGTTGAATCCAAGCCGGCCCCGGAGATCCCAGAGAATATCTTCCACTGTTTCCCGGGTTTTGGGGTGAAGTTTGATGTAGGCCTGATGGTCGTCATACCAGGAGAAGATCTCACTCAGGTCGCCTTTCTCCCAGCTGAAGGCCCACCAGTCGCAGATCATTTCGATAATATAATTGTAGGGCATTTCCAACAGGACTTCCCCTTCATCGGGATCGTCGTTGATCAGGACCCAGTGCTGCCAGTGATGAGGATTGCGGTGAATATGCAACAGCCAGGCATACTGGAACGCTTGGACAACTGCATAGGAGCGATTGCCTCCGTAGAAGTAAGCATCATAGGCCTCGTACTCGTCCGGATTCGACTTAGAAGCATCGTGTTCAAACTCGGTTTGCCAAGCACTATCCGGTTGCCCTTCAAATAGCCAGGGCATGTTGGTGCGCAGCCAATCATAGCCTCTTTTTACATTGGCCTTATGTCGCTGTAAATATAAATCGTATTCTCGACTCAAAGCAACCACCTCAATTCTTGATGCCGAGCTTCATCTTGGCCTGCTTGAGCGTGAGTCCGATAAAGCTCTCCGGTTGAAGACTAATGGGCGTCTTAGAACGGGAAACGGCCTCTCCATAATCCAGAACCCCTTGTGTTCCGTCATCATAGAGAAGCCGCAGCCGGTCACCCAAAATATCTTGCCGCACCATCTTAATTCTCTTTTGCGCCATACCGGTCCTCCTTGTTCAAATCGTACTTGCCAGCTCCCAGTTCTGCGCAAATGCCTTAGTAGAGGAGTAGGGGCAGGATTTCACGGAAAAGAGATTGACTTTCCACTCTACCAACAGAAATTTTCCCTTGATGAAGATGCGGGTTTCATAGACCTCGCCATTTTTCAATTCCATGGAGCCGTCTTCTCCCACAAATCTCAGTTTCATCACACATCACCTCAGTCGTTCTTATCTTCATAATTGACGGGCTTATGAGAATTCAAGTTGATTGGGTGCTCCAGACACTCGTCACAGGGAGGCTCATTCTCCCCCAGCTTTTCATGCTTACAGGTTTTGCAATACTTGCCGAAGTAGACAAGTAGGTCGTTATCTCTGATAGGCATGGCAACACCTCTCAAATATCATTGGCGCTGCGATGCAGGCTGTGATCCACGTCGAAGCCCTCCGGATACCGCGCCTTGAGCTTGTCAATGTTCATCTGGAAAATCGTCTCCAGATCATATCCAAGAGCATCCGCACTGATCGCCAGATACCAAGCAACATCGCCCAGTTCCTTAGCCATGTGCTCCCGGTCAAACGGGTGGCCTTGAAAGAGGTATTTTTTCATCAGGTCTGCTGCTTCGCCGCCCTCGCCAGAAAGTCCCAAGAGTCCCTCCAAGAGACGGGCATTCTGCGGGTTAAGTTTCTCTAAAAACACTCTCAAATCGCCTCCGAATGCGAAATAAGGGCTATTTAGAGGGTCAGTTCTGAGCGCTAAATTCTGATACTCGTTAATGGTCATCTGTTGGATTCTCCTTTTCTACAAAATAAACGCCATCCTCGTGTGGCACTTTCTCAAAACCATTCGGGAAGGCGCCGCCGTTGATGGCATGCGAAATATCAGTGGTATGTTGGCAGTTGGGGTAGCGACACCGATCGCCGCAGCGTTTGCGATCACACAGATAGAGTACGGCCTTGGGTTTGACTTTTGCCATAAAGCTCCTCCTACGATTCGATGATTTTGAGGAAATCGGGTTTTGCCTTCTCCTTGATTTGCTCCCAAAGTGCCTCCGAAGCCAGCTCATGCGTCCAAACCGGCCGGCCCAGAAGCTTTTCAATATATTTGTGGACCTCGTCCATGCTACACATCAAAATGCCGGTATAGGCAGAGAGGACGACCTTTTCATGGAGCGTCATCTTTGTGTTCCTCCTTTTCCGGGCGAAGCCGTGAAATATCAATATAGTTTGGACAGTGTAAAGCTATATCCATCTGCTTCGCAATCGTTTCATACATGAGAAGGGTGGGTTTCAGTGAACAAACTTTGGTGTGGATGCAGGTCAAGCATCGTATTCCTGGGATGTCCATGCTCAGCTCTCCTTGATAACAGCGCTTACTTCCGAAACCTGATGCTCAGTCGGGCCGTATCCCTCCGTTTTGCTTTTAATCGTCAAGCATACATTGGCCCGATCCACATTGAAGTGGTCTGCGAGGGCCTGGATAATGTCTCGTTCGTTTAGGCGAAATAATTTTTCCATCGAATCGACCCCTTTCAAAATATAAAAGAAGAGAGCCCACGTTTCCGTAGGCTCCCCCCCCCCTTGGTCGAGGTTTAGAACTTCAGCTTTTCATTGATTTTGCGAATTTGTTTCTCGACCTTTTCCTGGATTTCGGTGTTCCCGGCCTTGACCGCCAGATCCAGGACCTCCTGCCAGTCTTCTAACTGGTCGAGGAGCATTCCTTTGTACTGGTTATCTGTCATGCCCATGGAATCATCACCACCATCCAGAAGGCGAGAATTGTTGTGCTCAGCCATAGCTTACAACCTCCTTCCATAATAGGAGCTGCGCTTTCTGCGCATGGTCGATATGGGGCCTTCAAGTTCATCATATCATGCTGCTCCGGAGAGTGTCAATCGGCGGCTATGTTTAGCGCCAGAACAATAGGTAGAGGATCATAATGGAGATTTGAACTTTTAGCACGAAGACCCAAAAGTTTGCAAGTTTTTGAAGGAGCCACCAACAGCAAGGATGTCGTTTCGTCCAAGCCTGTAAATGCTCTTCTAAAATATCAAGTTTATTCTTCACCCCTAACAGTCCTCTTTTATCGGAACTACCTCAAAAGGCTTGCCCTCCTCGAAGATATGGAACGACTTTCCTTCCTGGGTCACCTTCATGAGAGCGTCCCATGTTTCGGCATCGACGTCTTCTCTTCGGATTCGGAACACAGCACGCTCAGCATTTTCATAGCCGCTGTGCATTTCATAAAACTTGTCCCACTGAGTATTTAACTCCTCATGGACTCTTCGCTTTGCCTCTTCCATAATCTCATTGCTAATGGGGATGTCTTTGAGGCTCGGACCTGTAATCAGCTCGCTATACGGCAGCTCTTCAATCCAATCGCAGAAGGTATGCCATTCGTCGAGTTTGTGGTTCCGCCGGCTCTTGTAGATGTTGGCCAAAACTTCATAGTTGAGCATGACTGTCCGCCGTTGATTGTAGGAGGAGGGGAGGAGCTGGATCATTTGCCACCAATACTCTTTGACATGATTTTTAGCAAATTGATCGCCAGTAGATGCCTTTTGTTGATAATCCAGATACAATTCTCTGGCCTTATTAAGCATAGCAATGGTGAGGTTGAGAATATCAATCGATTCAATTTCGCAGATACCTTCTGTGGAATAGGTCCAACAATCCGTATCTTCACCATTCGCGGAATCGAATAAATGCTCACACGAGAAATCCTCCAGTGTGAACTCCTTCGCCGCAATTTTGTGCATCGTGGAGCAGGAATTGGCCACCGTGCCCACCTTGTAGGTGTCAAACTCCTTCCACCAGTACAGCGGGCCGATCAGGTCTACATAGACCGTTATCATCCGCATGAACTTCCGGTGGTCGGTGCCGGCGTTGCGGAGTCGCATCATCAAATCGAGATCGTTGGAGCCGATACCTAAATAATCGATATCGCATCCCGTATCTTTGTAATCATCAAAATTTGTATCGCTCTTCTCCCAAGAGTTCATCGGGTTGCGCATCCCACGGATGGCGTGCTCCCAGCCCAGAACCTCGGCGTTTTCAATTTTCAGCATTGGGTTCAACTCTCCTAACTTTCAAATTTTCATCGGCGACGCCATGCTTCGGAACAATACTCATGCTCACCAGTCGAGCGGAATCAATAACTGTGATATGATCTTCAACATGACTTTTAACTCCGGTATAATACCCACCGACAAAATATTCATTGGCAGAGAAGGCCTCGGCGGGATATAAAGTTAATTGACAAGCAAGTCCGTCTTCGTCCCTTGAAATATCAGCCATGCCAATAAGTGGCGAACTGGAGTCAAAATTGTAGGCTACTGGGATTCTCGTAGCAAAATCAAGTTTGCAATCTTCTGCGAATTTTCTACGGCATTTGTCTATGATTCCCAATTTCAAAACTTGCCCTTCAAACTCGTGCATAATGCTTACCTCTCCAATCGAATGAACACCCCATACTCATTAAAGTTCGGATCGCCGAGGGTTGCCCCTGAAAATAAAGCCACCACTTCTTCCATAGTCAACTCAATGGTGCGGTTACCATAGCAAGATGTGCAGCGCTCACGGTCTTCCTCAGTTTTAATAATCAGCATTGTCTTCTCCTTCTTCTAACTCTCTATAACGACAGACGTCTTCTTCTTTGATGATTTTGGCATACGGATAGAAATGGTCTATGGCGTCAAGCTTCATTCGAGCAACCTCGCGGCTACCATGAATATCTTCCCATTCGTACCACCTTCCGTCTACCCAAGATCCGTCATGTTCTAATTTGCAATCGACATACTGGCAGGGGTGCCATGCGTTCCCATGAGATTCTCTTTTCATCTTCGCATTCCACTTTTCGATTGACTCCGCTTTGGACTTCCGTGACCTCTCTAAAGAGATAGTACAATCCGGATTGATGCATCCACACAAATATCCATCACGAGAGCTCCAAACATGTGCCGGGCGTCCGCATTTGCAACGAACAGCCATCATCTGTTCACTCTTCATAGATGATGAGCGCACGATCCACAATGATCGTCTCCGAAGGAACACCATTTGTAAACCTGAGTACCAGCGTCATACTCTGATATTTGATGTCGACGACTTTTTTGTCGGCGATGAAAGTATTGATTGAGCTTTGAAAAGCCGCAGGGTCATCGTTTGATAAAATGCAAACTTTCATGCGTTCCCCTCCTGATGATGTTTCGCCATCTCTGCCAGCAAGGCATTCTCCTCATCGCAGAACTTGATTTTCGCAGGGTCAATCCGCCGGACGCCGTCCGTAAACTCCACAATGCCATAGACTTGCCCGATCTGGCCTCCGGGATGACCGCCCCGCAGAGGACTTGCGTCTATTACATTGGACCAATGCTCCCAGCAGTGGAAATATCCAAGCTCGCCGTTTACCTCACAGAGCCGAGTTTCCCATTTGATTTCGCAGTTTAGTCCCGCCATAGTTTTTCTCCTTTTTCAGCGTCAGCGCAACATATCGTTGACGATTTGTTGCACATTCATTTTGAACGCCCCGCCAAAATATCCGGTAGCAATGTTCCCAGCCAGGGCATTCGCGTACTGCTCAATGACAATTTCGCGAACTCTTTTCTGCATGTCCTCGACAATCTGTTCAGCTTGTCTTCTAGCCTGCTCTTTGAAATCGTCACGCTCCAAAATATCAGCGACATACTTTTGGATTTTCTCTCCAAGAAGCTGCGCAGCCATTCTGTGTATCGTAGTAGTACGTTGACCCTCAAACCATTGATTTTCATAAAGGTCACGAATTGCTTTTTCTGCAAGTCGATTCAATCGGTCCTCATCTATCGAGGCTACGGCAAGGCGGGCAATTTCTTCGCCGACATATTTGGAAACGTCAACTTGAATACCATTTACATTTTCAGTCATCGTTTTTCTCCTTTCTCTTCACTTTTTCTCGGAACTGCCGCCCTTATTTCCATACAGCGTGGCGGCGATAAACGCTTGTGTCAGCCGCATGGCCTCCTCTTGGGTTGCTTTAGCGGACAAGGTGCTCCGATAGAAGAGCAGGGCCGTTTCCGCGATCATTCCGATACCATTGATGAACTCCTGGAGCTGCTGCTTGTCCATTTGCGTTACCTCCCGTTAGTGTATAAAGAAAAAGACCATCCCCAGCAACGAGGATGGTCTAATCGTGTTTTTGTTCAATTTGAGTAGGTCTGCTCAAACTCCTCCAAAATATCAAGGAACTCCTGGGGGAGATACTCTGCGGCTTTTTGCCATAGATCATCCGGCACACCGTAATAGGCTCCGGCGATCCCTCCGGTAATGGCCGCAATCGTGTCGCTGTCCCCGCCAAGGGAAACCGCTATCCGGATAGCGTCCTCAAAGTCTTCAGACTCCAAAAATGCCTCGATTGCCTGAGGAACAGATCCCTGGCAACTCGCATCAAAGCGATAAGTCGGGCGGATTTCGTCGATGGTGAAATCCAAAGTGTAATACCAGGTCTGCACCAACTCCCGAAGAATCTGTTTCGGCAGTGAACTTCGAGCACCAAAAGTGATCAGAGCAGTCGCTTCAGCGCCTTTCATTCCTTCTGGATGGTCATGACTCACTTTAGTTATTGCATCGGCCAGATTGATGCATTCCTGCGCCGACTTTGCCACATAGGCCACCGGACTGACCCGCATAGCAGAGCCGTTCCCATAGCTCCAATAGGGCTCCGGCGCTTTCTTATGTAGCCACAAGTAAAATATCTGTCCGTATCCGGCGTTGGGATACTTTTGCCCAATCTCCTGCATACACCGAATAGCATGATTGCTGAGATCAGTATAGTCGCCGTTGCATTCCAGCAGAGCCTTCGCAATGGCAACCGTCATGGCCGTATCATCCGTAAACCGGCACCGGTCTGTAAATAGTTCAAAGTCCTTGGACTTGTGGTTATGCCGTTCAAATCTGGAGCCAACAATGTCTCCAATAATCGCGCCAAGCATTCCTTTCACCTCTTTTTGAGACAGAATATAATAAGGTATGGTCATTTGTCAACTTCCAGGATGTGCGCCGCAAGCATGTCTGCCGTATGCGTCCAGAGGACGTTCGGATACGCATGAATTGCCTTTGTGTAGTCGTTCCACTCTTTCTGGTCTACAAAGGCGCCCATGTGATAACGGATGCACAGGATTTCTTCCATGGTAAGGGACAAATGCTGGGAAAGCAGCATCACCGACTTCTCCCCGTGCCCTTTGAGAACCGCATCGGGGTCGTACTCCCACTTGCTTTCATCAACAAGAGGGATCGGGGCACCGCCACCATAGAAAGTCGCGTCAACCGGATGCCGGTATTGATCCTGCTTGCAAATATCATGGAACATGCCGATGATGTAAGGCGATTCCGGGCGTCCCCACGCCAGGCTATTCTGCTTTGTGAGTTCTACCAGAGAGTTGGTCACATTCAGACTGTGCTCGAATAGACCGCCCTCGTATGCTCCATGGTATTTGGTGCTGGCCGGGGCCGTAAAGAAGCCGTCGCTTTTCAACCTCTCAACGATGTTCTCCGGAAACAGATGCAGAGCAGGCTCCATGCAACTGCGAAAAGCGAAAACGCGACTTTCAACATCGCTATGGTCTGACGCAAATTTATTTTCGTCATTCATCGTCTTTCTCCTTTTAGAGTTTAATTTCAAGCTGCTCACATTGGATGCAGAATCCTCTGTCCTTCATTGCAAGCAGCTGTCGGGCCTTATTGACGGCCCAGGGGTCATCCAAAGGCAGGTTCATACCAGTCGAGTGGTCGAAGTCTTTGAATTCTTCTGCATAGGGAACCTTGGCGGCGATGTCGGGATACTTCTTCTGAAGCTCTTCCAGTTCCGTAGCCCATGCCGACCAGGTGCTATCCGAAATGAGGTTATCGTCCATTTTGTAATAGATGATGCTGTGAACGAGAATTTGTCTCCGCCTGCGGTTAAGCAGCTCTGCGACGTCTTTCCTGTTCATGACTCTTGGGGTTCACCTCCAACGGCTTTGTGGCCCAACCGACAAACTTGCCCTCGTTGAAGTTCTTCTTCTTGGACAGAGCCTTGCTGATGGCGAGGTCAATCCCGGAAAAGCTCTTCAGGTGGTAGTAGTTGAGATCCCGGTAGGGTGTGTTCAGCCGGTCAATCCGTCCGGCCGCCTGCGTGGCAACCTTGTAGGAATACTGCTGCGAGTAGAATATAATAGTGTCCGTGGTGATGCAGTTCCAACCCTCGCAGCCGGCGGTGTACTGGACGAGGTACACCCACTTTTTTCCGGTAGGGATTTCCTGGTGCTTGTGACCGTTCCACTCCGCAACCTCCGTACCCTCCGGATACCCCAGTGAACGCAAAATATCCAGCTCATAGTCGTAGCTATAAAAGATGATAGCCCTGGGATGGTCCTCCATGATTTCCAGTATCGCGACAGACCGGGATTCATCCGAATTGGTCACCCGGCGAAGCGCCATGCAGAGTTCGGCTGCGGTTTCGATGGGCCTGTCCTCCCAGGGATTCCATCGCGTCCGCATAATGTCCTTATACCTGGAAATATCATACGAAACCCGGATGTCCTCATGATGGGATACTGTCTGCCGCTTGAAATCCATGTTGACCAGAATCCTGTCCCGAAGCCGGATTAGCCTTCCGGTATTGCGGTAGCCGTCAACCTTCGGGTATTTGGCCCTCCAATCGTAGATCACATGCTGGTCCACAAAGTCGGTCTTGTTGCGGTAGAACCCGTTGGCGATGAAGACCGGAATATAATCCTGCCAGGTATCGCCAGGCGTGGCCGAGAGCAGAAGCCAGTTATTCGACTTTACGATTTTGAGGAACGCCTTGGTCCAGGCGCCATACCCCACCACCCGCTGTTCATCAAAGATAAAGAAGGCATTCTTGACGTCCACATACTTGGTGATGTTGTTCCAGGAGTCGATGACCACTTTGTTTTTGTAGTAGTTGGCCTCCGGAGTGGGGGAGAGCAGGAACGGAGCCAAATCGCCCTGCCATTCACAGGTGTCCCGTTTTCGTGCAGTGGTGATGATGTAGAGGTCTCTGGGATTCTTCATCGGAATATACTCGTCCGTACCCACTTTGCCGCCCTCTTGCACATAGTAATAAGCGAGGCCGGTCCGGGACTTCCCCGAACCAACCCCGCCGCAGAGGATACAGCCGTTTTTCATCCGATTCAGAGCTTCGAGCTGGTAGTCATATAACTGAATGGCCACGGGGCATCACTTGTCCTCTTTCTCAAGATACTCGTCCGTCCACTTTGCAATGACATTGTAGTAGTTGCCCTTGTTGCCGAGAGCTTTCTTCGCAATCGCCATAGCAAGCCCCTTCTCCGGATCGAACTCGTCGTAAACGGCTTTGACCACAGTCTTGGTGCCATCGGCCCAGAAGACGATAGTGGCTGGCTCGTTGAACATCACGTCCAGAATCTCCGGAACAAGAGCGCTATCGTCAAACCTCCGCAAGGCCTGAACTATAGCGCGATAAGCTGCCGGCGGCTGATTCATCTCCTGGACAGACTCGTAGTAAATCTTGCTGCGTCCCCGGGGCAAAAAATTGCTTCCGGCAACGCAGGTTTGACAGACGGGCGCTCTAAGGTAATTGTCGCGCACGCAGTCCTCGCATCTTGGCCATTTATTCATGTCGCATCCTCCTTAAATAAATCCATAAACGTCCGAATGATTCTTCTTGTGTGCCATACGTCAGAAAAATACATAGGCGTGAACCAGTAATTTTCCATGCTGTCGCCAGGGGTCATTGGCTCCGTAAGGGCGTTTCCGACCTTGATATAGCCAGCGACCCCGAGCAGGGAGATCTGAATATAACACATTAGCGCCACCAGTTCCTCGATGTCCTGCCCGATGATCAGAATGTGGTTCTGAAAGTTCAGGCCCACATCTTCCAATTTGTGTCGGGCGGAATTGATTGCGGCAATTAGATTTGCTCCTGCTCCACAGCAGCAGTCATTGATGGAAACATAGCCCTGCTTGTCAATCTGCTCAACAAGGTTATCCATCGTGATGTCCGCCATCAGTTGGCACACGTGGTATGGCGTAAATATCTGTTTCAGCTCCTCATAGTCGAGGTGCAGATCCATAAACATCTCGCCGAGAAAGTCCTGTTCCGGGTTTTCATCCAGAGCCAGGACCACAGCGGCATAGAGTTTGGGGAAAATATGCTGCTGAGATTCTTCGTATTTGTTGATGATTTCCAGATACCGTTTCTCCCGCTCATCATAATGGGCTTTATCCACGGTATTGGACATTGCGCAGGCCACCATGACGATGAAATCCCTCCAAATATCAATCGGGCGACATTTTGGAGAAAGCAGCTGCTGAAAATTGGAGCGAAACTCGTGATAATACTCGCTCTTTCGCGTCGACGGCCTGGCTGGAATGTACTCTTTCCGGACGGGACGAGCCGATTCCAGCATCTGTGTGATGGGTGTTCTTTCTTGCCCCATCGCTTTGGGCGGAACAGCCATGGGAGGTTTCCACGGTTCCTCCATGGACTTCGGTTTTGCCCGTGTTCTCGGTTTCTGCTGGGGAGGCGTGGAAGGGTTCTTCGTTTTCTTCTTCCGGGAATTTTTCCAGAATGGCTTCATTCCACACCCTCCTTAAATATCATGCGGCAATTTACCTCATTTGCCATGGTTTTTCTCCTTTCAAAAATAGGAGAGGGCGCCGGCTATCTCCTTATTCACCGACGCCCCCACATTGGTCTTACTCCTCCGGATACTCGTCGCCGGCGTACTTCTCGGCGAACTCATCCTCTTCGATGACCACGTACAGCGAACGCAGGTAGGCCTTAACGCCGCTCTTCTCGTTCTTGGTGCCCTCCTGAATCACCCAGTTGTAGGGGCGGATGGTCAGGTCCACATTGCGGATCTCCGCGAAGTCGAGGGTGTCGATGGACTCCTCATCCAGCTTTACCTTCTTGCGCTTGGTAATCATGTAGACCGTGGGCGGAATGTTCTCAAAGCTGACCGCCACCTGAATATAATAGCGGGGCTCCTCGCCGTCCTCACGGGGCGGACGAACACGGACATTCCAGCCGTCATCGATCAGCTTCTGGGCGTCTGCGGCATCTTCGATGTAGACGCAGAAGTTCCGCTGTCCGGCGCGGTTGTACTTGCTCTCTCTGCCGGAGAAGTTCCGGAAGAGCAGGCGGGCGTTCTCGATCACAAGGTTCTCATTCACTCTGGGATTAGCCATAATAAAACTCTCCTTTATTTATCGTTGATTTGGGAAAGGTGTTCGCAGATAATCGTGCCCCTGCGGAGCAGTGCGACTTCCTCTTCCAGCTTCTTGACGCGGTTCAGCAGACGTCCCTCATAAACCATGGCTATGAAAGCCAGCAAAACCGCCAACACAACATTGACGCCGCATAGGAAGAACCGTTCGGTGGCGGCGCAGATGAACGCGGCCAGAACGTCGAACCAGAATATAATCAGCACGATGCTCATCGTCTTCACCTCACATCAAAGGCGGTAGCGTCATCGCCATAGGGCTCTCCGGGGCCGAACCAGGGTGGCGTGTCATCGTCCGCTTTCACATAGGGGTCGTCGGATACGAACCACTCGAAGTCTCCGTATTGGGAAATATCCGCAACGGCGGCGTCTACCATGGCGTCGTAGTACCCCCGGTCGATGCCGTCTTCCTTGCCAAGATGCTTGACCATCTCGGACTCCAGCCAACGGTAGCCCTTGGCCCCGCCAGCGGAAGCAAAGCTCTTCTCACCGGTCTTTTTGTCCACGACCTCCCGCAGCAGCAGACCGCCGTTGCAGCCGGGTTTCATGGGACAAAAGGAGCCAACCTTGCCGATGAAAATATAATTGTGGCCCGGTTCGATTTTGGCTTTCAGATCCGCAACGACCTCGTCATAATCCATGGGGTACTGTCCCTCTTTGTCCGGCCATTTTTTCCGCAGTGTTTCAAGCTCTTTCTCATACTCGGATACATCCGGCAGGGTCTCGTTCGTATCCAGGTACAGTGCGGTGGTGACCGACTTGGTCTCGCACATATCCTCGAACACGATCTCTTCCCTGGAGAACAGCTTCTTGAACACGTAGGGGATCTGGAACTGGGTGCCGGTGGCGTTCCATTCGCCGGGGTGTTTCCGAATATCACCGGGCACATAGCCGTAAGCCTGCTGGCATTTCTCCGCCGTGGCGTACTTGGCGATGTAAACGGCGTTGTTCACCAGGCACATCCGGTCGTAGGTAGCCTCGTGCTCAAAGGTATAGCCGTACTTCTCACCGTACTTCATCACAAAGTCTATGATGGCCGGCGTTGCGTCCGGGATTTTGATGGAGTCCGTCTTGATATGGGCAACAGTAAAGCCCTGTTTCTGGACCTCGTGCTTGAGGTTGACCATGAACAGGGCTCCGCGCTTGGCGACGATATTGTCTTTGTTCCGGTTGTCCCGGAAGGGGTTCTCAAAGTTGGCCGAGGTTAGGCCGTAGACCGAATTGATGGCGATTTTCAGTGCCTGGGCCAGAGCGTCTGCCGAACCCTCATCCGTCAGATACTTGGCCAGTGCGCCGTTCAGCATCTTCCGGGCCTTCTCAAAGTTCTTGTGTTTGATCTCCACACGGGCGTCCTTGATCTCCTGGAACCGCTTGGTGTACTCGGGGCCGAACAGCTCCTCCGCGATGATGCTGGAGGGGTGCATGGAGGCAATGTCCAGCAGGGCGATGTCGCCGTACATACCCGGCTCGGCATAGACGTAGCCGCCCTCGCCAACCTCCTCACCGCGATAGAGGGACTTCCCGCCCTCGAATTTGTATCCGGGGAAGATGGGGCGTCCTTTTTTGTCAAAGGCGGTGAACTCGTCGAACTCAGGTTCTCCCATGGTAAAGGGCAGGTCCCGGTTCGGGTCATAGATCTGCGTCGTGTCGCCCATATTCCGGTAATTGAACTGGTCCTGGGGGCGCTTGTTGCCGCCAAATATAATTCTGGTGGTGAGGGAGTTGGTGGTGTCATTCACCGTCATCCCGGCCACGTCCGCCAGGATCTCCCGGGCCACAAAGTCGGCTTTCCGGGCATTAAAGACGGCCTCGGTAGCAATGACATCGTTATCGCAGTATTCCGCGACCTTCTGCCACATCTCCTCCGGAACCGGCTGGTCCCAGGGAAGACCCAGCTCCTGGTGATGAAGACCCAGCTCGATCTCCCATTTCTTCAGGCTCTGCTTGACCGAGCAGAAGTCATACACGTCCGTATAAGAGACGTTGTAGGCCTCCCCAAAGAAGCAGTTGGTGCTTCGGGCCTTCTTCTCGCTGTTGATGATCTTCTGGGACAGGTTGTAGAGCTGCTCGTTGGTGTAACCCATCAGCCGGGCGTACAAAATATGATTGTCGTACCGGCGGCAGTTGAACCCCACCAAACGGAACTTCATCAGCTCCTCGATCTCCGTGGGCTTGGGGTTGATCATCCGGACCACGGTTTGACCGGGGCCTTCGATCTTCCAGTTCACCAGGAACAGATTGGGGAATACCTCTACATCATAAAAGACCAGCTTGGCCTCGTCGTTTTTCACCCCCTGCCCGTCCTCGGCGGATTTGAAGGGCATCTTATTCACCAGCTTGATGCAGTATTCCGCCTGGTTGGTGCTGTTGGCGGCGAAGGCCAGGACCGCGTTGCGCATATCGGTGACGTCGTAGGGCATACCGCTCTCATAGGCGTCCGTCAGAATCTTGTGGATAAAGTCGATAGAGGGCTTAGTAGCCGGATGGATTTCCTTATTGAGGTTTCGCTTGATCTGAACTCTAAGCCCTTTTTCGCTTTGAATGACTTTGGAATTTACCACATTGTTTTCTCCTTTCAACGGTAATCCAGAGCTTATCGTAGCGATAGGCAGGTTGTTGCATTTGGAGAGCTTGCGGCGCAGGGAGCTGTTGCCGGTAAAGACCTTGACCTCGATGTGGTCGTCGTAAATCCGGCTGAGCCGCGTCGGGTCTCCGGAATAAATATAATGCAGGTGGATGCCGCAGCCACTCTTGCTTACCTCCGCATAAGTGGCCGGCCACTTGCTCGCCTCGGCCAGATTCCGCTCAAAGGACTTCTGGCCCTGCTCGTCCGGAATATCAAAGTCGATGACGATGTGGTTTTCCGGGAGCTTGACGTAGTGCAGCTTGCTGGTGTCCAGGGCGGACAGCTTTGTCCGGACACGCTCCCATTTGTTACGGGGCGTGCCTTCTCCGCCTGCATACTGGGCGGGGCAGTCGGCGCAGTCCTTGTCAAACGCCGAAGCCTGCCCCTCCACAAAGTCGATGGTGGGGTGAGGGGGCGACACCGGCTTGTCCTCCGGCGCCTGTTCCTCAAATTTTTCCGTCCGAAACCCGCTGTAATAGTTCCGAACGCGGGACCCGTCCCCCATGCTGAACCGCTCCTCGTAACACCGGAAGTAGTTCTTCAGCTCCTCCTTAAATATCATGCGGGAGACGGGGTAGGGCACCTTGGCGTCCTCGCAGTAGACCTTATACATCTCCCAGGCCGACTTCAGGGACACGCCATCGTCCCGTTTGAACACATGATAGGAGTCCACGATGAAGTTATAAAAGTCATTGGAGGCCCCCATCATGGCGATGGGAATATAATCGTTGTAGTAGTCCGGGTCCTCCAGATAGACCTCCTGACAGTGATAGGCAATGCCGCCCAGCTCGAAGGGGATTTGCCGGGTCAGCCTCCGGTACTCGTCCGGCGGAACCTTGTCCCCGGTGGGCGTCACATCGATCAGCCTTCGGATGACGCCGGATTTCGCGTCTGTAATCTTGACCGGCTTGTTGGTTCCCATGATAAGGAAGGTCTTAAAGCGGTTGGAGTAGGCGGAGCGGAACTTTTCGTTGACGGTCATCATCTCGTGGGACACCAGCGAATTGATGCGGGTGTTGTCCTCGATGCGGGAGAGATCGCCGTCATGCTGAATGGCCACCAGCGGATTGGCGCGGAAGGCCTCCAGGGCAAAGGCGTTGCTGGAGGAGCCCAGGTCCTTGGCGCTGAAGCTGGTGTGGTATCCATCGAAGAGCTGCATGATCACATTGATGATGGTGCTCTTTCCGGTGCCCACCGCTCCGTAGAAGACCAGAAACTTTTGCAGCTTCTTGGACTCCCCGGTAACGATAGCCCCGATGCACCACTCGATCTTGTGCCGCTCCTCAGGAGAATATAATGTGGAGACCAGACGCTCCCACGCCGGCGTCTCCCCCGGCTCCAGGGGGTAGGGGAGGGACTTGCTGGCGTAGTCGCGCTTGGTCACTTTCGTGTTGGAGAATATCAGCTTTTCATCGAGCATATGGAACTGGTCTTTCATCTGCTTCTGGCAATACTTGTGCCAGGTGTCGATCATGCCAGTTTCCGCGTCCCACATATGGAGGATGCGAATGTTGCCGTCAAAGCGCGTGCGGTTTTCTTCTGCGTATCGGTCCAGCTCATGGTCGATCAAGTCGACCGCGTCCTGTTCATCAGTCGACCACATACCCCGTTCGTCAATCCAGATTGCATAGAAGTCGCCGCCTCTGATCATGAGGTCGCTACTTTTCTTGATGATAAACTTGGGATAGATCTCGATGATGCCGCGTTTCCCGCTGCGCGTTGAAATCATCAAGAAGTCCAGCATCGGGTCACTTACTCTCCTTTATCATACTCCAGCTTTTTCACACGGACCGAAAGCTGGTAGACCTGTTCCTCCCGCTTCCGGTTCTCCGCCGCCAAGGCGTAAACGCCCACAACTGCGGCAACGGCGAGCACGGTCAACATGCTGCTTTTGCGGCTCAACTTGGCCACCCGCTTCTCAAAGGCCTGGAAGTTGTGGTTTACCAGGGCCGTCAAGTCCTCCAGCGTGCAGATATCCACGAATTTCCCCTTTTTACTCATACTAAATGCCTCCCTCCCTGATGATTTCGCGCAGGTAATAGTTCATCTGATACCAGATCTCCGTGTTCCGCATGTCGCGGCCGTTGTCCACGGTAAAGAGCCCGCCTTCGCCGTTGCGTCCGTACCCGCGTTCCAGGAACCGCTCCAGCGTCTGATCAACAAAATACCGGTCAAACTTCCGGTCGTCCATGGAGCCGAGCCCCAGGCTCACCAGCATACTCCAGAACCACTGCCCCGTCCGGTCTCCGGCGTCGGGGTCGTCCATGATGTGCTCCTCGCAGCGGATGGCGAGGGCGATCATCATTTCCAGAATGCTGCACGGGCGGTCGTCCAGGCAGGACGCGACCATGGCGTCAGAATATAATTGCTCGCGACCGAACCGATATCTAAGGTCGATGCCGTCTTCGGCCCGGTTGCCGTCCATCGGAATCGTATAGGTGAATTCCGTATCGTAAAGCCGCGCAAACAGCTTGCGATAGGACTTGTTAGAATATCGGTCGTCGACCACGAGCTGATACATCCAGTCAAAATACTGGTCAATCAGTTCATCCCGGGTCAAGCGTCAGACCTCCCTTTCAAATTTTCGGAGGAAGGGTGGAGCGGAATTCCGCGTAGCTGCGCAGGTCCCGCAGGATCTCGTAGTCGCACCGCTTGGGGTCGCTCCGGACAAAGACGGAATCCTCCTCGTACTCCCCGAAGTGGTTCAGGGCGTCCCCGACGATATCCTCCGGCTCGTCGATGATGACCCCGTTCTCATCGGAAAGGATGCCGTCGTCAAAATAGGTCAGGCTGATCTGGGTGTAGCCGTCCATCTCCCCAAATTCCCCCGGGGAGATGACATAGGGGGCCTCCACCTCATGCTCCGGCTTCGGGGGCACCGAGGTGCGGGAATATCCAACCCGGCTGACCATTCTGGCGTAGTCGTTGATGTCGCCCTTCTCCTGGTTCTTGTTGGCCGCCAAAACGGTTTTGGGCGCCTCCTCCGGCTCGTCCTCTTTGGCCAGATGCTCCTTCAGAGCGGCGATTTCCTCCTTCAGCTGCTGCTCCCTGGCGTAAAAGGCCTGCTTGGCGGAGTCGATCTCCTGCTCGGAGAGCTCGTCGTACCACGTTTTGGCGACGTACCATGCGGAAACGCCCCCCAGTGCGGCGCCTGCGAGAAAGGCCAGCGCTGTGCCAAGTTTACTCATTGTAGTCCTCCTCTTCGTCTTTGGTGCTCATGACGGTAATGGCAAGGCCCCCGAACAGCAGCGCCGCGCTGATCAGGAGCCCGCCGGTGATGTGGCGTTTTCTTTTGGTGTTGACCGCGTAGTCCAGCATGGACACCAGATTTGCAAATCCCTCCATACCGCTTACCTCCTGGACAAAATGGTGACGCCGCCGACCAGGCAGAGGCCCGATACGGTCGCCAGGGCGTAGGACAGCAGGGCTTTGATGCAGGTTTTCATAATGCGCGCCTCCTTTACTCATATCTGGAAAAATAGTGTGCCCCCACCTGGAACAGGGGGACGCCGTAGGAATGATAGTGGCTGGTCCGGAAGAAGACCACCTCGCTGTTCGTGCGGTTCTCCAGCTCCTCCCGGACCAGCTGAACCAGCTCTTCCTTCACATAGCAGCGCTCGATGCGCTCCCCATACATGCCGACAAACTGGTTCTTCTGATAGATCACGTCGTGGACATTGTCGGGAAACCGGGGGTCGTCCACCCGGTTCAAAATGGTGTCGATGACCAGCCGCTGACCCTCCTCCGGCTCGCCTTCCGCCTCCGCCATCACGCAGAGGGCGATCAGGTCGATCTCCTCCTGGGTCAGCGTGACGGCGTTGGGCTCTTCCATCGGTTCCTCCGGCTGGACGACAGGGGCCTTGGAGACCACAGGCTGAGGAATATCAGCCCGTTTCTCCGTCAGGTTGACCTGTTCCGCAACCACATGGACCGGGGTGACAACCGGCTCCGAAGCGGCGGCAGGCTCATACTCCACGCAGAAGGACGCGCCGGTGAGCATTACGGCGGCAAGCAGCAGGGTAGCCAAAAATTTCTTCATAACTCAGCCCTCACAGCGTCTGATGGGTGGCCAGCGCGTCGGTGATGTCGCCCACCACGTTGAAGTCCAGGATAAAGGACCGCTCATAGCCGTTCACGAAATCCACCGCCTTCTCGCGGCACACCTCGAACATGCCGAAGTCCACAAAGTTGTCCCCCATGGGCTCTCTGGGGTCATAGATCCAGCCCACCACGGCGCCGGCCTTGGTCAGGCGGAAGCCCAGCATCTCATAGACCTCGTTGAGGAACAGGTGGCCGCGGGACTTGAGCCGGTCGTTGGCCTGGGCCTGAAGGGCCAGCAGGTAAAATTTGTTCTGCTCGGCATCCTTCATGTAGGCGGGGTGGCCCTCGTCAAAGATACGGGCATAGGGGCTGTACTTGGAGGGGTCCCAGCCCTCGGCGGCTACGTCCACCGTCTCCTTGACCTTCTTCTCCTTACCATTCTCGTCTACCACCGTGGTCTCGATCTCCTTGGCCTTGATATTGTAGCGCAGCTCCTTCTCCACCTGCTCGCCGAACCGCTCCAGCACACGGCCACTGTAATCCTTAAAGTGTTTGTCCAGGGTGGCATAGGCCGCCGCCAGCGCCATGTTGCGCTTTCTCATGATCTTGTGGCTGGTGAGGATGCAGGTGATGGACGCCGCGCCCAACAGAACGGCGGGGGCGTACAATCTGATGTACTGGAAGCCGGTGTGGGAGTAGACCTGCATACGGTCGCTGTGGGCGTCCTCCTTGGTGTAGGTTTCTCCGGCCTGGGTGACGCCGGAATCCTCGGCGCTCTGAATCCGTTCGATGTCATCCTGGGTCTTCTCTGCCACCTTGAGGGCCTTGGGAGTGGCTTGGCAGGCCATGACGGCGCTCACCACCACGCCGACCACGCCGGCGGCCACCAGGATTTCAGGGCTCTTCTTCTGAAGCTGGAACCCCACCTTATTGAAGGTCAGGCTCACAGATTTCATGATCTCGTTGGTTTTCATTGTCAAATATCCTCCTTAGAAAATGATCTCGCAATGGATTTATAGATTTTCCCCACGTTCTGGAGATTTCCGTTGAACTCCTCCAGCAGGTCATCCAGTTTATCGTCGAATTTCTCGGCGATCTGCTCCTTGGCCTTCTGCACGACCTCCTTCTTGAGCTTGCTCTCGTCGATTCGGGCGACATTCTTGGCGATTTGATCCGCCACGCCGTCCGAAATCGCGTCATACTGGGCCTTTACCGCCGTGCCCACCCGGCTCTCGATCTCCCGCTTCGCGTCGGCCACGACCTCCTCAGTGGCCCGCTTGACCGCGGAATAGGACTCCCGCTCTACGGCCTTCTGAACCGCCTGGTCAATGACCTTTGCGGGAATATCAATCTCGGTGTTGTTGGCCAGGTTGTCGATGCTGGTATCCAGCCGGTCACACATCACCTTCATTTTGGAGTGGACGCCGATGGCGTAGCCCACGCCCACAAGCCCCAAAATGCAGATGCCGACGCCTACAAATGAATCCGCGTTAATCCGCATGGCGCTCCTCCTCATGCTCTCTCATGTATTCGTAATACTCGGTGTCCGTGGCGAACAGCATCCACCGGCCACATACCAGACCCTTGTAGCCGCTGGAGGTCAAATATCCACACATGGCGTCCGCCTCCTTTTAGTTGATCTGGACCGTCCTTGGAAGCTGCAAGGTATAGCCCTCCCTAGTTCGGATGACCTTTGCCGACTGAATGTCCGTCCAGCCGTATCGGTTGGCGGTGTAGTTGCGGCAGGTGATGCCCGCCAGGTCGTAGAGGTCGGCCACCGACGCGATGCCGTAGTTGGCGATGGCCGATTCCAGCTGATCCAGCACCAGCTCGGCGTCCCCGCGGGTCTCAAATATAATGTCGTCATACTCAAAGCCCGCAGCGGCTCTGGGCCGTCCGTACTCTCTGCGGTCATCCCGCCTGTCGTCCCAGTAGGTGAGCCGGGAGCGTCCGTCCCGTTTGTTCCTGCTTCCGCCGATGCGCCCGGAGTCGCCGAAGAGCACAATGCTGATCACGTCGGCGATGGCGTTCTTGATGCCGGGGATAATCACGTCCATCATGATATAGGACTTGACGTTCTCCCCGTCCTCCGGGACAAAGATGTTGACGAATTTCCGGGCCTCACTCTTCTTCCGGGTCTTGGCCGCTCCGGTCACCACCTTTTCCAGCTTCTTTTCCGCTTTTCCCGGTGCGGTAGAATCCGTTCTCTCCCTTGCGCTGTGGGAGTTGTTGGGATACTCTGCCATTACGGTTCCTCCTTGTAAGTGATGGGCTTGGGCTGGGGGAGTGTGATGATATAGCCGTCGTCCGTCTGGACGATCTCCGCCCCGTCCACGGAGGTCCAGCCAATCCTTGTCATCTCGTATTTGAAATCGTGGGTGCCGGCCAGCTCATACAAATCCGCCGCCGTTGCGTTGCCGTAGGTGCTGATGAGGGTCTTGAGCCCGTCCAGCACCTGCTCGGCGTCCTCCCCGGTCCCAAAGATGGGCTCTTCGTACTTCACACGGTCGTACCTGTTTTCCACGGCATACCGGATCGCTCTCCGTGTCGCCAGGCTCCCCAGCGCCATACCGCCCAATAACAACAGGGTGTTCTTCAAAATACCTCTCATGATGCAATTTTCTCCTTTCAAAAGCAAAAAAGGGAAAGCACCTGAAACAGGTACTCTCCCCCGGCGAACCTCTCTTCTGCTTACTTTACTGAGTTCCCCTCGTCGGAATCCTCCGCAGTCTCTTCGACATCGGTGTACTCGACGTCTACCGCGTCGGTCCCGGCCTTTCTGGCAGCCTTCCGCTCGGCCAGCTTGGCGCCCGCAAACCCCCAGAGCTTCTTCGCCCCGCCAATCACGGCGTAAGCCAGGAAGCCTCCGACGATTCCTGCGACCAGCGCGCCAGCGTTTCCGCTGTCAACGGCCTCATCGACCTCCACGGTCTCGTCCATAACCTCGTTCTCCATCACTCTTGCGTTCATTTCTTCCATGTCAAGTTCCTCCTTGTAAAGTTAGGTTCATTGGATGGTTCTCCATAATAGGAGATGCAATTTCTGCGGATGTCACCAGCCCAGATAGACCGGCGGGACCCGGTGCCCCAGCACCAGATAAGGGACGCCGTCCACCAGCTGGGAGCTGAAGTCCAGCTCGATGTAGCCCTTGTCAATGTCCCACCCCATGGTCTCTCCGATAGAGTCGTCGCAGGGCTCCAGGCCAATTTCCATCAGAAACTCATTGACGGTGATCTTCACCTCGTCCCGCATCCGCTTGTTCAGCGTATTTTCCGCCCGGCGGAGGCTCTCGATGTCCGACTTGAAGCAGGTGTTGGTCAGCGGGTCGAAGCAGGGGGTCTCGCCCCGTCCGGTGGAAATGAATTCCCGCTCTTTGACATTGGCCTTCTCCAGCTTGTCCTTGGCCACCGCGTCCCGGATGGCCTGCTCCTTCTTCACGCCGACCACCTCAACCGCCTTGTCCCGGTACTCCTTCAACGCGGTCTCCGAAATGGTGTAGGCTGTGACCAGGGCCGCGTTGCGCCGTGCGCTGATGGAACTGGCCCCGATGATGCAGGCCGCGGAGCATACGCCGGTGACGACCGGGGGAATATAACATTTCCAGGTGGTCTTGACGATCTCGCCGGTGGTCAGGCGCTTTCCGTCCCGGATTTCCTTTTCGTCCACCATCCGCAGGGCCTTGGGGGTGGCCTTGACCGCCATCACAGCGGCGGCGGTCATCCCGGCGATGCCGATGCCCGTCAAAATCTCCGGGCTGTGCTTTTTCACGGTTTTCTGCAACGCTTTCAGGGCGTTTGAAATTGCTTGTTTGTTCAAGACGCCATCTCCTCTCATAAATATCAATGTTTTCATCGCTCCAGCTTCTCGATCTCATCGAGGAATCCCCTCACGGTTTCGGCCGCGATCCGAAAGATCCGGTGCTGCTGGTCCGTGACGCAGGTCTCGGCGTATAGCCCCAGCTTCGCGGCGAAACGCTCTACCGTCTCAGAGGCCAGTGTCCACGGGTGGTCCCAGACCTGTTGCAGCAGCTCCTCCACCGCCCAGCGGGAAAAGCTGACTTCCTCCGCCTCGTGCCTGGGCCAGTCGGACCTTGGCGGCTCCTCAAAGCCGTTCAGGACCTCCATGAGAAAGAGGATCGCCTGTTCGTTCATGGACAGCGGCTCCTGCAAAAGCAAAGAGCCCCGGTCAGGGCTCCTCGCTTTCCTTTTCTCCATGTTCACGGGCGGCCAGTGCTTCATTTACCTTCTCCTCGATAATCGCGTCCTGCTCCCTTCCGTCAGCCCAGGCGGACAGCAGTGTGCCGATCCCGCCCAGGGCCATACCTACAAAGGACAACACCTTAAATATCGTTTTCGAGTCCATAAAGTCAAACCTCCTGTTAAATATAGATTCTCCATAATAGGAGATGCAATTTCTGCGGAGCCCTCAGAGCTCCATGTCCTCGTATTCACGCTCGCTTACCGGCGGGAAGGGCGCGTCGATGATGTAGCATTCCACCTCGCCGTTGAGCCCGTCGTCCACCACGGTCTTTTGGTGGTCAAAGTCCACCCAGTAGAGCCCGTCCGAAACCATCCAGCCCACCTCGTCCCCGCCGGGCACCGGCTCGATACCTAGGAACTCGTAAAACTGGTTCAGGGTGATGAAACCTCCGCCCAGGGCAAAGTTCCGGTTGAGGTGGTATTCGGCCTGGAGCACCTGGCTGATGGTAGCCTGAAAATACCGCTCCGAGATGGCGTCGTAGAACAGCCGCTCCTCCTCGCCGGCGTCCTCAAAGTCCAGAGAGGATGACCCGATCAGGGTGCCCGCGTAGATGGGCTGCTTTTTGCTCTTTTCGGCGGCCAAGGCTTCCATGATCCCCCGGTGGGCGTCTATGCCGTGGAGCTCCTTGACCTTGCGCTGGTAATCGTTGTAGGACCGGCTGACCAGGGCGTAGGCGCTGACCAGAGCCGCCTGCTGACGCCGGTTGAGGGCATTTGCTCCGAAAATACACCCGATTACAGCGATTCCCGTGGCCGCCGCCGGTACATAGCATTGCCAGCAGGCTCCTATCGTCTCCATTCGGGTCAAATTTCCGCCATTTTCCGCCTTTTTGACCGCTTTTGCCGCCTCAATGCGCTTGAGGGCCTTGGGTGTGGCCCTGACCGCCAGAGCCGCCGTGGCCACCACCCCCGCCGCGCTGACAACGGTCAATATCGTCGGCGCCGCCTTTTTGACCGCTTTCTCGGCTCCGTGGAGCAGGGTCGTTTTTGCGTTCACGTCCGTATCCTCCTTAAATATAATCAAAGATGTGGTGCTTCCGGCAGATCTCGCAGAATTCCTCCTGCAAAGCCCGGCGCACCTCCACAACAACCGGGAATGCGGGCGGCTCCGGCGTCTGAATGGAATGACCCAGCTCCTGTTCCACGAAATCCACTACCTTTCCGGCCGTACCCTCCAGAACATAGCCGGTATAAGCGGTAATGACAAGCTTTTCCCGCTCTGTCAGCTTGGGCTTGCGGCGGAACCGGCGGTATTCCTTGAGAAGCTCCTGAATACCGAAGTCCTCGGCGGCCTTATTCCAGTCCAAATGGCGTTTGTCCGCGTCGAGCACCACCATGCCATACTTGATGGACCGCACCAGCTCCTCCACGCTGGCTCCGTACCAGCACATGTCGCCGATCAGATTGGTGGTCTTGCCCAGCTCGATCTTGTGCTGGTTGGGGTGCTTGAAGACCGGCATTACCTGGCCGGGAATGGCGTACTGGCTCTTGTAGTCAAACTTCTGGAGCTCCTCAAAAGCCTCGTCGGTCAGGAAGGGGCGGATGCCGCGCTCGCTCAGAATATCAAGATAGGTCTTAACCATGATGTTTTCTCCTTTCGAGTGTTAAATCTGAATCACTGCGTCGGGATTGAGGACCACAATGGAGTCACAGTCCCACCCATACAAAGCGAGATATAAATCATCGGCCCGCTGGTCTTGGTATTCCTCCCCATACCAGCAGAGTTCAACAGCGTCAATTCCTCGCCGCAGACATTCCACAAAGTCAATTTCCTCCCACATGCCGGGCGGAACGTCTCTCACCATCGGAAGCTGTCGCAGATCGTTCAAATTATGAATGACCGCTACTTTTTCCGGATTTCGCATGATAAACTGAAATGAGGGTTCTGCGGCGCAATCCCGAAAGGAATTCTCCTCGCACCATTTGGCCCAGCCGTAGGACGCACGTTTTCTCGATGCCCATAGACCTCCGTGGGGCTTTACCCAGGAGTATTTCGTGTTTACCACCGGAAACCCATGGCTCGGGTCGAAGGCGTCCGCGCCATAATGAATGTAAACTTCTCCAGTCATTGTTTCTCCTTTTCCGTTTAGTCAAAATATAATCCGTCCAGGATGGACTGGGCCGCGTCCCTGGAGATAGAAAAGACGAACCGTGGGTCGTCCTCTTTTGCTGTGGCAGACATCCTCTCCACAAATCTCGCTACTACGGCGGTGGGAGAGTCTCCTTCATGCCTGCCAATCTCCCGGAGCAGCTGTTGCAGGGTAAATTTCTGAATGCTGAGCTCCTCGAAATACTGGTCGTTGGGCGGAGCAAGCCGCATGTTATGCTCGATGTCGCCGATAAGGTCCTGTATAAAATCCCCCATGACCACATCGGGGTATCCAATTTCCGCTTTCATGGCGTCAGGGCTCGTAGGGGACCTGCTCCACGTCCCCGCCGGGAACGGTCACCGACCGCATCAGCCGCCCGGTCACCTCGTCAAAGTAGATGGTGTCCGCCATGTGGTCCCAGTCCTCGAACTGCTCCGAGATATTTTTGCCACGGGACCGCCGCAGGGCAATCAGCTCCTCGGCAATGACCCGCCGCCACGCCCTGGCAACCGGCTTCCGACTCTGGGCGAGGACGTTGTAGAGTCCGCTCTCGGTGAGGAACGTCACCCGCCGGTGTTGACCCGCCACTTCCGATGACAGCACCAGCCTCTCGTCCTCTTCGCAAAGGTTGGTCAGGTTCCAAATATTGTTCGGCCCATAGTCCATCAGCTCAGCGACGTCCCCCGCCTTGAACAGGGGCTCGTCCAAATCCCGATACACCGGGAGGGTACAGGTCTTGAACTTGATCTCGCCCACAATTTTAACTTCCATGCTCATTTTCTCCTTTCAAATATTGCTCCGTTTGTATTCTTTTGCCCGGTCCCGCAGCTGTTGGAACAGAATATCCGTGAGACCCATCGCAAATTCATTGATTTTCGCCTGCTCCCCGTCTGGCAGAGAGGCAATGCTCGACACGTTATAGGTGGCGAATATGGCCCGCTTTACAATATCCCAGCCCGTCTCTCCGGAAATCCGGTTTGGAAACACAAAGGCGCGGTCCTTGGGATGATGATACAAGCGGTTGAACTCCCTTGCCAATTTGAAAAAGTGCTGATGCGCCGGCCGCAGGAAATCCCTCTGTTTGCACTTTTTGCAGTCCGGACCGGCGTCCGTAAATCCGTTCAGTTCGTATCCGCACGACCGAACCAGCTTCGCAATGTCGTCCAGGGTCTTTTCCCCAGCGCCCCTCGCCTTTGCAATGTCGTCGCGGGTCAAATTCAAAATATCCCCTAACGTGCGAAGACCGAGACGATGCGCCAGAACATTGTAAGCGCGTACTGAGAACACATCGTCTTCGAGGTGCTCGCTCCAAAGAACTTCAAGCTCCGTGTCCAGCGGCCGTTTCTCCATGGTAAACTCCTTTCCAAACTTGTTTTTTTCTCCATGCAAAAGCGAAAGAGAAAGTGCCGGACTCGAACCGGCGGCCTCAGGCATTTCAGCCTGCGCTCTACCACTGAGCTAACTTCCTCTCCATAATAGGAATTGCAAAATCTGCGAAAACCTAAGAGAGGCAGGTGGGTTTCCGTCTTGCGTTGCCTACTACCACCCTCGCTTCGTAGCTCGCTGTATGCCTCTCCACAATAGAACCTGCGGAATCTGCGGAAGAAAGACAAAGCCCCTGTTATGGGGCCTTTGCCTCAGAGCCCGATGCTCTTCAATAATTTGTCAAGCTCTTCCTTCGTGAGCTCCAGATCGACGTCCAGATGTACGTGTGTCTTTTCATCAACCACCGTTGTCCGCAGCCGGTTGAGCCGAATATCCATATCGTAGCCCAGCTTCTTACGCACAACGGTCCTTGCGATTTTTGATACAAGTCCTGTTGTAAATTTCGATTCCAGTCTCATTTCGTCCATGCTCCTTTACCTCCTTTTACGAGCATCGTTCTCCGTAATAGGAGCTGCGAAATAAGCGCAAATATAAAAGGAAAAGCCCTTGTCCGGGCCGTTCCCTTTAATAAATCCAGTTTTCTTTTGCAAAGAACAGCGGAACTGCAATCATCCCGATAAATACCAGCGCCGTGGCGTCCTGCTCCAGGAATGTCGGAACACTTCCGCAGAGCATCAGCCCCACAGCGTACAGCTTGTTCTTGAATGTTTTCATAAACCGCAACCCCTTTCAAAATCAGTTGGTTTCTCATAAAGATTAACTATTAAAAGTCAACCCCGAAAATGAATGGTGGTGGTGAAAAAGAGATGGCTCAAAAAAGGTATAGCAAAGCTGAGGTCTTGTCAGACCCCTGCTGGCTATTCAAGTAGCTGCACTTAAGCCGCTGAGCAATATGGCTGCCTGGACTTCTCCATGGCAAATATCAGACGAACCAACTTTTTGGCCGCGTGAGAGATGGCAATGTTGTAGTGTTTTCCCTCCGCCCGCTTCTTGGCGAGATAATCAGCAAAAGTCGGGTCCCAGTGGCAGACATACTTGGTTGCGTTGTAAAGTGCGTAGCGTAGGTATCGGGAGCCACGCTTTTCCATATGCGGGTAGCAATTTTTGAGCTGTCCGGATTGGTAAGTGGAGGGGGACATCCCTGCATAAGCCAACAGCTTGTCTGGGGAGTCAAACCGGGTGAAGTCGCCGACTTCTGCCAGGATCATGGCAGCCATGCGGAACCCCAGCCCAGGGATAGTGGTAATAGGAGAATGAAGCTCATCCATAATGGATTGGATTTGCTCTTCGATTTCATCAATTTCACGATCCAGTTCACGGATGAGCCGGATGGTGTGCTGCAATTCAAGGGACTTGGCAGGCATCTGAGAGCCAATAGAGTTTTTGGCGGCATTTCGTATTTCAAGAGCCATATCCCGTTTGTAGTGGCCATTGGAGGCGGTTTCGAGCAACGCTTTCAGCCTCGTTAAATGGGTATTGGCAACCTGTTTGGCCCCCGGGAACTCTTCCAGCAGGGCGTAGACAGAAGCAATATGCAGAGAAGGGACGAGTTTTTCCAATTCCGGAAACAGAATGCAGACCAGCCGGGCGATAGAACTTTTCAGCTTGGCACGTTCTTTCACCTTGTCAAAACGGTATCTGGTCAGTGACTTTAGCTCCTCGTTGTGGTATGCTGTATCTGTGTAGGGTTTGAGGCCCGCATCGGATAACAGCATAGAAGCAATCGTTCGTGCATCCACCCGGTCAGTCTTGGTCTTTCTCAGGCTAAGGCTCTTTCGGTAAAGGTTTGTGCGCAAGGGATTCAGGACATAGGTGGTCAGACCGTTGTCAAGAAGAAACCCGAGCAGATTGTAGCTGTAATGTCCGGTAGCCTCAAGCCCTACTTTTATTTTATCCTGCGGTGCGGTACAATGCCGGATTCGCTGTAAAAGGTAGTGGAACCCGTCCATGGTGTTGGGGATTATGAATGCATCCGCCAGGACTTCGCCCTCGGAACTGACGATAAAGCAATCGTGCTTATCTTTTGAGACATCGATGCCAACAGAAACCACCATAACAAATACCTCCAACGATAAATATGTGATGCTGCATCCACAGTACACCTTACTTTTGTAGCCTTGTTCCACATAAACCGTCTGGCGGTATTTAACTGATCAACAAAACTGTAAGGGGCTGTGGTTGGAACCTTTCTGGAACCATCTCGTGGTAGGAGGTTGAAACCAATCCACAGCATCCCTTACAGTGTAGCACAGCCCTTGGAGAGGGGCTCTAATAACTACTACTCTATAATACAAGGAGGTTGTCAAATCGGCGTATGGTCGAAGACCGTCTCCCAGGGCTGCTTGGGCAGGGGCTTCATCTTCAGCGCCCACATGATCTGCCGGATGGTCACGGTGGGGTAGAGGCCGTCCGTACCCGTCCCGGCCCGGCGGTCAAAGAACGCCCGAAACCGGGGGTGCAGATATAATGGGTCCGTCAGCCACTCGTCTACCTCGGCCCAGAAGGTGTGCTTCGTCTCCGGGTCGTACCGCTGCTGAATCACCGCCAGGCCCCGTTCGCCGACAAGGAACAGGGTGCAGTGGTTATAGACCGGATGGTCGCAGCAGTAGCGCTGTCCGTACATGGAAAGATAAATGGGCGGCTTCTCGTAGTGATAGCGCATGTCTGCCTCCAAATATAAAAGAAAGAGCCCCGATCAGGACTCCTTCTCTTGCTCTTTCAGAAATTTTTCGATGGGATAACCTAATCGTTCCAAACAATCAAAGCACTGCATCGTATGATTTTTCATCACCGATTCTGCTTTTTCGTCCTTCAAAATGCCGATTTGGTTCAGCACATTACAGACGTCAAGCATGTTTGCGTGGTATTTGAACCTCAACGCCGCTACTTTTTTCGTAATATCCATGACTGGTTCCTCCTCAAAATAGTTTCTCATAATACACTCTGCCATTTCTGCGCCTATCAAAAATATAAAAGAGGAAAAGCCCCTGTTACAGGGCTCCTCCTCTACGTTGGTCATGCTTAGTCGTCGAACATTCTGCACGACGGCTTGCAGTAGGGGTATGGGCCTCCGCACGCTCTGCACCCGGCGGGCGGCATGTCGTTCCGGAAGACCAGGTAGTCGTCGCCTCTTTCATCCTGTACGAGCTCCATCGGATCTCCGCTCTCATACTCGTACTCCATCTCGTCAATCTCCCATCCGCAGGACGGGCAGGCGTAAATATCACAACCTCCTCTTGGGTCTTCTCTCCGGTCCATCACCGCCCCGCACCGGTTACAGATCGCGAACCCCCGGTTCAGGTAGTCCATCAGTTCGTCTCCTGCCGGCCGAATGACCTTTTTACCCTTCTTACGCATTTGCATTACCTCCTAAGTCGTCCGGGCCTTGCGGCTCCGGCTGATATTGAGGTAAAGAGCGCTCTCTCCTCATAAAACGCCTTGTAAATTTGGCGAGGACTATGGTAAAATGGAGACATCCTTTATGTATGGAGGGGCGAATATGGCTGTTTGTATAGAATGCGGCAAAGAGTTTGATGTTGCCGCCGTGAGACGAAAGCTCAGTCGAGAATATTATAAGGGTGTTTACGACGATCAATACCCAGACGCCAATGTTTGCTATGATTGCGCTCTTCCCGACATCAGCGCCAGTTGGGGGACAGGAGAAGACCAAATCAAAGACATGGGCTCCGGTTGGGACCCGGATTAAAAAGCAAGAGCCCTTGTCTGGGGCCCTGCTTTTTGGGGTTCACCCGTTTCTTGCCTGTCTCTTTTGGTCAATGATTTTGAAGTTCCTAATCCACTTTTCCATCAGCGCGACAGGCCGCCTCACAACCGCCGCAATCTCCTCTGCGTTTTTCCCTTCGTCGTATAAGCGGCGTGCTCGGCCAATGTCGACCCTCAGAATGAATTGGCGCTTTTCTTCTTCCGTCCATTTCATAAACAGATACCTCCTTGAAAATATCGGGTGTTCTCCATAAAACGCCCCGAATAACTCGCGGATAAAACGAAGAGACTGTGCTGTCTGCACGGCCTCTTCATTTTCTTTTCGAGCCTGTTCGTTACTTTGTCGGCCGAAAACGGCTGAACAGATTCCTGAACGTGGTGGACGAGTAAACCCCGGACTCCTCAAACTTGAATCCCCGTCTCATCCAGATGCCGTAGAACATCAGCGGCAACACCAGTTCCGCGCCGGCCACCGCAATGCGCACATACCGGTCGATCTTCTGCTCCCGAAGCTGACGGTTCTGAAGCTCCTCCTCACGGGCGCGGTCGGCATCCTTGCAGGCAAGCTCCTCCCTGCGCTGTCTGCCGTCCATCTCCCGCCGCTCGGACTTCTCATCCACGTCGGCCTGGGCCCTGATCTCCTCGATACGCAGCTTGTGCAGCGCCGCCAGATCCCGGATCGCTTTCGCTCTCTCCTCGTTTCCGGATGGAAGGGTCCGCAGATTCGCGAGCTCCGTCTCGATCACATCATCCAACAACGTTTTGATCTCTGCCATATGCTTTTTCTCCTTTCAAAAATCAGAATTGGCTCCATAATAGCCGATGTTATTCGTGCGGCAGGAAGTCCTCCACCTTGACCCGGAAGACCACCCGTTTCTTCCGCATAACGGCCCGTATATCCGTATCCAGCTCAAGATATAAATGAGGGCCTTCGTCCGCGAAATCGGAATGGTCCACCCGCAGGTCGCCGACCGGACGATCCTGGAACAGACACATACCGATCAAAATTCCGATGCAAAGCGCCGCAATCGCCGCAATAATCTCCAAATTCAATTCCTCCTTTGACGCTGTTTTCTTAAATTTTTCACCCGGGAATTTTTCAGGATATCACTCTAACACGCTTTCCGGCCGGCTGCGTATGGAAAATAGAAAGCAAAGGGCCTGCTCAGCCCTTGCTCCTGGATTTGAGTTTCCATTTCAGCTGTTCCAGCTTTGTGGAAGCCGCGTTCCTAACCTCCGGAATGGACGCCAATGCGACCGCCATCGTAACGGCGGGCACGATCACCTGCCCGATCCAAAGCCTCAGCTCCCGGCTTGCCTCGATTTGCTTGTAAGTCATAATGGTATCACCTCCATAATAGCCGCTGCCGTTTCTGCGAAATACAAAAAGGAAAGAGCCCGCGTTTCCGCAGGCCCAATCCTTACTCTTCGTATTCTTCTAATGCTTTTTCCAATTCGATGATGTGCGCTATCCGAAGTATGATTTCATCTAATTCGTCCTCAAGCGCAAAACTGTTTTCCCATAAGTCTTCAAATCCACCCGGGTTCTTGTCATTTTCCCGAATGAATCGGACTAACTGTTTCACAGCATTGAACTTGTTGTCCGCCACCTTTTCCAAAATCGTTTTCTTCATGGCATTTCGCCTCCATAAAGGAGCCTGCCTATTCCGCAGACTTGTCCTCGTACACAACCCGTTTCCTTAGGGCACTCCATGGAACATACCGCTCCTTCCGGCAGACCGGGCACCAGAACCGGCTTGTCTTTCCGCCGATGTCCACCAGATCGCCGCAGTCGGCCTCCAGCCTGCTCCCGCAGTTCGGGCAGTTGAACCGGTAGCATTGCCGGACAGCCACGTCCACAACCCGCAACTTCAATCCCTCCTCTTGCTCAGCAGCCAGAAGAACCGTCTGTACGCGGCGTAATAGACGTCCCGGCAGCAGGGAATATCATACTTCATCTTCAGCGCATCGTAGGACAGCCCCTCGGTCACGCCCCGCAGCAGATAGGAGTAGAGGTCGGGCTCCGCCTCGATGGCCGCCTGCTCCACCATCTCCATGCGCTCCGCGAAAAAGAGCCGGGACTGGGCGCACCGCTCTGTTGGGTCGCCCTTCACCTGCCCGCAGCTCACAAAGACCTGGAGGTCGGCCGGCCGCTTGCTCAGCCCATCCAGGGCCAGTCGGGCCTTTTTCCAAATGGGGTATTGTAGGCAGAAATGCTTCAGCTCGTAGTAGCGGTGCTTGCCGATCCAGTAGGGGTTCTTCTGCGAAAGCTCCGGACGCATGTCATTTCTCATCGTCGTTCTCCTCTCCAGAAATATCCGGTTTCCTCGTACAATCGCTTTGGCGAGATGTAGAAATTGATCCGGCCGTACCGGGAATCCATCTCCTCAATGCTGGCCACCAGATTGCCGTTCCGGGTCGCCTTGCCGATGGGCAGCCAGCCGGAGATAATTCCGGCCCTCACCCAGGACGCGTCTTTTCCATAAACACGGGCCACCACCGCCACAGGGACGGAGCCCGGATGGAACTCTTGTTCATTCATCGGCGTCTGCCTCCTTTCAACGGCTATTCTAAGGGCGCAGCCCCGTTTTCGTAAAAACAACCTCGGTGGAAAGAAAAAAGAGAAGGAGCCGCCTGTTACAGCGGCTCCCGCCCTTTAGAAACGATTCCTTTTCCGGGCCCAATGGTTGAACGTCTTTCCAACCGTCTTCCGAATCCCGATCCACCAGGCCGGCTCAAACATGGCAATGATATACACCGCGCTGAAAATCGCGCCGATGACTGTCACAATGCCGCTGAGTTTGAGATATCCGCCCCAGGTGACCGGCTTCTCTGTCCATTTCTGCTTGTTCATTCTTGATTACCTCCTAAAAAGTTTTGTCTCCATAAAGGAGACGGCCTTTTGTGCGGATAAAAAGGGAAGAGCCGCTGTGTCAGCGGCCCCTCTTTGCCTTCTTGAAGTCGACGAATATAATTTTGTCTGACTTCGGGTGTGTCAGTTTGAGCTGTACCATTTGAAACTTCCTGTTCAGAACCTTCGTCCATAGTGCCGCGCCTGCCGTGGATACCGCGCCCACAACCGCGAATGTTCCGATCGCACTAAGAATTTTCCTGGTGTCCATAACCTTCACCTCCATAAAGGCCCCTGTTGAATCGGCGCGAAAAAAAAGAAAAGGAAACGACTTCAGGGTCGGCCCAACGAAAACCGTTGCCCGGTGGGTGCCATCTTTTATTAAGTTATTACTTGGCGGCACGCCTTCGTGTCTCACCGCTGGATTTCCACCAGCATCTATCCGTTTCCTTTCCATAATAGGAATTGCGAAATCTGCGGGGGCCCGTTTTCTAACTTAGGTTAAATCGGGCTAATCTAAATTAGAAATATAACCGCCGGAGACAAAAGAAAGAGCCGCCGCGAGAGCGGCTCAATCTGTTTTGGCCTGTTCAATGGTCCTGTTCCAGCATATCAGCGACCTTTTCCGTCATGCTTTCGTATTCGTCCGGAAACGTCTCGCACATCCAGCGTTGGCAGCCGCGCACACCTCTGCCGTACAAAAACTTGCCCCACAGAAATGCTCCGGCTGCAATGGCCAGTGTGCCCAAGCCTACCCGTCCGAAGTCTTTTGCCATGACTTTGGTGTTGAGTGCTTTGATTTTGTCCATTGAAATCACCTCCATAAAGGGCTGTGCAATTCCTGCGTCCGAAAAAGAAAAGAGCCGCCTGTTACGGCGGCTCGATCCTTTGTCAAACATCCCTGCTCAGGAATATCTCATTTCCACGACGCCATACCTTGACCGGACGCTTCGACCGCTTGATGGCCGCGGCCAGACAAGACCGGCAGACCGCCGGGGATTTATAATCGGTCTCGCTAAATTCCACCTTTACGATTTTAGCGTCGCCGTTCGTAAACTCCTCGATCAGCTCTTGCAGCTTGTGATAGCCGTTCATCTTCGGTATCTGGTCCACAGGTGTCAGTTTCATGCTCATTTACTCCTTTCGCTTATGGATTTCTCCATAATAGGAGCTGTGCTTTCTGCGAAAGCCACCGGAGCATGGTCATCTCGCAGGGGTAATCCTCGAACCCCAGTGTCTCGCAGGTGATAAGCCCCTCCAGTACGCCGAATATCACTTCGGCCTCGTACTGCTTGTAGGGGAAGAACAGACCGCCCAGTTCCCGGTGGATTGCCCCGCAGCCGGAGCACCGCAGGCGGCGCATGGGAACTCTGGAGGTTTGCCGCCCTTTCGTCCGTACCAGTCTGGGCACGCTGTCGTAGTATTTCAACCGTCCGCCGCACCGGGGACAGGCGGAGCACTCGTTCATCACCATATCCAGCCCTCAAATCTTAATCAAAAATATTGTGTAGGAATATGCTTGACAATTCGTACACTTATCATATATGATTAGCGCGGGCGGCGCAAGGGGCAAAAAGAAAAGGAGCCGCTGATTAAGCGACCCCAATTCCTATTTAGTTCTTTTGCTTGTGTGCTCTGATGATTGCCCTTGTGATCTGAACGCCAGCAATAATCGCCGCGCCAATCATCATACCATGGATCACATTTTTGGCGCCTTGTCTCATTCCTTCGTTATAAAATGCTGTCAAAGCCGCCCCATGCTTATCCAAAAGCAAATTAAGCTCGTCGATTTGTGCATTCGTCATGTATTTCATATAGAACACCTCCATAAAACCCACTGTAAATCTTGCGAAAGGAGACACCCAATGAAGAAACACGTGAACCCAGCCAAGCATTTGCATGAAGTCTATACTATGCAGGGCGGCGTAAAAGAGTATAACAAAAATCAGCGAGCCTGGGGTGCGCTACTATTTGCGGGCAGCGTTTTTCTACTCCATGCGGTAGGCGGCCGTATCGTTGACAAAATCGAACGCCGAGAAATTAAAGCCTTGAAAAAGAGGGATGACCTATGCTGACCCAATGCCCAGAGTGCGAATTGCCAGTGAGCGATAAGGCAAATGCCTGTCCTCATTGCGGATATCCTCTGAAACCTTCTGAAAAAATAAAAAGACCTCGCAAATCCAACAAGCGACGGCGATTGCCGAATGGCTTTGGTCAGATCAGTGAGATCAAAAATCGTAATTTGAGAAATCCATTCCGAGCCATGGTAACTGTGGGGAAAACTTCTGATGGCAGACCCATTTGCAAACCGCTCAAGCCAGAATCATACTTTGCCACCTATAACGACGCTTATGCCGCTCTGGTGGAATATAACAAGAATCCGTATGACCTCGGAACAGCCATCACCATGCAGGAGCTCTATGACAAGTGGCTTCCAGAATACGAAAAGACCGTCAAGAGTACAAAGGCGGTGACCAGTGCTTGGCCTTACTGTTCGGCAGTTTACAAGATGCGAGTTATGGACATTCGAGCCCGTCATGTAAAAGGCTGCATGGAAGAGGGCGTGGCCACTGTTCGAGGCAGAGAGCAGCATCCAACAGCCACCATGAAGAACCAAATCAAATCCATGTTTAACATGATGCTGGACTATGCATTGGAATATGAGTTAGTGGATCGAAACTATTCCAGAACCTTCAACCTCACAGAAGAAACCGTCAAAGAGATCCAGAAGGTAAAAAAGGGGCATATTGCTTTTACAGATGATGAAATGGAATTGCTCTGGAATAATATCGATGAGAAACACGGCATCGATATTCTGCTCATCCAGTGCTACTCCGGCTGGCGCCCTCAGGAACTGGGGCTACTGGAACTAAAGGATGTGGATTTAGAGAACTGGACATTTCAAGGCGGCATGAAGACGGATGCCGGTGAGAATCGTGTTGTCCCCATTCATTCCCGTATTCAGGACCTGGTACTCAAAAAATATCGAGAAGCAGAAGCAATCGGAAGCCCGTATCTGCTTAACTGGGCAGACCCCAACAACCGAAACAAGAAGAACTTTGAGTTGACCTATGCTCGGTATCAGAAAGCCTTCGAGCGTATCCGTGATGAATTGAAACTAAACCCCGAGCACCGTCCTCACGATGGTCGCACCCACTTTGTGACCATGGCAAAACGCTATGGGGTGGATGAGTATGCCATCAAATATATGGTAGGTCACAAGATCTCCGACATCACAGAAAAGGTCTACACGCGCCGCGAATTTACTTGGCTTCGAGAGGAGATTGAGAAAATAAAATAGACCTTGCCAAGCTCGCTTTCAGTGTAGGAGTATAGGTGTAGAAATAAAATCAACCACATCAAGAAGTGTAGGAATATGGTTGTATGAATGGTACAGAAATAATATACGAATTACCTACACTTACCCGCTTTTAACTACTCTTATCTGTTCTGAAAACCATTGGTATTACAGCAGTTAACAGCACTTAGAAGCAGGTAAAAGTGTAGTTAGTTTCTATAATATAAACGCAGTCGAAATTCACCATGATTTTGTAAATATTCTCAAGAGTAATTGCCTGCTGCTTAATTGCATCTCGCCGAAGTCTGGCATCTTCGATTTTTTCCTCCAGCTCAACAATGACATCATATAGGGAATCTAACCGCAAGGTCATATCATGGAGCTTTCGTTCCCGATATTTTGCATCAGCAGGGAGACTGTCAATTTCCCGTTCCAATCTTGTTTTATTCAGATCAACTTCCTTCAGCTTTGCCTGATAGCCCTCCAGTTCTTTATCCACTGCTTTCGTGTCAATCTGAACGCCAATCCGTTTTTTAATGGCTTGGGCATATTCCTCATTCCTTACGATCTCACGAATTGCCTCAATGACCATCGGTTCAATATCGGTCTTTTTCAGCATCGCCTTATATTCACAATGCTTACCCCGGACCATCCTATTCCGACTACATACATAATAGTAAATTTCTTTGTAAGTGCCATCTTTATTTGTCCATGCGTGTTTATTCGTATACATGGGACTTCCACAAACCGGGCATTTCAGCAGACCGGATAACAAATGAACTCGATCCCGCCCAATTTTTGACGGTTGCTTTACTCCGGTTCTAAGACGCTTGGCATGAGCCTTTTCCCATACCTCCTCACTAACGATTCCTTTATGCTGTCCCTCTGTCAGAATGTAATCGTCATTTCTTTTCATCTGGTAATCGTTTTTTGTGCCTTTGACTTTTTCCTTCGTTCTCCGTCCATAAGCAATTTTACCGCAATAAACCGGGTTATCCAATATCAGTTTAATAAAATGTCCTGTCCAATCCTCTAATGTGCCATTCTGCCTCGGAATTTTCCGTATACCTTGTAAGTTCAACTGATTCGCAATACCACCCAAACCGATTTCCGATGAAGTATATAATTCAAAAATCTTCCGTATTGCCACAGCCTCTGTTTCTTCAATCATCAGCTTGTTATCTTCCAGTGTATATCCGTAGGGAGCAAAGCCACCATTCCATCCACCCTGCCGTGCCTTTTCGCGCCGCCCGTTCATCGTCTGCTCGATAATATTCTCACGCTCAATCTCAGCCACAGCAGATAGTACAGAAATCAAAAGTTTTCCGCTTGTCTGAGAGGAATCAATCCCTTCTTCTATGCAAATCAGATTTACACCATAAGATTGAACCAACTCCAAAGAGTTAAGTATATCTGCTGCATTACGACCAAACCGTGACAGCTTATACACTAAAATATAGTCAATGTCCAAGCCATCCTCAATATCTCTGAGCATTTTTTGAAAGGCAGGCCGTCCCTCAATGGATTTACCGGATTTACCGGCATCTTCATAAGTATCAACAACGATCATTTCCTCACGATCCGCAAATCGTGTCAGCATATTTTTTTGACCTTCCAGGCTGTATCCGTCCACTTGCATCTCTGTGCTGACCCTCGGATACAAAACACAGCGTTTTCCATATCGGTTCATAATTCATACCTCCAAAATTTACTTTTGGAAAATATCCTATGTAAAGCTGCGATTCTCACGCAGCTCCGTCAACCTCGCCCAGCACTCTCATACCATATTTCTCGATGATATGTGCCAGCGAAGTGATAAACGCTTCAAATTTTTGTTCCGCCAGACGTTCTTCTGACCGGATTTCATCTGAAGGAATCAATGCGCTTTTATTCTGGATATTCTCCATTCAGAATCACCTCCGCAATTCCTAACGAAATTATAACTCTACTTGCACGGCCTGAAAATGATACGGCCTTTCGGCACTTTTATGTAATCCCCAGACTGCACAAGAGCGTCTTGTTTATGTTTTCCATGTCATCCTTGTTTAGATGACCAATATAGTTTTTTAACCTCGACTTGTCGATTGTTCTGATCTGTTCCAGCATAACAACAGATGGTTTCACCAAACCGCATCTGTCATTTAAGTGGTAATGCGTGGGGAACTTTCTGCTTTTTTTGCTTACACTGGTAATTGCTGCAATAATAATCGTAGGACTGAAACAATTTCCCACATTATTTTGAAGAATGAGTACGGGACGAGAGCCACTTTGTTCAGAGCCGATACCAGGGCTTAAATCAGCCGAATATATGTCACCTCGATGGAATTTTTCAAACATCACTCTCGCCTCCTTAATATCTTAATACTTAAACAGCCGCACCAGTCTGAAAGAAATCTTCGGATAAAAACCTGGTGCGGCTACTGTTATTCTGTTCGGATTACTCGTCATATTTGCCACGCCCCCTGACGATGGGAACACAACAGGTCTCCGCTGGCGCGGCTGTCATAACTCCGCAGCATCGTTCGTATCGTGTGCCACAGGGTTCCCCCCAAGTCTTTGGCGGGCCGTGAGGAAGTATCTTTAAGCCCCCATGCAGTCATCGCGCCGGATCTGCCACAATCCGTTTTATGAAATCGTAGATCGCTCCGAAGCAGTTCTTTCATCACCTCCCTGACTGCTCCATCTTCGCGGCGTTTCACATTCGCTCGTACATGAGTTATGTACCTGTTGTGCTGTCTATTCAGTTTTCAAAGATCTTGAGGTCACGAGGATAGCGTGTCCTTCTAATAACCGTGAGGCTTTGAGCCTTTCTTTCAGGGGCGTTACAGACGATTTTTAAGGAAAGTCTCCATGTTCCGAAGGCCGCGCTGGATAGATTCGCTGACCGATGCAACGCTGACTCCTTCGCTCTTGGCAATCGCTGATTCTGTCAGTCCTAGGAAGTAGTAAGCATAGATGCGCTTGGCCTGCTTGTCCGGCAGAGCGGCAATCGCAGCGTGAAGCTGCTCCATCGTCACTTTGCGCTCATACAGCTCACAAGGGGTCATGGAAACGAAAAGGGCATCATACTCAATTCCGTCTCCGCGATCCAGAGAATAATGCGCCTTGTGGTAATATGTACGGCGGCGGTATGCGGCCTCCAGGCGGTCATGCTCTTTCATAACAGCGGCTACTTCATCAGGAACCTCAATAATGTAATCGGTCTTATAAAAATCGGGATACTGCTCCCGCAGATTGATCTTGGTCATAATTTCCTCCATTTCAGTTGTTAGGGACAAAGGGCAACCGAAATGGCTATGGCGGAGAGCGACACCGTGGATGTTCGGGAAAATTCCCGTAAAATCGACAAAGAAAAACGTCAGACGGCCTTAATAGCTGTCTGACGCATTTTGTATGATATGTTGTACGATTGTGCGGATTATTTACGCTTGATTGCGCGTGTCCGTGTGTATAATTTCTCTTTGGTAGGTCATTGATTTTTTTAGGTAATCACCTACCTGAAAACCATAATTCTGCTGAAATAAATAACCGCCCATCGTAGACTCCTCAAACGGCAGTCACGGGCGGTAATGGAAATATGCCCTGCCGTGAAAGGCCGTTTTTTTTATTGGCCTCCCGTCAGGGCTTTTATGTATATTTTATCTTTCAAAGGTGCATGATAAACACATATCAATACGCGTGATTGGGTTATGGTAACTTCCTCTTACGCACGATAGAATGTAATAGAGGTGAACAATCATGCCGGAAGATGTATTTGTGTATTTGGGACAGTGCCTCAGAGATGCAAGAGAAGAATGTGGACTGACCCAACAGGAGCTTGCGGATCAAACCGGCAGAGGGCTTCGTCATCTCCAGGACATTGAAAAGGGCAGGAAAAATCCGTCTTACGATGTACTGGCATCCTTTATCAAGCGATTAGGCATTTCTGCTAATGAGCTGTTTTATCCTGACGCTTCGGAACAGGAAAAGCAAGTACAGCATTTCATGGGAAAGTTTCTGGCCTGTACCGAGGATGAGCGGCAGATTATCTTGAAAACACTGGATTGTATGGCGGAGCAGTTTATCAGCCGACGTTACAAATCCTCCGATCCGCAAAATTATGAATAAAACCAGCAGGGCAAAATGCAATTTGTTTCTGCTGGTTTTATTTTGCCTCCGGCAGTAGACGTAAATTTTCCTAGCCCAATCAATCGCCACTATTTTGTTTCCGGTATTCAGCCGGTGCAATCTTCATGACATCTCGAAATGCTGTTGCAAATTTACTCTGATTCTCATATCCAACCTGGCTGGCAATTTCTGCTATGGTTGCCTGTGTCTGGCGAAGCAGAGCAGCGGCCTGTTTCATGCGGTACACTTTCATATAGGTTCCAATGGGCTGTCCATAAACTCCCTTGAACGTATCCTTTAAGGTTGCCGTATTGATAAGATACTCTTTGGAAAGTTCCTCAATCGTTGGCCGTTCCTGCAAGTTGGAGATAAGCCGCTTGTGAATGTCCCGTACAATCTCCACCTGGGGAGAAGTATATAACTCTCGCTGCTTTTCTTTATTTACATCCACCATACACAAGAATAAGAGAAGCTCCTGCACCTTCAGCATGAAGTATGGCTTTTGCAGGCGATCCGGTACGGAATACAGTTCAGAAAAGATATGCTCAATCTCATCCTTGGCCCGCATGACAAAGCATGCGCCATCGGCACAAAATTTGTTTTTGAAATCTGCAATACCAATACCGCTCTCGGCGAGGATTCCAGGCGGATTTTGAGAAACCAGCTCCAGATCAAGCACTACTGAGATTCCGCGATAATGTCTCAAAGGAAAGGCCATTTCAGAAGCACAGTTATCCATTGTATGAATGGAAAGATCCCCTTCTCCGAGGTACAGGCAGGAACCGCTTTGCAATACGCTCCCTTCACGCCCTTCCCGGCAATGATTGATCTCCAGCACATTCTTATCAATGGTTCCGTCCCAATAACAACTCGTTGCTTCAAAATCATTGTAAATAAGCTGGATACCGGGATAAACCTGATAGACTGTCATAAGCCCCAGGCCATCCTCACAGTCCATTTTATAGACGGTGCAATATCCGTCATTATCTTTTGGAATAATCGCAGATAACCCCGTAGCATTGGTGATAGGGTTTTTGTTCATAGTGTCGCAGACGGCCTGTTCTGTCGTGAAATAGACGGGCTGTTTTGTCGGTCATCGCCGGACATCATTGTCCGGCGCCGGTGCGTTTTGTCGCATAAGAGAAGGGGATGGCTCCAGCCATCCCCTTCTTTCCGGTATTCAAGAAACCTCGCCCTCCAGGACGAGTTGTACCATCCGGTCATCAATAATGGCCCGGCGGTTTTGGTATGCGTAGACAAGAGACTGGGTACAGGCCCGGTTAATCAGTCTCGGGATGCCGGATGAGAAAGAGTGGACTGCTTTCATGGCGTCCTCAGAGAAGATTGCGTTGGGGTGTCCAGCATAGGTCAGTTGCTTCTCAATATAGGCTTTCGTCTGAGCGTATTCGTAAGGCATCAGAAAGCACTGAATATCAACCCTGTGGAGGATCGCTCTGTACGCTTGCAGCCGTAGTTTCTCCCATAGCTCCGTCTGGCCAGCCAAAATGAGTGCGAGGGGATTTTCAGAATCCATTTTGTAGTTGAGTAAGAAGCGGATTTCCTCCAGCATTTCCTTAGAGAGTAGATGCCCTTCATCCACAATCACAACCAGTTTTCGGTGTCCAACTCCACGCATAATTTCAATTTCGTGGTGCAGTAGATTCCTTGCGTCACCTCGGTAGAACCGTGTTTCACACCCCAGCTGCTCCAGAAGACCGTTGTAGAAGTGTCTCGGGGTAAGTTTAGATTCAGAAAGGTAGAGTACGGTGTAATCTTGCCCATCTAAGACGCTTTTCAGGCGGCGCAGAGCCGTTGTCTTCCCCGTGCCCGCATCCCCAACCACAAGAGCAAAAAGCTGGCGGCTGGCAGCATAGAGCAGACGGTTATAGACTTCTTCGGTATCCTGGTCTTCATAGAGATTGTCAACAGGAATGCCCCGTACAAAAGGGGTATGTGTCATTTCAAAAAATTCCTCGTACATGCTTGTCACCCCTTTTCAATTTCTGTGGTGTAGGAAATCGCCCTCCTGCGCTGCTTGTCTTGGTATGGTTCCGTTATGGCATCCAATAGACGGGAATGGTCAACGGGAATACGCTCAATCTCTTTTCGTTTTGGCTTCGGTGCAACTTTTTCGCCAACTACAATCTGCCGCACTTGAAACGGCTCATGGTCTGGTGTCTCAATCGTAAGGATCTCTGTACAGATTGGGTCATAGACTACATCAACCTGCTTGCCGGCAAAAGCAATGCCAAGGTCATATCGTTTTCCGCCAAAACTAATTACACCACTCTTGTCGGCCTTACGGGATTCACAATGCAAAAATGCTCGTGCCATCAGAGCCTTGTCCACAAATCGTGGAGGCATGGAATCGGACTTAAATGCAATTTCTGGCGTTGTGCCAAGAGCACTATGCGGTTTGGAGTGGTAACATTCATGTAGCCATGCTTGGAATTTTGTGTTCAATTCTTGCAGGCTCTCTGGTGGATGTAGACTTACCTCTGCTAAAAAAGCATCCATCGTTTGGTTAAATCGCTCCTGTTTGCCTTTGCCCTGTGGATTTCTGGGCTTTGCATAGATCAGCCGGATACCAAGCAAATCGCAGGCGCGCTTCATCCAGCGTGTTCGGTACTGCGTCCCATTGTCAAAATAGAGTCTCCGTGGAAGCCCAAATTTCAGCATGGCTTTTTGCAGGGTGTCTTCTACAATACCTTGCTCCATCGTCCCGTAAAACTCACCGTGGAGAATGTATCTGGTAGCATCGTCAATCAGGCAGGAGAAGTAGGTCTGTGTCTGTACACCGCCAAGATTGAGCACAAGTCCATATTTAATATCTCCTTGCCACAGGTCATGCCGGTGCAGCCGTTGAAATCGTTGGGAAGCGTACCCTTTGTCATTGTAAAGCTTCATCATTGCGGTGGAATACCCTGCACGGCTCAAAGCATCCTGCAATGTGGTTCGCTTCAGAAATCCGGGAGGAGCCTTCTTCTCCAACTCCAGGATTTTAATAATTGTAGGGATGCTCCTGCTGGGAAGTTCCCTGCGTAGCTGGATTGCCTCATCCAGTAGCTCTTGTGGAATTTTGTAGTTACTTTGGCTGCTCCTGCTCTGCGGTTTCAGTGCTTCAAAACCTCCATTCAAATATGCGCAGAGATACCGTTCCAGAGTTCGTTGGGAAATCTGGTTTCGTTCGCATATCTCCTGTCGTAGCTGTTCCACCCGTCTGCTATCCATGTTTTGGGACAGCAGCGGTGCAATCATAGACATTCGCTCCTCTGCAATCTCTGCGGCGAGCTTCCTGTTTTTCATTTCCATGCTGGAATCGCCTCCTGTTTTATTGGCATGACACCAGTATAGCCGGAGGAAAATCCATTGTCATGGCGGAACGGTGCTGTATCCAATTTCCGCTGTTTGCTACCAGCCGGACAAAATGCACCGTCTGCTGGCGCAGAGTGTAGCCGGGGTGAAATGTCATCGGAAGGAGGTTGGCTGCAATCAATCCGGTTGCAATATTTTGGGCATAACAGATGAACCACGCAAGCCAGGATCGGATGCGCAGCCAGGTAGATGTTTCACAGGTATGTCGGGCTTCTGTAGATTCGGCAATCTCACAGAATGCTTCCACTCCATATCGCTTATATGGAATGAGGCTATCCGGTAACTCTCTGTGTGTTTTTCCACAGCACTGGCACTTTAATACTCTGAGATGGTATTTGTGTATGCAGTCTCCATATCGGACTTTCCGCGTACAGGTTCCATGAACTTTAAGTGCTCCTCCACAGATTGGACATAGGCTGCTCTCTTTGCTTAAAATTTTGGTAGTGTCCCCGTTGCAGGACAATTCATACTGTGCTATACTAATCATGGTTTGTGAGAGGGAGCATTGAGTCGTTGTAATTATTGGAAATGTGCTTGTTTCCAGTGATTGGACTCATTGCTTCCTCTTGCCTCATTTTTTGAGCTGTCATAATAATAGCATATCCAACTAAAAACAAGAAGCAAAACCGAAAAAATATATGCAAAACACAAAATTTAGGTTGCCATATACGAAATTATTCAGTATAATGAAGATGGTAGCTACCTAACAAGTATCAACGGTTCCAAGAAAAGGAGGAAAGTACCATGAAGAAAGTCCTGTCGGCTGTGTTAGCTCTCGCAATGGTGTTCTCTTTGTCCTGCACGGCTTTTGCTGTTGAAGAAGTCCCGTATGAACCGGTAGCCACGGAGGAAACCAATATCGTGCCGAAGTCGAGCCTGTCTCTTTCGTTCACCTCTTTGGGTTCCGGTTCCAGAAAGACTTCCAGCGAAACATACTACATTTCTGGTGAAGATGCTGTACTTACTATCAACTCCTGCACATGGAGTCCCTCTTCTCAGGATGTAAAAATCGGCTGGTATAATGTGGACACCCGGGTAACATACACTGTTACCTATGAAGGTGGAGATATTAACAGCAAGAGAGTCAACTCCAGTGGTGTTCCAGATGGAGATTATAAGGTTTGCATTGTGAATGGCGGAAGTAAGAGCATCACCGGAGCTATGCAGTACGAGGTAAAATAACCATGAAAAAGGGAATTCATCGAGGATTAGGGCTATTGTTAGCAATCGTGGTGGTTGCCATGTTAGCTGCTTGTTCTACTAAGGATTCTGTATCGGAGGTTCCAGACAAGGATGACAGCGATGCCATCGTTCCTCCGGCTTCTGTTCTTCCATTTGCTGATGTGGTGGATTTAAGTGAATACTTTGTAGATGAGCCTGTGGAATTCTCTGAGAGTACGCCAAAAGGAGAACTTGTGTGCGTCAATATTGATGAATCTCAATATTCAAAAGCAGACGATACCATTCTGTTGCCCAATGAAAAAACAAAGGCAATGGCCGTTCATTGCACTTGGGCCTCTGCTTCCAGAACAATCTATATTGGATTTATCGATGAGGTGTCTGAAGAGGTGTATACCCTATCTGCCGTTGGTGGTGCTCTTACAGGAACGCTCGATCTGAGTTCCCTTCCAGAAGGTGAATATCGTCCCATCATGTACAGCAGCGACAACCAAAATATCAATGCTGTTATGCTGTATCAATTCCAATAGTCTCAAGTTGAAGAGAGGTGCCGTTCTACCAAGAACGGCACCTCTCTTTTCCCTTTTATGATATAGCGATGCCAAAACAGACCGGCTTCAACGACAGATTAGCTCGGCTGTCGTGACAAAACAATCCGGCTATGCGACAAAACAGACCGGCTATTTCTGGACAAAACAGCTTGGCCTTAACAGTAAGCAAACAAAAGGAGGTCTGGACATGGCTTGAGCCGTGGCCAGACTGTTTTGTTATATAGCAAACTGTAACTGGTGTACTGGTAATTTCCGTAAATAATCTAATTAAGTAGAATTCATTATGAAAAATGTGATGAAATCTCGCCAGAGTTACCGGAAATAGGTTGAATCTTGAAAAGTAGTATCTGATGTGGTAGAATAAAATGCTATATCAGATTCCTTTTCTCATGATAGAAGGGGAATTACTATGCCAAGCAAACGAAAAGACAGCAAAGGTAGAATCCTTAGAAATGGGGAGGTGCAAAGGCGAGACGGTATGTATATGTTCCGATATACCGATCCGGATGGAAAACGGAAAGCGGTATATAGTTGGAAACTGGTCAGTACTGATAAGGTTCCGGAGGGTAAGAAATGCGTGATGGCCCTTCGAGATATTGAAAGACAGATCCAGAGAGATCTTGAGGATGGTATACGTGCCGGTGAAGCAAACACAATAACTGTTAACGCGCTGTTCAAATCCTTTATGGACTTACGCACTGACCTCAAGGAAACCACAAGATGTAATTACATTTGCTTATACGACAAGCAGGTTCGGGATGAACTTGGCGGACGTAAAATTCGGAGTGTCAAGTTTTCTGACATTCAGAGATTGTATATGCATATGGTCCAAGATCTTGGCCTCAAGGCAAGTACGGTTCAAAGTGTCCATTCCATACTGTACCAAATGTTTGAGAGCGCTGTAATGGACAATCTTATTCGTGTGAATCCTGCAGCGAATGTTTTGAAAAGCTTGCGTAAGATGCTGCTGGTTGAACAGGAAAAGCGTCACGCTTTAACGGAAGAAGAACAGGCAAAATTGATTGAGTATGTTTATCAGTCGCGGATTTATTGTCGCCTCGGTACACTATTCACTGTTCTTCTTGGAACTGGTATGCGGATAGGTGAAGCACTTGGACTTAGATGGTGTGACTGCGATTTCGAAAAAAAGCTCATCAGTGTAAATCACACCCTATTATATAAGCAAAGCGAAAATGGGGGATATCGGTACCGAATCTCTGAGCCAAAGACAAAAGCGGGTCTAAGAGTTATCCCGATGCTATCAGAAGTGAAAGAAGCGCTTTTGGCTGAAAAGGCGAAGAGAAGAAACCCCAATTTAGAGCCCTTCTCTATTGGAGAATACACCGGTTTTATTTTCCTCAATAGTCATGGTAAGGTTTTTACTCCGGCGTATGTGTTCGATGCCATACAAAACATCACGAGTGCATTTAATAGGGAAGAGTACTTCAAAGCCGAGCAAGAAAACAGAGAACCGTGTTATTTACCAAAGTTCAGTGCCCACATATTGCGCCACACTTTCTGCACAAGGTTCTGCGAAAATGAAAAAGATCTCAAGATAATCCAAGATGTGATGGGCCATAGAAATATTCGGACAACGATGGATGTCTATAATGAGGCAACCGAGTCCAGAAAGATCGCAAGTTTTCAAAGCCTGGAAGGCAAAATCAAGGTCATATAGGTTTACACCATTTTGCCGCAGCCAACACCATTTTGCACCAGGATTTACACCACTACACTGAAAAGTTATAGAAATCTGTAAGGGGTTATGTAAGCACAAAAAGCCTGGAACCCCTTGAAATAAAGGGGATAGAAGGTTATGGAAAGAAAGAGGTGTGCTTATGTACCTTAAGGCGCTTGAGATCCAGGGGTTCAAATCCTTTCCGGACAAGACGGTCCTGACCTTCGGCGAGGACATCACCGTCATCGTCGGGCCCAACGGGTCGGGAAAATCCAATATTTCCGACGCCATCCGCTGGGTCATGGGGGAGCAGTCCACCCGGACCCTCCGGGGCGGCAAAATGGAGGATGTGATCTTCGGCGGTACCGCCAGGCGGAAGCAGACGGGCTATGCCGAGGTGTCCCTGGTGCTGGACAATACCGCCCATATCTTTGATATGGATGAGAGCGAGGTCATGGTGACCCGGCGGTACTACCGCTCCGGAGAGAGCGAGTACTACATCAACCGCCGCTCAGTCCGTCTTCGGGACGTCAACGAGCTGTTTATGGACACCGGCTTGGGCCGGGAGGGCTACTCCATTATCGGACAGGGGCGCATCGATGAGATCCTGTCGGTGAAGTCCACCGACCGCCGGGAGATGTTCGAGGAGGCCGCGGGGATCTCCCGCTTCCGCCACCGGAAGGAGGAGGCGGAACGGAAGCTGGAGCGCACAGACGAGAACCTGCTGCGGATCAACGACAAGATCGACGAGCTGGAGCTCCAGGTGGAGCCCCTCCGGGAGCAGAGCGAACGAGCCAAGCGGTTTCTGATCCTCCGGGACGAGTTGAAGGGACTGGAGATCTCTGTGTGGCTGGACACGCTGGAGCGGCTCCGGGCGGGGAGCATCAAGCTGGAGACCGACTATAAAGAGGCGGTCCGTCAAAAGGAGGCCGCCGAGCGGGCGGTGGAGGAGCGCTTTGGCGCGGCGGAGGCGCTCTCGGCTCAGATGCGGGAAAAAGAGGTGGAGGCCGACCGGCTGCGCTTTGCCATCCAGGGCAGGGAGGCTACGGTCCGGGAGCTGGAGTCCTCCATCGCGGTGCTGAAAAGCAGCATCCAGCACAATCTGGAGAATACGGCCCGCATCCAGGAGGAGCTGGAACAGCGGGAGGGGCGGCAGGACAGCCTCTCCGGCCAGATCGCGGAGCGGAGCGGCCGCCTGGCAGAGATCGACGGGCAGCTGGAGCGGGCCCGGAGAGAGAGGGAGGAGAAAGACGCCGCCGCCCAGGAGGCCCTGCGCTCGGCGGGGACTCTGGCCCGGGAGCTGGAGGAGCTGCGGGGGAAGGAGTCGGTCAAGACGGCCGACGCCCATCAGGCCAAGGCCCTGTTGTCCGCCCTGGCCGCCGCCGCCCAGGAGGTGCTGGACCGGGACGAGGCAGTGCGCCAGGAGCTCAGCCGGCTGGACCGGCGGCAGGAGGAGGCGGGGGCGGAGTCCTCCGCCGCGGAGAAGACGCTGCGGGAGGCCCGGGATGAGCGGGACGCGGTGAAAAACGTGATCTCCGGCTACACCCTGCGGCTGGACGGGCGGAAAAAGAAGGCGGAGCAGGCCAGAGAGCGCCATGTCCGCCTCAAGATGGATGAAAATGCCCTGACCGCCCGGATCCGAATGCTCACCGAGATGGAGAAGCTCCACGAGGGGTACTCCAAGGCGGTCAAGCTGGTCATGGGGGAGGTCCAGCGGGGGACTCTGCACCACATCCACGGCCCGGTGGCCGGACTGCTCCATGTGCCGGACCAGTACACAGTGGCCATTGAGACCGCGCTGGGGGGCGCAATGCAGAACCTGGTGGTGGACCGGGAGGAGGACGGAAAGGCCGTCATCCAGTATCTGAAGCGGCGGGACGGGGGCCGGGCCACCATCCTGCCCCTCAGCTCCATCCGGCCCGGCGAACTGCGGGAGGCGGGGAGCCTGTCCCGGGAGCCCGGCTTTGTGGGGGTGGCGGACCAGCTGGTCCAGTTTGATCCCCAGTACCGGGCCGTATTTTCCAATCTGCTGGGGCGCGTGGCAGTGATGGAGGATCTGGACGCGGCCATCGCGGCCGCCCGGCGGTTTGGCTACCGGTTCCGGATCGTCACCCTGGACGGTCAGGTGCTCAATCCCGGGGGCTCCATGACCGGCGGCTCCGCCAGCCGCAGCGCCGGGATCCTCAGCCGGGCCAACGAGCTGGAGCGGCTGAACGCCCAGAGCGCCGGCCTGCGGGAGCAGCTGGAGCAGGCGGCCCGGTCCCTGGAGGAGGCGGAGCGGGAGGCAAAGGGGGCTGCCTATGAGCTGGAGACCGCCCAGGCGCAGCTCCGTGAGTGGGAGGACGCGGTACTGAGGGCGGAGGCTCAGGTGGAGCACTGCCGCAGCGTGGCTGCCTCCCTGGAGGAGCAGCGGGAGAACCAGCGCAGCGAGCTGGAGCAGCTCCAGACCCGCACCGGCGAGATCGAGCGGGATACCCAGCAGGCCCGGGACCGGATCCGGGAGCTGGAGGGGGAGGCCGCGGCCCTGAAGAGCGAGGCGGATGGCAAGGCCCGGGGCCAGAGCGATTTGCAGACGCGGTCGCTGACTCTGACCCAGGAGCTCTCCCAGCTCACGGCGGGGCTGGCCGCCCTGGAGGCGGAGCGTGAGGCCACCGCCCGCGGGCTGGAGGAACTGGAGTGCCTGCGCCGGGATCTGGCCGGCGACCAGGACCAGAGCCGGGCCCTGATCGGGGACTATCAGGAGAAAAACGAGGGCTTTGCCCGGGAGATCGGGGAGAAGGAAGGCCAGCTCCAGGAGCTGGCCCGGGAAACTCAGGAGCAGCAGGGCCGGATCGCCGAACTGAACGAGGAGAAGCTGGCCCTGGAGGGCGAGCGGGTCAAAGCCACCCGGGAGGGACAGGAGAAAAACCGGGAGCTGCTGGCCATGGGCGGGGAGGTGTCCCGCCTGGAGCAGAAAAAGATGGCTGCGGCCCTGGACGAAAAACAGCTACTGGACAAGCTGTGGGAGACCTATGAGCTCTCCCACGAGGCGGCCAAGCGCCAGCGGGTGGAGATCGAGTCTGTTCCAAAAGCCAGCCGCCGCATCGCCGAGCTGAAGAAGGGGATCTCCGCCCTGGGCAGTGTGAATGTGGGAGCCATCCAGGAGTTCCAGCGGGTAAATGAGCGCTATACCTACCTCACAGACCAGCGGGACGACGTGGAGAAGGCCAAGAGGGAGTTGGAGGAGGTCATCGGGCAGATCACCGGCGAGATGAATACCATTTTCAGCCGGGAGTTCCAGAGCATCAACGAGTCCTTCGGCCAGACCTTCCAGGAGCTGTTCGGGGGCGGAAGGGCCACGCTGGAGCTGGAGGACCCGGATGACATCCTCAACTGCGGCATCGAGATCAAGGTCCAGCCCCCCGGAAAGGCGCTGAAAACCATCACCCTGCTGTCCGGCGGAGAGAAGGCCTTTGTGGCCATTGCCCTGTACTTCTCCATTTTGAAGGTGCGCCCCACCCCCTTTGTGGTCATGGATGAGATCGAGGCCGCCCTGGACGACAATAATGTGGTCCGGTTTGCCCGGTATATGCGGGGGATGTCAGAAAAGACTCAGTTCATCGTCATCACCCACCGCCGGGGCACCATGGAGGAGGCCGACGTGCTCTACGGCGTCACCATGCAGGAGCAGGGCGTGTCGCGGATGCTGACCATCAACCTGAACGATGTGGAGAAGGAGCTGAAGCTTCGGTGACGCCGTAGAGCACGCCGCGTGGCAATGGGACCAAGCTGAGCGTTCGGCTGTGTTCCCAGAGAAGGAGGAATACCAAACCGAAGCCCAGCGAAGCGGGTTCGGTTTGGAGAGGAGGCGCAAGGAAGCGGGCGAGGAATGCCCGGTAGGGCGTTCTGAGGAAAAGCGGACTTTGCGCCGACGAAGGAGCAGGGCGTGTCGCGGATGCTGACCATCGACCTGAACGACGTGGAAAAGGAATTGAAGCTCCGGTGATGATATGGAATACCCAAATCGCAAGCATACTCGGCTGAAAAATTATGATTATAGCCGGAAGGGAGCGTATTTTGTCACAGTTTGTACAGCAGGACGGAAAAATCTTCTCTCAGAGATCTCATATCCCGTAGGGCGGGGGCTTGCCCCCGCCGAGATTCACCTGACGGCCTGCGGACAGATCATAAAGGAGGAACTGGAGGCCCTGCCAATGCGTTTTCCGACGGTGAGGCTTGAAAAATATGTGATCATGCCTAACCACATACATTTGCTGCTTATGCTGAGGGATGAGACGGCGGGGGCAAGCCCCCACCCTACATTGATGCAGATAATGGGTGTGTTCAAGTCCCTAACGACCCGAAAACAGAATATGAAAACCGGGAGACAGGGGGAAAAGCTTTGGCAGACAAGTTACCATGAACACATCGTCAGAGACGAAAACGACTTTCTGTTCCACTGGACCTATATCGACCAGAATCCCGCCCGGTGGGGCGGGGACGAATACTTTGGAGGTACACCGTGAACGAGAACGAAAACGAGAAGAAGAAAAACAGCTGGCTGCCCATTGTGGGCGGCATCGCCCTGATCATTGTACTGTTTATCGTGGTCAAGATGATCTTCGCCATGCTGGCGCAGGTCGTCCCCCCGGAGCGGCTGAACCCTGAGGCGTTTGCCTCCCAATCCCAGAGCCAGTCCCAGGAGCAGCCCGCCGGAGATGGCCAGGCGGACCAGGGGCCCGCGTTCTGCCCCTTCTGCGGGGAGGAGATGACCGACAGCTTCCAGTGGGGGCAGTTCTGTCCATTCTGTGGAGAAAAGGTGGAGCGGTGACATGAAAGACCTGAACTGTCTGCGCTGTGGCAGGCGGATGGAGTTTTGCCGGCGGGAGTATCTCCAGCTGGGTAAAACGGGCTGGATCACCGGGGACTGGGGAAATCTTCTGGCCGGAGCCATGGACGTGGTCGTGCTCCGCTGCCCAGACTGCGGAAAGCTGGAGTTCTTTCAGGGGGATGCCTTTGAGGGGCAGGGCGAGAGGCCGGAAGGAGAACTGTCCCAGATTACTTGTTCAAACTGCAGCGTGCGCTATGACTGCGACTATCCTAAGTGTCCGGTGTGCGGCGCAAAGAATACTATTTTTTGAGGAAGGAACAAAACCATGGGTTTCTTTGACAAACTGAAAAAAATCAATATTTTTGCCAATTTCGGCTCTGAACTCACCAACGACTTTTACGACGAACTGGAGGAGTCCCTGATCCTGGCGGACACGGGGATGGACACCACCCTGGAGCTTGTGGAGGAGCTGCGCCGCCGGGTGAAGGAGGAGCACATCAAGACGGTGGAGGAGGCGCGGGCCTGTATGTGCCGCTGCATCGCTGACGCCATGACCGTGGGGGACGCCGGACTGGATCTGTCCACCCGGCCCTCTGTGGTGCTGTTCATCGGGGTGAACGGGGTGGGCAAGACCACCACCATCGGAAAGATCGGCAGCCAGCTGCGCGCCGAACGGAAGAAGGTACTCTTCTGTGCCGCTGACACCTTCCGTGCCGCCGCCGCCGACCAGCTGACCGTATGGGCCGACCGGGCCGGCGTGGACATCATCAAACAGCACGAGGGGGCGGACCCCGCCGCCGTGGTCTTTGACGCCGCATCCGCCGCCAAGGCCCGGAACACCGACGTGGTTTTGGTGGACACCGCCGGGCGGCTGCACAACAAGCAGAATCTGATGAACGAGCTGAATAAGATTTCCCGGGTCATTGACCGGGAGCTGCCTGGCTGTGCTCGGGAGACTCTGCTGGTACTGGACGCCACCACCGGACAGAACGGCCTGATTCAGGCCAAGCAGTTCAAGGAAACCGCCGGGATCACCGGCATCGTCCTGACCAAGCTGGACGGGACCGCCAAGGGAGGCATCGCCATTGCCATCGCCAAGGAGCTGGGTGTGCCGGTGAAGTACGCCGGCGTGGGCGAGGGCATCGACGATTTGAAGCCCTTCAACGCGGCGGAGTTTGCGCAGGCCCTGATTTGAGTTAGGAATTAGGCTTGCGTAGGGGGCGGCCTCTGCGCCGCCCCGGGTACCTGTTATGAAGCTTGCCCAGTAACGGGCAGAGAACGCCCAGGCGGGTAATCATTCTGAGAGTTACGACTGAATTTACACTCTATCCATAGCTTCAAAGCCCGGATTATGATACAATACGACAAATAGAGAGGAAGTTATCCATGACACGCATTGATGGAAGAAAGCAGGATGAGCTCCGCCCGGTGGAGATCATCCCCAATATCAACAAATTCGCAGAGGGGTCCTGCCTGATCCGCTGCGGCAACACCCATGTGCTGTGTACCGCCAGCGTGGAGGACAGGCCGCCCCGCCACGTCCCCGAGGGGGAGGGCTGGGTCACCGCCGAGTACTCCATGCTCCCCCGGGCCAACCGGGAGCGGTCCCGCCGGGACATCTCCAAGCTGAAGCTCAACGGCCGCTCCGCCGAGATCCAGCGGCTCATCGGCCGGGCTCTGCGCTCTGTGGTGGACATGAAGAAGCTGGGCCCCTGGAACATCACCATCGACTGTGATGTGCTCCAGGGGGATGGAGGGACCCGGACCGCCTCCATCACCGGCGGTTTCGTGTCCATGATGCTGGCCTTCCGGAAGATGATGGAGGCTGGACAACTGGCGGAGTATCCGATCAGCGGCTATGTGGCCGCCGTGTCCGCCGGTATCGTGGACGATGTGCCCCTGCTGGACCTGTGCTATGAGGAGGACTCCGCCGCCATGGTGGACCTGAACTGCGTCATGGACGACCAGGGCCGCCTCATCGAGATCCAGGGCACCGGCGAGGAGCGCCCCTTCACACTGGACGAGCAGCGGCAGCTGGTGGAGCTGTGCGAGAAGGGTATCCGGCGGCTTCAGGCGGTCCAGCGGGCTGTGCTGGAGGGGTAATTCCGAACCTGAGGAGGTGGAGAAATGGACTGTCCGTTCTGCGGGAAGGAAATGAAGGCCGGCGGTATCCCCTCTGGCCGGAGTGCGGTCTATTGGCAGGAGAACTCTGAGGAGATAGACGCGCCCCGGGAAAAGGTCATTCTGAGCAAAAATCCTGTGTGGGGGATCGAGGAGGCGGAGGCCTTCTACTGCCCGGACTGCCGCCGGATCATTGTCCCTGTGCCGGAGATCGAGACCACTGGACAGAAGCTGAAAAAGAAGCTAGATCAGGTCAGGTCTGAGATAGAAAAGACCCGAGAGAGCTGGCAGCAGCAGAAGGCGGAGCAAAAAGAGGACAAAAAGTGGAACAAACGAAAGGGCAAGGACCCGTGGGAGTGGTAACTATGAAGCTGGTACTGGCGAGTAAAAACAAGAAAAAGCTGGTGGAGATGAACGAGATCCTGTCTCACCTTGGCATTGAGGTCTGCTCTGAGGCGGAGGCCGGCGTGGACGTGGAGGTGGAGGAGACGGGGACCACCTTTGAGGAAAATTCCCTGCTGAAGGCCCGGGCGGTGATGGAGGCCAGCGGCCTGCCCGCCATCGCCGACGACTCAGGCCTGTGCGTGGACGCGCTGAACGGAGCGCCGGGGGTGTACTCCGCCCGCTACGGCGGCGAGGGGCTGGACGATACCGGCCGCTGCCGGCTGCTGCTGGAGAACATGAAAGGCCAGATGCCCCGGACGGCAAAGTTTGTGTCCGTCATCACCTGCTGCTTCCCCAGTGGGGACGTGCTCACCGCCCGGGGGGAGTGCCCTGGGACCATCGCCTTCGCCCCCCAGGGGGAGGGCGGCTTTGGCTATGACCCGGTGTTTTTCGTGCCGCCACTGAAAAAGACCTTCGCCCAGCTGACGGCGGAGGAGAAAAACGCCATCTCCCACCGGGGAAAAGCGCTGGAGGTATTTCAGGTCAAGCTGAAGGAGTACCTGGGGCAGTAAAAGCGGACAATCAAGGAGTGTCAGCATGATGGCAAGTTGGCTTTTATTTGGAATCTCCTTTTTGGGAATAGGGGCGAGCTTTGTTTATCTGAATAGAATAACATCCCGGATGAAACAAGGGGACGGCCTAGATGTAATACAAAACTGCCGCCGACTGGCGTGGAGTTGGTCAGCCATGATGCTGGGGATCAACGGCTCAGATCTGGCTGGACGGATGGAAAATAATCCGCAGGCGTCTTTTTTCGATGAGTTTTGGCTTCAGGGACTCAGGGCAGCGCCTGCGGCACTGGTCGGGGCCCTCGTTTGTTGGATATTTTGGAAAAAAGGGAAGAAACTTTCCTGAAAGGCGAGCTGTAAAGTGTACTATAAGCATCTAGTGTGAAGTGGGAAAAACTGAGAGAGCGGAGAAAAGTCGCCGGAGGCAATTCGGGTTAATCTGAACGAATGAGTATTTAAAAATAAGTGTCTGGTCGGGAAGGAGGATTTTGTGCGGAATACAAAACGCTGCCCGAAGTGCGGTTCACCGGAAATCGGAATTGTGGAGCCGGGACGGTACAATTCTTTTCCCGTCGGTTTCGGAGGAGCAAGATTAGAGCGGTATGTGTGCCTTTCTGTGGGTTCACAGAAGAGTGGATAGAGCGTGGCGCATTGGAGAAGGTCCGGAAATACTATGGATCCTCCTCTGAACAAAGTGAATGGAACATATAAAGGAGATAAAATATGGAACTGACAAGCAAACAGCGGGCCCAGCTGCGCGGCCTAGCGAACAACATTGATACGATCTTGATCGTGGGCAAAGAAGGCATTGGGGACAACCTGGTGCAGCAGGCCAACGAGGCTCTGGAGGCCCGGGAGCTCATCAAGGGCCGGGTGCTGGAAAACTCCCTCATGTCCGCCCGGGAGGCGGCGGAGGCCCTGGCTCCCCGGACCCGCAGCGAGGTGGTACAGGTCATCGGTACAAAATTTGTCCTGTACCGCCCCAGCCACAAGAAGGACCTGAAGAATAAGATCGTTCTGGTGGCGGACAAGAAGAAAAAGTGAGCAGCCCCGTGTAGGGAGCGGCGCGCCGCGATTATTTTCTTCTCTCCGCAAACCCAAACGTCCCACCGTGGCGGGAACGGGCCGATGAGGACATCGGCCCCTACGAAATACGCATTGCACGTAGGGCCGGGGCTTGCCCCGGCCGCCCATGAAGGAGAAAATCCAATGTCAAAGCAGAAGAAATGGACCCTTGCCGTCGTGCTCCTGCTGCTTGCGGCGGTTGGAGGTACTCTCGCCTGGTGGTATCTCCCCCGGCCCCTGGTGAGAGACCTGCCGCTGGTGAAGATTCAAATGTTTGACGCCGGGACCGGCGCTGACATAGACCTGACAGAACAAGTGGAACTTTCGGCGGTGATGGAGTTGTTGGGGGAAGCGGAATGCTACCCTCAGTGGCGGCCCGGTCCTCACAGCAATGAGGAATATCCGCTGGACATCAAATTTTCCGGCGGGGGAGAACATTGGATCGTGATACTGGGGAGCAGAGGCGGTTTTGCTGTGGACAATTCCCAAAAAATTGCCTGGCGTATCCTGGAAGGCGGTCAGCTGTGGCAGGAACTCCAGCCCCTGCTGCCGGAGCTTGGAGCATGACGCTTCTCCGTCTGGAGAAGGAGAGAAAATAAACATGACAGGAGAGGTGACGGCTGTATGAAGATCGGGATCTACGGCGGGACCTTTAACCCACCCCATCTGGGGCATCTGGCGGCGGCCCGGACGGCGCTGGACGCGCTGAAGCTGGACAAGCTGATCTTGATGCCTGCGGCGGTGCCGCCCCACAAGGTGCTGCCGGAAAACAGCCCCGCCCAGGAGCACCGGCTGGCCATGGTGGAGCGGATGGCGGACGCCATGGAGCGCCCCGGCGCTGTGGAGGTGTCCACCCTGGAGCTGGAGCGGGAGGGGAAAAGCTATACCTCCGACACGCTGGAGGCCATCCACCGCCAGTATCCGGAGGCGGAGCTGTGGCTGCTGATGGGGACGGATATGTTTCTCACCCTGCACTTGTGGCACGAGCCGGGGACCATCCTGCGCCTGGCCGGGATCTGCGCCTTCGGGCGGTCGGAACAGGACGGAGAGGCGGTTTTTGCCCCCCAGCGGGAGTTTTTAAGCAAGACCTACCCCGATGCGCGGATCGCCACCATCACCCTGCCCGGGCTGGTGGACATCTCCTCCACCCAGCTGCGGGAGCTGCTGGCCCGGGAGCGGGGGAGGGAGTACCTGCTGCCGTCGGTGTACGGCTATATCCTGATGAACCGCCTGTATGGGACCTATCCCTGCCTGAAGCACCTGGAGCTGCCGGAGCTGCGGGCCTGCTCCTACTCCCTGATCCGCCACAAGCGGGTGGCCCATGTGATAGGGGTGGAGGAGGCGGCGGTCAAACTGGCCAAATTCTGGGGCGCGGACCCGGAACTGGCCCGCCACGCAGGGATTTTGCACGATTGTACCAAATACCTGGAGCTGGCCCCCCAGTTGCATTTGTGCGCCAAATATGGTATTGAATTAGATGCTTTAGAGCAGAAAGCGGTCAAACTGCTCCACTCCAAGACCGGAGCATGTATGGCACGGTATGTTTTTGGGGAACCTGATGAGGTATATGAGGCCATCTTCTGGCACACCACGGGCAAGGCGGACATGACGCTGCTGGACAAGATCCTGTACATGGCGGACTACATAGAGCCAAACCGGGACTTTGAAGGTGTGGAGCGCCTGCGGAGGCTGGCCTATACGGATCTGGATCAGGCCATGCTGCTGGGGGTGGAGTCCACCATCCGGGAGATGGAGGAGCGGGGCGTTCCCGTCCACATCAATACCATTCAGGCCAGACAGTGGCTGCTTGACCGGGGCGTGAAGCTGGAGGAATAAGATAAGATGAGTGGAAAAAGAGAGACAACACCCAGCCGGCGGCGCCGGAAGTCCTCCGGACTGGCCGGCTGGTGGCAGCAGCACCGGGAGTGGGTGGCAGGGCTTGACCGGGGGCAGAAGCTCCGCTACCGGCTGCTTCAGACACTGGTGGTCCTATCCATCCTGGTGATCGGGGTGTGGCTGGGACTGAAGATGTGGATGAAGCTGCCGGAGATCCCGGACCCCTCCGGCGGGACCGGGACCACCCAGGGGGACGGCGCCCCGAATTTTGACGGGGCCGAGCTGCCCGACGTGGCCAAGAGCGGACGACGTCCCGGAGTATATACCTTCCTTCTGGTGGGACAGGATACCGCGGGGGGCGGCAATACCGACACCATGCTGCTGATTACCTTTGACAGCAAGGCAAAGACGGTCCATGGTATGAGCCTGCCCCGGGATACCATGATCAACACCAGCCGCAAGGGCAGCGGCCACCGTCTGAACGCGGTGTATAACTTCAATAAAGGCAGCGATCCGGATACTCAGCTGGTCAACGGGGTTACCGCCCTGAAAAAAGAGGTGGGCAAGCTCACCGGCATCGTCCCGGACTTCTATGTGGTGGTCCAGTGGGAGGCGGTGGGCCGGCTGGTGGACGCCATTGGCGGCGTCCACTTCGAGGTCCCCTTCGACATGGATTATGATGACCCGACCCCAGGGCAGGATCTGCACATCCATCTGAAAAAGGGCTATCAGAAGCTGAACGGGGAGCAGGCCATGGGCCTGATTCGCTGGCGGCACAACAACGACTACTCCGTGCAGTACCCCAACGGGGACCTGGGCCGGGTCCAGACCCAGCAGGCCTTCCTGAAGGCGGTGGCGGCGGAGTGCCTGAAGCCGGAGATCCTGCTGAAGGTCACCAGCCTGGCGGAGATCTTTATGGAGAATGTGAGCACCGATCTGTCCCTGGGCAATCTGCTGGCCTTTGCCCAGCTGGCCATGGGGATGGATGCGGAGAAGGACATCCAGTTTATCACCATGCCCAACCAGGACGCCCGCTACCCCAGGGTGTCCATGGTGCTGCCTGTGGTGGATGAGCTGCTGGCCGCTCTAAACAGTGGCTTCAACCCCTATGTGGATCAGATCCGGGCCAGCGATCTCCAGGTCCTGGTCCGAAACAGCGATGGCAGCTACTCCGTCACTGGCGGGACTCTGCTGGATGAGACCCTGTCCCGGCCCAGAGGCAGCGGCTCTTCCTCCGGCGGCGGACAGACCGCAGAGACTCCGGAGGAGCCGGAAGAGGAACTGCCGGATCCGGATGGGTCCCAGGAGCTGCCGCCGGACGGCTCCCAGGTCATTCCCCCGGACGGCTCCGGGACCTTGCCGCCGGACGGATCTCAGGAACTGCCACCGGATGGGTCCCAGGGAGATCAGACGGTCCCGCCCTCTGAGAGCGGCGGAGACAGCAGCCTGCCGGAGCCCGGCGGCTCTCAGGACGCCGGGAGCGGCGAGACAGGAGAGCAGCCGGAGCCTCCCGCGGAGGGCGGCTCTTCCGCCGGCGGCGCGGAGGGCGGCGAGGGGTTGACCGTGACCGAGCTGCCTGACTGGCTCAACCCCACGGGACAGGAACCGGCGGCCTGAGCCGCACCGGCCCTGAAACAAAACAGAACGAACAAGAGAGTCCGCCTCGCCCCGAACGTGGGCGGGGCGGCATACAGAAAGGAGAAGCGCCTGTGACTTCTTATGAGAGCGCGATTTTGCTAGCAAAAGCCCTGGACGGGAAAAAGGGAGAGGAGATCAAGGTCCTGAAAACGGAGGGCCTGACCACGCTGGCGGACTACTTTGTGATCTGCACCGCCACCTCCACCACACAGATCAAGGCCATGTCCGACGCCTGTGAGGAGGCCATGGAGAAGCAGGGGGAGCGGGTCCACCACATCGAGGGCCACCGGGGCGGCACCTGGCTGCTGATGGATTTTTCCTCCGTGGTGGTCCATATCTTCATGGATGAGGCCCGGAAGTTCTATGACCTGGAGCGCCTCTGGGGCGACGCGGAGGAGATCCCGTTGGAGGATGTGCTGAAGGACGCGTGAGCGCCTGACACGCCGCTTTCCGGCCAAATCCCTTGACAACCCTTTGGAAATCCCATATAATGAGGTCTTGTAAAAGCGTTGCGGAAGAGGAGTACCCCACCGCGGGCGGCAGAGAGAGGAGACGGCCGGTGCAAGTCTCCCCGCCGGATGGGGGAAGGTGGCTTCCAAGCTCCGCCCCCGAACACCAGTAAGGGGCGGCGGTCCCCCCGTTACCGGGCTGTGAGCGTCCCCTTTGGGGGAAAATCAGGTGGTACCGCGGACAGGATCTTGTTCGCCCTGAGCCTTTTGGGCTCAGGGCGTTTTTTGTTTGGAGGTGTGATGTGGAATTTATCAATGAGACGCGCTGTAATGAGCGGACGGTCCTGGCGATGAACCGGGCCTCTATCCGGGCGACCCACCGGTGGAGCAGTCTGCTCCTCCGGCTGTTGGGCGGAGCCTGCGGCGTGTTTTTGCTTCGGACGGCTGCCCGGCTCGGGTTTCCCTCCCTGGGTGGGATCTCAGCCGGACTGATGGGCGGCGGGCTGTTGCTGTGGGTGCTGTTTTTAAACCACATCCGCGCCTGGATCGTGATCCGTCTGGTGCTGAAGGGAGAACAGCTGCACCGGGCCGCATTTGACGAGGAGGGCTGTACCATCCGCAGCGGCGGGGACGAGGTCTGCCTGTCCTATGACCAGGTTGCCGCCTTCTACGAGGACCAGCGCTACTTCTTCCTGATGCTGAACCGGCACCGGGGATATGCCCTGGAGAAGCAGGGTTTCCGCTCCGGCCAGCCGGACGCCTTCCGGGCCTTTCTGGAGCGCAAGGCGGATTGCAGGGCCCAGCGGGTCTGAGAAAATGACCAGTGGCTGGAGGGAGCTGGCGCTCCCGGCGGCCAGCCGATAATTTGAGAACAGGACGTGAGATCGCATGAAAAAAGAACTGCCAAAGGTTTATGAGCCCCAGGAGGTAGAGTCCCGGATTTATGAAACCTGGGAGAAGAACGTCTGCTTCAAGGGCCGCCGAGATCCAAAGCGGAAGCCCTTCACCATCGTGATGCCGCCCCCCAATGTGACGGGACAGCTGCACATGGGCCACGCCATGGACTCCACCCTCCAGGACATCCTCATCCGCTTCAAGCGGATGCAGGGCTATGCCGCCCTGTGGGTCCCCGGCACCGACCACGCGGGCATCGCCACCCAGATCAAGGTGGAGGAGGAGCTGCGGGTGAAGGAGGGCCTGACCCGCTATGACCTGGGCCGGGACAAGTTCCTGGAGCGGGTGTGGGACTGGAAGCGCCAGTATGGCAACCGTATCGTGGAGCAGCAGAAGAAGCTGGGCGCCTCCTGCGACTGGGACCGGGCCCGGTTCACTATGGATGAGGGCTGCTCCAAGGCCGTGCGGGAGACCTTCTGCGAGCTGTATGAGAAGGGTCTTATCTACAAGGGCAGCCGGATCATCAACTGGTGCCCCCACTGTGTCACTGCCCTCTCCGACGCGGAGGTGGAGTATCAGGACAAGCCCGGCCACCTGTGGTATATCCGCTATCCTCTGACCGACGGCTCCGGCGACCTGGTGGTGGCCACCACCCGGCCTGAGACCATGATGGGCGATACCGGCGTGGCGGTGAACCCGGAGGATGAGCGCTTCAAGCACCTGGTGGGCAAGACCTGTATCCTGCCCATTATGAACCGGGAGATCCCCATTGTGGCCGACGAGTATGTGGAGCTGGGCTTCGGCACCGGCGCGGTGAAGATGACCCCCGCCCACGACCCCAACGACTTCGAGGTGGGCCTGCGCCACAACCTGGAGACCATCCGGGTCCTGGACGACAACGGTGTGGTCAACGCCAACGGCGGCAAGTACGAGGGCATGGACCGCTATGAGTGCCGCCAGGCCATTGTAAAGGATCTGGAGGAGCAGGGCTATCTGGTCAAGACCGAGCCGTACAGCCACAATGTGGGCACCTGCTACCGCTGTCACAACGACGTGGAGCCCATCATCTCCGCCCAGTGGTTCGTCAAGATGAAGCCTCTGGCTGAGGAGGCCATCCGGGTGGTGGAGCAGGGGGAGACCAAGTTCGTCCCCGACCGCTTCTCCAAGACCTATCTGAACTGGATGGAGAACGTCCACGACTGGTGCATCAGCCGCCAGCTGTGGTGGGGTCATCAGATCCCCGTGTGGTACTGCGCCGACTGCGGCAAGATGACCGTCAGCCGGGAGGACCCCACCCAGTGCCAGCACTGCCACTCCCAGCACATCACCCGGGATCCCGATGTGCTGGATACCTGGTTCTCCAGCGCCCTGTGGCCCTTCTCCACCCTGGGCTGGCCGGAAAAGACAGAGGATCTGGACTACTTCTATCCCACCGACGTGCTGGTCACCGGCTATGACATCATCTTCTTCTGGGTGGCCCGGATGATCTTCTCCGCCTGCGAGCAGACCAAGCGGCCGCCCTTCCACACCGTATTCATCCACGGCCTGGTCCGGGACGACAAGGGCCGGAAGATGAGCAAATCTCTGGGCAACGGAATCGATCCCCTGGAGATCGCCGACAAGTACGGCGCGGACGCCCTGCGCTTCAACCTGGTCACCGGCAACAGCCCCGGAAATGATATGCGCTTCTACACCGAGCGCTGCGAGGCCATGCGCAACTTTGCCAACAAGATTTGGAACGCCAGCCGCTTCCTGATGATGAACCTGACCATCGAGCGGTGCTGTCTGCCGGAGAAGCTGGAGCTGGAGGACAAGTGGATCCTCTCCAAGCTGAACACTGCCGTCCGGGAGATCACCGAGAACATGGAGCGCTATGAGCTGGGCGTGGCGGCCCAGAAGATCTATGACTTCATCTGGGATGACTACTGTGACTGGTATATCGAGCTGACCAAGACCCGCCTCCAGGGCGAGGACGAGGACAGCAAGGTCCGGGCCCAGCAGGTGCTGTGTCATGTCCTGACCCAGATGCTCAAGCTGCTGCACCCCTTCATGCCCTTCATCACGGAGGAGATCTGGCAGGCCCTGCCCCACGAGGATGGGGTGGAGGAGGGCTCCTTCCTGATGCTCCAGACCTGGCCCGAGTATCAGGCGGAGCTGGACTTCCCCGCCGAAGCGAAGGCCATGGAGCTCATCATGGACGCCATCCGCGCCGTCCGCACCCGCCGCAGCGAGATGAACGTGCCTCCCTCCAAGAAGGCCCACCTCACCGTGGCCACCGATGAGGCGGCGGTGTTCCAGCTGGGCGTGCCCTTCCTGAAGAAGATGGCCTATGCCAGCGAGGTGACCATTGTCCCCGCCGGTCAGGCTGCCGAGGCTGCCGGTCAGGTCACGGTGGTGACCCACGCTGCCCAGGTGTCCATGCCCCTGGCGGAGCTGGTGGACCTGGAGAAGGAGAAGGCCCGCCTGGAGAAGGAACTGAAGAAAAACAGCGCCGAGCTGGAGAAACTCAACGCCAAGCTGGCCAATCCGGGCTTTGTGAACAAGGCGCCGGAGCACGTGGTCAAGGCGGAGCAGGAGCGCTCCGTCCAGCTCACCGAGCTGGTGGCCAAGCTGAAGGAACAGCTGAGCGGGATGTGACCTGAATACAGCCGGTCCGCCCCCGCCCCTGCAAGGGGCGGGGCGGACCGGAAATCCGGGGCCCCAAGGAGTAAAAATAAGAAAATTGGAAAGAATACAGTTTGGTGCTTGACAGAAGGCTGGGCCTATGGTAATATATAACTCGCCTCTGATTGCAATGAGATGAGGAGAGATGTCCGAGTGGTTTAAGGAGCCGGTCTTGAAAACCGGTGACTCGTCAAGAGCCGTGGGTTCGAATCCCACTCTCTCCGCCACTTTTTCATCCGATGCTGATATGTGATGTCGGTTGTAGCCATGCAGAAGTACCCAAGTGGCTATAAGGGGCTCCCCTGCTAAGGGAGTAGTCGGGTTAAACCGAGCGAGGGTTCGAATCCCTCCTTCTGCGCCACGTGGCCGTAAAGTTTACTTTGCGGCCACGTTTTTCTATGGATTTGAAAAACTGAAAAAAATCAGAAAATCCACTTGCATTTTTGAGGAAGCTGTGCTATTATATCAGTTGCGTTTACGAAACGATCCTCCATGGAGAAAGAGGTGAAGATACAATGAAGGCAGGAATTCATCCCGACTATCAGCAGACCACCATCCGGTGCGCCTGCGGCAACGTGATCGAGACTGGTTCCACCAAGCAGGACATCCGTGTTGAAGTGTGCTCTAAGTGTCACCCCTTCTACACCGGTAAGCAGAAGATGGTGGATACCGGCGGACGTGTCAGCCGCTTCAACAAGAAGTTTGGCCTGGACAAGAAGTAAGATTGCGTCTCAAAAGCCGCACCGAGGTTTCGGTGCGGCTTTTTGTCATTTTTTGCCTCTCTAGACTGCCGGAGCAGTTTTCGGAATAAGCTGGAGAGAATTTTGAAGGAGGTATTTGCCATGCTGAAGCGGATCGATCCCAAAGAGATCGGACAGAACGTATTTTCCCTTATTGGGGACCAGTGGATGCTCATTACCGCCGGGACGGCGGAGCGGTGCAATACCATGACCGCCTCCTGGGGCGGGCTGGGGGTGCTCTGGGGGGCGCCGATGGCCACCTGCTATATCCGTCCCCAGCGGTATACCCGGGAGTTTGTGGACCGGGAGGAGTACTTTACCCTGGCGTTCTTTGACGAGGAGCACCGCAAAGCCCTGGCCCTGTGCGGCAGCAAGAGCGGGCGTGAGGTGGATAAGGTTCGGGAGTGCGGCTTTACCGTCAAAACGGCGGAGTGCGGCGCGCCTTATTTTGAGCAGGCCCAGCTGGTACTGGTCTGCCGCAAGCGGTATGCCCAGCCTATGGATTCGGACCGGATGCCCGAGGACGTGAAGGAGAAGTGGTATCCGGGACAGGACTACCACATCCTGTACCTGGGCGAGATCGTGGAGGCGTACCAGAGGTAACGGGCGGCTGCGGACGGGAAGGGACGCTGCCCTCCGCAAAGAAATCAGATCCCTTGGGAGGATGTATGACCCAGAACGATTTACAAGTGAAGAAGAACCGGGCGGTGCTGGTGGGCCTGTGGGCCCACCGGCTGTCTGTGGAGGAGAACGCCACGGAGGAGACCGTGGAGGAGCTGGCCGACCTGCTGGAGACGGCGGGAGGCGAGTGTGTGGGGACCGTCCTCCAGTCCAAGGACAGCCCCGACCCTCGCACCTTCATCGGTGAGGGCAAGGTGGCGGAGGTCCGGGAGCTGGTCCGGGCAATGGATGCGGATATGGTGATTTTTGACAACAGCCTGTCCCCCTCCCAGCAGCGGGTGCTCAGCGAGGAATTGAAGGTAGCTGTGATGGACCGCTCCGCCCTGATCCTGGACATCTTTGCCCAGCGGGCCCGCACCCGGGAGGGGCGGCTCCAGGTGGAGCTGGCCCAGTACAAGTACCTGCTGCCCCGGCTGCTGGGAATGTGGACCCATCTGGAGCGGCAGGAGGGCGCCATCGGCACCCGCGGCCCCGGCGAGACCCAGCTGGAGACCGACCGGCGGCACATCCACAGAAAGATCGCCAAGCTGGAGGACGAGCTGCGGGATGTGCGCCGGGTGCGTGCCACCCAGCGGGAGCGGCGGATCAAAAACGAGGTGCCGGTGGTAGCCATCGTGGGCTATACCAACGCGGGCAAGTCCACCCTGCTGAACAAGCTCACCGGCGCGGAGATCCCGGCCAACAACCGCCTGTTTGACACTCTGGACACCACCACCCGGACCCTGGAGATCTCGGACACCTGCACGGTGCTCCTGTCTGACACGGTTGGCTTTATCCGCAAGCTGCCCCACCATCTGGTGGAGGCCTTCAAGGCCACCCTGGAGGAGCTCTCCTTTGCCGACCTGCTGCTCCATGTCATCGACGCGTCCAACCCCGAGTGGCGGGAGCAGGCGGCGGTGGTGGATCAGCTTATCCACGAGCTGGGGGCCGACCAGACCCCCAAGCTGGAAGTGTTTAACAAGTGCGACCTGTGGACAGGGGAGATCCGTCCCCATGGGGAGAACATTGTTTCTATCTCCGCCCGTACCGGAGAGGGGCTCCCCGCTCTGCTGGAGGCCATTGGGCAGCGGCTGGACAGCGGGGTGAAGCGGGTGACCATCCACCTGCCCTATGACAAGGGCGGGCTGCTGGACCGCCTGTACCAGGAGGCCAAGGTGGAGCAGGTGGACTATGGAGAGACCATCGATGTGGTGGCCGTCTGCACCCCCAGGACCATCGGGCAGCTGGGCCCTCTGGTGGAGGGCTGGCAGCCCCACAGGGAGCCTTGGGACAACTAGGAGTTAGAAATTGGGAATGGGCGGTTTTTCGGTGTGGAGGGGATCCGCACAGAAAAGCCGCCCCCTTTTATGAAGGGAGGATCTATGATCACACTGACCACGCCCCGCCTGCTGCTCCGTCCCTTTGAGGAGGGGGACGCGGCGGAGCTGTATGACTATGCCCGGGATCCCCGGGTGGGGCCCATCGCGGGGTGGCCGCCCCACACCAGCGTGGAGAACAGCCGGGAGATCATTCGGACCGTGTTCTCGGCCCCCAATGTGTTTGCGGTGGCAGACCGGGAGAGCGGACGGGTGATCGGCTCTGCCGGCTTTGTGGGGGAGCACCGGGACGAGCTGCCCGGCCCGGACGATGAGCTGGGCTATGCCCTCAGCCCCGCCTTCTGGGGTCGGGGTCTGATCCCGGAGGCCTCCGGAGTACTGATCCGCTGGGGCTTCACGGAGCTGGGCCTTGAGACCATCTGGTGCAATCACTATGACGGGAATGGCAAGTCCCGACGGGTCATTGAGAAGTGCGGCTTCCGCTATCAGTTTTCCCGGGAGACCGACGTGCCCCTGCTGGGGGAGCGGCGGCTGACCCACTTTTTTGCCCTCACCCGGCCGCAGTGGGCCGCGGACAGGGGAGAGGAAGGAACGTAACGAAATACAGCCCCCTCCGGAGTACAAAATGCTCCGGAGGGGGCTGTGTGTTATGTGGGGGCGGCCATCAGAACGTCCAGAGGGCCCTGGTGGACCGCTTGCAGGGCGGACAGGCGGCAGAAGTCGGCGGGGCGCACCAGGTCGGGGTCCTTCCAGAGCTCTACCGCGCCGCACTCCTCCAGCAGTGTGGCCACGAACTGGGAGCAGAAATAGTGGTTCTTCCGGCGGAGCGGGTGGTTGAAATAGCAGGACAGCGCGCCCAGCAGATTGTAGTGATAGCGCTCCCGCTGGTGGTACATCCCGGAGAGCTGCCGCCGGAGGCGGCGGTAGACTGGGTCGGAGACCTTCAATTCATAGAGACAGCATGGAATCTGCCGGTTCCTGACGCCCGGCCGCTCCTCCACCAGGCCAGCGGGGAGGGCGAAATGCTCGTACTTGCGGGCAAAGCTGTAAAAGGGCCCGGAGGGGCCGTCCAGGCCGATGGAGGCATGGGTATAACAGTCGGAGGTGACTAGGTGGATGAATCGGGAGAACCAGGTCCCGGAGCGGGTGAGAAGGATGTAAATGGAGCGGTCCTGCGCGCTTTGGAGTGTGGCAGAAGGAGAAGTGGACATCAAAACGCCCCCCCTTTCTTTGTACTCAGGATACCAGACAGAGTATAAAGAACGTTGAAGAGAAGATTAAGGTTTTCTAAAATCGTGTCCGCTGAGTGGACCACAGATCAAATTATGAAGGGAGCGGAGAAAAGATCCCACAGGGCAGCAGGAAAACAAAGACAGAAGGGCGCACCTTACGGCGCGCCCTTCTGTCAAAAATCAAAAGAGGATGTCGAGAATGTCAAGTGGGATCAGGTCAGATCGGTGATCACATAGCCGAACATACTGTCCCGGGGGCTGAGAGTGACCTGGAAGTCCCGCAGGACGCTGCCGTCCTCCAGGGCGTTGAGCTGCCCGGTGAGGATCACGGCGCCGCTGGCCAGCGTAATGGGGGTCTGAAGGACCACCTCGGCCAGGCCCTCGTCACCGCGGGCCAGGTGGTAGGAGTCATCAGAAGCCTGATAGCGGATCCGCTGGGAGATGGGGGAGGGGATGCCGGGCAGCTGCTCCACCTGGGGGTAGAGGGCCGCGGCGTAGTCCCGGACCATCTCAGAGGGGAGGATCAGGGTGTCGTCGGTGAGCTCCGCCCGCTCGTCCATCTGGCCGTACAGGCTGAGCATATAGTACAGGCTGGTCCACAGAAATTCACTGTCCTCCGGCGCGTACTCCAGGTCGTTCTCCGTCATCGCCAGCACCAGGGAGTGGACCGCGGGGTACATGGCCTGGGCCGCATCGGCCTGGGCGGGGATGTTGCCGTGGACCTCCTCCACAGAGAGGTCGGCGGGGGGCGTCTGCTGCTCCGCGGAGGCGGCGCTCCCAAGCGGGAGAGCGAGGATGGTCAGGATCGTCAGGGAAGCCAGAAGCTTTTTCACAGCAGGCCCCTCCTTTCTTATCTGGTATGGACTTAGTATATCATGCCCGGTTGTTATTCTCTTGTCAAAGCGATTACATAGAAATGAAAAAGTGGTTACAAAATGATTGCATTGGGGGACAAAATGCTTTGAATTTCTAGAAAAATCTCTGGAAAGCTGCTTCTGACGCCGGAAAAGGGTGGGATCTGCCCCATTTCGGATCGAAACCCAGCTCCCACAAAACACGGCCCCAGCGGGGCGGGTCCACCCGCACCGCCGGGGCCGGTCATGGGATCACATCCCCATGGCGTCGGTCAGGGTCTCCACCGCGTCAGACACCGACTTGGCCGCCCGGTGGGCGGCCCGCTTGATCTCCCGGCGGGAGGGGGCCATGGTCATGCCGATGGCTGTGCCCGCCGCCAGGCCGGCCGCCATCCCGGCGAAAAACCGCCCGCAGCCGCATCCAGTTCCGTTCATGCTCTGCTCACTCCTTTTTGCGTCATGTCCTGCTGTTTGTCTGTTCCACCGGCCAACCCCAGGAGCGGGATACAGCCGGTTCCTTTTTATTCTTTCCCCTTCTGCGGAAAAATGCGTTGCTAAATCCTGCTGGTTCCGCTATAATTTAACGTAACGGAGTTTGCCTATTTTTGCGGCAGCCCTTTCGTTTTACTACACGGGCCGATCGGCCCTGCCTATTTTTGGAGGAACCATGCAATGAAACTTCTGATTCAGAACGGCCGGGTGGTGGACCCGGTGAATGGGACAGTCTCCATTCTGGACCTGTATGTCGAGAATGGAAAGGTGCTCCAGCTGGAGAAGGATATTCAGACGGAGGCTGACCGTGTGATCGACGCCACCGGGCTGGTGGTCTGTCCCGGGCTGGTGGACCTGCATGTCCATCTCCGGGACCCGGGCCTGACCTATAAGGAGGATATCTTCACCGGAACGGCCGCCGCCGCCCGGGGAGGAGTCACCGCCATGGCCTGTATGGCCAATACCGACCCGGTGGTGGACAGCCCGGAGCAGATCCAGTATATCCGTGAGAAGGCCGGCCAGGCCAACGGGGTCCATGTCTACCCTGTGGGCGCGGTCTCCCGGGGCCTGCGGGGGGAGGAGCTCACCGACGCGGACGCCCTGAAAAAGGCCGGGGCCGCCGCCCTGTCCGACGACGGCTGCAATGTGGACAACGCCAACCTGATGCGGGACGCCCTGATCCACGCCAAGCGGGTGGAACTGCCCATTCTGTGCCACTGTGAGGACACCTCCATGGTGGGCAACCGGGCGGTGAATGAGGGGAGCGTCTCCCGCCAGCTGTGGATGGAGGGCCGCCCCGCCATCGCGGAGGAGATCGTGGTCATGCGGGACGCCATGCTGGCGGAGGAGACCGGCGCCCACGTCCACATCTGCCATGTGTCCACCGCCAAGTCGGTGGACATCATCCGCCGGATGAAGAAGCGGGGGGTGGCCCTCACCTGTGAGACCTGCCCCCAGTACTTCACCCTCACCGAGGATGAGATCCTCACCCGGGGGGCGCTGGCCCGTGTCAACCCCCCGCTGCGCACCGCCAAGGACATCAAGGGCATCATCGCGGGCCTGAAGGACGGCACCATCGACGCCATCGCCACTGACCACGCCCCACACTCCGCTGAGGAGAAGGCCCGTCCCCTGGCCAAGGCCCCCAGCGGCATGATCGGGCTGGAGACCTCTCTGGCCATCGCTCTGACGGAGCTGTACCACACCGGGCGGATGAAGCTGCCCGACCTGATCCGCCGCATGACCTATAACCCCGCCGCCATCCTCCGTTTGGGCACCAAGGGCCGCCTGTCCCTGGGCAGCGACGCCGACATCGCCATTTTCGACCCGGAGGAGGAGTGGACCATCGACCCGGAGCGGTTTGCCTCCAAGGCCCGGAACACCCCGTTTGCGGGCCGAAAAGTAAAGGGCCGCGTGAAGTATACCATTGTGGCCGGGAATATCATTTACCAGGATAATATGTGAGATCCATGAGGCGGCAGGGCAGCCGCCGTCCGGTGCCCCGCCCACGCAGGATCAAAGAAAGAGAAAGAGAGGAAGAGACCCATGTCTTTTGATGTATTACAGGAGAAGATCATTGCCAAGCAGAACCCCACCGTGGCCGGGCTGGACGCCCGCATCGAGTATGTGCCCGAGCACATCCGAAAGGCCGCTTTTGCCCAGTACGGGGTGGGGCTGAAGGGAGCCTGCGAGGCCATCTGGCAGTTCAACGTGGGGCTGATCGACGCGCTGTGCGACGTGGTGCCCGCCGTCAAGCCCCAGAGTGCCTACTATGAGAACCTGGGCTGGCAGGGGATGGAGATGCTGGAGCGCACCATCCGCTATGCCAGGGAGAAGGGGCTGTTTGTCATCGCCGACATCAAGCGGGGCGACATCGGCTCCACCGCCGCCGCCTATGCGGAGGGCTGGCTGTCCGGCGCGCCCATTGAGGGGCAGGTATTCAAGTCCTTTGACGCCGACTGCGTCACCCTCAACGGCTATATGGGCTCCGATTCCATCAAGCCCTTCCTGGAGGCCGCCAAAGGGGAGGACAAGTGCGCCTTTGTGCTGGTCAAGACCTCCAATCCCGGCTCCGGGGAACTGCAGGACCTGAAGATCGCCGACGGCCGCACCATCTATGAGGCCATGGGCGAGCTCAACGAGTCCATCGCCGCCGGAACCCAGGGAAAGTACGGCTTCACCATGGCGGGGGCCGTCACCGGAGCCACCTATCCGGAGCAGATCCAGGATCTGCGGGCCCGGCTTCCGCATACGTTCTTCCTGGTGCCCGGCTACGGAGCCCAGGGAGGCACCGCGGAGGATGTGAAGTATGCCTTCAACGAGAAGGGTCACGGGGCCATCGTCAACTCCTCCCGGGGCATTATGTGCGCCTGGAAAAAGACCGGCGGCGACGGACACGACTTCCAAGAGGCTGCGAGAAACGCCGCCATTGCCATGAAGGAGGACATCGCCCGGTTCGTGACCATCCAGTAAGTGTGCTGGTTCCGGCGAACCCTGTGAGCTGCAAGGAGGACAATATGGAAGAGATACGCATCCGGAACTGTCCAAGCTGTGGGGCGGCGATGGAATGTAAACTGCAAAATTTCTCCATTGGAGCCGACGGCGGAGGCGGTCTGTGGACCCTGTTGGCCGACCAGTATGAGGTAGACCTGTATGCCTGCCCCGCCTGCGGCAAAGTTGAGCTGTATACCGCCGCCTTTTCCAAAGAGCCGGAGCCTGCGCCCTACTGGTGTGAGCACTGTCAGGAGGAACGGGAGGATCGGCTCTGCCCGGTCTGCGGACAGGTGGGGCTTTTGATGGAGGAGCATCTTCGGGACTTGGAGCGGGCTGAACAAACCCAAAGCGGCTCTGATGCCCAGGAGGACGGCGTTCAGCCGGAGGAGAGTTCGGGATTTCATTTTCCCTGGCAAAAAAAGAAGGTCCCCTGGGAGAAATAGCGGGAGCTTTCAAAATGAACGGAGGGAGTTTGATGGCAAACTGCATCCTGTGCGGCCAGAAGGTCGGGCTTCTGGACCGGAAGAACTTTATGTTTCACGGCTCGGTACAGACGTTATGTATCGGCTGCACCGCCCGGCTGGACAGCGCAGCCCCCCAGGAGCGGGAGGAACTGTTCCGGCAGATGCTGGACTCCCCGGATCTGGAGGACGGGGAGCGCATCCGGGCCGACCTGAACACCGGAAGGCACTGTCCCGCCTGCGGCGGGATGCTGGAGCGCCGGCTGCGGAATTTCTCCATCGGCGCGGACGGCTATGGGGGATTGACCTCCCTTGGGCTGGAACAGTTTGAGGTGGACCTGTATGTCTGCGCCAAGTGCCGCAGAGTGGAGCTGTATGCCGCCGAGCATGAAGTACCCCTCCGGACGGAGCAGAACGACCAGGTGACCTGCCCGGTGTGCGGCACCAAGCACAGCGCCCTGTGCGGCTGCCCCACCTGTGCGGTGCAGGCCGCATACGTGCCCCGCGCCGCCCGGCCTGAGCAGAAGCAGAGCCCGGAGCCCGTCCACGCGCCGGAACAGGAAAAGCATACCTTTCCCTGGCAGAAAAAGAAGGTCCCCTGGGAGAAGTGAGCGATTCCCGGGGCGGTTTGAGAAGGTTCTGCTCTGACAGAGCCAAAAGAAAGCGGTGATCGATCGTGAAAGTAGAACGCAAGTGTAAGATCGTCTCCAAGGAACAGATGGGAGACGCGGTATATATGGTGCTGGAGGCGGGGGACATGGTCCGCACCTCCTTCCGAGCGCCGGGACAGTTTGTTCATGTGAAGTGTGGGGAGGGCCTGCTGCTGCGCCGGCCCATCTCCGTGTGTACCTGTTATTCAGATGAGCCCAGCGACCTTCTGACTATCGTATTTGAGGTCCGGGGTGAGGGCACCGACTGGCTGGCCCGCCGCCCCGTGGGCCACAGCCTGGATGTGCTGGGCCTGGCGGGCAACGGCTTTACCATGAAGCCGGAGGGCCGTTATCTGCTGGTGGGCGGCGGCATTGGGATCCCTCCCATGCTGGGCTGCGCCCAGTACACCCAGGGAAAGTCCACCGCCATCCTGGGCGGCCGCTCCGCAGACAAGATCATCCTGCAAAACTGCTTCCAGGACGAGTGCGCCAAAGTGCTGACCGCCACCGATGACGGCTCTCTGGGCCATCACGGCTTTGTGGACGCCCTGGTCCGCCAGGAGCTGGAGGGGGATAAGAATTACGAGGCCGTGCTGGCCTGCGGCCCCCGCCCCATGCTGCGGAATGTGGCCAGAGTGGCGGAGGAATTTGGCGTCCCCTGTCAGGTGTCCATGGAGGAGCGGATGGGCTGCGGCGTGGGGGCCTGCCTGGTGTGCGCCTGCGACATGGCCGACGGCAGCCGGAAGCACGTATGCAAGGACGGGCCGGTCTTTGATTCCAGGGAGGTGAACTGGGATGTCTAATGTGGATATGCGCGTCACCCTGGCGGGGATGACCATGAAAAACCCGGTGGTGGTGGCCTCCGGGACCTTCGGCTTCGGCCGGGAGTACAGCCAATTTTTTGATCTCAGCGAGCTGGGCGGCATCTGCGCCAAGGGGCTGACCCTGCTTCCCCGGGAGGGCAACCCCGCCCCACGTATTGCGGAGACTCCTATGGGCATCCTGAACTCCGTGGGGCTGCAAAACCCCGGAGTGGACGCCTTCATCGCCGAAGAACTGCCCTTTTTGCGGCAGTATGATGTGAAGGTGATCGCCAATATCTCAGGCAACACCCCCGAGGAGTACGGCGTCATGTGTGAAAAGCTGGCCGGGGCCGGGGTGGACATGATCGAGGTGAACATCTCCTGCCCCAATGTGAAGGCGGGGGGGCTGGCCTACGGCACCCGGCCGGAGCTGGCCGCTGAGGTGACGGAGATGGCAAAATCCCACGCGGGGAATGTGCCGGTGATGGTAAAGCTGTCCCCCAACGTCACGGACATCACTGAGATCGCCCGGGCGGTGGAGGCGGCGGGAGCGGACGCGGTCTCCCTCATCAATACCATCCGGGGGATGCGCATTGACGTGAACACCCGCCGGCCCATTTTGAAGATGAACACCGGCGGCCTGTCCGGCCCCGCCGTGCTGCCCGTGGCGGTGCGGATGGTTTGGGAGGTGTCCCAGGCGGTCAAGGTGCCCGTGCTGGGCATGGGCGGCGTCAGCAAGGGGGAGGACGCGGCCCAGCTGATGCTGGCCGGAGCCTCCGCCGTGGCGGTGGGCACCGCCCTGTTTGCCGACCCCTTCGCCCCGATCAAGGTGCGGGACGGTTTGGAGGCCATCGCCGCCCGACAGGGCCTGGAGGCTGTCTCCGGGCTCACCGGAGGCGTGTGCCCCTGGTAAACCTGCCGGAGCTGTGCCCCATTTTTATCAGGAGGAGCTGCCATGCTGGAAGAACTGATCGGCCTGATCCTGCCCCCCATTATTTCCATTTGTGAGCTGATGGGCATTTTTGTGGTGTCCCTCTCCGCCATCCAGGCGTTTTGGAACTACTGCAAGGGCCTGGTCACCCATGTGCCTCTGGACGTGAAATTTGATCTGGCCAACGGCCTGGCTACCAGCCTGGAGTTCAAAATGGCGGCGGAGATCCTGAAAACGGTCCTGGTGCGGGACCTGAATGAGCTGGTAGTGCTGGGGGCGGTGGTCCTGCTGCGGGCCCTGCTCTCCCTGCTGATCCACTTTGAAATGAAGTCCCACCGCTGACCGAAGGAGGAATACAAGACCCTATGACTACCATCTATTTGATCCGCCATGCGGAGGCGGAGGGAAATCTCTACCGCCGGATCCACGGCTGGTATGACGCCCTGGTCACAGAGAACGGATGGAAGCAGATCCAGGCGCTGGAGACACGGTTTGCCGGTGTGCACGTGGATGCGGTCTGGTCCAGCGACCTGTACCGCACCTGCGCCACCGCCCGGGCGGTCTATGTGCCCAAGGGGCTGGAGCTGCATACGGATCCCGACCTGCGGGAGATCAACATGGGACGCTGGGAGGACCGCACCTGGGGCGAGGTGCGCCAGACAGAGGGGGAGCGGCTCCTCCAGTTCAACCACAGCGACCCCGCGTGGGTCGCCCCCGGCGGCGAGAGCCTGGGGGACGTGGGGGCCCGGGCAGAGCGCGCCATCCGGCGCATCGCCGGAAAATACCCCGGCCAGACCGTGGCTGTGTTCAGCCACGGCACTGCTATCCGCCAGTTCCTGGCCAATGTCAAGGGGATCCCGCCGGAAGAGTGGCACACCATGTCACATGCGGACAACACCTCCGTGACCTGTCTGGCCTGGGACGGAGAGGTGTTCCATGTGGTATTTGAGGGGGACAACTCCCATCTGGATGACTCCATCTCCACCCTGGCACAGCAGACCTGGTGGCGGAAGGGGGCGCAGAAGAAGGAGGATGTGAACCTGTGGTACCGTCCCCTGGACCCCGCATCAGAGCGGGACTTCTATCTGGACGCCCGCCGGGATGCCTGGATCTCTATCTATGGGGCGGACCTGCCCTTTGACGGTCCTGCGTTCTGGGAGGGGGCGGAGCGGGCGATGGCCCAGGACCCCATGGCGCTGACTGTGGCTATGGCGGGGCAGGAGCCCGCCGGGCTGCTCCAGCTGGACCCCCAGCGGGACCGGGAGGAGGGGGTGGGCTTTCTCTCCCTGTACTACATGACGCCCGCGTTCCGGTTCCGGGGCCTGGGCGTACAGCTGCTGGGCCAGGCGGTCTCCTTTTACCGGGGCCTGGGCCGGACCTCCCTGCGTCTGCGGTGCGCCCCCGACGGAGCCGCCCGGCAGTTTTATGAGAAGCACGGCTTCCTCAAGTCGGCGGAGGGACAGATCGGGCCGCTCTCCCTGGACGTGCTGGAGAAGTACATCAGCTATGACCGCTGATTATGGCGGGATCTTCTGAGGAGATGGCGGGAAAAGCCTGTTGAAGCGCCTGAATTTTGGGTAAGATGCACAGGGAAGCCCGCTTGTTCTCCGGCCGCGCCTGTACTATAATAGGGCGGGACCGGATCCGCTCCCGGCTCCGCCGGAGCAGGGACGCGGAACGTCAGGAAAACCAGAGGCCCGCGTCCGGCGGGTCGATTTTTTGATCGAGGTGTGTCTATATGAAGCCCGACATTCATTCTTATATCCGCCCCGGCGCCCACGCCCATCTGGTGGGGATCGGCGGCGTGTCCATGTCCCCGCTGGCCGAGGTGCTCCACAATGCGGGGGTGGTCATCAGCGGCTCTGACCTCCATGAGAGCGCCGCGGTGGCCCATCTGAGGGCGCTGGGGATCCCGGTGGTCATCGGCCACCGGGGAGAGAGCGTCCAGGGGGCGGGCTGCGTCATCCGCACCGCCGCCGTCCACGACGATAACCCGGAGATCGCCGCCGCCCATGCCGCCGGGATCCCTGTTTTTGAGCGGGCGGAGGCCTGGGGGGCCATCATGCGCCGCTATGAGCACGCCCTGTGCGTGGCCGGCACCCACGGAAAGACCACCACCACCTCCATGTGTACCCATATCTTCCTGGCCGCCCAGCGGGACCCCACGGTGATGATCGGCGGGACGCTGCCCGCCCTCGGCGCGGGGCACAGGGTGGGACAGGGGGACACCATTATTTTGGAGTCCTGTGAGTACTGCAACTCCTTCCTGTCCTTCTTTCCCACCGTGGCGGTGATCCTCAATGTGGACGCCGATCACCTGGACTTTTTCAAGGACCTGGAGGATGTGAAGCGATCCTTCCGCCGCTTTGCGGAGCTGGTCCCTCAGGAGGGCTGCGTGGTGGCAGACGGCGACGACGCCAACACCATGGACGCTCTGCGGGGCCTGGAGCGCCCCATGCTCACCTTCGGCCTGGAGCAGGGGGACATCCACTGTGAGGGGCTGACCTGGGAGGGTGGGTTCCCCTCCTTTGACCTGATCGTCCGGGGAGAGAAGCTGGGGCGCATCGAGCTCAGCGTCCCCGGCGTCCACAATGTGCGCAACGCTCTGGCTGCCGCCGGCGCGGCCCTCCAGCTGGGGGCGCCCTTCTCCGCGATCCGGGACGGCCTTCGGGCCTTCCGCGGGGCGGGCCGCCGGTTTGAGCACAAGGGGGAATTCCACGGCGCGGCGGTGTACGACGACTACGCCCACCACCCCGGCGAGCTGAGCGCCCTGCTGACCACGGCCCGTAGCCTGGGGTACCGGCGGGTGATCTGTGCCTTCCAGCCCCACACCTACACCCGGACGAAGGAGCTGTTTGACCAGTTCGTCCAGGTGCTCCAGCTGCCGGACAAGGTGCTTCTGGCGGAGATCTTCGCCGCCCGGGAGACGGACACCCTGGGGATCTCCTCCCGGGATCTGGCCCAGCGCATCCCTGGCGCGGAGTTCTGCCCCACCTTGGAGGAGGTCGCCAGACGGCTGGCCCAGCTGGCCCAGCCGGGGGATCTGATCCTGACCGTGGGTGCGGGGGACATCTATCTGGCGGGGGAGCGCCTGCTGGCGGACCAGTGAGGCGCGGCCTGCCGCTGATCCAACGAAAACGCCGCCGACGCATTCAGCGTCGGCGGCGTTTTCTGCTCCATGTTCCAAATTGCATGGGGTCACAGCCCGTTGACCACGTTATTGGGACGGCCTCCCTCCAGCATAGCGCGGACCGAGTCCCACATCCAGGCGTGGGAGCGGCGGAAGGAAGCGGAGGTGATGCCGCCCAGATGGGGGGCGTAGACCACCCGGTCCCGCACCTCTGGGGGGAGGTCCACCAGCGGGTGGTCGGCAGGGGTGGGCTCCGGGGAGAGGACGTCGAAGCCCGCGCCCCCCAGCCGGCCTTCGATCAGCGCCTGACGGACCGCCAGGTTGTCCAGAAGATCGCCCCGGGCGGTGTTGATGAGGATGGTCCCGGGCCGGACCCGCTCCAAGAGGGCGGCGTCTACCATGCCTCGGGTCTCGGGGGTCACAGCGCAGTGGAGGGAGATCAGGTCGCAGCGGGCAAACAGCTCCTCCAGAGGGAGATAGGAGATACCAAAGCCGGCCTCCACCTCCGGCGGCCGGCGGTGGGGCGCGTAGTAGAACAGGGAACAGCCGAAGGGCCGCAGACGGCGGGCCACCGCCTGGGCGATGTCCCCAAAGCCCACCAGGCCCACGGTGCGCTCCCCCAGCTCCGGGCTGCCGGAGGCCATGACCCCCTCTTTGAACCGGATCTGCCGCCCCTCCCGCACGGCCCGGTCGCCCGGGATCCCGAAGCGCAGGGACATGAGCATGAGCATCACGGCCATCTCCGCGGTGGGGGCGGCGTTGCACCCCTTGTTGTTGCAGACGAAGATGGAGCGGCGGCGGGCGGCCTCCAGGTCGATGGCGTTATAGGCCACCCCCTCGGAGTGGATCAGCCGCAGGCCGGGCATCCGGTCCATGAGGGCGCCGTCCACCGGCGCGATGGCGTCAACAAAGAGAAAGACCGTGTCGGCGTGCTGGGGGAACATGGACTCCAGGGACTGCTCCCGGGGACAGAATACCAGCTCCAGGGGCAGGGACTGTACTGCATGGGGAAGATCGGCGCAGTAGCGCGCCTCACCGCCCCAGATCAAAACTTTCATGGTGAGAGACCTCCTCGGCGGCGGACCGGGAGGGGCCCGCCGGATTTCTTCCCATTGTAGCACAGCCGCTGGGAGGGCGCAAGCATACGAATGGAAAGCATAAATTAGCACTCGATATATGAGAGTGCTAGAATTTATAATTTGGACATATTGTTTGCGAGAAATGTTCATAATCGGGCCGTATAATAAAGCCAAAGTTTAAGAGAGGTCCGGGGGCGCTGGAGGCAGTGCCCCGTGGACCGAAAGGAGTTTTGACTTATGTACAGCATGATCCCCTTTGGACGTATGAACACTTCCTGGAACGACCTGTTCGATGATTTTGAGCGCCGTATGTTCCCCGCGGACCGGGGAGAGCTCCCCGCCTTCCGGACAGACATCCGGGACGAGGGCGACCACTTCCTGCTGGAGGCCGACCTGCCCGGCTTCCGGAAGGAGGACATCGACCTGCACCTTCAGGACGGCGTGCTAACCATTACAGCCAAGCGCCAGGAGGAGCAGGAGGAGAAAAAGGAGGGCAAGTACCTCTGCCGGGAGCGCCGGATGGGCAGCTGTGCCCGGGCTTTCGACGTCAGCGGCATCCGGGAGGAGGACATCACCGCCGCCTTTGAGGACGGTGTGCTGAAGCTGACCCTGCCCAAGCAGGGAGAGCCGGTCCCCCAGAGCCGCAGGATCGCCATTCAGTGATCGGATCCCAGTACAGCAGCGGGCAGGTCCTGTAGGGCCGGCCCGCTTGATGCTTCCCCGGACAGAAAAATTTTTAAAAAACCGCAAATTTCCTCTTGCAAAAGGGAGAGAAAGGGTATATCGTTACGTTAGCACATGATAATAACGAGTGCTAAAATCCTCGGAACATTTGAAACCGAAAAAGGAGGTTTCTGACATGAATATGAATCAATTTACCCAGCGGTCCCTGGCTGCCATCCAGGGAGCGCAGGAGCTGGCCGTGGAGCACGGCAACCAGCAGATCGAGCAGGAGCACCTGATGCTGGCCCTTCTCACCGACGAGCAGGGCTTCATTCCCCAGCTGCTGTCCGCCATGGGCATGACGGTGCCCAGCTTTGCCGCCGCAGTCAAGGCGGAGGTGGAGAAGCTGCCCAAGGTGTCGGGCGGGGGCCGGGAGGCGGACAAGGTCTATGTGGCCCAGGATGTGGACCGGGCCCTCAAGGCTGCTGAGTCCGCGGCCCAGTCCATGAAGGACGAGTATATCTCAGTGGAGCACATCCTGCTGGGCCTTCTGGACAGCGCCAACAGCCGCTTGAAGGAACTGTTCCGCACCTATCAGGTGAACCGGGAGGCGGTCATGCAGGCTCTGGCCTCTGTGCGGGGCAACCAGCGGGTCACCTCGGACAACCCGGAGGAGACCTATGACGCCCTGAAAAAGTACGGCGCCGACCTGGTGGAGCGGGCCCGCCAGAATAAGCTGGACCCGGTCATCGGCCGGGACGACGAGATCCGCAATGTCATCCGCATCCTGTCCCGCAAGAGCAAGAACAACCCGGTCCTGATCGGCGAGCCAGGCGTGGGCAAAACCGCCATCGCCGAGGGGCTTGCCCAGCGAATCGTGAAGGGGGATGTGCCCGGCAGCCTGAAGGACAAGACCATTTTTTCCCTGGATATGGGCAGCCTGATCGCGGGGGCCAAGTACCGGGGTGAGTTTGAGGAGCGTCTGAAGGCCGTCCTCAACGAGGTCAAGAAGTCCGAGGGCCGCATCATCCTATTCATCGACGAGCTGCACACCATTGTGGGGGCAGGCAAGACTGAGGGCTCCATGGATGCGGGCAATCTGCTCAAGCCCATGCTGGCCCGGGGCGAGCTGCACTGCATCGGGGCCACCACCCTGAACGAGTACCGGCAGTATATCGAAAAAGACGCCGCGCTGGAGCGGCGCTTCCAGCCGGTCATGGTGAACGAGCCAACGGTGGAGGACGCCATCGCCATCCTCCGCGGCCTGAAGGAGCGGTATGAGGTGTTCCACGGGGTGAAGATCACCGACGGGGCCATCATCGCCGCCGCCACGCTGAGCAACCGGTATATCACCGACCGCTTCCTCCCTGATAAGGCCATCGACCTGGTGGACGAGGCCTGCGCCATGATCCGCACGGAGATCGACTCCATGCCCACCGAGCTGGATGTGATCCGCCGCAGGATCATTCAGCACGAGATCGAGGAGGCAGCCCTGAAGAAGGAGACGGATAAGCTGTCCCAGGAGCATTTGGCGGACATCCAGAAGGAACTGTCCGAGATGCGGGATGAGTTTAACGCCAAAAAGACCCAGTGGGAGAATGAGAAGAACGCCATTGGGAAGGTGCAGAAGCTGCGCTCCGATCTGGAGGAGGCCAACGCCCAGCTGGAGCAGGCCCAGCGGGAGTACGACCTCAACCGGGCCGCAGAGCTCCAGTATGGCCGGATCCCCGAGCTGAAAAAGCAGCTGGAGGCGGAGGAGCGGATCGCCAACGAGGGCAAGGCCCGCTCTCTGCTGCGGGACAAGGTCACCGAGGAGGAGATCGCCCGGATCATCCAGCGCTGGACCGGCATCCCTGTGGCCCGTCTGATGGAAGGGGAGCGGGAGAAGCTGCTCCACCTGGAGGACATCCTCCACCGGCGTGTGGTGGGCCAGGACGAGGCGGTGCGTCTGGTGAGCGAGGCCATCCTGAGAAGCCGCGCCGGCATCGCCGACCCGGGGAAGCCCATCGGCTCCTTCCTGTTCCTGGGCCCCACCGGCGTGGGCAAGACCGAGCTGGCCAAGACCCTGGCTGAGGCCCTGTTTGACAGCGAGAAAAATCTGGTGCGCATCGACATGAGCGAGTACATGGAGAAGTTCTCCGTCTCCCGCCTCATCGGAGCGCCTCCCGGATATGTGGGCTATGAGGAGGGCGGACAGCTCACCGAGGCGGTGCGGAGAAAGCCCTACTCCGTCATCCTCTTTGACGAGGTGGAGAAGGCCCACCCGGATGTGTTCAATATCCTGCTTCAGGTGCTGGACGACGGGCGGATCACCGACAGCCAGGGCCGCACCGTGGACTTTAAGAACACGGTGATCATCCTGACCTCCAACCTGGGCAGCCAGTTCCTGCTGGACGGCATCGGGGCGGATGGAGAGATCTGCCAGGAGGCCCGGGACCAGGTCAATGAGCTGCTCAAGCGGTCCTTCCGTCCGGAGTTCCTCAACCGGCTGGACGAGATCGTGTTCTACAAGCCGCTGACCAGGGAGAACGTCACCCACATCATCGACCTGATGGTCACCGATCTGAACCGCCGCCTGGAGGACAAGCAGCTCACCGTGGAGCTGACGCCCGCGGCCAAGGACCATATCATCGAAGCGGCCTACGACCCCATCTACGGGGCGCGGCCCCTGCGCCGGTATCTCCAGCACACGGTGGAGACGCTGATCAGCAGAAAGATCGTCTCCGACCAGGTGGAGCCCGGCTCCCGCATTACGGTGGAGTGCCGGGACGGCGAGCTGACGGTGGACAGCCGGGAGGTGCTCACCGGCGAGGTCATCGACGGCTGACAGGCCGGATCAAGGAAGAAGAGAGGCCCGGACCGCGCTGCGGTCCGGGCCTCAGTCTATGAAAACATTTGCAATACTGCGGAAAATCCAGCCGGTTTGCGGTGGCAGGAAAACCGCGCTCTTGCCCGACAGCCCGGTTTGTGTTATGATACTAAGGACCCGGGCCTGTGGGCCCGTGACCTGTTAATTGGAAAGGATCTCGAAGTTTTATGATGAATTTGAAACGACTGGGCGCCCTCTCACTGTCCGTAGTGCTGGCGCTGTCCGCCCTGAGCGGCTGCAAGAGCGGGAATGATGAGGGGCAGTCCTCCGGCTCCAGCCAGACGGACGCCTCCTCCAGCTCTGTGACCCAGGTGGAGCCGATGGACCTCACCGGGGTCACAGACCCCTATCTGGCGGCTGCCGGCCTGGCCGGAGACACGGTGGTGGCCACGGCGGGAGGGGCGGAGATCACCGCCGACAGCCTGCTGTACTGGCTGACCTATGGCATCGATGGCTCCGCGCAGTATTACAGTATGTTCGGCATGGGCGAGATGCCCTGGGATACAGAGGTGGACGGAAAGACCCTGGAGGACGCCCTGATGGATTCTGCCCTTCAGACCGCGGCCCTGTATGCCCTGCTGCCCGGCCTGGCGGAGCAGGAGGGGGCGGCGGCCTCCCCCGATGTGGACCAGCGGGCGGAGGAGGCCCTGGCCTCCATGGCGAAGGACAGCGGCGGCGAGGAGATGCTGGACCACGCTCTGTGGGGCAGCGCGCTGACCCGGGATCTGTTCAAGCAGATGATGCGGGTGAACGATATGAACGGCCAGCTTCAGGACAAGCTGTACGGCGAGGGGACGGCGGGCTATCCCAGCGACGCCCAGGTTCTGTCCTATGCCCAGGACGAGAAGGGGGTCTACCGGGCCAAGCATATCCTGCTCAAGACGGTGGACACCGACAAGCCCATCACCGATGAGGACGGAAACTCCACCGGAGAGTATGAGGCGCTGGATGATGCCGTGGTGGCCGAGAAGAAGGCCCTGGCGGAGGATCTGCTGTCCCAGCTCCAGGCCGCGGAGGACAAGGAGGCCCTGTTCGACCAGCTGATGGAAGAGCACAGCGAGGACACGGACGCCGACGGCGCGGTGAACAGCCCCGAGGGCTACACCACGGTGAAGGGCCAGATGGTGGAGCCTTTTGAGAAGGCCGCCCTGGCCCTGAAGGATGGGGAGATCAGCGGGATCGTGGAGAGCGTCTATGGCTACCACATCATCCTGCGCCTCCCCCTGAACCCTTCCGACTACCGCACGGATTACATCGCCGACCGGATGGCGCAGCTTCAGCAGGGGTGGCTGGATGCCAATCCCCCCCAGCCCACAGAGGAGCTGGAGAAGATCGACCCCTCTGAGTTCTACGGAAAGCTCCAGTCCCTGCGGGCCGCGGTCCAGGAGGAGCTGGAGGCTCTGGCCCCGGACAGCAGCGCTTCCGGGTCGGGCTCCTCTGCGGGCTCCTCCGCAGGCTGAGGAGGCCGCCAAGATACGGACCTGAAACGGACCCGCCGCTTTGCGGCGGGTCCGTTTGCCTGTCTGGGGGTTGCTTTTTCTCCGAAAACCCGGTAAAATGCACTCGTCTGTGGGCCGCAGCCGGGCTGCGGCAGAAAGGAACGGAATATGAGCGAATTTAAAGGAAGTCAGAACTATGTGGCCTCAGAGGAGCTGATGCGGGCGGTGAACATCGCCATGGTGCTGGAAAAGCCCCTTCTGATCAAGGGCGAGCCGGGCACGGGCAAGACCATGCTGGCCGAGGCCATCTCCCAGGCGCTGGGAAAAAAGCTGATCATCTGGAACATCAAGTCCACCACCAAGGCCCAGGACGGGCTGTACGTCTATGACGTGGTGCAGCGTCTGTACGACAGCCAGTTCGGCGGCGAGGGCGTGGACAACATTGAAAAATATGTGAAGCTGGGCAAGCTGGGGGAGGCCTTCACCGCCGACGAGCAGGTGATCCTGCTCATCGATGAGATCGACAAGGCAGATCTGGAGTTCCCCAACGACCTGCTGTGGGAGCTGGACCGGATGGAGTTCCACATCCCGGAGACGGGGCGCACCGTCACTGCCAAACACCGCCCGGTGGTCATCATCACCTCCAATGCGGAGAAGGAACTGCCTGATGCATTTCTGCGCCGGTGCGTGTTCCACTACATCGAGTTCCCCGACCGGGAACTGATGGCGGAGATCGTTCGGGTCCACTTCCCCAGCCTGGACGAGGCGCTGCTCACCCAGGTGCTGGAGGCCTTTTACCGCATCCGGCAGCTGCCCAGCATCAAGAAAAAACCCTCCACCAGCGAGATCATCGACTGGATCCGGGCGCTGGTCCACGGCGGGGTGGATCCCAGCCGGGTGGTGAAGGAGGTGCCCTATCTGGGGGTGCTGCTGAAGAAGAACGAGGACATGGACGCCCTGCGGCGGACCTGGAAGTGAGCCCATGTTTGAGGAATTTCTCTATACCCTCCGGCGGGGCGGGCTGAAGGTCTCCCTCACCGAGTGGATGGCCCTGATGGAGGCCCTGGAGAAGGGGTTGCACGGCTCCAGCTTCACCGGTTTCTACCACCTATGCCGGGCGCTTCTGGTGAAGAGCGAGGCGGATTTCGACCGCTTCGACCGCTGTTTTCTCCAATACTTCAAGGACGTGCCCTTTGAGCAGGAGGTGTCTCAGGAGCTGCTGGACTGGCTGGACCGTCCGGATGTCCTGCGGGACTATGCCAACTGGGACGAGGAGCAGGCCAGGCTTAACGAGCTGCTCTCCGAGGAGGAGATCGAGCAGATGCTCAAGGAGCGGATGGAGGAGCAGAAGGAGGAGCACAACGGCGGAAAATACTGGGTGGGGACCCATGGGATGTCCACCTTTGGCAACTCCGGGCTGTCTCCCAAGGGGATCCGGGTGGGGGGCCAGGGGATGCACCGCCGGGCCTTCCGGGTGGCAGGGGAGCGCCGCTTCCGGGATTTCCGGGGGGACAACACCCTGGATACCCGGCAGTTCCAGGTGGCCCTCAAGCACCTGCGGCAGTACTCCGGGCTGGTGGACCTGCCTCCCACCGAGTTTGATGTGGACAACACCATTCAAGACACCGCCGAACACGGCGGAATGCTCACCGTGCGCTATAAAAAGCCCCGGCAGAACACGGTGAAGGTGCTGCTGATGATGGACTCTGGCGGCTCTATGGACTACTACGCCCAGCTGTGCTCCGCCCTGTTCCAGGCGGTGAGCAAGGTGGGCCACTTCAAGGACCTGAAGGTGTACTACTTCCACAACTGCCCCTATGGCCGGGTCTATACGGACCCCAGCCTGCTCCCCTCCGGGTCGGTGCAGACGGAGTGGCTGCTGTCCAACCTGTCCTCGGAGTATAAGGTCATTTTTGTGGGGGATGCCCAGATGGCCCCCTATGAGCTGACCGGGGGCTGGTATTACGGAAGGGACCGGGATCCCAGCCTGCCCCAGTGCGGCATGGACTGGCTGGAGCGGTTCCGGGACAAGTATCCCCATATCATCTGGATCAACCCCAGCGAGCGGCCCTCCTGGGGCCAGTACTGGTGTGAGACCTATGACGCCATCGCCCGGGTGTTCCCCATGTTCCCCCTGACGGTGGACGGCCTGGAGGCCGGGATGAAAAAGCTGCTGGCGCGGTGACGCGGCGGGGGGATGCCGCCGTTGGGGAGCAGAGTTTGCCTCTGCGGCGTCACCCGGCGGCCTTCCCGGGAAATATATGGGGACGGCGCTTGCCCCTCCCGCCGGTCCCATTTCGCTGTGATTTGCCTGAAACACCGTAGGGGCGGGTCTTAGACCCGCCCGCCGGTTTTCCCCCGAGAATTTCCCAGGTGCAGCCTCTATGGGGAGAATGCAAAAGATAAGGAAGAAAAATGCCAATTTTACTTGCAAAGATTGGATAGATGTGGTACATTTACGTTGAACAAAACTGAAATTTTGTTCAATTTAAAGCATAGCCCCATGGGGCTGTCTCTCTCCGCTCAGGAGAGAGACAAGCCTTTGCGGACTGGCTGGAGGACCAAATCAAATGATGTAAAGGAGTGTCTAGAAGTGAAAAAGCGATTATTGGCAAGCCTGATGAGTCTATGCCTGCTGGTAGGGTTACTTCCTGCCACAGCACTGGCGGCGGAGGAAACACAGGATGGAGAGCCACCTGTCTCTGAGCCGGTCACGTCTGCTGAGGCAGACGGTTATACGGAGTGGACAAGTATAGATTCCCTGCCGACGAGCGGCACCTACCGGCTGACTGACAATGTAACTATTAAGCCTACCTTTTTTGATTATGCAACTGTCACAAAAAGCCTGGTTCTGGACCTGGCCGGCCATACCGTCACGGTGAGCGATGAAGGAGACGGAAAATATGCTTATTTTGTAAATTCTTCGAATGCAAGCCTGGTAATTGAAGACAGCGTTGGTGGGGGCAAGATCACCAACGCTGGAACAAGTGACAGTATGTTAACTTTGATCCAAGTCAATAGCGGCAACTTTGAGCTGAAGGGCGGCACGTTGGAAAATACTTCGTCCATGGGCTATGCACTCCATTTAAATTCCTCCAGCACAGCCACCCTTTCCGGCGGCACCGTGGTCAACACTGCAAGCGGTGGCCATGCGGCGTTTGTCAATTCGTCTGCCCAGTTGACCATGATGGATGGCGAAATCAAAAACACCGCGAACGGCGGGCATGCTGCTTATATCAATACCACAGCTGGCTTTACTATGAAGGGCGGCAAGGTCACTCAGGAATCTACATCTAGCACTTCCGCAGCTATTTACTCGAATAGCAAAGAGACTCCCATTTCCATTTCCGGCGGAGAGGTCGAGTCCAAGTCCATAGGCATCTATGCCGCATCTGCTCCGGTCTCTGTGACTGGCGGCACCTTCCAGACGGAAAGCCATGCGTTCCAGACCCGCAACACGACCATTGAACCTGCCGATGGCAATACGGTTAGTGTAGAAAGCAAAGGTGTTGTTTTCTACATGTTCAGTGGTTCAAATAACAAGATTGTGGACGGCGAGTTTACAGCTTCCGCACTGACGAAATCTTATACGCAAGATCAGGCATCGACCCTCATGGTCTCCGGCGGTACCTTTGATATTGAGAATGTGGTCGCTTCTACGGGCGATAATTGCAATATCACCATCAGCGGCGGCACGTTTGAAAAAGCTGTCCCGGATCTGGAGCAGTATTTGGATCCGACCAAAGAGCTTCAGATTCAGCCCGACGGCTCTCTTATCGTTGTAGAGAGCAGTGGCGAGACACCTGATGCTCCTGTGAGCGTGACCATCAATGACGGCGAGGCACAGCCCTTTGATACTTTGGTTAAGGCGATTAAAGCAGTTAACAAAGCCAACGCAGGAGACAGCATTACGGTCACCCTGGGTAAGGACCAGATTGTAACTGAGACTATTCAGATTCAAAAGGATCTGAACGTGACTCTGGACTTGGGCGGCAAAATTCTGCGTGGGCCGGACAGTGGGTACACGATCCAGTTTGGAAGCTTTGATAAGGGTACCGCGACCAAGCCCGAAGATTGTGAGTATACCAACAGCGGCACGCTTACCCTGACGAATGGAACCGTGATTGGTTATCGGGGAATCATCAATTATTTTGGAAATGTGGTATTGGATCAGGGCCTTACCATGACCATCACAGAGCGAGTTGTGAATACCTATGGCGGTAAGATCACCGTTCAGGGCGCAAAGCTGAAAAGCACAACGGCATTTGGCGTGGGGCTGTTTAACAGCTTCTATCCCTTTGACTTCAATGCCAGTTCGGCAGTCACAAACAGTACGCACGAAAAAAATAAGAGTGCGGAGTTTGTGATGACGGCCGGTTCTATTGACGTGGTCTACTATCCGGTATCCGGAAATAATCAGCGGTCGGCTGGTACAAAAGCCACCATCACAGGTGGTACCCTGAAAGCCAGTGAAGAGTATACCGCCATTTATTGGCCTATGGAGGGTGAACTGACAGTAGGCGGTGATGCGGTCATCACCGGCGGCACCGGCATTGAAGCCAAGATGGGCACGATTACCATTCAGGACAACGCAAAGGTCATTGGTACGGCAGAATACAAGGATGATAGGCCAACAGATGGTGGCTCATCCCCGGAGGGTTCTGCGCTGCTGCTTACCTCACAGATGTATGGCAAGGATGGGCAGTATCAGACCAATAATCAGTTGGTGGTCAGTATTACTGGCGGCACTTTGACCAGTCAGAAGGGTAACGCTGTGACGGTCTATAACACGGAGAAGAACGAGGTGCAAGCGGCACAGATCACTGTGTTAGGTGGTACATTTGAGGCGGAAAAAGCTGCTATTACCTCCGTGACCAATGGTGATAACACTGTTACTACCGATGGGAATACCCAGACAACCAGCAAGTCCCAAACAACCTTGACGGTTTCCGGCAGTGTGGCTCCTGCCTCCATTGACGCAAATGGCAGAACGACTTATTACACAGATGTGACCAAAGCCATCCAGAGCGTTAGTCAGGATACTAACGCCGAGACTCAAATTACGGTTTTTGGAAACGCTACCATCTCCACAGATGTGGAACTGAATGACAAGATCACCTTGGTGGTAACTCCTGGCACACAACTGAACGCCGACGTAACATCCGGCGAGAGCAACATGGTTGTTGTGACAGAGAAGGACGCAAGTGGAAATACAGTCTATAAGCTTGTTGAGACACCTACGAATCCTGAACAAGACTATGTTGCATCAATTACCGCAAACGGTCAGACTGCGTATTTCCAGACCCTGGCGGATGCTGTGAAGACGGTTCAGGATGGACAGACCATTACTCTGCTGAAAAATAGCGATGTAGAAGGAACGATTACGATCTCCAGAGTAGTGACCTTTACCCTGGATCAAAAAATCTTTACCATGAAGGACACCATTGCCGCAGGCAACGGATTTGTCCTCACTCAGAGTGGCAATACCTATACGGTCAGTGTTTATGTTCCTCCTGTGACACCGCCCGACCGTCCCTCCGGTGACTCCTCCGACAATGAGCGCACTTACGCCATCATCACCGAGGACAACGGACACGGCTCCGTGACGGTCAGCGCGGACGAGGCCTCCGCCGGCACCCGCATCACCGTCACCGTGAAGCCCGATGCGGGCTATGAGCTGGACGAGCTGACTGTCACCGACGCCAAGAACAAGGACCTGAAGGTCACCAAGCGGTCCGAGACCACCTACACCTTCCACATGGCGGACAGCAAGGTCACCGTGGAGGCCAGCTTTACCAAGGACGGCACCGTCCAGAAGCCCGACACCCGCTTTGACGATGTGGCAAAGAGCGCCTGGTACTACAAGGCCGTGGAGTATGTGGCCGAGAACGGTATCATGTCCGGCGTGTCCGCCCGGGAGTTCGCGCCCAACGCGGGCTTCAGCCGCGCCATGCTGGCCCAGACCCTGTACGCCATGTCCGGCAAGCCCACTGTGAAGGCGGAGGGCACATTTGCTGACGTGGCGGCCAACGCCTGGTACGCCGACGCAGTGAACTGGGCGGCGGAGAAGGGCTATGTCTCTGGCGTGGGCGACGGGAAGTTTGCCCCCGACGCCTCCATCACCCGGGAGCAGATGGCTCTGATCCTGTACCGCTACGCGGGCAGCCCGGACGCCTCCGGCATGGTCCTGCGGGAGTTCGCCGACGGGGACAGCGTCAGCGCCTACGCCGTGGACGCCATCCGCTGGGCGGTCCATGAGGGCCTGATCTCCGGCATGGAGAACAACACCCTCGCGCCCCAGGGCACCGCCACCCGGGCCCAGGTGGCCCAGATCCTGATGAACTTCCATCAGAAGCTGGATAAGTAAATCAAACGCCCTCTGCCCCTCGCGGGGACAGTGCAAAGCGAAAAGTGCGCCCCGCCGGTCCATTCGGACCGGCGGGGCGCTGTCTTGTGGCTTGCCCTGTATTCAGCGTTTGGGCTTTGCGCGGAAGAGGAGGGCCACCAGAAAGCCGAAGAAGATGGCGGCGGTGATCCCGCCCGCGGTAGCGGAGATCCCACCGGTGAGCGCACCCAGAAGTCCGTGCTGGGATACGGCCTTCTGCACCCCCTTGGCCAGGGTGAAGCCGAAGCCGGTGAGGGGAACGGTAGCGCCCGCCCCGGCCCACTCCACCAGGGGGGCGTACAGCCCCAGACCGCCCAGCAGAACGCCCGCCGTGACATAGCACACCAGGATCCGGGCGGGGGTGAGTTTGGTCAGGTCCAGAAGCACCTGACCCACGGCGCACAGGACGCCGCCGCAGAGAAACGCGTTGAGATACTGCACGAAAAAACACCTCACGGTCATAGTGGAAGATGGGCCGCCGGGCTCAGGAGGCGGGGCGGCGGTTGGAGAGGGCGATGGCGTGGCAGATCCCGGGAATGGACTCCCCCTGGCAGGCGGTGGTGGGGGAGTGGAGGGCCCCGGTGGGGCAGAAGAGGATGTTGTTCCACCGGCCTGCGCGCATCCCCGGGAGCAGATGGCCCGTCAGGACGGCTGCGGAGCAGCCGCAGCCGGAGCCTCCGCAGTGGACGTCCTGCCGCTCCAGGTCGAAGATCATCAGGCCGCAGTCGGCGTACCGGGGGGACAGGTCCACCCCGTCCTGCTGAAACAACTCCCGGAGCAGCTCACCTCCCAACTGCCCCAGGTCGCCGGTGATGATGAGATCATAGAAGCCGGGCTCCCGCCCGGTGTCCTGAAGGTGGGCGCGGATGGTGTCATAGGCGGCGGGGGCCATGGCCGCTCCCATGTTGTTGGTGTCTGTGACTCCCTTGTCCACCACCCTGCCCGGGGTGACATGGGTGAGGTAGGGGCCGGGACCCTCCCGGGACAGGAGGACGGCTCCGGCGGCGGTCACAGTCCATTGGGCGGTGGGGGTGCGCTGGCTGCCATACTCCAGCGGGGTGCGGTACTGCCGCTCCGCAGTACAGAAGTGGGAGGAGACCACCACCCCGGCCCGCTGCCCAAAGCCCCCGTCCAGTGTCATGGCGGCCAGGGCCAGACCCTCCCCCATGGTGGAGCAGGCGCCGTACAGCCCGAAGAAGGGGCACTTCTGATCCCGGGCGGCAAAGGAGGAACTGATGCACTGGTTCAGCAGGTCGCCGGCGAACAGCCAGTCCAGCTGCCCCTCTCCCGGCCCTGCCTTTTCCAGCGCCAGGGTCAGGGCCTTCTGCTGCATGGCCCGCTCGGACTGCTCCCAGGTGGACGCGCCGAAGGCGTCATCCGTGTCAACATAGTCGAAGCAGGCTGCCAGCGGACCCTCCCCCTCCTTTTTCCCCACTACATTGGCAAAGGAGAGCAGGGAGGGGGGACAGGCCAGCGCCGCGGTCTGCCCGCCCAGCTTTTTTGTGGTCATGCGGAACACCTCGCTGTGACAAGATAGAGGCAGTATGCGCAGAGCAGGAAGAATCTATGCAGGGTTTCCGGTTTTTTCTGGTCAAACCGGGGAGGAGATGCTATAATGTCCCTGAACAATGACCAGATGTGTGGAAAGGAGCGGAGACCATGGAAGGGATCGAGACATTGCAGCGCTGGGTGGACGAGAGCAGCCGAATCGTGTTTTTCGGCGGAGCGGGGGTGAGCACGGAGAGCGGGATCCCGGATTTCCGCAGCGTGGACGGCCTGTACCACCAGCAGTACCAGTATCCCCCGGAGACCATCCTGAGCCGCAGCTTTTTTGACCGGCAGCCGGAGGAGTTTTACCGTTTCTACCGCAGCAAGATGCTGTGTCTGGACGCCAAGCCCAACGCCGCCCACAAAAAGCTGGCCGAGCTGGAGTGCGGGGGGCGGCTGCGCAGCGTGGTCACCCAGAACATCGACGGCCTGCACCAGGCGGCGGGCTCACGGCGGGTGTGGGAGCTCCACGGCTCCGTCCTGCGCAACCGGTGTATGTCCTGCGGGAGGCCCTGGCCGGTGTCTGCCGTGGCGGAGAGCGCCGGCGTGCCCCGCTGTACCTGCGGGGGAGTGATCAAGCCGGATGTGGTGCTTTATGAGGAGAGCCTGGAGGCCCAGGTGCTGGAGGGCGCACTGGAGGACATCCGGCAGGCGGATCTGCTCATCATCGGGGGTACCTCGCTGGTGGTCTATCCCGCCGCCGGGCTGGTGAACTACTACCGGGGGGACCGGCTGGCGCTCATCAATAAATCCCCAACCCCCTATGACCGGAAGGCCGACCTGGTCCTGACCGGCTCCATCGGGGAGATCCTGGGGCAGATCCAGGTCCGGTGACCGGAAAAGAATGATGGGAGGGGCGGCTCCGGCCGCCCCTCTTGAGGAGGATCCATGACAGAATATTACATCCCCACGGGCCCCAGCGAGACGGAGTTCGTGGAAAAACGGTCCCGCTTCATCGGCCATGTCTGGCGCGTGGAGGGGGAGGAGGAGGCCCGGGCCCGCATTGAGGAGATGAAGAAGCGGTACTATGACGCCCGGCACAACTGCTGGTGCTACATGATCCAGGACGGCCCAGTGCGCTACTCCGATGACGGGGAGCCCCAGGGGACGGCGGGACAGCCCATGCTCAATGTGTTTCAGCGGGAGGGCGTGGTCAATGTGGTATGCGTGGTCACCCGGTACTTCGGCGGGATCCTGCTGGGCGCGGGCGGGCTGGTGCGCGCCTATACCCAGAGCGCCAAGGACGCCCTGGACGCCGCAGGGATCTCCGTGGTGCGCCGGTGGATCGAGGTGCTGCTGCCCTGTTCCTACGCCCAGTATGAGCGGATGAAGCTGGAGACGGAGGGCTTCGGCGGCGTGATCGCCGAGGCGGACTATGGGGCGGACATCGCCCTGACCGTTCTGCTGCCTGAGGAGCGGGCGGATGCCTTTCTGGCCCATATCCTGGATGTGACAGCCGGGACGGTGGAGGGCATGGTGTGCGGCGAGCGGTTCCAGGACGTGCCCTGGCGGCCCCCGGTGCGGGGAGAAGGAGGACCACATGGATGATTTGAAAAGGGCCCTGACGGCCTGTATGGAGGAGTATGACCGGGAGATCCGGCAGGCGGTGTCCCAGCTGCGGCCGGGGGACGGCTTTATGGGACTGGGCCGGGATCCCCGGCGGGAGCCCTGCCACCTCCGGTTCTATGAGTCGGCGGGGGAGCTGGTGGCCCGGGCCGTCCGGGAGGGTCTGGCCCCGGAGGAGGCGGCGGAGACCGCCCGCTTTCTGCTGACCCTGAGCCAGGCGGAGGGGTACCATGAGCTGACCGACCCCATGCGGGAGGCCGCCCAGGGGCACGTTCTGACGCTGACAGCGCTGCTCCCGCCGGAAACGGCGGCGGAATTGGCGGAGTGGTACCGGGGACAATACCGCCGGTCTCAGCGGCTCCCAGTGCAGAAAAAGGTGCTGAACGCCCTGGAACGGCGTGGAAAGGGGGCCTGAGATGGAGCAAGGAAGCTACTGTGGGAGCCGCGGCGCGGGCGGCGTGAGCAGTCTGACCCTCCACATCTTGGCCATGGCCTTTATGCTCTGCGACCATATCTGGGCTACGCTGGTGGCGGGGCAGGACTGGCTGACCTGTGTGGGCCGCCTCGCCTTTCCGATTTTCGCGTTTCTGCTTGTGGAGGGCTTTTTCCACACCCGGGACCTGAGGCGGTATGTCCTGCGCCTGCTGCTGCTGGCCCTGCTGTCGGAGATCCCCTTCGACCTGATGTATGCCGGGACCTCCTTTTTCCCGTTCCACCAAAATGTGATCTGGACCTTCCTGATCGCCCTGTTTTGTATGTGGGTCATAGAGCGGGTGAAGCGGAGGGGGAACCTGTGGCTCACGCTCCTGGCTGCGGCGGGGATGTCCCTGGCGGGCTGGCTGGCGGGGACCATCGCCATGGTGGACTATTACGGGGCCGGTGTGCTCACCGTTCTGGTGTTCTACCTGTTCCGGGGCGGCCTCTGGTGGCAGCGCCTGGGCCAGGCCGCCGGGATGATCTGGATCAACTGCGGGCTGTTGGCGGGCCTGGTGCTCCAGGTCAATATCCTGGGGCTGACCGTGGAGTTCCCCCAGCAGGGCTTTGCCCTTCTGGCTCTGATCCCCATCTGGCTCTACCGGGGCCGCCAGGGGTACCACAGCCGCTGGGTGCAGATGGCCTGCTACCTGTTTTATCCGGTCCATATCCTGGTGCTGGCGATGATGGTGCGTTTCCTGCTGTGAGGATATAAATAGAGAGAGGGTGCGCGGATGCGCACCCTCTTTCTGTATGGCTGTATCGTTTATGAAGCGATCACATGGGACTGGGGAACTGTCAAATGGGCTCTGAGCCGTCCGGCTCCCCCCGGAGGAACCGCGCCACATCCCCGGTCACCTGGGCCAGCTGGGCCCGGATCCGGAGGTGCTGGGGGCAGCGCCGCTCGCACTGGCCGCAGCGGTGGCACAGATCGGGCCGTTCCTCCTGGTCCAGCCACTCCCACTGCCGCCGGGTGATCTCCCGGTTCTGGTACATGGACATCCCGTTCCAGATCTGGAAGCTGCCGGGGATGTCCACCCCGGCCGGACAGGGCATACAATAGCCGCAGCCGGTGCAGCCGTTTTTCAGCCGGCGGCGGAGCCGCTCCGCCGTCTCGGTCACGGCCTCCCGTTCCCGGCGGTCCAGGGGGCGGAAGTCCTGAAACGTATGCAGGTTGTCCTCCAGCTGCTCCATACTCCCCATGCCGCTGAGCACCACCTGTACATGGGGCAGGCTGGCTGCCCACCGCAGGGCCCAGGAGGCCGGAGTGGCCTCCGGATCCAGCCGGAGCAGGGGAGCGCAGGCGTCATCTGGCAGCTGGGCCAGGGAGCCTCCCTTCACCGGCTCCATGACCACCACCGGGATCCCCAGCGCCTCCGCCAGCGCATAGCCCCGCAGGCCGGCCTGATGCTCGGTATCCATGTAATTGAGCTGGATCTGGCAGAGATCCCAGCTGCGGGCCCGGAGGATCTCCTCAAAGGCGGAGAAGCTGTCGTGGAAGGAGAAGCCGAACCACCGGATCCGGCCCCGGCGCTGCGCCTCCTCCAGAAGCTCCACCACCCCCAGCTCCTTCATCCACCGCCAGGTGTTCCGGCTCAGGCTGTGGAGGAGGTAGAAGTCCACATAGTCCGTCCGGAGCCGTTCCAGCTGCCGGGCGAAGCGCTCTGCCGCGTCCTCCCGGCTGGAGATCTCCCAGCAGGGCAGCTTGGTGGCCAGATAATAGGTCTCCCGGGGATAGTGGGAGAGGATGCGCCCCAGGACTGGCTCCCCCTCGCCGCCGTGGTAGGGCCAGGCGGTGTCGAAATAATTGACGCCGCCCTGGACCGCCCGGTGGATGAGCCGGGCGGCCTGCGCCTCATCCACCGTGCCGTCTGGCCGGAGCGGGAAGCGCATACAGCCGTATCCCAGCAGGGAGGGGGTGGCCGCCCCCATCCCAGGCAGGTTCATGCGCGTCTCCACAGGTCACCTGGCTCCCCGGAGAAAGGCCTCCGCCTGATCGGCGGCCAGCTTCACATACCCCGCCAGACCCATCTCCTGGGTTCCGGCCACCGACACGCCGCAGCTGTTCATGGGGACCAGGATCTTTTTTCCCCGGCAGCCTCCCACGGCCTCCGCTATCCGGGGGGTCACCTCGCCCAGGATGGAGTGGGCCACCACGATCCCCAGGGGGCCCAGCACCACGTCCGCGTCCATCACGCCGCGGACCACCGGATTTTCACCGGTGGCCACATAGTCGGCCCCCGCCTTCTGCATGGTGGCGGTGGCGATGCCATTGGTGCCCACGGCCAGCACCTCCGCCTGGGGGATGCGGTCCTTGACCGCCTCGACCAGCAGTTTTCCAAGACGGCCGCCCTGGCCGTCGATCACAACGATCTTCATACGCTCTTGCTCCTTTCCGGCGGTCCGCCGCCGCGGGAATCGACCGGTTTGCGGTTGATTCAGCAGACAGTATCATACCATATCACGCTCCGTTTGAAAAGCGCGGGAGGACGCGGTGGGCCGTTCCGCCGCAGAAAAAGCCCCCGGCTGCCGGAAGAGATCCGGGGCCGGGGGCTTTCAGGCCGGGGGAGGAGCGGGATCAGAGGGCCGCTTTGACCCGTTCCACGGCCTCTCGGGTGGCCTCCGCGCCGCCGAAGGCGGTCAGGCGGATATAGCCCTCGCCGCTGGGGCCGAAGCCCGCGCCGGGGGTGGTGGCCACGTTGGCCCGGTCCAGCAGCAGATCGAAGAAGTCCCAGGAGCCCATCCCGTCCGGCGTTTTGATCCAGATGTAGGGGGCGTTCACACCGCCGAAGCAGGACAGGCCCGCGGCGGTCAGTCCCTCCCGGATCACCTGGGCATTCTGGCGGTAGTAGTTGATGGACGCCCGGGTCTGATCCTTGCCCTCCGGGGTGTAGATGGCGGCTGCCCCCCGCTGGATCACATAGGGCACCCCATTGAACTTGGTGCACTGGCGGCGGTTCCACAGGGCGTTGAGGCTGGCCCCGTCCCGCTTCAGCTCCATGGGCACCACGGTGTAGGCGCAGCGGTTGCCGGTGAAGCCGGCGGTCTTGGAGTAGGAGCGGAACTCAATGGCACAGGTGCGGGCCCCCTCGATCTCAAAGATGGTGTGGGGGACGTCCTCCTCGGTGATGAAGGCCTCGTAGGCGGAGTCGTACAGGATCACTGCGCCGTTGGCGTTGGCGTAGTCCACCCAGACCTTCAGCTGCTCCCGGGTAGCCACTGCGCCGGTGGGGTTGTTGGGGAAGCAGAGGTAGATCAGGTCCACCTTCTCCTGGGGGGGTTCAGGGGTGAAGCCGTTCTCCGCCACACAGGGCATATAGACCAGCCGGGACCAGCGGCCCAGCTCCTCCTGATATTCGCCGGCCCGTCCGGCCATAGCGTTGGTGTCCACATAGACCGGGTAGACCGGGTCGCACACCGCAACGACGTTGTCCGTACCGAAGATGTCGCCGATGTTGCCGCAGTCGCTCTTGGCGCCGTCAGAGACGAAGATCTCCTCCGGCTTGATGTCCACACCCCGGGCGGCGTAGTCATGCTGTGCGATGGCCTCCCGCAGAAAGGCATAGCCCTGCTCCGGGCCGTAGCCGTGGAAGCCCTCAAAGGTGCCCATCTCATCCACTGCCCGGTGCATCGCCTGGATGACCGCCGGGGCCAGAGGACGGGTCACGTCGCCGATGGACAGCTTGATGATCCTGGCCTGGGGGTGGGCGGCGGAGTAGACGGAGATCCGCCGGGCGACCTCAGAGAAGAGATAGCTGCCGGGCAGCTTTAGAAAATTCTGGTTTACCTTTGTCATATCGCAACAGCTCCTTTTGGTGTGATGTGCCAAGTCAAGGGACTCTTACCTGCTATTATCCCCCATGGGTCCCCGCTTGTCAATGCGGGATTTGTCCTCCGGCTGCTCAGGGTGAATTTTAACGCTTTCTCAGGGCGAAGTTGTGGGCCTCCCGCAGCCACTCCATCAGCTCCACATCCACCTCCTCCGGGCGGGTGATCAGGATGTGGTTGGTCCAGCGGCCGGGATAGGGCTCCACAGACACCGCGGACCGGGGGGAGTTCAGGGGGCGGTCCAGCCCGACGGTCACCACCAGACATTCCCGAGGCCAGTCCTTTTTCCGGCGCACCGGCAGAGAGGCGGCGGCGAACAGCCGGCGGGCATAGAAGCTGATCTGGCTTTTCTGCACCTTCACAGAGACGTCGTCCGGAAGGGCCTCTGCCATGCGCTCCGACAGGGTCTGATACAGCGCCAGTTCCAGAGGTTTTCCGTCAAAGAAGAATTGCACATCGGATATGTAGTGCTCAGGGACCTGCATCGCGTCCACTCCTTTCTGTGTCCTATCATCATAACACGGTTTTCTGCGGATGAGAAGCGCCGGGAGCCTGCTGGATGGCTCCGCTCAGCGGAGGGAATTTTGTAGAGTTTCTGTGGAAAACCTGCGTTTTTTCTGCACTCTGGGCCCTTCCTTGTGGAAAATGTCACTTTTTATTCTGCTGTCCTCTGAATTTCTGTCTCCCGCTCCCTTGCCTTTTTTTCCGCTTCTGTGTTATGATGGCGGTATCGAGAGCCGCCGGATCTGCCCGGAGCCCGCACACCGATCGCCGAAGGAGGAAGCTGTCCCATGGATCAGGCCGTCGTCATCCGTCCCCGGTTTGAACCGGGCCGCCGTATCATCGCCGTCAGCGACGTACACGGAAATCTGGATTTTTTCCGGGGGCTGATGGACCAGGTGGGTCTGACCCCGTCTGACATCCTGGTGCTGGTGGGGGATCTGCTGGAGAAGGGGCCGGACAGCCTCGCCCTGCTGCGGTATGTGATGGAGCTGTCCCGCACCCACACCGTCTACCCCCTGTGCGGCAACTGTGACGGGCTGGTCCTTCGCTTTTTTGATACGGATGAGCTGGACGGGCGCTTTTACTCCGCCTATCTGCCCATCCACCCGGAGAGTACCATCCGCCAGTTGGCGGAGGAGCTGGGCTTTTCGAACTGGCGGGATTTTCCCGCTCTGCGGGCTGCCCTGCGGGAGGCTTATCCGGAGATCCGCGCCTGGCTGCGGGGGCTGCCCACCATCCTGGAGACGGAGCACCTCCTCTTTGTCCATGGCGGCGTCCCTTCCCGGGAGCACATGGAGACGCTGAATCGCTGGAAGTGCATGAAGAACGACAACTTTCTGGGGCAGGGCCATCGCTTTGACAAATATGTGGTGGTGGGACACTGGCCGGTGACGCTGTATCACCCCCATATTCCATCCGCCGCCCCGCTCTTTGCCCGGGAGCAGAATATCATCTCCATTGATGGAGGCTGTGTGCTGAAGCTGGACGGCCAGCTCAACGCCCTGATTTTCCCCACGGAGGACTCCGACACGTTTACCTGGCAGGCGTATGACGGTCTTCCGGTCTATACCGCCCTGGACCGGCAGGAGGCCTCCCCCGACTCCATCAACATCCGCTGGGGCCGATCCGACCTGGAGCTGCTGGAGTCCGGAGAAGAGTTTTCCCTGTGCCGGCACCTGGAGTCCGGCCGGGAGCTGTATATCCTGACCTCCTACCTCCGGCGGGATGGGGAGCGGCTGTGGTGCGAGGACTCCACGGACTACCGCCTGCCCGTCCTCCCCGGTGACCGGCTCTCCCTGGTAGCCCGGACCTCCCGGGGCTGCCTGATGAAAAAAAACGGCGTGACCGGCTGGTATTCCGGCCGCCTGACGGACACACTAGAAAAACAGATCAAACAGTGAGGATTAGAATTTATGTTGGATTTTCACCCGTTACAGCTGGAGGACCTGCCTAAGCTCCGCAACTTCTTTCAATACAGCGGCAGCCGGGTCTGTGACACAACTCCGGGTACCGTCTTTATCTGGCGGGACCTATACAAGACGGAGTGGGCGGTCTATGACGGCTCCCTCTATTTTAAGGTGGACTACCCTGGTTTAGGCCCCACCTTTACACTGCCCCTTGGGGGCGGACGGCCGGAGCACTACCGGCAGATCGCGGACTACTGCTGCCGCCGGAATATGCCCATTGCCTTCACCCCAGTCCCAAGGGATGAGCTGGACCGCCTGCAGGAGGCCTTTCCCAACAGCGCCGCCATCGCTAACCGGGATGCCTTCGACTACCTCTACCGGGCGGAGGATCTGAAATTTTTCCGGGGCAAGAAGCTCAGCGGACAGCGCAACCATGTGAACAAATTTCTGAAGACCTACGGCACTTGGTCCTTCCGGGTGATCACCCCGGAGGACGTCCCCCAGGTGGAGGCGTTCCTGGACCGGTATGCCGCAGGGCGGGATAAGGCGTCCGCCTCTTTCCACGAGGACCTGGCCAAGACCCGGGAGGTGCTGGACAACTACGACACCTATGATATGCTGGGGGGGATGCTCCTGGTAGACGGCCAGATTGTGGGCTTTGCCCTGGGGGAGATCGTGGGGGATACCCTGTTCACCCACATTGAGAAGGCAGACCGGGACTATCAGGGCTGCTATCAGATGCTGGTGGCCCAGTTTGCCCAGCAGTTTGCCCATGAGGGCGTTCACTTTATCAACCGGGAGGATGACGCCGGCGACCTGGGCCTGCGCACCAGTAAGCTGTCCTACCACCCGGTGACTCTGCTGGAGAAGTACACCGTCACGGTGGACGAGCCCTGTAAGTTCTGCGCCTTGGCGGAGTAAACCCAATCAGAACATGGCTTCAGAATGGCGCATGACCAAAGTGCCGGACTTACCGGCGCTTTGGTGCAAAGTAAAGACTACGCGTAAAACGCGTGGCTTGAACAAGCCCTAAAAGGGTATAGGGTTTTCGTACTCGCGTTATCCACGATTTGATCCGATTTTCTATTGCCCTTGGATGTACTTCCTCAGGGCCTTCTCTTGGATACCTATGGTGCTCATATAGTAGCCTGTCGACCAGAAATTCTGGTTCCCAAATTTATACTTTAAATTTGCGTGACACTGGAAAATCATCATTGCACTTTTTCCTTCAGATCCCCCATAAAACTCAATACGTCAAACTTTACAAAGGGCGAAAACAGACCGTGAAACGGGCTGCTGACAACAAATAAAGGCTGAGTATCAAGCACCGGAAAAGTGCGAGGTATTCAGCCTGCTTTGTTGTCCGGGGGTTCCAAAGGGGCTTGCCCCTTGGCACACGACTTTGCTTGCAAAGTGTAGTGTATTATATGCTCTGTCGGTGTTGCGGTAGTGTCAACAGGTCCCTTATCGTACCTTATCAGTCCCAAATCACAAAAAGTTGCACATTTCCATGCAACAATAATTATAACTATTCGGAAATGAAAAATATAAATAAAAAATCGGTGAGTCCCATAAAGACTCACCGATGGTCGGAGTGCCGGGATTCGAACCCGGGGCCTCTTGGACCCGAACCAAGCGCGATACCAAGCTTCGCCACACCCCGATTATGAAAGCTATTCTATTATAGTAATTTCCCTCCCTGCTGTCAAGAGGAATATCGGAAACTTCCCGGGAATATCTTGAAGGGTCCGAAAGAGACCGGATGAGGGAGGGGTCGGGATGTACAACCAGTCCGCACAGTGGGTCAGCCGAAGAAGAAGAGCGCGTCCGCCCAGACCAGCGGAGCGGGGGAGAGGAGCTGCACCGCGCTCCCGGGAGCGGGTGCGCCTGATACAGCTGGGGGTCTGTCTGGCTTTGTTCCTGACGGTTTTCGCGGGGCGGGGCGCGTCGCCCTCCAGCCGGATGGCCCAGCTCCAACAGCGGCTCCAGACTGTTCTGACGGCGGACACCGACTTTCGGGCCGCTTTCTCCGCACTGGGGGAATCCCTGTCCGGTCAGGGCCCCATCCTGGGAGAGCTGGGGGAATTCTGCATCCAGGTGTTCGGCGCGGAGGGCGGCCTGCCCGAGGGGGCGGAGGACTACGCCGCTGGGGCGTCCTTCCAAATGGAGCAGGATTTTTTGAATCGGCCGGCGGGAGCGGCGGAGCAGGCGGCTCACTACCTCCGCCTGGACCAGGTCCCGGAGGACTGGTTTGTTCCGCCGCAGGCGGCTGCACCAGCGCAGGTCCAGGAGGAGCCGGCAGCCCCGGCGGTGGGAACGGTCATTCTGCGGGCGAATTACACAGGGCCTGCTCTGCCGGAGAACTATACCATGGACCAGATCTCCCTGGGAGAACTCCAGATGGTGACCCCGCTGCTGGGCCATCTGCGCTCTACCTACGGCTACCGGGACCACCCCGTGGACGGGGAGTATAAGTTTCACAACGGGGTGGACATCGGGGGGCAGGAAGGGGATGCCATCGGAGCCTTTGCCGACGGGACGGTGGACTATATCGGGAAAAATGACACCCACGGCCTGTACCTCCAGCTGGACCATGGGAACGGGATCAAGTCCTTTTATGCCCATTGCAGCAAGCTGTGTGTGTCCAAAGGGCAGCTGGTGGCGGCAGGGGAGAAGGTAGCGGAGGTCGGGTCCACAGGGGTGGCCACCGGACCCCATCTGCATCTGGAGCTGAAATGGAACGGCCTGCACCTGGATCCCTCCTACTATGTGGAGTTTCTAAGCGCTTGAGGATGCGGCTGGGCAGGGTGGAGGTCACCGGCGGCTTTCTGCTGCTGACCGCGTGGCTCAACTACCTGGACCGTCAGGGCGTGGTTCCTCTGGCGCTGCTGGCCTGTGCGCTCCATGAGCTGGGCCACTGGGCGGCCCTCCGGGCGCTGGGGGCCAGGGTGCGGCGGGTGCGTCTGACGGCGGTGGGGGCGGAGATGGAGGTGGACCGGACACTGTCCTATGGGGGAGAGCTGCTGGCCGCTCTGGCCGGACCGGGTGCCAATTTGGCGCTGGCCCTGGCCTTCAGCCCTTTGACGGGGGGCGGACTGTTTGCCGGGCTGAATCTGGCGCTGGCCTGCTTTAACCTGCTGCCTGTGGGGCAGATGGATGGAGGGCGGGTGCTACGGTGTGTGCTGGCCTGGCTGATGGGTCCCGCCCGGGCCCACTGGCTCGGGGCGCGTCTGGACCGGTTTCTCACTGCGGGACTGCTTCTTTTGGGGGGGCTTTTGGTATGCTTTGGAGGGACTGCCACATTATTTCTGACCTCCTGCTGGTTATTTTCTGCGCTGTGTCCGGAAAAGGAAGGAAAAAGGGGTTGTCATATTCGGCGGAAACAGGTAAAATAGAATTTACCTATGCAGAGAGAACTGGAGGAGCGACATGAATCGGACACTGGAGCATATCCTGCCGAAGGTGCAGAAGCCTGCCCGCTACACGGGGGGAGAATATAACGCCATTGTAAAGGATCGGCGGACGGTGGACACCCGATATGCCCTGTGCTTTCCGGACACCTATGAGATCGGTATGTCCAACCTGGGCTGCCGGATCCTGTACGGCCTGATGAACGAGGTGGACGGCCTCTGGTGCGAGCGCTGCTATGCCCCCTGGGGGGACATGGAGGACGAGATGCGCCGGGAGGGGTTGCTGCTCTACGGTCTGGAGAGCGGCGACCCCATTTCCGACTTCGACATCATCGGCTTTTCCCTGGGCTATGAGATGGCGTACAGCAATGTGCTGAATATGCTGGATCTGGCGGGGCTGCCCCTGCGCTCCGCCGACCGGCCGGAGCTGACCCCGCTGATCGTGGCGGGGGGGACCTGCGCCTATAATCCGGAGCCCCTGGCCCCCTTCGTTGACCTGTTCGTGGTGGGCGAGGGCGAGGAGGTCACCCTGGAGTACATCCAGCTCTACCGCCAGGCCCGGGAGGAGTGCTGGTCCAAGGAGGAGTTCCTTCAGGAGGCCGCCCAGATCCCGGGGATCTATGTCCCGGCGTTTTATGAGCCGGTGTACCGGGAGGACGGCACACTGGAGGAAATGCGGATCCGGGAGGGCTCCGGCGCCCCGGAGAAGGTGCGCAAGCGTGTGGTGGAGAATATGGATGGGGCCTATTTCCCCGTCAAGACCATCATCCCCTCCACGGAGATCGTCCACGACCGGGTGATGCTGGAGCTGTTCCGGGGCTGTATCCGGGGCTGCCGCTTCTGCCAGGCGGGCTATGTCTACCGTCCGGTGCGCTCCCGCAGCCCGGAGCTGCTGGCCCAGTACGGCAAGGCGGCCTGTGAGGACTCAGGCTATCAGGAGATGACCCTGTCCTCCCTGTCTTCCACCGACTACCCCTGCCTGCTGGAGCTGTGCGACGACCTGCTGGACTACTGCGCCCCCCGGGACATCGGCCTGTCCCTGCCCTCCATGCGGGCGGATACCTTCTCCATGAACCTGATGGAGAGGCTCCAGCGGGTCAGGAAGGGCGGCCTGACCTTTGCCCCAGAGGCGGGGACTCAGCGCCTGCGGGACGCCATCAACAAGAACCTGCGGGAGGAGGACCTGCTCCAGTCGGTGCGCACCGCCTTCACCGGCGGGTGGAACGGCGTAAAGCTCTATTTTATGCTGGGCCTGCCCACCGAGACCGACGAGGACGTGCTGGGCATTGCCGATCTGGCCCGGAAGGTGTACTTCGCCTGGCGGGAGTGCTCCCCCAACAAGGCCCGGGGCGTGCGGATCACCGTGTCCACCTCCTGGTTCGTGCCCAAACCCAACACGGCCTTCCAATGGGATGCTCAGATCCCAGTGGAGGAGTATCAGCGCCGGGTGGACCTGCTGCGGGACGCCCTGAAACGGGACAAGTCCATCACCTACAACTGGCACGACCCACAGACCAGCTATCTGGAGGCCATCTTCTCCCGGGGCGACCGGCGGCTGGCCGATGTGCTGGAGTGGGCCTGGCAGCACGGGGCCAAGTTTGACTCCTGGAGCGAATATTTTGACTTCCAGCGCTGGATGGACGCCCTGGCCGCCTGCGGCCTGGACGGAGATTTTTACGCCCACCGGGAGCGGCCCCGGAACGAGGTGTTCCCATGGAGCCGCATCGACCCCATGGTCACCCCGGAGTTCCTCTGGCGGGAGCGGGAGCTGTGCTATCAGAGCGTGACCACCCCGGACTGCCGCACCCGCTGCTCCGGCTGCGGGGCCAACAGACTGCTTTCAGGAGGTGTGTGCAATGGCTGACCGGCTGCTGTTTTCGAAGACAGGGCGGGCGAAGTATATCTCCCATCTGGACCTGATGCGCACCTTCCAGCGGGCCTTTGCCCGGGCGGGCATCGCTATCAAGCATACCGAGGGTTTCAACCCCCACCCCTTTGTCTCCATCGCCCTGCCCCTGTCTGTGGGCTACTCCAGCCAGTGTGAGATCCTGGAGTTCGGTCTGCTGGAGGGCGCCGACCCGGAGGAGGTCCCCCGGCGGCTCACCGCCGCCATGCCGGAGGGCATCATCATCCACCAGTGTTATCCGGCACAGCGGAAGCTGAAGGAGCTGACCTACCTCAATTACATTATGAATTTTGAGTACTCTGAGGGCCGCCCCCAGGAGTCTGAGCCCGCCATGCAGGAGCTGCTCCGCCGGGACAGCCTGGTCATCCGGAAAAAGTCCAACAAGGCCAAGGCAGGCTATACGGAGGTGGACCTGATCCCACTGATCCAGAGATTCAATTTGGAGTGCCAGAGCGACACCCTCACCCTGGACGCAGTGGTGCGGGCCCAGAATCCGGGGCTTAATCCGGAACTGATCCGGGCTGCCTTCTGTCGCGAGTATCCCGACCTGGCCCCTGACTTCGTCACCTTCCACCGCCGGGAGGTGCTGGATGGGGATGGGAAGGTATTCCGATAATGTAATATTTTTTGTTTCCCAGGGCGGCCTTCGGGCCGCCTGCTTTTCTTGTGAGAAGAGCAGGCAAAAGAACATTATGCAAAACTTCGTTCTGCCTCTTGTTTGGATGTGCTGCCGTGTTGCGGTCCTTATGGGCGGGGAATTGAGCGTCCCACGGCGGCAGACGGGGAGAGGCGGAGCGGCGGCGTGAGACGGCTGCTGGTATTTTGCAGGATTTTTGAAAAAAAGATTCATTTCCATCTTGACAGGGAGGAGGCAGACTGGTATACTAGCTCCACAAGCAAAAGGGAGTAGTGCAGGACCGCTGTCAACACCACGGCCTGGTTTTTCAGACCTGGCGGCGGACACCGAGCAATCGGTAACAAGACTTTTGTGTAAGCGTTTACATGGATGCGCTTATGCAGAGGTCTTTTTTTTGTTTCCCGTCCAACAGGCCTCTATCGCTCCAAGTTCAAAAACGCAATTCATTTCCTTTTAGGCTGCAAACAGTCGGAGAAGGAAGAAAGGAGAGATGGGTCCATGGAGTCCCAATATTATGCTCAGACCCCGCAGCAAGTTCTCCACGCCGTGGAGAGCCAGGAGGAGGGCCTTACCACCCAGCAGGCCCAGGAACGCATAGAAAAAATTGGTCCAAACGCCCTGCGGGAGGAGAGAAAAAAGCCGGTGTGGCAGGTGTTTTTGGAGCAGTTCAAAGACCTGCTGGTGGTCATCCTCGTTGTGGCTGCGGTGATCTCTATGCTCTCGGGCAACGCGGAGAGCACCATCGTCATCTTTGCCGTGCTCATCCTTAACGCGGTGCTGGGAACGGTACAGCACTGTAAGGCAGAAAAATCCCTGGAGAGTTTAAAAGCTATGTCGGCCCCCACCGCCCGGGTGTTCCGGGACGGCGAGCGGTTGATCATCCCCTCCGACCAGATTGTCCCCGGGGATATCGTGGAGCTGGAGGCGGGGGATATGGTGGTGGCCGACGGCCGGATCCTCCACAACTACTCCCTGAAGGTGAACGAGAGCTCCCTCACCGGCGAAAGCGAGGGGGTGGAGAAGACCGAGGCGGTCATTGAGGGGGATAAGGTGGCCCTGGGGGACCGGAAGAACTTGGTATTCTCCGGTTCGTTGGTGGTATATGGCCGGGCCTTGGTGGTGGTCACCAGCACCGGCATGAACACCGAATTGGGGAAGGTGGCCGCCCTCATGAACCAGACTCAGCGGCGCAAGACCCCGCTCCAGGAAAGCCTGGACCAGTTCAGCCGCCGGCTGGCCATGATCATCCTCATCATCTGCGTGGGGGTGTTCGCCCTGTCCCTGTACCATGCGGGAGGCTTCGGCACCCAGGCCATTCTGGACTCCCTGATGTTCGCAGTGGCCCTGGCGGTGGCCGCCATCCCAGAGGCCCTCAGCTCCATTGTCACCATCGTCCAGGCCATGGGCACCCAGAAGATGGCCAAGGAGAACGCCATCATGAAAGAGCTTAAGGCGGTGGAGACCCTGGGGGCCGTGTCGGTGATCTGCTCGGATAAGACGGGTACCCTCACCCAGAACCGGATGACCCCCCAGACCGCCTATGTGGACGGCTCACTGGTGGACTGCTCCGCCCTCACCATGGAGGAGCCCATCCACCGCCGGCTGATCCAGACGGCCATCCTGGCCAGCGACGCCACCACCGACGAGGAGAAGGGGACCGCCGTGGGTGACCCCACTGAAGTGGCCCTCATCATGATCGGTGACGGCATGGGTATCGAGGAGCGCGCCTACCGGGAGCAGTACCCCCGCCTGTGTGAGCTGGCCTTCGACTCTGACCGGAAGCTCATGTCCACCCTCCATGTGCTGGATGGGGGAGAGACCGTTATGCTCACCAAGGGGGCCTTGGATGTCCTGCTGGAACACTCCACCCAGCTGCTCACTTCAGAGGGCGTGGTGGAACTCACGGACCAGCGGCGGGAGCAGATCCTGGCGGTGAACCAGGAACTCTCCAGCAAGGGGCTGCGGGTGCTCGCCTTCGCCTACCGGGACATGCCTGGCGCTGCCCGTCTGGACTTTACCGACGAGCGGGAATACACCTTCATCGGCCTGATCTCCATGATCGACCCGCCCCGGCCGGAGGCCATCCAGGCGGTGGCCGATGCCAAGCGGGGCGGTATCCGCACAGTGATGATTACCGGCGACCACAGGGTCACCGCCTCCGCCATCGCCCGGCAGATCGGCATCCTTCAGGATGGAGAACTGGCTCTGTCCGGCCACGAATTGGACGAGATGGATGACGGCGCTCTGGACCAGAAGCTGGAGCAGGTGTCCGTCTACGCCCGGGTTTCACCGGAGCACAAGATCCGCATCGTGGAGGCTTGGAAGCGGAGGGGTAAGATCGTGGCCATGACTGGCGACGGAGTGAATGACGCCCCCGCCTTAAAGTCGGCGGACATCGGCGTGGCTATGGGGGTCACTGGCACTGAGGTGTCCAAGGACGCTGCCGCCATGATCCTGGCCGACGATAACTTCGCCACCATCGTCAAGGCGGTGGTCAACGGCCGGGGGGTGTACACCAACATCAAAAACGCCATCACCTTTCTGCTCTCGGGTAATATGGCGGGCATTTTGAGTGTTTTGGTCACCTCCATTCTGGGTCTGCCTAACCCTTTCCTGCCGGTACATCTGCTGTTTATCAACCTTCTTACCGACTCCCTGCCCGCCATCGCCATCGGGGTAGAGCCTTCCAGCGGGGACCTGCTGTCTCAGAAGCCACGGGACCCCAGCGAGCCCATCTTGAACTGGAGCCTGCTGGGCCGCATCGGTATCTACGGCCTGCTCATTGCCGCCGCCACCATGGCCGCCTACTTCCTGGGGCTGAACAGTGGGGGGGCGCCCCTGGCCATGACTCTGGCCTTCGCCACCCTCACCCTGGCCCGGCTGTTCCATGGATTCAACTGCCGGGGCCGTCAGTCCTTGTTTGCCCTGGGGCTGCTGTCCAACAAGGCCAGCCTAGCTGCCTTTGCCGCAGGGGTGGTCTTTCTTGCGGCGGTGCTATTCGTCCCCTTTCTGGAGGGCCTGTTCCAGGTGGCCCCTTTCACCCTGGAGCAGATCGGCCTGTGTGCCATCCTGGCCCTGTTGCCTACCGTCATCATCCAGATCGGAAAATGCGCCGGTCTGCGGTGACGCGTCTATCCTCATTCCTTTTCTTTTTACCTGGGAGCGGCCCTGTCATCGGGGTCGCTCCAACTATTTTTTCATGTGTTTTTTGCGGGAGGAGTTTCGCCATCTGTGGACGGAGGGCGGGTCTTGGACCCGCCTCTATGAAGAGGAGTGTCCGAAATAAAGATTTTTGCCGAAAAATAAGAGTTATGAGAAAGCAAACAGAAGAGACATGGAAAAGATCCTCGAAATGCGGAAAGATCAAAAATCAAATCAAGGCAGGGTATACTGTGTTGGGAAGCCACCGTTGCAAGTGTAAGGAGTGTGTCCCCTGGCGATCCTTTGGGGACTTTCCCATCGCTGGGAAAGTCACGTGCCGCCCGCAGGCGGCGAAATTCCCCCACGAGAAACCTGCCCAAGAAAGATATTGAAGCCAAAACCGAAAACCAAACCACGTCCTATCATGAGCAGAGGCGAAACGTAGTGTCGCATAAAGTTCTTTTCCCCACTTTTCTTACAAGAAAAGTGGGACCGGGGTTGTCAAACTCAAGTTCTAGTGATATAATACTGTCGCTTTTGATCTGAAATTCACAGAAGGGAAGATAACCATGTCCGGACATTCCAAGTGGCACAACATACAGAAAACCAAGGGCGCGGCGGATGCCAAGCGCTCTCAGATTTTTACGAAAATTGCCCGCGAGATGATCGTGGCGGTCAAGACCGGCGGCAGCGGCGACCCCGCCAACAACTCCCGCCTGGCGGCTGTGATCGCCAAGGCCAAGGCGGCCAATATGCCCAATGACAACATTAAGCGTACCATCGACAAGGCCCTGGGCGCCGGGAACACGGATAACTTTGAGAATGTGGTGTACGAGGGCTACGGCCCCAACGGCGTGGCCGTTATCGTGGACGCCCTGACGGATAACCGCAACCGCACTGCGCCTGAGGTCCGCCACCTGCTGGACAAGTACGGCAAGGGCCTGGGCGCCACCGGCTGTGTGTCCTGGTCCTTCGACCGCAAGGGTGTGATCGTCATGGATTCTGAGGACCTGGACGAGGACACTGTGATGATGGACGCTCTGGAGGCCGGAGCCGACGATATGCAGGCCGATGACGAGGTCTTTGAGATCTACACCGACCCGGACGCCTTCAATGATGTGGTGGCCGGTCTGGAGGCTAAGGGCTACACCTTCCTGGAGGCGGCTGTCCAGATGGTCCCCCAGAACTATGTGAAGCTCACCGACGAGGAAGACATCAAGAACATGGAGAAGCTCCTGGAGTTCCTGGAAGATAACGACGATGTTCAGAATGTCTACCACAACTGGGAGCAGGAGTGATCTGCTGTCAGGAAAAGATCATACAAAAGGGACCCGCCGATCCGGCGGGTCCCTTTTCCTGTATCCATGGGGCAGATCGCTGCGTTTGACGACTACCGGCAGGTTCCGATGGGGAGACCCCGGCTACCCGCTTGAAAATATGTCTTAGATGTCCCCCCGCAGATGCTCAGGCGCTGGTCATCTGTTCGGCGCTGGCCGGTTTTTTGGCGGGGGACCGGCTGGGTTCCGGTCAGGTGATGGAGGGGTCTGCCCCCAGGCTGTCTGCCGGAGGATAACCGCACAGGCTGCTGTGGGAGCTCCGGATGTAGAAGGCGTAGTGCGCTGTGCCGCCGGAGCCCTGGCTGTCATCCCACTGGGCTGTGACCTCATAGATATATCCGCCCGGCTTCAACTGGAGGGTGCTGCCATCGAACGCGCAGGGCTCCGCCTCCGCATCGGGGTCAGACCAGTGGGCGTCGCTCCAACAGCGGACGTCCACGATGGAGTCGGGCTCTGCCTGGAACCGGAGCGCGGCGGTCTCCTCCCCGGTCTCCAGGGGCAGGAGGAGCTCCCGGCAGTCCAGCGGGTGGGCGCTGTCCGATGCGGTGCCCTCCCACGAACCGCCGGAGGACTGCCACTGCCAGGAGTAGGTTCCCAGCAGTGCACCGGCAGCGGTGTCGCCGCAGATCACCGTCAGGGCCGGCGGCTCCGTCAGCAGGAGAGGGGCGCCGTCCTCTGCCAGCAGATCGTTGGCATAGCGGTTCAGGGCTTCACAGGGGCCATGCTTCGTCCGGTATCCCACCCCGTCCAGGATCAGAAAGGGGCTGAACGCGGTGACCGTGGTCTGTGTGCCGTCATCCAGCTCCAGGGTAAAGGCTGCGGCCTGTCCCGCGTACTCGGTGTAGGAGGGATCCGCCTCATAGAGGGTCACATCCTGTAAAAGCTCCGCCAGACGGTCTGTGTCCTGGATCAGGACTGTCAGGTCGGGGGGCGACAGGCGGACAGAGGCGGAGCGGATCTCCGCCCCGGTCAGCTCCCGAAAGGGCTTTTTTGGAACAGAACAGCCGGACAGAGCCATCACACAGGCCAGCGCCAGAAAAAGTAAGTGGGCTTTTTTCATGGGAACGATCTCCTTTCATGCTTAATATGCTTGTATGAGCTTAGACGGCGGGGAGGGGGAAAGGTTCCCGGGTCATCCTGCCTCCCGTCCAGAGTGCTCCGGTATTTGGATGGAAACGGCCCCGTTGAGCGGGCAGCCTTTGACAAGTGTCGAAAAATCATGTAAAATAAACATCCTGTAAAATGAAAGTAAAATAAACAGGAGCGCCGATATGATGGTGAAAAAATCTGTGATCCACCGGGAGGAGCTGTCCTTCCGTCTGCTGAGGGCGGCCCTCTTTCTGCTGCCCCCTGTCACTGCATTTTATTTGATGCAGTTTCTCTATGGAGCCTGGCCCTGGCAGACGGCTCCGGGGGCGGCTCTTGCCAATGTGATCTGCGTGGGGGCCCTCTATTTTCTGATGTGCGGCCTCACCGGCCGGCCGGCGGTGTGCTGTGTGCTCCTCCATATTCTGTGCGGACTGTGGGGGACGGCCAACTACTTTGTGGCCCTGTACCGGGGCAGCCCGGTGCTCCCCTGGGACCTGACGGCCCTGGGGACCGCCGCGGCGGTGTCCGGGAGCTACTCCTACCGGCCTACCTGGCAGATGGCGGTGGGGCTGGCGCTGATCGCGGGGCTGATTTGGCTGCTGCGGGGGCGCGCCTGGGCGGGGCGGAGCGGCCTGCGGACCCGGGCAGTATGTCTGTTGGCCGGAGCGCTGTGCCTGGTCCCGGTGGTCCAGACGGAGCGGCTGGGGGCCTTCGGCGTGAAAACGGACGTGTGGGACCAGGTGGGGGCCTACCGCACCGGCGGGGCCCTGGCGGTCTTTCTGAGGAACACGGAGTTCATGCAGGTGGAGGAGCCGGAGGACATGAGCCCCCAGCGCCTGGGGCAGATCCTGAACCAGGTGGTCCCAGAGGAGCCGGCTGCGGTGGGGGCGGAGCGCCCCAATATTGTGGCTATCATGAACGAATCCTGGGCAGATTTTGAGGAGTTCGGGAATTTGTCCCTCAGCGAGAGCGTCACCGACACCTTCCGCACCCTGGACAACGGGGTGTGGGGGCATGCCTACACCTCGGTGTTTGGGGCGGGGACCAGCGCCAGCGAATTTGAATTTCTCACCGGGAATTCCATGGCATTCCTGCCCTCAGGGAGCATCCCCTATCAGCAGTACATCCTGGATGATGCCCCCTCCATGGCCTCGCTCCTGAAGGAGGCTGGGTACCGGACCCTGGCCTTTCACCCGGGGGAGCGGACCTCCTGGCAGCGGGACCGGGCCTATCCCCGGCTGGGCTTTGACCAGTTCAAGTGCGGGGAGGACATGGATGTGCCCCAGAGCATGGAGCACGGCTATGTCAGCGACCGCTCCGATTTTGAGCAGATCATCTGGGAGTTTGAGCACAAGGCGGAGGGGGAGCCCCTGTTCCTGTTCAATGTGACCATCCAGAACCACGGCAGCTATACCGTGGAGGACTACCCCGCCCAGGTGCGGCTGACGGACGCGCCGGGGAAATATCCCATGGCGGAGCAGTATCTGACCCTGGCCAATGAGACGGACCGGGCCTTTCAGCAGCTGATCGACTACTTCTCCCGGCAGGAGGAGCCCACCATTCTGCTGATGTTCGGGGACCACCAGCCCTCGGTGGAGCAGGAGTTCCTGGACCGGGCCTATGGGGTGCGGCAGGAGGACATGACCATGGAGCAGTACATGGGCCGCTTCCGGGTGCCCTTTGTGCTGTGGGCCAACTACCCTGTGGAGTGGGACGGACCGGAGGAAACCAGTCTGAACTTTTTGGGGCAGTACCTGCTGCGCTATGCCGGGATCGAGGGAGACCCCTATGGGGCCTTCCTGTGGGACCTGCAAAAGACGCTGCCCGCCCTCACCTTTGTGGGCTACACCGACGCCCTGGGGGAGGCGTACAGCCATCTGGAGACCAACGCCTATACTGAGAGGATCGAGGATTACCAGCGGATGCAGTATGACCGCCTGTTTGACGGCGGCGCGGCAGCCGCCCTCTATCAGGGATAACCGCAAAGGACCGCCGCGGCAAGTTGCCGCGGCGGTCCTTTGCGGTTGATCGTGGCTGGGGCTCAGTCGGCCAGCTTATCCAGCAGGGCGGCCAGCTCCTCCAGTTTCTCATCCGGCGCGCCGGAGGCGACGGCCTCCCGGACGCAGCAGTCCATGTGGGCCTTGAGCACCATGCGGTTGGCTTTTTTCAGGATGGACTGGGCGGCCATGATCTGGCTGGACACCTCCAGGCAGTAGCGGTCCTCCTCCACCATCTTCAAAATGCCGTCGATCTGTCCCCGGGCGGTCTTTAAGAGCCGGGTCACCTGGGTGTGGTCCGCCTTCACTGGATGGACACCACCTCGTATCCGGCCTCGGTGACCGCGTCCTTCAGCTCCTGATCGGAGACCGGGGCGGCCAGGGTGACGGTGGCGCACTTGCCCTCCAGGTCGGCTTTGGCGGAGGCCACACCGCCCAGAGCGGACAGGGCCTTCTCCACATGGGCCACACAGTGGGCGCACATCATGCCTTCAATATTCAGGGTCTTGGTCATAGCTTTTTCCTCCTTGTGTTCTTCTGTCGGTTCTGTTGTGACGTCAGCGGGACGGGCCTCCTGACAGGGGGCCTGCTCCGGCGGGGGCACGGACTTGAATTTACTTTTGAAAAAGCGCAGGCGTAAGGCGTTGAACACCACACACACCGAGCTCAGACTCATGGCGGCGGCGGCGAACATGGGGTTGAGCTGCCAACCCAGCAGGGGATAGAATACGCCGGCGGCCAGAGGGATGCCGATGGAGTTGTAGAAGAAGGCCCAGAACAGGTTCTCCTTGATGTTCCGGATGGCGGCCCGGCTGAGCTCCACAGCGGCGGCGGCGTCCATCAGGTCGGATTTCATCAGGACAATGTCCGCACTCTCGATAGCTACATCGGTGCCCGCCCCGATGGCAAGGCCCACGTCGGCCCGGGCCAGGGCGGGGGCGTCGTTGATACCGTCCCCCACCATGGCGACCTTCCGGCCCTCCTCCTGGAGCTGGCGGACCATGCGCTCCTTGTCCTGGGGGAGGACCTCAGCCATCACCTGGGTGACCCCCAGCTGATGGCCGATGGCGTCGGCGGTGCGCTGGTTGTCGCCGGTGAGCATGACCACCTCAAGACCTAGCTGGCGGAAGGCGGCCACCGCGGCGGCGCTGGTGGGCTTGGGCGTATCGGCCACAGCGATGAGACCCAGCACCCGGCTCTCGTTGGCGAAGTACAGGGGCGTCTTTCCCTGTTCTGCCAGCACCTCCGCTTGGGCGGGGAAGGGGCCGGGTTCCACGCCGGCCTCCTCCATCATAGCCCGGTTTCCACCCAGAAAGGTCCGGCCGCTCAGTACAGCCCGGACGCCCCGGCCATGAACGGCGGTGAACCCGCCCACGGAGGTGATGGGGAGGTCCCGCTTTCTGCTCTCTTCCACAATGGCGGCGGCCAGAGGGTGCTCCGAGGGCCCCTCCAGACAGGCGGCCAGGATGAGCAGCCCCTCCTCGTCCATATCCTCGCCGGGGAGGATGTCGGTGACCACCGGCCTGCCCTGGGTGAGGGTGCCGGTCTTGTCCAGCACCACGGTGTTGACGGTGTGCAGGGTCTCCAGAGCCTCAGCGGATTTGATCAGGATACCGTTTTCTGCCCCCTTGCCTGTGCCTACCATGATGGCTACGGGGGTGGCCAGACCCAGGGCGCAGGGACAGGAGATGACCAGGACTGCCACCCCGGCGGTGAGGGCCCGGGTGACGTCATAGCCGCTGGCCACGAACCAGACCAGGGCGGTGACGGCGGCGATGGCCATGACCACTGGGACAAAGACTCCGGCCACTTTGTCGGCCAGCTTGGAGATGGGGGCCTTGGAGGAGGAAGCCTCCTCCACCAGACGGATCATCTGGGCCAGGGTGGTGTCCTCGCCCACCCGGCTGGCCTCAAAGGTGAAGGAACCGGAACGGTTGATGGCGGCGGCGGCCACTTTGTCCCCTGGGCCCTTGTCCACAGGGAGGGACTCGCCGGTGAGGGCGGACTCGTCCACGGCGGAGCTGCCCTCCACGATCACGCCGTCCACCGGGATGGACTGGCCGGGGCGGACCACGATGCGGTCGCCCACCCGGACCTCCTCCACGGGGATCTCAACCTCCTGTCCGTCCCGCAGGACGGCGGCGGTCTTGGGGGCCAGGTCCATCAGACGGGTGATGGCCTGGCTGGTCTTGCCCTTGGAGCGGGTCTCCAGGAACTTGCCCAGGGTGATGAGGGCGAGGATCATGCCGGCGGACTCAAAATACAGGTCCATGTGGTACCGCGCCACCAGCGCCAGGTCCCCGTGTCCCAGCCCATAGCCCATCTGATAGATGGCAAATACGCCGTATACCACGGCGGCGGCGGAGCCCACGGCGATGAGGGAGTCCATGTTGGGCGCGCGGTGGAGCAGGGTCTTAAAGCCGACTTGATAGTATTTGTCGTTGAGATACATAATTGGCAGGGTGAGCAGCAGCTGGGTCAGGCCAAAAGCCACCGCATTTTCCGGGCCCAGGAGGAACCCGGGCAGGGGGGCACCCATCATGTGCCCCATGGAGATGTAGAACAGGGGGATCAAAAAGACAAAGGACCAGATCAGGCGGTGCTTTATGGCGGAGAGCTCCTCCTCCATCCGGGCCTCGGGCCGGGCGGAGCCTGTCTTGGTGGCAGCCGCCTCGGGCAGGGAGGCTCCATAGCCCGCGTGGATGACGGCGTCGATGATGCCGCCGGGGGAGAGGACGTCCTCGTCGTACTGGACGGTCATGGAATTGGTCATCAGGCTGACCTCAGCCTTCTGGACGCCGTCCAGCCTGTTGACCGCCTTCTCCACATGGGCGGAGCAGGCAGAACAGGTCATGCCTGTGACGTTGAATTTTTGTTTCATTGTATCACCTCGTGATTTCTGTCTGCTCCGCCCATGAAGGGCGCTGTGCGCCCCGCCGCGAGTGCGGCGCAAATTCGGAGCAAAGCGGAGAATTTCCGGAGGGGCGGCTTTGCCGCCCTGAGGATTTAAATGGAGAGGGAGCCCATCCAAACAGAGCTGTTTGGATGGGAGCGGGAGCAGGCGGAACAGGTCATGCCTGTGACGTTAAATTTTTGTTTCATTGTATCACCTCGTGATTTCTGTCTGCTCCGCCCATGAAGGGCGCTGTGCGCCCCGCCGCGAGTGCGGCGCAGATTCGGAGCAAAGCGGAGAATTTCCGGAGGGGCGGCTCTGCCGCCCTTGTAATGAAAAATCTACCGCAATGACACCCCCCGGGGGAGGGGTGTTTTGATTATAGACCGGACAAGTAGGTTTGTCAAGCAGCGGGGCCGAAATTTTTACTGGGGCGGGGAGGAGATCTGTTCCGGAGGGATCCCCAGCAGCAGAAGGGCCCCGGCCACCGCCAGCGCCGCCTGGGGGGAGGCCCCGGGAGAGAGACGCCAGGGGAACTCCTGCCGCTCCACCACCTGCCCCTGGACGGTGACCAGCTCCCGCTGAAGGGCCACCCAAAGCCGGTCCCCGGTCCGGCTGGAGATGGTGAGGGTGTTGCGGGGGCCTGAGCCATAGCTGACGGCGCTGGCGGCCTGGAGTTCCAGCTCCGGCAGGGGCGGATCCCCGGGCAGCAGGGCGGTGCGGCAGGCGGCTGCGATGGGACCGCGGAGGGCGGCGCGGGGGGAGACCACCAGCAGGGCGGGCCGCTGACCGGCAGAGCGGGCCTCCGGCCTGCCGCCCAGACCGGAAAGCCGGCGGAGAATGTCCGCTTCGATCCCCTCATGGTCCTCAAACACCTGAAAACAACCCATTTTTTGCCCTCCTTTGTGGTACAGTTTTGGGTGGAATTATAGATTTTATACCCTGTGGTTTGGGAGCAGGCTGGGGTTCCTTGACTTTTCCCCGGAAAATGAGGTATCATTACTCTGTTATCGTACGGATTTTTCAAGGAAGCAGTGAGGAAGAGGAAGCTATGGCGCAGAAGAAAGCAAGTTACGGAAATGAATCCATCTCCGCCCTGAAGGGTGCGGACCGGGTGCGGAAGCGCCCGGGGGTGATCTTTGGATCGGACGGCCTGGAGGGCTGTGAGCACGCGGTCTTTGAGATCATGTCCAACGCCATCGACGAGGCCCGGGAAGGTCACGGCAGCCTGATCACCGTCACCCGGTTCCTGGACCGGTCCATCCAGGTGGAGGACCAGGGACGGGGCTGCCCGGTGGACTGGAATGAGAAGGAGCAGAAATATAACTGGGAGCTGGTGTTCTGCGAGCTGTATGCCGGCGGAAAGTACGGCGGGGACGGGGACAACTATGAGTACTCCCTGGGCCTGAACGGCCTGGGCTCCTGCGCCACCCAGTACGCCAGCGAATATTTTGACGCATCCGTCTGGCGGGACGGCTTCAAATACACCCTCCACTTTGAAAAGGGAGAAAATGTGGGCGGCCTGCACAAGGAGCCCACAGACCGGGGAAAAAAGACGGGCTCCATCTTCCGCTGGAAGCCCGATCTGGAGGTCTTTACCGACATCGACATCCCCGTGGACTACTACACCGACGTGATGAAGCGGCAGGCGGTGGTGAACGCGGGGGTGACCTTCCGCTTCCGGGAGGAGACCTCCGCCGGGAGGTTTTCCACCACGGATTTCCGGTATGACAATGGGATCCTGGACTATGTGACCGAGCTGGCGGGGGAAGAGCCCCTCACCCAGCCGGTGTTCTGGCAGACGGAGCGGAAGGGCCGGGACCGGGCGGATAAGCCGGAGTACAAGGTGAAGCTGTCCGTCTCCTTCTGCTTCTCCAACCGGGTGTCGGTGGTAGAGCACTACCACAACTCCTCCTGGCTGGAGCACGGAGGCTCTCCGGAGAAGGCCATGAAGTCGGCCTTTGTCTCCGCCCTGGACGCCTATCTGAAGCAGCAGAACAAATATCAGAAAAATGAGGCGAAGATCAGCTTCAACGACATCCAGGACGCCCTGGTGCTGGTGTCCAACAACTTCTCCACCCAGACCAGCTATGAGAACCAGACCAAGAAGGCCATCAACAACAAATTTGTTCAGGAGGCCATGACCGACTTCCTCCGCGCCCAGCTGGAGGTCTATTTCATCGAAAATCCCCAGGATGCACAGAAGATCGCCGAGCAGGTTTTGATCAACAAGCGATCCCGGGAGACGGCGGAGCGTACCCGGCTGAACATCAAAAAGAAGCTGTCCGGCTCCATGGACATCTCCAACCGGGTACAGAAGTTCGTGGACTGCCGCACCAAGGATGTGTCCCGCCGGGAGCTGTATATCGTGGAGGGCGACTCCGCCATGGGCGCGGTCAAGCTCAGCCGGGACGCGGAGTACCAGGGGATCATGCCCGTGCGGGGCAAGATCCTCAACTGCCTGAAAGCTGACTACGCCAAGATCTTCAAAAGCGAGATCATCACCGACCTGCTGAAGGTGCTGGGCTGCGGCGTGGAGGTGAAGGATAAGCACGTGAAGGACCTGGCCGCCTTTGACCTGGAGAATCTGCGCTGGAACAAGGTTGTCATCTGTACGGACGCCGATGTGGACGGGTTCCAGATCCGTACCCTGATCCTCACCATGCTCTACCGCCTGACCCCCACCCTGATCCAAAAGGGGTATGTGTATATTGCTGAATCCCCACTGTACGAGATCACCTGTAAGGAAAAGACCTGGTTTGCCTACTCCGACAAGGAAAAGATGGATATTGTGGCCGGGCTGGAGGGGAAGAAGTACGACATCCAGCGCTCCAAAGGCCTGGGCGAGAACGAGCCGGATATGATGTGGCTGACCACCATGAACCCGGCCACCCGCCGCCTCATCAAGGTCATGCCCGAGGATGTGGAGCGCACCGCCTATTTCTTCGACCTGCTCCTGGGGGACGACCTCCAGGGCCGCAAGAGCCACATCGCGGACAACGGGTATAAATATCTGGAACTGGCGGATATTTCGTAAGTCAGCGTTCGGGCCGCAAGGCCCGGTGCGGCTGTTGCGGCCGTATGATCCGCAAAGAGCTCCAAGAAAATCCCCTGAAATGGGGCATACAATAAGGACGGACAAAAATGGCAAAGAAGAAAACCCCCGCGGAGGGGGCGAAAAAAACGAATAACCCCAACGTGATGGGGCTGCACGCCGAGGTGCTGGAGCAGCCCATCACCCAGACGCTGGAAGTCAACTATATGCCCTATGCCATGTCGGTCATTGTCTCCCGGGCCATCCCGGAGATCGACGGCTTCAAGCCCTCCCACCGGAAGCTGCTGTACACCATGTACGACATGGGGCTGCTGACCAAGGCGCGGACTAAGTCGGCCAACGTGGTGGGGGCCACCATGAAGCTCAACCCCCACGGAGATGCGGCCATCTATGATACCATGGTCCGCCTGTCCCGGGGCTATGGCGCGCTGCTCCATCCCTTTGTGGACAGCAAGGGTAACTTTGGTAAGGTGTACTCCCGGGATATGGCCTGGGCGGCCAGCCGGTACACCGAAGTCAAGCTGGACGCCATCTGCGGCGAGCTGTTCCGGGACATTGATCAGGACACGGTGGACTTCGTGGACAACTATGATGGCAAGCTGAAGGAGCCCGCCCTGCTGCCCACCACCTTCCCCAACGTGCTGGTGAGCGCCAACCAGGGCATCGCGGTGGGCATGGCCAGCAACCTGTGCGGCTTCAACCTGGGCGAGGTGTGCGATACCACCATCGCCTTTCTGAAAAACCCGGACCACGACATCCTCTCCACCCTGAAGGCCCCGGATCTCCCCACCGGCGGCGAGCTGATATACGACGCGGCCGCCCTGGGTGAGATCTACCGCACCGGGCGGGGCTCCTTCAAGGTGCGGGCCAAGTGGCGCTATCTCAAGAGTGAGAATCTGATCGAGGTCTATGAGATCCCATACTCCACCACCTCGGAGGCCATTATGGACAAGGTCTCGGAGCTGGTCAAGGCGGGCAAGATCAAAGAGATCGCCGATATGCGGGATGAGACCGACCTGACCGGCCTGAAACTGGCCATCGACCTGAAGCGGGGGACCGACCCGGACAAGCTGATGAGCAAGCTGTTCCGCATGACTCCGCTGATGGATTCCCAGTCCTGCAACTTCAACGTCCTCATCGCCGGGATGCCCCGGGTGATGGGGGTGCGGGAAATTTTGGAGGAGTGGACCGCGTGGCGGGCGGACTCGATCCGCCGCCGGGTGTACTTCAACATGAAGAAGAAGCAGGACAAGCTGCATCTGCTCCAGGGCCTGCGGCGCATCCTGCTGGACATCGACCGGGCCATCCAGATCATCCGGGAGACAGAGGAGGACGCGGAGGTGGTCCCCAACCTGATGATCGGCTTCGGGATCGACCAGGTCCAGGCGGAGTATGTGGCCGACATCCGCCTGCGCAACATCAATAAGGAGTACATCCTGAAGCGCACCCAGGAAGTGGACTCCCTGGAGGCGGAGATCGAGGACCTCCAGGCCACGGTCAACGACCCAAAGCGCATCCGAAAGATCATCATCGGCGAGCTGACCGAGGTCAGGAAGAAGTACGCCGTGCCCCGCCGCACCGACATCCTCTATGAGTACGAGGCGGAGAACGCCCAGGGGGAGGAGGACGACACCCCCGACTATCCTGTGCACCTGTTCCTGTCCCGGGAGGGCTATTTGAAGAAAATCACGCCCCAGTCCCTGCGGATGGCCAGCGACCAGAAATATAAGGAAGGGGACGGCCCCTTCCTGTACTGGGAGGGAAATAACCGGGATGAGCTGCTGGTGTTCACCGACCGTCAGCAGTGCTACAAGACCCGGCTGAGTGAGTTTGACGACAGTAAGGCCAGCGTTCTGGGCGACTACCTCCCCACCAAGCTGGGGATGGATGGGGAGGAGCGGGTCCTGTGGGCCTGCATCCCGGGGGACTACTCCGGCCAGCTGCTGTTCTGCTTTGAGAACGGCAAGACAGCCCGGGTGGAGCTGTCCGCCTATCAGACCCAGACCCGGCGGAAGAAGCTGACCGGGGCCTATTCCGACAAGTCGCCCCTGGTGACGGCCTTCCTGCTGCGGGAGGAGCTGGAGCTGGCTTTGTACTCCAGCGATGGGCGGTGCATGGTGTTCCACACCGCCGTCCTGGCCCCCAAGACCACCCGCACCACCCAGGGAGTGAACGTCATGGCCCTCAAGCCCAAGCGGACGGTCACCCAGGTCCTGCCCCTGGCAGAGACCGCCATCGTCAACACTGCCCGCTACCGGGCCCGCAGCCTGCCTGTGGCCGGGGCCATCCTGCGGGAGGAGGACCGGGGGGAGAAGCAGCTGTCCCTTCTGGAGTAACAGCCGGTCCGGGCTTGGAGTGATAAAACAGAAAGCTGTGTCTCTGTGATAAGTTGGAGTGGAGATCCCGCGGCTTGGCCGCAGGGGAGGAGAGGAAAGGATGATGCCTATGAAACAAGCAATGTTAAAAAAGACAGCAGTCTCTTATTTTTGGATCACGGTGGGTTCCATTTTATACGCCATCGGCTTTGACTGGTTCTATACCCCCAACCTCATCGGCTTTGGCGGGATCACCGGCGTGGGTCAGGTCGTCAACGCCTATCTCCCCGTCATCCCCATCGGCGCCTTTGTATTTGTGTTGAATATCCCCCTGTTTATCCTGGGCTGGAAGTACATCGGCGGACATCTGCTGGTAAGCTCCCTGTACTCCATGGTCCTGTCCTCCGCCGCGGTGGACGTGCTGGCCCTGATCCACTATGAGCCCATGGATCAGATGCTGGCGGCGGTCTGCGGCGGGGCTATGATCGGTTTGGCCCTGGGCATCATTTTTGCCCAAGGAGCCACCACCGGAGGCACCGACCTGATCGCCCGCCTGGTCAAGCTGAAGCTGCCCTGGGCCTCTATGGGCAAGCTGCTGCTGGTGGTGGATATGGCGGTGATCCTGCTGGTGGCCGTGGCCTTCGGCAACATCACCACCGCCCTGTACGGCATCATTGCCCAGGTGGTCTCCGCCTATGTCACGGACGCGGTGCTGTATGGGCTGGACACGGCCAAGGTTGCCTATATCATCAGCAACTTCGACCGGGAGATCTCTGAGGCCATTGTGCAGCGGATGGACCGGGGCGTCACCATCCTGAAGGGCGAGGGCGCATACTCCGGGGACAAGAAGCGGGTGCTGATGTGCGCCTTCAAGCAGAAGGAGATCGTATCCCTGAAGGAACTGATCTTCGATGTGGACCCCAACGCGTTTATCATCGTCTGCAACGCCCATGAGGTGACCGGAAACGGCTTTAAGACCTATCAGAAAAACGAGATCTGAGACAGAAAACACAGGGCCCCTGGCCCGGAGAGGAGCAGGACATGGCAGACATTGAGAGGCTGAGAAAAAATTTGGAGGACCGCGGCATCCGGAGCAGCTATTTTGCCACCGCACAGGCGGCGGCGGATTACCTGGACCGGCAGATCGATGGGACCACGGTGGGGATCGGCGGCTCTATGACCGTCAAAGCCATGGGGCTCTATCCCCGTCTGTCCGCCCACAACCGGGTGGTGTGGCACTGGGAGGGAGGCAGCCTGGAGGATGCGGCCGGAACTGAGGTCTATCTGACCTCCGCCAACGGCGTGGCAGAGACCGGGGAGCTGGTCAACATCGATGGGACCTGCAACCGGATCGCCTCCTCGGTGTACGGCCACAAGAGGGTGTACTTTGTGGTCGGGGTCAACAAGATCGAGCCGGATTATGACCGGGCCCTGTGGCGGGCGCGGAACGTGGCCGCTCCGAAGAACGCCCAGCGCCTGGGGAGAAAGACCCCCTGCGCGGTCAAGGCCGACCGCTGTTATGACTGCAAGAGCCCGGAGCGGATCTGCCGGGGCCTGTCGGTGATCTGGGGCCGGCCCACGCCGGTGGAGACCATGGAGGTGGTCCTCATCGGCGAGGAGCTGGGAATGTGACCGCACTGGGAGGAGACGCATGAAGGGAACGATCCTCTCCGGAGTGCTGGCGGCGTCCCTGCTGCTGACCGGCTGCGCTTCGATGCTGACCCGGGAGTACGGCTCTGTCGAGCCTCACAGCGCAACTCTGGTGTCCGAGGGGGATGCCAACACCCTGCGGGCGGAGAGCTATCAGGATGTGGTCAACGGCTTGATCTACTTCATCAACCGGGGGGCGGAGAGCGGCTCCATCCGCTTTGACGGGGAGGAACCGGACGTGCGGGCCCTGCTGGACGAGGCCTGCCTGGAGGTGGTCCAGGAGGATCCTCTGGGGGCGTATGCGGTGGAGTACATCAAATATAATGTGGCTCCCATCGTGGGCAGCTATGAAGCGGACGTACACATCACCTACCGCCGCAGCCGGGAGCAGGTGGCTGCCATCACAGACGCCACGGGAGCCTCGGCCATCCGCAGTGAGCTGAGCGAGGCCCTGGCCGCCTTCTCCCCGGAGGTGGTGCTGCGCATCAGCTATTTTGAGGAGGACGAGGCCTATCTCCGGCAGCTGGTGCGGGAGGCCTACCTCTCCGACCCGGCCTCCGCCCTGGGAATGCCGGAGGCGGAGATTGCCATGTATCCGGAGAGCGGGCCGCGCAGGATCGTGGAGATCCTGCTGACCTATCCCAAGTCCCGGGAGACCCTGGAGAGCCAGCGCAACTCCCTCCGGCGGGAGGCGGAGCGCCTGGCGGAGGAGTGTGCCGGCGCTTCTGTCCGGGAGCGTCTGGCGTGTCTGGCCGGACTGGCCGGAGCATACGACCCGGCGGGAGGCTCCACCGCCTATGACGCACTGCTGGGGAGCGGGGCGGACAGCCAGGGGCTGGCCCTGTCCTTTGCCCTGCTGTGTGCCCAGGCGGAGCTGAACTGCGTGGTGGTGGACGGGCAGCTGAACGGAACGGCCCACCAGTGGAACGTGGTGGAGACGGACGGCGGCTGGCGTCATGTGGACCTGACCCAGGAGGGGGACCTCCGCTTCTGGACGGACGGGGAGCTGACCGGGGCGGGGTATTCCTGGCGGAGCGATCTGGTCCCCCAGTGCGGAGAGGCGGCCTGATCCCGGTCCACCAACGGGCCGTGAGACTGTGGAACCGAAAAAATAAAAAAGTGTTGACAGCGGGGAGAAAATCTGCTAATATAAACCCTGCTGTTGCGAGTGTAGCTCATCTGGTAGAGCGCCACCTTGCCAAGGTGGAGGTAGCGAGTTCGAGCCTCGTCACTCGCTCCAAAAAGAAAGACACGACGAAGGATGTGCCCCTATAAGGAAGTAATTTGATTGTCGCAGGGCGGCATGGCTGAAAGGTCATGCCGTCCTGCCTTTTCTTTGCCGTTCCACGGTCTGATCGTCGCCCGGCAGGTTGACTTCTCCGATGAAGTTCCAGACCAGTTCAATCTTCTGCCTGCGGTGTCCGCTGGACTTATCCGGCGCATGGACAATGATCTTCTTTACAAACTCATTGACGATGGTGGGTGTCAGTTCCCGGATACCCACATATTTCCGTACAATGGCTGCAAAGCTGTCAAAGTCGGATCGATCCTGTTCAAAGATTTCTACCACTTCCCGCCATGTCTTAACCTGCTCTGTCAGTTCTCTTTGTTCCGCTTCATAGTCAGTGGAGAGTTTCAAGAACCGTTCATGGCTGATCGTCCCGCTGATGTCATCCTCATAGATGCGCTTGAAAATGCGGTCAAGTTCAGCAATGCGTTTTTCCGCTTGGGCGATTTCACGCTTGCGTTTCTGAGCCTCTTTTTCGGCTTCTTGGAAGTGCTGCTTTTTCGCGGCTTCCTCAAATGCCATAGCATCATCAAAGAACAGCGCCGTCACATCGAAAATCCGCTGCAAAACAAACAGTTTCAGCGTTTCTTCCCGGATGAAGTGCATGGTACAGTCGCCTGTATTGCTCTTATACCGGGAACACCGATAGCAGTCTTGCTGCGGCGTCATGTTTTTGCCTGTGGCGAAATGCAGTTTGCTTCCGCAATCGGCGCAGTACAGCAGGCCAGAAAACAGCCCTTGCCGTTCAGCTTGCTTGGCCGGACGGCGCTTGTTCTCCCGCAATTCTTGTACCCGCACAAAGACTTGTTCATCAATAATGGCAGGCTGTGTATTGGGGAAAATCCGCTGGTTTTCCGGGACGTTATACAGTCGCTTTTTCAGTTTGTGGGACTTGGAATAGGTCTTGAAGTTCACCGTGCGACCGGTGTACTCTGGCCGCTCCAAGATCCCCGCCACAGATTTCGGGTCCCAGTGATATGGTTTTTCAGGCAGCGGTTTTCCGGCACGCTGGGCATAATGTGCCTTGACAGTCAGGATGTGTTCGGCAGTCAGCAGCTTGGCAATCTGCATGGGGCCTTTTCCCGCAATGCACAGGTCAAAAATACGCCTGACGATCTCGGCAGCTTCCTCGTCCACCATCCACTTCTTTTTGTCCGCTGGGTCTTTCATATACCCGTAGGGCGGATTGGTACAGAGGTGTTCCCCAGCGTTTCCTTTGGCACGCATGACGGCACGGATTTTCTTGCTGGTATCGCGCGCGTAGAAGTCGTTGAACAGGTTGCGAAAAGGGGTAAAATCGTTGTCCCCTTTGTCGCTGTCCACACCGTCATTGATGGCGATATATCGAATATCACGTTCCGCAAAGAAACTCTCGGTATAGTAGCCCACTTTCAGGTAATCCCGCCCCATGCGGGACATATCTTTGACAATAACGGTCTGGACTTTCCCCGCTTCTGCAAGGCGTATCATCTCATTCCAACCGGGTCTATCGAATAATGAGGTGTGATAGCGATAGCGGCAAAAAGCTAATAAAATCAATGGTTTTGCGGACAGCGGATAGACAGGGAATGTGTTAAAAACTGAATACGCACACAAACGGCGTTACCTTAACCCCTTTGGGGGAGAAAGTAACGCCGTTTTTTTTATGCCCGCAGGAAAGGAGGTGCAGCCGGAATGTATTTCACAAAGGGCAAGCAGCGGGCGTTTGAATTGCTCATGCAGCAGAAGCCGGGATTTGACCGCTATCAATCCGGTTGTGCCGGAGATGATGAAGATTGCGGCACTTGCCGTTTCTACCGCCCCGGGTGGAAATATGAGTTTTGCGTTTTCAAAGAGTGTCCCTATTGCCCCGGCAAAAGGACGCGGAAAACGCACGCCAGCATGGACAAATAGACGGGCAAAAGCCCTTGTGCCATGCGGCTTTGCAGACGCGAAAACGGCAAAGGGCATATTGCAATACCAAAACAGCCGAAAACGGCTTTCTAATTGTCCACGCATACCAAGAGAGGAAGTGAGGAAATATGGCAGTTTTCAGAGTGGAGCGAAATACGGGATATACCGTTATGAGCAACCACCACTTGCGAAACAAGGAATTGTCCTTAAAGGCAAAGGGCTTGTTGTCGCAAATGCTTTCGCTGCCCGAAGATTGGGATTATACCCTTGCGGGCTTATCCCATATCAACCGGGAGAAGATCGACGCAATCCGCGAAGCGGTAAAGGAACTCGAAAAAGCCGGATATATCGTGCGCAGCCGGGAGCGCGACGAAAAGGGACGCTTGCGGGGCGCAGATTACGTCATATACGAGCAGCCGCAGCCGCGAGAGCCGGAAGCAGCTACCAGCGGCGGACAGCCGCCTATATTGGATTTACCTACATTGGAAAATCCAACATTGGATAATCCAACGTTGGAAAAACCTACGCAGGAAAAACCTACGTTGGAAAATCCAACGCAATTAAATAAAGATATATTAAGTAAAGAACAATCAATTACTGATTTATCAAGTACCGATTCCATTCCTTTCCATTCCCTAAACCCCTTGCCCTTTGCGCATGGCGAAGCGGCTACGCCGCCGGAAAGGAAAAGAACGGAAGCGAAAAGCAATAGCGCAGTAGAGATTTACAGGGAGATTATCAAGGACAATATCGAATACGACCATCTCATTCAAAACTGCAAAATTGACAAAGACCGTTTGGACGAGATTGTTGACCTTATGCTGGAAACCGTCTGCACAGCCCGAAAGACAATCCGTATTGCCGGGGACGACTACCCCGCCGAATTGGTGAAATCCAAGTTTTTGAAGCTGAACAGCAGCCATATTGAGTTTGTTTTGGATTGCATGAGGGAGAACACAACCAAAGTGCGCAACATCAAGCAGTATCTAAAAGCGGTGCTGTTCAACGCGCCGAGTACCATTGACAGCTACTATACCGCCCTTGTCAATCACGACTTTTACGGCAGCAAATGAGCATAGCCGCAGTTTACCGGGAAAGGAGTTGATACCTTGCAGGAGGAAGTAACCCAAAAAACGATTGCCCTATACGTCAAAGTGGGAAAAGGCGCGGCGCGGCTTACCGAACAGGCGTTACAGAAAGCAATCCAAAAGTTTTTGGAGCAGAAAAGCAAACCCGCGCATGGGAAACAGACCATGCGGCAGCTTATGAAGCAGAACGCGGGTGTTTCCAACATCGAGATCACCGACAGCAATATTAAAGCCTTTGAGAGTACGGCGAAGAAATACAACATAGATTTTTCGCTAAAAAAGGTTAAGGGCGAGCAGACCCGTTACCTTGTGTTTTTCAAAGGCCGGGACGCGGACGTTATGACCGCAGCGTTTCAAGAGTTTTCCGCAAAGAAGCTGAACCGGGAGAAAAAGCCCTCTATCCGCAAAGCCCTTGCCGCTGCAAAGGACAAGGCGAAGCAGCTTAACGCCGCCCGCGACAAGGTAAAGAAAATGGACAGGGGGCGCGAGATATGAAGCAGATCAACTACAAAAAGCTGATACTTCCGAATATCCCCTATGTGTTCTTTGTCTATCTCTTTGATAAAGTCGGACAGGCGGTGCGGCTTGCCCCCGGCGCGGATATTTCTGCAAAGATACTGAATATCACACAAGGATTTTCCGCAGCCTTTGAAAACGCCTTGCCGAGCGTTTACCCGTTGGATTTGCTTGTCGGCATTGTCGGTGCGGTGATTATCCGCTTGATAGTCTATGTCAAAGGGAAAAACGCGAAGAAATACCGCAAGGGCGCGGAGTACGGCTCTGCCCGATGGGGAAACGCCGAAGATATAAAGCCCTACATAGACCCGGATTTCCAAAACAACATCATTTTGACGCAGACGGAACGGCTTACCATGAACAGCCGCCCGAAGCAGCCGAAGTACGCGAGAAATAAGAACGTCGTCGTGATCGGCGGCAGCGGCAGCGGAAAAACAAGATTTTTTGTCAAACCTAATCTAATGCAGCTTCATTCCTCTTACGTCTTAACCGACCCGAAAGGTACGGTTTTGATTGAGTGCGGGAAGCTGCTGCAACGGGCGGGCTACCGCATTAAGGTACTGAATACGATTAACTTCAAAAAATCTATGCACTACAACCCCTTTGTGTATATCCGCAGCGAGAAAGATATTTTGAAGCTGGTAAATACGTTGATAGCGAATACCAAAGGTGAGGGAGAAAAAAGCGCGGAGGATTTTTGGGTAAAGGCAGAACGGCTTTTGTATTGCGCGTTGGTGGGCTACATCTGGTACGAAGCCCCCGCCGAGGAAATGAACTTTATTACCCTGTTGGAACTTATCAACGCCAGCGAAGCCCGCGAGGACGACGAGGAATATCAAAGCCCCGTCGATTTGCTGTTTGCCGACTTGGAAGAACGCGACCCCGACCATTTCGCGGTGAAGCAGTACCGAAAATATAAATTGGCGGCGGGCAAAACCGCAAAATCAATCCTCATTTCTTGCGGTGCGAGGCTCGCTCCTTTTGATATAAAGTGTTAAGGCCAAGCTGTTTTGTCCAGAAATAGCCGGTCTGTTTTGTCGCATAGCCGGATTGTTTTGTCACGACAGCCGAGCTAATCTGTCGTTGAAGCCGGTCTGTTTTGGCATCGCTATATCATAAAAGGGAAAAGAGAGGTGCCGTTCTTGGTAGAACGGCACCTCTCTTCAACTTGAGACTATTGGAATTGATACAGCATAACAGCATTGATATTTTGGTTGTCGCTGCTGTACATGATGGGACGATATTCACCTTCTGGAAGGGAACTCAGATCGAGCGTTCCTGTAAGAGCACCACCAACGGCAGATAGGGTATACACCTCTTCAGACACCTCATCGATAAATCCAATATAGATTGTTCTGGAAGCAGAGGCCCAAGTGCAATGAACGGCCATTGCCTTTGTTTTTTCATTGGGCAACAGAATGGTATCGTCTGCTTTTGAATATTGAGATTCATCAATATTGACGCACACAAGTTCTCCTTTTGGCGTACTCTCAGAGAATTCCACAGGCTCATCTACAAAGTATTCACTTAAATCCACCACATCAGCAAATGGAAGAACAGAAGCCGGAGGAACGATGGCATCGCTGTCATCCTTGTCTGGAACCTCCGATACAGAATCCTTAGTAGAACAAGCAGCTAACATGGCAACCACCACGATTGCTAACAATAGCCCTAATCCTCGATGAATTCCCTTTTTCATGGTTATTTTACCTCGTACTGCATAGCTCCGGTGATGCTCTTACTTCCGCCATTCACAATGCAAACCTTATAATCTCCATCTGGAACACCACTGGAGTTGACTCTCTTGCTGTTAATATCTCCACCTTCATAGGTAACAGTGTATGTTACCCGGGTGTCCACATTATACCAGCCGATTTTTACATCCTGAGAAGAGGGACTCCATGTGCAGGAGTTGATAGTAAGTACAGCATCTTCACCAGAAATGTAGTATGTTTCGCTGGAAGTCTTTCTGGAACCGGAACCCAAAGAGGTGAACGAAAGAGACAGGCTCGACTTCGGCACGATATTGGTTTCCTCCGTGGCTACCGGTTCATACGGGACTTCTTCAACAGCAAAAGCCGTGCAGGACAAAGAGAACACCATTGCGAGAGCTAACACAGCCGACAGGACTTTCTTCATGGTACTTTCCTCCTTTTCTTGGAACCGTTGATACTTGTTAGGTAGCTACCATCTTCATTATACTGAATAATTTCGTATATGGCAACCTAAATTTTGTGTTTTGCATATATTTTTTCGGTTTTGCTTCTTGTTTTTAGTAAAATGTACCCTATAAAGTGGACACGCAGAGCAGCAGAGATCCCATGTTGTGGACACACAGAAACGACTGCGGTCCCATGAAAGTAGACAGGGTGAACTTCCAATCAAACCAGTGAAATGGACATGCGTTTCATTTCCCCCGAGAGTTGTGGTAAGATAAAAAAGCAAGGACTGGGAGGAATCAAAACATGAAACGGAATCGAAGGCTGTTCAGCGCATACGAAATGGAATTGCTGGCACGAAATCCATACACCTACAGGGTTCGTGCAAGGCAGCTCCTGTTTACTGCGGAGTTTAAGCGCCGTTTTTGGGAGCAGTACGAGCGCGGCGGAGACGTGCAGCAAATTTTTGAAAGCATGGGATACGATCCGCTGGTTGTCGGGTACACCCGTATGCACAGCGTTCCGCAGAACCTGAGAAAAGTGGTTGAGGCAGGCCGCCCATTTACAGATGGGTATTCGGGGCGTGGTAAGAAATCTTCGGAAAGCGGTTGGCATAAGAGCCGTTCGGAACAACAAGCAGAGGAAATGCAGCATGAGATCACACATCTTCGCCAGCATGTGGAGTTTCTAAAAAAAATTACAGATGCGGGCAATGGGGGAAAGCGGAGCCGGCAATGACCATGACGCCAAGCCGGAAATTTGAGCTGATTCACGAAACGCTGCTTGCCGGTGATAATGTTTTGAATATATCCGAACTATGTGAGTTTGCCGGGGTTTCCCGTTCCGGATACTATCGCTGGCTGAATGCCGAGCCGGTGCGGATAAAGCGGGAATCACAGGATCGCGCGGATTTTGAGCTGATTTTGCAGGCATATCGGTTTCGTGGCTATGATAAGGGCATCCGTGGAATCCATATGCGCCTGCTCCATTTGCCGCAGCCTGTACAAATGAACGTCAAGAAAATCCAGCGTCTCATGCGGAAATATGGCCTGTCCTGTCCAATCCGCAAAGCCAATCCTTACCGCCGGATGGCAAAGGCACTGAAAACCAACAATGTGGCTGGGAATCTCCTGAATCGGGAGTTTACGGCGCATGGGGCCAGAAGCGTGCTTCTCACAGATATCACATACATTCCTTATAACGGAACGTTTTGCTACCTTTCGACGATTTTGGATGCATACACGAAACAGGTTTTATCCTATGCGGTCAGCGCTTCCCTTGAATTGGATTTCGTGCTGGAATGCATAAATCTGCTGGTTGAAAAGCATGGCGTTTCACTCAACGCAAAAACGCTGATTCACAGCGATCAGGGCTTTCATTACACCAGCTATCGGTTCATCCAACTTCTGAAGGATCATGCTCTGCGCCAATCCATGTCTCGCCGGGGAAATTGCTGGGACAACGCGCCGCAGGAAAGCTTTTTCGGGCACATGAAAGATGAGATTGATTTATCTGGCTGTACCGCATTTGAGCAGGTCAGAGCGATTCTTGACGATTGGATCGACTATTACAACAATGACCGTTACCAGTGGCAGCTTGCAAAATTATCTCCAAATGAATTTTACACGTACATCACTTCAGGCGTTTATCCGCTGCAAAGCAAACCGCCTGTGCATGGAAAATAGCTTCTGACCAGATCTATGGTCACATAACAACTCTCATGTTTTTGGTATTTCATTGTGTCCTTGACTTTGGGTACACTTTATAGTTGGATATGCTATTATTATGACAGCTCAAAAAATGAGGCAAGAGGAAGCAATGAGTCCAATCACTGGAAACAAGCACATTTCCAATAATTACAACGACTCAATGCTCCCTCTCACAAACCATGATTAGTATAGCACAGTATGAATTGTCCTGCAACGGGGACACTACCAAAATTTTAAGCAAAGAGAGCAGCCTATGTCCAATCTGTGGAGGAGCACTTAAAGTTCATGGAACCTGTACGCGGAAAGTCCGATATGGAGACTGCATACACAAATACCATCTCAGAGTATTAAAGTGCCAGTGCTGTGGAAAAACACACAGAGAGTTACCGGATAGCCTCATTCCATATAAGCGATATGGAGTGGAAGCATTCTGTGAGATTGCCGAATCTACAGAAGCCCGACATACCTGTGAAACATCTACCTGGCTGCGCATCCGATCCTGGCTTGCGTGGTTCATCTGTTATGCCCAAAATATTGCAACCGGATTGATTGCAGCCAACCTCCTTCCGATGACATTTCACCCCGGCTACACTCTGCGCCAGCAGACGGTGCATTTTGTCCGGCTGGTAGCAAACAGCGGAAATTGGATACAGCACCGTTCCGCCATGACAATGGATTTTCCTCCGGCTATACTGGTGTCATGCCAATAAAACAGGAGGCGATTCCAGCATGGAAATGAAAAACAGGAAGCTCGCCGCAGAGATTGCAGAGGAGCGAATGTCTATGATTGCACCGCTGCTGTCCCAAAACATGGATAGCAGACGGGTGGAACAGCTACGACAGGAGATATGCGAACGAAACCAGATTTCCCAACGAACTCTGGAACGGTATCTCTGCGCATATTTGAATGGAGGTTTTGAAGCACTGAAACCGCAGAGCAGGAGCAGCCAAAGTAACTACAAAATTCCACAAGAGCTACTGGATGAGGCAATCCAGCTACGCAGGGAACTTCCCAGCAGGAGCATCCCTACAATTATTAAAATCCTGGAGTTGGAGAAGAAGGCTCCTCCCGGATTTCTGAAGCGAACCACATTGCAGGATGCTTTGAGCCGTGCAGGGTATTCCACCGCAATGATGAAGCTTTACAATGACAAAGGGTACGCTTCCCAACGATTTCAACGGCTGCACCGGCATGACCTGTGGCAAGGAGATATTAAATATGGACTTGTGCTCAATCTTGGCGGTGTACAGACACAGACCTACTTCTCCTGCCTGATTGACGATGCTACCAGATACATTCTCCACGGTGAGTTTTACGGGACGATGGAGCAAGGTATTGTAGAAGACACCCTGCAAAAAGCCATGCTGAAATTTGGGCTTCCACGGAGACTCTATTTTGACAATGGGACGCAGTACCGAACACGCTGGATGAAGCGCGCCTGCGATTTGCTTGGTATCCGGCTGATCTATGCAAAGCCCAGAAATCCACAGGGCAAAGGCAAACAGGAGCGATTTAACCAAACGATGGATGCTTTTTTAGCAGAGGTAAGTCTACATCCACCAGAGAGCCTGCAAGAATTGAACACAAAATTCCAAGCATGGCTACATGAATGTTACCACTCCAAACCGCATAGTGCTCTTGGCACAACGCCAGAAATTGCATTTAAGTCCGATTCCATGCCTCCACGATTTGTGGACAAGGCTCTGATGGCACGAGCATTTTTGCATTGTGAATCCCGTAAGGCCGACAAGAGTGGTGTAATTAGTTTTGGCGGAAAACGATATGACCTTGGCATTGCTTTTGCCGGCAAGCAGGTTGATGTAGTCTATGACCCAATCTGTACAGAGATCCTTACGATTGAGACACCAGACCATGAGCCGTTTCAAGTGCGGCAGATTGTAGTTGGCGAAAAAGTTGCACCGAAGCCAAAACGAAAAGAGATTGAGCGTATTCCCGTTGACCATTCCCGTCTATTGGATGCCATAACGGAACCATACCAAGACAAGCAGCGCAGGAGGGCGATTTCCTACACCACAGAAATTGAAAAGGGGTGACAAGCATGTACGAGGAATTTTTTGAAATGACACATACCCCTTTTGTACGGGGCATTCCTGTTGACAATCTCTATGAAGACCAGGATACCGAAGAAGTCTATAACCGTCTGCTCTATGCTGCCAGCCGCCAGCTTTTTGCTCTTGTGGTTGGGGATGCGGGCACGGGGAAGACAACGGCTCTGCGCCGCCTGAAAAGCGTCTTAGATGGGCAAGATTACACCGTACTCTACCTTTCTGAATCTAAACTTACCCCGAGACACTTCTACAACGGTCTTCTGGAGCAGCTGGGGTGTGAAACACGGTTCTACCGAGGTGACGCAAGGAATCTACTGCACCACGAAATTGAAATTATGCGTGGAGTTGGACACCGAAAACTGGTTGTGATTGTGGATGAAGGGCATCTACTCTCTAAGGAAATGCTGGAGGAAATCCGCTTCTTACTCAACTACAAAATGGATTCTGAAAATCCCCTCGCACTCATTTTGGCTGGCCAGACGGAGCTATGGGAGAAACTACGGCTGCAAGCGTACAGAGCGATCCTCCACAGGGTTGATATTCAGTGCTTTCTGATGCCTTACGAATACGCTCAGACGAAAGCCTATATTGAGAAGCAACTGACCTATGCTGGACACCCCAACGCAATCTTCTCTGAGGACGCCATGAAAGCAGTCCACTCTTTCTCATCCGGCATCCCGAGACTGATTAACCGGGCCTGTACCCAGTCTCTTGTCTACGCATACCAAAACCGCCGGGCCATTATTGATGACCGGATGGTACAACTCGTCCTGGAGGGCGAGGTTTCTTGAATACCGGAAAGAAGGGGATGGCTGGAGCCATCCCCTTCTCTTATGCGACAAAACGCACCGGCGCCGGACAATGATGTCCGGCGATGACCGACAAAACAGCCCGTCTATTTCACGACAGAACAGGCCGTCTGCGACAATTGACTATGCAAGAAAGGCAAAAGGAATATTAAAACTTAATGATCAAGAAGCAAATGCCTTAATAAAGCATCATAAACGAAAAATCGCTATGGCTATAAAAGAAGGCCAGAAAAAATAAGAAGAACGCTCATGATTCTCAATCGTGGAATCATGAGCGTTCTTTTAGCAGCACCTGTTTGTCAGCCGTTAAGTTCAATTAGCTCTTGATACTTCCTTATCGGTGTTCAACTAAAGTCGTGTCTTTCTTTTTGGGTTCCGGCCGCCGGAGGCGGCCTCCACCCTTCGGTATTTTAAATGCTTGGGCAAAGTAAATTTGCTCTGCGCCAAGGTTTCCGCCTGCGGCGGAGACGCTTGTACGGCGCAAACGCGCCGCCGGCCAGAAGGCCGGTTGGGTCGTCCTTCTGATCCATGGATATGGGGAAACTTTCGTGCGATCCTTCTTGAAAAAGTGGCTGTGCTGCATTTTCAACGGAAAGTGGTTTGAAAGATTTTAGAAGTCCTGACGGCACCTACAACGAATGTTTAGGGACTAAGGACCCTGTTTCTACAGTCTCAACAGCCGCACCGCCTGGTGCGGCTGTTGCCATAAGAAATACAGGCGGTGGGCGGGGCCATCCGGAGGCCGGATCCGACACCACTGGGCCTGTTCTTGTTTTTTTCTACAAAAAAACGGGGAGGGCTCCGAAACACATCCAAGTTTTTTCCTAGAAGAACCAAAAAATTTCTATCGTTTTTTCAAGAAGCGGGGGATACAATAAGGGACGAAAAGCGGAAGGCTCCGCTTAGGAAGGAAATGTTCCATACAGATCCGTACCACAACAGGAGGAATGAAAATGAAGAAGAAACTTGCTCTGATTCTTGCGGCCACCATGACGGTCGGCCTGCTGGCCAGCTGCGGCAGCTCCGGCTCCACCTCTGGCAGCGCTTCCAAGCCCGAGGACTCCGGCACCTCCGCCTCCCAGACTTCCGACCTGAAGGTCGGCGTGTTCTACTACAACTTCGCCGACGCCTACATCACCACCGTCCGCACCGCGATGGACAAGCAGCTGGACGAGCTGGGCGTTCAGTACCAGAACTTCGACGCCCAGAACAACCAGGGCGAGCAGCTGAACCAGGTCAACACCGCCATCTCCGACGGCTACAACCTGCTGGTCGTGAACGTGGTGGAGAACGCCTCTCCCGACGCCGCCCAGAACATCACAGACGCCGCCAAGGCCGCCGGCATCCCCGTGGTCTTCTTCAACCGTGACTTCGACGTCTCTGTGCTGGAGAGCTATGAGGAGACCGCCTTCGTGGGCACCGATCCCGCTGAGGCCGGCCACATGCAGGGCAAGGCCGCCGGTGAGTACCTGGTGAAGAACTACGACAAGGTGGACCTGAACGGCGACGGCAAGATCTCCTATGTCATGTTCAAGGGCCAGGAGGGAAACCCCGAGGCTGATTATCGCACCCAGTACGGTGTGGAGGACGCCAACGCTGTCCTGGCCGAGGCCGGCAAGCCCGCTCTGGAGTTCTATGACGCCAACAACGCCTCCAAGTACCTGGTCGACCAGACCGGCGCCTGGTCCGCTCAGGCCGCCACTGACTACATGAACACCATCCTGGGTCAGTACAACGAGGGCAACAACAACATGGTCGAGCTGGTCCTGGCTAACAACGACGGCATGGCCGAGGGCGCTATCTCCGCCCTGCAGACCGCCGGCTGGAACGTGGAGGGCGGCGACAAGACCATCCCTGTCTACGGCGTGGACGCCATGGACTCCGCTGTGCAGAAGATCGACGCCGGCATCATGACCGGCACCGTCAAGCAGGACGGCGAGGCCATGGCCGCCACCATCGCCACCCTGGTGAAGAACGTCAAGGACGGCGCTGACCTGATGGCCAACACCGAGAGCTATAAATTTGCTGTGGACGAAGAGGGTGAGACCATCCCCAGCAAGATCCAGGTCCCCTACGCCATGTACACCAAGTAAGCAGCGCGGTACCGACAGATCGCCCCGATCTGTGACAAAGCGGGACGCGGGGCTGCCCTACGGGGCAGCCCCCTTCCCATCCGTGGAGCCTTTGCCTCTGCCCCATCTCATGGGAGAGGCAGAGGCAGCGGCTCCACGCAGAGGAGAGAGGAGGAATATTCATGGATCATCCAGTTCTGCTGGAAATGAAGGGGATCAGCAAGGAGTTCCCCGGCGTCAAGGCCCTGGATAATGTCAACCTCACCGTCCGGGCGGGCACGGTCCACGCCCTGATGGGAGAGAACGGCGCTGGCAAGTCCACCCTGATGAAGTGCCTGTTCGGGATCTATAACCGGGACGCCGGCACCATCACACTGGACGGCAAGGAGATCCACTTTAAAAGCTCCAAGGAGGCCCTGGAAAATGGTGTAGCCATGGTCCATCAGGAGCTGAACCAGGCCCTGACCCGCACTGTGCAGGACAACCTGTGGCTGGGGCGCTATCCCAAGGTGGGCGGTATCATGGTCAGCGAGCGCATCATGGCCAAGCGCACCCGCGAGATCTTCGACACCCTGGAGGTGTCCGTCAATCCCAAGGCGGTCATGTCCACCCTGCCTGTCTCCCAGCGTCAGATGGTGGAGATCGCCAAGGCGGTCAGCTATGACTCCAAGATCATCGTCTTTGACGAACCCACCTCCTCGCTGACCGAGACCGAGGTGGAGCACCTGTTCCGCATCATCGATATGCTGAAGAAAAAGGGCTGCGGCATCATCTATATCAGCCATAAAATGGACGAGATCCTCCGCATCAGCGATGACATCACCGTCATGCGCGACGGCCAGTGGGTGGCCACCCGCCCGGCCAAGGAGCTGACCATGGAGGAGATCATCAAGCTCATGGTGGGCCGGGAGCTGACCAACCGCTTCCCGCCCAAGACCAACAAGCCCGGCGACGTGATCCTGGACGTGCAGCACATCGCCGGCAAGTACACCCGCCTGAAGGACGCCACCTTCCAGCTGCGCAAGGGCGAGGTGCTGGGTATCGCCGGCCTGGACGGCTCCGGCCGCACAGAGGTGCTGGAAAATCTGTTCGGCGCCATGACCCGGGAGGGCGGCACCATTACCCTCCACGGCAAGGAGATCCAGAACCGCACCCCCAAGGAGTCCATCAAGAACGGCTTCGCCCTGCTCACTGAGGAGCGCCGGGCCACCGGGATCTTCGGTATCCGGGATATTCGGGAGAATACGGTGATCTCCAGCCTGAAAGACTATCTGATGGGCGGCATCTGCCTGAGCGACAAGCAGATGAAGGAAAAGACCGAATGGGCCATTCAGGCCATGCACATCAAGACTCCCAGCCAAAAGACCCAGATCCGCTCCCTGTCCGGCGGCAACCAGCAGAAGGTCATCATCGGCCGCTGGCTGCTCACCAAGCCGGAGGTCCTGCTGCTGGACGAGCCGACCCGCGGCATCGACGTGGGCGCGAAGTATGAGATCTACCAGCTGATCATCGACCTGGCCAACGAGGGCAAGGGAGTCATCATGGTCTCCTCCGAGATGCCTGAGCTGCTGGGCGTATGCGACCGGATCATCGTCATGTCCGGCGGCCAGGTGGCCGGCGAGGTGGACGCCAAGAATACCAGCCAGGAGGAGATCCTCACCCTGGCGGCCAAATATGTGTAAAGAGGGGAGAAACATCCATGAGCACTGAATCCAAAGAGCTCGCCGCCAAGGCAAGCGGCTTCGATTCCAAAAAGGCCTTCGATCTGCTACTGAACAACGCGCTGTACATCCTGATGATTATTGCGGTGATCGTCATTCAGGTCATCAATCCCAACTTCCTCAAGCCCAGTTCCCTCGTCAACATTCTGTCCCAGACGGCGGCCTATCTGCCTCTGGCCCTGGGCATCGCCGGCTGTATCGTGCTGACCGGCACCGACCTGTCCGCCGGCCGCTGCGTGGGCCTGACCGCCTGTATCTCCGCGTCCCTGCTCCAGGCGGTCACCACCTCCAACAAGATGTGGCCTGAAATCGGCACCCTGCCCATCCCCGTGGTCATCCTGATCGCCATGGGCATCGGCGCCGCGGTGGGCGTGTTCAACGGCTTCTTCGTGGCCAAGTTCAAGCTGCATCCCTTCATCGTCACCCTGGGCACCCAGCTGATCCTGTACTCCTGCCTGCTGCTGTACGTCAAGATGGGCAACAACGGCGGCATGGCCATCTCCGGTCTGGACAAGAGCTATAACGACTTTATCAAGGGCTCCATCATCAGCGTGCCCACCGGAAACGGCACCAGCACCCCCATCCCCAACTATGTGTGGTTCGCCATCCTGCTGGCGGCCGTCATGTGGTTCATCTGGAACAAGACCACCTTCGGCAAGAATATGTTCGCTCTGGGCTCCAATGAGGAGGCTGCCCGGGTGTCCGGCGTCAACGTGCTGATGACCACCGTTCTGGTCTTTGCCCTGGCCGGCGCTATGTACGGCTGGACCGGCTTTGTGGAGGGCGCCCGCGTGGGCTCCAACACCGCCAACACCGGCCTGAACTACGAGCTGGACGGCATCGCCGCCTGCGTCATTGGCGGCGTCTCCTTCGTGGGCGGCATCGGCAAGATCCGCGGCATCGTGATCGGCGTGCTGCTGCTCCGGCTGATCTTCGTGGGCCTGAACATGGCCAGCGTCAACCAGGACCTGATCTATCTGGTCAAGGGCGGCATCATCCTGTTCGCCTGCGCCCTGGATATGCGCAAGTATCTGGTCAAGAAATAATCGCACCGGACTTTTGATAGGGCGCGCCGTGACAAGCGGCGCGCCCTTTGTGCCAGAAAGGAGAAACGGGCAGTATGCTGGAAAGATGGAGCGGGATATGGTATAATGGCAGAGAAAGCGGCCATGGGAAAAGGAGCGCGCCGCCGGCCCGGGAGACCGCCTCTCTGACGCCGGAGAAGCCCGCGGGCCCTGGACAGCGGACGGAGAAGGGAGCGGACGGCATGGAGCGTTATCGGGTGCTGCTGGTGGACGACGAGGAGGAGATCCGGGCCGGGATCAGCCGGAAGATCGACTGGGACAGCCTGGGCTTTACCCTGGCGGGGGAGGCGGACAACGGCGAGGAGGCCCTGGAGCTGGCCGAGCTGGTCCGTCCGGACGTGGTGCTCACCGACATCAAGATGCCCTTCATGGATGGCTTGGAGCTGTGCCGGCGGCTGAAGCGGATCCTGCCTGCCGCCAAGACAGTGGTATTTTCCGGCTTTGATGACTTTGAATATGCCCGCCAGGCGGTGGGGATGGGCGTATCGGAATATATCATGAAGCCCATCAACGCCCAGGAGATGAGCGGGGTCCTCCTCCGGCTGAAGGACCAGCTGGACCAGCAGCAGGCGGAGCGGCGGGACATGGAGAGCCTGCGCCGCCGGTATGAGGAGAGTCTTCCAGTCCTGCGGGAGCTGTTTTATACCCGGCTGCTGGACGGCCAGGTCCGGTCGGAGCAGATCGGGGACCGGGCGGCCCGGTATGAGATCCAGATGCCCGAGGGGCCCTGGACGGTGGCCCTGTTTGCTGTGAACAGCCTGGAGGAGGCGGAGCAGCGGGATGAGCTGCTGCTCCTCTCCGTGCAGGGCTTTTTGAACAAGTACGCCAGCCTGGACTGCGTGGTGCGGACGGTGCTGTACAACGACAGTGTGGCCCTTCTGGCCCAGACCGATCAGACCTATACCCTGCTGGAGGAGCTGGAGCGCCTGCGGGCCCTGGCGCTGAATTATCTGGGCCTGGAGCTGACGGTGGGCGTGGGACTGTCCTGCCCAGCCCTGGGAGAGCTGCGCCAGTCCACCGAGGGGGCGCGCTCCGCTCTGGACTACCGGGTGCTCATGGGGGGCGGCCGGGTGCTCTATATCGGCGACATCGAGCCGGGGACCTCCGCGGAGCTGTCTCTGGATGAGGATGACCAGCGGGAGTTGGCCAACGCGGTCAAGCTGGGGACGGCGGAGCAGGTGGAGGAGCTGGTGTGCAGCCTGATCGAGCGGCTGCGGAAGCACCGGATGGACCTGGCCCAATGCAGTCTGTTCCTGCTGGAGCTGACCACCGCCCTGATCCGGCTGGCCCGGGCGGGGGACGTGGAGCTGGAGGCGGTGTTCGGTCCCGGCTTTACCGGGGTGATGCCCATCTCCCAGTTCCGCTCCCTGGACGAGCTGGAGCACTATATTGGCCAGCATTACGCCGACAGCGAGTTGAGTGTGGAGAGCGTGTGCACCCACCTCCACCTGTCCCCGGCCTACTTCTCCACCCTGTTCAAGCGGGAGGAGGGGATGAGTTTCATTGCCTATGTGACCAATGTGCGGATGGAGCGGGCCGCCCAGCTGCTGCTGGAGAGCGACGACAAGACCTATTTGATCGCGGAAAAGACCGGGTATACCGATCCAAACTATTTCAGCTATGTGTTCAAGCGGCGCTTCGGCATCTCTCCCTCCAAATACCGGGCAGGGGGCGAGCGGTAGGCGCGGTCTTAGGAAGGAGGGCGCGTGTGGGAAAACTGCTGCGTAAGGTGACAGGGCGTGCGGTGGGCCGCTATCGGGCCATGGGGATCCAGATGGTGATCTCCCTCTCCTTCACCGCGGTGGCTATTGTGGGCATGGTATTTATGGGCATGAGCCTGTTCCTGCGCTTCTCCACCACCACATACGAGCTGATGGAGGACAACAGCCAGCGGGTCCTGGCCCAGGTGAACATGAACCTGGACGGCTATCTGCGGCGGATGATGCGGGTGTCCGACACCCTGTATTACCGGATCATCAAGAACACCGATCTGGAGGAGGGCTCCCTGGAGTCCGGCATGAGTCTTTTGTACGAGGAGAACCGGGAGTCCATCGTGTCCATCGCCGTGTTTGACGAGAAGGGCCGGCTGGTCTCCGCCGCGCCCCTGTCCGAGCTGAAGCCGGATGCGGAGCTTCGGGACAGCGGCTGGTTCCAGGCTGCCATCAAAAAGATGGAGAATTTCCACTTCTCCACCCCACACGTCCAGAACCTGTTCCAAGAGCAGGATGCCCGCTACCGGTGGGTGGTCTCCCTGAGCAGTCAGGTGCAGCTTACCCGGGGCGGGGCCACCGAGACGGGGGTGCTGCTGGTGGACATGAGCTTCGGCGGAATCGAGCAGATCTGCCGGGATGTACAGCTGTCCAACGGCGGTTACCTCTATCTCATCGACGGCTCCGGCGAGCTGATCTATCACCCGAGGCAGCAGCTGATCTACGCCGGCCTGCTGGAGGAGAACAACCGGGCGGCGGCGGGCTACTCCGACGGGAGCCACCGGGAGAGCTTTCAGGGGCGGGAGCGGCAGGTGACTGTTAAGACCGTGGGCTACACCGGCTGGAAGCTGGTGGGTGTGGTGCCTATGGAGGATCTGGAGGCGGACTCCCACCAAATGGTCTTGTTTGGACTGTCGCTGCTGCTGTTCTCCATCTTCCTGATGGCCTTTCTGAATTTCCGGATCTCCGCCCATATCTCTGACCCCATCCGCCGGCTGGAGCAATCCATCAAGGAGCTGGAGGCCGGCCGGGACAACGTGGAGATCGAGGAGCGGGGGTGCTATGAGGTGCAGCACCTGAGCCGGTCCATCCGGTCCATGGTGTCCACCATGCACCACCTGATGGACGACATCGTCCAGCAGGAGGCGCAGAAGCGGCGCTCGGAACTGGAGGTGCTCCAGTCCCAGATCAACCCCCACTTCCTGTACAACACCCTGGACTCGGTGATCTGGATGACGGAGGCCGGGCGGTATGACGAGGCAATCCAGATGGTGACCTCCCTGGCGCGTCTGTTCCGCATTTCCCTCAGCCGGGGGAGCAGCATCATCACCCTGGCAGATGAGCTGGAGCACGCCCGCCACTATATGAACATCCAGCAGATCCGGTATAAAAACCGCTTCACCACCGAGATCACGGCGGAGCCTGGCACAGAGGGGCTGTATACCCTGAAGCTGATCGTCCAGCCCATTCTGGAGAACGCCATCTATCATGGGATGTCCGCGGCGGAGGACGAGGGCGTCATCTCGGTCCGGGCCTACCGCCGGGGGGACGATCTGTTCATCGATGTGGAGGACAACGGCCTTGGGATGCGCCCCGAGGTGGCGGAGCAGCTGCTGGAGGAGCACCGGCCGGCCATCAACACCAAGGGCTCCGGCATCGGGGTGCGCAATGTCCACCAGCGGATCCAGCTCACCTTCGGACGGCAGTACGGGCTGACCATCCAGAGCGAGCCGGACGAGGGGACGCTGGTGCGGATCCATCTGCCGGCACTGGACGAGGAGGCGTCGCGGCCCTATCGGAAGGAGGCGGACTCGTGAAAGATCGGAGAAACGGGATCATCCAGCTGGCCATTCTGGTGGCGCTGGGGGCGGCGGTGCTGCTGTCCCTGGCGGCCCCGGATCTGGAGGGACGGGACCGCAGCCGGGAGCCGGTGGAGGTCTCTGTTCTGATCCGCAGTGCGGACAGCAGCCTTTGGGCCAATACCCGCCTGGGGATGGAGCAGGCGGCGGGCGATCTGGGGGCGGAGCTGCGATTCCTGACGCCTGGGGCGGACAATGACCGGGAGGAGCAGAAGGAACTCCTCCGCCGGGAAGTGGAGCGGGGGACCGACGCGCTGGTGCTGGCTCCGGTGGACCCGGCGGACCTGGGCGCGGAGTGGGAGACCCTGACGCGGGGCACCCCCACAGTGACCCTGGAGTCGGAACTGCCCGAAGCGGTGGCCCTGATCACACCGGACAATGAAGCGCTGGGCTGGGCGCTGGCCCGGCGGGCCCTGGAGGAGTACCGGGGCGGGACTGTCCTGCTTCTGGACTGCCTCCCGGAGAATACCGGGGTGCAGGCCCGGGTGGAGGCGGCGGAGGCCGCTCTGATCCGCGGCGGGGCCACGGTGCTCCGCTGGTCGGAGACCGGGGAGGAGGAGCTGATCCGCCTGGATGAGGAGGGGGCCCTGGCTCAGGTGGTCGCGCTGGAGATCGGGGCCACGGAGGCCGCGGCCCAGGCCAAGGAACGCGCCGGAAGCAGTGCGGCCCTCTACGGAGTGGGTGTGACCAGCCGGATCGCGGCCTGGCTGGAGCGGGGGACCATCTCAGCTGTGGCGGCCTGGAGTGAATACGCCGCGGGCTATCTGGCGGTCCAGCAGGCGGCGGGAGCGGCCCGGGAGAAGACCGAGCCGCTGACAGAGACACTGCCCTTTTCGGTGGTGGGAGGCGATGAGATCTATGAATCAGAGTATCAAAAGCTGCTGTTCCCGGTCATGTCCTGACCGGAGGCGGGCCGCCGTGCTCCCGGCGCTGCTGGCCTGCGTCCTTCTGTTCACCGGCTGCGAGAACCGGGATCCGGAGAAGACGGAGACCGTCCGGGTGGGCGTGGCCATCTATCAGCAGGACGACACCTTTATCTCCAATGTGGTCCAGGAGATGGAGCGTCTGGCCCGGGAGAAGGAGGGGGAGAGCCTGCTGAAGATCAACTTGAGCATCGCCGACGGCCAGAGCAACCAGACCCTCCAGATGGAGCAGGTGGACCGCTTTCTGGACTGGGGCTGCGATGTGCTGTGCGTCAACATGGTGGACCGCACCGCGGCGGCCGTGATCGTGGACAAAGCGGAGGAGGCCGGTGTTCCGGTGATCTTTTTCAACCGCCAGCCGGTGGAGGAGGACCTCCAGCGGTGGGAGAAAGCCTACTATGTGGGGCCCAGAGGGGAGCAGTCCGGGATCTTTCAGGGGCAGATCGTGTGGGCGCAGTGGCAGGAGGACCGGGAGCGGGTGGACCGGAACGGGGACGGTGTGCTCCAGTATGTGATGCTGGAGGGGGAGCCCAGCCACCAGGATGCCCTTCTGCGCACAGAGTATTCCATCAAGACCCTGACCAATGCCGGGGTTTTGGTGGAGAAGCTGGCCAGCGACACAGCAAACTGGAACCGGGGCCAGGCGGCGGCCAAGATGTCCCAGTGGCATCAGGAGTTTGGCAGTCAGATCGAGGCGGTCTTTGCCAACAACGACGACATGGCTCTGGGGGCCATCGACGTACTGCTGGAGGCGGGCGTGGCCCCGGAGGAGATGCCTGTGATCGTAGGCGTGGACGCCACCGCCCCGGCGCTGGAGGCCATGGCGGCGGGGACGCTCAGCGGAACGGTGCAGAACGCCAAGGAGATGCCCCAGGTCCTGATGGATCTGGCCCTGTCCCTGTACGCCGGGGAGGACCCGGCCCAGGCCGCCGATCTGACGGCAGAGCACTATGTCTGGCTCCCCTACCGGGAGGTCAACCGGGAAAATTTTCGGAGCTTCCAGGAGGAATGACCCTCCGGGGGCTTGCGCCGCCCCCGGTCCCGTGCTATGTTATTTTTAGTAAAAATAAAGGGAGGGGATCACCATGGCTACACTGCGGGAGCTGGCGGAGCGGACGGGCTACTCCGCCGCCACCATCTCCAGGATCCTGTCAGGCGATCCGGCGCTGTCGGTGAGTATGGAGGCCAGAAGAAAGGTGCTGGAGGAGGCGGGGCGGCTGAACTATACCGCTACCCGGAGCCGCAGGGGCCGGGCACCCAAGGGGGTGCTCCGGGTGGGAATCGCAGAGATGCTCACGCCGGCCCAGCAGCTGGAGGACCCCTTCTACCTCTATCTCAGCGGCTTTGTCCGCCAGGGATGTCTGGACCGGAAGTACACCGCGGTCCCCCTGGAGAGCCGGGGAGAGGGCTTCCTGCCCCCGGAGGGGGGGCCGCTGGACGGCATGATCGCCATTGGAAAGTTCCGGCCGGGCCAGATCGAGGCGATGGAGGCGCTCTGCGCCCAGATCGTCTTTTTGAACTCCTCTCCCCGGGAGAGCCGGTTTGATTCGGTGGTGCTGAACTTTTCCCTGGGGATCTCCATGGCACTGGAGCATTTGGTGGAGCTGGGGCATCGGTCGGTGGGCTTTATCGGGCCGGAGTGGAAGCTGGATGACCTGGGACGCAGGGCGCCCGAGGTGCGCCGCCAGCTCTTTGCCCAGCAGATGGCGGCCCGGGGACTGGACTGCCGGGGCTGGCTGCTGGACTGCCCCATGGAGACGGAGGCGGCCGCCCGGGCGGTGGGGGAGCGCCTCTCCGGCGGCGGGAGCCGGCCCACGGCGCTGCTGGCGGCCAACGAGGAGACGGCCATCGGGGCCATCCGGGCCCTGCGGCTGGCCGGACTGGACGCGCCGAAGGATCTGTCAGTGGTCTCCTTCAACGACACGCCCCGCTCCGCCCTGGTGGAGCCGCCGCTGACGTCGGTGTCCGCCCATGTGGAGGAGATGGCGCGCACCGCCCTGCGGCTGCTGCGGGAGCGGGTGGCGCTCCCGGGGCGGGAGCCGGAGCGCACCGTGCCGCTGAAGGTGGTGGTGCCCTCCTCCCTGACTGTGCGGAGCAGCACCGGGCCTGTCCCGGCGGAATGACCAGAAACGCAGGGCGTTTTCTGTCAAAGCCGCCGAACTTTCAGAATCTGCGGAAGATGGATTGAATTTTTAGTAAAAATAAATATACTGTGTAGTAGAAATGAGAAAGAGGTGACGTCTATGAGTTCCACGGGAGAGCTGCTGCGGAAGCTGCAGGAAGGCGAGGGGGACGAGGCGCTTCGGGGGCTGTACGCCCTGGATGGAAGCGAAGCCTCCCTGGAAAAGGGACGGGAGCGGGCGGTCCGGGTGGTCCGGGCTTTTGAGGCGGAGTTCGGAGCGCGGCCCCAGGCCGCCCTGTTCAGCGGACCGGGCCGGACGGAGATCGGCGGCAACCACACCGACCACCAGCATGGCCGCGTGCTGTGCGGCAGCGTGGATCTGGATATGCTGGCCTGCGCCGCCCCCAACGGGACGGATCTGGTCCGGATCCAGTCGGAGGGCTACCCCGCCCTGGAGGTGGACCTGCGGGATCTGAGGGTCCGGGAGGAGGAGAAGAACAGCTCCCCCGCCCTGGTGCGGGGGGTGGCGGCCCGGCTGGCGGAGCTGGGCTGCCGTCCGGCGGGCTTTGACGCCTATGTCACCTCCACGGTGCTGTCTGGCTCCGGCCTGTCCTCCTCCGCCGCCTATGAGATCCTGGTGGCTACCATCATAGACTGCTTCTTCGGCGGCGGGACCCTGGATCCGGTGGAGCGGGCCAAGGTGGGGCAGTACGCGGAGAACGTCTACTTCGGCAAGCCCTGTGGGCTGATGGACCAGATGGGGTCCTCGGTGGGCGGCGCGGTGGCCATCGACTTTGCCGACCCGGCCGCCCCTGTGGTGCAGAAGGTGGAGTATGACTTTGCCCGGTCGGGCCATGCTTTGTGCATCGTGGACACCGGCTCCTGCCACGCGGACCTCACCGATGACTATGCGGACATCACCCGGGAAATGGGGGCGGTGGCCGCCCACTTCGGCAAAAAGTTTTTGCGGGATGTGGATGAGGGGGACTTCCGGGCCGCCCTGCCCCAGCTGCGGGAGGAGTGCGGCGACCGGGCGGTGCTCCGGGCCATGCACTTCTTTGAGGAGGACTGCCGGGCGGAGCAGGAGGCCCAGGCCCTGGAGCGGGGCGACTTTGACGCCTTCCTGGCCCTGGTGGACCAGTCTGGGCTGTCCTCCGCCCTGAACCTGCAAAACACCTGGTCGGCGGCCGCCCCTCAGCAGCAGGCCATCCCGGTGGCCCTGGCCGTGGGGCGGGAGCTGCTGGGCGGCTCCGGCGCTATCCGGGTCCACGGCGGCGGCTTTGCCGGTACCATTCAGGCCTTCGTCCCCAACGGGAAGCTGGAGACCTTCCGGCGGGGGATGGAGGAACTGCTGGGCCCGGGGATGTGCCACATCCTGCACATCCGGCCCCAGGGCGGCTGTGTGGTCTTGAAATAACGTTAGGCGGAACAGCGGAATAGAAAGGACGGAATGAAGAATATGGCGATTTTAGTGTTGGGCGGAGCCGGCTATATCGGTTCCCATACTGTGTACGAGCTCATCGACGCCGGCCGGGACGTGGTGGTGGCGGACAACCTGCTCACCGGCTTCCGGGCCGCCGTGCATCCCAAGGCCCGCTTCTATGAGCTGGACATCCGGGACCGGAAGGCTCTGGACCAGCTGTTTGAGCAGGAGAAGATCGAGGGCGTCATCCACTTCGCCGCCTCCTCCCAGGTAGGCGAGTCCATGAGCGATCCTCTGAAGTACTATGACAACAACCTGGGCGGCACCATCTGCCTGCTGGAGTCCATGGTGGCCCACGGGGTGGACAAGATCGTGTTCTCCTCCACCGCCGCCACCTACGGCGAGCCGGAGCGTGTCCCCATCCTGGAGACAGATAAGACCGTCCCCACCAACTGCTATGGAGAGACCAAGCTGGCCATGGAGAAGATGATGTCCTGGACCAGCCGGGCCCACGGCCTGCGGTATGTGGCCCTGCGGTACTTCAACGCCTGCGGCGCCCACCCCTCCGGCGCCATCGGCGAGGCCCACGCCCCGGAGACCCATCTGATCCCCCTGATCCTCCAGGTGCCCAACGGCCAGCGGGAGAAGATCTCCATCTTCGGCGACGACTACGCCACCAAGGACGGTACCTGCGTCCGGGACTATATCCACGTCACGGACCTGGCTCAGGCCCACATTCTGGCCCTGGACTACCTGCTGAAGGGCGGGGACAACAACGTGTTCAACCTGGGCAACGGGGTGGGCTTCACCGTCAAGGAGGTCATCGATGTGGCCCGGAAGGTCACCGGCCATCCCATCCCCGCGGAGATCTCCCCCCGGCGGGCGGGCGATCCCGCGCAGCTGGTGGCCTCCTCGGACAAGGCCAAGGACGTTTTGGGCTGGAAGCCCCAGTATGCCGGCCTGGAGACCATTGTCTCCTCCGCCTGGGCGTGGCACAAGGGCCATCCCCATGGCTTTGCGGACTGAGGGGCGGGTGTGGCGACAATGATCGACGAAGCCGTTTCCAAGCTGGTCACCTACGCCCTGCGCACCGGGCTGATCCAGGAAAATGAGACCGTCTGGGCGGTCAACACCGTGCTGGACGCCCTGAAGCTGGACAGCTATACCGACCCCGGGAAGGAGTGGGAGGAGCTGGAGCTGGCCCCCATTTTGGAGGAGCTGCTGGACGACGCCCACGCCCGGGGCGTGCTGGCGGAAAACTCGGTGGTCTACCGGGATCTGTTCGACACCGGGCTGATGGGCCGCCTCACCCCCCGGCCCGCTCAGGTCATTGAGACCTTCCAGTCCCTGTACCGGGAGGACCCCAAGCGGGCGACGGACTGGTACTATAAATTCAGCCAGGACACCAACTATATCCGCCGGGACCGCATCGCCCGGGATATGCAGTGGAAGGTCTCCACAGAGTACGGGGAGCTGGACATCACCATCAACCTGTCCAAGCCGGAGAAGGACCCCAAGGCCATTGCCGCCGCCCGGAACCTGCCGGCCTCCAACTACCCCCGGTGCGCCCTGTGCGCCGAGAACGAGGGGTACGCCGGCCGGGTGAACCACCCCGCCCGGCAGAACCACCGCATCGTCCCCATCACCATCAACGGCTCCCCCTGGTTCATGCAGTACTCCCCCTATGTCTACTACAATGAGCACTGCATCTGCCTGAACAGCGTCCACACCCCCATGAAGATCGACCGGGCCTGCTTTGGCAAGCTGCTGGACTTTGTGGGGCAGTTCCCCCACTACTTCGTGGGCTCCAACGCCGACCTGCCCATTGTGGGCGGCTCCATTCTGGCCCACGACCACTTCCAGGGCGGCCGCTACACCTTCGCCATGGAGAAGGCCCCCGTGGAGACTCCTGTGACTTTCCCTGGCTTTGAGGACGTCCAGGCCGGCATCGTCAAGTGGCCCATGTCGGTGATCCGGATCCGCTCCGCCCAGGCGGGGCGGCTGGTGGAGCTGGCCGACCGGATCCTGGCCTCCTGGCGGGGCTATACCGACGAGGAGGCGGTGATCCTGGCCGAGACCGGCGGCGTCCCCCACAACACCATCACCCCCATCGCCCGGATGCGGGACGGAGAGTTCGAGCTGGACCTGGTGCTGCGCAACAACCTGACCACCGAGGAGCACCCGCTGGGCCTGTACCACCCCCACGCCGAGCTCCACCACATCAAGAAGGAGAACATCGGCCTGATCGAGGTCATGGGCCTTGCGGTCCTGCCCGCCCGGCTGAAGGACGAGCTGGCCGCCGTGGCCGACGCCCTGGTGACCGGGGCGGACCTGCGGGCGGATGAGCGCACGGAGAAGCACGCCGACTGGGCGGAGGGCTTCCGGGACAAGTACTCCATCACCCGGGAGAACGCCCTGGACATCGTCCAGAAGGAGACCGGCCTGGTCTTTGCCCAGGTGCTGGAGCACGCGGGCGTGTACGGACGCGGCCCGGAGGGGAAGGCGGCCTTCCTCCGCTTCATCCAGCAGGTATGATCCGCATATCGTGAAAGCGACAGCCCCCGAAGCATTGGTGCTTCGGGGGCTGTATTCTCTGCCGGAAAAAGCGGCGCCGCCGCGGTTCGTGGGAGAGCGCCGGGGATCACTCCGCGAACATGGGGGAGGAGAGATAGCGGTCGCCGGAGTCGGGGAGGATGACCACGATGGTCTTGCCCGCGTATTCCGGCTGGCGGGCCAGCTGGGCGGCGGCCCACAGGGCCGCGCCGGAGGAGATCCCCACCAGGACGCCCTCCGAGCGGACCAGCTCACGGCCCGCGGCAAAGGCGTCCCCGTCCCGGACCCGGATAACCTGGTCGTAGATGCCCCGGTCCAAGGTGTCGGGGATGAAGTTGGCGCCGATCCCCTGGATCTGGTGAGGGCCGGCCTGGCCGCCGGAGAGCAGGGGGGAGGCGTCGGGCTCCACCGCCGCCACATGGATGGCGGGGTTTTGCTCCTTCAGATAGCGGGCGGTGCCGGAGAGGGTGCCGCCGGTGCCCACACAGGCCACCAGCACATCCACCTTACCCTGCGTGTCCGCCCAGATCTCCGGGCCGGTGGTGCGGTAGTGGGCGTCCGGGTTGGCGGGGTTGTCGAACTGACCGGGGATGAAGCTGCCGGGAATGGAGCGGGCCAGCTCCTCCGCCTTCTCCACCGCGCCCTGCATCCCCCGCGCGCCGGGGGTGAGGACCAGCTCCGCCCCATAGGCGGCCAGCATGGCCCGGCGCTCCGCGCTCATGGTGTCCGGCATGGTGAGGATCAGACGGTAACCCCGGACGGCGGCCACGCAGGCCAGACCGATGCCGGTGTTCCCGGAGGTGGGCTCGATGATCACGGCGCCGGGCTTCAGCAGTCCCCTGGCCTCCGCGTCCTGGATCATGGAAAGGCCCACCCGGTCCTTGGCGGAGCCGGCGGGATTCAGGTATTCCAGCTTGGCCAGCACCTGGGCGGAGAAGCCGTGCCGGGCTCCATACCGCTCCAGAGCCAGCAGGGGGGTGTGTCCGATCAGCTCTTCCACGCTGTGCGCGATCTTTGACATAGCAGTGCCTCCTATTCGGTCGATGTGACTGGTATCATCAAAAGGATGATACCGCCTGCTCCGCGGCTTTGTCAACATTGACCTTTGCAAAAGAGGGCGGGAGGGGGTATAATACCCGGAGAAATGCTGAGGCCGCTCTGCAGGGGAGCGGCTGGGGCGGACAGTCAAAAGGAGGTATGGGGAATGAAGGTCGGCATGGTACTGGAGGGGGGCGCGCTGCGCACTATTTTTTCCACCGGAGTGCTGGACGCGATGCTGGAACAGGACCTGATGGCGGACTATGTGGTGGGCGTATCCGCCGGGATCGCCTATGGGGTGAGCTATGTCTCCCGCCAGCCCAGGCGCAATCTGGAGATCCTGACCCGCTTTGCCAACGACAGGCGCTATATGGGGCTGGGCAATCTGCTGGACCGGCATAACCGCAGCTATTTTGGGCTGGAATTCTCCTATGAGACCATCCCCAATGAGCTGGTACCCTTTGACTATGATACCTTTGCCGCCTTCCCCGGGAAGGTGGAGGCGGGGGTGACCAATCTGGAGACGGGAAAGGCCGAATACCTGGAGGTCCCCCGCCGGGATGACAACCTTCTGCTGCTTCAGGCCACCTGCGCCATGCCGCTGATGTTCCCCATCTACCGGCTGGGGGGAAAGCCCTATCTGGACGGGGGAGCGGCGGAGACTGTGCCCTATCCCCGGGCCTTTGAGATGGGCTGCGACCGGGCCATTGTGATCCTGACCAAGCCCCGGAGCTTCGTGCGGAAGCGGGAGAAGCTGCTGCCGGTGATCGAGCGGCGGTACCGGGAGTATCCCAACTTCTGCCAGACCATGAGAGAGCGGGCGGAGCGGGACAACCGGGCCCGGGAGGAGCTCTTCCGCCTGGAGAAGGAGGGAAAGGTGCTGGTGCTGGCCCCGGAGGACCTCCGGGGCGTGAGCCGCATCGAGCGGGATGTGGAGAAGCTGCGCCTGCTGTGGGCGGACGGCTACCAGCAGGGGATGGAGCGGATGGAGGAGATCCGCTCCTTCATGGGCCGGTAGGGGGAGCGTTCTGCCGCCCCTCCGGCGCGTCCAGGGCGTACAGGGCCAGCAGATCTCCCAGAACGGTGAAAAAAGCGGCCAAGCGGCTCAATTCCTCCTGGGTCAGCCCCCGGGCCAGGGATGCGGCCATTCCGGCGGCGGCCGCAGCGGCGGCGTCGCTCCCGGCCCAGCGATGAAAGCAAGACAGACGGACCACCCCCGGACCATGCTATGCAGCAGGCCCCCGGGCGGTCCCTTTTTTCGCTCTGCCGTCGATCGGCCCATTTCCAACCTTCCCATTTGCCGGGAAGTGTGGTACAATAAGCCGATAACACAAGGAGGGCGGCATGATCATACTAGGCATCGATCCTGGAGTGGCCACCATCGGGTTTGGCGTGATCCGGGCGGAACGGGGGAAAAACACCCTGCTGCGGTACGGCGTGATCACCACGCCGCCGGGGATCCCCCTGTCCAGCAGGCTGCTTCAGATCGACCGGGACATGGAGGAACTGATCCACACCTTCCAGCCGGACGAGATGGCGGTGGAGGAGCTCTTTTTCTCCAAAAATATCACCACCGGCATCGCCGTGGCCCATGGCCGTGGCGTCATCCTGCTGGCGGCGGAGCGGCTGGGGGTGCCCATCTTCGAGTACACCCCCATGCAGGTGAAGCAGGCGGTGGCGGGCTATGGCGGGGCGGACAAGCGGCAGGTCATGCTGATGACCCAGCGCCTGCTGAACATGAAGCAGATCCCCCGGCCGGACGACGCCGCTGACGCTCTGGCCATCGCTATCTGCCACGGGCGGTCGGCCACCAGCCTGCTGAATACAGAGCGGGTCTTTGACCCGAACCGGTACGATACCAGGTGAATTAGGAGTTAGGAATTAGGAATGGGGAATTGGACGCGCCTGAATTTCTAACTCCTCATTCCTCATTTCGAACTCAACACAGGGGGAAAAGCGAAATGTTTTACTATCTCAGCGGCACGGTGGCCCACATAGAACCCTACCTGGCCGTGATCGACTGCGGCGGGGTGGGCTACGCCTGCCGCACCACAAGCTATACCCTCTCCGCCCTGAAAAAGGGTGACAAGGGAAAAGTCTTTACCCATCTGAACGTCCGGGAGGACGCCATGGAGCTGTATGGCTTTGCCACTCAGGAGGAGCTGAATTTGTTCCAGCAGCTGATCTCGGTGTCCGGTGTGGGCCCCAAGGCGGCCCTGTCCATCCTGTCGGCCAGCACCCCGGCCAATCTGGCTCTGTCCATCATCACCGGGGATGAGAAGGCCCTCACCTGCGCCCAGGGTATCGGGAAGAAGATCGCCCAGCGGGTGATCCTGGAGCTGAAGGATAAGCTGGCCAAGGGTCAGACCATCTCCGCCAAGGGGGAGGCTTACGGCGGCAGCGGCGTGACCGTCATCCCGGAAAACAAGCTGTCTGAGGCGTCAGCCGCTCTGGCGGTGCTGGGCTATTCCCAGGGGGAGATCAACGTGGCCCTCAAGGGGATCGACCTGGACAGCCTGACCCTGGAGCAGATCATCAAGGCGGCGCTGAAGAAGATGATGAAGCAGTAAGGAGGGGCACGATGGCCAAGTATGAGACCCGCCTCCGGGGCGATTTTGACGAGACCCTGCGCTATCTTCACGACGGGATCCTCGACAAGAGTGCTTCCGCCAGCTATGAGGATGAGAGCTGTGTACAGTGCGCCGGGGTGCGCTGCTGCGTCCGTGTGTATGAGCGGTACAGCTGGTCGGGAGGCAACCGCCTGTCCATGACCCTCACCCTGGTGGGAGATGGGGAGGACCTGTTCCTGTCGGCCATCACCTCCGGCGGCAGCCAGGGGATGTTCTTTAAGTTCAATACCTGGGGGGAGGAATTTTTCCTGGATACCCTCCGGGAACTGGCGGAGGGCAGGATATGATTTCGCTGCTGCTGGTCGTGGTAGGAATGATTCTCTGGATCGTTTCGATTGCTTTTTCTACTCTTTTTTCAATTCTGATGGAAAAGCGGCTGGAGGGCTGGCTCTTTCAGGAGGATGAGGCAAAGATGAGGCTCCACGGCATCTGGGCGGGAGCATTGTTTTTAGGCGGCTTTTTCTGTATGCTGTTGGTGCTGATCGGACTGTTCTGAAAGGCTGTCCCGGCTCTTCTGGGTTTTCCACAGAGCAGATGAACGGGAAGCGACCTGAGAACGGGCGATATTGTGACGGAAACTGATTTGGAAGGAGAAGTGAAGCGTTGTCTATCGACTTTTCCGGAACGGAATATGAGAATGAGGACCTGGAGCCTCTGGTGACCACCTCCCTCACCCGGGAGGACGAGGGAGAATACTCCCTGCGGCCCAAGACCCTCCGGGAGTACATCGGCCAGGAGAAGGCCAAGGGCAATCTGGAGGTGTTCATCCAGGCGGCCAAGATGCGGAACGAGCCGCTGGACCACGTCCTGCTCCACGGCCCCCCCGGGCTGGGCAAGACCACTCTGTCCGGCATCATTGCCAATGAAATGGGGGTCAACGTGCGCATTACCTCCGGCCCCGCCATTGAAAAGGCGGGGGACCTGGCGGCCCTGCTCACCAACCTCAATGAGAACGACATCCTGTTTGTGGACGAGATCCACCGCCTCAACCGCTCGGTGGAGGAGGTGCTGTACCCGGCCATGGAGGATTATGCCATCGACATCATCATCGGCAAGGGCCCTTCGGCCAACTCCATCCGGCTGGATCTGCCCAGGTTCACCCTGATCGGGGCCACCACCCGGGCGGGCCAGCTGTCTGCCCCCCTGCGGGACCGGTTCGGCGTCACCCTCCGGCTGGAGCTGTACACGCCGGAGGAGCTGGCACTCATCGTCACCCGGTCCGCCGGGATCCTGGAGGTGCCCATCGAGGCGGACGGCGCCATGGAGATCGCCCGGCGCAGCCGGGGCACGCCCCGCATCGCCAACCGGATGCTCCGGCGGGTGCGGGACTTCGCCCAAGTGCGGGCCGGAGGCGTGATCACCAAAAAGGTGGCGGATGAGGCCCTCACCGCCCTGGAGATCGACTCCCTGGGGTTGGACTCCATCGACCACCGGATGCTCCGAAGCATCATCGAAAATTACCGGGGCGGCCCTGTGGGGCTGGAGACCCTGGCGGCCACCATCAACGAGGAGTCCGTCACCCTGGAGGACGTATATGAGCCCTATCTGATGCAGCTGGGCTTCCTCACCCGGACCCCCAGGGGGCGCTGTGTCACCCCTAAGGCGTACCAGCATCTGGGGCTGCCCGTTCCCGGAGGGGAGTGCGGGAGCGGCCTGGACCAGCTGACGCTGTGAGACGTTCGGCCCTGTGAGGTGTTGAGGATACAGAGCAAAACAAAGTTTTGCGTCAAGGTTCTTTTTGGTTCTTTTTCTTTCAAGAAAAAGAACAGAGAAAAAATGAGGTGTTGCAATTATGGGAAAACTGTTTGGAACGGACGGCATCCGCGGCGTGGTCAACGCCGGCCTGGACGCGGATCTGGCCTATAAGGTGGGACTGGCCGCGGCCGAGGTGCTGGCCAGCGGCAAGAAGGCGGGGGAGAAGCCCCTGGTCACCATCGGCAAGGACACCCGGATCTCCGGCGACCTGCTGAAGGGCTCTCTGATCGCGGGACTGTGCACCGCCGGGGCCGACGTGCTGGACCTGGGCACCCTGCCCACTCCGGGGGTGGCCTGGGTGACGGTGGACGAGAAGGCGGACGCCGGCATCGTCATCTCCGCCAGCCACAACCCCTTTGAGCACAACGGCATCAAGATCTTCAACGGCCAGGGCTTCAAGCTGTCCGACGAGCTGGAGGAGAAGATCGAGGACATCGTCCTCTTTGCCCACAACAACGTGCCCCGCAAGACGGGAGCGGAGATCGGCAAGGTGAGCTATGTGGCGGAGAAGGCCGCCCTGGACTACATCGACCATCTGGAGTCCACCATCACCAGCGACCTGGCCGGCCTGCGCATCCTGGTGGACTGCGCCAACGGCGCTTCCTACACCACCGCCGCCCGCCTGTTCGACCGCTTCCCCAAGCTTCGCACCGACGTAATCAACGCCGACCCCGACGGGGTGAACATCAACGACAAGTGCGGTTCCACCCACATCGACAGCCTGGCCGCCATGGTCAAGGCGGGTGGCTATGACATCGGCATTGCCTTCGACGGAGACGCCGACCGCTGTCTGGCGGTGGACGAGCAGGGGAACCTGATCGACGGGGACCAGATCATGGCCGCCTGCGGTCTGGACCGGAAGGAGAAGGGGCAGCTGCCCGGGGACACAGTGGTGGCCACGGTGATGTCCAACCTGGGGCTGCACGTCTTTGCCGGGGAGCACGGCCTGAAGCTGGAGTGTACCTCCGTGGGCGACCGGAATGTGTTGGAGCGGATGCAGGAAAAGGGCTATGTTCTGGGCGGCGAGCAGTCGGGCCACATGATCTTCCTGGACTATGCCACCACCGGAGACGGACAGCTCACGGCCCTCCAGGTGCTGGCCCTCCTGAAGGAGAGCGGAAAGAAGGCGTCTGAGGTGTTCAGCAGCTGCGCCCGCTATCCCCAGGTGCTGATCAATGTGCCGGTGGCCAGCAACGACGTGAAAAAGGCTGTCATGGCCAGTGACGCCCTCTGGGCCGCGGTGCGCGGGGAGGAGGAGCAGCTGGCCGGCAGCGGACGGGTGCTGGTGCGCCCCTCCGGGACAGAGGCTCTAATGCGCGTGATGGTGGAGGCCAAGACGGAGGAGACCGCCCAGGCCGCTGCGGACCGCCTGGCCGCCCTGATCCCCGGCCTTGTGGAGTGCTGATTTAGAAAAAATTTACAGAGATATGGAAAAATGAACAAATTTTTTCCGGATAGCCCTTGACAAAACCAGTCAATTTGTTTATGATGTATAAGAACAAAAATACAAGTTCAGGAAACCCGGATTTCCAGTCCATGACGGACGAGGAAATATGCCTTCTGGCCGGGGCGGGAAACGCCGCCGCGGAGGAAGCCTTGGTCCAGCGCTATGGCCGCATGGTGCGCGCCTGTGCCCGTCCGCTGTTTCTGGCGGGAGGGGACAGCGAGGACCTCTTCCAGGAAGGTATGATGGGCCTGCTCAGCGCCGTTCGCAGCTTTGAAAGTGGAAGGGACGCATCCTTCCGCACCTATGCAGAGGTCTGCATCCGCAGGCGGCTGTACAGCGCCATTCGGGCGGCGCAGGGCAACAAACATTTCCCTTTGAATCACAGCGTTTCATTCGAACCCCCTCTTTTTGACGGAACCAATGCGTATCTGTTTTCCAGCGAAGAGAGCCCAGAAGATGTCATTATTGGCAGGGAGGAACTGAGAGAGCGGCTTGCCGCTCTGAAGGGCCAGTTATCTGAGTTCGAAGCCAAGATCCTGCCGCCCTATTTGAGCGGACTGTCCTGTGGAGAGATCGCTCAGCGGGTGGGACGGCCTCAAAAGTCGGTGGACAACGCGATCCAGCGTGTCCGCCGGAAGGTGGCCCGGCAATTTTCTTCCAGCGGATCCAGCGAGAGCTGATCGCAATATTACACCGCCCAAGCCATGACTATGGGCAACGAGTCAAAGAGAGGGAAAACCATTATGTACGAAGACAAGATCCTGGTATGCAAAGAGTGCGGCAACGAGTTCACCTTTACCGCCGGTGAGCAGGAGTTCTACGCGGAGCGCGGCTTCCAGAATGAGCCTCAGCGCTGCAAGGCCTGCCGTGACGCCCGCAAGAACGCGGCCCGCGGCCCCCGTGAGTACTTCACCGCTACCTGCGCTGCCTGCGGCGGCGAGGCTCGTGTCCCCTTCGAGCCTAAGTCCGACCGTCCTGTCTACTGCAGCGAGTGCTTCGCCAAGATGCGCGAGCAGCAGGGCTGAGCGTAAACAGTCTGTGAAAAAGGACGCCCACTGGGCGTCCTTTTTTGTTGCCTTTCGGGAGAATGGGATCACTTCAGGTATCGATCTCTGCTCCGTCCGACGATATAATCAATGGAGGTGCGGTAAAAATCCGCCAGAAGGATCAGGTGCCGGACGGGGATCTCACGTTTTCCGGTCTCGTAGCTGCTATATACCCGCTGGTCGATGCCCAGAAGGGCGCCGACCTCCTTCTGCGTCATGTCCGCGTCCTGCCTCAGGTCCAAAAGCCGTGGGAAGTACATCAAAATTCACCTCGCTGCTATTATTTTGCTTACTATCGTTTGATTGTGTTTATTTTACTATCAAATAGTAGTGAAATATTCAAAATGAAATGGATCGTGGGGTATATATGAAGTGGATTATGCTATGAATTGGGATGAAGAGATACAGAACTTAGTGAGGGACATTCAAATGGAGGCAGTGATCATCGAGCTCTGCCGTTTGGCAGTAGACAAACAATCTCCGACACTTGCTGAGTTTTCGTCACAATTTTTCAGAGGTTCTGGCACGTTCCAGTTCCTGCTTGGAACAGCGGAGCCGTGATCTTTTCGTATGGAGCCAGGAGTTTGTAAGCAGAATGGAGACAGATACCGTCACTGGAAAGAAAAGAGCGAAAAATTGGTTGCAAAATAGCGGAGGTTAGGGTATACTATCCTCATCCTAATGACTAACTGGAGGAATCCTGACATGACCATTACTAAGGACACCATCATTGGTGATATTCTGAACATTGCCCCCGAGACCGCCCCTCTGTTTATGAACATCGGGATGCACTGCCTGGGCTGCCCTGCGTCCCGGGGCGAGACGGTGGAGCAGGCCTGCATGGTCCATGGTGTTGACGTGGACGAACTGCTGGCCGCCGTCAACCAGATGATCGCCGACGGAGAATAAAACGCAGCAGAGCGGAATCGAACAGGCCGGGACGGATCTCTCCGCCCCGGCCTGTTGTTCCGTGGGGCGGCGGCCCCGGGGAGGAGAACAGAATGATGACAAGACGGATCGAGCTGAGTCCCCGCCTGCGTCTGGCGGCGGACCTGGTCCCGGAGGGGGCCCGGCTGGCGGATGTGGGGACAGACCACGCCTATCTGCCCGCCTGTCTGCTGATGGAGGGAAAGATCCCCTCCGCCATCGCGGCGGACCTGCGGGAAGGCCCCCTGCGCCGGGCGCGGGAGACGGCGGCGGAGTACGGCTGTGGAGACCGCATGGCCTTCCGCCTGTGCGACGGGCTCTCCGGGATCCGGCCGGAGGAGACGGACGCAGTGGTGATCGCCGGGATGGGCGGGGAGACCATCGCCCAGATCCTGGAGGCGGCCCCCTGGGTACGGACCCGAAAGATCCCGCTGGTGCTCCAGCCTATGAGCTCGATTCCGGAGCTGCGGCAGTGGCTGGGGGAGGACGGCTTCCACATCCTGGAAGAACGACTGGCCCGGGAGGGGGACACCCTCTATGTGGTGATGCGGGCGGAGGCGGGGGAGGAGCCCGCCATGACGCCCGCCCAGCTGTGGGTCGGCCGGCAGAGCCGGGACCCCCTGCGGGGGGACTATCTCCGTGGACTCCTGGAGAAGCTGGACCGGGCGCTGGACGGCCTTTCCCGGGCGAGAGACGGGCGGGCGGAGGACCGCCGGCGGGAATTGGCGGCCCTCCGGCAGGAGCTGTTGGAGATGCGAGAGGAGTGGGAAGCATGGCAGCGGTGACAGAGATCTTTGAGGCGATGGACCGGTGGGCCCCCTTTGAGACCCAGATGGACTTTGACAATGCGGGGTTCCTGGTGGGCCGGGGCGGCCGGGAGGTCGGAAAAATCTTGGTGGCGCTGGACATCACAGAGGAGGTGGCGGAGGAGGCGGAGCGCTGGGGCGCTCAGCTGATCGTCGCCCACCACCCGGTGATCTTCCACCCGGCCCGCCAGATCACCGACGGGACCCCCACCGGGCGGATCCTGCTGCGGCTGATCGAGGGCGGCGTGGCGGCGATCTGCGCCCACACCAATCTGGACGCGGCGCAGGACGGCGTCAACGAGTGTCTGGCCCGGGCCCTGGGGCTGACAGAGCTGGAGCAGCTCCACCAGGACGGGGTGGACCGGAACGGGCGGCCCTACGGAGTGGGCCGTGTGGGCCGCTGTCCCCAGGCAGGGTGCTCCGGGACCGAGTATGCCCGGCTGGTAAAGGAGGCCCTGGGCGCGGCGGGGGTGCGCTTGACTGACGGAGGCCGTCCGGTGTCCCGGGTAGCGGTGGGAGGCGGCTCCTGCGGCTCTATGCTGGGGGACGCCGCCGCCCTGGGGTGCGATACCTTTGTCACCGCCGACGTGAAATATGACCAGTTCCTGGAGGCGAAGGCCCTGGGCATCACCCTGATGGACGCGGGACACTACGCCACTGAGCAGGTGGTGTGCCCGAAAATCGTGGAGTATCTGGCCAGGTGTTTCCCGGCGCTGGAGGTCCGTATGTCCCGGACGCACCGGGAGGTCTATGGCTGGGTCTGAGGCTGCCTGCGTGGTTTCCGGGGATGGACGCGGTATCGGAGAGAAAATGAGAGAAAAATGCTTGCATTTTGATCCGGAATGTGATAAAATCCCTTAGTCTGAAATAACGGGCGGTCCTCTGCGGCCGCCGCGCACAGGGGTGTGCGGCACGATGACGCGCAAGAACGCCTCTACAACAGGAGGAAAATGTTATGGATTTGATGCAGTCTTTTACTCAGAAGCACCTGAAGGCCGAGCCCCCCGTGGTCACCGTGGGTGACACCGTCCGGGTCCACCTGAAGGTCAAGGAAGGCAACCGCGAGCGTATCCAGATCTTCGAGGGCACCGTCATCGCCAAGAAGCACGGCGGCATCGAGGAGACCTTCACCGTCCGTCGTATCTCCTACGGCATCGGTGTGGAGAAGGTGTTCCCCCTCCACGCTCCCTCCATCGAGAAGGTCGAAGTGGTGCGTCACGGTAAGGTCCGCCGCGCCAAGCTGTACTACCTGCGCGACCGCGTGGGCAAGGCGGCCAAGGTCAAGGAGGCCCTGTAATCCAACACGAGAAAGGAGCGGTTTTGCCGCTCCTTTTTTCGTACAGTCCCCGCGAAGCGGGGGAGAGGAATGGAGGAGAACCCATGAATATCCAGTGGTATCCGGGGCACATGACCAAGACCCGGCGGCAGATCGAGGCGGATCTGAAACATGTAGACATCGTGGTGGAGATCATTGACGCCCGGAGCCCGGTGTCCAGCCGGAACCCGGACATTGACGCCATCACGGAGGGCAAGCCCCGGCTGGTGGTGCTGAACCGGGCGGACCAGGCTGACCCGGCCGGAAACCGGGCCTGGGGGGCGTGGTTCCGGAAGAAGGGCTGGTCTGTGCTGGAGACCGACGCGAAAACAGGCGCCGGGGTGAGTCAGTTCTCCCGCATGGTGCAGGAGGTGCTGAAGGATCAGATCGCCCGCTGGCAGGAGAAGGGCTTGGTGGGCCGTCCGGTGCGGGCCATGGTGGTGGGGGTGCCCAATGTGGGCAAGTCCACCTTTATCAACAAGGTGGCCCGGAAGAAGTCGGCCAAGGCCAGCGACCGCCCCGGCGTCACCCGGGGAAAGCAGTGGGTGACGGTAGACCGGGGGTTGGAACTGCTGGACACGCCGGGGATCCTGTGGCCCAAGTTTGAGGACGTGGAGACCGGGATGCGCCTGGCCTTCACCGGCGCAGTGAAGGACGACATCATGGATGTGGAGACCCTGGGGTGCCACCTGATGGCATTTTTGGGGACGCAGTATCCCAATGTGCTGGCGGAGAGCTACCGCCTGAAGGAGGTCCCTGCCCGGGAGGCGGAGGAGAACGAGGTGGCTTACGGCTACCGCCTGCTGGAGGCCTGCGCCCAGAAGCGGGGGATGCGGATCTCCGGGGGAGAGTTTGACACTGAGCGGATGGCCCGGGTGCTGCTGGATGAGTACCGGGGTGGCAAGCTGGGACGCTTTACCCTGGAACTCCCGGAAGAGGTTTAAGGAAATAGTATGAGACAGGAGGGCGGGAAGGCGATGGACGAGCTTTGGCAATATGAGCGGGAGGCCCTGGCGGTCGGTCACACCGCGGTCTGCGGCTGTGACGAGGCGGGGGCGGGGCCCCTGGCCGGCCCGGTGTACGCGGCGGCGGTGATTCTCGCCCCGGGGACCGAGCTGCCGGGGCTGAACGACTCCAAGAAGCTGACGGAAAAAAAGCGGGAGGCGCTGTTCCCACTGATCCAGGAGAAGGCCCTCTCCTGGGCGGTGGCCTGGGTGGACGCGGAGGAGATCGACTGCACCGACATCCTCAGCGCCCGGATGAAGGCCATGCAGCTGGCCATCGACCGCCTGAACCCTACAGCGGATTTCGCCCTCATCGACGGCAACCGGGACCGGGGACGCAGCGCCGCCATCATCACGGAACACAGGATGATTATAAAGGGAGACAGCTTGTCAGCGTCTATCGCGGCGGCCTCCATCCTGGCCAAGGTGAGCCGGGACCACTGGATGGTCCGGGCGGCGGAGGAGTACCCTCAGTACCAGTTTGACCGGCACAAGGGCTATGGCACCAAGCTCCACTATGAGCTGCTGCGGCAGTACGGGCCCAGCCCCATCCACCGCCGGTCCTTCCTGAAAAACCTGTGAGCGGGGAGGACAGCCGCCTCCGGGGCCGCTGGGGGGAGGCGCTGGCGGCGGAATTTCTGCGGCGGAAGGGCTATCGGATCATAGCCTCCGGCTGGCGGTGCCGCTTCGGAGAGCTGGACCTGGTTGCGGAGCGGGGGGAGTTCCTCTGCTTTATTGAGGTGAAGCTGCGGGGGAGCGAGCGCTTCGGCACCGGGGCGGAGCAAGTGGACCGCCGCAAGCAGGAGCGGCTGCGGACCACGGCGGAGCTCTACCTCCAGCAGCACCCTTCGCCGCTCCAGCCCCGCTTCGACGTAGTGGAGATTCTGGCCCCCCAGGGAATGGCGACGAAAAGGCCCGGGATCCGACAGATCGAGAACGCCTTTTGAGGAACGGCGCGAAAGATCTGTGCGGATTTGCGGCGTCGGGGTTGACCTCAAAATCAAAAGATGGCATAATAGTCCATCAGAGGGTCCGCGCGTGAGCCGGACCGTACCAACCCGTCAACAGGGGAAACTAAAGATTGGAAGAGATCGAGATGCAATACATCAGTACAAGGGACAGGGAGCAGCAGTTCTCCGCCTCCCAGGCCATCGCCAAGGGCCTGGCGGAGGATGGCGGCCTGCTGACCCCGGTATATCTGCCCAAGCTGCCCCGCCGCGCCCTGGAGGAGCTGAAGGATATGTCCTATCAGCAGCGGGCGGTCTATGTGATGAAGCTGTTTCTGGATGAATTTTCCGTGAAGGAGCTGACAGACTTCGCCAACGCGGCCTACGGCCCGGAGAAGTTTGACACGCCGGCGGTGGCCCCGGTGCGGGCCCTGGACGGCAATACCTACTGTCTGGAGCTGTGGCACGGCCCCACCTGTGCCTTCAAGGACATGGCCCTTCAGATGCTGCCCCATCTGCTCACCGCCTCCCTGCGCAAGCAGGAGGAGGAAAAGACGGTGTGCATCCTGGTGGCCACCTCCGGCGACACCGGAAAAGGCGCCCTGGAGGGCTTCCGGGATGTGGACCACACCAAGATCCTGGTGTTCTATCCCAAGGACGGCGTCTCCGCCATTCAGGAGCTCCAGATGGTCACCCAGGAGGGGGCCAATGTGGGGGTCTGCTCTGTGGTGGGCAACTTTGACGACGCCCAGACCGGCGTGAAGCGCCTCTTCTCCGATGAGAAGCTGCGGGAGCAGCTGGCCCGGCGGGGGTACTTCCTGTCCTCGGCCAACTCCATCAACTGGGGCCGGGTGCTGCCCCAGATCGTCTACTATATCTCCGCCTACTGCGACCTGCTGCGGGACGGCAGGCTGGAGCTGGGCGACCCGGTGAACGTGTGTGTGCCTACGGGCAATTTCGGCAACATCCTGGCGGCCTACTACGCCCGGGACATGGGGGTGCCCATCCAAAAGCTGATCTGCGCCTCCAACAGCAACAATGTGCTCACCGATTTCCTGTCCACCGGGACCTATGACCGCAACCGCACCTTCTTCAATACCATCTCCCCCTCCATGGATATCCTGATCTCCAGCAACCTGGAGCGCCTGCTGCTGGCCATCACTCAGGAGGACAGCGAGGTGCGGGGCTATATGGAACAGCTGAATGCCACCGGCCGCTATCAGGTGAGCGACAGGGTGCGGGAGAAGATCCAGAAGCTGTTCAAGGGCTACTGCTGCGGCGACGAGGAGACCAAGCGGGTGATCGCCGCCATCCATAAGAAGTTCGGCTACCTCATCGATCCCCACACCGCCGTGGGCTTCTCCGCGCTGAGCCAGTACCGGGCGGAGACAGGGGATGAGACGGCGGCCATTGTGGCCTCCACCGCCAGCCCCTTCAAGTTCTGCACCGACGTGCTGGACGCCCTGGGGGTGTCTGACCGGGCCCAGGGCCTGGACGTGCTGGACCAGCTCAGCCAGGTCACCGGCGAGCCGGTCCCCGCCCCTCTGGCCGCGCTGCGGAGCAAGGAGCCCCGCTTCCGCCAGACGGTGGAGAAGGAGCACATGGTGGACGCCGTGCTGGGGATGCTGGAGTAAGGAGGCGCTATGGCCCTGTACGCCATTGGGGACACCCATCTCTCGCTGGGCGCGGACAAGCCCATGGATGTGTTCGGCGGCGGCTGGAGCGGCTATGTGGACAAGCTCCGGGCAGGCTTTGCAGAGATCGGTCCGGAGGATACGGTGGTCCTGTGCGGCGACCTGTCCTGGGGCATGAGCCTGGAGCAGGCCCGGGAGGACTTTGCCTTCCTGGACGCATTGCCCGGACGGAAGATTCTGCTGAAGGGGAACCACGACTACTGGTGGACCACCGCCGCCAAAATGGAACGCTTTTTTGCAGAAAACGGTTTCTCCACCCTGGAGATCCTCCACAACAACTGCCGCCTGTATGGCGGTGTGGCTCTGTGCGGGACCCGGGGCTGGTTCTATGAGGAGGACCGGAAGGGGCATGGAGCAAAGATCTTCAACCGGGAGCTGATCCGTCTGGAGGCGTCGCTGAAGGCGGCGGGGGAGCGGGAGAAATACTGCTTTCTCCACTATCCGCCTCTCTACCAGGGCTACCGCTGTCAGGAGATCATCGATCTGCTGGAGCGGTATCAGGTCAGCCGGTGTTTTTACGGTCATCTCCATGGTGGAAGCCACCGTCTGGCCATCTCCGGACGGCAGGGCGGGGTGGAATATGACCTGGTTTCGGCGGACTATTTGGGCTTCCAGCCAAAAAAAATTCTGGATTAGCAAAAAATTCACGAAGAATTCCGAAAAATGGTCTGGTCAAACAGACATATATCTGGTAAAATATCGTGGCGAAAGTATACGGTGCGGCAGAGGGCGGCCCGGAACGGTATTCCGGGCCCCGCTTTCCGCATCCACAGGAGGAAAAGTTACATGAAGGTCACCAACGTCGAAAAGAAAGAAAACAGCACGGTCGAGCTGACGATCCATGTGGAAGCCGACGAGTTTGAGGCTGCGGTCCAGAAGGCCTATCTGAAAAGCCGCTCCCGCATCGCCGTCCCCGGCTTCCGGAAGGGCAAGGCCCCCCGCAAGATCATTGAGGGGATGTACGGCTCCGGCGTGTTTTATGAAGATGCCATCAACGATGTCTATCCCGGCGCCTATGAGGCCGCTGTGAAGGAGCAGGGCCTGGAGGACATGGGCCACCCCGTCATGGACATCGTGGAGGTCAACAAGGAGAAGGGCCTGATCTTTACTGCCCTGGTCTCTGTCCGCCCCGAGGCCAAGGTGAAGGCGTACAAGGGCCTCACCGCCCCCAAGGCCGAGGTCAGCGTCACCGATGAGGATGTGGAGAATGAGCTGCAGCCCTATGTCCGCCGCGCCACCCGTCTGATCTCCGTGGACCGCGAGGTCAAGCTGGGTGACACCGCCGTCATCGACTTCGAGGGCTTCGAGGACGGCAAGCCCTTCGAGGGCGGAAAGGGCGAGAATTACAGCCTGGAGATCGGCTCCGGCTCCTTCGTCCCCGGCTTCGAGGATCAGATCATCGGTCTGAAGGCCGGCGATGAGAAGGATCTGGATATCACCTTCCCCGAGGATTATGTGGCCGATCTGGCCGGCAAGGCTGTGGTGTTCAAGGTCAAGGTCAAGGAGGTCAAGGAGTCCCAGCTCCCCACGGTGGACGATGAGTTCGCTAAGGATGTGTCTGAGTTTGAGACTCTGGCTGACTTTAAGAAGGACCTGGGCGAGAAGCTGACCCAGCGCCGCACCGCCGAGGCCCAGAACGACTTCGAGCAGGCCATTCTGGAGCAGCTGGTGGACAACCTGGAGGCTGATATCCCCAACGGCATGGTGGAGACCCAGCTTGACAAGATCATGGACGAGTACGCCATGCGGATGTCCAGCCAGGGGATGTCCATGGACGACTATCTGAAGATGATGGGCATGACCCCCGAGATGATGCGCGCCTCCTCCAAGCCCGCCGCCCTGAACCAGGTCAAGACCGAGCTGGCTCTGGAGGCCGTGGCCGCTGCGGAGAATCTGGAGATCACCGATGAGGAGTGCGAGGCCGAGGTGAACAAGCTGGCCGAGCAGTACAAGCTCACCGCCGAGCAGGTGAAGGCCGCCGTCTCTCTGGACGCCCTGAAGCACGACCTGCGGCTGCAGAAGGCCTCTGAGCTGGTGGTGGCCGAGGCCAAGGTGGGCGAGGCCCCCAAGAAGGAAGAGGAGGCCGCCGAGAAGCCCAAGAAGGCGACCCGCAAGAAGAAGACCGAGGAGGCCGCTGAGGAGAGCGAGTCTGCGGAGAAGCCCAAGCGCACCCGCAAGAAGAAGGCGGAGGAGTCCGCCGAGGAGCCCAAGGCGGAGTGATCTGATCCGGTCCCGGGGCGGCCTTGGGCCGCCCCGGGCGTATCCGTCTGTGCCCTCTGCCTGTTCCAGGCAGAAAAGTGGAATCATTTTCCGGCCCGGCGGGCATACTTTGGTATCACCGTCTGAAAAGGAGTATATCGTATGAGTTTAGTTCCCTATGTAGTGGAGCAGACCACCCGCGGCGAGCGGTCCTATGACATTTTTTCCCGTCTGCTCAACGACCGCATCATTTTCCTGTCTGAGGAGGTCAACGACACCACCGCCTCCCTGGTGGTGGCCCAGCTGCTGTATCTGGAGAGCCAGGATCCGGACAAGGAGATCCAGTTCTACATCAACAGCCCCGGCGGCTCTGTGACCGCGGGCATGGCCATCTATGACACCATGCAGTATGTCAAGTGTGACGTGTCCACCATCTGCATTGGGCTGGCGGCCAGCATGGGCGCTTTCCTGCTGTCTGCGGGGACGAAGGGCAAGCGTCTGGCCCTGCCCAACGCGGAGATCATGATCCATCAGCCCTCTGCCGGCACCCAGGGCCAGATCACCGACATGGCGCTGCACCTGAAGCGCCTGGAGGTAGTGAAGCGGCGGATGAACCGCATCCTGGCCGCCAACACCGGCCGGAGCGTGGAGGAGGTCACCGCTGACTGTGAGCGGGACAACTTTATGACTGCGGAAGAGGCGCTTCAGTACGGACTGATCGACAAGGTCATCGAGAAGCGGTGATCTGCACCGCGGAGTGGGGGCCTGCGTCCCCACTCTGTTTGTATTGTTACGAGGATGAGGTAGAAATTCATGGCAAAAAATGACGACAAGCAGCGCGCAGTGCGCTGTTCCTTCTGCGGCAAGCACCAGGATCAGGTCCGCCGGCTCATCGCTGGGCCGGGCGCCTATATCTGCAACGAGTGCGTTCAGCTGTGTATGAGCATCCTGGAGGATGAGCGCGACACGGCCCAGACTGCCGCCGCTGAGGTGCCCGACGCCATCCCCACCCCCCGGGAGATCCATAAGGTGCTGGACCAGTATATCATCGGGCAGGAGCAGGCCAAGGTGGCCCTGTCCGTGGCGGTGTACAACCACTATAAGCGGATCTACTTCGGCGGCGGGGACGATGTGGAGCTTCAAAAGAGCAATATCCTGCTTATGGGGCCCACTGGCTGCGGCAAGACCCTCTTTGCACAGACTCTGGCCCGGGTGCTGAAGGTCCCCTTCGCCATCGCCGACGCCACCACCCTCACCGAGGCAGGCTATGTGGGTGATGACGTGGAAAATATCCTGCTGCGTCTGGTCCAGGCCGCCGACTATGATGTGGAGCTGGCGGAGCGGGGCATCATCTATATCGACGAGATGGATAAGATCGCCCGGAAGAGCGAGAACACCTCCATCACCCGGGACGTGTCCGGCGAGGGCGTGCAGCAGGCTCTGCTGAAGATCCTGGAGGGCACTGTGGCCAACGTTCCCCCCCAGGGCGGGCGGAAGCACCCCCACCAGGAATTCATCCAGATCGACACGAAGAACATCCTGTTCATCTGCGGCGGTGCCTTCGAGGGCATCGACAAGATCATCGAGAGCCGCCTGGATAAGCGCTCCATGGGCTTCGGCGCGGAGATCCAGAGCAAGAAAGAGCGGGACGTGGGCCAGCTGCTTAAGGAGATCCAGCCTCAGGACCTGCTGAAATTCGGCATCATCCCCGAGCTGGTGGGCCGCCTGCCGGTGATCACTACGCTCCGGTCCCTGGGACGGGAGCAGATGGTGCAGATCCTAACCGAACCCAAAAACTCCCTGGTGAAGCAGTACCGGAAGTTGATGGAGTACGATGACGTGGACCTGGAGTTCACACCCGAGGCCCTGGAGGCTGTGGCCGGCCGGGCAGTGGAGCGGGGCATCGGCGCCCGCGGCCTGCGGGCCATCCTGGAGGAGGTCATGACCCGGATCATGTACGACGTGCCCTCCGACCCCGAGGTGGTCAAGGTGACCATCACTGAGGACTGCATCCGCAGCGGGGCAGCGCCGGAGATTCTTCGGGACCCGGAGCACAGCCAGCGCCCGGCTCTGGGCCAGGCGGACCTGCGGGCTGAACGCGGCGGTCTGCCCGGTACCAACGCGGGCTGAGCGGATCGCTCCGGCCGGCGCAGTAAGCTTTGATCCAGCCCCGCGCCCCCCCAAGCGGCGGGCCCGGGGCTGTTGTTTTATCAGCGTTCCGCCCTTCCCACATCCTCCGCACCCAGCGCTGGGGAGGAGAAGGCGGTATGAAATCCCCTGAGAGGAAGTGAGTACCATGAAAAAAGAGTGGACGATGGAGAGTGCCTCTGTGATGCCTGTGATCGCCCTGCGGGGACTGACTGTGTTCCCCAATGTGCTGATCCACTTCGATGTAGCCCGGGAGATCTCCATCAAGGCCCTGGAGGAGGCCATGTCCTCCGGCAGCCCGGTGTTCCTGGTGGGACAGAAGGACATCTCCGAGGAGCGCCCGGAGGAGAAGGACCTGTACACCGTGGGAACGATTTCCAATGTGCGGCAGATCCTGCGCACCCCCGGCGACAACGTGCGGGTGATGGTGGAGGGCGTGAGCCGGGGCAGCCTGGAGCGGCTGACCCGCACCGGCCCCTATCTGGAGGCGGAGGTCCAGCCCATCCCCAGTGAGCAGCATGAGCGGAATTCCGCCAAGGCGGAGGCCTTGATCCGTTCCACCTATGAGTTGTTCCAGCAGTACACCGAGCTGGCCCCCAAGACGGCCCCCGACCTGCTCATCAATGTGCTGGCCAGCGAGGATCCGGGCTATATTGCCGACTTTATTGCCCAGAATATCGCCATGCGCAACAGCGATAAGCAGGCGGTTCTGGAGGAGCTGCGCCCAGTGCGCCGCCTGGAGCGGCTGCACCGCCTGCTGGGCCGGGAGGTGGAGATCCTGGGGCTGGATATGGAGATCCAGAACCGGGCCCGGGAGCAGATGGCGGACAACCAGCGGGACTACTATCTGCGGGAGCAGATGAAAGCCATCCAGAACGAACTGGGCGAGGGTGAGGGCGGAGACTCGGAGATTGGGGACTACCGCCGGAAGATCGCTGAGGCCAAGCTGCCCGACGAGGTGCGGGAGAAGCTGGAGAAAGAGGTGGGCCGTCTGGCCAAGCAGCCCTTCGGCTCCTCGGAGGCCACCGTGCTGCGCAGCTATCTGGACGTCTGCCTGGAGCTCCCCTGGGGGAAAAAGACCCGGGAGCGGGTGAGCGTGGAGGCGGCCCGCCGGACCTTGGACAAGGACCACTTCGGCCTGGAAAAGGTGAAGGAGCGCATTTTGGAGTTCCTGGCGGTGAAGCAGCTGGCCCCCGACTTGAAGGGACAGGTGATCTGCCTGGTGGGCCCGCCCGGCGTGGGTAAGACGTCGGTGGCCATGTCGGTGGCCCAGGCGCTGAACCGGAAGCTTGCCCGGCTCTCACTGGGCGGCGTCAGTGATGAGGCGGAGATCCGGGGTCACCGCAAGACCTATGTGGGCGCCATGCCCGGCCGCATCATCTCCGCCATCAATCAGGCGGGGAGCTGCAACCCGCTGCTGCTGCTGGACGAGATCGACAAGCTGGGCCACGACCACCGGGGGGATCCGGCGTCCGCCCTGCTGGAAGTATTGGACGCGGAGCAGAACAGCACTTTCCGGGACAATTTTTTGGAGCTGCCCTTCGATTTGTCTGATGTAATGTTCATCACCACAGCCAATACCACCGACACCATCCCCCGGCCCCTGCTGGACCGGATGGAGGTCATTGAACTGCCCAGCTACACCGACGAGGAGAAGCTCCAGATCGCCAAGCGCTACCTCCTGCCCAAGGAGATGAAGCGCCACGGCCTGGAGAAAGCCCAGCTGAAGGTGTCCGACGGGGCCATCCGGGAGATGGTCGCCTCCTACACCCGGGAGTCCGGCGTCCGCGTTCTGGAACGCAAGCTGGCCGGGATCTGCCGGAAGGCGGCTATGCACCTGGTGTCAGAGGATGTAAAGCAGATCCGCATCACGGAAAAAGAGCTGAAGGACTATCTGGGTGCGCCCCGGTACTACCCAGAGCGCCAGGCTTTGGAGGAGCGCGTGGGCGTGGTGAACGGCCTGGCTTGGACCTCTGTGGGCGGCGAGCTGCTGGAGGTGGAGGTCAATGTGGTCCCCGGCACCGGCAAGGTGGAGCTGACCGGCAACCTGGGGGATGTGATGAAGGAGAGCGCCCACGCGGCCCTCAGCTTCATCCGCAGCCAGGCGGACCGGCTGGGCATCCAGGGGGACTTCTACCAGTCGAAGGACATCCATGTCCACTTCCCGGAGGGGGCTGTGCCCAAGGACGGGCCCTCCGCCGGCATCGCCATCACCACCGCTATGGTGTCCGCCCTCACCGGAGCGCCGGTGAAGCGGGGGATCGCCATGACCGGGGAGGTGACCCTCCGCGGCAGGGTGCTGCCCATCGGCGGCCTGCGGGAAAAGACGATGGCCGCCCTGCGCAACGGGATCAAGACGGTGATCATCCCGGCGGAAAACGGCAGGGATCTGGATGAGATCGACCAGACAGTCCGGAAGGCGCTGCGCTTTGTGCTGGTGGACCAGGCGGAGCAGGTGCTGGCCGAGGCACTGTGCTGCCTGAGCGGCGGTGCGGAGGCCGAGCGGGCGATGGACCGGAAGCTGCCCGGAGAGAAGTCCCGGGGCACGGCCCGGCTGCGCCAGTGAGGAGGGGAGCGTATGTCCATCAATGTGCAGAAGGCGGAGTTCATCCTCTCCGCTGCCTCCCCAAAGGACTTCCGGCGGGACGCGCTGCCCCAGGTGGCCTTTGCGGGCCGCTCCAATGTGGGGAAATCGTCGGTGATCAACCGCCTGCTGAACCGGAAAAATTTTGCCCGGGTGGGGGCGGCTCCAGGCAAGACCACCCAGATCAACTATTTTAAGATCGACAACGCCTTTTACCTGGTGGACCTGCCCGGCTACGGCTACGCACGGGTGTCCAAGGGGGAGCGGGACCGCTGGGGCCGGCTGATGGAGGGCTATTTTGCCGACCCGGAGCTGATGACCCTGGGCGTGATGATCGTGGACGCCAGACACAAGCCCACGGCGGACGACTGCACCATGGCCCAGTGGTACCGGGGGGCGGGCTGCCCCTTCCTGGTGGTGGCCAACAAGCTGGATAAACTGAAAAAGAGTGAGGTCGAGGGGAACCTCCAGCGCATCCGGGAGACCCTGGAGCTGGGGGAGGAGGACATGGTCATCCCCTTTTCCGCGGAAAAGGGGACCGGCCGGGACGAGCTCCTGCGGGCCATTTTGTCCAGTGTGGAAGCGTCATCCTGACAGAAAACCCGGCTGCGCATGATGCGCAGCCGGGTTTTCCGCTCAAACCAGTCTCGTCCCCTGTTTCAGGACGGCGGCGGAGGGGCAGAATGGAGTGTGGGATGAATTCCGTTTCGGCGGCGGATGGATCCGGTTACAGCTTCGGCGGACGGTCCATCTGCACCGCTATTTATAACTCCGCCTTGTCAATCCCGCTCGAAATTGTTATAATGAAGTGATTTTGGTTCCAATGGAGGGGGAGCGGCAATGGGCGCGCTGACCGGATTGATCGAACACATGGACTGGATGAGTATGCTTCTCTTCCTGATGAGCGGCGCGGCCTGCCTGATCTGCCTGACGGTCCACGAGCTGGCCCACGGCCTGGCCGCCTACCGGCTGGGGGATCCGACAGCCAAGCTCAACGGGCGGCTGACGCTGAACCCCCTGTCCCACATCGACTGGATCGGGCTGTTCCTGCTGATGGCGGCGGGGGTGGGCTGGGCCAAGCCCGTGCCGGTGGATCTGCGGAATTTCCGCCGTCCCCGGCAGGACATGGCGCTCACTGCGCTGGCCGGGCCTGGCTCCAACTTTCTGCTGGCGCTGGCGGCCCTGGGTACGGGCTCGCTGGTGCTGCGCTTCTGGAGCGGGAGCCGCGCCGGGGCCTACCTGCTGCTGTTTCTGTGCCAGCTGGCGGTGCTGAGCGTGGGCCTTGGGCTGTTCAACCTGATCCCCCTGCCGCCGCTGGACGGCTCCAAGGTGTTGGACGTCCTGCTGCCGGAGCGGTGGTATCACCTGGTCCTCCGGTATGAGCGCTATCTGATGCTGGCGGTGGTGCTGCTGGCCTGGTCCGGCGCCTTCGGAGGCCCGCTGACAGCGGCCATGGAGCTGGTGCTGCGGGAGCTGTGCCGCGTGGTCCAGTTCCCCTTCGCCCTGGTGGAGTACTACTTTTTCTGATGATTTTCCGGTGATGCGGGAGGGAGGTGCGCCCATGGACAGCCCCATCTATCATCTGGAGCGGGTGGTCAAGGTGAAAACCGAGGATCTGGAGGACTTCGTGGGCCCCCTGGACCTGATCCTCCACCTGCTGAACAAAAATAAAATGGAGATCAAGGACATCCAGATCTCCCTGATCCTGGACCAGTACCTCCAATGGATGTCCCAGCGGAAGGAGCTGGACCTGGAGGTGGCCAGCGAGTTTGTCACCATGGCCTCCCACCTGGTCTATATCAAGACCCGGATGCTGCTGTCCATCCACGACGAGGAGGCTCTGAGCGAGATGGAGCAGCTCATCGCCACCCTGGAGGCCCACCAGAGAAATGAGAATTATCTGAAGATCCGGGAGGTGGTCCCCCAGCTGGACCGGCGGTACAGCGTGGGCCGCGACTGCCTCACCAAGGCCCCGGAGGCGGTCCGCCCGGACCGGACCTACCACTATGTTCATCCCAAGGAGGACCTGCAGCGGGCGATGCAGGCGGTGCTGAGCCGTACAGACCACAAGCTGCCCCCGCCGATGTCCGCCTTTCAGGGCATCGTGGGGCGGGAGCCCTATCCCGTGGCGGAAAAGGCGGCGGAGCTGATCCAGCGGCTGCTCCACCTGGGAGTGGCCCGGTTCCGGGCCCTGTTCCGGGGCAGCCGGAGCCGTTCGGAGGTGGTGGCCACCTTTCTGGCGGTACTGGAGCTGTGCAAGGACCGGCGGCTGCGTCTGGCGGGGACGGCGGAGGACTGCACCGTGACCTGTACCGGGCCGGGGGAGGAGACAGGATCTGAAGCAACAGAACGGACAGAGAACTGAAGCAGAGAGAGGGGGGCGCGTTTTGGAACTGGAGGAGCTGGAGGCCGCTCTGGAGGGCGTACTGTTTGCCGCCGGCGAGCCGGTGGGCGTAGAGCGGCTGTGCCTGGGGCTGGAGACTGACCGGCCCACTCTGGACGCCGCAGCCCAGCGGCTGATGGACCGGTACCGCTATGAGCGGCGGGGCATCCGGCTGCTGCGGCTGGACGCCAGCTATCAGCTGTGCTCCGCGCCGGAGCAGGCGGACTGCATTCGCAGGACGCTGGAGGGGCGCAAGCCCGCCCGGCTGTCCCAGCCCGCCTTGGAGGTGCTGGCCATCATCGCCTACTACCAGCCGGTGACCCGGGCCTATGTGGACCAGGTCCGGGGGGTGGACAGCGCCTATACGGTGGGGCTGCTGCTGGAGCGGGAGCTGATCGAGGAGAGCGGCCGCCTGGCGGTGCCTGGCCGGCCCATCCTCTACCGCACCACCCGGAATTTCCTGCGCTCCTTCGGGCTGAGCAGCCTGGAGGAGCTTCCGGAGCTGCCTGCCGCCAGCCGGGAGGGGGAGCAGATGGCGTTGGAGCTGGAGGCACGGGTGGCCCGGCTGAAAGCGGAGGAGGCCGGACCGGAGGGGCCGGAGCCCGCCGGGGAGCGTGAACCATGATGTGGGCGGTGCTGGCTGCTGCCCTGGCGGCGGTGTTCCTGCTGGGAGGGCTCCGTGTGGGGCTCCGGGGGGAGTACACCCCGGAGACGGCGGGGGCCTGGCTCCGGATCGGACCTGCGGAGGTCCGAATCTTCCCCAGACCGGCAGGAAAAAGGCCGGATCGTCCAAAAGAGACGGAGCAGGACAGGCCCTCCGGCAAGAAGAAGCCCCGCCCGACCTTTTTGTCCAGACGGGGCCTGCTGGAGCTGGGACGCCGGCTGTTCCCCCTGCTGCTGGAGGCGGCGGGGCAGTTCCGCAGAAAGCTCCAGATCGACGAACTGCGCCTGCGCCTGGTGGCCGGGGCCCCCGACCCGGCGGACGCCGCCCTGCGGTACGGCCAGGCCAACGCCCTGCTGGGGGCGATCTGGCAGCCGGTGACCCGCGTCTTTCACGTCAAGGACGGTTGGGTCCGGGTGGAGGTGGACTTTGAACGGACGGAGCCCGCGCTGTACGGGCGGGTCTCCCTGTCCCTGACGGTGGGAGAGCTGGCGGCCCTGGGCCTGAGCTTCGGTGTGAAGGCCCTGAGCGTGCTGCTGGCGGTGCGCCGGGAGGACCGGCAGCGGACCGGACAGAAACAGAACGCCGCTGTGTGATCCGGGGCGGCGGAGCCATAGAAAAGCAGGACGGAGCACGGCGGGGAAAAAGAAAACCTCCCCCTGGGCCGTAGCTCACAGCATGAAACAGCATGAAGCAAAACGCGAAGAAAGGCGGCATGAACAATGGAAAAGCAGCATCCTCTTACCGACCTGATGGGAACGGCTATGGAGAAGATCCGTACCATGGTGGACGCCAATACCATCATCGGAACTCCCATTCAGACAGGTGACGTGACCCTGATCCCGGTGTCCCGGCTGTCCTTTGGCATCGCCAGCGGCGGCAGCGACTTCACCACAAAAAATCAGAAGCCGGAGGCGGACAACAGTTTCGGCGGCGGCAGCGGGGCCAGCGCCAAGCTGGAGCCGGTGGCCTTCCTCATCATCCGGGGGGAGAGCGTCAAGCTGCTGCCGGTGGCGCCTCCTCCGGCAACCACGGTGGACCGGGTCATCGAGGCGGTCCCCGAGGTGGTGGACAAGGTGACGGAGTTTTGGGAGAAGCAGCAGGAGAAGAAGGGACAGCCCGACCCGGACGTGGTGGAATAAGACTGCGGGGCAGGAGTGCCGGGGATAAGCAAGAGAGCGGCGGGGCATACTGGACCCATCCAAACGACGAGGTGATGGGGATTGAAACGCCTTCTGGCCGCGGCGGCGGCCCTTCTGCTGTGTCTGAATATCCTGCCCACGGCCCATGGGATGGGCACCTCCGCAGGCTCCGCCATCCTGATGGAGGCAGAGAGCGGGCGGGTCCTCTATGAGCAGGACGCCGACCGTCCCCGGCTGATCGCCAGCGTCACCAAGCTGATGACCGCCCTGGTGGCGCTGGAGTCGGGCCACCCTCTGGAGGAGAAGGTGGTCATCCGGGAGGAGGACACCAGGACGGAGGGCTCCTCCCTCTATCTGAGGCCCGGGGAGGAGCTGCGGCTGGAGACCCTGCTGTACGGGCTGCTGCTCCAGTCGGGCAACGACGCCGCTCTGGCGGTGGCCCGGCACTGCGGCGGGACCGTGGAGAACTTTGTGGCGCAGATGAACCTCCGGGCGGCCCGGCTGGGCATGGAGCACAGCCGCTTTGCCAACCCCAGCGGCCTGAATGCGGAGGGGCACTGCTCCACCGCGCGGGACCTGGCCCTTCTGGCCCGGGCCTGTCTGAAGAACGAGACTCTGGCGGCCATCGCCGCCACCCGGTCCGTTACTTTGGAGGGGCGGAGCTTCGTCAACCACAACAAGTTGCTGTGGCGGTACGAGGGCTGCGTGGGCCTGAAAACGGGATATACGGAGAAGGCGGGACGCACCCTGGTGTCGGCGGCGGAGCGTGAGGGCATGACCCTGATCGCCGTCACCCTGGACGATCCGGACGACTGGCGGGACCATGCTGCCCTGTTCGACTGGGGCTTTTCCAACTGGCGGATGGAGACAGTGGTCCGGGCGGGGGAGGAGGTCTGCTCCCTGCCGGTGGGGGGCAGCCTGGTCCCCTTCTGTCCGGTCCGGGCGGGGGAGGACCTGCGCTGGCCCCTGCGGGCGGGGGAGCGGCTGGAACTTCGGCCGGACCTGCCTCTGGAGCAGCTCACCGCTCCGGTGCAGAAGGGGGTGCGGATCGGCACCCTCCGCGGAGCGGTGGGGGACGAGGAGGCTGGGGAGATTCCGCTGGTGTGCGGAGAGGCGGTCCCCAGGGACTTGGCGGAGCCCCGAAGGGGCCTGCTCCGGCGGCTGCTGGGCTGGCTGGAAGAGCTTTGAACGAGAAGGAGGCGGCCTGATATGGAAGAGCGGCTGCAAAAATTGATCTCATCCTGTGGGCTGGCCTCCCGCAGGACGGCGGAGGCGTGGATCTCCCAGGGTCGGGTGACGGTGAACGGCAGCCGGGCTGCCCTGGGGGACCGGGCGGATCTGGAGCGGGACCGGGTGGAGGTGGACGGCGTTCCCCTCCGTCCCCGGATGGAGCGTACATATCTCATGCTGAACAAGCCCAGAGGGTATGTGACCACCCTGTCCGACGAGAGGGGGCGGCGGACGGCGGCCTCCCTGGTGTCCGGCTGCGGCCGGAGGGTGTGGCCGGTGGGGCGGCTGGATCTGGACTCTGAGGGGCTTCTGCTGTTCACCGACGACGGGGAGCTGACCCATGGGCTCCTCCACCCCAGCGGCGAGGTGGAGAAGGAGTATCTGGTGTGGGTGGCCGGCGACGTGGACCGGGCCCTGCCCATCCTGTCCGCCCCCATGGAGCTGGACGGGGAGCCCATTGCCCCGGCCCGGGTGCGGATGGGCCGCAGGGGGGAGGATGTGACCCAGCTTTCTGTGGTCATCCACCAGGGGAAGAACCGGCAGGTGCGCCGGATGTGCGCTCAGGCGGGGCTGGAGGTCCGGCGCCTCAAGCGGGTACGGGAAGGCCGGGTCTGGCTGGACCGGGCGCTGAAGCCGGGCCAGTGGCGGCCTCTGACCGGGGAGGAGCTGCGCCTTCTGCGGGAGGAGGCGGGGATAGATCCCACCGGAGCAAACTAAAATTTGCAAGAGAAAAATGAAATCCTGCAGAATTAACTTGCATTTTTCCCCCGGAACCGTTATCATGGAGAACAAGGAAACTGATCTCCCGGAGGGGCGGAGCAGTCCGGACGCCGGCAAAGCCGTGCGCCCGGGCGTTTTGCGCGTCCGGGGGCCTGCGGGAGGATGAGACGGAATGAATCGTGATATTCTGGCTGTGATCCAGGAAAATATGGACAGCTTCTCCAAGGGGCAGAAGCGGATCGCCAACTACATTCTGGAGTCCTATGACAAGGCGGCCTTTATGACGGCCAGCAAGCTGGGCAAGCGGGTCAGCGTCAGCGAGTCCACTGTGGTGCGCTTCGCGGCGGAGCTGGGCTATGACGGATACCCCAGTATGCAGAAGTCCCTGCAAAAAATGATCCGAAACCGCCTGACCTCGGTGCAGCGCATCGAGGTGGCCAACGACCGGATCGGCGACCAGGATGTGCTGGATATGGTGCTCCAGTCGGATATCGACAAGATCCGCCAGACCCTGGATGAGATCGACCGGGACAGCTTTGAAAATGCCACCGACGCCATTGTGGCGGCCCGCCGGATCTATGTGATCGGCGTGCGCTCCGCGGCGGCCATCGCCACGTTCCTGGGCTTCTACTTCAATCTGATCTTTGACAATGTGGTCATGATCACCGCAAATACCCCCAGCGAGGTGTTTGAAAGCCTGCTGCGGGTGGGGGAGGAGGACGTCATCATCGGCGTCAGCTTTCCCCGCTACTCCAGCCGGGCGGTCCAGGCGGTGAGCTTTGCCCGGGACCGGGGGGCCACCACCATCGCTATCACAGACAGCGAGGCGTCCCCCCTGGCTCAGATCTCCCAGTATACGCTGAAGGCCCGCAGCGACATGGCCTCCTTTGTGGATTCCCTGGTGGCCCCGCTGAGCCTGGTGAACGCCCTGCTGGTAGAGGTAAGCCGAAAGAAGAACGAGGACCTGTCCAAGACCTTCCAGACGCTGGAGAAGATCTGGGAGGAGTATGGGGTCTATGAGAAGGTGCAGGAGTGAGTCAGATCGGCCATGAACTTGTTGTGGTGGGAGGCGGAGCCGCGGGTATGATGGCGGCCATCACCGCCGCCCGCCTGGGCGCGGACGTCTGCCTGGTGGAGCGCAACCCCAAGCTGGGGCGGAAGCTGTACATTACGGGGAAGGGGCGGTGCAACGTCACCAACCACTGTACGCCGGAGGAAGTGCTGGCTGCAACACCCCGAAATGGGAAATTCCTTTACAGCGCCATGAATCAAACGCCGCCGGCGGAGGTGGAGCGCTTCTTTACAGAGCTGGGCGTGGAATTGAAGGTGGAGCGGGGCAACCGGGTGTTCCCCGTCTCCGACCGGTCCGCCGACATCATTGACGCCCTGTTTTTTGAACTGCGCCGCCTGTCGGTACCCGTCATCCAGGGCCGGGTCTCCGCACTGGACGTACAGGACGGGGCGGTGTGTGCCGTGGAGCTGAGGCAGGACGGGGAAGGACAAAAGAAGATCCCCTGCCGCGGGGTGGTGCTGGCCACCGGCGGGGCGTCCTATCCCGCCACCGGCTCGACGGGGGACGGCTATGAGCTGGCCCGGTCCGCGGGCCACAGCGTGGTACCGCCCAGGCCCTCCCTGGTGCCGCTGGAGGCGGAGGAGGGGTTCTGCGGAGAGATGCAGGGCCTGGCCCTGAAAAATGTGGCGCTGCGGATGAAGGACCGGAAGGGAAAGGTGCTGTTCCAGGAGCAGGGCGAGCTGCTGTTCACCCACTTCGGACTGTCCGGCCCCCTGATCCTCAGTGCCAGCGCCCATCTGCGGGATTTTGAGAAAAACAGCTATCGGGCGGTCATCGACCTGAAGCCCGCCCTGGACGAGGAGAAGCTGGACGCCCGGCTGCTCCGGGAGCTGGGGGACAACGCCAACAAGGATATGCAGAACGTGATGGGCAGCCTGGTGCCCCGGCTGATGGTGCCGGTGGCCCTCCGGCTGGCGGACATCCCGCTGGACCGGAAGGCCCACGACGTGACCCGGGGGGAGCGGCGGCGTCTGCTGGAGACCCTGAAGGGCCTGACCATCCACATCAAGGGGCCCCGGCCTATCGCTGAGGCCATCGTCACCTCCGGCGGGATCAAGGTGGGGGAGATCGACCCCAGGACCATGCAGTCCAAAAAACTCCCGGGCCTGTTCTTTGCCGGGGAGCTGATCGACGTGGACGCCTACACCGGCGGCTTCAACCTCCAGATCGCCTGGGCCACCGGCCGGGCGGCAGGAGCGGGGGCGGCTGCCTTCCTGGCCGGGCCGTGACGTACGGTTGACGCTTCATGCCCCCTGCTGTCTTGAGGCGGGGGCACGAAGCGGGAGCCCAGGGACCCGGAGGGCACATGAGACCGGGACAGCAGTTCTTTTTGCTCCTTTTTCTTGCAAGAAAAAGGAGGAACAACAAGACAACGGAGCGTATGGTAAGATGCAGGAGAGAAGTATAGCCATTGACGGCCCGGCTGGAGCCGGGAAGAGCACCCTGGCCCGGGCTTTGGCCCAGGAGCTGGGGTATTTGTATGTGGATACGGGGGCCATCTACCGCACAGTGGCCCTGCGGGCCCGGGAGGCGGGGGCGGACCCCTCCGACCCGGCGCAGGTGGAGCCCCTGCTGGAGGGGCTGGACATCCGGATGGACTACGGGGGGGACGGCGTGCAGCGGATGTACCTGTCCGGCCGGGATGTGACTGAGGCCATCCGGGAGAACGCGGTCTCGGCCCTGGCCTCCAAGGTGGCGGCCCTGCCCGCGGTGCGGGAGTTTCTTCTGGACTTCCAGCGGCGGCAGGCCAGAGAGCGGGACGTGGTCATGGACGGCCGGGACATCGGGACGGTGGTGCTGCCCCGGGCGGGGGTGAAGATCTTCCTCACCGCCGCGCCGGAGGCCCGGGCGGAGCGCCGCCTGCTGGAGCTGCGCCAGCGGGGGCAGGAGGCGGAGTTTGATGCGGTGCTGTCCGACATCCTCCGCAGGGATGAACAGGACCGGACCCGGGCTGTCGCCCCCCTCCGCCAGGCAGAGGACGCTGTGCTGCTGGACACGACCGAGCTGGACTGGGCGGGCAGCCTGGAGGCTCTGCTGGCCATTGTGAGAGAGGGGCTGTCCCGGTGAACATGAGATTTCTATACCACGCCCTGTACCGCATCGTCTGGCCGTTTTTCAGTCTTGCCCACCCGGTCGGGGCCCGGGGGCGGGAGAACATCCCGGAGGGCGGGGCTGTATTGTGCGCCAACCACTCCGCCCTGTGCGACCCAATCCTGGTGTGCTTTGCCTGTACGCTGCGGTGGATGGTCCGGCCCATGGCTAAGATCGAGCTGTCCCGGGTGCCGGTCCTGGGGTGGCTGCTGGGGAAGGCCGGCGTGATCTATGTGGATCGGGGCCATGCGGACGTACATGCGGTGAAGGAGGCCCTCAAGTGGCTGAAGGAGGGCCAGAAGCTGCTGGTGTTCCCCGAGGGGACCCGGGTCCGCAAGGGAGAGGACGTGAAGGGCAAGAGCGGCGCGGCACTGTTCGCCACCCGGACGGGGACCCCGCTGGTCCCGATCTATGTCTCCCGGAAGAAGTACTGGTTCCGGCCCAGCCCGGTGGTCATTGGCAAGCCCATCTATCCGAAAATCGCCGGGCGGAAGGCCACGGCGGAGGAGCTGGAGCAGATCACAGAACACTTGATGGCGGAGATCTACCGCCTTGGGGAGGGGTTGGAGTGAAGCTGCGTCTGGCCAAGTCGGCCGGCTTCTGCTACGGTGTGCGCCGGGCAGTGGAGCTGGCCGGGGAAGCCGCGGCCTCCGGCCGCCCCTGTGTGATGCTGGGCTCTATCATCCACAACCGGGACGTGGTGGGCAGTTTGGCCCGGCAGGGCCTGACGGCGGTGGACCAGGTAGAGGACGTCCCGTCTGGATACGGGGTCATCATCCGCTCCCACGGCGAGAGCCGGGAGACCTACCGACGATTGGAGGCACAGGGCGCGGACATCCTGGACGCCACCTGCCCCAATGTCAAGCGGATCCACCACATCGTGGCCCGGGCGGAGGAGCAGGGAAGGCAGCCGGTGATTATCGGCGCTCCCGACCACCCGGAGGTGGCGGCCATCGCCGGATGGTGCAGCCGTCCGGTGGTCCTCTCGGGCGTGGAGGACTTGGAGAAGTGGCTGGAGGAACAGCCGGAGCGGCGGGACCTTCCCCTCACATTTGTCTCTCAAACCACCTCCACACAAAAAATCTGGAATGACTGCGTGAAAAAAGCAAAAAAAGAGTGTACAAACCCAGAATTTTTTGATACAATATGCGGAGCGACATCAAAACGCCAGGAGGAAGCCCATCAGTTGGCCGCGCAGTGCGACACAATGGTGGTCATCGGCGACGGTAAGAGCTCCAATACCAAGCATTTGGCGGAGATCTGCCGGGAGGTCTGCTCCGACGTCCAGCTCATCGAGCGGGCATCAGACCTGGATCTGAGCCGGCTGGCCCAGGCAGAAGTTGTCGGCATCACGGCGGGTGCTTCGACTCCCGCGTGGATAATAAAGGAGGTTTGTGACAAAATGAGCGATGAAATCATGGAGATCGAGGAATCCTTCGCTGATATGCTGGAGAATTCGATCAAAACTTTGAATACGGGGGATAAGGTCACTGGCACAGTCGTAGCAATTACGCCGACTGAGATCCAGGTGGATCTGGGCACCAAGCACGCCGGCTACATTCCCGTATCCGAGCTGACCGACGACCCCACCGCCAAGGTTGAGGAGCTGGTCAAGGTGGGCGACGAGATCGAGACCTTCGTCGTCCGCGTCAACGATCAGGAGGGCGTGGTCACCCTGTCCAAGAAGCGCCTTGACGTGGTCAAGGGCTGGGAGGAGATCGAGGCCGCCCGTGAGAACGAGACTGTTCTGGACGGCGTGGTCACCGAGGACAACAAGGGCGGCGTCGTGGTGTCTGTGAAGGGCATCCGGGTGTTCGTCCCCGCCTCTCAGACCGGTCTGCCCCGTGAGACTCCCATGAGCACCCTGCTCAAGCAGAAGGTGCGTCTGGTGGTCACCGAGGTCAACCGTGCCCGCCGCCGCGTGGTGGGCTCCATCAGCCGCGTGATGCGCGCCGAGCGTGCCGCCGCTGCGGAGAAGGTCTGGGCCGAGATCGAGGACGGCAAGCGCTATACCGGCACCGTGAAGTCCCTGACTTCCTACGGCGCTTTCGTGGACATCGGCGGCGTGGACGGCATGGTCCACATCTCCGAGCTGTCCTGGAGCCGCATCAAGCACCCCTCTGAGGTTGTGAAGGTGGGCGACACTGTGGAGGTGTATGTCATCTCCGCTGACAAGGAGAAGAAGAAGATCTCCCTGGGCATGAAGGACCACAGCCAGGATCCCTGGACCGTGTTTACCAGCACTTATGAGGTGGGCGACGTGGCCAATGTCCGCGTGGTCAAGCTGATGACCTTCGGCGCCTTCGCCGAGATCGTCCCCGGTGTGGACGGCCTGATCCACATCTCCCAGATCGCCGATCACCGCATCGAGAAGCCCGGCGATGTGCTGGCCGAGGGCGACAAGGTGGACGTGAAGATCACTGATGTGGATATGGAGAACCAGAAGGTCTCCCTGTCCATCCGCGCTCTGCTGGAGGAGGCTCCTGCCGAGGAGGACGAGGAGTAATCCCCTCGAAAGTCTGTTTTACAAAGGAAGCGCCGTGTGCTGCGGCGCTTCCTTTTTTTGCGGCCCGGGGTCCGTTCCGGCGTTTTTCGGGGATGCAGGGCAAAAAGCTTGTAAAAGAACACGGGAGAAGGAGAAAAATCAGAAAAACATAGGAAAAAAGTGTGATAGAACTTGTCAAGGGCGGGAAAATTGGTTATAATGTAAATAATTGATACAGCAGAGCCTCCCGGACCGGCGGTGTGGGACGTGGATCACGCCCGACGGACGGCCCGGGAGAAGGCGGATACCAGTACAGACTGATCTCAGAATGATGCGGGAAATGGTGGAAGTGGAGGTGTCACCGTTGTTTCAGATCGGGGATAAGGTCGTCCATCCCATGCACGGAGCGGGAATTGTAGAGAGTATCGTTCAGAAGAAGGTCAACGGCGTGATGCGGGACTACTATGTCCTGAAACTGCCGGTCCGGGCCATGGTGGTGATGATCCCCACCGAGAACAGCGAGGAGATCGGTGTCCGCCCCATCGTGGACCGGGAGCAGGCGGACCGGGTTTTGGAGGAGATCGGTTCTCTCCAGGTGGAGATGACCCAGAACTGGAACCGCCGCTACCGTGAAAATATGGAGCGGCTGAAAAGCGGAGACCTGTTCCAGGTGGCCTGTGTGGTCAAGGGGCTGATGCTCCGGGACGTGGACCGGGGCCTGTCCACCGGAGAGCGGAAGATGCTCCACTCCGCCAAGCAGATCCTGATCTCGGAGATCGTCATGTGCCAAAGCAGCAGCTATGAGGCTGTGGAGGAGCGCATCAACCGCGCCCTGGCATAATAGGATAGAAAGAAACAGAGGGGCCTGACAGCCAATGCCCTCCGCACCCGGCGGCCGCCGGGTCCGGAAGCCGTGTTTGGAGCAGCGTTGGCGGACGGGCCCCTCTTTCGTTGCAGGAGGGGAAACGATGACAGGATTTCTGTCCCGGCTGGGCCGGAACCGAAAGCAGAGGACGCACATCTGGTCGGCGGTGGTGGTGGCCGCGGGGACGGCCTCCCGCATGGAGGGGATCGACAAGATCCTCACCACGCTGGGGGACCTCCCGGTCCTGGTACATACCCTGCGGGTCTTTGAGGAGTGTCCTGACATCGCCGAGGTGGTGGTGGTCACCCGGGAGGACCTGCTGGTGGAGGTCAGCCGCCTGTGCCGGGAGTTTGCCCTGGAGAAGGTCTCCAAGGTGGTCGTGGGCGGCAAAGAGCGGATCTACTCCGTCCAGGCCGGACTGGCGGAGGTGCGGCAGGACGCGGAGCTCATCGCCATCCACGACGGAGCCAGGCCGCTGCTGCCTCCGGAGGTGCTGAAGGAGGCGCTGGACCGGGGGGCGGCCACCGGAGCGGCAGCTCCGGCCATCCCGGTGACCGACACAGTCAAGCGGGCGGAGGGGGGCGTGGCCCAGGAGACGCTGGACCGCTCCACCCTGTTTGCCGTCCAAACGCCTCAAGTGTTTCAGGCGGACCTGATCCGGGCTGCTATCCACCGGGCGGTGGAGGAGGGGGCGGTGCTCACCGACGACTGCGCTGCGGTGGAGCGGCTGGGCATGAAGGTCTCCCTCACCCAGGGGAGCCGGGAAAATCTCAAGCTGACCACCCCCTTTGACCTGGTGGTGGGGGAGGCCATTCTGGACGCAAGAGAGAGGGGAGAACTGTGATGCTGCGCATTGGACACGGCTATGATGTACACCGTCTGGTGGAGGGGCGGAGGCTGATCCTGGGCGGGGTGGAGGTGCCCCATACCCTGGGCCTGCTGGGCCACTCCGACGCGGATGTGCTCACCCACGCGGTGATGGACGCCCTGCTGGGGGCGGCCGGGCTGGGGGACATCGGGCGGCACTTCCCGGACACAGACCCGGCCTACGCCGGGGCGGACAGCCTGAAGCTGCTGGACCATGTGGTGGAGCTGCTGGGGGCGCGGGGCTGGCAGGTGGGCAATGTGGACGCCACCATCCTGGCCCAGCGGCCCAAGCTGGCCCCGTATCTGGAACAGATGCGGGAAAATCTGGCGGCGCGGATGAAGGCTGCGCCGGAGCAGGTGAACGTGAAGGCCACCACGGAGGAGAAGCTGGGCTTCACCGGAGCGGAGGAGGGGATCGCCGCCCATGCGGTGTGCCTGCTGGAGCGGGTGTGACCGGCGGGAGCAGGGCCACATACACTGACTCAGGGGGAAAATGCTGCTGAGCACCCCTTGAGAAAGGAACTATGCCATGCTCTATTATCTGATCGTGTGCCGCTCTCTGACCTATGCCCAGCGCACCGCCGCGGCGCTGGAGCGGGCGGGGATCACGGCTCATATCCTGCGCTCCCCCAAGAGCATTGCGGGGGAGGGGTGCAGCCACTCTGTGAAACTGTCCCAGCGCCGCCTGGCCGACGCCCTGCGGGTGCTCCACCGGGTAGGGCTGGAGCCCAGACGGATCTTTATCACCGCCGGGGACGGGAGCTATCGGGAGGTGGAGCTGTGATCTATCTGGACAGCGCCGCCACCACCTTACAGAAGCCGCCGGAGGTGGCCCGGGCCAGCGCCTGGGCCATCTGCCATCTGGCCAGCCCAGGCCGGGGGGGACACCGGCCCGCTATGGCGGCGGCGGACACCGCCTTTGCCTGCCGGGAGGAGGCCGCCGCCCTCTTTGATGTGCCGGAGCCGGAACAGGTGGTCTTTACTTTCAATGCCACCCACGGGCTGAATCTGGCCATCAAATCCCTGGTCCGGCCGGGGGACACCGTGGTGGTCTCCGGTTATGAGCACAACGCAGTCACCCGGCCGCTCCGGGCCATCCCGGGGGTGACGGTGCGGGTGGCGGACAGCCCCCTGTTTGACCGGGCGGCCGCTCTGGAGGCCTTCCGCCGGGCGCTGACCCCGGAGGTGCGGGCGGCGGTGTGCACCCATGTTTCCAATGTGTTCGGCTTCATCCTGCCCATCGAGGACATCGCCGCCCTGTGCCGGAGCCGGGGGATCCCCTTGATCGTGGATGCCTCCCAGTCTGCCGGCTGCCTGCCCCTTTCCCTGCGTCAGCTGGGGGCCGCCTTCATTGCCATGCCGGGGCACAAGGGGCTGTACGGCCCCCAGGGCACCGGCCTGCTGCTGTGCGGCGGGGCGGCGGAGCCCCTTCTGGAGGGTGGGACGGGGAGCGTATCCCTGCGCCAGGAGATGCCGGACTTTCTGTCTGACCGGCTGGAGGCCGGGACCCACAACATCGCCGGGATCGCCGGCCTGCTGGAGGGCCTGCGCTTCCTGCGGCGAAGGGAGCAGGCCGGGCTGGCTGTACGGGAGGAGAAGTTGATCCGCCGCCTGGGGGAGGGGCTGTCCCGCCTGCCGGGCACGGAGGTCTATCTGGCCCCGCGGGATTCAGGAGCCCAGTCAGGCGTGCTGTCCTTCCGGGTGCGGGACCGGGACTGCGAGGAGCTGGGAGAGCTGCTGGGCCGGAGGGGGATCGCCCTGCGGGCAGGCCTTCACTGCGCCCCTCTGGCCCACCGGACGGCGGGAACACTGGAGTCCGGGACCCTGCGGGCCAGCGTGTCTGCCTTTACACTCCCGGAGGAGATCGGCCGCGCGCTGGCCATCACAGAGGAACTGCTGAGAGAAGAAGCTGTGTAAGGCGGAGGACTGCCAGGCCAGCCGGGCGCGCCCAAAGGGGACCGGCTGGCTGTTTTTCTGTCCGGATTGGGGAGCTCCGGACCGGCACTATCATTCTTGCCAGAAGAACAGACAGAATGTTTATGAAATTTTCACAGTTCGTCCGGGAAATCATGTTGCCATCAGGGGCGGAATATCGTATAATACTTAAAATAAGGCGGACTGTGGGCGGAGGAGCCTCCGGTCCGATGAGACAGGAAGGAAGGGATCCAGGTGTTGGAGACGGTTTTGAATTTTTTCCAGGAAGAGATCCCGTTTATGGCTACCATCCGGGTCTCAGATCTCATCGACATCGCCATTCTGGCGTTTTTGATCTATCATATCTTCTGGTTCATGCGAAAGACCAGCTCCGGACGGGTGCTGAAGGGGATCATGGTGCTGATCCTGACCATGTGGCTGGCCTCGGCCATCCAGCTGACCGCCACCAGCTGGCTGCTGAACCGGGTGGTGGAATGGGGTATCCTGGTGCTGGTCATCCTGTTCCAGCCGGAGATCCGCCGGGCCCTGGAGCGGATGGGCAGCGGGAAGCTGACCAGTGTGTTCAGCAGCCAGCGGCCCGCCTCGCCCCACGATTTGGAGAGCGCCATCCGCCAGACGGTGGAGGCCTATACCGACCTGTCCCGGGACAAGGTGGGCGCCCTGATGGTGTTCGAGCGGGGGGACCTGCTGGACGACGTGATCAAGACGGGAACGCCGCTGGACTGCTCGGTGACCGGTGAGCTGCTGAAAAACCTGTTTTGGAACAAAGCCCCCCTCCACGACGGCGCGGTGATCGTGAGGGAGGGCCGGATCGTAGGGGCGGGCTGTATGCTGCCCCTGTCAAGCAATGTGAACCTGAGCCGGGACCTGGGGATGCGCCACCGGGCGGGCATCGGGATGAGCGAGCACTCCGACGCGGTGGTGGTCATCGTCTCAGAGGAGACGGGGTCCATCTCCGCCGCCACCGGAGGGATGCTCAAGCGGCACCTGGCTCCGGAGACCCTGGAACGCCTGCTGCGCAACGAGCTGCTGTCGGAGCAGGAGGAGGTGGACCGGGGGACTCCCCTGTCCGGCCTGCTGTCCGGCCTGCTGCCCCGGAGGAAGGAGGGTGAGGACTGATGATGGAGCGTCTGCGGGAGAGCCGATGGGTCTATATCCTCATCTCCGTGCTGCTGGCGGTGGTATTCTGGCTGTATATCCGGGACACGGAGGACCCCACCATGAGCCGGCCCATCTATAATGTCCCGGTCCAGATCGCCAATGAGCGGGTGCTGGAGGAGCGGGGGCTGACGGTGTCCGGCCTGTCCCAGAGCAGTCTGACTGTGGAGGTCACTGGCCCGGTGAGCGTATTGAACAACCTGACCCGGAGCAACATCACCGCATCAGTGGACGTGTCCTCCATCACAGAGACGGGGGAGCACGAGCTGAACTGCCGCCTGATCCTGCCCAACAATGTGGACACCACCGGGGCCTTCTTCCCGGAGCAGTCCAACCCGGTGACGGTGACGGTGGACACCTTGGTGACGGAAACCATGAACGTGGAGGTCCGCCTGGAGGGCAGCGTGGCTGATGGCTATCAGGCGGGCACGCCGGTGGCCGATCCGGAGACGGTGGAGCTGCGGGGTTCCGCGGAGCAGGTGGGCCGCGTGAAGCGGGTGGCCGCCATCCTGGAGGCCGACGATCTGGACCAGTCCTTTGCCGGAAAGCTGCCCTTGAAGCTGCTGGACGAGAATGGAGAGGTCATCACGGACAGCAGCGTGAAGCTCAGTGAGGACTCCGCCTATGTGACCATGACAGTGGGCGTGGTCAAGAAGGTGAAGCTGACGGTCAACCTGCTGTCCGGCGGCGGCGCAACGGCGGAGCAGGCCAAGTGTGAGATCTCGCCCAGCACCATCACCGTGGTGGGCTCCGAGGAGGAGCTGAAGGGCTTGACGGAGATCTCTCTGGGCAGTATCGACCTGTCCCAGGTGGTGGACACTGCCACCATCTCCAAGCCCATTGTGCTGTCTCCCACCCTGGAAAACGCAGACGGCGTGACCGAGGCCCAGGTGACCGTGTCGGTAGAGGGCCTGTCCACCAAGACCTTTACCGTGACCAACATCGAGACGGTGAACCAGCCGGACAACTATCAGGTGGATGTGGTGACCCAGGAGCGGGTGGTGGTCATCCGGGGCAGCGAGAGCGTGCTGGAATCCCTGGACGCCAGCCAGATCCGCATCGTGGCCGACCTGTCGGACGTGACGGCCACCGGGACCTACCCGGTGGCGGCGACGGTGTACCTCAACGCCAGCGACGAGGTGGGGCCGGTGGGCACCTATACCATCAATGTAAACGTCAGAAAACGCTGACCGGCGGGGACTGACGGAAAGAAAAACCTTCGGAGGCGAGACCCTTGAACCAATATGCACTGGTGAAAAAGCGTTTGAAAGAGGATGTGATCCAGATCTCCCTGCTGCGGCAGACGGAGTGCGGACTGAAGGAGAGCTGCGGCGGCAACTGCGCCGGCTGCGTCCAACAGCCCCAGGGGGAGCTGCTGGCCACGGCCAGCGACCCTATCGGGGTCCAGCCCGGGGAGCGGGTGGAGGTGGAGCCTACTACCGGACACTCCATCGGTCTGTCCCTGGTGGTGTTTGCCCTGCCCTGTGTGTTCCTGGGCCTTGGCTATCTGGTGGGACAGGCACTGGGTCTGGGGGAAGGGGCCTCGGTGGGAACGGCCGCCGTGGGCCTGCTGGTGGGATTCCTCCCGGCGGTGCTGGTCAACCGGTGGATCACCCGGCGGGCGGCCCCGGAGTTTGTGGTTGCCAGACGGGTGACTCTCTGACCGGGGGCTGTGTTCGGATATGTGCGCCCCCTGCGGGACGAACTGAAATGCAGGGACTTTGATTTGTACCGGGCGGTCTACTGCGGGCTGTGCGCCGCCATGCGGCGGCGGTACGGCTGGCTGGCCCCCATGTTCCTGAATTACGATTTTACCTTTTTGGCCCTGCTGCTGGCCCCGCCGGAGGAGTCCTTTTCTCCCTGCCGGGGCCGGTGCCACGCCAATCCCCTGCGGAAAAAGACCATGTACCAGCCCACGCCCGCCCTGGATACAGCGGCGGATGAGAGTGTGGTGCTCACCTGGTGGCAGCTGCGGGACCGGGCCCGGGATGACCGGGGGTGGAAGGGCTGGACGGCCCTGCTGCTGGCCCGGCTGCTCCGGCCATCCTACCGCCGCGCGGCGTCCCGCCGGCCGGACTTTGACCGGAAGGTGGAGGAACAGCTCAGACGGCTGGATGAACTGGAGGCAGAGGGGTGTCCCTCCCTGGACCGGGCGGCGGACACCTTCGCGGAGCTGCTCCGGGCGGCCGCTCCCTCCAGCGGGGAGGAGAGCCGGGACCGGGCTATGGAGCAGCTGCTTTATCACCTGGGCCGGTGGATCTATCTGCTGGACGCCCAGGACGACCTGGAGGAGGACCGGACAGCGGGGCGGTATAACCCTGTGGCCGCCCGGTTCGGATCGGAGGGGGACCGGGATGCCATGGCGCGCACCCTGGACCACTCCCGGAACCTGATGTACTCCGCGGCCCAGCTGGCTGACTTCGGCTGCCGCTGGCCGCTGATCGAGAATATCCTGTACCTGGGGCTCCCGCTGGTACAGCGCGCCGTGTTTGACGGGAGCTGGAAACAGATCCAAAAACAAAAGATATGGAGAAGTAGCACATGAGAGATCCGTACAGCGTGTTGGGCGTCAGCCAGAATGCCAGCGATCAGGAGATCAAAAAGGCGTATCGGGAGCTGGCCCGCAAGTACCATCCTGACAACTATGTGAACAATCCCCTGGCTGACTTGGCCGAGGAGAAGATGAAGGAAGTCAACGAGGCCTATGAGGCCATCCAGAAGCAGCGCAGCGGGGGCGGCGGCTATCAGCAGCAGTCCTCCGGCTACTACCAGGGCGGCTATCAACAGCAGCAACAGCAGCGGCAGTACGGCGGGGGGAACCCTACCTTCGCCCGGGTGCGGAACCTCATCAACATGGGGGACCTGAATGCGGCGGAGCGGCTGCTCCAGGAGGTGCCACAGAAGAGTGGCGAGTGGTACTTCCTGATGGGCAGCGTGGCCTATCGCCGGGGCTGGCTGGACGAGGCCATGCAGAACTATAATCTGGCGGTACAGATGGAGCCGGGCAACCTGGAGTACCGCCAGGCCCTGGCGATGATGCAGCAGGGGGGGCAGGCCTACCGCCCCTACGGCGGCGGAGCGGTGGTGGACGGCATGGACTGCTGTACCACCATGTTGTGCATGAACTGCCTGTGCGGAGGCTGTAACTGACATGGCCGGGCGGTTTTCCTCAAAGGCCGGCCGGACGGCCCTGGGGGGTGTCCTGGCGGCCGGGAGCCTGGCGGTGCTGTGGCTGGCCTGTATCGCCCCCACCGGACGGCTTGGGGTAACGGCGGCGGCGGGGCTGTTCCCCATTGGCGCGGTCCTGCTGGCCGGACGGGGAGCGGGGCTTCTCTGCTGGGCGGCGGCCTCTGTGCTGGGTCTGCTGATCCTGCCGGATAAGGGCGTGGCTCTGATGTATTTGTGCTTTATGGGTCTGTACCCAGTAGTGAAGAGCCGCCTGGAGCAGTGCGCCAGCCGCCCCCTGGAGTGGGTGGGAAAGCTGGCCTGCTTCAACGGGGCCCTCACCCTGCTTTGGGTGGTGTTCCGGGGGCTGTTCCTGCCCGCCCTGCCGGAGTGGCTGGCCGGAGCGGTGTGGCTCCTCTACGGAGCGGGGAACCTGGTGTTCCTCCTGTATGACTGGGGCCTGTCCCGGCTGATCGGAATGATGACGGCCCGACTGAAGCTTCGATAAGCAAGGAAATACAGGAATTGTAAAGTAAAAATGCCTTGCAGAAAAGCGGGCGGTCTGTGTAATACAACGCTGGAAAAAAGGAAGTGACCCACTATGGTCAAGAGCATGACCGGCTATGGCCGGGCGGAGGAGACGGTGAACGGGTGCACCATCACCGTGGAGCTGCGCTCGGTGAATAACCGCTATCTGGACTGCAACGTCCGTATCCCCCGGCTGTACCTCTTTGCGGAGGAGTCCATCAAAAGCCGGGTGCAGAACACCATTTCCCGGGGAAAGGTGGACGTGTTCGTCACCCTGGACGGCGCCGGGGCAGAGGAGGTGCGGGTGTCTGTGAACCGGCCTCTGGCCCAGCAGTATGCCAACGCCTTGCAGGAACTGGCGCAGCTGTGCGGGCCGACCGCCTACCGCATCACACCGGAGACGCTCTCCCGCTTTCCGGAGGTCCTGATGGCGGAGAAGGCGGAGGAGAACGTGGAGGAGAAGGCACAGGATATATGCCGGGTGCTGGACCTGGCCCTGGCCGACTTTGACCAGATGCGAAGCCGGGAGGGGCAGCGCCTGGAGGAGGACATCCTCTCCCGGGCCCGCACCATTGAGGAGCTGGTGGGCCGGGTGGAGGAGCGCTCCCCCCAGACCGTATCCGAGTACCGGGCCAAGCTGGAGGCGCGGATGAACGAGGTGCTGGCCAATACCCAGCTGGACCCCGCCCGGATCCTCACGGAGGCGGCCATCTTTGCCGACAAGGTGGCGGTGGACGAGGAGACCGTCCGGCTCCGCAGCCACATCGGGCAGCTTCGGACGATGCTGGACAAGGGCGGCGCTGTGGGTCGGAAGCTGGACTTCCTGATCCAGGAGTTCAACCGGGAGGCCAACACCATCGGCTCCAAGTGCAGCGACATCGAGATTGCCCGCCATGTGGTGGACATCAAGGCCGAGATCGAGAAGATCCGGGAACAGATCCAGAATATGGAGTAAGGGGGAGCCCGCGTGAAGCTGATCAACATCGGGTTTGGAAATATGGTCTCGGCCGGGCGGCTCATTGCCATCGTAAGCCCGGATTCCGCCCCCATCAAGCGCATGGTCCAGGAGGCCCGGGACCGGGGCGTGCTCATTGACGCCACCTACGGCCGGCGGACCCGGGCGGTGCTCATTATGGACAACGACCACCTGGTGCTCTCCGCCCTTCAGACGGAGACGGTGGCCAACCGCCTGGCCGGTGAGCGCGAGGCCGATGATGGTGAGGAGGAACTGGAATGAATCAGAAAAAAGAGAGAGGACAGCTCATTGTGCTCTCCGGCCCGTCCGGAGTTGGAAAGAGCACGGTGATCGCCGAGCTGTTTGCCCAGCGGAGCAACATCTATTTCTCCGTCTCCTACACCACCCGGCAGCCCCGGGTGGGGGAGCAGGACGGGGTGAACTACAACTTTGTCTCCCGGGAGGAGTTCGAGCGGATGATCGCCGACGATGAGCTGCTGGAGTACGCCGAGTATGTGGACAACTACTACGGGACCTCCATGAAGCTGATCCAGGAAAAGCTGGATGCGGGGATCGACGTACTGCTGGACATTGAGGTCCAGGGGGCGGCAAAGGTGCGCGCCCGGTGTCCGGACGCCCTGTTCATCTTCATCATCCCGCCCTCTTTTGAGGAACTCTCCCGCCGGCTCCATCGGCGGAACACCGACAGTGAGGAAGTGATCGCCGGCCGGCTGGCCAAGGCCCGCCAGGAGTTCCGGGAGATCCCAAAGTATGACTATCTGGTCATCAATGACAAGGTGGCCAACGCTGTCCATGAGATCGAGGCCATCCTGACCGCGGCGGAGTGCCGCGTGAACAGCCGCAGCCGGATGCTGGCCCAGTTTGCCTGAGTCCGGAAGAAACTGAACTGACAAGAAAAGGAGTTTTGCTGTTATGATGTTATATCCTGCCATGAGAGATCTGCTGAAGAAGATCCCCAGCCGCTATCAGATGGTGAATATGGTGGCCCACCGGGCCCGTGAGATCTCCGCCGAGGCGGAGATGGCCGGGGAGCCTCTGGACGACAAGCCGGTGAGCATCGCCATCCGCGAGGTGGCGGAGGGCAAGCTGGACGAGCAGATCGAGCAGATCCAGCAGACCCAGGCGTGAGGTCCTGAGCCGCTGAGAGGGGGGACGGAGCATGGTGGCCAAGGTAGCGGTGGCCCGGGCGGTCTACGCCATCGATAAGCCATACGACTATCTGGTCCCCGGGGAACTGGAGCCCAGGCTCCGGCCCGGGATGCGGGTGCTGGTCCCCTTCGGATCGGGAAACCGGGGGTCAGACGGACTGGTGCTGGCCCTCCGGGAGGAAGCGGACGGAGCGGAGGGACTCAAGCCCATCACCGCCGCCCTGGACCCGGAGCCGGTGCTGGACGGGACGGCCATCCAGCTGGCCCTCTGGATGCGGGAGCGGTATTTCTGCACCGTCTATGACGCGGTGAAGGCCATGCTCCCCGCGGGGCTGTATTTCTCCCTCCGGGACTGGATCGTCCTGAAAAAGGGGATGGACCGCACGGCGGTTTATGAGGCGGCGGAGGGCTCTGCCCCTGCCCGGCAGCTGGCTGAGTTGCTGCTGGCCCTGGGCGGCCGGGGGGATATGGAGCAGATCCGCGCCGCATTCGGACCGAAGGACCCGGAGCCCGCCATCCGGCGTTTGCTGGAGCGGGGGGCGGCGGAGCGGGTGACCAGTGCCCAGCGGGGCGTGGGCGATAAGGTGGAAAAATTGGCGGTGCTGGCTATGCCGGCGGAGGAGGCCATGGCTCTGGTCACCCCCCGGCGCAGGACGGCGCCGCTTCGCTTTTCCGTTACTGAGCTGTTGTGCCAGCTGGGCTCCGCCTCCGCCAAGGAGCTGTGCTACTTCACCGGGGCCTCAATGCAGACCCTGCGCTCCCTGGAGAAGAGCGGGGTGCTCACCCTGGAGCGGCAGGAGGTGTTCCGCCGGGTCCCCTTGGATGATGTGGAACCGGCAGGGCCCATCTGCCTCAACGAGGAGCAGGAACGGGCCTTCCGGGGGCTGGATGACATGAGCCGCGCCGGGGCGGGGGCCGCACTGCTGTACGGCGTCACCGGCAGCGGAAAGACCCAGGTGTACCTCCGCCTGATCCAGGAGACGCTGGAACGGGGCCGGACCGCCCTGGTGCTGGTGCCGGAGATCGCCCTCACCCCCCAGCTGCTGCGGATCTTTGCCGCCCATTTCGGCGGGCAGATCGGCGTGCTCCACAGCTCCCTCCGGGCGGGGGAGCGCTACGACGAGTGGAAGCGCATCCGCAGGGGGGAGGCCCGGGTGGTCATCGGGACCCGGTCGGCGGTGTTCGCGCCGCTGGAGCGGCTGGGGCTGGTGATCCTGGACGAGGAGCAGGAGGCCAGCTATAAATCAGAGAACAACCCCCGCTACCACGCCCGGGACGTGGCCAAGTACCGCTGCGTCCAGAGCGGGGCCCTGCTGGTGATGGGGTCGGCCACCCCCTCGGTGGAGACCATGTACAGCGCCCAGACCGGGCGGTGTGGGCTGTTCACACTGAAGGAGCGCTTCAACCGCCGGGCCCTGCCCCAGGTGCAGGTGGTGGACATGAAGGAGGAGCTGCGGGCGGGAAACGGACGGGCCATCAGCCGCCCCCTTCAGCAGGCCCTGGAGGACACCCTGGTCCGGGGGGAGCAGGCCATCCTGTTCCTCAACCGCCGGGGGGCCAGCCGCATGGTGTCCTGTGGGGAGTGTGGAGCGGTGCCGGAGTGCCCCCGCTGTTCGGTCAAGCTGACCTACCATTCGGCCAACGGCCGGCTGATGTGCCACTACTGCGGCTACTCCCAGCCCCTGCCGCCCGCCTGCCCGGACTGCGGCGGAAAACTGAATTTCATTGGCGTGGGCACGCAGAAGGTCCAGGAGGAGCTGGAGACGCTTTTTCCCGGGACGCCGGTGCTGCGGATGGATACGGACACCGTCACCGCCGCCCGCTCCCACGAGGCCATCCTGGAGGAGTTCCGTCGGGGGAAGGCGCCCTTCCTGGTGGGGACCCAGATGGTGGCAAAAGGACTGGACTTTGAAAATGTGACCCTGGTCGGGGTGGTGCTGGCCGACCAATCCCTGTTTGTGGATGACTTCCGGGCGGGGGAGCGCACCTTTTCCCTGCTGACCCAGGTGGTGGGCCGGGCGGGCCGGGGAGAAAAGGCCGGCCGGGCCCTGATTCAGACCTTTACGCCGGAGCACGATGTGCTCCGCTTCTCCGCCCGGCAGGACTATGACAGCTTTTACCACACAGAGATCCAGCTGCGGCGGCTGCGCCGGGAGCCGCCCTTCCTGGATGTATTCCTCATCATGGCCTCCGGCCTGAATGAGGGGGCGGTGCTGCGGGCCAGTGTCCGCTTCCGCCAGGCGCTGGAGAGGGCGCTGGGACAGCTGGACCAGGAGTGGCAGCTGCTGGGGCCCGCCCCGGCGGCGGTGGCCAGGATCAACGACCGCTACCGCTACCGGCTGACCCTGACGGCCCAAAACAGCCGGGCCCTGCGGCAGCTGCTGGCCGCCCTGCTCCGGGCGGCCCACCAGGACCGGGAGAACCGGGGCGTGTCCCTGTATGCGGATCTGAACCCCTATTGATGGGGAAAGGCAAGAGCAAAAAGAGAACCAGGACGAAGGAGGACGCAATATGTCGATTCGAGAGATTTTGAAGGATGGAGAGCCTGCCCTGAGCAAGGTCTGCCATCCTGTGACCCAGTTTGACCAGAAGCTGTGGGACCTGCTGGACGACTTGAAGGAGACGCTGGCCCAGGCCAACGGGGTGGGGCTGGCGGCACCCCAGGTGGGGATCCTGCGCCGGGCGGTGATCGTGATGGACGAGAACTTTGAACCCATGGAGCTGGTCAACCCGGAGATCCTCGCCCAGGAGGGGGAGCAGAACGGCCTGGAGGGCTGTCTGTCCGTCCCCGGCCTGTGGGGCTATGTCAAGCGCCCGGAGTGGGTGAAGGTGCGGGCCTTCGACCGGAACGGGAACGCCTTCGAGGTAGAGGGGACTGGCCTGACGGCCCGGTGCTTCTGCCACGAGCTGGCCCACCTGGACGGCCACCTGTATACTGAGCTGACCGACCGGCTGTATGACAGCGACGAGCTGGACGAGCTGATGGAGGAAAACGAGAAATGAGGATCGTTTTTATGGGCACGCCCCAGTTTGCCGTGCCCTCCCTCAAGGCGCTGATCGAGGCCGGCCACGAGGTGTGCGGTGTGTTCAGCCAGCCGGACAAGCCGGTGGGCCGGCACCAGAACAAGCTCAAGCCCACTCCGGTGAAGGAGTGCGCCCTGAGCTATCAGGCCGCGGGCCGTGACATCCCGGTCTATCAGCCGGAGAAGCTGCGGGACGGGACGGCGCTGGCTATTCTGAAGGAGCTGGCCCCTGAGCTGATCGTGGTGGCCGCCTATGGCCGGATCCTGCCGGATGACATTCTGGCCCTGCCTCCCAAGGGGTGTATCAATGTCCACTCCTCACTGCTGCCCAAGTACCGGGGGGCGGCCCCTATCAACTGGGCCATCCTCAACGGGGAGAAGGAGACCGGCGTGACCATCATGCACATGGCGGCGGAGCTGGACGCGGGGGACATCATCCTCCAGACGGCCACTCCCATCCACCCGGAGGAGGACGCGGAGATGCTCTATGGCCGGCTGGCAGAGCTGGGCGGCCCGCTTCTGGTGGAGGCGGTGGCCCAGATCGAGGCCGGGACCGCCGCCCGGACCCCCCAGGATCCAAATGGGGTGTCCTTTGCCCCCATGCTGTCCAAGGAGCTGTCCCCGGTGGACTGGAGCCGGAGCGCCCAGGAGATCCACGACCAGATCCGGGGCCTGATGGCCTGGCCCAGGGCGTCCACCGATGTGCTGGGCGGCGAGGCGGTAAAGCTGTACCGCTCCCAGGTGCTGGAGGAGAAGCGCTCCGGGACCGCAGGCACAGTGCTGGGCGGCGGAAAGGCTGGCATTGATGTGCTGTGCGGAGATGGCAAGGTGCTTCGCATTACAGAGCTTCAGGCGCCTGGATCCCGGCGGATGTCTGCCGCCGATTATCTCCGGGGGCACCCGCTGGGGAGTTAGGAATTAGGAGTTAGGAATTAGGAGTTAGGAATTAGGAATTGGGGCTCTGCGGGGGCGGAAGCTGCTCCGGCGGAGAAGAGATGTGTGAGTTGTTAAGAGGAGGAGAACAGGATGGATGCACGGGAGGCGGCGCTGCTGACCCTGAACACCTGCGAGCGGCAGGGGGGCTGGTCGGATGGCGCGCTGAAAAAGCAGCTGGCGGCGGCCGGGCTGGACGGCCGGGACGCGGCGCTGGCGACCCAGCTGTGCTTCGGGGTGCTCCAGAACAAGCTGCTTCTGGACTTTTATCTTGGAAAATTTTCCAATATCCCCTTGAAGCGGATGGAGGGCAAGGTGGTCCAGGCCCTGCGGCTGGGGGCCTATCAGATGCTGTTCCTCACCCGGATCCCCCACAGTGCGGCGGTGGACCGCTCGGTGGCCCTCACCCGGGCCCACTGCAAAAATCCCCGGGCCCCGGGGATGGTGAACGCCATCCTGCGGAGCCTGGAGCGCAGTTTGGACCAGCTGCCCACCATTCCACAGGAGGATCCGGCGTCCTACTACGGCACCTTGTACAGCCACCCGGCGTGGCTGGTACAGGAGCTGCTGGACGAGCTGGGCTCAGAGGGGGCGGCGGCGTTCTTCCAGGCCAACAACAGCCAGCCCCCCATGACCGCCATGGTGAACACCGTCCGGGCGGGGGCGGAGGAGGTGGCCGCCTCCCTGGAGGCCCAGGGTGTGGAGGTGCGGCCCCACCCCTGGCTGGAGAACTGCCTGATCCTCTCCCGCAGCGGCAGCGTGGAGGAGCTGGAGGCCTTCCAGAGGGGGCTGTTTTACATCCAGGACCCGGCCTCCCGGCTGGCAGTGCTGGCCTCCGGCGCGGCGGCGGGGATGCGGGTGCTGGATGTGTGCGCCGCCCCCGGAGGCAAGTCCTTTGCCGCCGCCATTCAGATGGAGGACCGGGGCGAGGTGGTGTCCTGCGACCTCCATCCCCACAAAAAGACCCTGATCCACCGTGGGGCGGAGCGGCTGGGCCTGTCCTGTGTCCAGGCGTTCACCGCCGACGGCAAGGTCCGCCGGACGGAGTGGGAGGGGGCCTTCGACCTGGTGCTGGTGGACGCGCCCTGCTCCGGGCTGGGGGTGATCCGGAAAAAGCCGGATATCCGCTATAAGGACCCGGAGCCGCTGGCCTCCCTGCCGGCGGTCCAGAGCGCCATTCTGGACAATGCCTGCGCCTATGTGAAGCCGGGCGGGGTGCTGCTCTACTCCACCTGTACCATCCTCCGCCGGGAGAACCAGGCGGTCACCGACCGCTTTTTGGAGGAGCATCCGGAGTTTGTCCGGGAGGGCTTCTCTCTCCCCGGACCGGCGGGGGAGGTCCCGGAGGGACAGCTCACCCTGTGGCCCCAGGTCCACGGGACGGACGGATTTTACCTGTGCAGACTGCGGAAGGAGGGGTGACCGGTGACCGACATCAAATCCATGACTCTGGAGGAGCTGACCGCCTGGCTGAAGGAGCAGGGGGAGCCCGCCTTCCGGGCCAAGCAGATCTTCCACTGGCTGTACCGGGGCGTCTCCTCCTTTGACGAGATGACCGACCTGTCCAAGGCGCTGCGGGAGAAGCTGTCCTCCCTGGCCTTCCTGACGCCTCCCCAGGTGGCCAGAAAGCAGGTGTCCCGGCTGGACGGCACCATCAAATACCTGTGGGAGCTGTCCGACGGCAACTGTGTGGAGTCAGTGCTCATGCGCTATCAGCACGGGAATACCGTGTGTATCTCCTGCCAGGTGGGCTGCCGCATGGGCTGCGCCTTCTGCGCCTCCACCCTGGCGGGAAAGGTGCGGAACCTGACGCCGGCGGAGATGATCGACCAGGTGCTGTTCACCCAGCTGGACAGCGGGGCCCCCATCTCCAACATCGTGCTCATGGGGATCGGGGAGCCGCTGGACAATTTTGAGACGGTGATGAAGTTCCTCACCCTGGTGAACCACCCGGAGGGGCTGAACATCGGGATGCGGCACATCTCGCTGTCCACCTGCGGCCTGACGGAACAAATTGACAAGCTGGCCCAGTATGGGTTACAATTAACACTATCTGTTTCCCTCCACGCCCCGGATGACGAGACCCGGTCCAGGATCATGCCGGTCAACCGCTCAGTGGGGGTGGAGAAGCTGATGGACGCCTGCCGCCGGTATTTTCAGACCACCGGGCGGCGGATCTCCTATGAATACGCCATGATCGACGGGGTGAACGACTCGGACCGGCAGGCGGACCTGCTGGCCGGCCTGCTGAAGGGGATGCCGGGCCATGTGAACCTGATCCCCCTCAACGACGTGGAAGAGAGCCCCCTGAAGCCCAGCCGCCGGGTGGCGGCCTTCCAGAAGCGCCTGGAGCGCCACGGGGTCACCGTGACCGTCCGGCGCCGGCTGGGGAGCGACATCGACGCCTCCTGCGGCCAGCTGCGGCGGAAGGCGATGCAGGAGACAGAGCCCCGCCGGGAGCGGACCGGGGGAGACAGCCGGAGGACCGGCGGGAAAGAGGACGAACTGCCATGAATGTTTGGGGAATCACCGACCGGGGCGTGATCCGGGAGCAGAATCAAGACGCCTTTGCCCATCAGGTGCTGCCTGACGGGCGGGTGCTGGCCTTGGTCTGCGACGGGATGGGCGGCGCCCGGGCGGGCAATGTCGCCAGTACGATGGCGGTGGATATTATCATGGACGAGTTCCTGGCGGAGGAGGAGGGGGCGCGCACCCTGGACAGCCTGAAGGCGGCAGCCGCCTTGGCCAACCGCCGGATCTTTCAGCGGGCCGCCGGGGAGGAGAGCTGCGCCGGGATGGGAACCACGCTGGTGGCCGCCCTGGCCGATGGGGAGGAGGCCCTGATCCTCAATGAGGGGGACAGCAGAGCCTACCACCTGTCGGAGGAGGGCGGCATCGTCCGGGTGACCCGGGACCACTCCCTGGTGGAGGACCTGGTCCAGAGGGGAGAGCTCACCCGGGAGCAGGCCCGCACCCATCCCCATAAAAACCTGATCACCCGGGCCCTGGGGGCCGAGCCGGAGCTGCGGGCCGATGTGTTCCGCCAGCCGCTGGCGGCGGGGGACTATCTGCTGCTGTGCAGCGATGGGCTGAGCAATGTGGTGTCGGAGCAGGAGCTGCTCTATGAGGTGGTCCACGGAGGCGAGGCGTGTACCTGCTGCCGCCGCCTGCTGGAGATCGCCCTGCACCGGGGCGCGCCGGACAACGTGACGGCCGTCCTGATCCAGTGCTGAGCCTCCGCGCCGCGCCGGACCGGCCGGTCCGAGCCAACCTGTATGGAAAGGAGAAAATTTACCATGGATCAGTACATTGGTAAATTACTCGACAACCGATACGAGATCCTGGAGCTGATCGGCGTGGGCGGGATGGCCCGGGTGTACAAGGCCCGCTGCCACCGGCTCAACCGCCTGGTGGCGGTGAAGATCCTGCGGGACGACCTGGTCCAGGATGCGGAGCTGCGCCGCCGCTTCCACGACGAGTCTCAGGCTGTGGCCATGCTGTCCCACCCCAATATCGTGGCGGTGTACGACGTGAGCCGCTCCTCCGACTTTGAGTACATCGTGATGGAGCTGATCGACGGGATCACCCTGAAGCAGTATATGCAGAAAAAGGGAAATAAGCTGAACTGGCGGGAGGCCCTCCACTTCATCACCCAGATCGTCAAGGCGCTGGGCCACGCCCACAGCCGGGGGATCATCCACCGGGACATCAAGCCCCACAACATTATGGTCCTCCGGGACGGCAGTGTGAAGGTGGCCGACTTCGGCATCGCCCGGGTGGCCTCCGGGGGGCACAGCACCCTGACCCAGGAGGCCCTGGGCTCGGTGCACTACATCTCGCCGGAGCAGGCCCGGGGCAGTCACATCGACGCCCGTTCCGACCTGTATTCCGCCGGCGTGGTCCTGTATGAGATGATCACAGGACGCCTGCCCTTTGAGGGGGACACCCCGGTCTCGGTAGCCATCCAGCATATCAACTCCATCCCGCTCTCCCCCCGGGAGATCGACCCCTCCATCCCGGAGGCGCTGGAGGCCATTACCATGCGGGCCATGGTCCCCAATCCGGACAACCGCTACCCCTCCGCCGACGCCATGCTGGCCGACCTGGAGGAGTTTCGGAAAAACCCCAACATCAATTTGGACCATGGCCCCGGCGACCTGCCGGGAGACTTTTTGGACGATGGAGAGCGCACTCAGATCCTCAACACCGCCCAGGTGAACGCTGTCCGGACCGGCGGACGGCGGGAGCTGGACCACAGCAGTGCCGGGCGTTCCCGCGGGACCTCCTCCGGCCGCCGTTGGGAGGAGGATGAGGAGGTGGAGGAGGAACCCCGCCGCCGGCCCAACTGGCCCATCATTGGCGCGGTGGCCGCCATCCTGATCTTTGTCGGGGCGCTGATGTTCATTTTGTTCTCCTCGCTCTTTTCCGACACGCTGGGTCCGAACCAGAACTCCATCCGGGTACCCTCGGTGGTGGGCATGATGTTTGACCAGGCCAAGAACGATCAGGAGCTGCTTGGGGAATTTACCCTGGAGCAGGCCGGGGAGGCGGTGAGTGAAAAGCCCGCCGGCACCATCCTGGACCAGGATCCCGGGGCAAACAGCCTGGTGAGCAGCAGCGGGACCATCCGGGTCACGGTCAGCTCCGGACCTGCGGACGAGGTGCTGATGCCCGATCTGACCAATGTGCCTCTCCAGAGCGCCCTGTCCCAGCTGAACGGATTGGGAGAGTTTGACATCGACTTCACCTCCCGTACCGACTATGATGACCACATCCCCAAGGACTCTGTGATCTCCACCATCCCCGCTAAGGATCAGCCCCTCACCGAGGGGACCAAGATCTACCTCACCATCAGCCTGGGCAAGAAGGAGGAGACCGTCCCCATGATCGATCTGCGGGGGATGACCCAGGAGCAGGCGGAGAAGGCCATCGTGGGTCTTGGCCTGACGGTGGGCACCGTGGACCACTCCAGCAGTGATATGCCCGCCGGGCAGGTCTGGTTCCAGTCCGTGGAGCCCAAGGACGAGGTAGCCCCGGGGACCAAGGTGAATATCATCATCAGCACCGGTTCTGCCGGGGGAAGCCAACAGAACTCCAAGACGATCACCTTTAATCTGCCCGATTCGGGTGAGATCGTCAGCGTCCAGGTGATCGACAGCAGCGGTAATACGGTATGGGGTCCGGAGGAGAAGGACACCAACCTGGAGGTGGCGGTGGAGGTCACCGTGAGCGGCTCCGGGACGGAGGAGTTCACCCTCCTGGTGAACGGGAGCGCGTACAGCACCAAGACCGTGGACTTTGAGGCCGAATGATGGAGGGGATCATCCGAAAGGCCCTCAGCGGCTTCTACTATGTGGACGATGGGACCTCCCTCACTGCCTGCCGGGGGAGGGGGAAGCTCCGCCACGCCAAGGTCACGCCCCTGGTGGGGGACCGGGTGGAGTTCACTCCTCTGGACAACGGACAGGGGGCCATTGACGCCATCCTGCCCCGAAAAAACCAGTTTCAGCGTCCGGCGGTGGCTAACATCGACCAGCTGGTGATCGTGGCCTCCCAGGCCATCCCGGTGACCGACCCTTTCCTCATCGACCGGGTCATCGCCATCGCGGAGGGGAACCATTGTGAGAGCATTGTGTGCATCAACAAGTGCGACCTGGCCTCCGGCGGAGAGCTGGCCGCCATCTATGAACGGGCCGGCTTCCTGACCGTCCAGGTGAGCGCTGAGACGGGAGAGGGGCTGGACCGGCTCCGGGAACTGATCTCTGGAAAGGCATCTGCCTTTACAGGCAACTCCGGCGTTGGAAAATCCAGCATTTTGAACGCGCTGGAGCCCGGTGTCTCTCTGGAGACGGGGGATGTGAGTGAGAAGCTGGGCCGTGGGCGGCACACCACCCGTCATGTGGAGCTGATCCGCCTGTCCTGCGGGGCCATGGTAGCAGACACGCCGGGGTTTTCCTCCTTTGACACGGAGCGGATGGAGCTGTGCCGGAAGGAGGAGCTGGCCGGACGCTTTCGGGAGTTTGCCCCCTACCAGGACCGGTGCCAGTTTCAGGACTGCGCCCATGTCAAGGAGAAGGGCTGTGCCGTGCTGGCGGCGGTGAAGGCGGGGGAGATCCCCAAGAGCCGCCACGACAGCTATGTCCGCCTGTATGAGCAGGCCAAGCAGATCCCGGATTGGGAGCGGGACCAGCAGCGCAGGCAGAGTTAGGAATTAGGAGTTAGGAATTAGGAGTGCGCCTGCAGCGCGCGATTTGATATCAGTCCGGCGGAGCCGGACACAGCGCGTCAAAAGAGCCCTCCTGCCGGACAGCCCGCCCCTGCTTGGGTCGGGCTGTCTCAGGTTAAGGGAAAAGCCCGGCGGATGCCGGGCTTTTTGCCGTCTATATAGATCTGGATACCAGGTCGGTGAGCAGGTCCAGGTGGTCGGACAGCTTCTCCACCCCGGCGTACAGGTATACCGCCACCCGGCCGCCCCGGCCCACCGCCGCCATCTGCCAGGTTTTCTTTTCTGCAGTGGCCAGGATGACAAAGTCGGTGCCCGGCCAGTCCACCTCCTCATAGCTCCAGTACAGGTTGACCAGGCGGTAGCTGTCCAGCTGGGCCCGCGCCACCGGCCGGGCTAAAATTGGGAGGGTGTGGAAATAGGTCATGTCCAGGCTGGGGGAGTAGGTGTACTCGCCCCCGTGGGGATCGGGGGAAAAGGTGGACGGCTTTCGCCCCGGCTGGAGGGCGTCCAGATCCTGGCTGACCTCGTACCACACCGGGGCCAGCAGGGAGCAGGACCGGCGGGCCACATTTTCGCTGTTCAGCCCAGAGTTGTTCCGGTATATGGTTTCATAGGGGCCCAGGGGGACCTGCTCCAGATCGTACAGGGAGATGTATGGGGATGAGAACTCCGCCACCGGCCTGGTGGTCAGCCGGCCATCCCCAAATTGGAGGTACAGGACCAGCGGTACCAGAACAGGGGACAATATCAGCGCGGCGATGTTCTCCCGGACGATCCTTCTGCTGGGTCCCGGTGACGGGGGCGGCGGAAGCCCCTCCTTCAGAGCGTTGTAGGTGGCGAACAGGGTCTTGCGGTCCCGGCGGTCGATGGGGAGGGAGTAGAAGCATAGACCGGTCAGAAAGAACAGCAGAACCGGATTAAAGAGTTGGAGCAGGATCAGGGGCAGGCGGACGAAATGGTCCGGCTGTACATCGTATGAATGGCCCAGGAACAGGACGGCCAGGAACAGGACACCAAGCAGGCTCCACAGCACAATCTTCCGTCTGCGGTAGGAGCAAAGGTCCTTGACCAGCCGGTCCAGGGACAGCTCCTGGCTCTGATAGTCAGAAAACAGCTCAGGGGCCTGTGGGTCCGTGGTATAGAACAGGAAATAGGCCCGGCCCACCCGGAAGGCATACTCCCACCCGGCCTGCCGGTACAGCTCCAGCTTTTCCTCTGTGGGCTCCAGCCCCTCGCCGACCCGGTTGGCGAAGGGGTCCAGCCGGAAGCGGGTGCCGGGGAGGCCCCGGTCCTCGAAAACGGCCCAGGAGCCCAGGCTGGTGGGAAACAGACCCTGGCTGGCCTGCTCCTCCAGCCAGCCCTCCAGCCCGGGGATATCGTACAGAGAGACGGGGATGATTTTTCGGATCATTGACATAAAATTCACTCCCAACCGGTTATATTTCAGGTGACAAGCGGACATTCAGGATGGAGCGTTTCAGGGGTCCAGCTGGTTCAGGAACAGCGCCAGACATTCCGCCTGGTCTGGGACGCCCCGGCAGAGCAGGCGAAAGACCTGACAGCCCCTGCGGCCCAGATAGATGTGGTTGGGGGGATCGTCGTCGTATTGCAGGACCGTGTATTCCAGGCTGTCCAGGCCGGGGCGGTCCGCTGCCTGGAGGGGCTGGCGGACGGTGAGGACGGTGGGGTGGGTGAACTGCTCCTGGTTTTTTCGGAACCGCTCCGGCTCGTGAGCCTCCTCCGCCCGCAGGGAGGAAAACAGCCATTCCGCCGCCCAGTCTGTCCGGGTGCGGTAGAAGTCCACAGCGACGATGGACTCGCCGGTGTATCCATCGGAGCGAACCTCACCGGAGCTCCACCAGTCATACTGCTGCGGACACAGGAGGGAGGCGGTCCTGGTGTCGTGCCGGGTCATCATCTGGGGGGTGTCCAGGGTGATGTCTGCCTCCCCGTGGAAGGCCTGCTCCAGGGTGACATGGGGGAAGGTCCACTCCTCCGGGCCGGACAGCCTGTGGACGGACCGGGCGCTGCCCACAGCCACCAGAACGGGAAGGATCAGGCACAGGGCGGTGGCGCACCAGTTCAGCACCACAATGGGGGCCCGGTCCCGGCGGCCCTCCATCAGAGGGACGCCGTCGGCCAGCTGCCGCCGCATCTGCTTGAAATGCTTCAAAATATGTGCCTTGGGTGACAGAGAGAGAATGACCCAGTAGGGTACCAGGACCAGAGGTGTGAGAAAAAGCCCGGTTTCCAACACCGCGTACTGCCCCAGCATCCAGGGCTGGGTGATGAGCTTGACCAGTATGGGTCGGAAGCAGAAGAGAAGCCACAGCGCCAGGAAGAGACGGCTGCGCCGGGTGCGGCGGATCAGAGGGGTGAGGGTCTCGCTCTGAGTCACCGGGTCGGTGTGGAGGGGCGGGGCGTCCGCACGCTCCGTCCGGTAGACATAATACAGGTTACGGAGGGTGGTCACATAGGTCCAGCCCGCCTCCTGATAGGCGGCGTTGCGTTCCCGGTCGATGTCCGCCACGCCGGTGATCTCCAGCCCGAAGCGGACGCCGGGGACCGGCTCTCCCCGGCGGAACCGGGCGGTGTCGTGGTTCAGCTTCACCAGGTGGAGCCCCTGAGCCGCCATGTCGGACAGCCAGTGCTCCAGTCCGGCCATGTCGAAGGGCTCCACGGGGATGATCTTCCGAATCAGCGTTTCTCTCTGTTTCACGGGGATGACCTCCTTTCAGCGGTCAAAGGGAGTCCAGCATTTGGGCGAACCGGGGGAGAAACTGGGTCAGGTCCTTGGAGCCCTCGTACTCCACCCGCATGACGAGGCCGCCTTTCCGAAGGACAAGATAGCAGAAGCCTGGATCTTGCTCGTTTTGATTGTACCAGATCTCCTCCAACCCGTGGGCGGGTTCCAGAGCCTGATAGTTCTCATGTCCGCCCCAGGAGCGCCACTCCCAGGCCCGCCACTCCGCCACGGCGGGGAGCAGATAGCGGGTGATGTTAATCTCCAGATGGGGGATGTCAGCCAGGGAGCTGCCGGAGCCAAAGACCCGGTTGGACTCCCACTGCTGGTAGTACCAGCTCTCCGGGGTGAGGGGGCTGTCGCCGTGGGAGATGTAGTCCATGTTGTACATGGTATCTCCAGTGGGCCGGAACTCCGGCCCTTCGATCTCAGCCATGGTGACAAAGCCGGAGCCGGCCAGATCATAGGAGAAATAGCCGTTGGTGAAGCAGAGAAGGGTAAACTCTGCCGCTACCAGCACGAGAGGGAGAACGGCGAGGTCGGAGAGTACGCCGGCCAGCCTGCTGGCCGGTGCAGCGGCAGTGGGAAGAGCGTGCCGGATCTGCCGCCGGAACTGCCACAGGGAGAACAGGCCAAGCAGATAGGAGAGGTCGGTCAGTCCCATGCCCAGCAGGGCCAGAAGCCAAGGCAAAAACCCGTCTGCCAGAAGCTCTGCCCAATAGATTCGTACAGGCCGATGATCTCCGGATCGTCCTCGACGATTTTGGCCCGGGCGGGCTCCAAATGAATGCGGAGGGAGGCAGGTTCTGCCGGGAGGAACAGGGTAAAGGGCCCAAGCGTCATAGAAAACTGCATCCCACGGGCGGCCATGCGCTGGAGCCAGCGCTCCAGGCCGGGGATGTCATAGCCGCTCACCGGAGGAAATCGAACTGCGGTATGCTGCTTCATATCGGGCGGACCTCCTTATGGTTCGCCTGTTTGTGTGAGCATTTGGGCGATCTGCGGGAACCACTGGGACAGGTCCCGGCTGCCCTCGTAGGAGAGGAGCAGGGCACGCCTGTCCTTCTGAGCCAGAATCTCCCAATGGATCCCGTCCCTGCGGAAGCGGAAGGCCTCTGCCCCCGGGACGGCGGCGCTTTGGAAGGGAAGGGAGGCGGGGAGTTGACTGTAATAGCCGTCTTCGCTCAGGACGGCCTGTTCCAGCTCCTCCAGCAGGCTTTGGGCGGAGCGGGCAGTCGGGTCGATAAAATAATGGACCTCCATGGAGGCGCGGCCCCGTGCCCCGGAACCGCTCTGGTCGATGAAATACCGGGTTCGGACGAGGGAGCGGTCAATATCCACATCATTACAGGTGACCGTATGGAACGCGGAGGAAGGGGGCAGGGGAGTGGCATCCGGCCAGCCATGAGGGCTGACTGTCCGGTTTTCGTCGGGCGTCCAGCCGTCCCCGCCCTCCACCTCGGCCAGGGTGAGCAGAGAAAAGTCCGGGTCCCAGTTGGTCAGCGGCAGATCGGAGTGGGAGAAGCCCAGTGTGACGCTGAGAGAGAAAATGGCCAGGAGGAACAGGAGCGCACTGGAGCAGCCCAGCAGAAGCTGAAACCGGTGCAGGGAGACAGAGAGAGGGATGGGAGTGCGGAGCCCCTGACTGAAACGCCGCCGGAAGGTCAGCAGCATGATCAGATCGGTTCCGCTGGAGAGAAACAGGAGGAGGCAGCAGACGCACAGGAAAAGCCAGGGGGTGGCCAAGCCACTGCGGTAGACCGGTCCGAGCCCCAGCCTCAAATGGCAAAAGTCGAGGGCAAGAAGTAGGGAGAAACCGGAGCTCAGCAGAGCTATGACGCCCCGGCGGATGGGGGTGCGCAGGGCATAGATCAGGCTGTCGGTGTCGGTGAAGGGCTCCGGTGCGGCGGGATCGTCGTGAAAAAAGATGTGGAAACAGATGGAGCCTCTGCTGGTGCATACCACATACTGCCAGCCCTGGGCGGCGTACAGCTCCAGCAGTTCCTCAGAGGGCGCAGTATTTCCGTATGTGGCGGGACACAGGCGGTAGCGGCGGCCGGTCCGGGGCGTTCCCCGGCGAAAGCGGAAAGATTGGGTGGAGAAGCTGGCCTGCCGCTCCAGAAACAGACCCCGGGCGGCCATGCCGGACAGCCAGCGTTCCATGCCCGGAAGATCCAGGACGCTGACCGGCGCTCTTTTTGTCACAAGGTCTCTCTGCTGTTTCATAAAACGCTCCTTTCTGAATCATCCGGCGCTTCCGCCGGGTCAGATCTCCTCTTCCGCGTCGTTCAGACAGGCCCTCAGCCGGTCCAGCTCCTCCTGAAAGACGGCCCGGCCCTTTCCGGTGAGGCGGTAGGTCCGCTTCCGGCCGTCCACCTCAGTCTCCTGGATCAGCTCCTCCTCCTGGAATTTGCCCAGCAGGGTATACAGTGTGCCGGGCCCAAGCCGGACCCGGTCCCGCGTCTTGCGGGCGACAAATTCTGTGATCTCCGTGCCGCACATATCCCGCTTCAAAAAGGACATGAGGACATAGAACATCGGTTCAGTCAGCGGACCGCGGTCCTTGCCTCCCACCGGAACACCTCCTTGCAATATCGTATCGCGATATTATCTGTTCCCATTATAATATCGAGGCACGATATTGTCAAGAATTGGGTTGAAGGATGGGAAAATTCTGTGGAACAGGACAACGGATTCTGACTGGTTTCGTTGGCCGGGGGCCCTATAATGGGGACAGGCAAACGGGCTGCGGCCCGGAGATGGAGAGGAGGGGCCGGGGGTGACAGTCATCTATGTGGACACGCTGTTTCTGCTCAACACGATGGTGGACTACCTGCTGCTGCTGGCCTCGGCCCGGCTGGCGGGGGAGCCCCTGGCCCGGCTGCGCTTCGCCCTGGGGGCTGTCCTGGGCGGATTGTACGCGGTGGCCATCTTTCTGCCGGGGATGGGCTTTCTGGCCCGGCCCCTGTGCCGGGGGGCGGCGGCGGTGCTGATGGTGCTGCTGGCCTTCTGGCGGAGCAGAAGGCTGCTGCGCCAGGTGCTGATTTTCCTGGCCCTGGCCTGCGCCTTTGGGGGCGGGGTGCTGGCGGTGGAGCTGCTGGGGGGACAGAGGCTGGCCCTGGGGGGCGGCGTGCTGTACTCCGGAATGGATCTGAAGATCGTACTGCTGTCGGCGGCAGGCTGCTATGGCCTGCTGACCCTGGTATTTCGGGGGATCGGGCGGCACGGCGGCCCCTCCGGGGAGCTGACCCGGGTGCGCCTGACCCTGGGGGAGCGGCAGGTGGAGCTCACCGGCCTGGTGGATACGGGCAACACACTCACCGATCCGGCCACCGGCCGGCCTGTGCTGGTGGCGGAGGCGGACAGCCTGGAGGAGCTGCTTCCACCGGGGCTCCGGCCCGGTCCGGCAGAGCTGCGGGACCCGGCGGGGGTGCTGGAGCGGCTGGAGGACGGACCTTGGCGGCTGCGGTTCCGCCTGCTGCCCTACCGGGCAGTGGGGGTGGAGCGGGGGCTGCTGCTGGCGCTGCGGATGGACCGGGTGCAGGTGGGGGAGGAGGACAGGGGGCCTATGCTGGCCGCCCTGTCCCCCACGCCGGTGTCCGATGGAGGTGCTTACCGCGTGCTGGTGGGGGCGGAGTGACAGCAAAGTGAAAGGGGAATGGGGATGAAGATTTGGAGCGCGCTGGCGGAGCGCCTGGCCGGACTGCTGACCCGGCTGGGGCTGTGCTCCCCCGGCAAGGTGATGTACATCGGGGGGAGCGACACCCTGCCCACCCCGCTGCCAAAGGAGGAGGAGGCCGCGGCCATCGCCCGCCTGGAGCAGGGGGACGAGGAGGCCCGCAAGACGCTGATCGAGCACAATCTGCGCCTGGTGGTCTATATTGCCCGGCGGTTTGAGAATACGGGGATCAACATTGAGGACCTGATCTCCATCGGCACCATCGGCCTGATCAAGGCGGTGGGCACCTATCAGCCCGCCAGGAGCATCAAGCTGGCCACCTACGCCTCCCGGTGCATTGAGAACGAGATCCTGATGTACCTGCGCAAGACCTCTTCGCAAAAGACCGAGCTCTCCTTCGACGAGCCGCTGAATACCGACTGGGACGGCAATGAGCTGCTTCTGTCCGACATCCTAGGCACGGAGAGCGACCTGGTCATGCGGCCCATCGAGGCCGATGTGGACCGGCAGCTGCTGCACCGGGCCATGGACAGCCTGGAGCCCCGGGAGCGGAAGATCATCACGCTGCGCTTTGGGCTGGATGGGCGGGAGGAGCGCACCCAGAAGGAGGTGGCGGATGTGATGGGGATCTCCCAGTCCTACATCTCCCGCCTGGAGAAGCGGATCATCGCACGGCTGAAAAAGGAGATGCTGCGCATGATGTGACCGGAGGGACCCGTGAAAACGGGCCCTCCGCGATTTTTTTTGGATTTTCCCATTGGAGGATTTGACATCCCGGTCCACATCGGGTAAACTGTATTCCGTTCCATAGGACCATTTTTTTCGGGAACGGAGGATGCGCATGAAGCGGAATGTCAAGGTTTCCACCGCGGTGATCCGCCGTCTGCCCCGTTACTACCGCCATCTCTCAGAGCTTCAGCGCAAGGGGATCGTGCGGATCTCCTCCAGCGCCCTGGGGAAATCCATCGGGCTGACTGCGTCGCAGATCCGCCAGGACCTGTTCTGCTTCGGCGGCTTCGGGCAGCAGGGGTACGGGTATAAGGTGGACGTGCTCAAAGAGCAGATCGGCGAGATCCTGGGGATCAACCGGGGACACACCATCGTCGTGCTGGGGGCGGGCAACCTGGGCCGGGCCCTCATTGAGAATTTCAAATTTTCCAACAACGGCTTTCAGCTCCTGGCCGCCTTTGATGTGCAGGAGGGGACGGTGGGCACCCAGATCGCCGGCGTCCCCGTCTATCACGCAGATACTTTGGAGGCCTTCCTGGCGGAGCACCCCACCAGCGTGGGGCTGCTCACAGTGCCCAAGTCTGCCGCCCAGGTGATGGGCGAGCGGCTGGTGGCCGCCGGCGTCCAGGGGATCTGGAACTTTACCAACTATGAGGTCTCCTTCCCGGGGGCGGATGTGGTGGTGGAGAGCGTCCACTTCTCCGACAGCCTGCTGGCCCTCAGCTATATGATCTCCCAGCGGGAGGACGGAGAGGACGGGGAGGAACAGACATGAGACGGAAAACAGCAAGACTGCTGCTCAGCGGCGGCATCCTGGCGGCGGTCCTCAGCGGCGGGGCCCTGGCCCTCAGCGGCGGGGACAGCCTGATCTCCCTGCGTGAGCTGAATGAGATCTTCCTGCCCAAGGCCCAGACCCAGATGGAGGAGCGGATGAACAGCGCCCTCCAGTCCACCTATGACCAGGCTCTGGCGCAGAGTCAGGGGGAGAGCGGCGGGGGCGGCGGCCTGTACAGCGCCGACCTGCGCAGCCGCACCTTCCACCAGGGGGATACTCTGACCCTGCCCGCCGGCTCCGGAGTGCTGGCCCTGGCCGGAACGGGAGAGGTGGTCCACAGCGGTGCGTTCATCGACGTGACTGAGGGAGCGGAGGTCCCATCCGGGAGCAGGCTGACGCCGGGGCACCGCTATCTGGCGGGGGAGGACACCTCTGCTGTGCTCTCGGTGCGCTCTGGGGCGATGTACCTGGGGCTTCAGGGAAGCTACGGATATGAGCCGGGCGGAGGGGACCCAATGCCTTTTGTGGATGTGGCCCAGGGGGACTGGTTCCAGTCCGCGGTGGAGTATGTGTACGGGAACGGCCTGTTCTCCGGGATGAGCGCCGACCGCTTCAGTCCGGGGACCACCATGAACCGGGCCATGCTGGTGACGGTGTTTTACCGCCTGGCGGGCTCCCCGGAAGGGGAGCTGAACGCGGCCGACGCCTCCTTCACCGATGTGGCCGACGGAAGCTGGTACGCCCCCTTCGTGCGGTGGGGCTATGTCCAGGGGGTGACGGCCGGCATGGGGGATGGGAGTTTCGCCCCGGAGCAGAGCGTCACCCGGCAGCAGATCCTGGTGATGCTCCACAGCTTTGCCCGGCAGTATCTGAAGCTGACCCCCACCGGCACGGCGGACCTGTCCATCTATGGGGACGGAGGACAGGTGGCCGGCTGGGCCCGGGACGCAGTCTCCTGGGCAGTGTCGGCGGGGCTGATCGTTCCATCGGGTGAGGGGACTCTCCGGCCGGCGGATCCAGCCAGCCGGGCCGAGGTGGCAGCCATTCTGATGAAATTCAGCAGCCTCTATCTGTAACCCTTTCCCGCCTCTGACATAGGATAGTTTGAGCGCGGCGCAGCGCCGCCTCAAATCTTCATCTTCAGGGGGTACTTCAATATGGGGTGCTGCAATAACAGCTGGGGCGGCGGAGGCTGCCTGTGGATCATCGTGCTGATCATCATCCTCTGCTGCTGCTGTGGGAACAGCGGGGGCTGTGGGAATTCCTGTGGCTGCGGGAACGGCTGCGGCTGTGGAAATAACTGCGGCGGCTGCTGCTGACCGAGGTTCCGAAGCAAATTGAATCGATGCATGGGCGGCGCGCGCTCCGGGAGGGGCGCGCGCCCCTTTTTGTCTGCCTGTGCAGCCGGACAGCTGGAAGTTTCTGAGTGGAATTCCATGCAATCTCCGAAAAGAATGATTGCATTTTTATGAAAATCGGTGTATGATAAACACCAATGAACCGTTCCGTTTGGAACAGTTCCGGCAGCCGTAGGCCGGGAGAGGGGACAGGCTGTGCCTGTCTCCGCCTCCTGTGGAAGCCTTCGGCCGTCCGTCCCTGCGTGCGGACCGGCGTCCCTGCTTTCTGTTCAGGCTCAGAAGGGGGGCGGCGGGCTTTGTTGCGTCGTGCAGGCCCCATGCAGGCAGAAAAATTACCTTTGGAACGTCAAAGTTAGGGAGGGCTGAGAGAGAGCCGGGGACAGGAGTCCCGGAACGCAGCTGAAGGATCCGGGCGCGGGACGCCGAGGATGTTCCAGCTGTGCTCCGCGGGCGTCAGAGCGCCGGCAGAAAAAATGCGACTATTTCCCCAGCGATTGCAGTATAGGGAGGTTGAAATCCGAATGAGTAAATTTCTCAAACGCTCTGCGCAAGGCGCGGGAGTTCCTCACGAGAAGAGAACTTCCAACCTTGAGACGGTCGCGATGCCGCTTCCGTCCAAGATCGTCCTGTCCATGGGCCAGCACATCGGCGCTCCGGCGTCTCCGGCTGTGGCCAAGGGCGATCAGGTGTACGTAGGCACCATCGTCGGAAAGTCCGGGGGCTTCGTGTCCTCTGACATCCACTCCGGCGTCTCCGGTACGGTCTCTGAGATCACCACCATCACCGCCCCCAACGGCGCGACCCAGACCGCTGTGGTCATCGTGCCCGACGGCGAGCAGAAGGTGGACCCCGCCATTGCCCCCCCTGAGGTGACGGATTACAAGTCCTTTGTGGACGCCATCCGGGCCAGCGGCCTGGTGGGTCTGGGCGGCGCCGGCTTCCCCACGGCGGTGAAGCTGTCCCCCAAGAACCTGGACGAGATCGACACACTGCTCATCAACGGCGCCGAGTGTGAGCCCTATATCACCTCGGATAACCGCTGCTTCCTTGAGGATACCCACCATGTGCTGGGCGGCATCAAGGCAGTGATGAAGTATCTGAACATTCCCAAGTGCATCATCGGCATCGAGGGCAACAAGCCCGAGGCCATCGCCAAGATGAAGGCCGCCATCGACGCGCCCGGCATCGAGGTCAAGCAGCTGCCCTGCCGCTACCCTCAGGGCGCTGAGAAGGTGCTGATTGAGAATTGCACCGGCCGCGAGGTCCCGTTCCCCGGTCTGCCCTCCGATGTGGCCGTGATCGTGATGAACGTCACCTCCGTGGCCTTCGTCTCCAAGTATCTGGAGACCGGTATGCCCCTGACCACCAAGCGCCTGACGGTGGACGGGGACATCGTCAAAGAGCCCAAGAACGTGGAGGTCCTGATCGGCACCCCCATTCAGGAACTGCTGGACTTCTGCGGCGGTCTGACCGCCCAGCCGGGCAAGGTACTGTACGGCGGCCCCATGATGGGCACCTGTGTAGCCGACCTGTCCCAGCCCATCCTGAAAAACAACAACGCCGTCCTGGCCTTCTCTGAGAAACTGGCCCGCCTGCCGAAGAAGACCAACTGCATCCACTGCGGCCGGTGCGTCAACGCCTGTCCCCTGGGTCTGGCGGCCAAGGACATCGTGAAGGCGTACGACAACGGCAATGTGGAACTGCTCCAGGAGCTGAACGCCGACCTGTGCATGAGCTGCGGCACCTGCTCCTTCGTCTGCCCCGCCAAGCGGCCTCTGGCCCCCTCCATCGCCCTGGCGAAGATCATGATGAAGAATGGAGGTAAGAAGTGATGGACAATAAGTTGATCGTAACTGCCGCGCCCCATATCACCAGCGCGGACAGCACCCAAAAGATCATGCAGCGGGTCTGCATCGCTCTGGTGCCCACGCTGATCGCCTCCGTCATCATCTTCGGGATCAACTCCCTGATCCTGACCGCGGTGACTGTGGCGGCCTGTGTGATCTTTGAGTACCTGTACTGCAAGCTGGTGGGCCGCGAGGTGGCCATCAGCGACTTCTCCGCGGTGGTCACCGGTATGCTCCTGGCCTTCAACCTGCCGGCCACGCTGCCCTGGTGGATGGCCGTTGTGGGCGCCTTCATCGCCATCGTGATCGTCAAGCAGCTCTTCGGCGGCCTGGGCTATAACTTTGCCAACCCCGCCATCGTGGGCCGCATCGCCCTGGCCATGGGCTTTGCCAGCCGGATGTCTACTTACGGCTTCCCGGCGGACGCCACCTCCACCGCCACCCCGCTGGCCTCCTCTGAGGGCATCGACTATGTGACCCTGCTGCTGGGCAACCACGGCGGCGTCCTGGGCGAGACCTGCGCGCTGACCCTGCTGCTGGGCGGCCTGTACCTGATCGCCACCAAGGTCATCAGCCCCACCATCCCGGTCACCTATCTGGCCACTGTGGCGGTGCTCTCCCTGGTCTCCGGCCGGGACCCCATCTATCAGCTGCTCTCCGGCGGCCTGATGCTGGGCGCCTTCTTCATGGCCACTGACTATGTGACCTCTCCCACCACCACCAAGGGCAAGATCGTCTTTGGCCTGGGCCTGGGCGTCATTACCTGCGCCATTCGGTTCCTGGGCACGATGAACGAGGGCGTCTCCTTCGCCATCCTGCTGATGAACCTGCTGGTTCCCTACATTGAGATCCTGACCCGTCAGGACCGTCTGGGCATCGCCAAGACGAAGAAGAAGGAGGGCACCGCGAAATGAACAACTGGAATCGCATCTTTAAGCCTATTGTGGTCCTGGGCGTGATCTGCGTGATCGTGACGGGCGCGCTGGCCGCCACCAACGGCGTGACCGCCCCCATCATCCAGGCGGCCACCGAGGCGGCTGAGACCGCCGCCCGCACCGAGCTTCTGCCTGAGGCGGACAGCTTCACTGAGGTGAAGGACGTGGCGGTGGAGAACGTCTCCGGCATCTATACCGCCGACAACGGCGCCGGCGCGGTGATCACTGCCTCCGGCAAGGGCTACGGCGGCGACGTGGTCGTCATGGTGGCCTTCGGCCCCGACGACACCATCAAGCAGATCAAGGTCACGGAGCAGGCTGAGACCAAGGGCATCGGCAGCAACGTGGTCTCCAGCGAGGAGTACTGGGCGAATTACGCCGGTGTGTCCGCGGAGAAGGCGCTGGTCCTGAATCAGGACGTGAACGCCTATAGCGGCGCCACCATCTCCAGTAAGGCGGTGCTCAGCGCGGTCAACTCCGCCATCGACGCCTATAACCAGCTTCCTTGAAAGGCGGTGAGTCAAGATGAGTAGTAAGAATAGCAAGCTGAAGATCCTAACCAACGGTTTTCTGAATGAAAACCCTGTTCTGCGGCTGGTTCTGGGAACCTGCCCCACCCTGGCCACCTCTACCATGGCGTCCAACGGCATTGGTATGGGCCTGGCGGCCACCTTTGTGCTGCTGTGCTCCAACGTGGTCATCTCCGCCCTGAGAAAGGTCATTCCCGATCAGGTGCGTATCCCCTGTTACATCACGGTCATCGCCGGCTTCGTGTCTGTGGTGCAGATGCTGGTCAAGGCATTTGTGCCCGCTCTGGACGCGTCCCTGGGTGTGTACCTGCCCCTGATCGTGGTCAACTGCATCATCCTGGGCCGTGCGGAGATGTTTGCCTCCAAGAACGGCATCGTGGATTCCGCTCTGGACGGCATCGGCATGGGCATCGGATTTACCATCACCCTGACCATCATGGGCACCATCCGTGAGATCCTGGGCTCCGGCACCTGGATGGCCGGCCTGGGCGAGCTGATCCCCGCCCTGGGCAAGGACTTCGTGATCCAGGTCCTGCCTGAGTCCATCGATCCCTTCACCATTATGACCAGCGCCCCCGGCGGCTTCTTCGTGTTCGGCGTGATGATGGCTGCGGCCACCTGGCTGACCACCCGCCCCAAGAAGGCGAAGGCCGCCGCGCCCGCTGAGGCTGTGGAAGGAGGGAACGTATAATGGCAGTGCAGCTTGCATCCATTTTCTTCACCATGATCCTGGTGGATAACTATGTTCTGGTGAAGTTCCTGGGCATCTGCCCCTTCCTGGGCGTGTCCAAAAAGCTGGACAGCGCCGTTGGCATGTCCCTGGCCGTTACCTTCGTCATGGTGCTGGCCACCGCCGCCACCTGGCCCATCCAGATGTTCCTGCTGACTCCTCCTGGTTCTGAAGGAACCGCCAGGGATCTGGGCTACCTCCAGACCATCGTCTTTATCCTGATCATCGCCATCCTGGTCCAGCTGCTGGAGAACATCCTGAAGAAGTTCATCCCCACCCTGTACAAGTCCCTGGGCGTGTACCTTCCTCTGATCACCACCAACTGCACCATCCTGGGCGTGACCATCCTGAACATCGACAACGGCTACAACTTCATGGAGAGCATCGTCTGCGCCGCCGGCGCCGGTATCGGCTTCCTGGTCGCCATGGTGCTGTTCTCCGGCGTCCGCCGCAAGGTGGAGGAGGCCGTGACCCCCAAGTGCTTTGAGGGCCTGCCCATCACCCTGGTGTCCGCCGCGGTGACCTCCCTGTCCTTCATGGGCTTCGGCGGGATCATCGAGTCGATCTTCCACGTGTAATAGAGGAGGGGGAGAAGAAAATGAATCCGATTTTAATGGCCATCATTCTGGTGACCGTCATTGGTCTGATCGGCGCTGTGATTCTGGTGGCCGCCTCCATCTTCATGTATGTTCCGGTGGATGAGCGGGTGGAAAAGATCACCGGCGTCCTGGCCGGCGCCAACTGCGGCGCCTGCGGCTGTGCCGGCTGTGCCGACTATGCCAAGAGCATCGTTGAGGACGGGAACGCCATCAACAAGTGCACCCCCGGCGGCGCGAAGTCTGTGGCCGCCATCGCGGAGATCATGGGTGTGGAGGCCACTGCCTCCGAGCCCATGAAGGCCGTTGTGACCTGCTCCGGCACCTGTGACAAGACCTCCAAGCGCTATGAGTTTGACGGCATCCATAGCTGCCAGGCGGTCAAGGGCCTGTACGGCGGCGACGGACTGTGCAAGTTCGGCTGCCTGGGCTACGGCGACTGCACCCGGGCCTGCGCCTTCGACGCCATCCACATCGTGGACGGCATCGCCAAGGTGGACCGGGAGAAGTGCACCGGCTGCGGCGCCTGCGCCGCAGTCTGCCCCAACAGTGTGATCTCCATCATTCCCGAGCACAAGCGCAAGCCTGTGGTCCTGTGTCAGAACAAGGACAAGGGTGCGCTGACCCGGAAGGCCTGCACCGCGGGCTGCATTGGCTGCATGAAGTGCGCCAAGGCCTGCCCCAAGGAGGCCATCACCGTGGAGAACAATGTGGCCTACATCGATCAGTCCAAGTGCGTGGGTTGTCAGCTGTGCGTGAAGGAGTGCCCCGTGGGCGTCATCCACGTTCCGGCCAATATGTGACCAGCAAATGCTCCGGCCCGTTCCGGCGGGAGGGAGAACTGAGGCGGGCGGCACATTTGCCGCCCGCCTCTTTTGCCTTCCCACCCCACGGGGATGGAATTGATCCAACAAAATGGGACCCTGTCCTCTCCCTGACGCGGCAAGCCGCGGGGGAGGGGACAGGGTCCCTTGATGTGTCTGCGCCGCAGTCAGGGGGAGGGGGATACCGGACCCGGAGTTCCGGATCTCTGGGCGTAGTCCTCCAGCGCCTTTTGGATGGCCTCCTCGGCCAGGACAGAGCAGTGCAGCTTGTGGGCTGGCAGTCCTTCCAGCGCTTCCGCAACCGCCTGGTTGGTCAGAGTCATGGCCTCAGAGACCGGCTTTCCCTTGATGAGCTCGGTGGCCATGGAGCTGGAAGCGATGGCGCTGGCACAGCCGAACGTCTCGAACTTGACGTCTGAAATGGTATCGTTTTCGATCTTCAAATAGATCTTCATAATGTCGCCGCACTTGGCGTTTCCCACTTCTCCGACGCCGTCCGCATTTTCAATCACGCCTACGTTCCGCGGATGGCGGAAATGGTCCATAACGGTTTCACTGTATAGTGCCATATTGATCCCTCACTGAATGATAAAGTGTTTCTTACCGCTGGTCAGGTCCCGCCAGATAGGGGACATCTCCCGCAGGTATGCCACCGACTCTGAGACGGCCCGGATGATCTCCTCGACCTCCTGCTCCGTCGTCTCCTCAGACAGGGAGAGCCGCAGGGAGCCGTGGGCGATGTCGTGGACCCGGCCGATGGCCAGCAGCACATGGCTGGGGTCCAAAGATCCGGACGTACAGGCTGAGCCGGAGGAGGCGCAGATCCCCTTGTCGTCCAGCAGAAGAAGGAGAGATTCTCCTTCGATGCCCTCGAAACAGAAGTTGACATTGCTGGGGAGACGCTGTACCGGGTCTCCGTTGAGTACGGAGTGGGGGATCTTGGCCAGTCCCTGAATCAGCTGGTCCCGCAGGGCTGTCAGACGCCGTGCGTTCTCATCGATTTGGGAGCAGGCCAGCTCCAGGGCGGCGGTCATCCCCATGATGGCGGGGAGGTTTTCTGTGCCTGCCCGCCTGCCCCGCTCCTGCGCGCCGCCTTCGATCAGGGGGAACAGGGGAATCCCCTTTCTGGCGTAGAGCACGCCCACGCCCTTGGGACCGTGGAACTTGTGGGCGGAGAGGGAGAGCAGATCCAGATTCTGTTCCCCTACATGGATGGGAAGATGGCCTGCGGCCTGCACCGCGTCGGTGTGGAAGGGGACCCCCTTGGCCCGGCAGATCGCGCCGATCTCACGGATGGGCTGGATGGTGCCGATCTCGTTGTTGGCGTACATGACCGTTACAAGGCAGGTGTCCTCCCGGATGGCCTCCTCCACCTGATGGGGGAGGACGATGCCGTTTTCGTGTACATCCAGAAGGGTGACCTCAAAGCCCTCCCGCTTCAGCTTCTCCAGGGTGTGCAGGACAGCGTGATGCTCGAATGCGGTGGATATGATATGCTGCCTGCCCTGCTGCCGCCCCAGCCGTGCGGCGGAGAGGATCGCCTGGTTGTCCGCCTCGCTGCCGCCTGAAGTGAATACGATCTCCCCGGGGTCGGCCCCGATACAGGCCGCGATGCGCTGTCTGGCGTCTGCCAGGGCTTCGGCGGCCTCCTGCCCCACGGAGTGGAGGCTGGAGGGATTGCCATAGATCCGGTCCAGGAAGGGGAGCATTGCTTCAATGGCGGCGGGACACATCTTTGTGGTCGCAGCGTTGTCTGCATAGATTTTCATAGATAACCTCCTGGTATGCCGGCGTCTGCCTCTGCGGAATCCGGCACACTTGTCTTATGGTTCAAAAAGTGGTGTGGACAGATAGCGGGATCCGGTGTCCGGAAGCAGGACAACGATGGTCCTGCCCTCGTTCTCCGGCCGCTTGGCCAGCTCCAGGGCGGCGGCCACGGCGGCGCCGGAGGAGATCCCCACCAGGACCCCCTCCTGTGTGCCGATCAGCCGGCCCACGGAGAAGGCGTCCTCATTGGAGACGGGGATGATCTCGTCATAGATCCCGGTGTCCAGCACAGGGGGGACGAAGCCCGCGCCGATGCCCTGGATCTTGTGGGGACCGGCGGTTCCGGCGGAGAGCACGGGAGAGGCGGCGGGCTCGACTGCCACCACCCGGACAGCGGGGTTTTTGGACTTCAGATACGACCCGACGCCGGTGATCGTGCCGCCGGTGCCGACGCCGGCCACGAAGAAGTCCACGGCTCCGTCGGTATCCTCCCAGATCTCGGGGCCGGTATGCGCCCGGTGGGCTTTGGGGTTGGAGGGGTTGTCGAACTGACTGGGCACAAAGCTGTTGGGCAGAGAGGCGGCCAGCTCCGCGGCCTTCTCAATGGCGCCCTTCATGCCCTTGGAGCCCTCCGTCAGGACCAACTCCGCGCCATAGGCCTTCATCAGCTGGCGGCGCTCCACGCTCATGGTATCGGGCATGACGAGGATGATCCGGTATCCCCGGGCTGCCGCCACAGAGGCCAGGCCGATGCCGGTGTTGCCGGAGGTGGGCTCGATGATGACAGAGCCGGGCTTCAGGGTCCCGGCGGCCTCCGCGTCGTCGAGCATCTCCTTGGCAATGCGGTCCTTCACCGAACCGGCGGGATTGAAATATTCCAGCTTGGCCAGGATGCGTGCCTTCAGGCCGAACTGATGCTCCAGATGGGTCAGCTCCAGCAGCGGGGTCCGGCCGATGAGCTGGTCTGCGGATGTATAAATTCCAGACATATCAAATTCCTCCTCAAAGCTGTACCTGCTCCAGGTCCGGCGCGGGGGCGTTCGGTGCGCTGTGGAGCTGCCGGACTGCGGCGAAGCCCCGCTCCAGGTCGGCGAGGATGTCGTCGATGTGCTCTGTGCCCACAGACAGGCGGATGGTGTTGGGCCGGATCCCCTGGTCCTCCAGCTCCTCTGGGGTCAGCTGGCTGTGGGTGGTGGTGGCCGGGTGGATCACCAGGCTCTTGACGTCAGCCACGTTGGCCAGAAGGGAGAAGATCTGAAGGCTGTCAATGAAGCGGTGCGCCTCGGCAGCGCCGCCCTGGATCTCAAAGGTGAAGATGGAGCCGCCGCCCTTGGGGAAATAGCTCTGGTACAGGGCGTGGTCCGGATGATCGGGCAGAGAGGGGTGGTTCACCCGCTCTACCTGGGGATGGCGGGAGAGAAATTCCACCACCTTTTGGGTGTTCTCGCTGTGGCGCTCCAGACGGAGGGAGAGGGTCTCGATGCCCTGAAGCAGGAGAAAGGCGGCGAAGGGAGAGATGGAGGCTCCGGTGTCCCGGAGCAGGACCGCGCGGACATAAGTCACGAATGCGGCAGGACCGGCGGCCTGAACAAAGGAGACGCCGTGATAGCTGGGGTTGGGGGCGGCAATGGCGGGATATTTTCCGGAGGCCGCCCAGTCAAAGCGGCCGGAGTCCACAAGGATGCCCCCGAGGGTGGTGCCGTGCCCGCCCAGGAACTTCGTGGCGGAGTGGACCACAAGGTCCGCGCCGTGTTCGATGGGGCGGATCAGATAGGGGGTGCCGAAGGTGTTGTCCACCACCAGCGGGAGACCGTGCCGGTGGGCCAGCTCCGAAAGGGCGTCCAGGTCAGGAATGTCGCTGTTGGGGTTGCCCAGGGTCTCCACATAAATCCCGCGGGTGTTTTCCTGGATGGCCGCCTCCACCTCCGCCAGGTCGTGGATATTGACAAAACTGGCGGTGATCCCGAAGCCTGGCAGAGTGTGGGCCAGCAGATTATAGCTGCCGCCGTAGATGGTTTTCTGCACCACAAAATGTCCGCCGTTCTGTCCAAGGGCTTCCAGGGTATAGGCGATGGCGGCGGCCCCGGAAGCCAGGGCCAGGGCGGCGGTCCCGCCCTCCAGAGCGGCGACCCGGCGCTCCAGCACGTCCTGGGTGGAGTTGGTCAGGCGGCCGTAGATGTTTCCGGCATCCGAAAGGCCAAAGCGCGCGGCGGCGTGTTCGCAGTTCCGGAATACATAGGAGGTGGTGGCGTAAATGGGGACCGCCCGAGCGTCGGTGGCGGGATCGGGGGTCTCCTGCCCCACATGGAGCTGTAAGGTCTCGAAGTGATAGTTCGGCATAGAAATCAGGTCCTTTCCACAGTTTGTTGTCAAGATTTACAGGGCTGGGAAAGCACACATTCGTCCAAACCGGAAGTTTGCCCTGACAAGGGCTTCAAAATCGTAGTTCAAATGAATCACCTACTTATTAGGTTGGTTGGATAATAGCACAATATACCTATGCTGTCAATAGGTTATTTAAAGTTTTTAGTCGGAAGAGGGAACCTGCGGACAGAAGGGTGGGTGGCAGACAGGTTTTCCCGTCCGGGGGCATAGGATAGAACAGCGGCACTGAAGGGAGGGACAGCCTTTGGGAGAGTGTTGGAACATGGAGGGGGGCGGAACGCTCTCTCTGGAGGAGGAGGGGCTCCGGGTCCATCTGCGGGCAGTCTGCCCGGACGATGGGCGGGGGCTGTACAAGGTGTGGGTCAGGGGGCGGGGCGGGAGCCTGCTCCTGGGGACTTTGACACCGGAGAATGGAAGGCTGGCGCTGTCCAGGACTCTGAGCCGGTCCACGCTGGGACAGGCGGGCTGCTGGCCGGTAACGGGCGGGAATACTGTGCTGGTATTTCCCTTTACAGAACAATCAGAAGAAGGGGAGCCGTGGAGGCCAGAGCCGGATCCGGCGCGGCTGTGCAGGGATCCTCTGCTCCGGGCGCTTCTCCGGGGGCGGACCGGCTTCTTCAGCGGGCAGGAGGGGGAGGCGCGCCTGTTGGCAGCCCCCTTTTCCGATCAAAAGGAATTTCCGCTGCCGGTGCTGTTCTGTCTGGCCCAGGTGGAGGAACGGGCGGGGCGGCGCTGGCTGGTGTGGCGCTTTGACCGGGCGGGGAACCCGGTGGTCCCGGCGCATAGCCGGAACGGGACGGGACATACTAGGGGGGTAAGACCGGCCCAACGGCCAGAAGGAGGAAAAGACTATGTCCGTTTTGACCACAAAGGAGCTCCAAGCCTTGTCTGATCAGCTGGATTTTGAGAAGGTGCTCCACTGCAAGTATATGGCCGCTGTCCAGGAGTGCCAGGATGGCGCGCTGAAAAACCAATTCCAGGGGCTGGCGGACCAGCACCGCCAGAACTATGCCGACCTGCTGGGTTATTTGAAGTGAGGAGGGACACCCATGACTGACCAGGAGCGTATCACAGATTTTCTGTGCAGTGAGAAGAAAATGACCGCGAACTATGACAGCTTTGCCTCAGAATGTGTGAATATCCCCCTGCGGGACGAATTTCTGCGGCTGTTCAACCAGAGCCACCACAGCCAGACGGAGCTGTTCCAGACAGCGCAGGAGCGGGGCTGGTACAGCCCGGAGCAGGCCCAGAGTGATAAGATCCAACAGGCGTACACCAAATATTCCAATCAGCAGCCCACCGGCCAGCAGTAAAGGCCCGCGGCCCGGGCGGCATCCCTCATGGGGCGCCGTCCGGGCCTGCCGCTGTTTTGGGACATTTTTTGCCAGGAGCGGTTGAAAAACAGGGAAAAATCCCGTATAATAATGTCTGCTGAACAAACCGTAAATCGGTTTATTCGCGCGGCGGCAGCCGCACAATTTCATAAAACGGCTCAGAGGGGCCGTTTTTATGAAATTCAGACATTGTTACAATGAGTATTTCCGTTGGAACGCCTTGTGATCCAATGAAAGGTGCAAGGGTTTTGGGCTGTATTGCCCGAAACCCTTGCACTTGAACAAAGCCAATTTGCCTTGTAAGACTTGGCGTTCAAAGCTTGTGGCTTTGTTCAGTACGTATTATAATAAAGAGAACTGTTCGGAGCAAAGCGGCGTCCGAAGTATAAAGTGAGGAATCATCATCGACTATGTACCATATTGATATTATGACCCTCTTTCCTGATGTGGTGGGGGATATGCTGTGTGAGTCCATTTTGGGCCGGGGGCAGGAGCGGGGCTACATCCGCATCGAGTGCCACCAGATCCGGGATTACACCCTGAATAAGCAGAAGCAGGTGGACGACTACCCCTATGGCGGGGGGAGGGGCGCGGTAATGCAGGCCGATCCTCTGTACCAGTGCTGGAAGCATATCTGCGACGAGGCGGGGGAGCGGATCCACACCATTTACATGTCCCCCGCGGGAAGGACCTTCTGCCAGGCGGACGCCCGGCGGCTGAAGGAGGACTACTCCAGGCTGATTTTGGTGTGCGGCCACTACGAGGGCATCGACGAGCGCTTTATTGAGGAATGCGTGGACGAAGAGATCTCCCTGGGGGACTTTGTGATGACCGGGGGGGAGATCCCGGCGATGGCGGTGGCCGACGCAGTCTGCCGCCTAGTGCCCGGGGTGCTGTCCGACCCCTCCTGCTATGAGAATGAGAGCCACTGGAACGGGATGCTGGAGGCCCCCCAGTATTCCCGGCCGGAAGTCTGGCATGACCGGGCGGTGCCCCCCATACTGCTGTCCGGGCACCACGCCAACGTGGAGAAGTGGCGGCGGAAGCAGGGCATCCTGCGGACCTACCGCCGCCGGCCAGATCTCTATGGGAGGCTGGACCTGTCCTCCAAGCAGGACCGGAGGCTGCTGAAGGAGCTGGAGGAGGAGACCGGGGAGAAGCTGACCTGACGGGGGCCTTTACATTTGGTGTGAGTTGTGGTATTGTAGTTGTAATCTGGTTTTTAAAATTACATTTGGAGATGGATGATATGAGTTTCAAAATCGTTGTGGACAGCTGCTGCGATCTGACCCCCCAGATGAAAAAAGAGCCCTGTTTCGTGCGGGTCCCCATGACCATCCAGGTGGACGGGAGCGTGTTCGTGGATGATGAGACCTTTGACCAGGCGGACCTGCTGTGGGCCATGCAGCAGAGTGAGAATGCCCCCTCCACCTCGTGCCCCTCGCCCCAGAGCTATCTGGACGCCTATCAGGGTGGGGAGGAGGACATCTATGTGGTGACCCTCTCCGCGCTGCTCAGCGGCTCCCACAACTGTGCTGAGCAGGCCAAGGCACTGCTGGAGGAGGAGTCCCCGGAACGCAACGTCCATGTGTTTAACTCATGCTCCGCCGCCGGGGGAGAGGTGCTCATCGCCCTTAAAATCCGGGAACTGGCCTCCACCGGGATGCCCTTCAAGCGGGTGGTCCGGGAGGTGGAGCAGTATATCTATCAGCTCCAGACGCTGTTTGTGCTGGAGTCCCTGGAAAATCTTCGGAAAAACGGGCGGCTGACCCGGGTGCAGTCGGTGGTCACAGGCGCGCTGCGGATCAAGCTGTTCATGGGCGCCACCCCGGAGGGGGAGATCTGCAAGCTGGGACAGGCGCTGTCGGTGAAGCAGGCCCTGGGCAAGCTGGTGGACCGAATCGCCGCCGACCCGGACCACAAGGGACGTACGGTGGCCATCAGCCACTGCAACAATGTGGAGCGGGCCTTTCAGGTGAAGCAACAGATCCAGGAGAAGTGCCAGGCGGGACAGGTCCTGATTCTGGATGCCGGCGGCATCACCACAGTTTACGCCAACGACGGCGGGATCGTTGTGGCCTATTAAAAACGAGGCACGATTCAGTGGTGGGGACGGAACGCGATCCCCGCTGCTGTTCGATCCATTCCGCTTCTGGCCGCCTGATACGCCTGGACGGACAGGGGAGGCAGGGAGAGGATGACATCAGAGCCGGCGGATCAGATTTAGGAGGGATACAGTATGGCAATGACTCGGGAGCAGGCCTGGGACCTGCTGAGCAAATATAACAAGGAGCCCTTTCACCTCCGCCACGCCATTACCGTGGAGCACGTGATGGGCTGGTTTGCGGAGCACCTCGGCTATGGGGAGGAGCGGGAGCTTTGGTCCCTGGTGGGCCTGCTCCACGACCTGGACTTTGAGATGTGGCCGGAGGAGCACTGCAAGAAGTCCCAGGAGCTGATGCGTCAGGCCGGGGTGGACGAGATTGTGATCCGGGCCACGGCCAGCCACGGCTGGGACCACTGTGTGGATCTGAAGCCAGAGCTCCCCATGGAGCAGGTGCTCTTTGCGGTGGATGAGCTCACCGGACTGATCGGCGCGGCGGCGCTGATGCGCCCCTCGAAGAGTGTGGCGGATATGGAGCTGAAGTCCCTGAAAAAGAAGTTCAAGGATAAGAAGTTCGCGGCGGGCTGCTCCCGGGATGTGATCGCCCGGGGGGCGGAGCTGCTGGGCTGGGAGCTGGACCGCCTGCTGGGCGACACGCTGGAGGCCATGCGGGCGGAGGAGCAGGCCATCGAGCAGGCCGTGGCAGAGGCGGGAGCGAAGGACATTGATTTGTGATTTTACACATGATTTCTCCTCCTTTTTGGTGAAAATGGGCCCTTATAAAGAAAATATAAAATTTTAGGCGGACCGCTTGACAAAGCGTTGCAGGCTGTGATAGGATAGTTGCCGTTAAGGGGAGTAGTCGGCACAGTTCCAGCTGTGTGGCAGAGCCAACAATCCTGAAAGAAGCTGCTTCTTTCTGGTTTTGCCTGAAATGACCAGACCTGTGTTCCATTCCAGGAACGCAGGTCTTTTTTCATGTGCTTTCTGGTTGTCAGGCAGACAGTGCGGGCAGACTGAAGTCAGGATGGCCCCCCCAAGAGAGCGCCGGGTGGGTCCGGCGTGCGGAAGGTCAAAACAGAGAGAAGAAAGGGAGGAAAAAACGTTGAGTTTGAATTTCTTGTGGGTCAATCTGCTGGCCATCACTCCCCAGCAGATTGTCATGTATGTGGTGGGTGCGGTCCTGATCTGGCTGGCCATTGAGAAGGGCTTTGAGCCCGCTCTTCTGATGCCCATGGGCTTTGGAGCCATTCTGGTCAACCTGCCCCTGTCCGGCGTGATGAACCAGTTCAGTGAGGGCGTGGGCGAAACCCACGGTATCATCCAGTGGCTGTTTGAGGTGGGCATCGAGGCCAGCGAGGCCATGCCGATCCTGCTGTTCATCGGCATCGGTGCCATGATCGACTTTGGTCCCCTGCTGTCCAACCCCAAGCTGTTCCTGTGCGGTGCGGCCGCCCAGGGCGGTATCTTCCTGACCATCATGATTGCTTCCGCCTTGGGCTTTGACCTGAAGGATGCCGCCTCCATCGGCATCATCGGCGCCGCGGACGGTCCTACCTCCATCCTGGTCTCCCAGACCCTGGGCTCCAACTTTATCGGGGCCATCGCTGTGGCTGCGTACTCCTATATGGCTCTGGTGCCCATCATCCAGCCCTTTGCCATCAAGCTGGTGACCACCAAGAAGGACCGCGCCATGCGGATGCCCTATCGGGCCCAGGGCGTGTCCAAGCGTCTGCGCATCATGTTCCCCATAGTCGTTTCTGTGATTGCCGGCCTGGTGGCCCCCTCCTCCGTGGCGCTGGTGGGCTTCCTGATGTTCGGCAACCTGATCCGGGAGTGCGGCGTGCTCTCCAGCCTGTCCCAGACTGCTCAGAATGAGCTGGCGAACCTGATCACCCTGCTACTGGGCATCACCATCGCTGCCTCCATGAAGGCGGACCAGTTCGTGCGGTGGGAGACCCTGATGATCATGGGCCTGGGTCTGGTGGCCTTTATCCTGGACTCCATGGTGGGCGTCATCTTCGTCAAGATCCTGAATATCTTCACCCCCAAGAACAAGATCAACCCCATGGTGGGTGCGGCGGGTATCTCCGCCTTCCCCATGTCCTCCCGTGTCATCGAGAAGATGGGCCAGGAGGCCGATCCCCAGAACCACCTGCTGATGCACGCGGTGGCTGCCAATGTGTCCGGCCAGATTGCCTCTGTGGTGGCCGGCGGCGTGGTCCTTCAGTACTTTGCCAACATGGGCTGATTTAGGAGGTCTCAACTATGAATTTTGATAATATGATCGCGGCCCTTGAGATGATGGGGCAGGGTATGCTGGGCATCTTCGTGGTGCTGGGCATGATCGCCCTGCTGGTCTGTCTGATGCAGAAGATCGACAACCGCAAAAAGTGAGTATGGCGCGCACAGTGCGTGTGCTGTACGGATATGTAAAAGGGGAAGCGCGCCGGACCATTCGGGTCCGGCGCGCTTCCTTTGCCTTTGTTATAACCAGTCTGAGATGACGTCTGGCAGTGCTGTGGGGCTGACGCCGTGTTCCACCAGGAGGGTCAACAGTTCGTCGATCCTAACGGCACTGGTAGTGATCCCTGGGATCGCGGCGGTATCGCCCGATTCCTCGGAGATGCGGACGCCGTAGTTTTCGCAGGAAAAAGTGTCGGATTCTACCGTATCTACGGTGAGGGCATAATGGAAGGTGCGGGGGCGGCCAAACTCATCTGGACAGGTCCGGGATGCGATCTTGACTTCCGTCATACTTTTTGACTCCTTCACATTTAACACATAAGTTCATTATAACGAAAGATTGTGGAAAGGAAAAGAGAATCTTGTCGGAAACATACAACATTTTAACTGGGAGCAGATAAAGGAAAGAAGGAATCGTGAGAGGAAAGGTCTAAAGGAAAGGAATCCGGTCGGATTCTGCGGCGGGCATTTCACAGATGTGGAAAATTTTAAAAACCGAGCGCGCCCCGGACAGTCCGAAGCGCGCTCGGCTTTGAAAACAGGAGGGCGGGGAGGAGGTCATCGGATCCGAAGCTCTTTGACCAACTCCTCCCGGGGAGTGACCCAGGCGGTCTCATAGGTGGTGTAGGTCACCATGCCGGGGCGGGCCCCGTTGGGCTTTTTCACATATTTGACCGGGGTGTAGTCCACTGGGACCCGGCTGGCTCCCCTGGCCTGGGAGAACCAGGCGGCCAGGCAGGCGGCCTCGTTCAGGCTCTGGAGGTCGGGGGCCCGCCCCTCCGTCCAGAGAATGACGTGGGAGCCGTGGATCTTCTGGGTGTGGAACCATATATCGCTCTTGAAGGCCTGCTTGCAGGTGAGCAGGTCGTTTTGGGTGTTGTTCTTGCCCACGGAGATGCGCAGTCCGGCGGAGGAGCGGAACTCCATTGGTTTGGAGACCACCCGCTTCTCCCGGCCCTTGGCCTTGGAGGGACGGCGGAGATAGCCGGTGTCGGTGAGCTCCTGCCGGATCTCCTGAAGGTCCTTCTCGCCCTCTGCCAGGGGAATGGTGTCCAGCACGCTGTTCAGATAGTCCAGTTCCCGGCGGCCCTTTTCCAGCTGCTGAGTGAGCATTACCTCAGCTGTCTTGGCCTTGTTGTACTCCTTGTAGTACTTGGCGGCGTTCTGCTGGGGGGTGAGAAGGGGGTCCAGGGGGACGTCGATCTCTCTGCCCTCCGGGTCGTAGAAGTCCACCGTGCGCAGCCGGGCCATGCCCCGCTCCATCTGATAGAAGTTAGAGGTCAGGATGTCCCCCAGCTGGCGCAGGCGCTCCCGGTCATGGGTGGCAGCCAGCTCCTGTTCCTGGTGGGCGATCTTGCGGGCTGTGCGGTCCCGTGCGGTGGTCACAGAGCGGATCAGATCCTGTCCCCGCTGCTTGACCCGCTCCAGGTGCTCCCGTTCCTCATAAAAGCGGTCCAGCAGGGCGGAGAAGGTGGGGAAGGGGGTGCGCTCCATCCGGCCCTCATACTGCTCCACCGGGAAGAAGGTGAAGTCGGAGGGGGCCCCGTCCCGGGCGAGGAGGCAGGGGGAGAAGCGGCCCGTGCGGACAGCGTCCAGCAGGCGCTCCAGCCTGTCCAGAAGCCGTTTACGGCCCTCGGGACCCAGGATATTGAGCCGTATATCCACGGCTCCTCCGGCCTGGAAGGCCAGTTCCCGGCAGATCAGGGGGGACAGGCCGCCGAAGGTGTCCAGCAGCCACTGGTCGGCCTGTGCCTCCTCCGGCGCGGCGGACAGCAGGGCCTCGAGGGCGGCGCGGTCCTGGGCCATGGGGTCCAGCTTGGCCTGGGGAGGCGGGAGGCGGTAGAACATCCCGGGGAGGAGGGCCCGCTGGGCGCTTCCCGTCCCCAGGCTGGACTCCACCCGGCGGATGCAGTCCAGGATCCGTCCTTCTTCGTCCAGCAGGATCAGGTTGGAGCGGCGGCCAATGGCCTCCAGCACCAGCCTGCGCTCCACCCGGTCGCCCAGCTCGTTCATCGCCTCCAGGGTCAGGGTGACCACGCGCTCCAGCGGGGGCTGGGCCACCGACAGGATGCGCGCGCCGGACAGGTGCTTGCGCAGGAGCATACAGAACATGGGGGGCGTGTCCGGGTTCTCCCGGGTCAGCTGGGTCAGCTGGGGCCTGGGATGGCTGGGGTTGGCGGAGAGCAGCAGCCTTACGTTTCCTTGGGCCGGGGTGCGCAGGGCCAAGATCACCTCGTCCCGGCCGGGCTGATAGATTTTATCGATTTTCCCGCCGGTGACTGTCTGGTCCAGCTCACGGACCAGCCCGGACAGGCAGAGTGCGTCTAACGGCATACAAACACCTCATTGTGGAAGTGGGAGAGTTAAAGGACACGGGGGGCGCCAGTGTCGGGGGCCGGCGCTTCCGCGGGCTCCATAATGAGCTGAAAGAGCTCGTTGAGCCGGTCGGTCCGCCCCTGGAGATAGAGCCAGCCGAACAGGGCCTCCAGGCCGGTGGCGGACTGGTACTGGGCGCGGCTGGCCGCCTTGGGCACAGAGTGGGGGGCGGTGTTCCGCCCGCGGCGGTACACGCCGGCCTCTTCCTCCGTCAGGATGGGGAGCAGCCGCTCCACGGCCGCGGCCTGGGCGGGGGCGGCCACATATTTGACCGTGGCCCGGTGGAGGTCCCGGGGGCGGGCCTTGCCCCGCAGACAGAGCCAGGAGCGCACCATCACCTCGAACACGCCGTCCCCCAGGTGGGCCAGCCCCAGGCTGCTCATGGAGAGCAGCTCATCCCGGGGCATATCTAACTTGAAGTAGTCCATAAAAAATCCTCTTTTGCATGAAAATGCCTGCCAGTATGGCTATGCCATGATACCACATCCGGGCGGGAAAGACAAGGGGAGGGGACGGCAAAGAGCTCCCGGTCCGGAGAACGGGAGCTCTGAAATGATTAGCCTGGGATCAGTCCTCGACCTTGGGGCCGGCGGCCACCAGAGCCTTACCGGCGTCGTTGCCGGTATACTTGACGAAGTTCTTCACGAAGCGGGAAGCCAGGTCCTTGGCCTTGGTCTCCCACTCGGCAACGTCGGCGTAAGTGTCCCGGGGATCCAGGATGCCGGAGTCCACGCCGGGCAGGGCGGTGGGCACCTCAAAGTTGAAGTAGGGGATGGTCTTGGTCTCGGCCTTCAGGATGGAGCCGTCCAGGATGGCGTCGATGATGCCGCGGGTGTCCTTGATGGAGATGCGCTTGCCGGTGCCGTTCCAGCCGGTGTTGACCAGATAGGCCTTGGCGCCGGACTTCTGCATCTTCTTCACCAGCTCCTCACCGTACTTGGTGGGGTGCAGCTCCAGGAAGGCCTGGCCGAAGCAGGCAGAGAAGGTGGGGGTGGGCTCGGTGATGCCGCGCTCGGTGCCGGCCAGCTTGGAGGTGAAGCCGGACAGGAAGTAGTACTGGGTCTGCTCCGGGGTCAGGATGGACACGGGGGGCAGCACGCCGAAGGCGTCGGCGGACAGGAAGATGACGTTCTTGGCGTCGGGGCCCTTGGATTTGGGGCGGACGATCTTCTCAATGTGGTCGATGGGGTAAGAGACGCGGGTGTTCTCGGTGACGGACTTGTCCGCGAAGTCGATCTTGCCGTCCTTGTCCACGGTGACGTTCTCCAGCAGAGCGTTGCGCTTGATGGCGTTGTAGATGTCGGGCTCGGCGTCCTTGTCCAGGTTGATGACCTTGGCGTAGCAGCCGCCCTCGAAGTTGAACACGCCCTCATCGTCCCAGCCGTGCTCGTCGTCGCCGATGAGCAGACGCTTGGGGTCGGTGGACAGGGTGGTCTTGCCGGTGCCGGACAGGCCGAAGAACAGGGCGGTATTCTCGCCGTTCATGTCGGTGTTGGCGGAGCAGTGCATGGAGGCCATGCCGTTGAGGGGCAGGTAGTAGTTCATCATGGAGAACATACCCTTCTTCATCTCGCCGCCGTACCAGGTATTCAGGATGACCTGCTCGCGCTCGGTGAGGTTGAAGATGGCGGCGGTCTCAGAGTTCAGGCCCAGCTCCTTGTAGTTCTCCACCTTCGCCTTGGCGGCATTGTAGGAGATGAAATCGGGCTCGAAGTTCTCCAGCTCCTCCGCGGTGGGAGCGATGAACATATTCTTTACGAAGTGGGCCTGCCATGCCACCTCCATGATAAAGCGGATGGCCATGCGGCTATCGTGGTTGGTGCCGCAGAACACGTCCATGACGTACAGCTTCTTGTTGGACAGCTGCTGGACGGCCAGGCGCTTGCACTCGTCCCAGGCCGCCTTGGAGGCGGGCTTGTTGTCGTTCTTGAACTCGTCAGAGGTCCACCACACAGTATCCTTGGAGACGTCATCCATCACAATGAACTTGTCCTTGGGGGAGCGGCCGGTATAGATGCCGGTCATTACGTTGACAGCGTCCAGCTCAGTCAACTGACCCACGTCATAGCCTTCCAGTCCGGGCTTCATCTCTTCCTCAAACAGAGTCTCATAGGAGGGGTTATGGAGGATTTCAGTGGTGCCGGTGATACCGTACTTGCTCAAATCGATGGTTGCCATTTTAATGACCTCTTTTCTAATGATCTTCCTGCCGGGCAGGCGGCGACCCACGGGGCGGAGAGAGCTCAAAGCATACATAATAATACACGGAAGCGGGAATAAAGTCAATCATATTGGCCCTGGTTATTTCGTTATGGCAGGTATTACAGTTTGGCTATGGGGTGGCGGGCGGCTCCGGCATTACTCAGAGGTGGAGGCGGCCTCCTCCCGGCGGAGGGCCCTGGACAGGGCGGCGAATTCGGAGATGGACAGCCGCTCACCGCGGACGGCGGCGGGCAGGCCGCAGGCCTCGATGGCCCGGGCCACGGCCTGCTTGCCGCAGGAGCCGCCCAGAGAGGCGCTGAGGCTGTTGGCCAGGGTTTTGCGGCGCTGGGCGAAGGCGGCCCGGACCACCCGGAAGAAGTGGGCCTCGTCATCCACCTCGGCGAGCGGAGCCTTGGGGACCATGCGCAGCACGGAGGAGGTCACCTTGGGGGCGGGGAGGAAGCAGTCGGGCGGGACGTCAAAGAGCAGTTCCGTGTGGGCGTGGTACTGGCAGAACACGGAGAAGGCCCCGTAGTCCGGCGAGCCGGGGGGGGCGCAGATCCGGCGGGCTACCTCCCGCTGGATCATCACGGTAATGGCGGAGAAGCATTTGGCCTCCAACAGGGCGGTGATGGCGGGGGAGGTGATGTTATAGGGTAGGTTGGCGCAGGCCAGAGGAGTCAGCCCCTGGAATTTTTCCCGCACCAGGGCGGGAATATCCGTTTTCAAAATATCGCCGGGGCAGATCTCGGCGTTGGGGCGGTCGGCCAGGGTCTCGGCCAGGATGGGGAACAGGGAGCGGTCCAGTTCCACCGAGACCACCCGCTCTGCCCGCAGGGAGAGCTCCCGGGTGAGGGGGCCGATGCCGGGGCCCACCTCCAGCACCCCGCAGCCGGGGGCGGCGCCGGAGGCCTCGGCAATGTCCCGGGGCACCCAGCCCTCAATGAGAAAATTTTGTCCCATGGATTTGGAGAATCGGAAGCCGTGCCGGGCCAGCAGGGCCTTGATGTCGTTGATGTTGCAGAGATCCATTCTGTATCCTCGTTTCTCAGGGGCGGGCCGCCCTCGGCCCACCCGTGTGGAAGTATCTCCAATATAGAAGAAAAGGGGCCGTTCGTCAAGAGCGGCCTTGCCAATTTTTTCAGCGCCTGATACAATAAAAATGAAAGCGAGGTGCGCGCTATGAAAAAGCGATGGTGTTCCATTCTGACCACGCTGCTGCTCCTGCTGCCTCTGGCGGCGATGCCGGCCAGTGCGGACGCGGGGCCCAAGCCGTCGGTGGTGGTGGAGTTGACCGGTCTGGAGGGACGGACCTGCTGGGGGACGCTGCTGTCCCAGCAGGAGGGCACCGGGCCGTACGGCCGCTTTTCGGAGGGGGAGACGGTGGAGGATCCAGAGAAGGACCGGGCCCTGCGCGCCATGCGGCCCCTGGACCAGATGGATCCAGAGGGCTTTTACCTGCTGGACTTCGCGGAGGACTGCTCCGACGGGGAACTCAGCTGGACCTACTACCCGCCCCACACCTATCAGATCGCCCTCTGGTTTCCAGAGGAGGACGCCCTGGCGGTGAGCGCGGTCTATCACCGGTACGCCTTCGACAGCTACTACCGGCTGGACCTGTCCGGCTTGGAGTTGACGCCCGGGGGGATCGTGAAGCTGGAGGCGGCGCGCCTCCAGCGGGATTACCCATACGGGGCCTCTCTGCTGGCCCTGGCGGGGCGGGTGGCCCTCACCCTGGGGGCGGAGCTGCTGCTGGCGTTGGCCTTCGGCCTGCGCACCGGACGGGCGCTGAGGTGGGTGGCCGGGGTGAATCTGGCTACCCAGCTGGGTCTGAACCTGGCGTTGGAGGTATTTACCTACTGCAACGGGGCTCTGGCGGGGGCGATGGCGCTTCTGGCGCTTCCGGTCTATCTGGCAGCGGAGGTGGCGGTGACCCTGGTGGAGCTGCGGATCTACCGGCGGAAGCTGACGGGTGAGCGGGGTCTGTCCGGCCGGCGGATCACGGCGTATACCTGGACCGCCAACCTGTGTTCCTTCCTGGCCGGGGTGCTGCTGTCCTTCCAGCTGCCCACCCTGTTTTAAGCGATGCCGTGGGCCTGTCCGGCAGCGATCCGCTGGCACACCTCCCAGATGTATTGGACATCAAGAGAAGCTCCGCTCCGAAATGATGGGGAGCGGGGCTTCTCTGTGTTGAAACGATTCTTTGTGATCGTTGTGGCGTTACACCTTCTTCATGCGCTGTACCGGCTTTCTCGTTTTTCTGCGTCATCTCATAGGAATACGGCAACAGCCGATCATGTTTCATGGCAGCGTTTTTTTCAGTCTCCATGATAAATTCACAATTCCATGATACACTTGGAGCGGGTGATGTATAGATGAAACACATTCTGATCGTCGAGGACGAACTGGATATACAGGAGCTGCTGCGGACCTATCTGGAGGATGCAGGCTATGGAACTGCCGTGGCTGGGGACGGTGTGGCAGCCCTTTCCCTGTTTCATGCCCAGCCCTTTGACTTGGTTCTGCTGGACCTGATGCTGCCTAAGATCAATGGATTTGGCGTCTGTGAGCTGATCCGCCAGCAGTCTCAGGTCCCGGTCATCATGCTGACTGCGCTGGACAGTGAGGAACAGCAGCTCAAGGGCTTCGGCATGGATATTGATGACTATGTGACCAAGCCGTTCTCCATACCAGTGCTGCTGGAAAAGATCCGCGTCATTCTCCGCCGCGGAGGAAACGCGGATGAGGAGAGCCGTCTCCGATACCGTGACCTGTCCCTTGATTTGGACGCCCGGGAGGCGCTGTTGGAGGACCGCCCCTTGGACTTGACTGCCCGGGAATTCGAACTGCTCCACACATTTCTGGCCGCACCGGGACGGGTGTTCACCCGGGAGATGCTGCTTGCCAAGCTGTGGGGCTATGACTTTTACGGGGATGAGCGGGTGGTGGACAGCCACATCAAAAATCTCCGGCATAAGCTGGGACGGGGCTATATCGAAACAGTCAGGGGGGTGGGCTACCGTGCCGCGAAAGAAGGTCTCTGAGCGTCTGACGGTTCGCGTGTTCCTGATCACCGCCAGTCTTTTGCTCTTTGCCGGGGCCATCACGTTTGGCTTCATTGCATGGGCCGCCCCCAGCACCTACACCGCTGTGATGAACGACGATCTTGCCGCTCAGATGGATGTATTGGTCGAACAGTTGGCAGACACCGCACCGGAGGACTGCGGGAAGCTGCTGGACGAGTTTACCCTCTCCTCCGGCGCAACCGCCACACTGACGGGACCGGATGGCCGCCTGGTGGACACCGGTGCACAGATCGCGCTTCAGGCTGTGTATGAAAGCGGGGATATGATCGTTACGACCGCCGAGAGGGATACTGCGGTCAGCTTTGGGACAACAGATTCAGAGTCAGGGGATCATGTGTCCGTCACCATGTCGGAACAGTCAACCATCGCCGCGGAGGTGCGCTTTTCCGGGCGGGAGGAGAGCTATACGCTCTATGTCACCCCACGGCTCAAAGCGGAGAATGTGGCGGTGCGGGCGCTGATACAGATGGCCCCATGGCTTCTGTTGGTGCTGCTGGCCTTTTCTCTGTTGTGCGCCTTTTTTTACTCCAGGTACTTTACCCGGCCCATTGTGCGGATGAGCGACATTGCCGGTAAAATGGCAGAACTGGACTTTCACTGGGAGTGCGGTGAAACGCGCCGGGACGAGATTGGGCAGTTAGGCCGCAGTCTGGATGCAATGGCAGAAAAACTCTCCACTGCCCTGACAGAGTTGGAGAGCGCCAACCAGGCGCTCCGGGGCGAGGTGGAGCGGGAGCGGGAATTGGACCGGCAGCGGATGGCCTTTTTCAATGCAGCCTCCCATGAGTTAAAGACCCCGGTCACCATCCTGAAGGGACAGCTGACCGGAATGCTGGAGGGCGTAGGAGTTTATCAGAACCGGGACAAGTATCTGCTTCGCTCTCTTCAGGTGACGGGGCGCATGGAGAACCTGGTTCAGGAGATGTTGACCATCTCCCGGATGGAGGCCGGAGCCGCAGCGATGAAACAGGAGCCGGTGGAGCTTTCCGCCTTGCTTGAGGAGCAGTTGAAGCTGGACGCCGGGCTTTTGGAGCAGCGGAGCCAGCATCTGGACAAGGAATTGACGCCGGGGATCACCACAATCGGGGATGCAGTTCTGCTGGGAAAGGTGCTGGGGAACCTGATCTCCAACGCCTCCCTCTATTCTCCGGATGGGGCCGGGATCCGTATCTGGTGCGGCTGGCAGGACGGGCGTCCAGCTGTGACGGTGGAAAACACAGAAGCGCATATCGGGGAGGACGCCCTGCCCCATCTGTATGAGGCGTTCTACCGGGAGGAGTGCTCCCGGAACCGCGCCTCCGGCGGCAGCGGCCTTGGCCTCTATCTGGTAAAGATGATATTGGACCGCCATAGGGCTACGTGTACCATTGAGAATACAGCGGATGGAGTCCGAGCGACGGTGTGCTTTCCCTCTATTTTCGATTGAACCGATGCCCAGACTGCGGTCAGGAACGGGTCCGATACAGAATGATCCTATTCTGTATCGGACCCGTTTTATCACCAGCCGTTTGACCGCTGTTCTCCATATAAACCACACGCGCTCTCCACACATTCTCCATATTGCCCTGGTATCCTTGGCCCATCCCATGCAGAAAGGAACAAGGCATTATGGAAATCCGTATCGAACATCTCAGTATGACCTATCCCAGCGGGAAGCAGGCATTAAAGGACCTGGATCTGGAACTCAAGGCTCCGAGCCTCATTGGACTTCTGGGCCCCAACGGGGCCGGTAAGTCCACATTGATGAAGCTGCTGGTGGCGGCCCTCCTGCCCACCAGAGGGGAAATTCTGGTGGATGGACAGCCCCTTGACAGAACGGAACGTCTGCTGAAAGCCCGGTTGGGGTATCTGCCCCAGGATTTCGGTCTGTTTGACGAGTTGGCCGTCACGCAATTTCTGGACTATATGGCGGCACTGAAAGGGATCGGAGATCCCAAAGCGGCCATTCAGAAAGCGATCCGAGCAGTCAATCTGGAGGAAAAGGCTCGGGCCAAAATCCGCACGCTCTCCGGCGGACAGCGCCAGCGGGTGGGCATTGCCCAGGCGATTTTGGGGGACCCGCCCTTCCTGATTTTTGATGAGCCCACCGTAGGGCTTGACCCGGAGGAGCGGATCCACTTCCGAAATCTGTTCTCCCACGCGGCCCAGGACCGTCTGGTCCTGCTCTCCACCCACATCATCGAGGATGTGCAGTCCGTGTGCGATCAGCTCGTGGTGATCGACCGCGGGCAGATCCTCTTTGCCGGCACCCCGGAACATCTGATCCGGTCCGCATCCGGCCATGTGGGGGTATTCTATGAGCGGGAGGCCAATCAGGAGGATGGGCTCCACATCACCGCCCGGGTGAACACCGCACAGGGCGTTCGCTGCCGGGCGGTGGCAGATCAGCTCCCCGCCTTTGTTCAGCCGGAGGAGCCAACGCTGGAGGACGCCTACCTCTATCTGATCTCCCGGGAGGCAGTACAATGAAGACGCTTCGGTTGTTCCCCCTGGAGCTGGGACGTCTGCTCCGCAGCCGGTTGACCTGGCTGGTCATGCTGCTCACCGTCCTTGGCCCTGTGGTGGGGCTGTACCTCTATCAGCCGGCTGTTTCCACCATGAACTCCCTGTATCTGGCCAACCCCGCGATTGCCGGGGGCATTGCAGGCGGGATCCTGTTTGGCCTGCTTGCCATCCTTGAACTGGACCGGGCCTGCCGCAGCCGGGTGGACGTTCTCGTGGACGCGGTAGTGTCCCCTTTGACCGCAGCCCTGACGCGGCTGTCGGCTCTGTTGACCACTGCGGTTTTGACCACGACCCTTACGATGCTGGTGTGGCTCCCCATCAGCGCGGGGCTGATCGGTGCGGTGTTTGATATGGTGGATTATGTGCTGGCCTACTTGCTCTTCATGGGCCTTGCCCTGCCGCTGGGCGTTCTGGCGGCGGCGTCTGCCTACCAGTTCACCCGCCGGGCGGACCTGTCCCTTGTGGTATTTGCCGCGTTTTGCGGGCTGAGCCTGACTGTATGGGCGGAGAACTGGCAGCTGTGCTGGCTCAACCCCTGCGTGTGGGCGTTGTCCGATGATTTTTCCAACTTTCGGATCTACCGGTCCGTGGCCTACATGCGCCTGACCTGGCTGGCGGGTCTGGCCGGAGTTTGGACGCTGTCGTATCTCTGTATCCGTCAGTACGGGAAGGGGGCGTTGGGCTCGTTAGCCCGGAGCATCCGGCGGGCTTACCGTCCGGTGATCGCCGTGACATTGCTGGCCTGTTCCGGCACTGCCTATGCGGCCCAGCCCATGGTGGACAACAGCAATCCAGATCAGACGGCGATGACCTTTTTTGAGATCCCCTACCTGGACGGCGTGATCTGCACCGGCCGCTCGGCGCAGGTATTTCCCGATGTATCTGCCGGAACGGTGCGCGGCAAGGCGAGCTATTCCTTTGAAAACAGCTCCGGTCAGGAACAAAAGGTTGCATTGGGCGTTACTCCCGGCTACACGATTTCCAATGTGCGGGCCAACGGCGAGACCGCTCCTTTTTCGGTGGGGGATTACCAGGAATTCAATGAGGCGCTGCTGGAAGTTACGCTTCCCGCCGAGGCTCAGATCGAATTGACCATGGAATACGGCGGGTTCCCGCGCGAGGACCAAAACCTTTCGGATAGCCAAGGAAGCACAGAAATCAGTGGGACGTATCTACAGCTGGAAAATGCGGCGCTCTCCCCACGGCTGCTGAATGTACTGCCCGATGAGAACTACTATCCCACAGAGATGGAAATTACACTTCCAAATGCCATGACGGCGATCCCTTTTGGCTCCAGCCGGGCAGAGGTCGTTGCAGAGCATGAGGATGGCACCAAAACCTGGCGCTGGGAAGATATCGGCACCGGCGGCATCCTCTATGCCGGAGATTACGTCCGGGAGGATATTCAGGCCGGGGGGATGACCATCGAGCTTTACTATGGCCGCAAGCATCAGGACATTATGACTCAGGCCAATGCGGCCGATGCGGTGCGGGCTGTGGTGGAGTATTGCGCCGCACACTATGGAACGCTGTACTTCGGCAGCGGCGAAACGCTGAAGCTGATCCAAAGCCGCATCGCCGGGGGCGGATATGCTGCCGGCGGCGCCAGCCTGTTGGATGAATCGGACTTTACCGCCGCCAATCTGAACCGTGCGGAAAAGGGCAGCGGTGACAGTGAGGTGATGATTCACGAACTGGTCCATCAGTGGTGGGGATTGGGCAATATGTTTGATATTCCTGAGCCGGACAGCCCCTGGTCTGCAGAGGGCCTGACCGTCTACACCACATACCGTATCGTCAAGGAACTGTATGGGGAGGAGTATGCCCGGACCCATTACATTGACCAGTGGCAGCAGGAGGTGGATGACTATTATCTGAATTTCTATGTGCGCCATCCGGAATATCTGGAGATGCTGCCGGAAGCAGAACGTCTGCGCATTTCCAACAGCTTGTCCGGGATGCGGCAGTACAGCGAGATGCCGCTGAAGCTTCTGAAGGCGGAGCAGCTTGTAGGCGGTGAGGACGCCATGGACCAGATCCTCTACGATCTGTTCAACCGAGAGATCGACCCCATGTACCCTTATCTCACCTATGATGAATTTTTGAGCGCCTGTGGGCTGACAGAGGAGGATTTGAACCTTGGGTAAGATCTATCGCTATGAGTGCAGGCGGCTGCTGTGGAATCAGTTCTTTGTGGGGCTGATCGCAGTGCTGCTTTGTTACGGCGCCCTGGTACTGAGGGATGTGACCATTCTGGGGGTGTCCCACACGGCGCCGTTTTCCCCCTGGAGCTTTGGGGATTACCTCTCCCGGATGCTGCCGCTTTTGTGGATCGGGGCGCTATTTTTTCTGACCTTCTTTACCTCCAACAAGGCCCGGCGGGCGGCGGCGCTCACAGACGCCGCGCCCATGCTGCCTGCCCGCTATACCCTGGCCCGGTGCGCCGCCGCGTTCACGGGGACGGTCATGCTGGCGCTGCTCTGTATCGTGGAAGCAGCTGTGTTTTATGGGCGGATGTTCGGCTGGCACGACTGGGGGAGCTTGGCCTTTCCCGCGCTGGTGACCCTCCTGCCTCCTCTGGTGTTTGCCCTGGGCAGCGGATGGCTGCTTGGGCGGCTGAAACCCTGGCTGCTGTATGTCTGGATGGCAGCCCCCGTTCTTCTGGCAGTCCTGCCCTTGCCAGAGGTTTTGGGACTGTGGGATGGGAGCTTCTTCACAGCCTATCCGCTCACGCTGGAGGGCCTTGACCCGGCATTTACGCTGCCGGGACCTATGGTCATGGCTCAGCTGCTCCTGTTGGCGGCTGGTGCAGTGCTGCTGGCGTTGGGGGAAAGAAGCGGAGCAGCAAAACAAAAAAGCAGTTGGTAAAGTTTAATATATGCTCACTATGTCGATAGATAAAGATTACTATGTTTACAACTACGGGTCAAGGTCAGTGAGGTGGACGGGGAAGTATGATATCCGAAAGAACAAGGACGCTGCCCGGCTGCACGAGATGCTCTGTTCCTGGCAACAGGCCGCCGCCAAGTTGGAGGCCGGTGAGATTTTCCGGGAGGAGTATGACCGCTGGCGCTACCAATATCTAGAATTTGACAAAGCCCAGACCTATGTGAAGGTACCTCCCCAGGACCTCGTTTGATATCCTCACTTGTAGGCCATAGAAGAGGTCGTTTGTTGCACAAAACAATCATAAAAAGAAAAAGAGAGCGAACTGACGAATCAAAATCAGTTGGCTCTCTTTTTATGAAGCATGAAAAAATGTTGCCAAATCATGGCCACAAAGGGCCTTAACTCCTCGAAAGCCCAGTTATATCAGGCTTTTCCGGGTCTCTGAAATTATTCCCACTCGCCGAGTCAAATCCATTTCTAAACTTTTTTGTATAGAGGATTTAATTCGTCGTGGTTTTATTTGATACAGATTATCCTTATCCTAAGGTCTATTTGGACTTTTGCTATCAAAAATCTATCTGGGCCATCCTATCATGGGTTTTGCTTAAGATGGACGATTGGGTGGCTTGAAAGTATTATAGCACAATGTATAACAATTTTCCAGATAAAACAAGTGTCTTCCCGACACCTGTACCAGCGATGTCGGGAGGACGTGGGTGTAAAACTTATCCTTTAGGAGGATGAGGGGCATGCCCGTAAGAATCCTTTTGACGGATTTCCCCGGTAACCCTGTGAATCAACCGTTCGGACTGCTGGTTGATGGCAATTTTGCGTGCAATATCGGCAGCCTCTTTCTGAGTGCTGGTTCTGACAGTTGCCCTGGTGTTACCAGCTCCCTTAACCTGCCATCCGCCCTTGGGGTGCGGAGTTACATGCTGATTCTTTCCCATTATGCTACCTCCTTACTCAAGCCAGCAATCAATTTTCTGGTGTTTTCGTACCATTTCTACATATTGTGCTCGGTTCAAAACGAAACCACAATATGTACAGGATTGCCAGACCACCCAAAACGTGATACAATTAAGCTGTGTGAAGAAAACGGCACATATATCAGTTTTGGCTGGTCTATGCGTCAAACACAGGAGAGTGACATCTAACGACTGGTACTCGTTGGGTGTCGCTCTTTTCTTTTTCTGGTTTGTACGGACTTATTTCAGATGTTCCTCATCCAGAATAACAATCAGCATCTTATTGCTCTCGTCAAACTCCGGCAAGAATTGTTTTGCCTTTTCGCGAAATCTAATTCCGGTTTGCTGCTCTAGATATCGTGAAAAATCCTTTGCATTGATGCGAACCCACCCATCCTTCTGGCGTCCCTCAAACTCAAAAGGTTCCGAGGTACTGGATGGATCGTGTGCACAAACACCGATTGCCTTTGCCTGAGCATCATAGCCGATATCAATCTGGTCAGGATGCCCAAGAAGGGCGCGAGCTCCGGCGTTAAATGCAATACCTGTAGCGCTCAAGGTGACGACAGGGGGGCCAGATCTTACAAAGGAAAAGTCAAAGTGATACTCAGCCATCACTACACCACCTTTCGGGAATAGTATAGCACATCCGAAGAAGAAATTCAAGCCACAACAAAGCAACAAACAGATGGTGAAATATGCGAAGAAATTCTGTAGTTCTAATTATACCTGCTTCTACGCGAAAGTCAACATATAGATATAAAATCATATCCACACCATATGTAGTGCTTTTCCCATTGTACCTACCACTTATTTTGTCAAAACTAAGCCACTCATAAAAGTCTTGACATTTCAACGCAAAAGTGATACCGCGCTCTCCTCGTTGGGGTCGTTGGTGTCCAGCTCGCCGCGGAAGGCGCGGGCGAGGATGGCTTTTTTGATGAGGTCAATCTGCTCCAGCACCCCTTCGGCTGCTTCCTTGGCCTGCTGCTCTTTGTCGAGGAGGTCGTCAAGAAGACGGACAATTTCGGCTTGTTCCTCAAGTTTAGGTATCGGAAATTCCACCAACTTCATATTTTTCTGAGAAACATTCCGCATACCATCCTGATTGCCAGAAGCCAGCTGTTCAATCTGATTCCGGTACAAATTTGATCTTGTAAAATGTAAAACATATTCAGGTATAACGCGTTTGTCAAACTTGAAACGCAAAATCTTATCAGACAGCATTAAGCGCCTTGAAATAGACTTTACAATGACACAATTTCCAACCAATTGTAGCGTATTAGCACGACTAAAGAGAAAATCCCCTTCATGAATCTGAACATTTTCATTCCACTGTTCTTCAACCGTGCAAGTTTTACTTTCTACTTCATTAAATTCTCCCCAAGTAACAGCACTGACCTTTACAACTCCAAATTCATCAGCTCGGGGTGGCCGTCCCTCTGCGTTCCAGTTCTTTCCAGCCTCTATAGATACAATAAAGCTTCCCCATTGAAGTCCGTCCCAACTCTCCATCCCCACGCCGTGTTCTTTTCTCCACTGGGCAGTAAGTTCACCGGTGAAGGCTTTATGAAGGATGGCGGCTTTGCGAGTTTCAAAGCTATCCAGCGCGTCCTGCGCCTTTTGTTTGGCCTCGTCCAGTTTGGCAAACAGGCTTTCAATGCGATCAACAATGCGATGTTGTTCAGACAGAGGCGGCAAAGGAAATTCGTGAGATTTAATGATTTCCTGCGAGATGTTCGGCTGTGCCCCACCCTTGCCTTTCTTTATAAAATTATCTTTCTGAGAGCGTGCATAATAAAAAAGATACTTATAGTTTACTAACAAGTTGGAAACGCCACAGGCACATGCTTGATTTGTAGTCGCAGCAATACCCAATATACCAACTTTTCCAATAGTAGCGCCATACATAGCAATTGCGACTGTATTTTCAGGAAACAATTTTGCGCTCGAATGAAAAATAGCTTCCTGCGTTATATGTTCTTCTGTTTCAAATATATAGTCATCATTTAACTCACCGGTTTTTATCCACGGAATATCGCCATTGTAATATTCAGGTATTTTTCTTGAAGGCGTCCCTCCCGATCCCCATTGTGCTATATTTTCCATTCTTGTCCAACACCAATTCTTTGGCACCTTGTACGGCTGTTCGTTCTCCGGCACCAATGCTGCCTGTAAGCGCTCTTCAGGCGTCAGGGTTTCTTTCTTCTTTCCTCTTGCCATCAGTCCTGCACCTCCAGCGTCCTCAGTTCCTTCACCACGCTCATCAGCAGGTCGACGGCCTCCTCCAGATTGGCGGCAGCCTCCTCGGCACTCTCCGCCGGGTCTGGCAAGTCGTTGTAGTCCAGCACCGAGTCATCCCGGATAAGACCCAGATCCAGGCTGTTGCCCTTTTCCGCGATCTGCTCCCTAGTAAAGACGCTCCACCGCTCGTCCTGCACGGCATAACGGTCCTCGGCCTCATAAGCCTTCTCAAAGTCCGCGAAATGTTCGGTTTTCAGCGGGGTGGTCTTGCCAAAGCTGGGCATATTGGTGCGCAAGTCATAGAACCAAACCTCTTTGGTGTTGCCCTTATCGCCCTTGCCCCGGGTGAAGAACAGCACATTGGTCTTGACGCCCTGAGCGTAGAAAATACCGGTGGGCAAACGGAGGATGGTGTGCAGATCACACTTGTCCATCAGGTCACAGCGGATCTTCTCGCCGTCGCCGTCGGCAAAGAGCACATTGTCCGGCAGCACCACGGCAGCCCGGGCCTTGTCATTGGTTTTCAGGCTGCGGTAGATGTGCTGGAGAAAGTTGAGCTGCTTGTTGCTGGTGGGGAAAGTGAAATCATCTCGGGTGGCACGCTCGCCGCCCTTCTTGGTGCCGAAGGGCGGATTGGTGAGCACCAAGTCAAAGTCGTGGAGAGCCTTGCCCTGGTTTGACAGGGTATCGGCCAGCAGAATTTGACCATCGATGTCGTGGAGCATGGCGTTCATCAGCGCTAGCCGGTGGGTATCGTGAACCAGCTCGCAGCCGGTGAAGGCTTCCTCTCGCTCGAATTTTGCCATATCAGAATCCAGATCGTAAAAATCGTCGGTGTGCTCCTTGACAAATTGGTGGGCGGCAATCATAAATCCAAAGGTGCCACAGGCAGGGTCGTTGCACCGCTCGCCGGGCTGAGGCTTCATCAGCCGGGTCATCACATCAATGAGGACGCGAGGGGTAAAGTACTGGCCTGCGCCGGACTTTTTCTCGTTGGCGTTCTTTTCCAACAGCCCTTCGTACAGATTGCCCAACCCTTCTTCACGGGCAGAATACCAATCCAAGCCGTCGATGGTCGTGATGATCTTTTCCAGGTTCTTGGGCTCGTCGATGTTGGTGGCAGAGCCCTGGTAGATTTCCCGCACTCGTCCGGTGCAGTTTTCGCCCAGATGGGACAGCAGCTCTTTATAGAACTTCTTCAGCTCAATGCCGCTTTTTGCGGTGAGCTCGTCCCAGCGGTAGGCGGCAGGAATCTGGCTTTCCGCGCCGGTTTCCTTTGCCATCTTCAAAAACAAAATGTAAGTAAGTTCGGTGACATACTGGTGATAGGTGATGCCGTCATCCCGCAGCACATTGCAGAGGTTCCAGAGCTTGGATACGATTTCTTGTGTGGTCATGTGCGGTTTCCTCCGTTTAGTTCTTGCAATAGATATTTCCATCTGCTGTGAGATAGTATTCTGTCGGCTGACTTGCCGCACACAGGGAATTGGCGATCAGTTCCCTCAAGGCCTTAGTATTGCTGTTGCTTACCGATTCAGCCAGTTCAAGACTTCTCTGCTCCAGTGCCGGGGAGTCTTTTCCTTTTCCCAGGGGGAGAGAGGGCTTCTTATTGATACCCAAAATCTTACCCCGAAGCAAGTTAAAACTACTCAGCATTCTGGTTTCACATTTTTCAATATACCCTTCCACCTCCTGCTGTACATACTGCAGGAAGGAGGAATCAAAGTTCTGGGCATAGTAGACTTCCATTAAACTGCTCATAGCATATAGTTCAAGGGAAAGGTGCAGACTGTCCCGAATTTGCTCCGTTTTATCCAATACTTTTTCCAGATCTTTTTCTTGAGATTCTACGGTGGAACTCAGGTCATGAATGTAGAATTCGATATCGTTCATAGCCACCTTTTTAGCGCTTTGCAGACTGGTGATTGTGGCAGCCCTCTGGGCTTCATGGGCCATGATGGAGGCATAGTTTTCAAAGGCGTATTTCGTAAAACTGATCTCTGACATCAACTCAGCCTTTTTATCACCGTATAGAAAGTCCAAAATTTCACCCAGCCTACGCTGAATAACATCTAACTGACTGTTAATTTTCGCCAGGAAATACTGCCCGGACGCTACCGACATGGTAGTAAATACACTCAGAAAGATAGCCTGTCCAGTGAGCGGGAGGAAGGAGGCAGACCCGACAAATCCCTGTTTTCCCTGGATCATGGATCCGAAACCACCCTGTTTCAGCGCGGTAAGAGTATGGGGAAGCCCTTCCGGGAAACGAGCAATGTAGGCTTGAGCCATGGTTCCGGCAGCTACCATAGAAGGAAAATGTTGATAGGCAGCGCTCAAATGTATTTTCTGAGCTTCAGACAGGCTCAACTTTGTAAACCGAGACTTGTCCTCAAAGTCATACACGGTATCACTGGGAACCAGCTCAAACTGGCCCATCTGCTCCAGCAGAGAAAGAGCCTGGCAATCTGATTCGTTTGCAGCATTGAGATTGTTCATGCAATTTTTCCTCCGTCATCATACAGATACTCATTGAGCTCCAGCACGATACTTTCTAATTTATTTTGAAAAATCCGATCGATCTTCTTAAATCCGCCCTCACTTCTGAATCGAGTGTCCTCGTCAAACACGCCTACATTGAGCACCGATTCTTCCATGAGATACTTTTCGATGCGGCCAATCCACTTTTGCTCGATAGCAGTGAATTTGTGGGCCTTTTTCAGCTTGTCTACCGCCCGGCGGATGCGGGCTTCATGGCTAATGAGGGTGGAGCCAATGGCATACCGGCGAATCAGACTGATGATGTCCGCTGCCATCTCCTCGTTGGTCAGCTCCGAAATGGCGGTGTTGAGCTGCTGGGTGGTGAAGCCCTCCCGGTCCAGCGTCAGGCGCAGATCCTTCAAACTCGCCCGGGTCAGTTCCTTTGGTCGGGTGCAGATGATATTCAGCGCCGCCACCTCGTTCAGGTGGGTCTTGACATAGTCGGCGAAGGCGTCCAGATAGTCTTCCGGGCGGCTGCCGGTCCCATAGCCACGAGTATGGCTGACCAGCTCATCCGGCGCATCGGAGATGACCACCGGGCGGCCGCCGTTGGCCCGGGTTTCCCCAAGCAGTTCAAAGAGATCGCGATGGGCCAAAATACGATTGCGAGCCTGCTGCGTTGACTCCTGCTCCAGTTGCTGAATAAACTGGGAGGGGTCTACGCCGCCGGTCATGCTCACGAAATGCTCCATTGTTTTGCTGTCTAGTTTCCGCTTTTTCCGCTGGAGTCTAGCGATGATCTGGTCAATCTGGTACTCAATCTGCTTTTCGTCTTCCAGAACCTCCAGACCGTCCAGCAACTGTCCGAAGGATGCAGATGGATTGGCTACCACCGGTTTCATGGTATTGACCGCTTCCAAAGATTCATAAACGCCAACAGGGTCATAAATCTCAAAATGGGTCTTGTGAATTTTGGGGCACAGGCGCGTAGCGCGGCCCAACATCTGTTCAAACAAAATGCGGGATTTCACCCGGCGCAGGAACACCAGATTAGTGATCTCCGGCACATCGATACCGGTGGTGAGCAGATCCACGGTGACAGCAATGCTGGGATACCGCTCATTCTTAAACCGCTTGATGGCTTCCTGCACCTTTTTGGGGGTGCCGCCGCCCATGCTACCAGTGATCTTCATAATGGCGTCATTATCCACGCCGTATTCCGAGTAGATGTTCTTGAGGATATCTACAATCATGTCGGCATGCTGGTCGTCCACAGCATAGATGAGCGTTTTGCCCTGTTCCTCCGGATTTTCTGGATCGATATCTTTGGCAATCTCATCCAGTACGGCCTCGTTAAAGGGGCGGGTAATAACCTTACGATTGAACTGCTCCACATCAAAGTTCAGTTCGTCGCTGAGCTGTTCGCTGTTGGTGATTTCTCCGGTTACCGGGTCGTAAATTGTTACGGTATCGCCGGACTGATAGTGGATACCCTCATCCCGCAGTTTTGTGTGGAGATTATGGGGGGCATCGTGATCCACCAGATAGCCCTCGATGACTGCTTCACGGTAAGTATACTTGAAAACCGGCTGGCCAAAAATCTCGGTTGTCTGGAGAGCCGGGGTAGCGGTCAGGGCAATTTTCACTGCATCGAAATACTCAATCACACTGCGGTATTTACTTTGATAATCTCGCTGATCTCGATAGAGAAGTTCGGTATCGCCCATTTCCTTATCTAAAAGGTATCCTCGGTGGGCCTCGTCTATAATAATTAGGTCATAGTCATTGACTGCGGGCATGGTATCTCCATCATTGTAGAGGATACGCTTTACCATTCCCTGTACGGTAGCGACCTGGATGCGGGTCTCCCGCTCAATCTCTTTATCTTCCAGACCTTTGATATTATAGATGTCGGCTAGGGGCATTAGATCCTCCAACTTGACCTCTTTGAATACATCCAATGCCTGCTCTCCGAGAGCGGTGCGGTCCACCAGGAAAAGGATACGCTTGAAACGGCCTGTCTTCAAGAACCGATAGATCATGCCCAGCACGGTTCGGGTCTTTCCGGTTCCGGTGGCCATGGCCAGAAGAGCTGTATTTTTTCCGTCCATGATGGCCTGTTCCGCCGCCTGAATGGCCCGCAGCTGATAATCACGGAGGTTCAGTCCGTCTTTATCCCGCAGCAAATCAAAAGGCATTTGCTCCAGGGCCCGATTGCCGGCATTGATGTCCTTGCTTAACAGCTCCAGAATATTGTCGGGACTCATCCATCCCCGCAGAGCCTTTGGCACATTGGAAGTCTGGCGCAAATCCAGAAACCAGATACCAGACTTTGTTTTATACTGTTCCAGATACGGTCTGCCATTGGTTGCAAAAGTAAACGGCACTTTATAGCTGCCCCAGGTTCCGACCTGGTATATGGCATCTTCAGCACGAATATTCCGAGGATAGTCTTTCCCTTGATAATCAATTACAGAAGGAATGTCCTTGTGTTCCGCTTTTGCTTCAATAATTCCCACAAATTGCAGACCAATAAAAAGGGCATAATCAGCACGACCATGATTCCCAACCGTAGAATCCGTAGGCCACTCGGCAATAGCGAGGTTCCTACCTTTGACAGGGCGAGTTCCTTTTGAAAAACGCAGGTTCTCGGTATCGGCCTCCCAGCCCACCTGACGGAGCTGCTGGTCAATCATGTAGCGCGTTTCCGCTTCTGTCTTTTGTCTCTGGCTTGCTGCCTTAGCCGCTTGCTGTCGGCGCTTTTCTTTTGCAACCGAGTCCGAAGCAGCAGCCTTTTCCTCTGCTTCCTTAGATAGCTGCTTCTCATGCTCTTGCTCTGCACCTGTGTCTGTACTTGCTTCCACAGGTAAATCAGCGGGCAATATAAATGGCTTGTTTTTATAATTCCAGTCACCATAGGTCTGCATGAACCATTCGCATAAGCTGTGTGCCATTTGAAGCAGAACTTTTCCGTCCGCAACAGAGGCGTAGTTCTCATGTACTGCTTTGTTACGCACCTTTCGCAGGGCATGAAGAATGTCCACAAGATCTTGCGTCAATAAACCTTCACGAAAAAGCACCACAATTCGGTTGACAGCTGTATTCTCAGCAGGGAGAGTGATTCGGTCATAAGTAAACATCAAATTTACGACCGTTTCACCAATCATTCCTAATTTCATTAGGCAGGAGTTTGAGTCTGAATAAAGATATAATTCTGCCTTTTTCCCGAATTGGGCCAATACCGGAAACTCATTGTCTAGAAAATCAAAATTACTTTTCATTGGGGCTCACCATCCTTGCCATTTTGCGATTTATTGTTAAGGCCAAGCTGTTTTGTCCAGAAATAGCCGGTCTGTTTTGTCGCATAGCCGGATTGTTTTGTCACGACAGCCGAGCTAATCTGTCGTTGAAGCCGGTCTGTTTTGGCATCGCTATATCATAAAAGGGAAAAGAGAGGTGCCGTTCTTGGTAGAACGGCACCTCTCTTCAACTTGAGACTATTGGAATTGATACAGCATAACAGCATTGATATTTTGGTTGTCGCTGCTGTACATGATGGGACGATATTCACCTTCTGGAAGGGAACTCAGATCGAGCGTTCCTGTAAGAGCACCACCAACGGCAGATAGGGTATACACCTCTTCAGACACCTCATCGATAAATCCAATATAGATTGTTCTGGAAGCAGAGGCCCAAGTGCAATGAACGGCCATTGCCTTTGTTTTTTCATTGGGCAACAGAATGGTATCGTCTGCTTTTGAATATTGAGATTCATCAATATTGACGCACACAAGTTCTCCTTTTGGCGTACTCTCAGAGAATTCCACAGGCTCATCTACAAAGTATTCACTTAAATCCACCACATCAGCAAATGGAAGAACAGAAGCCGGAGGAACGATGGCATCGCTGTCATCCTTGTCTGGAACCTCCGATACAGAATCCTTAGTAGAACAAGCAGCTAACATGGCAACCACCACGATTGCTAACAATAGCCCTAATCCTCGATGAATTCCCTTTTTCATGGTTATTTTACCTCGTACTGCATAGCTCCGGTGATGCTCTTACTTCCGCCATTCACAATGCAAACCTTATAATCTCCATCTGGAACACCACTGGAGTTGACTCTCTTGCTGTTAATATCTCCACCTTCATAGGTAACAGTGTATGTTACCCGGGTGTCCACATTATACCAGCCGATTTTTACATCCTGAGAAGAGGGACTCCATGTGCAGGAGTTGATAGTAAGTACAGCATCTTCACCAGAAATGTAGTATGTTTCGCTGGAAGTCTTTCTGGAACCGGAACCCAAAGAGGTGAACGAAAGAGACAGGCTCGACTTCGGCACGATATTGGTTTCCTCCGTGGCTACCGGTTCATACGGGACTTCTTCAACAGCAAAAGCCGTGCAGGACAAAGAGAACACCATTGCGAGAGCTAACACAGCCGACAGGACTTTCTTCATGGTACTTTCCTCCTTTTCTTGGAACCGTTGATACTTGTTAGGTAGCTACCATCTTCATTATACTGAATAATTTCGTATATGGCAACCTAAATTTTGTGTTTTGCATATATTTTTTCGGTTTTGCTTCTTGTTTTTAGTTGGATATGCTATTATTATGACAGCTCAAAAAATGAGGCAAGAGGAAGCAATGAGTCCAATCACTGGAAACAAGCACATTTCCAATAATTACAACGACTCAATGCTCCCTCTCACAAACCATGATTAGTATAGCACAGTATGAATTGTCCTGCAACGGGGACACTACCAAAATTTTAAGCAAAGAGAGCAGCCTATGTCCAATCTGTGGAGGAGCACTTAAAGTTCATGGAACCTGTACGCGGAAAGTCCGATATGGAGACTGCATACACAAATACCATCTCAGAGTATTAAAGTGCCAGTGCTGTGGAAAAACACACAGAGAGTTACCGGATAGCCTCATTCCATATAAGCGATATGGAGTGGAAGCATTCTGTGAGATTGCCGAATCTACAGAAGCCCGACATACCTGTGAAACATCTACCTGGCTGCGCATCCGATCCTGGCTTGCGTGGTTCATCTGTTATGCCCAAAATATTGCAACCGGATTGATTGCAGCCAACCTCCTTCCGATGACATTTCACCCCGGCTACACTCTGCGCCAGCAGACGGTGCATTTTGTCCGGCTGGTAGCAAACAGCGGAAATTGGATACAGCACCGTTCCGCCATGACAATGGATTTTCCTCCGGCTATACTGGTGTCATGCCAATAAAACAGGAGGCGATTCCAGCATGGAAATGAAAAACAGGAAGCTCGCCGCAGAGATTGCAGAGGAGCGAATGTCTATGATTGCACCGCTGCTGTCCCAAAACATGGATAGCAGACGGGTGGAACAGCTACGACAGGAGATATGCGAACGAAACCAGATTTCCCAACGAACTCTGGAACGGTATCTCTGCGCATATTTGAATGGAGGTTTTGAAGCACTGAAACCGCAGAGCAGGAGCAGCCAAAGTAACTACAAAATTCCACAAGAGCTACTGGATGAGGCAATCCAGCTACGCAGGGAACTTCCCAGCAGGAGCATCCCTACAATTATTAAAATCCTGGAGTTGGAGAAGAAGGCTCCTCCCGGATTTCTGAAGCGAACCACATTGCAGGATGCTTTGAGCCGTGCAGGGTATTCCACCGCAATGATGAAGCTTTACAATGACAAAGGGTACGCTTCCCAACGATTTCAACGGCTGCACCGGCATGACCTGTGGCAAGGAGATATTAAATATGGACTTGTGCTCAATCTTGGCGGTGTACAGACACAGACCTACTTCTCCTGCCTGATTGACGATGCTACCAGATACATTCTCCACGGTGAGTTTTACGGGACGATGGAGCAAGGTATTGTAGAAGACACCCTGCAAAAAGCCATGCTGAAATTTGGGCTTCCACGGAGACTCTATTTTGACAATGGGACGCAGTACCGAACACGCTGGATGAAGCGCGCCTGCGATTTGCTTGGTATCCGGCTGATCTATGCAAAGCCCAGAAATCCACAGGGCAAAGGCAAACAGGAGCGATTTAACCAAACGATGGATGCTTTTTTAGCAGAGGTAAGTCTACATCCACCAGAGAGCCTGCAAGAATTGAACACAAAATTCCAAGCATGGCTACATGAATGTTACCACTCCAAACCGCATAGTGCTCTTGGCACAACGCCAGAAATTGCATTTAAGTCCGATTCCATGCCTCCACGATTTGTGGACAAGGCTCTGATGGCACGAGCATTTTTGCATTGTGAATCCCGTAAGGCCGACAAGAGTGGTGTAATTAGTTTTGGCGGAAAACGATATGACCTTGGCATTGCTTTTGCCGGCAAGCAGGTTGATGTAGTCTATGACCCAATCTGTACAGAGATCCTTACGATTGAGACACCAGACCATGAGCCGTTTCAAGTGCGGCAGATTGTAGTTGGCGAAAAAGTTGCACCGAAGCCAAAACGAAAAGAGATTGAGCGTATTCCCGTTGACCATTCCCGTCTATTGGATGCCATAACGGAACCATACCAAGACAAGCAGCGCAGGAGGGCGATTTCCTACACCACAGAAATTGAAAAGGGGTGACAAGCATGTACGAGGAATTTTTTGAAATGACACATACCCCTTTTGTACGGGGCATTCCTGTTGACAATCTCTATGAAGACCAGGATACCGAAGAAGTCTATAACCGTCTGCTCTATGCTGCCAGCCGCCAGCTTTTTGCTCTTGTGGTTGGGGATGCGGGCACGGGGAAGACAACGGCTCTGCGCCGCCTGAAAAGCGTCTTAGATGGGCAAGATTACACCGTACTCTACCTTTCTGAATCTAAACTTACCCCGAGACACTTCTACAACGGTCTTCTGGAGCAGCTGGGGTGTGAAACACGGTTCTACCGAGGTGACGCAAGGAATCTACTGCACCACGAAATTGAAATTATGCGTGGAGTTGGACACCGAAAACTGGTTGTGATTGTGGATGAAGGGCATCTACTCTCTAAGGAAATGCTGGAGGAAATCCGCTTCTTACTCAACTACAAAATGGATTCTGAAAATCCCCTCGCACTCATTTTGGCTGGCCAGACGGAGCTATGGGAGAAACTACGGCTGCAAGCGTACAGAGCGATCCTCCACAGGGTTGATATTCAGTGCTTTCTGATGCCTTACGAATACGCTCAGACGAAAGCCTATATTGAGAAGCAACTGACCTATGCTGGACACCCCAACGCAATCTTCTCTGAGGACGCCATGAAAGCAGTCCACTCTTTCTCATCCGGCATCCCGAGACTGATTAACCGGGCCTGTACCCAGTCTCTTGTCTACGCATACCAAAACCGCCGGGCCATTATTGATGACCGGATGGTACAACTCGTCCTGGAGGGCGAGGTTTCTTGAATACCGGAAAGAAGGGGATGGCTGGAGCCATCCCCTTCTCTTATGCGACAAAACGCACCGGCGCCGGACAATGATGTCCGGCGATGACCGACAAAACAGCCCGTCTATTTCACGACAGAACAGGCCGTCTGCGACAATTTATATTCAAGAGAGATTGCGTGTGAAAACACTTTTCTTCAGAATTCTAAAATTATGTTACCGAAAAACTTCCTTTATTTTTCCTCCGGAATAAACTCCAAAATATCGTCCACGCCGCACTCCATCACGCGGCAGATCCGTTCTATACTTTCGATGGAAACATACTCGTTTCGCTTTAGGCGGGTGATAATATTGGCACTAAAACCGGCCCTCTCTTTTAGCTGGGCATTGCTTATCTTTTTATCAATCATCAAATGAAATAACCGATCATAACAAATCGCCATTTTAGTTCCTCCAAAGCAAGAAATGCTTGGCTTTATTTTATCACACTTTCGTGAAAAACTCAACTTTGAGTTATCTTCTTTTTCGTCAATCAAACGGGGCTTTCTTTGCCACGGACTTGAGATATAGTTCTGGGTCACCATTCAAAATCAGCTCGGCATAGGCCAGCGGATCGTTGTAGATCAGCCAGTCCAGCTCCGACCGCTGGTACATACTATTTGCCACCTCGTTCTCCACAGCAGTGCAGTCGATGGCGAGCAGTGTCCCATCATCCAGGTGCAGCTCCACGCAGGCGGTGTCCAGGTTGAACTCACAGGACAAAATCTTTCTCATAGTCGTTACCTCCCAATGCTTGAATTTCAGTTGATATTCCGCAGCGGAACAAAGGCCGTTTCGGTTGTTTTAGATACAGGCAAGCAATGCGTGTGGCTATCCACACACAAATCCGGCAAGCAATGCGAGTGTTAATACACACTCACATTTCCTGCCGTCTGCTTGTTGAGGGCAGCGCCCCCAAGCCCCTTTTGAACACAGAATTTCATTCTGTGGCTGCGCGTTCTGCGAACGCTTTGAAAGGGTACGCCAAAGCGCCGTTCCCTTTAAGATGCCCTGGAACAAATTGTTCCACCATTATCACTTTGCAGTCTGCTGTGAAGCACAGTAGACCTCGCTAGATGCGTGGGCGAAATGCCTACCTATCGTTCTCTTTTACTCCGCATACTGTGTTCTGTTTTTTTGCATGGGGTGTCGTGAAACGCGACATCCTATGGTGCTTTTGGGGTGCCCTAAAATGGGGTGGCAAAACACCACCCCATCTGGGATGCTTTTTAGCGGAATTTCTTTGCACAAACTACCGTTAGCCATTCCTCTTGCCAGAAAAAACAGGAGCGTGACACGCTCCTGTTCAAGCCAACAGGGAGAAGATTGACTTTGGTGCTAATTTCATCTGCGAGATTAGTATGAAAGTAAGCACCTGTTACCACCGAAAATCCGGGAACACTCCACGCTTGTCCAGATACTCCTGCCGAGCCTGCTCCCGCTCTTCTGCGGTGGGCGCAGTCTTATATTTTGCATACAGTTCATGCCGCACCAGCGCATCCAATTTCTGTTCCAAACCCTGGTGAATTTCCTCGGCATAATCATCGTCATAGGCCAGATGATACTCCACCAAAGCTACAAAAAGGTCATAGGAAATTTGTACACTTTTCATATTCATTTCCTTTCCGCGACGGTTGCGACGATAGCGACGGTGTTTTTGACGGTATCATTTTCACCGTCGCGACCGTCGCTATCGTCGCGCCCCTTATTCTTCGATTACTTCACAGGCAGTTGGCTCTACCAGCATATAGGTCAATTTCACTTGCCGACCGGAGTGTTTGGCCTTATTTTCATAGCCAACATGGTATTCCTCCAGCAGCCTGCCTGCCTTGACATTCAGGTACTTAGTGAGGGCGTTGGAGGCCATTCCCGTTTGGATGGCTTCGACCAGTTCGGATGGAGAGCCGATCCACTCCCGGAACTCGGCGGAAACCAACTTTGCAACCGCATCCAGCACTGGGTCCGGCGGTTCTTTATACAGCTCGTTTTCCATGCGTTCCAGATTCCAGATCTGGGTCTGCGGGTCCTTCTTCAAGTAGAGGATCTGATCCGGCTGATCCCGCCCCACAACTTTGATGGTAGCGTCCAGCTCCGTGCGTTTTTTCTTCTGCATCAGCAGAGAACCATCCGCACAGCCCAGCAGCCCAGTGGTGCCGGAAATCGTCTCAAAGGAATCGTCTGCCTGCTGCTTTCGGGTGTGATGAACGGTCAGAACACAGATACCGTGCTGATCAGCAAACTGCTTGATTCTGCCGATGATCTCATAGTCGCTGGCATAACTGTACGCTTCACCACCTACCTCACGGATCTTCTGCATAGTGTCAATGATGATGAGATTGGTGTCCGGGTGCTCCTGCACGAAATTCTTTAGCTGTTCATCCAACCCATTCCCAATCTTTCCGGCAGCGGTGGCGAAGTGGAGGTTGGGGGTATCGTTCACGCCGTACATCATAAACATCCGGCTCTGGATACGCTGAAAATCATCTTCCAGCGCAAGGTAAAGTACCGTCCCCTGATGGACTTTATATCCCCACAAATCCTGCCCGGTACTGACATGGTAGGCAATCTGAGCCACCAGGAAGGACTTACCGATTTTGGGCGCTCCGGCAAGGATATATGCCCCTGCGTAAAGCAGGCCTTCCACCACCGGAGGCCTACTCTTATAGGTGGTTTGGAACAGCTCTGTCATTGTGAGTGTATGCAGGTATCGGGGGCCTGTCATGCGCTGCATCCTGCGGTACATTTCTTCCAGACTGTCCTGGGAGTTTACAATTTCATCGTTGCTTTTTTGCCCGGAAGTGGGTATACTATTTTCAGTGATTTGAGAGATTGACTGCCCATCATCTGCGCCAACAGATGAACCCTGGGCGGTCATTTTCTTTTTCTCATCGGTCATAGGCGAATTCCTCCTGCATCCCGTTCATAATGGCTGTAATCATTCGGATCGTATCCAGTAGCTCGTCATTCACGCCCTGCCCGGCCTCGATCCGGTGCAGCTCGTCCAGCACGGCAGACAACTGATCCCGCAGGGCTTTGTAAACCTTTGGGTTGCCCTGCACCACCACATCTCGCTCCAATAGCCGCCGGATAATGTAATCCTGCTTGGTCAGGCCGGTGAGTTTCACCAGGGTTTCCAGTTGGAGATCCTCTTCCGCCGACACTCGGAAAGCTACCGTCTTGTTTCTCCAGCGGTTGTGGTTGTCATAGTTCTTCTTAGACATTTTCTTACACTCCCTTCTCATTTTTCAGCAAATCCAACTTGTCAGCCATTTCCACCTGTCGGGTGGGGAACAGGTGCGCGTATCGGTAGGTGATGTCGATACTCTCATGCCCCACACGCTCTGCAATAGCCAGGGCAGTAAAGCCCATGTCGATCAACAAACTGATGTGGCTATGTCTCAAATCGTGTATGCGAATGCGTTTTACCCCAGTTTGCTTACAGCCACGGTCCATTTCTCGGTGGAGATAGCTTTTGCTGATGGGGAACATCCGGCTGTCCGGCTCCACTCCATAGAGCTGCTTGAGGTAGTCCTGCAACTCATCACAGAGGAACTGCGGCATCTGGATCACGCGGTTACTCTTGGGTGTTTTAGGCGTAGTGATCACATCCTGCTTTTTGAGCCGCTGGTAAGACTTATTGATGGAAACGGTGCGCTTTTCAAAGTCAAAATCTGCTGGGGTCAGGGCCAGCAGCTCTCCCTCACGGACACCGCACCAGTACAATACCTCAAAGGCGTAGAAGGACAACGGCTTGTCCATCATGGCTTCAGAAAAGCGGGTGTACTCCTCCCGGGTCCAGAACAGCATCTCCTTTCGTTCCTCCGTCCCCATGTTGCCCGCCTGCCGGGCTGGGTTGATATTTAGACCGTAAAATCGTGCAGCATGGTTGAAAATGGCGCTAAGTTGATTGTGAACTGTCTTCAGGTAAGTTTTCGACAGAGGTTTGCCGTGGCAGTCCCTCAACTCCCGAATTTCATTTTGCCAACGGATAATGTCCTTTGCCGTGATTTCCGAAAGTTTTCGATTCGCAAAATAGGGGAGGATCTTTTTCTTGATGATACTCTCCTTGGTAAGCCAGGTATTGAGCTTCAGCTTGGGTTTAATGTCCTTCTCATAGAGAGCAACAAAACTCTCAAAGGTCATGTTCACATCAGCCTGTTTTTCCATCAGGAACTCCCGTTCCCATTCCAGCGCTTCTCGCTTAGTGGCAAAGCCGCGCTTGAGCTTCTGCTGGTGTTCACCCTTCCAATCGGTGTAGCGGAATTGAACATACCAGGTGCCATTGTCCTTATTTTTGAACGCTGCCATAATTATTTCTCCTTCCTTTCTGTCTCAGATCTTGTACCATAGAATTTCTCGTGGAAAAACTTTCGGTCAATTCGCCCGGCAATGGTGATGCAGCCGGCTTTAGCCAGTTCCTCATTCATCTGTCGAATAATCCTATAGGCAAAGGGGATGGAGATCCCCAACTCCTCTGCCACTTCGTTGACACGCATAAAAATCTGATTTGCCATAGTAAGTACCTTCCTTTCTTTGTTGATTGTTTTTACCTGCTGATTTTGTTTTTCATAAAGACTTCCTTACTCTCTACTGCCACTTTTTTCTCAGTTGTATAACTAAAAATCTGGCGTAATATTTTTTGTGCTTCCCAATCCAAGCTTATTTGCTTAGTGTTTTTATGATACTATACATATAAGCTTAGTTCAAGCGTTTTGAAAGAAATATTATTAAATAAATTTGCTTAGATTATCTTGACAAAACTAAGCAAATATGCTATGTTTCAAGTAAGAACAATCATAGACTGGAGTTGGTTACATGGCGATTGGTGAACGAATCCACTTTTTCCGTCTCCTGCGGGGGATGACACAGAAATATCTCGGCATGTCACTGGGCTTCCCGGAGAAGTCTGCTGATGTACGCCTTGCACAATATGAAACAGGATCAAGAACCCCAAAGGCAGACCTGACTGTTGCCTTGGCTGAAGTGTTGGATGTCTCTCCTCATGCACTCTCTGTCCCGGACATAGACTCCTATGTAGGGCTGATGCACACCCTGTTCACCCTTGAGGATAACTATGGGCTCAAGATCAGTGAGATGGACGGAGAGGTCTGCTTGAAGGTCGATGTTCGGAAGAGCAAGGACGCCGCCCGACTGCACGAGATGCTCTGTACCTGGCGGGAACAGTCCGCCAAGTTGGAGGCCTGTGAGATCTCCCAGGAGGAGTACGACCGCTGGCGTTACCACTACCCGGAGTACGACAGCAGCCAAATCCGCGCCAAGATGCCGCCGGAGGGCCTGATCTAACCCTCTCACTTGTAGGCCACAGGAAAGGCCGTTTGTTGCACAAAATCAGAAAATTCAGATAAACGAGAGCAAAATAAAAAGGTCTAACTGATCAACAAAAATCAGTTAGGCCTTTTACTTATGAATAAAAAGATGAGGATTTTCAGGCTACTCGCAAGCCACCCGATTTTTCTTTTCAAACTCAATAAATCGGGATTTGACGAGTGCTATCAATCTGCTATCAAATGGGGGATTTGAAAATCAAAAACCCAGTGTTTATGCGGGTTTGCAGGCCCTCATATCCACTTTTTGCTTATTCCCACTCGATCGTTCCAGTGGGCTTGGGAGTCAGGTCAAAGAGGACACGGTTGACGCCCTTGACCTCGGCGGTGATACGGGCGGTGATATGCTGGAGCAGGTCGAAGGGCACGTTCTCCACGGTGGCGGTCATGGCGTCCACGGTATTGACCGCACGGATGATCACACACCACTCGTCCGCGCGCTTATTGTCGCGGACGCCGACAGATTTGATGTCAGGGATCGCAGTAAAATACTGCCACACCTTGCCCTCCAGGCCGTTCTTGGCAAACTCCTCACGGAGGATGGCGTCGGACTCCCGGACGGCCTCCAGGCGGTCACGGGTGATGGCGCCCAGGCAGCGCACGCCCAGGCCGGGGCCGGGGAAGGGCTGGCGGTACACCATGGAATCGGGGAGGCCCAGAGCCTTACCGCAGGCGCGCACCTCGTCCTTGAACAGCATCTTCAGGGGCTCCACCAGCTCGAAGTCCAGGTCCTCCGGCAGGCCGCCCACGTTGTGGTGGCTCTTGACCGCCTTCACAGTCTTGGTGCCGGACTCGATGATGTCGGGATAAATGGTGCCCTGGCCCAGGAACTTGATCCCCTCCAGCTTGCGGGCCTCCTCCTCGAACACACGGATGAACTCCGCGCCGATGATCTTGCGCTTCCGCTCCGGATCGGACACGCCGGCCAGCTTGTCCAGGAAGCGGTCCACCGCGTCCACATAGATCAGGTTGGCGTCCATCTCGTCCCGGAACACCTTGATGACCTGCTCAGGCTCACCCTTGCGCAGCAGGCCGTGGTTCACATGGACACAGGTCAGCTGCTTGCCAATGGCTTTGATGAGCAGAGCGGCCACGACAGAGGAGTCTACGCCGCCGGACAGAGCCAGAAGGACCTTCTTGTCACCCACCTGCTGGCGGATCAGCTCCACCTGGTCGGCGATAAAGTTCTCCATATTCCAGTTGGCCTGTGCGCCGCAGACCTGGAACACAAAGTTGCTCAGTGCCTCTTTGCGGGCCGCGGCATCCTCAGGCCAGGGCTGATCGCCCTTGTGATCGGCCAGCAGCACGGGCACAGGAGCGTTGTAGATCTCCTTGGCGGCGTCGATCTCCACACCGTCTACCACACGGTTGGGACCCCCGTTCAGGATGATGCCCTTCACATTCGGCAGAGCGGCAAGCTCTTCGGCGGTGATGTCGTGGGGATGGATCTCGCTGTAAACGCCCAGTGCACGGATCTCACGGGCCAGACGGGGATTTTCCTCACTGCCCAGATCAAGTATCAGAATCATGTCCTGCTTCATTGCAGCGCCTCCTATTTTTTGTATGACTCATAGTACCACAATTCGGGTGGTTTCGCAAGATATTGTGCCTTCAAGCATGGATAAAATGCGTAGATCTTAGAGTAGGGTTCCTAGTATAGTTTGACAAAATTTGAGCAGGGGAGGGGGAGTGATCCCAGCAGCGGATGGCTCTCTCCGCCAGATTTTACAAAGCTTTTACGGTAAGCTGCTTGCTGGGAGCGAAGAAAGGGGCTATACTCACAGACAGAAACGGAAGGAGGTGAGCGCGATGGGATTTGCATTGAATGCAGCCGAAGATCTGGAGGACCTGATCTACGAGTGCAAGGAGGTCTCTGCCAGCGAGCGGTAAGGAGATATAGATCCGAAATTCAGGACCACACCATAAGGTGTGGTTTTTTGTGTTTATGGGATGACAGCAGGGGGATAAGCCGCTCCAACAGCAAAAAGGTTCCGGAGGAGAGGGGAGAGGCGGATAAAAGTTCTCCCCGGGCCCGCCGGGGCCCGGGGAGAAAAGGATCAGATCTTGGTGATGTCGATGGGGGTCAGGTCCTCGCTGCGGCTCTGCTCCCGGACGGTGAGAACGGCCCGGGCGGTATCGATGGCGGTGACGCAGGCCACGGAGTGCTCCACGGCGGAGCGGCGGATCTTGAAGCCGTCGCTGTCCTGCTTGCGCCCCTTGGTGGGGGTGTTGATGATCAGGTCCACGGTGCCGCTCTGGATCATGTCCAGAATGTTGGGGTGGGCCTGGGAGACGCGGTTGACCCGCTTGCACTGGATGCCGGCCTCCGTGAGGGCGTCGCAGGTGCCGGAGGTGGCATAGATCTCCACGCCCATCTCCTCGAAGCCCCGGGCGATGCCCACCATCTCGGCCTTGTCCTCGTCCTTCACGGTGACAATGATCCGGCTGCCGCGCTTGGGCACCTTCAGACCGGCGCCCTTGAAGGCCTTCAGCAGGGCCTGGGGATAGGTCTCAGCCAGACCCAGCACCTCGCCGGTGGACTTCATCTCGGGGCCCAGGCCGGTGTCCACATCGGTGAGCTTCTCAAAGGAGAACACGGGGGCCTTGACGGCGAAATAGCTGGCCTCGCGGTACAGGCCGGTGCCATAGCCCAGGTCCTTCAGCTTCTCGCCCAGCATGACCTTGGTGGCCAGGTCGATGATGGGCACGCCGGTCACCTTGGAGATATAGGGGATGGTGCGGGAGGAACGGGGGTTGACCTCAATGACATAGATGTCGTCGTTGTAGAGGATATACTGGGCGTTGATCAGGCCGATGACGTTCAGGTGCTTGGCCATGTTCTTGGTGTGCTTCAGGATCAGCTCCCGGTGCTTCTCCTCCAGGTTGATGGGGGGATAGACCGCGATGGAGTCTCCGGAGTGGACGCCGGCCCGCTCCACGTGCTCCATGATGCCGGGGATGAGGATGTCTTCCCCGTCAAACACGCCGTCCACCTCCAGCTCACGGCCCATGAGGTACTTGTCGATGAGGATGGGGTGCTCCTGAACGGTCAGGTTGATGATCCGCATGAACTCCTCAATGTTCCGGTCGGAGTAGGCGATCTCCATGCCCTGGCCGCCCAGAACGTAGGAGGGACGGACCAGAACGGGGTAGCCCAGCTCGTTGGCCGCCTGAAGTGCCTCCTGGGTGGTATAGACAGTGCGGCCCTTGGCGCGGGGGATGGCGCACTTCTCCAAAATCTCGTCAAAGCGCTCGCGGTCCTCGGCGGCGTCCACGCCGTCGGCGGAGGTGCCCAGGATCTGCACGCCCATCTCGGTCAGCGCCTTGGCCAGCTTGATGGCGGTCTGTCCACCGAACTGGACCACAGCGCCCCAGGGCTTCTCCAGCTCCACGATGTTCTGCACGTCCTCGGCGGTCAGCGGCTCGAAGTACAGTTTATCTGCCACATCGAAGTCGGTGGAGACGGTCTCGGGGTTGTTGTTGATGATGATGGTCTCATAGCCCATGCGGCGGAAGGCCCACACGGAGTGGACGGAGCAGTAGTCAAACTCGATGCCCTGGCCGATGCGGATGGGGCCGGAGCCCAGCACCAGCACCTTCTTCTTGCCGGAGCCGTTGTCCACCGCCTCGTTCTCTCCGTCGTAGGTGGAGTAGTAATAGGGGGTCTCGGCGTCGAACTCGGCGGCGCAGGTGTCCACCATCTTGAAGGAGGGGATGATGCCATACCGCTCCCGCAGGGCCTTCACCTGGGCCTGGGTCATGCCGCACAGGGCGCCGATGTAGCTGTCGGCGAAGCACATCTCCTTGGCGCGCTTCAGGGTGTCCATGTCGGGCTCGCCCTTGCAGGACTTCAGCTCGTTCTCCATGTCGATGATCCGCTGGAAGCCGTCCAGGAACCAGATGTCCATCTTGGTGATGTGGTTGATCTTCTGGGGGGAGAAGCCGCGGCGCAGGGCCTCGGCCACCACGAAGAGCCGCTCGTCGGTGACCTGGACCAGCAGGTCCTCGATCTCGTCGGTGTACAGGCCCTCCAGCTTGTCCAGCTTCAGCGCCCGGACGTTCAGCTCCAGGGAGCGGATGGCCTTCATCAGCGCGCCCTCGAAGGAGTTGGCGATAGCCATGACCTCGCCGGTGGCCTTCATCTGGGTGCCCAGGGTGCGGCTGGCGGTGGTGAACTTGTCAAAGGGCAGGCGGGGGATCTTCAGCACGCAGTAGTCGATGGTGGGCTCGAAGCAGGCGGTGGTCTTACCGGTCACCGCGTTGGGGATCTCGTCCAGGGTATAGCCCAGGGCTACCTTGGCGGCCACCTTGGCGATGGGATAGCCGGTAGCCTTGGAGGCCAGGGCGGAGGAGCGGGACACGCGGGGGTTGACCTCGATGACCGCGTACTCATAGCTGTCGGGATTCAGGGCAAACTGCACGTTGCAGCCGCCTTCGATCTCCAGGGCGGAGATGATGTCCAGGGCGGCGGAGCGGAGCATCTGGAACTCCCGGTTGGCCAGGGTCTGGGTGGGGGCCACCACGATGGAGTCGCCGGTGTGGACGCCCACGGGGTCGATGTTCTCCATGGAGCAGATGGTGATGACGTTGCCGGCGGAGTCCCGCATGACCTCGAACTCGATCTCCTTCCAGCCGGCGATGCACCGCTCGATCAGGACCTCGTGGACACGGGACAGGTTCAGGCCGCGGTCGGAGATCTCACGCAGGGAGACCTCGTCGTAGGCGATGCCGCCGCCGGTGCCGCCCAGGGTGTAGGCGGGGCGGACGATCACGGGGTAGCCGATCTCGTTGGTGAAGGAGACGGCGTCCTCCACGGTGTTGACCACCTTGGAGGTGACGCAGGGCTGACCGATGGACTCCATGCAGTCCTTGAAGCCCTGGCGGTCCTCCGCCTTGTGGATGGAGGCGGGGCTGGTGCCCAGCAGGCGCACGCCGTACTTCTCCAGGGTGCCGTTCTCATACAGCGCCATGGCCAGGTTCAGGCCGGTCTGGCCGCCCATGTTGGGCAGCAGGGCGTCAGGGCGCTCCTTTTCGATGACCTGGGTGATGGAGGGCAGGTTCATGGGCTCGATATAGACGTGGTCGGCGATGTCCTTGTCCGTCATAATGGTGGCGGGGTTGGAGTTGATCAGGACGACCTCCAGGCCCTCCTCCTTCAGCGCGCGGCAGGCCTGGGTGCCGGCATAGTCAAATTCGGCGGCCTGGCCGATGACGATGGGGCCGGAGCCCAGCACCAGGACCTTCTTAATATCGGTATACTTCGGCATTACTTGGCACCTCCCATGGAATCAATAAAGCGGTTGAAGAGGTATTCCGTATCCTTGGGGCCGGCGTTGGCCTCGGGGTGGAACTGGGTGGTAAAGCAGTTGGGGCGCTTGTACCTCAGTCCCTCGCAGGTGTCGTCGTTGACGTTGATGTGGGATACCTCGGCCACGGCGGGATCCACCGTGTCGGAGAGGACCATATAGCCGTGGTTCTGGCTGGTGATGAACACGCGGTTCTTCTCCAGGTCCCGGACGGGGTGGTTGCCGCCCCGGTGTCCGTAGGCCAGGCGGCCAGTCTTGGCGCCGGTGGCCAGGGCCAGCAGCTGGTGGCCCATGCACACGCCGAAGATGGGGATGGTGCTGTCATAGAGCTTGCGCAGCTCAGCGATGATCTCGGTGTTTTCCTCCGGGTCGCCGGGGCCGTTGGAGAGCATCACGCCGTCAAAGCCGCCGGAGAGCACCTCGCCGGCGGGGGTATAGGCGGGCAGGGCCACCACCTTACAGCCGCGGCGGCGCAGGCACTCGATGATGTTCTGCTTCACGCCGTAGTCCATCACGGCGACCAGATGCTTCTCCTCGCCATAGGCCTCGAACACCTCAGGCTGGGTCCGGGTCACCTTGCGGACGGTGTCCTTCACCTCGTAGGAGCGCAGCCGCTCCATGACCTCGGCGACATTAAAATGCTCCGCACAGGTGAGCATACCGTTCATGCTCCCCTGACTGCGGAGTATTTTCGTCAGTGCCCGGGTGTCCACGCCCTGGATGCCGGTAATATCGTGTTCCTTCAGATAGGTGTTCAGATCGCCCTCACAGCGGAAATTGCTGCCCCGGGGGGACAGATGACGGACCACGAAGGCCTCCACCCAGGGACGGCTGGACTCGTTATCCTCGTGGTTGACGCCGTAATTGCCGATGAGGGGATAGGACATCACCACGCCCTGTCCGGCATAGGAGGGGTCGGTCAGGATCTCCTGATAGCCGGTCATAGAGGTGTTGAACACCATCTCGCAGATCCGGTCGGAGGTGCCGCCGATGCTGGTCCCGGAAAAAACGCTTCCGTTGGCCAGGATCAAAGTCGCTTTCATCAATTCACTCACACGCCCTTCTGTTCCAGTTCACTTAGCCATATCCATGTTCAAAGTGTTTCAAGATATTGTATCGAAAATTTGGGGTTATTTCAAGAGGAGGAACCCCCCTTTTTCCAAAAAGTTTTCCCCGGACTTTTGGGCATATTGCAGGAAAACGCTCCGGGGGACTTTCACTGCGGACTGGGATAGCACGGAGGAAAAACGGGCAGACTGTGGGAGAGCGGCCATTGTCCACGGCGTATGGGCCGCAGAACGTCAACGGGAGGAGCGAGAGACTGTGTTCACCGGACTGATCCGCACCATCATCCTATACATCCTTATCATTGCCGGGATCCGGCTGATGGGTAAGCGCCAGGTGGGGGAGCTGGAGCCCTCGGAGCTGGTGCTCTCCCTCATCATCGCGGACCTGGCGGCGGTGCCCATGCAGGATTTCGGCATCCCGCTGCTCACCGGAGTGATCCCCATCCTGGCCCTGCTGGCCATGACCATGATCCTGTCGGTGATGACCATGAAGAGCATTCGCTTCCGGGCACTGCTGTGCGGGCGGCCCAGCGTGGTCATCCGGCGGGGGGAGATCGATCAGGGGGAGATGCGGCGCAACCGGCTGACGGTGGACGAGCTGCTGGAGGAGCTGCGCAGCCAGGGCTATACAGGCCCTCAAAAGGTGGAGTACGCCATCCTGGAGACCAACGGGCAGCTCTCCGTCCTGCCCTGGGCAGCGGAGAAGCCTCCCACCCTGGAGCAGCTGGGGCTGGAGGCCCAGGAGTCCGGGCTGCCGCTGGTGCTCATCAGTGACGGGCGGCTGCTGGAGCGGAACCTCCGGGTCCGGGGCTATGATGGGCACTGGCTGGACAAGCAGCTGGAGCAGCGGGGCTTGAAGAGCTGGGAGGAGGTCTTTTTGATGACGGTGGACGAGCAGGGACAGATCTATCTGGCTCCCCGGGAGCGGGAGGGGAGGCGGGGCGCGTGAAGCGGCTGTGGAGTGCGGCAGCGCTGCTGCTGGTCCTGCTGGGGGGAGCGCTGTGGAACGCGTGGTACGCGGACCGGCTCACCGGGCGGATGGCCGGGCAGCTGGAACAGGCCCAGGAGCTGGCCGACCGGGGAGACTGGGAGGGGGCGGCCCGGCTCAGCCGGGAGAGCTTCGGCCTTTGGCAGGCCCATGACGCCTATCTCCATGTGATGATGCGCCACTCGGACACCGACCAGATCCTCCGGGGCTTCCGGGCCCTGGATCAGTACCTGGCCCTGGAGGAGTCCGACCAGTACACCGCCGCCAACGCGGAGCTGATCTGTCAGCTGGAGCTGCTGTCGGAGATGGAGCAGCCCTCCCTGGTAAATATTTTTTAAGAAGAGACAGCCCCCGGATCTGACGCAGTCAGGTCCGGGGGCTGTCTTGAAACGGAGCGGTTCAGGCCGGGAGCAGCCCGGTGGAGATCAGGAAATCCCGGGCCACATCGTCCACCGCCTCGCCTTCCACATCCACACGGTAGGTCAGCTCGCTCATTTTCTCATCGGTGAACTGGCCGTTGAGCAGCTGGAGGGTCTCCTTGAGGCCGGGGGCCTCCTCAGCGAAGCGCTCAAACAGGTCGCTGCGTACCAGGATGGTGCCGTAGTAGTCGGGGAAGAAGTGGAGATCGTCCTTCAGAATGGTCAGGTTGGCCCGCTTATTCAGACCGTCGGTGGCATAGACCACCATCACGTCGTACGCGCCCTGCTCCACCATAGTGTACTTCATCATAATGTCCACATGGAGCACGTCCTGGAAGTTCAGGCCGTAGAACTTGGAAAACGGGCCGAACTTCATGCTGCCGGCGTCGGTGAAGAAGTCCTGCTCCGCGCCGAAGCGCAGCTGGCCGGCGATGGGGATCAGGTCGCTGATGGTCTCGGGGTGATAGGTGTCCATCACTTGCTGAGTGACGCCGATGGAGTAGGTGTTGTTCACACCGATCTTTCCCATCAGCTCCAGCCCGTACTCCCCGCGCATCCGCTGGTCCACAAATTCATAGAGGGTCTGACCGTCTGGGACATCGGAGGTGTCCAGGCCCATGATGGTGGTCAGCAGGGTCCCGTCCCAGGTATACATCAGGTCGCAGGAGTGCCCCGCCCCGGACAGCTCCGCAAAGTTGTTCTTGGCGGTCATCTGGTCCTTGATGGTGACAGGGATGCCGTGGCGCTCCTCCACCAGCTGCTGGATCATGCTGTTGACCAGCTGCACCTCGGAAAATTCGCCCTGGTAGAGGACCAGACCGTCGGTGCGCTGGGGGAAAAAGGCCACCACGCACAGGGCAGCCGCGGCAACGCAGGCAGCGGCGGAGGCGGCCCGGGCAATGAGGCGGCTGGTTCGGGAGCGCTGGCCGGTGCGGCTGTTCAGATAGCGCTCCGCCAGTCCCATCAGCAGATCCAGGACCAGGGCCATGGCCATCAGCACGCCGGTGCCCAGCAGGATGGCCTCCATATCATCCTGACGGATGCCGGTGGTGATGAAGCTGCCCAGTCCACCGCCCCCCACGAAGGAGGCAAAGACCGCGGTGCCGATGGCGTTGACCGTGGCGATGCGGATGCCGGTGAAGATGATGGGGGCGGCCAGGGGGAGCTCCACATGAAGCAGGCGGTACATCCGGGTCATGCCCATGCCCCGGCCGGCCTCGATGAGGTACTCCGGCACCTGGCTCAGGCCCAGGTGGGTGTTCCGTACGATGGGCAGCAGGGAGTAGAGGGCCAGACCGACGATGACGGTGGGCTTGCCCGCCCCCATGAAGACCATGATAATGCCCAGAAGGGCCAGGGCGGGGGTGGTCTGGATCAGGTCCACCACCCGGAGCACCACCCGCCGGGCGGAGGGGTAGAAGTAGCACAGGATGCCCAGTGGGACGCCGGCCAGAATGGCAAAGACCAGGGCGGCCACCACAAGGGCCAGATGAGTCAGGATTATGGAGAGGGTCATGTGGCAGAACCTCCCTTCCGCAGCCCCTTGGGCACCGTTCGGCGCTGGAGCAGATCAACCAGGGTGCCCAGGGCGAAGGCCAGCAGGGCCGCGGGGATGGCCCCCAGCAGGATCAGGGCGTTGTCATTGGAGCTCAGGCCGGCGTAGATGAAGTCGCCCAGGCCGCCCAGGCCGATCATGGAGGCCAGCACCGCCCAGCTGACAGTGTAGACGGTGGACATCCGAAGCCCGCCGATGATAGTGGGCAGGGCCAGGGGCAGCTCCACCCGGAGCAGGCTCTGCCACGGGCTCATGCCGCAGCCCCGGGCGGCCTCCAGATACTGCGGGTCCACGGACACCAGGCCGGCGTAGGTGTTTTTCAGCACCGGGAAGGTGGCGTAGATCCCAAGGGCGGCCAGCACGGTGGCCGCGTGGGTGCCCCAGGCCAGGAACAGCAGGCCGATGAACACGATGCCGGGGATGGTGTTGAAGATGGACAGGATGGGCAGCACCACGCCGGACAGCCTGGGCCGCCGGGACAGCAGGACGCCCAGAACCACGCCCAGCGCGAAGCCGATGGCCACCGAGGCCAGGGTGAAGAACAGGTGCTCCGCCAGCTTGACGGGGAGATCATGGATGCTCATGCGTCCTCACCCCCAAAGCTGTTCCGCCATGGCGGAGGCCATGCTGGTCTTGGTGATGATGCCCGCCACCTGCCCCTGGCCGTCCAGCACCACCAGATAGGGCGCGCCGCTGGAGATCAGCTGGTCGAAGCAGTCCTTTGCGTTGTCCTCCGCATGGACGGTGGGTGTGTTGCAGCGGATCAGGGGCTCGATGGTCTGGACCACATGGCCGGTGAGACGGATGTCCGCGATGGAGACGGTACCCTGATACCGGGCTTGGTCGTCCACCACGATCAGGGTGTCCACGTTGTGGCGCTGCATCTTGCTGATGCACTCGTTGATCCCCTTCCGGGTGGAGACGGTGTAGACGCCGGTGCGCATGAAGTCGGCGGCGGTGAGTTCCTTGTGGGCCTGAAGGTCGATGAATTTGCCCAAAAAGTCCTGGATCTGGCCGCTGGCGGGATGGGAGAGCATCTCCTCCGGGGGAGCCATCTGAACGATCCTGCCATGATCCATGAAGATGATAACGTCTGCCAGGTCCAGGGCCTCCGCCATGTCGTGGGTGACAAAGACGAAGGTCTTGTTCAGCTTCTGCTGGAGGGTGCGCACCTCCTGCTGGAGGGTGCGGCGGGTCATGGGGTCCAGGGCGGAGAAGGGCTCATCCATCAGAACGATGGGAGGGGAGGCGGCCAGGGCCCGCAGGATGCCGATGCGCTGCTGCTGTCCGCCGGACATCTCCGAGGGGTACTTGTGGGCGTACTGTTCATAGGGCAAGTTGACCATGTCCAGCAGCTCACGAACGATGCGGTCGCACTCCTCCCGGCTGTACTTGAGCAGGGTGGGGACCACGCTGATGTTCTGGGCCACCGTCATATTGGGGAACAGGCCGATCTGCTGGATCACATAGCCGATGTGGCGGCGCAGCTCCACCTTGTCCTTGGTGGTGATGTCCTGTCCATCCAGATAGATCCTGCCCGCGGTTGGCTCAATGAGGCGGTTGATCATCTTCAGCGTGGTGGTCTTTCCACAGCCGGACGGGCCGATGAGCACCGCCATCTGTCCCTCCTGGATCTCAAAGGAGAGGTCATCCAGGATCTGCTGGCTGCCGTAGGAGAGGGAAACGTGTTCAAAACGAAGCAAAGGGGCACCTCCTTACTGCGGCGTGCCCCTGAGAAACAGGAAAATGTTGAGAATTGGAAGGGGGCAGGCCGGGGAATCTTGAAAAATCAGGTAAAATATATAAATTATTATAGCAAAATAAAGAAAAATAGTCAAATAAACAAATTGTAAATTTTGCGGCCGGTCAAGCCTGAGGCGGGATTTCACACACTTTTAGTCAAAACTTAAGAAAGTCCCCAAGGATTTCTTAAGATTCCTCTGGTAGAATCCGGTCAAAACCGGACAGAGGAGGAGTCTGTATGAGCTTTCTGACGGCGGCTGCGGCGCTGCTGGGCGCCGGGATCACCCTTTGGGGGAGCTATTATCTGCTGGTAGGCCTGATGTCCTGGCGGCGGCCCATGGAGTACGGCAGACATCCGGCCTCCACGCGCTTTGCCGTGCTGGTCCCGGCGCGGAATGAGGAGCTGGTGGTGGGCAGCCTGATCAATACCCTTCTGATGCAGGACTATCCCCCGGAGCTCTACGATATATGGGTGGTCCCCAATCAATGCACGGATCATACCGCGCTGGCAGCCCGGCGCTTTGGGGCCCATGTGCTGGAGTGTACCGTTCCGGTGAAGAGCAAGGGCGAGGTGCTGCGCTTTGCGTGGGAGCGGCTGGCGCACCGGGGCTATGACGCGGTCTGCGTCTTTGACGCGGACAACCTGGCGGACCCCCAGTTCCTGCGGGAGATGAACAACGCCTACCGGGCGGGGGCACGGGCAGCCCAGGGCTTTCGGGACAGCAAGAACCCCTATGACAGCGTGGTGTCCGGCTGCTACTCCATCTACTATTGGATGATGGACCGCCTCCACAACGGGGGCCGGGCCGGGCTGGGCCTGCCCGCCATGATCAACGGCACCGGCTTTATGGTGGCCGCTTCCGTCCTGGAGCGAATGGGCGGCTGGCGGACGGAGACCATCAGCGAGGATCTGGAGCTGTCAGTCCAGTGCGCCCTGGAGGAGGTCCAGGTCTTTTGGGTCCCCAAGGCGGTCACCTATGACGAGCAGCCCCTGACCTTCCGGGAGTCGGTGAAGCAGCGCAGGCGCTGGACCAGCGGGACCCTCCAGGTAGCCGGGAGCTATCTGCCCGCAGTGGGGCGGGCGCTGGCGGCACGGCCCTCCGGCGCGGCCTGGGATGTGGGCGCCACCCTGCTGATCCCGGCTTACCAGATGGCGGCGCTGGTCAATCTGGCGGTCTCTGCCCTGGCGGCGGGCCAAATGGGGCCGGACGGTTTTTCGCCCCTGCTGTGCGCGGCGGGCGCGGCGGGCAGCCTGGCCATTGCCGCCCTGGGGGCCACGCTCCTGGCGGCCCTTGTGCTGACGGTGGAGGGGAAGTGGGACCGGCGGCTGGGAGCGGCCCTGGCCTGCTACTGGCTGTTTCTGCTCAGCTGGATCCCCATTACCATCCACTGTATGTTCCAAAAGACCACCGTTTGGGAGGAGATCCGCCATACCCGGAACCTGACAGCCGTTCCGGGCTGCGGAAAGGCCCCGGCGCTGTAAATCCCGGAGGACACGGGAACAGCCCTGCGGCGTGCAGCAGATGGACTTTGTCCGGCGGTGCGGCCGTGGGAAAGAAGAAACAATGCCCCAGGCGCTTTGGAGCGCCTGGGGCATTGCAGTCTGTTGGAAAAGACTGAGCTGCAGATGGGGGAGAGGCTCAGGCCTCAGAGAACTGGCTCTTGTCCGCGCCGCACAGGGGACAGACAAAGTCGTCGGGCACATCGGCCCACAGGGTGCCGGGGGCGATCCCCTCATCGGGGGCGCCGGCGGCCTCGTCATAGATATAGCCGCAGAGATCACAGACAAACTTTTTCATAAAGACAACCTGCTTTCCATTCAGATTTGTGCCGGAGCGCTCCGGCTGGGGGCTGGGGTCAGGCCAGCGGCTCGAAGTCGCTGGCGGGACGGCGGCAGATGGGACAGGTGAAGTCCTCCGGGAGGGTGTCCGACTCATAGACAAAGCCGCAGATCTTGCAGACAAAGCCGCGGGGCTTGTCCGCTGTCTCGGGCTCCGCCTCCAGGGCGGGCTCCTCGCCGCGGACGGAGGCGGCCAGGGTCCGGGCCAGGGCCTCCAGCTCCTGGTCCTGTCCGGGGGCCAGGGTGGACTTCAGGGTGACCGGAGCCTCCAGCAGTTCCATGTCCTTCATGCCGCACAGGATCTCCGACATGAGCTTGCCGCTGGCAGGGGCCCAGGAGCCGTTCTGGATGAGAGCCACCTTGCGGCCGCGGAGGGCGTGGTGGGCCAGATCCCGGAGGAAATTGTCCATGGAGACGAAGATGCCGTTGTTGTAGGTGGTGGAGGCAAAGACGAGGTGGCTGTACTTGAAGGCCTCAGACAGCACATAGGAGTAGTGGGTGACCGATACGTCGTACAGGTCTACAGGGATGCCCAGCTCCGCCAGACGGCAGGCCAGGATATTGGCGGCGGTCTCCGTCCCGCCGTAGACCGAGGCGAAGGCGATGAGCACGCCCTGAACCTCGGGCTCATAGGCGGCCCACTTGGCGTACTTGTCCAAAATATAGCCCAGATCCTTCCGCCACACCGGGCCGTGGAGGGGACAGATCATCCGGATGTCCAGGCCGGCGGCCTTCTTCAGAAGGGCCAGGACCTGGGGGCCGTACTTGCCCACGATGTTGGTGTAATAGCGCCGGGCCTCGTCCAGCCAGTCCCGGTCAAAGTCCACCTCGTCGGCGAACAGGATGCCGTTGAGGGCGCCGAAGGTGCCGAAGGCGTCGGCAGAGAACAGAATCCCGTCTGCGGCGTCATAGCTCACCATCACCTCCGGCCAGTGGACCATGGGGGCGTTGTAGAAGGTGAAGCTGTGGCGGCCGGTGGAGATGGCGTCCCCCTCGTTGACCAGCAGGGCCCCCTTGGGATCGGTGCAGTGGAACTGGCGGATCATATTCAGGGACTTGCCGTTGCAGACGATGGTGGCCTCCGGGTGGCGGATCATCAGATCCCCCAGGGTGGCGGCGTGGTCGGGCTCCATGTGGTGGACGAACACATAGTCCAGGCGGCGGCCGCCCAGGGCGTGCTCCAGATTTTCAAAGAACTGGGTCTGGACCGCGCGGTCTACCGTGTCGAACAGGACGGTCTTTTCATCCAGCAGGAGGTAGGAGTTGTAGGACATCCCGCGGGGGACGGGGTGAGCGCTCTCGAAGAGAGGGCTCTGGCGGTCGTTGCCGCCGATCCAGAGAAGGTCATCGGTGACCTTTCGGATGCAGTACATATCAAAACCTCTTTTCTATAAGTAGGCTTGGGCAGCGTCTTACAGGAACATCATAGCATAGTCTGCGCCGGAATGGTAGTAAAAAAACACATTTCGGGAAAAATCACAAGACAGATCAAAATAATAGGAAAAATAAAAGACAGGATGCAGAAAACGCGGGCCGCTGCTTGATGCAGCGGCCCGCGCCGGCGGGGTTCATCCGTGCTTTGCGCTCAGCGGAAATACACCAGGGGATCCTCCGGGGCGTCGGTCTGCTCCACCCGGTCGGCATAGAGGACCACGCCCTCCCCCTCATAGACGTCGGCCTGCTCCCAGCGAATGACGGCGTGGACCTTGACCCACTGGCCCTTTTTCAGGGTGCGGGCCCGGTCGTACTTGCACAGGAAGCCGAAGAAGCGGATGTCCTCCTCGCAGCAGGTCATGGCGTTGCGCCCGGGGATGAAGGCGCCCCGGGGCAGCTTCATACTGGTCATGGCCTGGGCTTTGAAGGTGATGGTCTTGTCCACATACCGCTCCGGGTGGTCCTGGATGTCCAGGTACCAGATGCCGTAGTCGTCGTCCTCCAGATCGATGTGGGGCTCTTCCAGGGTGTAGGGGAGGATGTCCTCCACCTCCAGCTCCTCGCCCATCTCGTCCTCAAAGACGATCTCACACATCCGGTTGACCGCCCGGATGGACCGCTTCCAGCCGGAGAGGGGCATCTCCGGGGTGCAGCGGTTGAACAGCACCATGTCCGCCTCGGTCACCATGTCCACGATCATGGACTGCATATTGGTGCGGTACATCTCGAAGGTGGTGCCGTCGATGACGTCGATGGCCTGATAGAGGCCCCAGGTCCGGGGCAGCTTCAGGTCCCGCAGCAGCTGGATGGGCCACATCCCGTTGTACTCCAGCAGGACGCGCTCGGGCTGATAGCGGCGGTCCACCTCCTCCAGGAAGGCGGTGCAGATCTGGGACTGGTCCTCCACCGGGACCACCCGGCAGTTGCGCTTGGACAGCTTCGCCTGGTCGTACTCCTCCTCGCCGTCCTCGCACCGGAGGAGCACTGTGCGCTGTCCGTCATTAAAGTAGTCCATAGCCAGGGTGTCGGTGAGCAGGGTGGTCTTGCCGCTGTCCAGAAAGCCGGTGATGAGGTACAGGGGGATCCGGGAATCACTCATGTCGGCGACCCCCTCACACCAGCTGGAACAGCTTTTCCAGCCCGGCCTCGTCCAGCCCGGAGCCGATGACGCACAGGCGGCCGGTGTAGTCGGCGGCGCCCTCCCGGATCTGGAACTCCTCGGGGACCAGGTCGAAGTGGAGCCAGGTCTGCCCGTCGTCGCAGGGGACCATGCCCTTGGCCCGGAGGATATAGCCGTAGTCCTCGCTCATGGCCAGGGCGGAGAGGGCGTCCTGAAGGTCCTCCCGGCTGTACTTGCGGGGGGTCTCGCGGCCCCAGGAGGTGAACACCTCGTCGGCATCGTGTCCGTGGTGATGGTGGTGGCCGCAGCAGGCGTCGCAGGCGGCCTCGTCGTGGTCGTGGTGGTGTTCGTGGCCGTGCTCGTGACCCAGGCAGACGTCGCAGGCCGCCTCGTCGTGGCAGTGGTCATGCCCGTGGTGGTCATGCTCATCATGGTGCTCATGGTCGTGGTGGTCATGGCCGCAGGAGCAGCCCTCGCCGTCATGGTGCTCGTGGTGGTGATGGTGGTGCGCCTCATCCCCGCCGTGGCTGTGGCCGATCTCCTCCAGCAGCTCCTCCGCCAGGGAGCGGCCGCCCTCCATGGCGGACACGATCTGGTCCCCGGTGAGCTGCTCCCAGGGGGTGGTGAGGATGGCGGCCTTGGGGTTCTTGTTCCGCAGCAGGCTGACCGCCGCGTTCAGCTTGGCCTGGTCCATGTTCTGGGTGCGGGAGAGGAGGATGGCGGAGGCGTGTTCCACCTGGTCGTTGAAGAACTCGCCGAAGTTCTTCATATAGATCTTGGCCTTGGTGGCGTCGACTACGGTGACAAAGCTGTGGAGCTGGAGAGCGGGGGCCTCCTTCTGCACCCGCTCCACGGCGGCGATGACGTCGGACAGCTTGCCCACGCCGGAGGGCTCGATGACGATGCGGTCGGGGGCGTAGTCGGCCAGTACCTGCTTCAGGGCGGCGCCGAAGTCGCCCACCAGGGAGCAGCAGATGCAGCCGGAGTTCATCTCGGTGATCTCCACGCCGGCGTCCTTGAGAAAGCCGCCGTCGATGCCGATCTCGCCGAACTCATTTTCAATGAGGACGATCTTCTGACCGTGGAAGGCCTCGTCCAGCAGCTTTTTGATGAGAGTGGTCTTGCCGGCCCCTAAAAAGCCGGAGATAATGTCGATCTGTGTCATAGTATTGCCATATCCTTTCTGATAGATCAAGAGTAATCAAGGAAAAACGCCCTCCCTCTGGGAGAGGGCAGTTCATACAGGGTCAGTCCCAGAGCAGGCCGGCGGACTCCAGCAGGGCGTGGAGCAGGCCGGCGGCGGTCTCCCGGGTGCCGGGCTCCCGGGGCTGCTGGCTGCCGGCCAGGGCCCCCAGGCGGTCCAGGTTCCGGGCGGGGATCTGCGCCCACTCGGAGAAGTCGTGGTAGACGCCCCAGTCCCCGGCGGACAGGCTCTCCTCCGCCAGCTCCCGGCCCTCCATGGTGGCCCAGGCGGCCACGGAGGAGAGGACGGTGACCATCTCCTCATAGGAGATGGTGTCCTCCGGGCGGAAGCGCCCGTCCCCGTCGCCGGACAGGAAGCCCTTGGCGGCCATGGCGTTGACCGCGCCGGCGTACCAGGCGGAGGGGTCCACGTCGGAGAAGGGAGCGCTGTCGCTCCGGCGCAGGTTCAGGGCGGAGGCCACCATGGCGCTGAACTCCGCCCGGGTGATGGTCTCCCCGGGGTGGAAGGTCCCGTCCTCATAGCCGGAGAGCAGGCCGTACACCGCCAGGGTGTCGATGGCCTGGGCGAAGGGGGAGGAGGCGGTGTCGGAGAAGGTCCGGCTGTGGAACTCCAGGCCCCACTGTTGGGCCAGCTCCTCCGGGGCCACCTCAGTCCAGGTGCTGCCGCTGTACCCCACGGACAGGCGGGCGGAGGGGGGCAGGGCCTCCAGCAGCTCAGTGAAGGCGGCGCGGTTGTCCACGTGCCGGGCCTGCCGGTCGTCCAGGTAGAAGGTGTGCCCGGCCAGCTCCAGCTTCAGGGAGCCGTCCGCGATGCCGGGGACGTCGGCCCGCAGGAGGCGGGCGGCGGCCTCGGTGTTCTCCTGGGAGATCAGCAGGGTGGGGAGGACCCCCATGGTGTCGTTGGTGACGCCGTTGGGGGAGTAGAAGCGGTAGGCTGTGACCTTCAGGCAGTCGCCGTCAAACAGGGCCGGGGCGTTTTTTTCGTCCAGGACCAGCTGGGCCACCCCCTTGCCGTAGGTCCGCTGGCCCACGGAGATGCCGAAGCTGTGGTCCCGGGCGGCGGCGGCGAACATCTCCGCGCCGCTGGCGCTCCAGGGGCTGGTGAGGACCACCACCGGGACGTCGGTGTAGTCGGGGGCGTCCGGACGGATGCCCCGGTAGTAGGCCAGGCCGTCGGCGCTGAGCATATAGACCATGATGCCGTTGGTAAACTTCCCGGCGGTGAGGTTGACGGCCGCGTCGGTGCCGCCGGGGTTAGAGCGCAGGTCCATGATCCAGATGTCCGCCTGGCCCTCCAGCTCCTCCAGGGCCTCCTGCACCGTGGCGGCGGTGGAGGCGCCGAAGCTGTCGCATTTGATGTAGCCCACATCCCCGTCCTTCAGCTCGTAGGTGACGATGGGGATGACCACGGCCCGGCGCTCCAGGGTGAAGTCCCGGGTCTTGCCGGTGCTGTGGAGCCGGACAGTGAGGGTGGTCCGGCTGCCGGCCTCGCCCCGGATGAGGGAGGAGGGGTCCATGCCCGGCTCCAGGGTGACGCCGTCCACCGAAAGGATGCGGTCGCCGGCGGACAGACCGGCCTCCTGGGCGGGGGAGCCCTCCAGCACGGAGAGGATCTGCACTCCGTCGTTTACAGTGGTCTGGATGGAGACCCCGATGCCCACCACCGTCTCGCCGTCCACCTGGTTCAGGAAGGACTGGTACTCCTCGGCGGTCATGTAGGTGGTATAGGGGTCGTTCAGGGCGTCCAGAACGGCCTGAACCGTGTCCTGGTCCAGGACATTTTCCGGGACCTGGTCCACATAATAGGTCTGGAGCAGCGTCTTCAGGTCGTCCGTCTCCAGGGCGGCGGCGGGCAGCACGCACAGGCCCAGGGCCAGGCTGAGGGAGAGAAGGGAGGGAAAAATACGGTGCCGCATGACAGTTCTCCTTCTAAAAAACGGAAGGGACCGGATGCCGCCGAGGCGGCGTCCGGCCCCACAGTGGGTCACAGCTTCGGGGTGCGGTAGGTCATCTCCTCGCGCTTGGGGCCGGAGGAGACCATGGTGATGGGCGCGCCGATGTGGGCCTCCAGGAAGTCCACATAGTCCTTGGCCTGCTGGGGCAGGGCGTTGTAGTCCTTGCAGCCGCGGATGTCGCACTTCCAGCCGGGGAGGGTGGTGAACACGGGCTTGGCCTTCTTCAGCAGGGGGGTGACGGGGAAGCGGTCGGTGACCTGGCCGTCGATCTCATAGCCGGTGCAGACCTGGATCTCATCCAGATAGCCCAGCACATCCAGACAGGTGAGAGCCACCTGGGTGGCGCCCTGGATCATGCAGCCGTACTTGGTGGCCACCGCGTCGAACCAGCCCACGCGGCGGGGACGTCCGGTGGTCGCGCCGAACTCACCCTGATCGCCGCCCCGGCGGCGCAGCTCATCGCCGGCCTCGCCGGTGAGCTCGCTGACGAAGGGCTCGGTCTGGGAGCCCACGTTGGAGGAGTAGGCCTTGGTGACGCAGATCACGTCCTCCACCGCGGTGGGGGGGATGGCGGCGCCCACGCAGCCGAACCCGGCCAGGGTGTGGGAGGAGGTGGTCATGGGGAAGATGCCCAGGTCCGGGTCCTTCATGGAGCCCAGCTGGCCCTCCAGAAGGATGGTCTTGCCCTCCTTCAGGGCCTGGTGGACAAAGCCCACCGCATCGCCCACATAGGGGCGGATCTCCTCCCGCAGGGACAGCAGCTGCTGGAACAGCTCCTGGGCGTCCAGGGCGGGCTTGTGGTACAGGTGCTGGAACAGGACGTTCTTGATGGCCAGCGCGGCGGTGAGCCGCTCCATCAGGCGGTCCTCGTGGAACAGGTCGCAGACCTGAATGCCGATCTTAGCATACTTGTCGGAGTAGAAGGGCGCAATGCCGCTCTTGGTAGAGCCGAAGGCCTTGCCTCCCAGCCGCTCCTCCTCATAGGCATCCTGGAGCGTATGGTAGGGCATGAGCAGCTGGGCCCGCTCAGAGATGATGAGGTTGGGGGCGGGAACGCCCTGGTCGGTGATGGAGCGCAGCTCGTCCACCAGCTTGCGGATGTCCAGCGCCACGCCGTTGCCGATGATGTTGGTGACGTGGGGATAGAACGCGCCGGACGGCAGGGTGTGCAGGGCGAAGCGGCCGCGGTCATTGATGATGGTGTGGCCGGCATTGGCGCCGCCCTGGAAGCGGATGACGACGTCAGAGCTCTCAGCCAGCATATCGGTGATCTTGCCCTTGCCCTCGTCGCCCCAGTTGGCGCCTACGATCGCTTTTACCATAATTGTTACCTCCAGGAACCGGGATTCGCAACCGCGGAGCGGATTTGCCTTATCCGATTCACAACGCAACGACAACATTATACTGCCTTTTTCCTCCCGTTGCAAGGGCAAACTATGGAGAAAAACGGAGAAAAAAGCGGGAAGAGACCGCCCTGCCCGGGAGAAGAGGCGCAAGGCGTCTTGCCTCCGGGGGAAAAACACGGTACAATGGAGCAAAGACCCGGCGCCGGACCGCGGCCGGAGCCGCGCGGAGGCGGGTCGAAAGGAGGCCAGTATGGAAGAACGGAGCAGACGCCCCTTCGGCACGATGCCGGACGGGACACAGGTGGAGGAGATCACGCTGCGCAGCGGCGGGCTCACCGCCGGGATCCTGACCTATGGGGGGGCGGTGCGCACCCTCACAGTGCCCGGCCGGAGCGGAGCGGCCGTGGATGTGGCGCTGGGCTTTGACAGTCTGGAGGACTACCGGCGGCAGGATAAGTATCTGGGGGCCCTGGTGGGCCGGGTGGCCAACCGCATCGGCGGGGCCCGCTTCTCCCTGGGCGGGCGGGAGTATCCCCTGGCGGCCAACAACGGGGAAAACCACATCCACGGCGGCCTGGCAGGCTTTGACCGGCAGGTGTGGCAGGTGGAGGAGGCGGGGGCGGACCGGCTGGTCCTCTCCCTGTTCAGCCCGGACGGCCAGGAGGGCTACCCCGGCGACCTGTCGGTCCGGGTGACCTATACCCTCTCCCCGGAGGGGCTGTCCATCGCCTACTGGGCGCGGAGCAGCCGGGACACCCTGTGCAATCTCACCAGCCACAGCTATTTCAATCTGAACGGACACGCCAGCGGTCCGGTGGCCGGCCAGTATATCCAGATCAACGCCGGGCGCTATACCCCCGCGGACGGGGGCTCCATCCCCACGGGGGAGCTGGCCCCGGTGGAGGGCACCCCCATGGACCTGCGGGCGGGGGTGCGGATCGGCGCGCGGATCGACGAGGACTTCCCCCAGCTGACCATGGCGGGGGGCTATGACCACAACTGGGTGGTGGACGGCCCGGCGGGGACGCTGCGCCCGGCGGCCCGGGCCTGGTCGGAGGAGACGGGGATCGTTCTGGCGGTGAGCACCACCATGCCCGGCGTACAATTCTACACAGGCAACTATCTGGACGGCTGTCCCGCGGGGAAGGGGAACGCCCCCTACGGCAAGCGGTGGGGCTTCTGCCTGGAGACCCAGTTCTTCCCGGACGCCGTCCACCATCCGGAGTTCCCCAGCCCGGTGCTGCGGGCCGGGGCGGAGTACCGGCAGGAGACCCGGTTCTGCTTCTCCGTGGACAAATGAGCGGCTGCGGGCCGGAGGCGTATCGCCTCCGGCCCGCTTTCCTCTTCGTATGGTTCAGAGGAAGCGCTTCATCTCCTGGATGTTCTGTTCCTCGGTGCGCAGCAGCCGCTGACCCAGCTCCACCAGGGCCGGGTCGGCCCGGCCGGTGAGCTGGTGAAGGCGGCGGGTCATCTGGACGGCGCCCATGGTGCTGCCCTGGATCATCCGCTCCGCCAGCCTGGATGTGGACGGGTCCAGCATGGACTGGGCCCGCAGCATGGCGGCGGACATGGCCAGGGCTGCGGTGCCGGGGCCCCGCAGCTCCCGCCGGCCGTGGGCCCGGGCATAGGCCTGGGACTGGGCGGCGATGGCCCGGTACTCCCGGAGCTGCCGGTCCAGGGCGGGGACCATGGCCCGGCTCTGAGGCAGCGACATGGCCTGGGGGATGGCCCCCACTCCCATGGCGGCATTTTTGTGGATGAAGGATAACAGTGCTCCGCTGGGATCCAAACTTCTCACCTCCAGGGCTTAGCCTGCGCCGGAGGCGGAAAAATATCCAGACCAGCCCGTCATTTTCTCACTGATGGAGCCGGACCTGGAGGAGGAGGCCATAATCGAGGGAATGTATCCTCCCGAATTTGAGGACGAGATCGACGCGCTGCGGGAGGCCAAGGAGAGGAAGGCCAAAGACGGGAAGAAGTAAATTTACAACACAGGATAGTTTTTGACAAGCAGAGACGCCCCGGAGCACTGCTCCGGGGCGTCTCTGCTTGAAATATCAACAGATGGAAAGGGAAAACGGCTTACACCTCGAACATCAGGTCGCCGTAGGTGGGCACCGGCCAGGCGGACTTGTCCACCAGCAGCTCCAGGGCGTCGATGGGATAGCGGAGGGCGTCCATGGCAGGGACTACGGCGGTACGGTAGGCCAGGGCCATCTCCTTCACGCCGGGGATGGAGTCCACCCGCTCCATCAGGGGCTTGAGCTGCTCCAGGGCGCAGGAGGCCTGGGAGAGGTAGTCGCTGATCTGGGTCAGCAGCTTGCGCTGGACGGACAGGTCGGCCTCAGGACAGGCGGCGGACACCGAGGTGATGGACTGGGCCAGACGGGTGGTATAGCTGATGACGGTGGGGATGTAGTGCTTGGAGGCCATGTGGATCATGGTGTTGGCCTCGATCTTGGTGACCTTGATATAGGTCTCATACATGATCTCCGCCCGGGCCTCCAGCTCAGACTGGGTGTAGATCCCGAACTTGGTGAACAGACGGACCGCCTTCTCCGTGGTGAGGGCGGGGACCGCATCCACCAGAGAGGCCAGGTTGGGCAGGCCGCGGCGGGCGGCCTCGGCCACCCAGGCGTCGGAGTAGCCGTCGCCGTTGAAGATGATACGCTGATGCCGGGCCATGTTTTCGTGGATCAGATGGGAGCAGGCGGAGGAGAAGTCGGGGGCCTGCTCCAGGACGTCGGCGGCGTCGCACAGGGCCTCGGCCACGATGGCGTTGAGGGTGACGTTGGCGTCGGCGATGGAGTCGGAGGAGCCCACCATGCGGAACTCGAACTTGTTGCCGGTGAAGGCGAAGGGGGTGGTGCGGTTGCGGTCGGTGCCGTCCCGGCTCAGGACGGGGACGGTGGACACGCCGGAGTCCAGCTTGCCGGAGGCCAGCAGCTGGATGGAGTCGGCGTTGGAGACGATCTGATCCACCACGCTCTCCAGCTGCTCGCCCAGGCAGATGGAGATGATGGCGGGAGGGGCCTCCTGGCCGCCCAGGCGGTGCTCGTTGCCCACGCAGGAGGCGGACTGCCGCAGCAGGTCGGCGTGGACGTCCACTGCCTTCATGATGCAGGAGAGGACCAGCAGGAACTGGAGGTTCTCGTTGGGGGTGTCGCCGGGGTCCAGCAGATTCTCGCCGGTGTCGGTCCCGATGGACCAGTTGTTGTGCTTGCCGGAGCCGTTGACCCCCACAAAGGGCTTTTCATGGAGCAGGCACACCAGCCCGTGCCGGGTGGCCACCCGCTTCATGGTCTCCATGGTCAGCTGGTTCTGGTCCACCGCCAGGTTGCAGGGGGTGTAGATGGGGGCGAGCTCATGCTGGGCGGGGGCGGCCTCGTTGTGCTGGGTGGTGATGGGGATGCCCAGCTTCCAGAGCTCCTGGTTCAGGTCGGACATGAAGGAGCCCACCCGGGGCCGGATGACCCCGAAATACTGGTCGTCCATCTCCTGTCCCTTGGGGGCGGGCGCGCCGAAGAGGGTGCGCCCGGTGTAGATGAGGTCCCGGCGCTTCAGATACTTTTCCCGGTCCACCAGGAAGTACTCCTGCTCCGCCCCCACCTGGGGGGTGACCTTTTGGGCGGTGGTGTTCCCGAAGAGCCGGAGGATGCGCAGCGCCTGGGTGCTGAGGGCCTGCATGGAGCGCAGCAGAGGGGTTTTCTTGTCCAGCGCCTCGCCGTGATAGGAGACGAAAATGGTGGGGATGCACAGGATGGTGCCGGCGGTCATCTCCTTGACGAAGGCGGGGGAGGTCATGTCCCAGGCGGTGTAGCCCCGGGCGTAGTGGGTGGAGCGCAGCCCGCCGGAGGGGAAGGAGGAGGCGTCGGACTCCCCCATGATCAGCTGCTTGCCGGTGAGCTGAAGCAGGGTGCGGCTGTTTTCCGGGCGGGTGAGGAAGGAGTCGTGCTTCTCCGCGGTGATGCCGGTGAGAGGCTGGAACCAGTGGGTATAGTGGGTGGCGCCCTTTTCCACCGCCCAGTCCTTCATGGCGTTGGCCACGATGTCGGCGGTCTCGATGCTGATGTTGCCGCCGTTTTCCATCACGTCCATGACCTCGCGGAACACGCCCTTGGGGAGCCGCTCCCGCATCACATCGGTGCTGAATACATTGGAACCGAAGATCTCTGTGATATTGACGCTCATAGGTTCAATCCTTTCCATACTGTGTGGTCTGACCGCCCGGCCAGAGGGGAAGAAGAGCGGGCGGCGGCTGCCGGGAGAGGCCTGGTCCGCCGCCGTGCCTGCGGGGGGTGTACCGGGGTAGATAATACATTTAAGTTACTCCCTGGGCAGGGAAAATGCAAGTCTTTAATGTGACAAAGTTCGGGGGCGGCAGGTGCGGGGGATGTGGGCGTTTCCACAAAAAGGGACAGAGGGAAACGGGGCGGGGAAGGCTGCCGGGCCTTCTGTCATACCCGGGCCGCCGGGCGCATAGCCTTTCCCGTATGGAAAGGAGCGGTGGACGATGCACATTACCAAAATGCACGGGCTTGGGAACGATTACATCTATCTGAACGGTCTGGAGGGCGCCCCGGAGGATCTGCCGGGGCTGGCGGTGCGCCTGTCCGACCGGCATTTCGGGGTGGGGGGCGATGGGGTGATCTGCATCCGTCCCGGACGGGACGGGGACTTCACCATGGAGATGTGCAACGCGGACGGCTCCCGGGGGGCCATGTGCGGCAACGGGATCCGCTGTGTGGGCAAGTATGTCTATGACAAGGGGCTGACCCGCAAGACCTGCCTGACCATCGACACCGACGCCGGCCCCCGCGTGCTGGAGCTGCAGGTCCGGGGCGGACGGGTGGAGCAGGTCACGGTGGATATGGGGATCCCCGCGCTGTCCCCCGCGGTGTCCGTGGAGGCGGAGGGGGAGACCTATACAGTCTGGCCGGTGGATGTGGGCAACCCACACGGGGTGGTGTTCTGCCCCGCGCCGGAGGCGGTCCCCCTGGAGCGGGTGGGGCCCATTCTGGAGGGGAGCGGGGCGTTCCCCCAGCGGATCAACGTGGAGTTCGCGGCGGCCCGGACCCGGGAGCGGCTGGAGGCCCGGGTGTGGGAGCGGGGGAGCGGGATCACCCTGGCCTGCGGGACGGGGGCCTGCGCGGTGCTGGCGGCGGCGGTCAGGACCGGCCGGTGCGGACGGCGGGCCGCGGTGCGGCTGCCGGGTGGCGTGCTGGAGCTGGACTGGGACCGGGACAGCGGGCACATTTGGATGACCGGCCCGGCGGTGACCGTGTTCGAGGGGGAGGTGGACTGAAGGCCGCGCTCAGGCTGGAGAAGTACAAAAAGAATCATTCGACAAACGGGATATTTTCCTCTATACTAAAGACGACATCAACAAGCGGCCCTCTGGGGTGCCGGAGGGCCCAAAGAAGGGGATAGGACCGTGGAGCTTCTGGCCGCATTTGCTGTATTTCTGGTTGGGACCTTCGCCTGTATGGCGCTGGGGTGGTCCCTGTCCTGGGGGCTGGCCCTGGGGCTGGTGTGCTTCACCCTGGTGGGGCTGCGCCGGGGGCTGAGCCTCCGGGCGCTGGTCCGGATGGCGGGGGAGGGGGCCCGCACCTCGCTGGTGGTGCTGCGCATCCTGGTGCTCATCGGCTTTCTCACCGCCCTGTGGCGGGCCAGCGGGACCATCGCCTTTTTCGTCCACACGGGCCTGGAGTGGATGCACCCCAGCGCCTTCTATCTGGCGGCCTTCCTGCTGGCCTCCGCCCTGTCCATGGCCTTCGGCAGCTCCTTCGGCGTGGCGGGGACGGCGGGGGTGATCCTGGCCGCCATCGCCCGCAGCGGCGGGGCCAACCTGGCCGTCACAGGGGGCGCGGTGCTGTCCGGGGCCTATCTGGGGGAGCGGCTGTCCCCAGCCTCCTCCTCAGCGGCCCTGACCGCCGCCCTGGCGGGGGTGGAGCAGCACAGCTTTCAGCTGCGGATGTGGCGGACCACGCCCCTGCCCCTGGCGCTCTCCCTGGCGTTCTACGGGGGGATCTCCCTGCTGCACCCCATCCAGCGGGTGGACCAGACCATTCTGACCGCCCTGGAGGAGGGCTTTGACCTGTCTTGGACCGTGGTGCTGCCGGCGGTCATCCTGCTGGTGCTGCCCTTCTTCAAGGTCAGCGCGGCCCGGTCCATCCTGGTCAGCTGCGGCGCGGCGGCGGTGCTGGCCGTGTGGGAGCAGGGCAGGCCGCTGGCAGAGGTGGCCTGGAGCTGCGTGGCCGGATATGTGGTGGAGCAGCCGGAGCTGACGGGCATTTTGTCCGGCGGCGGCCTGTTGTCCATGGTGAATGGAATGTGCATCGTGCTGCTCTCCTGCGCCTCCTCCGGGATCCTGAACGGGGCGGAGCTGCTGGAGCCGGTGAAGGCGCGGCTGGAGCGCATGGCCCGGAGGACCGGCCTGTATGTGACTACGGCGGCGGTGTCTGTGGCCTCCGCGGCCCTGCTGTGCAACCAGTCTATCGCCCTGGTGCTCACCGGACAGATGATGGGGGAGAGCTTCCGCCGCAGCGGGAAGGACGGCCTTCTGCTGTCCCAGGCCCTGGGGAATACGGCCATCGTGCTGGCGGCGGTGGTGCCCTGGTCCATCGCTGGCAGCGTGCCCCTGGAGGCCATGGGGGCCTCCGCCCTGGCCATCCCCTTCTCCTTCTTCCTGTTCGCCGCTCCGGTGTGCGACTGGCTCTGCCACCGGAAGCAGTTCCAAATGGAATAAAGTTCGATCCGTTTTGAAAAAGCGGCTGCGGCCTGTTCGGCCGTCTTGCCTCCGGCCCCGCGGGGCCGGAGGCTTTTCTGCTCTTTTGCCTGAACTTTCTCTCTGTTATGCTAGCGTTGCGCGGGCCTTCTGGGCCTTCCATCCCAAAGAGAGAAATCAAGGAGGAGACCACCATGGCAAGAAAAGCAGTAGAACGGAATATATCCTATGACGATGTGCGGCAGCTTTACTATGTCAGCATGGAGCTGGGCCGGGACGAGAACGGGAAGCGGATCAAGCAGTACCGGACCTTTCCCACGCTGACGGCCGCCCGGAACGGGCTGAGGGACTTTCACACCCAGCGGGAGCGGCAGGCGCGGGAGCCACAGGAGGAGGTCCGGGAGGAGATGGACCTGGCCCACTGGCTGGAGTACTGGATGGAGTCCATCGTCCGGCCCAACCGGGCGGAGACCACCGTGTACGCCTATCAGAAGATCATAGACAACCACATCCTGCCTGCCCTGGGTGGGATTCCCATGAGCCGCCTGTCAGCCAAGCGGATCCAGCGGTACTACACGGACACCCAGCAGGCGGCCGGGCTGTCCTCCAACACCATGCGGCGGCACCACGACCTTCTCTCCAGCGCCCTGCGCTCCGCGGTGCGGCAGGATATGCTTCTGGCCTCGCCCATGGACCGGGTGGAGCCGCCGCGGTCCCGGGTCAAGGAGGCCTTCTTTTATGACAATGAGGAACTGAAACAGCTCTATCAGCTTATCGAGGGGCACATCCTGGAGCTGGCGGTGAAGATGGCGGGCAGCCTGGGGATGCGCCGGGAGGAGATCTGCGGCCTGAAGTGGGAGAACGTGGACTTCCGCCGCCGCCTGGTCCTGGTGCGGGAGGCCCGCACCGCCTATGGGGCCACCATCGTCCAGAAGGAGACCAAGAACCGGGCCTCGGTGCGCACCCTCTACCTCCCGGAGGAGGTCCTCCTGCTGCTGGGGCGGGAGCAGGAGCGGCAGGAAGAGGAACGGGCCCGGCAGGGCGCTGTCTTCAACCGGACGGACCATGTGATCCTGGATCACAAGGGGGCGCCCTACTCCCCAAACGCCCTCTCCCTGGCCTTCACCCGGTTTGTGCGGAAAAACGGCCTGCCCCGCCTCACCTTCCACGGCCTGCGGCACACCTTTGCCACCATCGCCTCCTGTCAGGGGGCCTCCCTGTTCGACATCGGGAAGGCCCTGGGCCACTCCACCCCAGCCACCACGGGGCGGATCTATACCCATCTGGTGGACCGCACCCACGAGGACCTGGTGCTCCGGGTGTCCGACGCCCTGAAATGAGGGGGACTCTTTTCCCCGGAGGCGCTTGTAATTTGCCGCCGTTTCTTGTATAGTGATAGCAGAAAGAAGCAGAGAGGAGGCGGATGTGTGCGGATCATGGCCATTGACTACGGCGACGCCCACACCGGGGTGGCGGTCTCCGACCCCACCGGATTTTTGACGGGGGATGTGACCACCATCCACAGCCGGAAGGCGGAGGTGGTGCTGGAGGAGCTGGTCAAGCTGGTCCAGACCTATCAGGTGGACGAGCTGGTGATGGGCTTTCCCCGGAATATGGACGGGACAGAGGGCCCCCGGGCGGAGCTGTACCGGACCTTTGCCGGCCGGGTGGAGGAGGCCACCGGCCTGAAGCCGGTGCTGTGGGATGAGCGCCGGACCACGGTGGACGCCCACCGGATCCTGTTTGACGCGGGGAAGAACGGAAAGAAGCGGAAAAAGACGGTGGACGCGGTGGCGGCCTCCCTGATCCTGGAGGGCTATCTGTCGTTCCGCCGGATGCAAAGCTGAGCCGCCGCGGCGGCGGAAGGAAAAGGAGTGTAAAAGCAATGATGCTGTTTCAAGTGACCTATACCATGCTTCCCGGACAGCGGGATGCGTTTCTGCAGATGATGCGGGAGTCCGGGATCCTGGACCAGATCCGCCGGGAGGAGGGGTGCCTGGACTACCGCTACTACCTCCCGGAGGAGGAGGACGGCACCCTGCTCCTGGTGGAGCGGTGGACCGGGACGGAGGCCCAGAAGGCCCACATGGCCACCAGCCACATGGCCCGGCTGGGCCAGGTCAAGGCCCAGTATGTGGCGGAGACCAGCGTGGTCACCTGGGCGCTGGACTGAGCGCGGACTGGGAGAATATGCAGTAAAGTGAAAAACCTTTTCAGAAGTTCTGCCCCGGATGGGGTGGAACTTCCACAGCACAGAGAACGGAACGACACAGAGGAGGAACGGACATGAACATCAAAACGGTACACGCCGTCTATTTCAGCGGCACCGGGACCACGGAGAAGGTGGTCACCACCCTGGCGAAGGATCTGGCGGAGCGGCTGGGGGCCGGGTATGAGGCCTGCTGCTTCAACCTGCCCGAGGCCCGGAAGCAGGCCCTGTCCTTCGGCCCGGAGGATCTGGCGGTGGTGGGCACCCCGGTCTATGCCGGCCGGGTGCCCAATCTGCTGCTGCCCTACATTCGGGATATGATCCATGGGGAGGGGACCCTGGCCGTCCCGGTGGTGCTGTACGGCAACCGCAACTATGACGACGGACTGATGGAGCTGCGCAACGTCCTGCGGGACAACGGCTTCTGCCCCGTGTCCGCCGGGGCCTTTGTGGGCGAGCATTCCTTCTCCCGTATTCTGGGCGCGGGCCGTCCGGACGGGGAGGATATGGCCCTGGTGGGTGAGCTTGGCGAGAAAACAGCTGACAAGGTGAGAGGCTTGACAGAGCTTCCCGGAGAGGCGGTCCATGTGAACGGCTGCGACCCCATCCGGCCCTACTACACCCCCCGGGACCGCCACGGCGAGCCCATCAAGGACTTCCTGAAGGCTAAGCCGGTCACCGACCCGGACAAGTGCGTGAAGTGCGGCCTGTGTGCCCGCCTGTGCCCCATGGGCTCCATCGATCCCGCCGATGTGTCCAACGTGGCCGGCAAGTGCATCAAGTGCTGCGCCTGCGTGAAGAAGTGTCCCACCGGGGCCAAGTACTTTGACCACGAGGGGTATCTCTACCACCAGCATGAGCTGGAGGACCAGTATGCCGGACGGCGGGCCCCCAGCGAGATCTTTGTCTGAGGCGGAGCGGGCGGCTGAGGCCGCCGCCCGGGAGGAGCTTTGCCAGGTGTGCCGTCTGCTGTACCAGCGGGGGTACACTGTGGGCCACGACGGGAACGTGTCCCTCCGGCTGGGGGAGGACCAGATCCTGGTCACCCCCTCCGGGGTGGGCAAGGGGCGGCTGCGTCCCGGGATGCTGGTGAGGTGCGCCCTGTCCGGGGAGGTGCTGGAGGGGGAAAGGCACCCCTCCTCCGAGATACCTATGCACCTGCTGGTCTACCGGGAGCGCCCCGATGTCCGCGCCGTGGTCCACGCCCATCCCCCCATGGCCACCGCCTTCGCCGTCTGCCGCCGCCCGCTGAGGGAGCGGTACCTCACCGAGACCATCAGCGGCCTGGGAGAGGTTCCGGTGGCCCCCTTTGCCCTCCCATCCACCCAGGAGGTGCCGGACAGCGTCCGCCCCTTTGTGCGGGACCACAGCGCGGTGCTGCTGGCCAACCACGGGGCCCTGACCTGGGGGCCGGATCTCTGGTCCGCCTTTGACCGGATGGAGACGGTGGAGCAGACAGCCAGGATCTATGCCAACGTCCAGCTGCTGGGGGGCGGTGTGGAGCTGACGGAGGCCCAGGAGACGGCCCTGCTGGGTCTGGCGGGCCGGTATGCGGTCCTGGCGGGGCCCAGAACAGAGGAGGAGAGCGTATGACGGCACAGAGCCAGCCGGAGAATGTCCGCCTGGGAGAGGACGGGGAGAGCGTGGTCCTGCTGGACCAGACGCGGTTGCCCGGCCGGGTGGAGTACCGCACGGTGCGGGACCTGAAGGAGATGGTGGAGGCCATTCGGACCCTCCGGGTGCGGGGCGCGCCCGCCATCGGCGTCTTTGCTGGGTTCTGCCTGTCCGCCCTGGCCCGTCAAATGGAGCGGGCGGGGCTGGATACCCCCGGACTTTTGAGAGAATTAGACCGAAAAGGGAAAATACTTGTCAGCTCACGCCCTACGGCGGTCAATCTGTCCTGGGCAGTGGAGCGCATGATGGACCGCGCCTCCGGACTGGCCGGAGGCGCCCCGGAGGAGCTGGCCGCCGCTTTGGAGGCGGAGAGCCGGGCCATCCGCCGGGAGGATGAGGAGATGTGCCGCGCCATTGCGGAGCACGGGCTCTCCCTGCTGAAGGCGGGGGACGGGGTGCTGACCCACTGCAACGCGGGGCCTCTGGCCACCTCCCGATACGGCACCGCCCTGGGTCCCATCCTGCTGGCCGGGGAACGGGGGATCCCCCTGCGGGTGTTCGCCGACGAGACCCGGCCCCTGCTCCAGGGGGCGCGGCTCACCGCCTGGGAGCTGCATCAGGCGGGGGTGGACGTCACCCTGATCTGTGACAACATGGCCTCTATGGTGATGAAGAACGGATGGGTCCAGGCCTGCTTTGTAGGCTGCGACCGGGTGGCGGCCAACGGCGACGCCGCCAACAAGATCGGCACCAGCGGAGTGGCCATCCTGGCCAAACACTACGGGATCCCCTTCTATGTGCTGGGGCCCACCTCCACCATCGACCTGAACTGTCCCGACGGGGACCACATCCCCATCGAGCAGCGGGATCCGGAGGAGATCCGCTCCCTGTGGTACCGGGAGCCCATGGCCCCCGCCGGGGTGAAGTGCTTCAATCCGGCCTTTGACGTCACCCACCACAGCCTGATCTCCGGCATCATCACGGAAAAGGGGATCTGCCGCCCGCCGTTTCCCCAGTCCCTGGCCGCGCTGTTTTCCAATGGGGCGCGCTGAGTTCCCAAACACGCAAAAACACACAAAAAATGTCCCTCTGCCATGGCAGGGGGACATTTTTTGATCTTACCGCTCCATCTTCCAGAAAAACGCGCTGTACGGGGGCAGCTGGCTCCCGCCGCCGAAGTCGTGCTGCTGGCCGGAGATCAGGTCCCAGGCCAGGCCGCAGCCGGCGTCGAAGTGGGCAGTATAGGGCTGGCTGTCCGCGTTGACCGCCACCAGCACCCGCTCCGTCTCTGTTCTGCGCTCGAAAATGAGCTGTAGGTTGGTGAGGAGCACATTCCGATAGCTGCCCTCCCGCAGGGCCGGGCTGCCCCTTCGGGCGGCGGCCAGCCGGGCGATCCAGCTTGTCAGGGCGTTCCACTCCGGCTTTTCCAGGGCGGGGCGGAGACCGGCGTCACTGCACGGGGCTTTTTCGCCGGAGATGCCCCACTCGCTGCCGTAGTACAGGGCGGGGGTCCCGGGCATCCCGAACAGAAGGGCGTAGATCAGGGGGAGGTGGGCGGGGTCCCGGAGCTTGGAGGCGATGCGGGTGACATCGTGGTTGTCCACGAAGGACAGCAGGTGGGCCCCCTTGTAGAGGGTCCAGGGCTCCGGCCCGTACTGGCGGGCCAGACTGTGGCCGATCTCGAACAGGTTGCGGTCGTTGAGGCTGGACCACAGGCCCTTATAGCACTCGTAGTTGGTGACCGAGTGGCACAGCTCCGGCCCCATCCAGAGGTTGTAGTCCCCGCCCAGGACCTCGCCCACCAGAACAAAGCCGGGCTTCAGCGTCTGGGTGAAGGCCCGCAGGCGCTTCAGATAGCTGGCGGGGAGGCAGTAGGCCACATCCAGCCGCAGCCCGTCGATCCCGAACTGCTCCACCCAGCTCCGGATGGCCTGGAACTGGTACTCCACCACATCCGGGTTGTGAAGGTTCAGCTTGACCAGCTCGCCGTGGCCCTCCCAGTTCTCATACCAGAAGCCGTCGCCCCGGTCGGTGTCGCCGTCGAAGTTCAGATAGAACCAGTCCCGGTAGGGGCTGTTCCACTTCTTCTCCTGTACGTCCCGAAAGGCCCAGAAGCCCCGGCCCACATGGTGGAACACTCCGTCCAGCAGGACCCGGAGCCCGGCGTCGTGAAAGGCGCGGCACACCTGGGCCAGGTCTTCGTTGGTCCCCAGGCGGGGGTCCAGCCGGTTGTAGTCCCGGGTGTCGTAGCCGTGGCGGTCGCTGTCAAACACCGGATTGAGCAGGACGGTGTCCGCCCCCAGCTGTTTGATGTGCTCCACCCAGTCCAGCAGCCGCAGGATGCGGTGCTCGGTATGCCCGTCGTTGTCCGCCGGCGCGCCGCACAGGCCCAGGGGATAGATCTGATAGAGGATAGCTTGGTCAAACCACATATTGGACACTCCTTTCGTCTCCCGGCCGGGTCGCTCCGGCGGAGAGGCGCGTTGATCGCAGGGCGAGGGAAAAAGACAGGGCGGGCCCCGCCGGGTCCACCCTGTGAAACGGCGGCAGAGACGCCGCCGCCGGGTATGCCGTGTGACATACCGACATTATACAGTTTTTCCCTGAAAAATCAAGAAAAAGGTGGTGGGATCGGAGGGGTCACTGCCTGGTCAGATAGGGGAGGACCAGGGCAGCCAGCGCGATCACCAGCAGCAGGATGCGGTTGAAGCGGTCCATAGGCGGTCTCCTTTCTGGAACTTTGATCCAGATACAGGATAGCACGAAACGATACGACTGTCAAATTGAATAAAGAGAAGCGAGAAAGACCGGACAAAATAGTGAAAAAGACGGATCAGACCTGACCCTTTGCAAGGCGGAGCGGGGGCCCGTCCAAACAAATCACCTGATCGGCCAGGGAGCAGGCCAGGGTCTCGTGGCTGGACAGGAGGACCGGGGCGTCCAGGGCACGGAGGGCGTCCATCAGGCGGCGGACCCGGGCGGGGTCCACCCCGGTGAAGGGCTCGTCCAGCAGATAGAGCTGTCCGCCCAGGGCCAGGGCCCGGACCAGGGCCAGGCGGCGGCGCATTCCGCCGGACAGGGAGGCGGGAAAGCTGCCCTCCTCGCCGGTGAGCTCGGCCAGGGCCAGCCACCGGGGGACCTCCGCCCAGCGGGACTGGGGGAGCACATCCATCAGGTGCTGCTCCACCGTGCGCCAGGGGAACAGGCGGTCCTCCTGAAAGAGAAGGGAAGTCTCACGGGGAGGCGGGGCCTGGATCCGGCCGCTCCGGGGGCGCTCCAGTCCGGCCAGACAGCGCAGCAGGGTGGTCTTGCCGCAGCCGGAGGGTCCTGACAGGACGGTGACCCCCCGCTCCGGCAGGGTGAGGGAGAAGTCCTCCAGCACCCGCTTCTCCCCGTAGGAGAGGGTGAGGTGAGAGACGGAGATCACAGCGGCTTCCCCCCCTCTGGACGGCGGATGAGCCGGGTCAGCGCCCGCTCCATGAGCAGGCTGAGCAGGATGACCACCGCCGTCCAGGCGAAGAGGTCCGCAGTTTCGAAGGTCTGCTTGGCCCGGCTGATCTGGGCGCCGATGCCCAGCCGGGGGAGGCACAGGACCTCGGCGGCCACGCCGGATTTCCAGGCCAGCCCCATGGCGGTGGCGGCGGCGGAGCGCAGGTGGGGCCGCAGGGAGGGGAGGTACACCAGGCGGACCGTTTTCCAGCGGGAGAAGCGGTAGGCCCGGGCCAGCTCCAGCAGCTGTCCGTCGGTGGCGCGGATCCCCTGGGTCAGGTTCTCCCACACCACCGGGAGCACCATCAGTCCGGCGATCACCGCAGGCACCTGGTCCCGGCCGGTCCACAGCAGCACCAGCAGGATGAAGGAGACCACCGGCGTGGCCCGGACGATCCGAATGACTGGGGCGAACAGGCGGCGGCACCAGGGGCTGGCACAGGTGAGGGCGGCCAGCAGACCGCCCAGGACCGCGCCGCCCGCCATCCCCGCCGCGATGCGGGCCAGGGAGGCGAGAGCGGTCCACCAGAATTCCGGGGACCGGGCCAGGCGGAACAGGGCCAGCAGCACCGTGGCGGGATAGGGGAGAAGCAGCTCGTTGCCCCGGCCCTCCACATGGAGCTCCACCAGCCAGGCCCCAAGCTGCCAGACCCCCAGCCAGAAGGCCGGGGGCAGCAGCAGGGACAGGGCGCGGTCCAGGCGGTCAGGACACGCCATAGTAGAAGGAGTCATAGGGGAGCGCGCCGCCGATGGAGGCGGGGTCGGCGTCATAGAGGACCTGATAATAGTCCTCCAGCACCGCCTTCATCTCCACCCCGGTGAGGCACACCAGATTGCACTGGGGGATGGCGGATCTGGCGATGGCGGCGTTGGGGGTGATGCCGTACTGGGCCACCAGCTGGGCGGCGTCCTCCAGGTTGGCGGGGTCGGACATATAGGCGATGGAGTCCTGATAGGCGCTCAGGAAGTTCTCCACCCCCTGGGGATTCTCCTCAATATAGTCGGTGCGGGCCACAATGCAGCCCATGGCCAGCTGGCCGCTGCTCACCTTGGACCACTCCTCGGTGAGGGACAGGGCCTGCCGCACCCCGGCATCCTGGAGCATCAGGGCGGCAGCGGCGGGGACGGGGAGCAGACAGACGCCGTCCTCAGAGGAGGCCATCTTGGCGGTGACCTCCTGGGCGGTCATCCACTGGATGTCCACATTGGCGGGGTCCACCCCGTTCTCGGTGAGCAGGTAGTTGAGGACAAACTCCGGGTTGGCCCCCTGGCCGGTGGCATAGACGGTCCTGCCCTCCAGGTCGGCCATGGACTGGACGGAGTTTCCCTTCTCCAGGATGTAGAGCACCCCCAGGGTGTTCACCGCCAGCACCTGGACGGCCCCCTCGGACTTGGCGGACAGGCTGGCGGCCACGTTGGTGGCCACGGCGGCGATGTCCACGTCCCCGTTGATGAGGGCGCTGGAGACCGCCTGGTTGTCCGCCTCCACGGTGGCGGTGTTGATCACTGGAGACGCCTCGCCGTTGGCGACGGCCTCGGGGGTGACAGCTTCGTTGTCCGCCATCAGCTTGGCAGCTCCCACGCCGGTGGGGCCGGACAGGACCATGACATTGGGCAGCACATAGCTGTCAGAGGAGGAGGCCCCAGAGCTAACAGAGCCGGACTGGGAGTCGGAGGCGCTTCCGGAGGCGGAGGAGGCGTCCTTCCCACCGCCGCATCCGGCCAGGGCGGACACCATCAGGGCGCCGCACAGGAGCAGAGACAGTTGCTTGTTCAGTTTCATTTGAATCTTCCTTTCCAATGTTGTGTTTCCGGGCTGTCCGGGGTCTTACAGCACGCCCTCCAGCCCCGCCGGGTCCAGAACGTACATGGACTTGCCCTCCCGGCGGATGAGCCGCGCGTCCTCCAGGGCCTGGAAGGCCCGGTACAGGGAGGCGCGGCTGATGCCCAGGCGCTTGGCCAGATCGGTGGCGGACAGGCGCAGCGGTCCGCCGGAGGGGACGGTCAGCAGGTATCGGGCCAGCTTCCCCTCCGCGCCGGTCTGGGCCACCGAGCGCAGCCGTCCGGACAGGAACCGGATGCGCCCGGTGAGATACTGGAGGTAGTTGCGGCGGAGGAGGGGCTCCTCCCCCAGCAGGCGGTCCAGGGTCTCCTGGGGGAGAAACAGGACCCGGCAGGGGGACTGGGCCGTGAGGACGGCGGCGAACTCCGGCGCGTCGTTGTAGAGGGCGGCCGCGCCGAAGAGTTCCCCGGCCCGCAGCAGGCTGACGGACAGGGAGCCGTTGGTCACCTGGACCTGCCCGGAGAGGATCACGCCCAGGCTCTGCCGGAACTGGCCGGGGCCGTAGAGCACCTCCCCGGCGGCGAAGGGCTCCACCGTGACGCCGGGCAGGGCGGGCAGGGAGCGGAGCAGAGCGTCCTCCACCCCCAGGAACAGGGGACAGCGGCTCAGAAGGGCGCGCTCCTGGTCAGAGAGATCCGGGGCCATGGGCGGGCCCTCCTTTCTGGAAAAGTGTCTTATTTGAGACAGATTGAATATACCACGGACAGGCGCAAAGGTCAACCCCAGAACATAGGATGGGGGGAGATCATACAGGGAGGGATGGAGATGACCGATCACTGTGGACCGGGGAGGCGGAAGACCCAGGCCGGCCGGCGTTCAGACCCGGAGGAGATGCTGGCCAAGGTGCAGGCCGCCGCGGAGGAGATGACCATGCGGCGCTATGTCCATATGCCGCCGGAGGGGCGGCCCTGCTGTCCCGAGGGCTGCCTGGCGGCGCTCCTGGGGGAGCTGAACCAGATCCAGGACCACCAGAACCAGATCCTGGCGGAGCTGCTGCGCGCCCTGGAGCGGATGGCCGACGCACTGGAGAGGCGGTAACCGCAGTCCAGGCGCAGAAAGATGAGACGGTCGAAAAGGCTTTTTCGACAAGCTGAAATCCCGTCTGCCACGGTATGGCAGGCGGGATTTTTTGCGGGATGGAGTTACGGCTGATCCGCGTCCAGACGGGTCTTGAAGTAGCTGTCGGCGCAGTAGATGGCGGCCACGGGGTTGTTGCCGGTGGCCCGGTCCTTGGCCACCAGGGTGGTGACCGGGGCCTGGGAATAGCGGTAGAACAGGGAGTCGTGGCCCACGCACAGCCCCAGGCAGATGTTGAACTGGGTCTCCGCCCGGTTGAGGAGCTCCGCCTGGGCGATGGGGTTGCACATCACCTCATAGGTCCCGGGGCGGACCCGGTACTCCGGGGGCACCCCCGCCCGGTCCTTGGGAATGGAGCCTGTCTTACAAATGACGGAGGCCACCTGGAAGCCGTTTTGGCGCAGGACCCGGTCCACCACCTCGGCCTCCCGGTGCAGGCCGGCGCAGAAGGCCAGCCCCAGCCGGGTATAGCCCATGCGCTTGGAAAACTCCACTACCTCCCGCAGGCGGGGCCAGCGGCAGTAGCCGATGGCCTCCGTGGCGGCGCTGGCGATGAAAAAATCGTGGTTCTCCGTCTTGAAATACTCCTCCAGAATGGAGTCAAAGAAGGCACGGTCCCGCATGGGGCAGTTTTTCGGCATCTTGTCCAGCTGTCCGGAGCGGCAGGCCTCTATGGTGCAGGACGCGCAGGTGAACATGGGATCTTCCTCCTTTACAGATGTAAACAGATCGGGGGAGGGCGTCACAGGCTGGACAGATAGGCCGCCGGGCCGCTCTCGTACAGGTCGCCGCCGTGGGCGTCCAGGATCACCGTCAGGGGCAGGTCCCGTACCGTCAGGCGGCGCACCGCCTCGCAGCCCAGGTCCTCCCAGCAGATGACCTCCAGCTCCTCCACGCTGGCGGCCATCAGGGCCCCTGCGCCTCCCAGGGCGGCCAGATAGACTGCGCCGCTGCGGACCACCGCCTCCTTCACCGCCTGGTTCCGGGCCCCCTTGCCGATCATAATGGCCTGCCCCAGGTCCAGCAGGCGGGGGGAGTAGGCGTCCATCCGGCCGCTGGTGGTGGGCCCGGCGGAGCCGATGATCTGTCCGGGGCGCTCCGGCGTGGGGCCCACATAGTAAACGGCGGAGCCCTCCACGGGGAAGGGGAGGGCCTCTCCCGCGTCCAGAAGCTCCATCATCCGCTTGTGTGCGGCGTCACGGGCGGTGTAGACCGTGCCGGAGAGGAGCACGGTGTCCCCGGCCCGCAGGGGGGCCAGATCCTCCTTGGCGACGGGGGTGGTCAGTTTGTATTGCATGGAAACAGCCTCCTAACTGGTTGGATGGATATACAGAGTCATAAGTGCCCCAATAGAAAGCGGTGGATCGTGTCCGCAAGCTCCCTGGGGCGGCAGCGATACAGATCGTGGGGAAGATCAAAGGTCCGCAGGGATGAGACCGGAAGGGCGGAGAGGTAATGCTGTCCGCATGCCCGCCAGACATCTCCGGCCAGAGGGGTGCCCTTTCCGTTGGAGAGCAGGAACAGGGTTGGGTGGGAGAGGGGCGGCCCCTCCTGTTCCACCTGCCGGACAGAGCGGTGCAGGTCCCTGGCCTCATTGACCCACACGACACTGATGAAGTTCCGGCGGGCGTCAGCCATCAGCCGCTTTCGCTCCATGGCGGGACAGCGGCCTAGAAGGGCGGGAGTGAGCAGTCGGAAGAGGAGGGCGCGTTTCCAGTTTGAGCGATTGAGAGCATCCAGCCGGCCCAGGATGGCATCCAGATCCATGTGCTGATAGACCTCTGGCACAGCAGGGTCCAGCCCCACCAGGGCGGAGACCTCCTCCGGATACTTGGACGCCCAGTGAAGGGCCTCCAGAAAGCCCATGCTGTGGGCGGCCAGCACGACAGGAACGGGCCGACCGCAGGCGGCCAGCGCCCTGCGGTATTCCTCCACCACTGTGTCGACATCTCTGGGGGCCTCCGTCAGGTCGCTGTGTCCATAGCCAAATTTGGAGGGGATGAGGACCGAGTACCACGGACTCAGGGCGTTCGCCAGCGAAGCGTACTCCAGGCTGGGGAACAGGATGTTGGAGCCGGACAGGATGAGAAGGGTGACCGGTCCGGAGCCTGTGCCTGATACCTGAAGCCTCCGGCCATCCACGGCGATCATTTTTTCGTCCACAGCAATACCTCCCGGGGTGTGCTCACAGTTCCGCCGCGGCCCGGCGGGTGACGTGGCAGCTGACGTTCACCGCCACGGGCAGTCCGGCCACATGGGTGGGGGCGGTCTCGATGGACAGGCCCAGGCAGGTGGTTTTCCCGCCGAAGCCCTGGGGCCCGACGCCCAGGGCGTTGATCTCGTCCAGCAGCTCCGTCTCCAAAGCGGCGTAGAAGGGGTCGGGATTTCTTTGATCGATGGGCCGGAGCAGGGCGTGTTTTGCCAGATAGGCTGCCTTGTCGAAGGAGCCGCCGATCCCGACGCCCAGCACTGTAGGGGGACAGGGGTTGGAGCCCGCCAGGCGCACCGTCTCCACCACGAAGCGCTTTACGCCCTCCACCCCGTCGGCGGGCTTGAGCATCCCCAGGCGGCTCATGTTCTCACTGCCGAAGCCCTTGGGGGCCACGGTGATTTTGCAAGCGTCCCCGGGGACCAGCCGGACGGTGATGGCGGCTGGGGTGTTGTCCCCGGTGTTCACCCGGCGGAGGGGGTCGCCCACGATGGATTTACGCAGATAACCCTCGCCATAGCCCTGGCGGACCCCCTCATGGATGGCCGCCTCGAACTCGCCCTCGATGTGGACCTCCTGGCCCAGCTCCACGAACACACAGGCCATGCCCGTGTCCTGGCAGACGGGCAGGTTTTTTTCCTCCGCCAGCCCCAGGTTGTCCCACAAAAGGCCCAGGGTCTCCCTGGCCAGGGGCCAGGGCTCGCTCTGCCGGGCGGCGTCCAGGGCGGCCACGATGTCCGCGGGCAGATGGGTGTTGGCCTGGATGCACAACTTGGCCACCGTCTCGGTGATGGCGGCGGCCCGGATGGTACGCATAGACACTCCCTCTTTCTCGTTGGGTTTGTTCCATTGTATCAAAAACCCGGCCGATTTTCCAGAGCGGCGCAGAAAAATCCCGGCGGGAGGGGGACCTCCCGCCGGGGCGGACGAAAAACGCGGATCTCAGCCCGCGGCGGAAACAGAAAAACATTGACCGGGAACCATGTGGCTCCCGGTCAATGTTTCGTTGCGTTCCTGTTTGAAAAACGAGTTTGCGGCGGGTCTTTCTCAGAGGTCATAGAATCGGACCCTGAACAAAAATCGAACATAATTCCAGCAGGCACAAGAGGATGGCGGAGATAAATAAAAACCGCTTTGCACCCAATGAGATCCGCTGAATGGCGATGACGCAGTACAGCGCGCATACAACAAGGAGAGGTGCAGGCGAAATGTTCCATGTCAGGCCGTACAGCAGGCTGAGCGCCCTTCCGCAGGAGGCGGCAAGCATCAGTGCGCCCCAGAAAAATGCAGATCCGTTCAGGACTCCGGCAGGAAGCTTCATGTGGAACACCTCTTTACATATTCCCGCGTTTCCCTTCAAGGGGCGGGGCTGAAACGACATCGGACCGCCTCAGGGGAGACGGCCCGATGGGGTTGTTTATAGATCATGGAGCGGTCTGCGATTGATGGATTTTCCAAATACTATAAAGGAATTTCTGTCACACGATATGCGTATAGTCTTCTGAGCCACCACGGTAAGACAAGAGATCCATCCAGGCTTTTGATTTGAAGTACCGTTTCTCCCGATGTTTTACTGTCTGTGGCAAGAATTTCTATGATATGAACATCACGACTGGACATAACATACATGAGTGGTATTTTTTCTTCTGAACCATCCGCGTTTTTGATAAACAGAATGACTCTTTCACCGCCCATAGAATCTACATGGGTATTGATGTTACTTCCAGGGGCTATATCTGTAAATGTATGAACCGGATTCAATGCTCCAAATGCAATATATGGAATTGTAGTGGTTGATTGATTTTCAATCTGAATATTAAATCCTCTGTGATAGGTATTGATACTAATCGTGCGCCAGAATATCAGTCCTATCAGAAGAATGAATATCCCGAGAATGATTAAAGTGCGCCTCTTTTGTTTCATGTTACCTGATCTTCGTCATCGAACTTTAAAGCTTCGATTTCATCTCTGACTGCGACAGCCCAATAAATGTCAATTTCCTCACCATCGACAGCAGCCTTGGCCACACATTCATAGCTCTTATTTAAAAAACCTAATGTTTCCGAAATGTGACCTTCTTTACCGGCGGCGATCGTTGTTTTGTGCTTTCCATTAATAGAAATTTCCACATCTGTTTTCCCGTTGTTTTTTACATAGAAGTTGAATGTAGAGCCGTTGCTGTCATTCAAAACCTCTGTGCGAGTGAATTTAGAGCCGGTAAAAGTACCGTCATCGCTCATACGTGGAGCAGGAAGTAATTGCTCGTTAGAGATACCCAAATCTGAAACCGGAATATAAATCGTGTCTGGCTGGAGGTTTTCAATGTAGTGCTCAGAAACATCGACATACACGATATGATCTTCTATGTCGGGATAGGGCATACTTGTTGCGGTCTCCAGAGCCTCCATGGAAAAGCATACATATCGGGAGCCGGCGAAATCTTCGGACAGAAGGATCTTTCCCTGTGGGTCTGTGTTCACCAGGATGTCATCTTCCGAAAAACGGGCGGCAAAATCTGTGTACATCGGCGGCAGTTCAGCGGATTCATCCGCGGGGAAGTGAAGATCGGTTCCGTTGGGGTGGAAGAGCAGGCAGGCAAAAAAAGCATCAGGATCGCTGCAAATAATAGAGGACTGGGGAACACAGGTTTGTTTTTGTACATAAATTTCTCCTCCTCAGTATGCTGGTGAAGGCTGAAATCATGCGTATGAGAGATCGGCTCTTGATACCATATTTGGTTGCAAATCAGAACCGGCTCTGGTTTACCTAAATATAGTATAAAAATATATATTTGTTAATTAGAAACATGTTGACAAATTATTCGTTTAGTCAATTTAGTCAAAACTTACAAATCAGATAGTAATTGCAGAAGTAACACTCTCTGCGACCTTTGGATATGATGGGGAGGATGCCTGGGTGATCAGTGCCGACGGTTCTCATGTAACTTACAGCGGCTGGTCCTATGGCAGTGAGCAGATTGCTGATTCTGGAAATCGAGCTCGTCTGACTGCAAGATTGTCTCATTCGGGTGATAGTCCAATTCCTGTTAGTCTTTCCCTCTCCTGCACCCCCTCCGGTCAGATCAGCTGACCATCCAAAAAACAGGCACGGCGGACCGCGAAAGCGGTCCGCCGTTCGGCGTATTGGGGGCTTTGCCCCGCGCTCCGGCCCGTTTGGCTCCGCCTCTTGTAAAAAAGCCGGAAATGTGAGACAATAGGGCCAGCCTAACAAAGACAGGAGACACAAGTATGATGACCGACCTGTTTGAAAAGTCCATCGCCACCCTGGAGCTCCCCCGGGTGCTGGAGCAGCTGGCCGCCTGCGCCTCCACCCAGGAGGGGAAGGAGCGCTGTCTGGCCCTGCGGCCCATGACCGACCCGGACGATGTGCAGCGGGCCCAGGAGGAGACCTCCGCCGCGGTGGAGATGCTCATTAAGCGGGGGAGCCCCGGCTTCTCCGGCGTCAAGCCCGTGGGGGCCAGCCTCCACCGGGCGGATATGGGGGGCAGCCTGAACACCCGGGAGCTGCTGGAGGTGGCCGCCGTGCTGCGGTGCGCTCGCACCGTCCAGGACTACGGGGCCGGGGAGGAAAAGACCCCCATCTCCCACCTGTTCCGCGCCCTCACCCCCAACCGCTTCCTGGAGGAGACCATCACCAACTCCATCATCGGGGAGGACGAGCTGGCCGACTCCGCCAGCAGCGAGCTGGCCTCCATCCGCCGCCACATCCGGGCCACGGAGGCCAAGGTCCGGGATATTTTGCAGCGGATCCTCGCCTCCAACCAGTCCAAGTACCTCCAGGAGTCCATCATCACCATCCGCTCCGACCGCTATGTGGTGCCGGTGAAGTCGGAGTTCAAAAACGCCATCCCCGGCCTGGTCCACGACGTGTCCTCCTCCGGCTCCACCTTCTTCATCGAGCCTATGGGCGTGGTGAAGGCCAACAACGAGCTGCGGGAGCTGATGGCCCAGGAGAAAAAGGAGATCGAGCGCATCCTGGCGGAGCTGTCCGCCCAGTGCGCCGCCCACCGGGAGGACATCGCGGAGGACTATGACCTGCTGGTGTGGCTGGACGCCATCTTTGCCCGGGGGCGGCTGTCCCTGAACATGGAGGCCGCCCAGCCCCGGCTGTCCGACCGGTATTTACGCCTGCGGAAGGCGCGGCACCCCCTGCTGGACCGGAAGAAGGCGGTGGCCAACGACCTGGAGCTGGGGGACCGCTTCGACACCCTGATGATCACCGGACCCAACACCGGCGGCAAGACGGTGACCTTAAAGACCATCGGCCTGCTGACCCTCATGGCCCAGTGCGGCCTGCACATCCCCACCGGGTCGGACTCCACGGTGCGGATCTTTGACCGGGTGCTGGCCGACATCGGGGATGAGCAGTCCATCGCCCAGTCCCTGTCCACCTTCTCCTCCCACATGACCAACATCGTGGGCATTTTGCAGGAGGCGGACGACAGGACTCTGATCCTGTTCGACGAGCTGGGGGCGGGCACCGACCCGGTGGAGGGCGCGGCCCTGGCCGCCGCCATCATCGAGTCCGCCCGGGGGATCGGCGCTCTGGTGGCCGCCACCACCCACTACGCGGAATTAAAGGTATACGCCATGACCACCGCCGGGGTGGAGAACGCCTCCTGCGAGTTCAACGTGGAGACCCTGGCCCCCACCTACCGGCTGATCCTGGGCATCCCGGGAAAATCCAACGCCTTTGCCATCTCCCGCCGGCTGGGCCTGCCCGAGTATATCATCGAAAAGGCCGCCGCCCGGCTGGATGCGGAGAACGTGCGCTTTGAGGATGTGCTCACCAAGCTGGACCAGCAGCGCCAGGAGATGGAGAAGGAGCGCACCGAGGCCCGCCGCCTGAAGCTGGAGATGGAGCAGTCTGCCGCCAAGGCCCGGGAGTACCGGGAGCGCCTGGAGGCCGAGCGGGCCAAGGTGGTGGAGAAGGCCCAGGCGGAGGCCCGCTCCATCATCCAGGAGGCCCGGGCGGCCAGCGACCTGGCCATCTCCGAGCTGAAGGAGCTGAAAAAGCGGAAGGACCTGGACTGGCAGCAGGTGAACGACGGCCGGGCGGAGGCCCGCCGCCTGCTCAACGAGGCCGAGCGGGGCATCGGCGGCCCCGTGCAGGAGCCGGAGGCGCCCCCTCCCACCCGGGAGGCCCGGGCGGGGGACACGGTGGAGCTGGTGTCTATGGGCACAAAAGCATCCGTCCTGTCGGTGAACAAGGACGGCACTCTCCAGCTCCAGGCCGGGATCCTGAAGATCTCCGCCAGGCAGAGCGAGGTCCGGGTGGTGGAAGGGGAGACCCAGAGCCAGAAGGAGGCCCGGAAGATCATCCAGCGGGCGGAGCGCACCCTGCGCACCGCCGCCCCCCGGGAGGTGGACCTGCGGGGCATGATGACCGACGAGGCTGTGGCCGCCCTGGAGAGCTTTCTGGACACCGCCATGCTGGGCAAGCTGGAGACAGTGACCATCATCCACGGCAAGGGCACCGGCGCGGTGCGCAATGCCGTGCGCACCTATCTCAAGCGCAGCCGCTATGTGAAAGCCTTCCGACCCGGCCGCTACGGCGAGGGGGAAGACGGCGTGACCGTGGTGGAATTGAAATAACGTTCCGAATATCAAAACCCCTCGTCCCCTCGGAGAGCGGAGGGGGGGCTCCGGGGGGAACTGGTTCCCCCCGGAAGGCGCGGCGCGCGAACGCGCAAGCGGTCCCCGCAGGGACCGCCCGCGCCTGCGAGGACGGCGTGACCGTGGTGGAATTGAAATAACGTTCCGAATACCAAAACCCCTCGTCCCCTCGGAGAGCGGAGGGGGGGGCTCCGGGGGGAACTGGTTCCCCCCCGGAAGGCGCGGCGCGCGAACGCGCAAGCGGTCCCCGCAGGGACCGCCCGCGCCTGTGAGGACGGCGTGACGGTGGTGGAGCTGAAGTGAGCCGCCGGACAGCAGAAGAGCCGCTGGATTCTCTTTGGAATCAAGGCCCAAAAGTGGGGAACCATCATTTTTGCTGTAAAACTCCTTCTTTCTGGAATGAAATCGTGCAAAAAGACGAAGCACAATTTTCCCTGTAATAATTTTCAAGCGAAAAACATAGATTTGTGAAAAATGTCATTGACGCGGACGGGATTTATCTGCTATGCTAAGGATACAATATGACGAGTGCGGAGGTACGGTTATATGTATAGTCAGGAAGCGGTCGTGAACAATCAGGTTGGGCTGCACGCCAGACCGGCCACGTTCTTTATCCAGAAGGCCAACGAGTTCAAAAGCGCGATCTGGGTGGAGAAGGACGAGCGGAAGGTCAATGCGAAGAGCCTGCTGGGCGTTCTGTCCCTGGGCATCGTGAAGGGCACCCCCATCAAGCTGATTGCGGACGGCCCCGACGAGAAGGAAGCGGTGGAGGCCCTGTACAAGATGATCTCCTCCGATTTTTCCGAGTAATTTCCCCAAGCACAATGAAAAGGCGCCGCCATGCGGCGCCTTTTTTGATATTCAAAGCGTGCACATCTTGAACACCAGAAGCACAGACCAGATCATGTTCAGCGGCCTCGATTCGTCCAGATCATTCAAAATGCCTCGTTCCGTTCCGAAGGAGGGACATTCGGATGAAGCAGATGTTTGTGTCAGAGCCTGCCCGGCGGGGCGAACTGCGTCTCTGGCTGGGGAAACGGTATTTCTGTGCCCGGCGGTGGCTCTGGTGGCACACCTCGGGCGTGCGCTTTGCCCGCCGCCGCCCGGAGTTCCCCTGCCCGGTCCTCTGTTTCCGGCACAGCACCCCACTGCTTCGAAAGCTGAAGGACGTGGATATGTGGATGCAGCGGAACAAGGTGTATAACCTGCGTCTGGCGGTGGAGCGGCTGGATGGAGTGGTCCTCCTGCCGGGAGAGACCCTGTCCTATTGGAAATGCATCGGCGATCCCAGCCGCCGGAGAGGTTATGTGGAGGGGATGATGCTGAAAAATGGACAGGTGACCTCCGCGGTGGGGGGCGGGCTGTGCCAGCTGGCCAATCTCATTTACTGGATGACCCTCCATACCCCTCTCACAGTAACGGAGCGGCACCGCCACGGTTATGACGTGTTTCCGGACAGCGGACGTACCCAGCCCTTCGGGAGCGGGGCCACCTGCTGCTACAACTATGTGGACCTGATGGTCCGTAACGGTACGGACCGCCCTTACCGGCTGGCACTCCAGGTTGGAAAGCGGGATCTGGAGGGGGCGTGGTACTCCGACAGACCCCAGCCCTGCACCTATCAGATCTATCAGGCGGAGCACCGGATGCAGGGGGAGTACTGGGGCGGATACACCCGCCACAACGTGATCCGCCGGCGGGTGCTGGACTCCACTGGAGAGTTGGTGGGGGACGAGCTTGTGACGGAGAATCACGCCATCATGATGTATAACCCGCTGCTGGAGAAGGGGGAGGGCCCGTTCCCGGATGCGGAGTAAGGAGGATGCAGCGCCTCTATGACCTTTGACGAATTGAAAGAAAAAGCCCACAGCCTGCCCCTCAAGCCGGGCGTATACATCATGCAGAACGCCCAGAGCGAGGTCATCTATGTGGGCAAGGCCAAGGCCCTGAAAAACCGGGTGAGCCAGTATTTTGCCAATCTGGCCGCCCACACCGAAAAGACCCGGGCCATGGTGTCCCAGATCGACCACTTTGACGTCATCATTGCCGACAGCGAGTTTGAGGCCCTGATCCTGGAAAATTCCCTCATCAAGCGGCACCAGCCCCGGTACAACATTCTGCTGAAGGATGACAAGGGCTACCCCTACATCCGCCTGAGCAGGGAGGAGTACCCCCGGTTCTCCCTGGCGGGCCGGGTGGCGGAGGACGGGGCCCGGTACTTCGGGCCCTACGGAAGCCGCCACAGCACCCAGGGGATCCTGGACGCCCTGCGCACCGCCCTGCGCCTGCCCTCCTGCCGGAAGAAGTTCCCCCGGGACATTGGGAAGGAGCGCCCCTGCCTGAACTTCCACATGGGGAAGTGCGACGGCTACTGCCGCTCCGAAGAGCTGAAGGAGCGGCACGACGAGGCCATCCGCCAGGCGGTCTCCCTGCTGGAGGGGCGGTTCAAGGAGGTCAAGGCCGACCTGACCGCGGAGATGGAGCGGGCCGCGGAGGAGCTCCGCTTCGAGCAGGCGGCCCAGCTGCGGGACAGGCTCCGGGCCATCGAGCTGCTGGGGGCCCGGCAGAAGGTAGTGGCCGGCTCCCTGGCGGACACCGACGTCACCGGCTTTTTCCGGGGGACGGCCAAGAGCTGCTTCGTGGTGCTCCACTATGTGGATGGGGACCTGGCGGCCAAGGACATGGAGCTGCTGGAGACCCCGGTGGAGGAGGACGAGGAGGAGATCCTGTCCTCCCTGGTGCGGGAGTACTACGGGGGCCGCACCCGCCTGCCCCGTCAGATCCTGCTGCCCTGCGAGCTGGCAGACCAGGTCCCCCTCACCCGGATGCTGTCTGAGCAGGTGGGCAGCCGGGTGGAGCTGGTCACCCCCCAGCGGGGGGCCAAGATGGATCTGATTAAGCTGGCCAACCAGAACGCGGCGGAGGAGGTGGAGCGGGCCACCACCCGGGAGGAGCGGCAGAATAAGCTGCTGGAGGCGCTGGGGAGGATGCTGGGCCTGCCCCAGGCGCCCCGGCGGATGGAGTCCTATGACATCTCCAACACCGGAGCCGATGACATCGTGGCCTCCATGGTGGTCTTTGAGAATGGACGCCCCCTGAAACGGGATTACCGCCACTTCAAGCTGAAGGACCTGGACGGGCCGGACGACTACGCCTCCATGAAGCAGGTGCTCACCCGGCGCTTCCGCCGGTATCTGGACGGGGACGAGAAGTTCAATGCCCGGCCCGACCTGCTCCTCATCGACGGCGGCGGGAACCATGTGCGGGTGGCCTGCCGGGTGCTGGAAACCATGGGGCTGGACATCCCCGCCTTCGGCATGGTGAAGGACGACCGCCACCGCACCCGGGCCCTGGTGGCCCCGGACGGGCGGGAGATCGGCATTCAGGCTATCCCGGCGGTGTTCGCCCTCATCGGCCAGATCCAGGAGGAGACCCACCGCTTTGCCATCGAGTTCAACCGCCAGCAGCGGAAGGGCCGGGTCCAGGGCTCTGTGCTGGACCGGATCCCCGGGGTGGGGGAGAAGCGCCGCGCCCAGCTTTTGAAGCACTTCAAGAGCGTCAGGGCCATCCGGGAGGCCCCGCTGGAGGAGCTGGAACAGGTGGTCCCAAAGAACACCGCCCAGGCAGTCTTTCGATACTTTCGGGAAGTTGAGAGTTAGGAATTAGGAGTTAGGAATTAGGAGTTAGAAATTAGAAGTTAGGAGGGACGCAGAGATGCGCGTGATCTCAGGGACCGCCCGCGGGCGGCGTTTGAAGGAATTACAGGGGATGGAGACCCGGCCCACCACGGACCGGGTGAAGGAGGCCCTGTTCAACATCGTCCAGTTCGAGCTGCCCGGGCGGCAGGTGCTGGACCTGTTCGCGGGGACGGGACAGCTGGGCATCGAGGCCCTGTCCCGGGGGGCGGCCCGGTGCACCTTTGTGGACCAGCGGAGGGACGCGGCGGCCCTGGTGCGGGAGAATCTGAAGCTGACCGGACTGTCCCAGCAGGCCCGGGTGGTCCAGGGGGACTCCATCTCCTTCCTCATGTCCTGCCGGGAGAAGTTCGATGTGATCTTTCTGGATCCGCCCTATCTCACCGGGGCGCTGGAAAAGGCGGTGGAGACCGTATCCGCATTTGACATTCTTCGGGAACATGGTATAATGGTCTGCGAAAGTCCCCTGGAGCAGGAGCTGCCCGCCCTGGCGGCCCCCTATGAGCGGGGAAAAGAGTACCGGTATGGAAAGATCAAGCTGACCGTATACCGGCACTTGGGAGGAGAGGACCGCCGATGAAAATTGCGATCTATCCCGGCAGCTTCGATCCGGTGACGCTGGGGCATCTGAACATCATCAAGCGGGCGGCCGCCTGCTTTGACCGGCTGATCGTCTGCGTGATGATCAACTCCAAAAAACAGGGGATGTTCACCCCGGAGGAGCGGGTGGAGCTGCTGAAGAAGGCCACCGCCCGGTTCCCCAACGTGGAGGTGGACTACTCCGATGGGCTGCTGGCCGCCTATGCCAAGCGGCGCCGGGCCCATGTGGTGGTCAAGGGGCTGCGGGCCGTCTCCGACTTTGAACAGGAGGTCCAGATGGCGGTCATCAATCGCAAGCTGAACCCCGGCCTGGAGACCATGTTCCTGGCCTCCAGCGAAAAATATACCTATCTCAGCTCCACCATCGTCAAGGAGATGGCCCGGTACGGGGCCAATCTGGGGGATTTCCTTCCCCGGGAGATCGTGGAGGACGTCAATCGGCGCATGAAAGAATTGCAGGAAGGGAAGGTTTGACCCATGGCAAGCGGTGTGGAAGAACTGCTGGATATGCTGTTCGATATGGTGGATGAGGCCAAGAACGTGCCCCTGTCCAGTGATAAATGTATGATCGAGCGGGACCGTGCTCTGGACCTGATCGACGACATCCGGGCCCAGTTCCCGGTAGAGCTGTCCGAGGCCAAGAAGCTGATGGCCAGCCGGGCGGATATGATCGCCTCCGCCAAGCGGGAGGCGGACGCCATCCGCCGCCAGGCGGAGGAGAAGGCCAAGCAGATGCTGGCGGAGGAGAGCATCCTCCTCCAGGCCCGCCAGCGGGCCAACGAGCTGATGCAGCAGGCGGAGGACCGCAGCCGGGAGCTGAAGCGCTCCGCCAACGACTACTGTGAGGACGCCCTGCGCCGCACCGAGGAGGCGGTGGCCGAGGCGTACGACGAGATCAAAAAGTCCCGCTCCCGCTTCCGCGCGGCGGCCAGCGCCGCCCTGGGCATCCAGCCCTCCGCCGGCGGGAGCGCCCGCCCCATGTACGACGCGGCGGCGGACGAGGACTGAGAGAAGGGCATAGCTCCGGCGTCTCCAGGCGCAGGATCGATCCAAAACGGCCGCTTGCGCGGCCGTTTTTTGGCTGTTCCGTCTTTACACCGGGGAGAAAAAACGATATACTATTGAGGTTCTGAGTCCCGAACAAAGAACACACGATCCAATTTTGTGGTTCCGGGCGGAGGTTTCTTTGCCCGTCCCTGGCCCTGCGGGGGAGGGGACGCGCAGAGGGACCGGACCCGGAGAAAGGAAATACAGCGATGAACAAACGTGCCGCATTGGCTCTTGTGACCCTCCTGTCCCTGCTGCTGCCGGGCTGCGCCCCCGCCGGGACCGGCGGAACGGACGGGGAGGAGGCCCGCCTGACGGTGCTGGCCTCCACCTATCCGGTCTATCTGGCCGCCCGGTCGGTGGCGGAGGGGGTGGAGGGCGTCTCCGTCCTCCGGCTGGAGACGGGGGCGGTGTCCTGCCTCCACGACTACACCCTCACCGTGGGGGACATGAAGAAGCTTGAGGGGGCCGACGTGGTGGCCCTGAACGGGGCCGGTATGGAGGAATTTATGGAGGACGCCCTGGCCTCCTCCAGCGCCCCGGTCATCGACTGCTCCGCGGGAGTGGACCTGCTGGAGAGCGAGGGCCATGTCCACCAGGACGGGGAGGAGGAGGATGACCACGGCCACTTCGACCCCCACTACTGGATGGACCCGGAGAATATGGAGCAGATGGTGTACAACATCAGAGACGGCCTCTCCCAGGCGGACCCGGAGCACGCGGGGGAGTATGAGGAGAACGCCGCGGAGCAGGCCGGTCTTCTCCACACCTGGGACGACGCTCTCCAGGATATGATTCGGGAGGCGGAGGAGAACGCCGGGGTGGAGATCAGCGGCCTGATCACCTTCCACGACGGATTCCGCTATTTTGCTGAGGCCTTTGACCTGCCCCTGCTGGCCTCCATTGAGGAGGAGGAGGGGAGTGAGGCCTCCGCCAAGGAGATCAATGAGATCGCAGGACTTGTAAAGGCATACAGCCTGCCGGTGATCTTTACCGAGGTCAACGGCTCCGACGCCACCGCCCAGGCCATCGCCCGGGAGACGGGATGCGCCGTGGCCCAGCTGTCCATGTGCATGGACGGCCCGGAGGAGGGGACGCTGTCCGACTACTACACCGTGCTGGCGGACAATGTGACCGCCGTGGTAAACGGGTTTGCCGGGGAAGAAGTGATTCGATGAGAAGACTCAAGCACGGAAAGATGTCCGGCGGGTGCGGGGACTCCTGCTGTCTGAAGCTGGAGGGGCTGAACGTCCGCATCCAGGGGGAGGAGATCCTGGAGGATGTGTCCTTCCACCTCCACTGCGGGGAGATCACCGCCCTCATCGGCCCCAACGGGGCGGGCAAGTCCACCCTGTTCCGCAGCATCCTGGGCCAGCTGCCCTACTCCGGGAGCATCACCTTTGCCCCGGCGGGGGGGCCCGCCATCCGGCTGGCCGACGGGACGGTCATGGGGGGGACCCGGCCCCTCATCGGCTATGTGCCCCAGTCCCCCAGCTTCGACCGGGGGGACCCGGTGTCGGTGCTGGACTTTTTCACCGCCGCCACCGCCCGGTGGCCGGTATGTCTGCCCATCCCCGGGAAGTACCGGGAGCGCTGCCGCCGTAGCCTGGAGCGGGTCCACGGCGGCGACCTGCTGGACAAGCCCATGGGGGGGCTGTCCGGGGGGCAGCTCCAGCGGGTGCTGCTGGCCCTGGCCCTGGAGCCGGTGCCCCACATCCTGGTCCTGGACGAGCCCCTGTCCGGCGTGGACATCGAGGGGGAGCACCAGCTGCTGGAGATGCTGGACGAGCTGCGGACGGAGTACGACCTGTCCATCCTGCTGTCCACCCACGACTTTGCCACCCTGGGGCAGTTCGCCGACAAGGTGATCCTGCTGAACAAGCGGGTGCTCCGCATGGGGCCGCCGGAGGAGGTCACCTCCTCTCCGGAGTTTTATGAGACCTTCCATCTGCGGATGGGGAAGGGGGGCGAGGGCTGATGGAGCTCTGGTACGCGCTGGTGGATCTGCTGCCCTTTGACTGGGCCCAGCCCGGATCCATGTACTTTATGAAAAACGCCCTGCTGGCGGTGCTGGTCATCTCGCCCCTGTTTGGTGTGTTGTCCACCATGGTGGTTCACAGCCGGATGTCCTTTTTCTCCGATGCCTTGGGGCACTCCGCCTTTACCGGCATGGCCATCGGGGCCATCTGCGGCTTCAACGAGCCCACCTGGGCGGCGGTGCTCTTCGCGGTGGTGTTCGCCCTGCTGTTCAATCTGGTGCGCCGCCGCTCCGCCCTGGCCAGCGACACGGTGATCGGGGTGTTCTCCTCCACCGCGGTGGCCCTGGGCATCTTCCTCTCCACACTGGGGGGGCGCTCCTTCACCAAGTTCAACAGCCTGCTCATCGGCGACATCCTCTCGGTGGAGCCGGAGAAGATCGCCCTGCTGGCGGGGATCCTGCTGGTGGTGCTGGTCCTGTGGGGGGTTTCCTTCAACCAGCTGATGCTCTCCGCCGTCCACCCCGCCTTAGCGGACAGCCGTGGGGTGAAGGTGTTCTGGCAGGAGACCGTCTTTTCCGTCGCCATCGCCGTGGTGGTGACCGTGTCCATGACCTGGGTGGGCCTGCTGGTCATCAACTCCCTGCTGGTCCTGCCCGCGGCGGCGGCCCGGAATGTGTCCCGGACCATGTTCCAGTACCATCTGGTCTCCCTGCTGGGGGCGGTGCTGGCCGGGATCGCGGGGCTGATGACCTCCTACTATGTGGGCTCCTCCGCCGGCGCGGCCATCACTCTCTACCTGGCGGTGTGGTTCCTGGGCACCTTCCTGGCCCGGAAAAAGCAGTAAACAAAAACAGCAGGCGGACGCCTGCTGTTTTTGTTGTGTCAAATTTGAAAATCCTCGTCCTTCAGGGCGCTGAAATCCGCCTTGGCGGGGCGGGGCGGGACACGCTTGAGGGGATCGTATCGAAAGGACCGGCAGTGGGAACCGGCGGACATGACGCCTTTCTTGTCACAGACCACCTGTTCCTCGTCCAAAGGACGGCTGCGGGTGCAGTAGACACAGCGGGGCTCGATCTTCTTTTGAAACAGGGCCAACGGGGGCACCTCCCTTGTCACAGGTATTGGAAGCTCCCCCTATTATACCCCGTGGGCGTGAGATTTTCCACTGCTTTTTTTCATCCCCCGGACGGCCAGCAGAAGGAAGAGGAGCCACACGCACCAGGCGGAGACAGAGGAGATGGTCAGGGCCTGGTGGAGGTCCAGGGCGGCCAGGGTCTCGGCCTGCTCGGCCAGATAGGCGGACACCGGGGCGTCCAGGGGGAACAGCCGGGTCAGCAGGCCCAGCAGGGCGGCGGAGAACAGCCCATGGAGCAGCTTGCCCCACAGGTAGGTCCCCATGGACAGGCCGGAGTCCCCCAGAAAGGCCAGTACCTGGCAGTGGACGGACAGGCCGGCCCAGCCCAGCATGAAAGCGGCCATGGACAGCCGCCCGGAGAGGGCCCCGCCGGTGAGGGAGGACACCCCGGAGGAGACCTCCAGCACCCCGGTGAGCAGCCGCTCCGCCCACACCTGGGAGAGGCCCAGCGGGGCGCACAGCCGGGCCAGGAGCCGGGCCAGGCCGGTGAGCAGCCCGGAGAGGGTGAGCATCCGAATGGTCACGGTGAAAAACAGGATAAAAGCGCAGATGTTCAGCGCGGAGGCCAGGGAGCCGGTGACCGACCGGGTGAAGGCGGCGGAGAACCGGGCGGCCTGGAAGTGGGCCTCCGGCTGGCGGCTGGGGCGGGGCGGTTCCCGGTAGCGGTAGAAGCGGAACAGCACCCCCACCAGCAGGGAGGCGGCCACATGGGCCAGATAGAGCAGCAGGCCCGCCGCTCCGCTGCCGAACACCCCGGTCCCCACCACCCCCAGGATGAAGGCGGGGCCGGAGTTGTTGCAGAAGGCCAGCAGCCGCTCGGCCTCGGTGCGGGAGCACTGTCCGTTCTCATACAGTGCGATGGCGGTGCGGGCCCCCACCGGATAGCCCCCGATAAAGCCCAGGGCCACGGCGGAGGCGCAGGCCCCGTTCACCCGGAAGAGGGGGGCCATCACCGGCTGGAACAGCCGCCCCAGACAGCGGGACATCCCCAGCTCCACCACCAGGGAGGACAGCACGAAGAAGGGAAAGAGGGAGGGCAGGATGACGTTGCCGCAGAGGGAGAGGCCATCCTTCATGGCGGACATGGCCTCCCCGGGCCAGAGGACCAGGGCCAGAGCGGCGCACAGAAGCCCCAGGGCGAGACACAGGTCCCGGATGTGCTGTTTTCCCAAAAGACGTCCCATCCCGCGCACCTCCTCTTCCTCGGATTGCCTCAGCAGGGATACTGTATGCCCGGAGGCGGGAAAATCTGCCTGTCCGGCAAAAAAACGCCCCGGCGCGGCTCTGCTGGCAAACCGCGCCGGGGCGTGATGGCGGATAGAGGGCTGGGTCAGATGAGGGAGAGGGCCTCCTCGTCGGCCACCAGGGTGAAGTCCCCGTGGAGCTGGAGGATGGAGGCGGGGACATGGGGGGTCACCGGGCCGAAGAAGGCGTCCCGGATGGCCTGGGCCTTGGCGGCCCCGTTGGCCACCATCAGGACCTTCCGGGCCTGCATGATGTCCCGGACGCCCATGGTGCGGGCGTGGGTGGGGACCTCCTCCAGGCTGGAGAAGAAGCGGCGGTTGGCCTGCCGGGTGCTGTCGGTGAGCTCCACCTGGTGGGTGCCCAGGGAGAAGGCGTCGGCGGGCTCGTTGAAGCCGATGTGGCCGTTGACCCCCAGGCCCAGCAGCTGCAGGTCGATGCCGCCCAGGTCCCGGATGATCTGGTCATAGCGGGCGCAGGCGCTGTTGCCGTCGGGATCCATGCCGTCGGGGACGTTGGTGTTGGACAGATCCAGGTTGATATGGTTGAACAGGTTGTCCCGCATGAAATAGGCGTAGCTCTGGTCGTGGTCCCGGTCCAGGCCCACATACTCGTCCAGGTTGACGGTGCGGACCTGGGAGAAGTCCAGCTCGCCCGCCTGACAGCGGCGGACCAGCTCCTGATAGGTCCCCACGGGGCTGGAGCCGGTGGCCAGGCCCAGGACGCAGCGGGGCTTGAGGATGACCTGGGCGGCGATGATATTGGCGGCGGCGCGGCTGAGCGCCGAGTAGTCCTTCACTGAGATGATCTTCATGGAACAGCTCTCCTTTCCTGTGGCGCGCGGACTGGGGCGGCGCGGGATCATTCCGGCGGACCGGCCATGGCGGCCCCAAATTCGGAAAAACGGTCCCGTGCCCGGCGCGCTCCTGCTTTGATTGTAGCATAGCGGCGGGAGATTGTCACTGAAAATTTGCGGCCGGTGGGAGCAGGGGGCGGCGGCGTAAGTCTTGCATCCTTCGACAAATGCTGGTACAATAAAAAGGACTCTGGCGGAACTGGCCGGGGAAAACGGCGACCTGGCTCCGGCCAGAGATGGAGGCTTGCGTTCTATGGAGGAACTTCGTCCGGCTCCCACAAGCAAAAAAGGGGCGGGTAAACGGACCGCGGGCGGCGGAGGCGGCTGGACCGGAAAGGCGGCGCTGGCGCTGTCCCTGCTGGCCCTGGCGGTATCCGGCGCGGTGCTGTACCTGCTGCTGTTCGGCGAGAAGGAGCCGGAGTATCTGACCTACCGGGACCAGCAGCTGCTGGTGCTGGAGGATGTGGACCGGAACCGGTATGATCCGGAGGATTTTTCCACCGACAGCCGGGGGTGGCTCCAGTACCAGTCCGGCGGCCGCCGGGCGGCGCAGGGGATCGACGTCTCCTTCTATCAGGGGGAGATCGACTGGCAGGCGGTGGCCGATTCCGGCGTGGAGTTCGCCATGATCCGGGTGGGCTACCGGGGCTACTCCCAGGGGACGCTCCAGATGGACGAGCGGTTCCAGGAGAACATGGATGGGGCGCTGGCCGCCGGGCTGGATGTGGGGGTCTATTTCTTCTCCCAGGCCACCTCGGTGCTGGAGGCGGAGGAGGAGGCCGACTTCGTGCTGTCCGCCGTCCGGGGCTATCCCATCAAATATCCGGTGGTCTTTGACTGGGAGTTCATCGATGGGGCGGAGGCCCGCACAAACGGGATGGACGGGGACACCGTGACCCAGTGCGCGGCCGCCTTCTGCGATCTGATCTCCGTGGCCGGATATACGCCCATGGTCTATTTCAATCAGGAGCTGGGCTATCTCTTTTATCAGCTGGACCAGCTGGACGCCTCCCAGTTCTGGCTGGCGGAGTACGATACCAAGCCGGACTTTTTCTATGATTTTGAGATGTGGCAGTACACCCACACCGGAGTGGTGCCGGGGATCCAGGGGAACGTGGATCTGAACCTGGCCTTTCAGAGAAAATAGGGAGAACTGCGGGACAGCAGTGCGGCGGACGCCTGGAGCAGGCGTCCGCCGTTTTGTCTCTCAGGCCAGGGAGAGAAGCTCCTCCGCGATGCGGTCCGCCATCTCCTGCACCCGGGTAAAGTCCACATAGGGGTTGTACAGGGCCTCCAGCCCATCGTGCATGGCCTTGGCCTGGGCCAGGGATTCCACGGCCTCGCCGGTGAGGGCGGAGGAGACCTTTTGGGCGAAGCGGAGCCGGGCGCGGCTCCGGCGCAGAAGCTCCCGGTCCACCATGGCGTCCAGCCGCAGCCGCTTGCTGGGCCGCCCCGGGAAGGGTTGGGAGGGGGAGGCGGAGAGGAAGGCCAGACCCAGCTCCGGGACCAGGAGGTGGGAGAGCCGGTCCGGGGCCATGGGATCCGGGCAGGCCACCACGTCATAGCCCCCCATGACCCCGCCGGCCAGCAGGTGGGTGAGCAGCAGATGGGCCAGGCCATAGCGGTCGGACAGCTCATAGATCCGGGTGCACTGGGCGCAGGCCGTCTGGAACAGGGCGATGAGCCCCTTGTGGGAGACGGCGTCCAAAAACCTCTGCTTCACCCGGCCGGAGGGGGCGGAGCGCTTGGGCTTCAGCTCCCGGGAGAGGATCCCATGGGCGCGGGCGGCCAGCTTCTCCTCCAGGGCGGGGGTGGCCAGCATGGCGCGGACGTCGGTCTGGATCTCGGCGGCGGCATCCAGACAGCGGTAGGCCCGCTGATAGTGTTCCTTGTAGCCGTCCATGCACGTCAAAATCTCGCCCCGGATGGCCCGCAGGCCCGCCCGGTCATAGCAGTCCCCCAGGTTGACGTACTGCTCCACCGCCCCGGGATACTTGGGCTCCACCACATGGGGCGCGGTGCCGTCCACCAGGGCGGCCCCCAGGCGGGGGAGGACCACGGCGTCCAGAGAGTCCGGGTCCGCGGAGCAGAGGATGTACTCCACCGTCTCACCGGCCTGGGCGGCCTGCTGGGCCACCTGGCGCATCAGGGTGGACTTGCCGCACCCAGGCCCGCCCTTGAGGATGTAGATGACGCTGGCTGTCTCAGGGGGGAGCAGCTCAGAGTACAGGGAGTAGAAGCCGGTGGGGGAATTCGCCCCCAGAAAATATTGAATCTCGTGGGATACAGCCATACATGGACCCTCCAAATCCTTCAAATCTGCCTCAGACTATGCGCCGCCGGGGGCGGGGGTGCGGCGGAGCGGGAAAATCCGGGCTTCGGGGCTGTTCAACCGGGAAAAATGGGAGTATAATGAAGAAAAACCTGCGGGCCGGGACCGGTCCGCCGGAACGCCCAGGACGGAGGAAAGAAACCCTATGTCAACAGAGAAAACCAGATTTTTGTCCTATATCTGCCCCCGCTGCCGCCAGTCGGTGATCGTGGAGCGGGATGTGTTTGCCCTGGCCGCCGCGCCGGCCCATATCAAGTGCCCCTGCGGCAAGTCGGAGCTGTCGGTGGAGTTTATGCCCCAGCGGGTGCGCCTGAGCGTCCCGTGCGTCTACTGTGGGCGGGATCACCTGGTGTCCTGTCCCTCCCACGCCTTCCTGCGGGAGCGGGCCCTGGCCTTTTCCTGTACGGCCTCCGGCCTGGACTGCTGCTATGTGGGGGAGGAGGGGGCGGTGTACGCCGCCACCGCCCGCCTGGAGCAGGCGGTGGACAAGCTGGACCAGGCCCCCGACCCGGAGGAGGAGCGCCCTCCCTTCCTGGATCCTATGGTGATGGAGGAGATCCTGTCCGAGCTGCGGGACATCGCCGCCCGGGGAGGCGTCTCCTGCGCCTGCGGGTCCAAGACGTGGACCTTCCGGGTGAATTACAGCTCGGTGGATCTGGTGTGCGGCCAGTGCGGCGCGGAAATGCGCATCCCAGCCGCCACCGCGGACGACATCGACGACCTGTGCTGCAAGACCAGCCTGCTGATCCGGGGGAGGGCCGGTACATGAGCCTGTGGTATGAGATGACCCTGCCCATCGACTCCCGGGATGTGGACGGGAAGGGGGTCTGCAAGGCGTCGGCCCTGCTGGGACACCTGCAGGAGGCGGCCACCCAGGCCGCGGAGCACGGCGGCTTCTCCCGGGAGGTCATCACCCGGGAGCACGGCGCGTTCTGGATGCTCACCCGGGTGTGGTACCGCCTGGAACGGCCCCTGCGGTGGGAGGAGGAGCTGACCATCCGCACCTGGCACCGGGGCGGCCAGGCGGCCACCCTGTACCGGGACTACGACCTGTATGTGGGGCGGGAGCCGGTGGGGGAGTGCGTCTCCGCCTGGGTGCTGGCCCGGCAGTCCGACCGGCAGCTGCTGCGCCTGTCCGCGATCCGGGAACTGGACAACACCGGCGGCGGGGCCCTGTGCAAGGATAAGAAGCTGTCCAAGCTGCGCCTGCCCGACGGCCTGCGGGAGGCGGACCGCCGCCGCACCCGGTACAGCGACACCGACATCAACGGCCATGTGAACAACACCCGGTACGCGGACTTCGCCTGCGACGCCCTGGAGATGGAGAAGCTGGAGGCGGGGACCTTCCTCTCCCAGCTCCAAATCGGCTATCTGGCGGAGTGCAGGCCGGGGGAGGAGCTGCGCCTGATGGCCGGACAGGAGGGGGAGACCCGCTTTGTCCGCGGTATGGACGAAGACGGCAAATCCCGCTTTGAAGCGGCCCTGATTTTCAGCAAAGAGCTTCCTTGACAAAGGGGAGACGGCCGGGGTACAATAAAATATCATACTTCATCATGTGATGTACTGTTTTACATGGGCCCGCGCCCGCGCGGGCGGAAGGAAAAGGAGTTGTAGCTTATGGTCAACCAGGATGCCGCACAGAAGTTCCTCAAGCAGGGGCTCACCTTTGACGATGTTCTGCTGATCCCCGCGGCCAGCGATGTTCTGCCCGCCGACGTGGACCTGCACACCCAGCTGACGAAGAAGATCCGTCTGAATATCCCGCTGATCAGCGCCGCCATGGATACCGTGACGGAGTACCGCATGGCCATCGCCATCGCCCGTGAGGGCGGGATCGGGATCATCCACAAAAATATGTCCATCAGCCAGCAGGCTGAGCAGGTGGATATGGTCAAGCGCTCGGAGAACGGGGTCATTACAAATCCCTTCTGGCTGGCCCCCGGCCACACCCTGGCGGAGGCGGATGAGCTGATGGCCAAGTTCCGCATCTCCGGCGTGCCCATCTGCGACAACGGCAAGCTCATCGGCATCATCACCAACCGCGACATGAAGTTCGAGACCGATATGAGCCAGCTCATCGACAACGTGATGACCAAGGAGAACCTGGTCACCGCTCCCGAGGGCACCACCCTGGCCGAGGCCAAGGAGATCCTCCGCCGCCACAAGGTGGAGAAGCTGCCCATCGTGGACAAGGACTTCCACCTGAAGGGCCTCATCACCATCAAGGACATCGAAAAGGCCGAGGTGTACCCCAACTCCGCCCGTGACGAGAAGGGCCGCCTGCTGGTGGGCGCCGCCATCGGCGCTACCGCCGACGTGCTGGACCGTGTGGCCGCCCTGGTGGAGGCCGGCGTGGACGTGCTGGGTCTGGACTCCGCCCACGGCCATACGCAGAACGTGCTGGAGACCGTCAAGCGCATCAAGGCCCTCTATCCCGACGTGCAGCTGATCGCCGGCAACGTGGCCACCGCCGCCGGCACCCGCGCCCTGATCGAGGCGGGCGCCGACTGTGTCAAGGTGGGCATCGGTCCCGGCTCCATCTGCACCACCCGCGTGGTGGCCGGCATCGGCGTGCCCCAGGTGACGGCCATCTATGACGCGGCCCGGGTGGCCGCCGAGTACGGCGTGCCCATCATCGCCGACGGCGGCGTGAAGTTCTCCGGCGACATCGTCAAGGCCATTGCCGCCGGCGGCAACGTGGTGATGATCGGCTCCCTGCTGGCCGGCTGTGAGGAGTCCCCCGGCGACACCGAGATCTACCAGGGCCGCCAGTTCAAGACCTACCGCGGCATGGGCTCCCTGGCCGCCATGAACCACGGCTCCAAGGACCGCTACTTCCAGGAGAGCAACAAGAAGCTGGTCCCCGAGGGCGTGGAGGGCCGCGTGCCTTACAAGGGACTGGCCAGCGACACCATTTATCAGCTGATGGGCGGCCTGAAGGCCGGTATGGGCTACTGTGGCTGCCACACGGTGGACGAGCTGCAGCAGAACGCCCAGTTCATGCAGATCACCGCCGCCGGTCTCCGGGAGTCCCACCCCCACGACATCTATATCACCAAGGAAGCCCCCAACTACACCATCAGCCCCGACTGAGTACTGAGTTGTGAAAACGGCCGCCGCGCCCGACGGTGCGGCGACCGTTGAGACTGTCAAAAAAACCTTCATCCAAAGGCTTCGGAGGGAAAGATAGTGTGAAAGAAAACCGTCAGGGTTGTCTTTTACGTCCAATCAAACAACTTTTGAGCACTTTTTTTCATGTGCTCAAAAGTTCGGCAGCTTGTCGAAAAGGCGTTTTCGACAAGCTGAACGGCCGCCGCGCCCGAAGGTGCGGCGGCCGTTTTTTACCGGCTGGTTTCATTCTGAATTTCCGGCCGCACGGTGAACTGCACCCCATCCTCCACGTTTTCCGCGGCGATGGTGAGGCGGTTCAGTGTGAAGATCTTCCGCGCGATGGCCAGGCCCATGCCGCTGCCTGTGCGGTCCCTGGCCCTGTCCCCCCGGTAGAACGGCTCGAACAGCCGGGGGAGCTCCGTCTCCGGGATGGGTCCGGCGTGATTCCAGATGGTGAACACCGGGGCGCAGGGCGCCTGCTCCAGCTGGATCCGCACCTGCCCGCCGGGGGTGCAGTACCGGGCCGCGTTGGACAGCAGATTGCCATAAGCCCGCTCCAACAGGGCCCGGTCCCCGGAGAGGGAACAGCCCTCCTGAAGCCTGGTTCGCACCGTCAGCCCGTCGAAGAGCGGGGCTGTCTGCTTCAGCAGTGTCCGGATCAGGCCGGTGAGGTCCACCTGTTCCATCCGGGGCAGCTGCTCCATCCGCTCCAGCCGGGTCTGCTCCAGCAGCTCCAGCACCAGGCGGTCCATCCGGTCGATCTGCTCCTCCATCCGAGCTAGGTACTCCTCCCGGTCTCCGATGCCCTGCTCCAGCCCCTCGGTGTACCCCCGCATGAGGGCCAGGGGCGTTTTCAGCTCGTGGGAGGCGGCCCCTGCAAAGTCCTGCCGCCGCTGCTCCAGCGCCCGCTCGTCATCCCAGCGGGCCTGCAGCTCCGCCGCCATCTGCCGCAGGTCCCGGTTCAGGCCGCCGATCTCGTCCCGGCGGCGGGTGTCGCCCTCCAGCCCCCGGAAGTCCAGCCGGGCCACCCGGCCGAAGTCCGCCTTGGTCTTTTCCAGCGGACGCACCACGATTTTTCGGATGGCCCAGGCGAACAGCAAGCCCAGTACCGGCGCCAGGACCAGCAGGCGGAGCAGGATGCCCAGATGCTCCTGAAGGGCGCTCTTCAGCGGTGTGGAGAGCAAGAACACCTCCACAGAGCAGCTGAGGTCAGGCTCCTCGTTGTCGTACTGGAAGGCGTAGCCGGAGGAATAACTCTCCAGGATCGAACTTTTCCGCTCATACAGCGGATGGGCGATGGTCAAACCGTGGACATGACAGCGCACGGCGTTCATCATCTCCATACGCGTGCGGTCGAGGAGATGGGGGCTGAAAGAATAGGAGTTCGCCTCCAGCGGCTCGCCGCTCTCGCCGAGGAAGTAAGTGTCCTGACCGTTTGTTCGGTGATTCGTGAAGCTTTTATCCCCGATCGTGATGGTATCCGCCCGGAAAAAACGGTGTCTCAGATCTGCGTGCCCTACCGCCTGGATGGGGGCTGTGCCGCCGCTGCGGTGGACCAGCTCCTGGACCGCATAGAGATCGTCGGGGGAGTAGTTCTCCAAAAAGACCAGATACCGGTCGTTCCACGGCTCTCCCTCCGGGGCGCCCTGGACCTGAATGCCAAGAAAGGTCTCCGCCCAGACCGTCTTGCTGTCATGGTCCGCACTGATGGGCCGGATGACTGTGTACTGGGAATAGCGGCTGGGCCAGCTGCTGTTTTCTGTGGGAAACAGCACTTCGCCGCGCCTCCGTCCGGACTCCTCGATCCAATGATCCCCCTGGCCGAGGCGGTAGTAGTAGCCGATCATATCAACGTCACCATACTGTATGACCAGATCCGCACGGCGCTGGGCCTCGTCATCCTGCGCCTCCATGATCTCCTCCGCTGTATTCAGCACCAGCACCACACCCACTGCCGCCCACATGAGGAGCATCATCAGCATGGAGCACAGGGTCAGCTTCCAGGACAGGGAAAAGGGGAAGTTTTTCACCGCTGTCACTCCTTTCCACCCAGGCGGTAGCCCGCCCCGTAGACCGATTTGATGTGCTGGGCGGCGGCGCCCAGCTTTTGCCGCAGGGCGGCCACATGGCGGTCCACCATCCGCTCGTCCCCATCGAAGTCCAGGCTCCACACCTTCTGGATCAGGGTGTCCCGGCTCACCGTCCGCCCCTGCTCCCGGAGCAGGATCTCCAGGATCTGCACTTCCTTGGGCCGCAGGCGGATGGGCCGGCCGTCCACGGTGACCTCCCGCCGGGCGGGATCCAGAATGATGCTGCCATAGGCCAACTGCCCCGCACCCAGAGACTGCCCCCGGCTGCGCCGGAGAATGGCCTGGGCCTTGGCCACCAGGACCGGGAAGGAGAAGGGCTTGGTGATATAGTCGTCCGCGCCTGCGCGGAAGCCCGCCAGGGCGTTTTCCTCCTGGCTCAGGGCGGTGATGAACAGAATGGGGACCGAGCTGTCCTCCCGCACCCGGCGGCACACCTCCAGACCGGAGAAATGGGGCATCATCACATCCAGAATGAGCAGGTCAAAGGACTGCTCCGCCGCGGCGGCCAGGGCCTGCTCCCCGTCAAAGACCGGAAGCACCTCCAGACCGGCCGCATGGAAAAAATCCAGGATCAGGGCGGACAGGGCCCGGTCGTCCTCCGCCAGCAGAATATTGGCTGCCACTGGTCCCACCTCCTTTTCTGAACTTATCATAACAGAACATTGTCCAAAAATCATCCATGCCACAATATTTTGCCCGGGACTTTTCATCCCGGGTAAAATGTGGTACGATAACACCAAATGCAAACCGGGAGGAGGGACGCTGTGTTTAAGCTGATATTGGGGCGTGCGGGGACGGGAAAAACCACCGCGGTGCTCTCCCGCCTGACCGAGGCGGGGCAGAGGCGGAAGCAGGTGCTCATCGTGCCGGAGCAGCAATCCCATGAGGCGGAGCGGGCCCTGTGCCGGGCGGGCGGGGACCGGGTCTCCCTGTATGCCGAGGTGCTGTCCTTCAGCCGGCTGGCCAACCGGGTGTTTCTGGCCGCGGGCGGGATGGGGGAGCCGGAGCTGGACGCCGGCGGCCGGCTGCTGCTGATGCACCAGGCGGTGAAGGCGGTGTCCGACCAGCTGACGGTCTATGCCCGCCCGTCCCGCAGGCCCGCTTTTTTGGAGAGCCTGCTGGCCACGGCGGACGAGCTGAAGAGCAGCTGCGTCCAGCCGGAGCTGCTGCTCCAGGCTGGGCGCGAGCTCCCCGGCCCGGAGGGGGAGAAGCTGCGGGACCTGGGGCTGATCTGCGGGACCTATCAGGCCATGACCGCCCGGACGGCCCTGGATCCCCGGGACCGGCTGACCCGGACGGCGGAGAAGCTGAAGGGGCACCCCTGGGCCCAGGGAATGGACCTGTGGCTGGACGGCTTCACCGACTTCACCCCTCAGCAGCGGGAGGTGCTGCGCCCCCTTCTGCGGCAGGCGGACAGCCTCACCGTCACCCTCACCTGCGACCATCTGGAGGAGGACGAGGGGGGCGCTGGGATCTTCTCTCCCGCACGCCGCACGGCGGCCCTTCTGCTCCGCCTGGCGGCACAGGAGGGAATATCCTGTGAAGTAGAACACCTTGTCACAGACTGGGATAAGCGGTGTGCGCCCCTCCAGCAGGTGGAGAAGCAGCTGTTTGCCCATGGGGAGGCGGAGCCGGTCTCCTGCCAGGGGCGGGTGGAGCTGCTGGGGGCGCTGACCCCACGGTCAGAGGTGGAGCAGGCGGCCGCCGGGATCCGCCGCCTGCTGCGGACCCAGGGTCTGCGCTGCCGGGACATCGGGGTGACGGCCCGGGACCTGTCCGTCTATCAGCCGCTGATCGAGGCCATCTTCCCCCGCTATCAGATCCCAGTGTTCACCTCCGTGATGACGGACATTCTGGAAAAGCCCATCCTCACCCTGGTGACGGCGGCGCTGGACACGGTGGCCAACGGCTACCGCTATGACGATGTGTTCCGCTATCTCAAGACCGGCCTCACCGATCTGCCGGAGGAGGACCGGGACCTGCTGGAGAACTATGTGCTGAAATGGAACCTCCGGGGGAGCCAGTGGACCCAGAAAAAGCCCTGGGCCATGCCCCCCAAGGGGTACGGGGCCGCCGTCACCGACGGGGACCGGGCGCTGCTGGAGCGGCTGGACCGAGCCCGCCGCCAGGTGGCGGAGCCGCTGGAGCTTTTGCGGAAAAATCAGAACCGGACCGGGGTGGGACAGGCGATCTGCCTTTACAGCTTTATGGAGGAGATCGGCCTGCCCCAGCGGCTGGAGGACCGGGTGGCCGAGCTGCACCGCCGGGAGCAGCCCGCCCTGGCGGAGGAGTACCGGCAGCTGTGGGAGATCCTGTGCAGGGGTCTGGAGCAGTGCGCCGCCCTTCTGGGGGAGACTCCCATGGAGCTGGAGGAGTTCTCCGGCCTGTTCCGGCTGGTGCTCTCCCAGTACGACGTGGGCACCATCCCGGTGTCCCTGGACCGGGTGACGGTGGGGGAGACCACCCGGGAGACGGGGCATCCGGTGAAGGTGCTCTTCCTGCTGGGGGCGGACGACGTCTCCATCCCCAAGGCGGGCAGCGCACCGGGGCTGCTGTCCGACGAGGACCGCTCTGTTCTGGCCGGCTACGGCCTGGAGCTGGCCCAGTCCGCCCAGGAGCTGCTCTACCGGGAGATGACCACGGTGTACCTCACCTGCGCCCGTCCATCGGAGCGGCTGGTGGTCAGCTGGCCCAGCCAGAGCGCCGCCGGGGAGGAGCGCCGCCCCAGCTTCCTGGTGGAGCGGCTGCGGCGGCTGTTCACCGACCTGCGGGTGACGCGGGAGGAGGACTCCGGCGGCGCGTTCCGTCTGGAGGCCCCTCTGCCCGCCCTGGAGCAGGCGGGGCGGAGCCCGGCGGCCCGGCGGGCCCTGTCCGCCCTGCCGGAGTACGCCCCCATGGTGGAGCGGCTGGACCGGGCGGCGGGCTGGAGCCGGGGCCGGCTGTCCCGGCTGGCGGTGGACCGGCTGTACGGGCGGAAGGTATCCATGTCGGCCTCCCGGATGGACAAGTACAAGTCCTGCCATTTTTCCTATTTCATGCGCTATGGCCTCCAGGCGGAGCCACGCAAGCCGGCTGGCTTTACAGCGCCGGAGTACGGGACCTTTGTCCACTACGTTTTGGAGCACGTCCTCCGGGATGAGATGTTCCGGCAGACCGTTCTGCCCGGCTTTGCCGACCCGGTGGCCGGGGCGGAGGGTCGCCGCCGCCTGCGGGAGCTGACCCGGGCCGCGGTGGACCGGTATGTGGAGGAGGAGCTGGGCGGGCTGGAGCACCAGACGGAGCGCTTCCGCTATCTGTTCCGCCGGCTGCTCCGGTCGGTGCAGGCGGTGGTGGACAACGTGGCGGAGGAGCTGGCCGCCTCCCAGTTCCGGCCCATCTCCTTCGAGCTGGGCTTCGGCTCCGGGCAGGACCTGCCCCCGGTGGAGCTCACCGTGGACGGGGTGACCATCAGCGTCACCGGCTTTGTGGACCGGGTGGACGGCTGGGTCCACGACGGGCGGCTCTACCTGCGGGTGGTGGACTATAAGACGGGGAAGAAGTCCTTCGACCTGACGGAGGTGTGGAACGGGCTGGGCCTTCAGATGCTGCTCTACCTGTTCGCCCTGGAGGCCCGGGGGCCGGACTACTACGGACAGCCGGTGGATGGGGCCGGGGTGCTCTATCTCCCCGCCCGGGACGCGGTGGTCAAGGGGAGCCGCGCCATGACCGACGAGGCGTGGCGGAAGCAGCTGGACCGGGAGCTCACCCGCAGCGGCCTGGTGCTGGACGATCCAGCGGTGCTGTCCGCCATGGAGGAGCCGGGGGAAACGGGCTACCGCTTCCTGCCCCTGAAGGTGTCCAAGTCCACCGGGGCCGTCTCCGGGGAGGCCCTGGCCACGGCGGAGCGGCTGGGCAGGCTGGGGGGCCACCTCCAGCGGACGCTGGAGGAGATCTGCCGGGAGCTGGCGGAGGGGAACATCGCCGCCGACCCCTTCTGGCGGGGGCCGGAGAAAAATGCCTGCCGCTTCTGCGACTACGCCGCCGCCTGCCTCTTTGAGGAGGGCCGGGGGGGCGACTGCCGCCGCTGGCTGCCCAGTGTGAAGAGCCGGGATTTCTGGAAGCAGCTGGAGGAGGAGACGGACGGGGAGGACGGAGCATGACGGACCGGGTGTACAAGCTGGAGATCTTTCTGCCCCAGAGCTGCTTTGACGCGGTGCGGCAGGCACTGTGGGCGGTGGACGCGGGCCACATCGGGGCCTATGACCGGTGCCTGTCCCGGAGCCGGGTGGAGAGCTGCTGGCGGCCCCTGGAGGGGACGGACCCCTTTCTGGGGACGCCGGGGGAGCTGTGCCGGGCGGAGGAGTGGAAGGTGGAGGTCTGCTGCCGGGAGGACCGGCTGGCGGAGACCCTGGCCGCCGTGCGGGCGGCCCACCCCTATGAGGAGCCGGTGATCAATGTGATCCCCCTGGCCGCCACCGGCCTGGAGGAGAAAAAACAGGGTTGGACGCCTGCGGCGTCCCGGACAAGGAGTAAGATTGCCATGGAAAACAACAAAAATATTCTCATCATCAACGATATGCCGGGCTATGGCAAGGTGGCAACGGCGGCCATGCTGCCCATCCTGTCCAACATGGGGCACAGCGTGTACAACCTGCCCACCGCCCTGGTGTCCAACACGCTGGACTATGGGACCTTCAGCATCCTGGACACCACCGACTACATGGTGCAGGCTATCGATGCCTGGAAGAAGCTGGGGTTCTCCTTTGACTGTATCACCACGGGCTTTCTGGCCTCGGCGGAGCAGGTGGACATCATCCGGGAGTTCATCGCCAGTCAGAAGAAGGAGGGCCTTCTGGTGATGACCGACCCCATCATGGGGGACGACGGGAAGCTCTATAACGGGGTGACGGAGGAGACGGTGGAGAATATGCGCCGGCTCCTTGGGGTGGCGGATGTGATCGTCCCCAACCTGACGGAGGCGGAGTTCCTCACCGGGAAGTACCAGGGGCGGGAGTCCCTCACTGCCGGGGAGGCCCGGGAGCTGGTGGATGGCCTGCTGACCTTCGGCCCCCGGTCGGTGGTGGTGACCAGCGGCGTGGAGGAGGAGACCGGCCGCCATGTGGTCTGGGGCTATAACCGGGAGACCGGGGCCCACTTCACCATCCCGTATCAGTTCATCCAGGTCCACTTCCCGGGTACGGGGGATATGTTCTCCGCCGTGCTGGTGGGGGAGCTGCTGGCCGGCCGGGGTCTGGAGCCGGCGGTGCGCCGGGCCATGGACGTGCTGGAGACCCTGATCCGGCTGGAGCGGGACGAGGCGGAGAAAAACAAGGGCATCCGCATCGAAAAGTACCTCAGCGTGCTGAACCAGTGACGGGGTGCGGATGTATGTGGGCTGGATTCGCGCTGCTGTCGGCGCTGTTCGCCGCGCTGACCTCCATCCTGGCCAAGCTGGGGATGGAGGGGATCAACTCCAACCTGGCCACGGCTATCCGCACGGCGGTGGTCCTGGTGATGGCCTGGGGGATCGTCTTTCTCACGGGGAAGCACCACGGCATCGGGGACATCGGGGGCCGCAGCTGGATCTTCCTGATCCTGTCCGGGGTGGCCACCGGCCTGTCCTGGCTGTGCTACTACCGGGCGCTCCAGCTGGGGGAGGCCAGCCGGGTGGTCCCCATCGACAAGTTCAGCGTGGTCATCTCCATGGTGCTGGCCTTTGTGGTGCTGAAGGAGGCGGTGACCGTCAAGACCGTGGTGGGCGGGCTGCTGATCACCGCGGGGACCCTGGTGCTGATCCTGTGACCGGGTCCGGCCTGAAATCGAACGCATAGGAGGAATGTAGATGCCGCCCAAGGGGAAGCCGGATACCGCCGGCTATCAGCGGTTTAAAAAGGAGCTGGCCGCGGGGACGCCGGGGAAGCTGTATCTTCTGCACGGGGAGGAGACCTATCTCCGGGACCACTACCTGGGGAAGCTGCGGTCCCTGCTGCTCACCGGAGGGATGGGGACCTTCAATCTCCATGAGATCCCAGCCCGGGAGATGTCCCCCCGCCGCCTGGAGGAGGCGCTGGACTGCCTGCCCATGATGGCGGAGCGCACCCTGGTCCTGGTGACCGACTTCGACCTGTTCAAGGCGGGGGAGAAGGACCGGGAGGAGTATATCCGGCTGCTGGGCGACCTGCCGGACTATGTGTGTCTGGTGTTCGTGTACGACCTGATCCCCTATAAGGGGGACGCCCGGACCAAACTGGCCGGGGCCATCAGGCAGAACGGCGTGGTGGTCAACTTCGCCCGCCAGGACCAGGGGGATCTGGTGGACTGGGTGCGCCGGCGGTTCCGGGCCCTGGGGAAGGACATCGACTCCCGCCTGGCCCTGGACCTGATCTTCCTGTGCGGGGATCTGATGACCAACCTCATCGGAGAGATCGAGAAGGTGGGGGCCTATGCCAAGGGCCAGCGGATCACCCGGGGGGACATCGACGCGGTGGCCACCCCCCAGCTGGACGCGGTGGTGTTCCGCATGACCGACGCCATCGGCGAGGGGAAGTTCGACCGGGCGGCGGCGGTGCTGGGGGAGCTGTACCAGATGCAGGAGCCCCCCATCAAGATCATGTGGTCCCTGGGGCGGCAGATGCGGCAGATCTACTCCGCCCGCCTGGCTCTGGAGCAGGGGAAGGGGGCCCAGTATCTGGCGGGGCTGTGGGGGCTCAAGCCCTATCCCGCGGAGAAGCTGATGGGGGCCGCCCGCCGGTTCACTCTGCCCTGGTGCCGCCGGGCGGTGGTGCGCTGCGGCGAGGTGGACCTGGCCATGAAGTCCACCGGACAGGACGGGCAGCAGCTGCTCACCGGCCTGCTGCTGGAGCTGGCCGCCCCCGCCTCCCGGCCCGCCCCCCAGCGGAGATAAGGAGGGGCCATGCTGACCATACGAGAAGCGATCGTGGTGGAGGGGCGGTACGACAAGAATACACTCTCCCAGGTGGTGGACACCCTGATCCTGGAGACCAACGGCTTCGGCATCTTCAAGGACCCGGAGCGGATGTCCCTCCTCCGCCGGGCGGCGGAGCGGCGGGGGCTTATCGTGCTCACCGACTCCGACGGGGCGGGCTTTGTGATCCGGAACCGGATCCGGGGCTCCATCCCGGCGGAGCATTTGAAGCACGCCTATATCCCGGACGTATACGGGAAGGAGAAGCGGAAGCGCCAGCGGGGCCGGGAGGGCAAGCTGGGGGTGGAGGGGATGTCCCCCCAGGTGCTGGAGCAGGTGCTCCGCCGGGCGGGGGCCACCGTCCTGGACGCCCAGGCCCCGGAGCGGGCCCGGCCCGGCCTGACCAAGGCGGATCTGATGGCCGCGGGGCTCACCGGAGGGGCGGACAGCGCCCGGCGGCGGCAGGCCCTGCTGAAGGAGATGGCGCTGCCGGAGCACACTTCGGCCAACGCCCTGCTCCAGGTGCTCAATGGCTGCTACTCCCGGGAGGAGGCGCTGGACCTGTTGGGGCGCAGGGACTTTGACGGGATGTAAACCCCGGGTTGGCAGGGAGAAAACCGCCGGGTGGTGGTAGAAAAAGCGGCCGCCTGCTAGGGTGGAGGCGAGGAGATGATGAACCATGACCACAGGACAACGCATCGCCGCCAAGCGGAAGGAGCGGGAGCTGTCCCAGGAGAGCCTGGGGGCGGAGCTGGGGGTATCCCGGCAGACCGTTTATAAGTGGGAGAGCGATACCTCCCTGCCGGAGATCGAGAAGCTGGTGGCCCTGAGCCGCCTGTTCCAGGTGCCGGTGGGCTGGCTGCTGGGGGTGGAGGAGGTCCCGGAGGCGGCGGAGTTCTCCGAGGACCAGCTGAAGCTGCTGGAGGAACTGCTGGGCCGCTATCAGCGGGCGGAGCAGGCCGAACTGAGCCAGGGCCAGCGGGCGCAGGTGGAGGCTCTGGTGGGGGAGAAGCTGTCCGGGAGCCAGCGGCCCCGGCGGCGTTGGCCCTGGGTCCTGGCTGCCCTGGCGGTAGTCTGGGCCGGATGGAGCGTATTCAGCCGTCTGGACCGGATGGATGGGCAGTACAACAGCCTGGCCAACTCGGTAAATAACGTCAGCCACTCGGTGAACGCTCAGGTGGGCTCCATCGCCAGCCGGGTGGAGGAGATCCTGAAGGCCCAGAACGATTTGACCGCCGACTATGCCACCCAGCTGGTCTCCGCCGATCTGGCAGAAAATACGGTGCGATTCTCCCTGCGGGCGGTACCCAAGACCTATACCCCCGGGATGTCGGTGGTCTTTCTGGCGGACAGTGGCGGGGAGGTCCGGGAGATGGAAGCCGCGGAGGAGGAGAACGGAGCTTTTACCGGGGAGATGGTCTGTCCCCTGACAGACAGCATTACCCTCTCCGCCGTCTTTGTCACCGGGAACACCCGGCAGACCCAGCTGCTGGACCAGTACCAGGGGCTGTACCAGGACAGCTTCCCCCAGGTGGAGCCCATGGATCTGTCCTCTGTGATGTATTCGAAGCGGGGGAAAAACGGCCGCTTCGCCCTGCCGGAGGGGTACGTCACCGTAGGCGGGGAGAGGGCCTCCGTCCCCGTGGTCAACGAGGCGCTGGGGGTAAGCCGGCTGCGGGAGGTCCGGGTGGGCCTGTTCCACAATTTTAAGCTGGTGACCTGGCTGGAGCCCTGTGAGAAGCCGGACAGCTTCGAGGGCTTTGCAGGACAGGACTTCTACCGGCTGGACCCCATGGAGCTGGACCTGGCGGAGGGGGATGATCTCGCCTTCGCCGCCGTGGTCACCGACGAGTATGGCCGGAGGTGGGTGTCCCCCTCGATCCCGGAGTATCAGGTGCAGGATGGGGAGATCCTCTGGCCGGAGGAATCGGTGGTCTATCAGAAAAACACCCTGGCAGACTGGGGCCTGGAGTAAGTCCGGAAGTCAACGCATATTGGAAAACCGCAGCGCCGCCTTTTGAGCGGCGCTGCGTTTTTTATGGGTTGCCCCACGATCTTTGGCTCGTCCCGGCGGTGTCATTTGGTTCTGCCGGGCCATATACTGGACTACAATCTGTTGGAGGGAGGGTCGCGGAATGGGTATCGTGGTGGTACGCTCACCCAAATGCCTGCGCGGGCTGCTGCGCAGGCTGTTCGGTCTGAAGGGCTGAGACAGATGGACATATTCTCCTGCTCCCAGACATATAGTGTCCCAAAGAAGGCCCGGGCCCCGGCGACCGGAGGCCCATCCTATGGGAAAGGGAGAGGAACTGCACATGGAATTGGAATTTGATCGGGATGTGATCCACTGCTGGGAGATCGCGGCGGACGGGACGCTCTGCCAGGAGGAGACCCTGGAGACCATTGTACCCGACGCCTGTCCAGACATCCTCCGCATCGTGGCGGTGTGCGGACAGGCGACGCTGAACGGGAAGCAGGCCCGGGAGGGGGCGGCGGCGGTGAGCGGAAGCGTCCGGGCCGTCCTCCTCTACCAGCCGGAGGAGGGGGGCGGGCTGCGCCGCATGGAGGCGGCCCTGCCCTTCTCCGCCCAGCTGGAGGCCCCGGGGCTGACGGAGCAGGGCCGGGTCCACGCCTGCGTCCGGCTCCGGGGGGCGGAGGCCCGGGCCCTGAATCCAAGAAAGGTGCTGCTCCGGGCCGATCTGGCGGTGGATGTGACCGCTTTTCAGCCCAGGGAGCGGGTGTGCTGCCAGGGGGTGCTGGAACCGGAGGAGCACGGGGTGCAGCAGCGGGTGACGGAGCAGGAGAGCTATCAGCTGGAGGCTGTGCAGGAAAAACCCTTTACATTTTTGGAGCAGGTCAGGCTGAACGTGGGGCAGGGGGAGCCGGTGCAGCTGGCCGCCTGCCGGGCTGTGCCCCTGTGCGGGGAGAGCCGCCTCATCGGCAGCAAGCTGATTTTCAAGGGGGCGGTGGAACTCCAGCTGCTGGTGCAGGAGGCCGGCGGCGGGCTGAATGCCTGCCGGGAGAACCTCCCCTTTTCCCAGATCATGGAGGTCCCGGGGCTGGGCGAGGGGGGCGAGTGCCGCATGGCGGTGGAGCTGACCCAGCTGAGCTGCCAGCCCGCCGGGGAGGACGGCCGCACCGTGGAGGTGGCGCTGGACCTGCTGGCCCAGGCCCAGGTGTGGAGCCGCCGCCCGGTCACCCTCCTCCAGGACCTGTACAGCACCGCCCTCCAGACCCAGGTGGAGCGGGAGGAGCAGGTCCTGTGGCAGCTGGTGGAGCAGTCTTCCCGCACCCAGAACGTGCGGGAGCTGCTGGAGACAGGTTCCCTGCCCCGCAGCGTGACGGACAGCTGGGTGTCCCTGGGCGAGATCCGAAGGAACTGGGAGGGGGACCAGCTGGTGCTGGAGGGAGAGGCCCGGGTCACCATCCTCTATCTGGACGAAAACGACGCCCTCCAGGCCCTCCAGAGGCCTCTGACCGTCTCCTGCCGCCTGGACGCCCCGGAGGGGGCCCGGTGCTGCTGCCGGACGGCCTGCTCCGGGGAGGTGTTCGCCGCCCCCTCCGCCGGGGGGATCGAGGTGCGCTTCGCGGTGGACTTCCAATTCCTCATCCTCCGGGAGCAGCACACCACGGCGGTGTGCGGGGCCGCCCTGGGGGAGCCCCGGACCCGGGGCGAGGGGGATCAGCCCTCGGTGGTGCTCCGGCTGGCCTCGCCGGGGGAGGGCCTGTGGGAGCTGGCCAAGGCCTACGGCACCACCACAGAGCAGATCGTCCAGGCCAACGGCCTGGAGGAGGGGCAGCTGCCTCTGGGCCGGATGCTCCTGATCCCCAGCGTGCGCTGACCGCCTTACAGGGCGTTTTGACGCGCCATCCCGCCCCGGCCGCTTGTGCGGCCGGGGCGGTTTTCGGTCTGGAATGGCGGCGGGGAGCCGTCATATCTCACAGCTTATCCCCATATAGTGTAGGGAAATGACCGGCTCGCGGGCCGAAGGAGGAATTCAAGTGGAAGATCGCAAAATCTACGAGGAGATCGCGCTTCGGACCGAGGGCGACATCTACATCGGGGTGGTGGGGCCGGTGCGCACCGGAAAATCCACCTTTATCAAGCGGTTCATGGAGACTCTGGTCATCCCCAACATCGAAAATGTCTACCGCCGGGAGCGGGCCCGGGATGAGCTGCCCCAGAGCGGCTCGGGCCGCACCATTATGACGGCGGAGCCCAAGTTCGTGCCGGAGGAGGCGGTGTCCATCTCCATGGACGGCGGCGCGGCCTTCCAGGTGCGGCTCATCGACTGCGTGGGCTATATGGTGGATGGTGCGGTGGGCCAGCTGGAGGGGGAGGAGCAGCGGATGGTGACCACCCCCTGGTTCGACCGGGAGATCCCCATGTCCGAGGCGGCGGAGATCGGCACCCGGAAGGTGATCGCCGAGCACGCCACCATCGGAATGGTCATCACCACCGACGGCTCCATCACGGACATCCCCCGGGAGGACTATCTGGAGGCGGAGGAGCGGGTGATTGCCGAACTGAAGGAGCTTGGAAAACCCTTCCTGGTGGTGCTCAACTCCGCCTACCCCAACTCCGAGCGGGCCCGGGCCATCCGGGCGGACATCGCCCAGCGGCACCAGGTGGCCTGTGTGTCGGCCAACTGCCTGGAGCTGGGGGAGGAGGACATCAGCGGCCTGCTCAAGCAGGTGCTGTATGAGTTCCCGCTGAAGGAGCTGGACCTGTTTCTGCCCCCCTGGGTGGACGCACTGCCCCAGGAGCACCCCATCAAGGCCGCCCTGTACGGGGCCATCCGGCAGGGGGCGGGGCAGCTCCACCGCATCCGGGATGTGGACGGGGCCATTGGGGCCATGCGGGAGTGCGAGCAGGTCAGCCAGGCCCGGGTGACCAACATCGACCTGGGCACCGGACTGGCCGCCGCCGTGCTGGAGCTGCCCCGGGCCTTATTCTATGATACGCTGTCCCAGCAGTCGGGGTTCCAGATCGGGGACGACGGGGACCTGATGGCCCTGCTCACCCAGCTGGCCCATGTGAAGGCGGAGTACGACAAGGTGGCCGACGCCCTGAAGGAGGTGGAGGAGACCGGATACGGCATCGTGGTGCCCTCCATCGACTCCCTGGTGCTGGAGGAGCCGGAGATCGTCCGCCAGGGCGGGCGGTACGGCGTGCGTTTGAAAGCCAGCGCCCCATCGATCCACATGATCCGGGCGGACATCGAGACGGAGGTGTCCCCCATCGTGGGCAGCGAGAAGCAGAGCGAGGAGATGATCCACTATCTGCTCCAGGAGTTCGAGGGGGATACGGCCAAGATCTGGCAGTCCAATATTTTCGGAAAATCCTTCCACGAGCTGGTGGGGGAGGACCTGAACGCCAAGGTCAAGCGGATGCCGGAGGATGCCCGGGAGAAGCTGAGGGAGACCCTTCAGCGGATCATCAACGAGGGCTCCGGAGGCCTCATCTGCATCATTCTGTGACAGTCTGTAAGCAAGCAGGCGGAGGTGGGAACCCACCTCCGCCTGCCGCCATTCTATGAGTTTTTGGAGGGGAGGGTCCCGCCCTTCGGCGCAGAATGTTTCCCCACCGTCCCGTAGGGGAGGGGCTTGCCCCTCCCGTTGTCCGGTTCTGCTGTATTTTGCCTGACACCCCGTAGGGGCGGGACACCGGCCCGCCCGTCCCCCGTGGACCATGACGCCCGTAGGGCGCGATGACTCGGCGCGCCGTGCCTCACAGGTGTTTCGCTCTGCGGGGCGACCTCCTTTGCTGCCACGGGCAAAGGAACTAACCCCGTAAAGTAAAACCCTCCCTCAAAATCCGGGGACTGCGGTCGGGTGCAAGGGAAATTTTCCGCCGGAGACGGAGAGAGCCGCCGGCCCACGTTGCATTTTTCCCACCGGTCCGGTATAATATAGGTTGTTTGTTTGGAAAGGAGGAGGACAGCCATGGAGGAGAGGCTGGACCTGCCCCGCCTGCTGGTGGCTGCTCCGGCCAGCGGCAGCGGCAAGACCACCGTGACCTGCGCCCTGCTCCGGGCCTTTCAGCGCCGGGGGCTGGACCCCTGCGCCTTCAAGTGCGGGCCGGACTATATCGACCCCATGTTCCACCGGGAGGTGCTGGGCCTGCCCAGCCGGAACCTGGACCTGTTTTTCAGCGGGGAGGACCAGGCCCGCGCCCTGCTGTCCTCCGCCGGGCGGGGCCGCGGTGTGGCAGTGCTGGAGGGGGTCATGGGCTGTTACGACGGCGTGGGCGGCACAGAGCGGGCCAGCAGCTGGCACCTGGCCCGGACCACCGGGACCCCCATCCTGCTGGTGGTGCGCCCCCAAGGGGCGGCCCTCACTCTGGCGGCCATGGTGCAGGGGCTGGCCCGGTTCCGCAGTCCCGGTATGATCGGCGGGCTTCTTCTCAATGGCTGCTCCCGGGGGCTGGCGGAACTGCTCACGCCCATGCTCCAAAGGGAGACGGGCCTTCCGGTGCTGGGCTGGCTGCCCCAGCTGCCCGACTGCGCCATCGCAAGCCGGCACCTGGGCCTGCTCACGCCGGGGGAGGTCCAGGGCCTGGCAGAGAAGGTGGACCGGCTGGCCAGCCAGATGGAGGAGACGGTGGATCTGGAGGGCGTCCTGGCCCTGGCCCGGTCCGCCGCCCCTCTTCCGGCGGCGCCCTCCGCCGCCCCGCCGGAGCCGGAGGGCCCTGTGGTAGCAGTGGCCCAGGACCGGGCCTTCTGCTTCTACTATGAGGAAAACCTGGAGCTGCTGCGGCGGAACGGCCTGCGGCTGGCGGAGTTCAGCCCCCTGGAGGACCGGGCGCTGCCCGCCGGGACCTGCGGCCTGTACCTGGGCGGGGGCTATCCGGAGTTGTGGGCGGAGCAGCTCAGCCGGAACGCCCCCATGCGCCGGGCGGTCCGGGAGGCCATCCGGGGCGGGATGCCCGCTCTGGCCGAGTGCGGCGGCTTCCTCTACCTCCAGAGGAGTCTGGAGGACCCGGAGGGGCGGGCATGGCCCATGGCGGGCGTCCTGGCGGGGGAGGGGACGCGCAGCCGGGGGCGGCAGCCCTTCGGATACCTCACCCTGCGCCCGGAGGGGGACAACCCCTATCTGATCTCCGGGGAGGAGATCGCCGGGCATGAGTTCCACCGCTGGGCCTGCACCCAGCCGGGGGATGCCTGCCGGGCCGTCCGGCCTTCCGGAGGGGACCCAAGACCCTGTATGATCTGTGAAGGAAAACTACTTGCTGGATTCCCCCACCTCTATTTCCCATCCAATCCCCGCTTCGCGGCCCGCTTTGCCGCCGCCTGCGTCCAATATCAGAAGGAGACCACGCTATGAGAGACACATTCATCCAGGCCAGACTGAACGGGATCACGCCCCCAGACCGGGAAGCCATGGAGGCGGCCCGGCTGCACTGGGACGCCATCGCCAAGCCACTCCACGGCCTGGGCCGTCTGGAGGACATGGTGGTCCGAATCGCCGGGGCGGCCGGGACGCCGGAGGTGCGCCTGGACCGGAAGGGGGTGGCGGTGTTCTGCGCCGACAACGGGGTGGTGGCCGAGGGGGTGACCCAGACCGGCCAGGAGGTCACCCTGGCGGTGGCCCGGAGCATGGCCGCCGGGCGGTCCTCCGTCTGCCGCATGGCCCGGGTGGCCGGGGCGGAGGTCCTTCCGGTGGACGTGGGGATGCTGGCCCACGGGGCAGTCCCCGGTCTGCGGGACCGGGTGGTCATGGAGGGTGGGACCCGGAACATGACCAGGGGTCCCGCTATGGACCGCTCCGCCGGAGAGGCCGCCCTGCGGGCGGGGCTGGAGACGGCGGAGGAGTTGGCGGACCGGGGGATCAAGCTGCTGGCCGCCGGAGAGATGGGCATTGGCAACACCACCACCACGGCGGCGGTGGCCGCCGCCCTTCTGGGGCGCTCCCCGGAGGAGACGGTGGGGCGCGGGGCCGGGCTGTCCGACGAGGGCCTGGTCCGTAAGCGCCGCGCGGTGGCCGCCGCCCTGGCGGTCAACCGGCCGGACCCGGCGGATCCCATGGATGTTCTCTGTAAGGTGGGCGGGCTTGACATTGCTGCTATGACAGGCTTTTATCTGGGATGTGCCTTCCGGAAGCTGCCGGTGCTGCTGGACGGGGCCATCTCCTGTGCCGCCGCCCTGTGTGCGGTGCGGCTGTGCCCACAGGCGGAGAAGAGCCTGCTGGCCAGCCACCGTCCGGCGGAGCCCTGCGGCCGTCTGCTGCTGGAGGCCCTGGGGCTGGAGCCGGTGCTGGACGCCGGACTGCGACTGGGAGAGGGCACCGGGGCGGTGGCCGCTATGCCCCTGCTGGACATGGCCCTGTCGGTGTATGGAGAGATGCACACCTTTGACGGGCTGGGCATCCCAGCCTACCGCGCCGACGGCCGGAGCCCGGAGGAGGGGGAGCCGTGACCGCCCTGGTGCTGGGGGGAGCGGCCAGCGGAAAGAGCGGCTGGGCCGAGGACCTGATCTGCGCCCTGCCCCGGACGGGCCCCCTGATCTATCTGGCCACCATGGAGCCCTGGGGCGGCGAGGCGGCGGCGCGCATCGGTCGTCACAAGGCCCTCCGGGCCGGGAAGGGTTTTTCCTGTACGGTGGAGCGCCCCCGGGATCTGGCGGGATGGGCCCCGCCGGCGGGGAGCGCCGTTTTGCTGGAGGATCTGGGCAACCTGGCGGCCAACGAGCTGTTTTCCGGGGAGAGCCACGACCCGGAGGGGGCGTGCCGCCGCATCCAAAGGGGGCTGGACGTTTTGCAAGAGGGCGCGGGGCATCTGGTGGTGGTCAGCGGCGACCTGTTCCGGGACGGGGTGGACTACCCGCCGGAGACCAGGGCCTATCTGGACCTGCTGGCCCGCCTCCACCGGGACCTGGCCGCCCGGGCGGACCGGGTGACCGAGCTGGTCTGCGGACTGCCCGTCCACTGGAAGGGGGGAGAGGTATGACGGTTCTGCGGGCCGTGGGCATGGCCTTCGCCCTGTACTCCCGCATCCCTGTGCCCCCTCTGGACTGGGAGAGCGGGGCCCGGCGGTACACCCTGTACGCCTTCCCTCTGGTGGGGCTGGCGGTGGGCGGCGGACTGCTGCTGTGGACCTGGCTGGCAGGAGCCCTTGGGCTGGGGCAGCTGCTGTGGGCGGCGGGGATGACCGCCATCCCCCTGCTGATCACCGGGGGGATCCATCTGGACGGCTTCTGCGACGTGTGCGACGCCCTGGCCTCCCACCAGAGCCGGGAGCGGAAGCTGGAGATCATGGCGGACCCCCATGTGGGGGCCTTTGCGGTGCAGGGCTGCGGGCTGCTGCTGCTGCTCACCTTCGGGCTGTGGTGCCAGGCGGAGCGGACGGACGGGGGACTGTGGGCCGCACTGCTCCTGGTCCCGGTGCTCAGCCGGGGGCTGTCCGCCTTTGCCGCCCTGACCCTGCCCAACGCCCGGGGCGGGGGCCTGCTGGCGGCGGTGACCGGGGAGCGCCGCCGGGGCCGCTGGCTCCCACTGTGCGGAGCCCTGCTGTGCGCCGCCGGGCTGGCGGTTCTGGAGCCGGGATACCTGTGGATCGGCGGGGCGGCCCTGCTGGCCCTGTGGTACTATGTGAAAACGGCAAAGCGGGAGTTCGGCGGGACGACCGGCGATCTGGCGGGCTGGTTTTTACAGCTGTGTGAGCTGGCATGTCTGGCGGGGCTGGTGCTGGCCCAGAGTTTGGAGGGAGTGCTGTGATTCTTGTGATCGGCGGCCGCGGGGCCGGAAAGAGAAGCTTTGTCACGGACGTCCTGGGATTTTCCCCGGAGCAGTTCGCTGAGGACGGCCCGGTGCTGTACGGCCTGGAGGAGATGGATCCCCTCCCGCCTCTGGAGGCCCTGCTGGGCCGGGCGGTGGTGGTCTGCCGGGAGGTGGGCTGCGGCGTGGTCCCGATGGACCGGGGGGACCGGGACCGGCGGGAGGCGGTGGGCCGCCTGTGCTGTGACCTGGCCCGGGAGGCGGAGGCCGTCTACCGCCTCCAGTGCGGCCTTGCCATGCGGCTGAAATAACAGGACGGGGAAAGGGAAACTGCTTGCGGAGTTTTTCTTCGCAGAACGGGAGCCTGGACCCGAATATGAGAGAGAAAGACAGGAGCGGGAACGCCATGGAATTGCTTTTGCTCCGGCACAGTGTTACGCCGGGGAATTTGAAACGACAGTATATCGGCTCCACCGACCAGCCCCTTGCCCCGGAGGGGGAGGCGCTGGCCCGGAAGCGCCGGGGGGAGATGCCGGAGATCGGCGGGCTGTGGGTGTCCCCCATGCTACGATGCCGTCAGACGGCGGCGCTGTTGTTCCCCGGGGTGGAGCAGCGGCAGGTCCCGCAGCTGCGGGAGTGCGCCTTCGGACGGTTTGAAGAAAAGACCTGGGAGGAGCTGAAGGACGATCCCCTGTACCGGGCCTGGATGGGGGGCGACCTGACCATCACCTTCCCCGGCGGAGAGAACATGCAGGGCTTTCTGGAGCGGAGCCGCCGGGGGATAGAGGCCGTGGTCCGGGAGGCGGAGGCCGCCGGAGTGGACCGGGGGGCCGTGGTGGCCCACGGGGGCACCTGGCTGGCGGTGATGTCCGCCTTTGGCCGCCCGGAGCGGGAGCTCTACCGCTGGCAGCCGGAGAACTGCCGGGGCTGGCGGGTGGAGGTCCGGCGGGAACCCCTGGAGCTGCGGGTGCTGGAGGCGCTATGACGTTGACAGCACATCTGATCACCGTCTTGCTGCCCGGGGTGGTCCTGGACTGGCTGCTGGGGGACCCCCACTGGATGCCCCACCCGGTGCGGTGGATGGGACGGGCCATTACCTGGCTGGAGGGCGTCCTGCGCCGTGTGTTCCCCGGGACTCCGGCGGGGGAGCGGCTGGCGGGGGCCCTTCTGGCCCTGCTGATCCCGGCGGCCTTCGGCGGGGGCAGCTGGCTGCTCCTGGAGGGGCTGAGGGGGCTGTCCCCCTGTCTGGCCTGGCTGGTGGAGGTCTGGTTCACCTATCAGCTGCTGGCCGCCCGGGCCCTCCAGAAAGAGAGCATGGCGGTATGCCCTCCCCTGGCGGCGGGGGACTTGGCGGGGGCCCGGGAGGCGGTCTCCCGCATCGTGGGCCGGGACACCCAGCGGCTGGATGAAGCGGGGGTGGTGAAGGCGGCGGTGGAGACGGTGGCGGAGAACACCTCCGACGGCGTGACTGCTCCGCTGCTCTTTCTGGCTCTGGGGGGGCTGCCCCTGGGGATGGTCTATAAGGCGGTGAACACCATGGATTCCATGGTGGGCTACCGGAACGAGCGGTACTGCTGGTTCGGCACGGCGGCCGCCCGGCTGGACGACGTGCTCAACTGGATCCCCGCGCGGCTGTCCGGCCTGATGATGTGTCTGGCCGCCGCCCTGCTGCCCGGCTGCTCCGGCCGGCGGGCGCTGAGGGTCTTTTTCCGGGACCGGAGAAAGCACAGCTCCCCCAACTCCGCCCACACGGAGGCGGCCTGCGCCGGGGCCCTGGGGGTGCAGCTGGCGGGGGACGCCTGGTATTTTGGGAAAAAGGTGTCCAAGCCCACCATTGGGGACGGCCTCCGGCCGGTGGAGCGGGCGGATGTCGCCCGGGCCTGCCGTCTGATGTATGTCACGGAGCTGCTGACCCTGGCGGCGGTGCTGGGTTGGGGGACCCTGCTGGCGGCGTGATATGGAAACCGTTCTGAAAATCGGCGGCCGCCATATCACGCATGACCGAAATTGCTCCGTAGGGCGGGACACCGGCCCGCCCGCCGGTTCTCCGCCACAGAATATTTCCCCCGCCATCCCGTAGGGAAGGGGCTTGCCCCTCCCGTTGTCCCGCCCTGCTGTATTTTGCCTAAGATGTTGTAGGGGCGGGTCTCCTGACCCGCCCGCCGGTTTCGGGATGGGTTTCATTCCACGCTGAGGATTTCGCCCTGCGGGGCGACCTCCTTTGCCCACGGCGGCAAAGGAGGCAAAACGCCGCCGGGGGTGTCCCGCGGTCGCCTTACGGCTCCAGCGGATCCACCCCCGGGCCCCCGTTTACGGGAGATACCCCTATACGTTTCCGCAGAAGGTTCGGCGCGCAAAATACGGTTCCGGATCTCGATTTTTCCGGGCCACTGGGCCCTGGTGCGGCGCAAAATTTCGGCCTGTGACATTTTACCGCCGCGCCTGGTTCCGACCAGCCGTGGCAGGGGGCGCGGGTCGGGGGTGCGTCGATTGGAATTGCTCCGAAAACAGAAAACGGGCGGATCTGGGATCCGCCCCTACAACGATTTAAGGACCTTCACAGATCGCAGCGAAACAGAATCGGTTCCATGGCTGCGGCGGCCGCCATATCACGCATGACCGAAATTGCCCCGTAGGGGCGGGACACCGGCCCGCCCGTCCCCCGTTGCAGGATATTTTCCCGGCTATCCCGTAGGGGAGGGGCTTGCCCCTCCCGCCGGTTTTCGGAATTCCTTGATTCAACGCTGGGATTTCGCCCTTTGAGTCGTCGCGCCCTACATAAAAAAGCACTCCATTAACATCACAGAGAAGGAAGGTGCGGACATGGCCCGCTTTGAACACGGAGGGGACACCTACGGCTGTCCCCCGGATCTGTTGGACTGCTCCATCAACCTGAATCCTATGGGGGCTCCCGGTCCTGTGCTGGAGGGGGCCTGCCGGGCGGTGCTGGACTGCGCCCGCTACCCGGACCCGGCCTGCCGCGGCCTGCGCCGGGCCATCGCCCGCCGGGACGGCGTGGAGGAGGACCAGATCCTGTGCGGTAACGGAGCCTCCGATCTGATCTACCGCATGGCCCTGGCTTGTAAGCCGCGGCAAGCACTTTTACTTGCCCCCACTTTTTCGGAGTACTGCCGGGCTCTGGAGGGGGTGGGCTGCCAGATCCGGGAGCACCAGCTTGAGGAGCGGACAGGCTTTCTGCCGGGGGAGGACCTGCTGGAGGCCATCGTCCCCGGGGTGGATCTGGTGTTCCTGTGCGACCCCAACAATCCCACCGGGCGGCTGATGGACGGGGGGCTGCTGGGCCGGGTGCTGTCCCGCTGCCGGGAGGTGGGGGCCTTTCTGGCGGTGGACCAGTGCTTTCTGGAGCTCACCGGCGGCGATCCCCACCGCCTGACGGAGCAGCTGTCCGGGGGCGGGCTACTCCTCCTCCGGGCGCTGACCAAGAGCTATGCCCTGGCGGGCCTGCGCCTGGGCTATGCCCTGTGCGGAGAGGAGGCGCTGCTGGACCGGATGGCGGCGGCGGGGCCGCCCTGGGCGGTGTCTGTCCCGGCACAAGCGGCAGGTGAGATCGCTTTACAGCAGTTCTCCCGCTGGCCGAAAGACAGTTTGGGGGCGATCCGCCGGGGCCGGGAGCAGCTGGCGGCGGGGCTGACCGGCCTGGGCCTCTGGGTGTGTCCGGGGGACGGGAATTTTCTCCTGTTTCGGGGGCCTGAGGACCTGGGCAGGCGGCTGCTGGAGAGGGAGCACATCCTGGTGCGGGACTGCTCCGACTACTCCGGGCTGGGGCCCGGCTGGTTCCGGGTCGGGGTCCGGACGGAGGAGGAAAACGAGAGACTGCTGACCGCCGCGGCGCGGCAGCTGAGGAGGGACTGACATGGCGGCAAAGGCCATTATGATCCAGGGGACCATGTCCAACGCGGGAAAGAGCGTGCTGACAGCAGGGCTGTGCCGCATCTTCCGCCAGGACGGCTATTCGGTGGCCCCATTCAAAAGCCAGAATATGGCACTGAACAGCTTCGTCACCCGGGAGGGCCTGGAGATGGGCCGGGCCCAGGTGATGCAGGCGGAGGCCGCCGGGGTGGAGCCCAGCGTCCGAATGAACCCCATCCTGCTCAAGCCCAGCAGCGACATGGGCAGTCAGGTCATTGTCAACGGCGAGGTGCTGGGGGATATGCGGGCGTCCGATTACTTCCGCCATAAAAAGGAGCTGGTCCCCCAGATCCTGACGGCCTACCGCTCCCTGGCGGAGGAGCACGACGTTATCGTGCTGGAGGGGGCGGGCAGCCCGGCGGAGATCAACCTGAAGGCGGACGACATCGTGAACATGGGGATGGCCCGGATGGCCCGGGCCCCGGTGCTGCTGGCGGGGGACATCGACCGGGGCGGGGTGTTCGCCTCCCTGTACGGGACGGTGGCCCTTCTGGAGGCCGGCGAGCGGGCCATGGTGAAGGGGACGGTCATCAACAAGTTCCGGGGGGACGCGGCCCTGCTGCGGCCCGGCCTGACCATGCTGGAGGAGCTGACCCAGATCCCGGTGGTGGGGGTGGTCCCCTGGCTGGAGCTGGATCTGGACGATGAGGACAGTCTCTCTCCCCGGCTCACCTCCGGGCGGCGGGAGGCCCTTCTGGACGTGGCGGTGGTCCGCCTGCCGCACATCTCCAATTTCACCGACTTCAACGCCCTGGGGCGGCATCCGGCGGTGGGCCTGCGCTATACGGACCGGCCGGAGGACCTGGGGCGGCCCGACCTGGTGATCCTGCCGGGGACCAAGAGCACCCTGGCCGACCTGGATTGGCTGCGGCGGCGGGGGCTGGACCGGGCGGTGCTGGCCCTGGCTGCGGCGGGGACCCCGGTGGCGGGGATCTGCGGCGGCTATCAGATGCTGGGACAGCGGGTGGACGACCCGGAGGGGGCGGAGGGAGGCGGCTCCCGGGCGGGGCTGGGCCTGCTGCCCGTCTCCACCCGGTTTTCCCGGGAAAAGACCCGCACCCGCCGCAGGGCGGCCTTCCCGGCCTGCCCCGGCCTGTTCGCCCCGCTGGCGGCCTGCCCCCTGGAGGGCTATGAGATCCACATGGGGGACAGCGGACCGGAGGGTCTGTTTTCCGTCCGGGAGAATGTGCTGGGCACCTATCTCCACGGCTTTTTCGACGCGCCGGAGCTCCGGGACCGGCTCGTCTCTCTGCTGCTGGCCCGGAGGGGGCTGACCTGGACGGGAGAGACAGGGCCGGAGGACGGCCAGGCCTATCGGGAGGAGCAGTACGACAAGCTGGCCGCCGCTCTGCGGGCCAGCCTGGACATGGAGGCGGTGTACCGCATCCTGGAGCGGGGGCTTGACTGAGTCCCGTGCATCAGACAGATCAGAGAGGAGACAAAAGTTTATGCTGTTTCACTGTACCAAGGAGGACTGCCGCTTTTGGGGCGAGGGGGAGGTCCTGCCGGACGCCTGCCCCCGGTGCGGCGGCGCGCTGACCGCGGGGGACCGGGAGAAGATGTCCGGGGATGACTGGTGCGCCCTGGGGGTGTTCTGGATCGAGCAGGACGGGGCGGAGGAGAAGGCCGTGTCCTGCTTCCGCCGGGCCGCCCAGCTGGGCAGCGGCTGGGGGGCGTGTAACCTGGGCCTGTGCCTGGAGCAGGGCACCGGGGTGGAGGCTGACCCACGCCAGGCGGTCTGGCTCTACCAGCAGGCGGCGGAGATGGGCAGCCTGCCCGCCCTGTGCAATCTGGCGGTGTGTTATGAGGAGGGCATCGGGACTCCGTCCGACCCACACCAGGCGGTGGAGCTGTACCGCCGGGCGGCAGAGTACGGCTCTACCCGGGCCCAGCGCCTGTTGGCCCGGTGCTGTGACCGGGGGATCGGGATGGACCGGCGGGACCCGGCCCAGGCGGTGGAGTGGCTGCGCATGGCGGCCCTTCAGGGGGACACGGTCTGCCAGACCCTGCTGGCCAAGCACTACGAGTTCGGCGACGGGGTGGAACAGGACCCGGAGCTGTCGGTGCGCTGGTACCGCCGGGCGGCGGAGGGCGGCGAGCCGGAGGCAAAATGCTGTCTGGGCTGGCTGATGGAGCACGGCAAGTGGGTGGACCGGGACCCGGAGGGGGCGGTGGAGCTCTACCGCCAGGCGGCCGAAGCTGGTTCAGAACGCGGCCTGCTGCTCCTGGCAGGCTGTCTGCTCAGCGGCGTCGGGACCCAGGCCGCCCCGGAGCAGGCGGTCCGTTGCTATGAGAAGGGCGCGGAGGCGGGCAGCGCCCAGGCCATGTGTAACCTGGGCTGGTGCTATGAGACAGGAAACGGCGTGGAACAGAGCTGGGAGCAGGCCGTCCTCTGGTACCGCCGGAGCGCGGAAGAGGGCGACGCCCGGGCGATGTGCAACCTGGGCTGGTGCTATGAGAGCGGGAACGGCGTGGAGCAGAGCTGGGAGGAGGCCGTCCACTGGTACCGCCGGGGCGCGGAAGGGGGCGACTCCCAGGCGATGTGCAACCTGGGCTGGTGCTATGAGACCGGGAATGGCGTGGAGCAGAGTTGGGAAGAGGCCGTCCTCTGGTACCGCCGGAGCGCGGAGGCGGGCAACGCCCGGGCGATGTGTAATCTGGGCTGGTGCTATGAGAGCGGAAACGGCGTGGAGCAGAGCTGGGAGGAGGCCGTCCAGTGGTACCGCCGGAGTGCGGAAGAGGGCAGCGCCCGGGCGATGTGCAACCTGGGCTGGTGCTATGAGACCGGAAACGGCGTGGAGCAGAGCTGGGAGGAAGCCGTCCAGTGGTACCGCCGGGGCGCGGAAGAGGGCAGTGCCCGGGCGATGTGCAGCCTGGGCTGGTGCTATGAGAGCGGGAACGGCGTGGAGCAGAGCTGGGAGCAGGCTGTCTACTGGTACCGCCGGAGTGCGGAAGAGGGCAGCGCCCGGGCGATGTGTAACCTGGGCTGGTGCTATGAGACCGGAAACGGCGTGGAGCAGAGCAGGGAGGAGGCTGTCCACTGGTACCGCCGAAGTGCGGAAGAGGGCAGCGCCCGGGCGATGTGCAATCTGGGTTGGTGCTATGAGAAGGGGATCGGTGTGGAGCGTGACTCGGCCCAGGCGGCGGAGTGGTACCGCCGGAGCGCGGAAGAGGGCGACAGCCGGGCGATGTGCAACCTGGGCTGGAGCTATGAGAGCGGAAGGGGCGTGGAGCAGAACTGGGAGCAGGCTGTCTACTGGTACCGCCGGGGCGCGGAAGGGGGCAGCACCCAGGCGATGTGCAACCTGGGCTGGTGCTATGAGACAGGAAACGGCGTGGAGCAGAGCTGGGAGCAGGCCTTCTGCTGGTACCGCAAGGGCGTGGAAAAAGGCAGCACCCGGGCTATGTTCCAACTGGCTTGGTGCTATGAAAAGGGGCTCGGTGTGGAGCGGGATCCGGCTCAGGCGGCGGATTGGTACCGCCGGGGCGCGGAGGCGGGCAGCACGGCCTGCATGAACAACCTGGCGGAGCTGCTGGCCAAGGGGGATGGCGTTCCCCAGGACCTGGAGCAGGCCATGGATTGGTACCGCCGGGCGGCAGAGCTGGATGATGAGTGCGCCTGGTACAACCTGGGCTGGTACCACGAGCAGGCGGGGGAGCTGGACCAGGCTCTGGAGTGCCTGCTCCGGGCGGATGAGCTGGGAGATGACTCCGCCTGCTGGGGGCTGGGCCGGTTTTACGAGACCGGGACCGCCGTGGAGCAGGATCTGGAACAGGCATTTGCCTATTACCGAAAGGGCGCGGAACGGGAGGATCTGAACAGTATGTGCCGCCTGGCGCGGTGCTATGCCCTGGGCCTGGGGACCCAACAGGACCGGGACAAGGCCGCCGGGCTGGCCCGGGAGATCCTCGCTCAAAACTGGGAGGAGAGCGGCGAGCTGGAGGATTACGGCGCCCGGGCGGAGCTGGAGGCCCTGCGGGCGCTGTGGAAGGAACTGGAACCCGAAAAGCCGTGACGCCCGGCCTGCCGGAAGGAAGCGAACAAGGGACCCGCCGGCGGCGGGTCCCTTTGATATGCAGATCTGTGATGTAAGGGGCGGGCCTCAGTCCCGCTCCTGCTCCCACTTCAGGAAGCTGCCGGTGACGGCGTCGATCTCAAACTCATATTCCAGGCTGCCATCCTGCAGCTCGCCCTCATAGACCGCCCGGCCGTCGTCCACATCCAGCTCCAGCTTGATCAGAGTGGCCTTCGGGGCCTTGGCCTGGGCCAGCTTTTGGGCCTTCTCCCGGGAGATGTAGTCCTTGCTGTCAGAGGGGATGGTATAGTCCTCAATGTCGGAGTCGAAGTCCGCCACCGCGCCGGTCACAGCGTTGATCTCATAGTCGTACTCCCGGCTGCCGGAATAAAACTCCACCTCATAGACGGCCCGGCCGTCGTCCCGGTCCAGCTCCACCCGGACGAAGGAGACCTCCTTGATGGACAGTCCGGCGTGCTTCAGGGCCAGCTCCTTGGCCCGGTCCTTGCCGATCAGATCGGTGCTGTCAGAGGGGATGGTGTAGTCCTCAATGTCAGAGTCGAAGTCCACCACCGCGCCGGTCGCAGCATCGATCTCATAGTCGTATTCCCGGTTCCCGGAATAAAACTCCACCTCATAGACCGCTCTGCCGTCATCCCAGTCCAGCTTCAGCTGGAGGAAGGAGACCTCCTTGCTGGAGAGTCCGGCGTGCTTCAGGGCCAGTTCCTTGGCTTTGGCCTCGCCGATGTAGTCGGCGTCATCGTCGTGGATGATCACGGTCTGGCTGTCGTTGTCCCAGGAGACCTCCGCCCCCAGCAGCTGACCCAGGGAGGACAGGGGCAGGTAGGTGGTGCCGTTGTAGATCAGGGGGGAGACCTTCACCCCGGTGGTGTCCCGGACGGTGTAGGCAGTGCCGTTGACCTTCAGCGTCACGTCGGGACGGAAGGTGGCGGTCACGCTGTTGCTCTGGCTGGCGGCGGCGGTCCCCACCACCATGCAGCTGGTGAGGGCGAGGGCGGCGGCAATGTAAGACTTTTTCATGTTGGATTCCTCTCTTTCTCAGCCGTTCAGGCTGCTCTGGTTTGTGCTTCTGACTATGAAATGCACGGGACCGGGGTTTTATTGCGGGGAAGAAAAAATTTTTTATTTTTTTCTCCGGCCCGGGCCCGGGCCGCTGCCGTCAGGCTTGACCTGACTATCACAGTGACCATTACTTTTTTCTATGACTTTTACTATTACCCTTTACGGAGGGGATAGTGGCACGCAAATGTACACCAAACCGGCGGTTCCCGCCAGGGGTAAAAGGAGGAATGGACATGAACAATCCAAAACGGGGCTTTGTGGTCTATTTTGACAACTACCCAATGCTTCTGGCGATGCCGCCGGAGCAGCGGGGCCTGTTGTTTACCGCCCTGATGCAGTATGCCGACGGGCGGTGGCGTGGGGAGGTGACGGACCCGGAGGAAGTGCTGGTCCGCTGGCCGGACATGGGGGCCCAGGCCCAGATGGGCTTCCGCTTCATGGCCTCCGCCGTGGACCGGGACACCCAGCGGTGGCTCCTCCGCCGTCAGGCCGGAGAGCGCCGCCGCCAGCAGACCCGGGAGGGGGAGCGGGGCGCTCCGGCCCCCAGCAGTCCCGCGCCCCGTGCCCGGACGGAGCCGCCTGACGCCCGGTACAGCACGGATCTGGAGCAGACCCGCCGCCTGGTGGAGCGCATCCGCAGCGGGGGCGCATAAACCCCATGCAGCGATGAGAAAAGGACCGGTATGAGAAATCATACCGGTCCTTTTCAGCTTGTCAAAGAACGCCAGT